>Ga0308406_1000007_pt1 | contig 168141 bp, 141 predicted proteins | sample HotsprSampleMSe1_FD_203474 | JGI IMG/M metagenome (GOLD analysis project Ga0308406, IMG submission 203474) | Hot spring phototrophic mat microbial communities from Mushroom Spring, Yellowstone National Park, Wyoming, United States - 20060911_MSe1 ...
GTTTGCACGGGCCAACAACGTTGACCGCTACAACATCGCCCGCTTCAACATCGACGGCACGCTGGACACCAGCTTTGCCACCGGGCCGACCGGCACGATTTTCCCGACGGGGACTTCAGGATTGGGGCCGTTGCCGGCCACCGGGCCCAACAACGGGCCGACCTCCAACGGTCGCCGCGGCGAGATTTTCGCCCTGGCACGGCAGAGCCTTGGCGCCAACGCCGGCCGGATTCTTGTGGGCGGCGAGTTCACCCGCATTCTGAACCCGGTGGGCGCAAATGCCGGTCTCGCCCGGACGGCCTTCACGCGGTTTGAACCGAACGGGCGGCACGATGCCACCTTTGCGCAGTTGGCCTTTACGGCCTCACCCATCGTACGGACGATCGCGGTCAAGGCGGATGACCGTCCGCTGATTGGCGGACCGTTCCGCATCGGGCCGCGGGACATCGTGGCCCCGGATGGTATCGGCTACATCAACAACACGACGCGGGCGCGCGTCCACCGGACGGGTGTCAACGGCACCTTCACGGATGACACGGATCCGTTTGGTGTGCCGCGGGCGACCTTCCTGGCGGTGCCGCCGGGCGTGGGTCAGAACCCGAACGCGCCGCTGGTCTTCCAGCCTGGTCCTTATGCTGTGGCAGGCGCTGGTTCACTGGCTTCAATATTTACCGCTGGTACTGGAACAGAGATCAGCTACTACCCCAACCTGCCGTTCAACACGACGCCGCCCTTTGGCGGGCGCTACACGGATGCAAGGATGACGGTGAACACCATCACGCTCGATCCGGCGCGGCGGCGGGCCTACATTGGCGGTCTGTTCAACACGGTTGAGTCGGTGCGGGCTGACTTCCAGAACGACGGCGCTGGCACGCCGAACGGGCTGAACCTCGACATCCGGTGGCCCGGTGTCGCGGCGTTGCAGAACGGTTCGGGCTGCTCTTACGGGCTGGTCCTGCCGAGCTTCCCGCCCTTCCAGCCCATTCCGGCCGGGACTTCGGTCAACCTGGGCCCGGTGAACCCGGCCGGTGGCCAGATTACCCTCGCCACCATGACCCGGAGCGCGGCTTCCCTGTGCAACCTGCAACCGACGATCACGACAACGGCGACGTTTGTCACTATCGTGGGGGCGGTGCCCAGACCCACCAATCCGGGCTTTGTGGACATTATTGTCAGCCTCTCCCCGAACGACACAGGCGCCAATCGCACTGGGTCTATAACGGTCAGGCTGCCGAATGAACTCTCACCGAATGCACTGGAAGACAGCTCACCAGAATCAGTCACATTTACCTTTACTCAGGGACCGGCTTCAGGCTGCACCTTCACTTCTGTGGCCGTGCCTTCCAGCTTCCCGATTGCGGGTGGCACGGGTCAGTTCCAGATCACGACCGGTGCCGGCTGCACCTGGACGATTACGGGTCTCCCGACCTGGATTTCGGCCAGTCCGCTGAGCGGCTCTGGTTCCGGCACGGTGAGCTTCACGGTGGCGGCAAACACCGGCGCACCGCGTTCGGCGACGGTCACGGTGGCCGGACAGAACATCACCATCACGCAGGCGGGTACCTGCACGCTGACGCTCGGCACGGCGACAGGCACTTCGCTTCCGGTGACGGGCGGCACGGGCAGCTTCACGGTGACGACCTCTTCGGGATGCACCTACACGGCGACGAGCAGTGCGCCGTGGCTGGTCATCACGAGCGGCGCGTCGGGCGGTCCGACGGGGACGGTGACGTTCTCGGTTGGGCGCAACAGCGGCGCGGCGCGGCAGGCCACCATCACGGTGACGACGCAGGGTGCGCCGTCGCAGTCGGTGACGGTCTCGCAGGCGCCGGACAGCGGTCCGGACACGGTGGGTATGTTCCGTCCGTCGAACGGCTTCTTCTACCTGCGCTTCTCGAACACCTCCGGCAATGCTGACATAGACTTCTTCTATGGTACGGCGAATGACGTGCCGCTTTCGGGCGACTGGAACGCGGACGGCATCACGACCATCGGCGTCTTCCGGAACGGTCAGTTCTTCCTGCGCAACAGCAACACGGCGGGCTTTGCGGATGTGCCGGCCTTTGCCATTGACGGCACGCAGCCAGGGGATATTCCGCTGGCGGGCGACTGGGATGGCAATGGCTCGACGACCGTGGGTCTGTTCCGGGCAGGGGTCTTCCTGCTGCGCAACAGCAACACGTCTGGCCCGGCAGACATCATCATCAACTACGCGCTGCCGACGGACACGCCGATTGTGGGTGACTGGGACGGCGATGGTGTGACGACCATTGGTCTGTACCGGGCAAGCGTGGCGTTCTTCGGGTTGCGCAACAGCAACACGGCTGGTCCGGCGGAGCTGCAGTTCTTCTTCGGCGCCCCGGGTGATACACCGGTGGCCGGCGACTGGAACGGCAACGGCATTACGACCATCGGGGTGTTCCGTGCGGGGACGTTCTTCCTGCGGAACAGCAACTCGGCCGGCACGGCCGACCTGACGGTCAACTACGGCGTGCCAACCGACCGACCAGTCATTGGCAAGTGGCGATAACCGTACGGGCGGGTTCCCAAACCCGCCTCCCCTCGGTACGGGTGGGGTGATCATCCCGCCCGTACTCAAGCGGGTGAAATGCTGTCGGGGCGGGTTTCACACCCGCCCCTCTTTTTTTCCGGGAGCGCGGGCGTCCCCGCCCGCACATCCTGGGAGCGCGGGCATCCTGCCCGCATGAATCCAATGGATGGTATTCAACCGTCGCTGACGCGACGGGGACGATTGGGGGGCGCCGCGATTCGTGGGTTGAAACCCATGCCCCGGCGTTGAAACGCCGGGCTAAATTCAACCGTCGCTACGCGACGGGGGGCCATTGAGGCGACGTGGTCCGTGGGTTGAAACCCATCCCCGGCGTTGAAACGCCGGGCTAAATTCAACCGTCGCTATGCGACGGGGGGTATCGGGGGCATCGTGATCCGTGGGTTGAAACCCATCGTGGGTGAACCCACGGATCGCGGTTGAATATCACCAAACAACACGGGCATCTCCCCCACACACAGGAATGTGGGCGCCACCGTACGGATACACAACGGATTAGCATTCACGGTGGAATTCACCCGTCGCTGACGCGACGGGGATGATTGGGGGGCGCGTGATCCGTGGGTTGAAACCCATCTCCCGGCGTTGAAACGCCGGGCTAAATTCAACCGTCGCTATGCGACGGGGGGTATCGGGGGCATCGTGATCCGTGGGTTGAAACCCACGGCAAAATTCATTTGCCGCTACGCGGCAAAAATGCGGTTGCAACCTACAACCAACGGCCCACATCCACGGGTTTCCGTCCCACGGCCCATGTTTCCGCCTCACGGCCTATGGGTTTCCGCCCTACGGCCCCGGGTTTCCGTTCCACGGCGTAGGTATCCCAAAATCCGTATCGTTGTGTGCGGGCAATCACGACACCGCCGGGTTGAAATCCCCTCTCGTCGCGTAGCGACGATTGAATTTAGCCGTGGGTTTCAACCCACGGATCACGTCGCCCCAATTGGTTCCCGTCGCGTCAGCGACGGATGAATGCCGTCCGTCGGGGATTCGTGCGGGTGGAATCAACCCAAGGGGTGTTTCCGGTGGCCATTCCGTTCACATCACAAGGGTTGTATTCAACCGTCGCTGACGCGACGGAAAATGATTGGTGGGCGACCGTGATCCGTGGGTTGAAACCCACGGCAAAATTCATTTGCCGCTACGCGGCAAAAATTCCGTGGGTTGAAACCCATCGTGGGTGAACCCACGGATCGCGGTTGAATATCACCAAACAACACGGGCATCTCCCCCACACACAGGAATGTGGGCGTCACCGTACGGATACACAACGGATTAGCATTCACGGTGGAATTCAACCGTCGCTGACGCGACGGAAAATGATTGGTGGGCGACCGTGATCCGTGGGTTGAAACCCACGGCAAAATTCATTTGCCGCTACGCGGCAAAAATGCGGTTGCAACCTACAACCAACGGCCCACATCCACGGGTTTTTGTCCTACGGGCTGAATTCAACCGTCGCTGACGCGACGGGGACAATTGGGGGCGACCGTGATCCGTGGGTTGAAACCCACGGCAAAATTCATTTGCCGCTACGCGGCAAAAATGCGGTTGCAACCCACAACCAACGGCCCACGGCCACGGGTTTTTATCCTACGGGCTGAATTCATCCGTCGCTACGCGACGGGAACCAATTGGGGCGACGTGATCCGTGGGTTGAAACCCACGGCAAAAATCAGCCGTCGCTACGCGACGAGGGAGGATTTCAACCCGGCGGTGTCGTGATTGCCCGCACACAACAATGCGGATTTTAGGATACCTAATTTTTGCCGCGTAGCGGCAAATGAATTTAGCCGTGGGTTTCAACCCACGGATCGTGGGTTCACCCACGATGGGTTTCAACCCACGGATCGCAGACGCCCCCCAACCCCCCCCGTCGCGTCAGCGACGGTTGAAATGCCATCCGTTGGATTTATGCGGGCGGGACGCCCGCGCTCCCAGGTTGTTCCTCACCCCCACACATACCGCTCGTCGTACGCCACCTGGTGCTTCTTCAAAAACAACAGATATTCCTCCTGAAACGTCCGCACCCGGTGATGCTCACGCTGGTTCTGAATGTATTTCACCACCTGCGGCACATTCGACCTGCTCACCGAAAACACCCCATACCCGTCCTGCCAACCAAAGTTCCGCAACTCCGGAAACACCTCGTGTATCCAGCGCGACGAATCCCCCTTGATCCGCCTGACAAGCTCCGCTGGCGAAACTGTCGGCGGCGCCATCAGCAGCACGTGAACATGATCCTCCACACCCCCAATCTGTACTGCCTTTGCCCCCTGCCGGGACGCCACACCCCCCAAGTAAGCCCAAACACGCTGCTCAATTTCCGGCCGAATGAACTTCGTCCGCTGCTTTGTGCTGAAAACAACGTGGTAGAACAACGAACTGTATGTGTTGGCCATAACCCCCTCCACACTACCGGTCATCCGCAGGCGATGACCGAAAGTTGAACGCGGCCACAAACCACGCCGCGACAGGTTTCCCCTGCCGCAAGGCCGGCCGGAAGCGCACCGCCCGCAACGCCTTCTCTACCGCCGCTTCCAGCCCGTACCCTGCCCAACGCACCACTACTACCTCCCGCACCTGCCCGTCCCGGCCAACACACACTTCAACCATTACCGTCGCCGTGACACCCGCCGCCCGCGCCAGTCCGGTCGGCTCCGGGCGCGCCCGCACCAGTGGCACCGGCGCGGTCACGCCGGGCGGCAACACCCCGTCCCGCAAGTCAAGCACCTCGTCGGCACCATCCCCGCCCGCCGCACACCCCATCCCCGGCGTCTGTCCCCGCACCCGCCGCCAGTCCGCTGCAAAACGCTGCGCCGCCGCTTCGATGCCTGCTGCCACCGCCGGCAAAAACCCTTCTTTTCCCTCGGTGAAATCCACGTGCTCGCTGGCGACAAGCTGCCCCGTACGGGTTTCCACCGCGAACAGATGCAGCGTCCCGCCCACTATGGTTTGCCGGTCGGAAAGGCTGCGTTCGCCCCGCCGCAGCCGCACAAGCACGTAGCCTTCGCTGCCCACCCGCGCCCCAAGCGCCCGAGCGTCCGTACATGTTGGGTTGAAATCCAGCAGCACCCCGGCTGGGACGGCCGAAAGCACTTGCGCCCGTGGCAGCACCTCCAGTCCCTGCCGTGCCAACGCATGCTCCAGCGCCGCCAGCAGTAGCTCCGGCGTGACGCCGCCGGTGTCATCCACCACATCGGGCGGCAGGACGGCTACCATCAGCGGCTCATCCGGCAGAATTGGTCCGGTCGGAAGCGACCCGGCATTGGCCGGCAGCCCCCACAGCCCAACCAGCAACAACCACAACCAACAGCGCGTGACGCCGTGCCTCCAAAACGTGTATTGTGGAAATTGCTGCCGCATCGGCAGCATGTTGCCTGCCATGACGTATGTTGCTCCCAAGTATGCTTCGGCCGTAATCCTGCTGCGCCGCGATGAAACCGGCGAGTGGCGCTTTTTCTGGGCTCGGCGTGCCCAAGCAACGCCCTTTCTCGGCGGTTACCATGCCTTTCTTGGCGGTCGCCGCGACCCGGAAGATGAGCGTGTGCATGTACACCACGCTGCCGACCCGGAACATGCTGCCCAGTGCGCTTGTGCCGTGCGCGAGGTTTTTGAAGAGGCTGGTATCCTGCTTGCCGAAAGCCAGTTGACCGCGCCTGAAACCCGGCTGGCCGTACGCGCTGACATGATGGCTGGCCGCCTGACCTTTGCCGAAGTGTGCGCGCGGTTTGGTGTCGAAATTGATGCCCGCCGTTTTATCCCGGCCGGGCGGTGGGTAACGCCACTAGGTGTCCCGCGCCGGTACGACACCACGTTTTTCGTCAGCCGGCTTGACAGCGCCGACGAACCCCAACTCTGGCCGGATGAAATGGTAGATGGCCAGTGGGTAACGCCTGCTGAGGCTATGAGGGCCTGGGCGCAAGGCGCGGTGCGGCTTGTGCCGCCGACCCTGCACAGCATTCGCAGCATGTTTCGCTGGACTGCGGAGGGCTTTGCCGCACGGGAAGATTTTGCGCGTCTGCGCGAGTTACTACACGACCATCCTGCTGCTCATGGCGAGCCGCCGGCATTCATTGAGCTGGCACCGGGGATTGTCAGTTTTCCGGTACGCACACCGACCCTGCCGCCGGCTACGCACACGAACTGCTATCTGATAGGCGACCGGGAACTGGTTGTCATTGACCCGGCTTCGCCCTATCCCGACGAGCAGGCACGCCTCGATGCCCATCTGACGTGGTTGGCCGAACAATGTGGCGCGCGGGTGACGGCCATCTGGCTGACCCACCACCATCCCGATCATGTTGGGGGCGCTGCCCATTTGAGCCGACGCTGGAAGGTCCCGGTTGCTGCCCATCCCATCACCGCCCGGCTACTGGAAGGCAAGGTGCAGGTTTTGCAGCGGCTTGCTGACGGCGATGAGCAGTACATCCCGGCGCATCCGACCATGGGAAGATGGAGTACCACGCCGCCGGATTGGCCGGGCTGGCGGCTGCGCGCCGTGTTCACGCCGGGCCACGCGCCGGGCCACATGTGCTTTTTTGAGGAAATGACCGGCACGCTGCTAAGCGGCGACATGGTGGTGGGGCTGGGCAGCGTGCTGATTGATCCCGACGAGGGCGATATGGCGGCGTATCTTGCTTCACTGCGGCGGCTTCAGACCTTGCCGGTGCAACTCATTGCCGGCGGTCACGGGCCGGCGCTGGGCGAGCCACAGGCAGTTCTGGCGGCTTACCTATCCCATCGCCAGCAGCGGGAAGAGGCCATTCTCACTGCCATGCGCCGTGGGGCGGCCACAGTTGCCGATCTAGTAGCGGTGGTTTACGCCGACACGCCGACGGCGCTGCACCCGCTGGCAGCACGGTCGGTACAGGCGCATCTTGTGAAGCTGACGCGCGAAGGGAAGGTGCGGCACTCCGATGGTCGCCTACAGCTTGCCGACATTGCCTGAACCGGCATACTCGGAACTAACAATCATGCGAAGCTGCCGGTTTTGTACCGAGACGCCGACAAACCGGCTGCCGCAGACTGGACAATACAGCGGATCGCCCGGCTTGGGTGCAGTCCAGCTCGGACGGGTCGGCTTGAAGTAAACCGCCTTGAGTTCGACCGGCTCGGGGCCGACGTAAGTGTAGATTTCAGAGTTGCAGAAGGTGCAGATGACAGGCTTCATCTTTGTCTTCCTTCTTCCTTCAGTAAAGCCGCTTTTTCCAAAGCGGAAGATGATGAAGCCTAGTTTGTAGCAGGGGCGAACGGCAATCTGTATTGATGCATTCGGCGCAAATTCATCCGACGGTTTTCAAGGTGAACGTCCAACAGTTTGCCGCACACCGGCATTGGCCGTGGCTGCTGGCCGTTGGGCTGGCAGGGCTGGCCTATGCCAACACCCTCGGCAATGGGTTTACGTATGACGACACGCCCATCATCGTCAACAACCCTACCATCCGGTCGCTGGCTGACGTGCCACGCCTGTTTTTGACCGGCTACTGGGAGCACCGGCAGGCTGGACTGAGCAACTACCGGCCGTTGTTTACCTTCACCCTGACTGTGGACTATGCCCTGTGGGGGCTGCGTCCTGTCGGCTATCACCTGACCAACCTCCTCCTTCATGCCGCCAACACGGCCTGGGTGTGGTGGCTGCTGCGGTGCTACCGCGCAGCTCCCTGGCTGGCGCTGCTGGCGGCGCTGGTGTTTGCCGTGCATCCCGTACACACTGAAGCCGTGGCGAATGTCGTCGGGCGGGCTGAGCTGCTGGGAATGTGCTTTGGCGGGCTGATGTGGTGGAGCTGGGTGCAGGCGCGCCGGAATGCAGAGCATGCCGGACGGTGGCGCGCCCTGGCGGCAGCGGCCTATCTGGCGGCGATGCTGTCCAAGGAAAACATGGTCGTGCTGCCGGCGGCGCTGTGGTTGGCAGAGGTCTTGCGCGTGCGGCGGCATCTCTGGCGCGCGGGCTGGTCAGCATGGTGGATCACGACGCGCCCTTTCTTCTGGCTGGCCATCCCTTGGCTCCCCTATGCCGGGTTGCGACTCGTGAGCCAGCAGGGGTTTCAGCCAACCGGGGCGCTGTCGGGCAATCCCCTGTATGCCCAAACGCTCTGGGAACGGCTCGTCACCATGGCCGGCGTTTCCCTGGAATGGTACCGGTTGGTGTTTCTGGGGTTTCCCCTCAAACCTTGGTACGACGCCCACAATCTGGTACTGACACCTGTCTGGAATTGGCGCACAGTGATTGGCAGTCTGCTTACGGCAGGTTTGGTCGTGGGGGCCATAGCTGCTGTACAGCGCTTTCCGCTGCTGACCTTTGCTGTGGGCTTCTGGTTCATCACGCTAGCGCTGGTGAGTAACGTCATCGCGCCACTCTGGACGCCCCTTGGGGAACGCTGGCTGTATGTGCCATCTGTGGCCTATGCCATCGCCCTCTCTTGGGCGCTGGTCAGGGTGGGTGGATGGGCCGGCAGGCAGCCGGCAGCCGCCTGGCGGGTCAGCGTCAGTGCTGGCTTGGCACTGGTGTTGCTTATCAGTTATGCCTACGGAACAAGTCGGCGCAACCTCGACTGGCAAAGCGACTTGCGGCTGTTTACGCGCTTTCTGGAAACCGACCCCCAGCATCCGTTGCCTTACACATCGTTGGCCCATGCCTACCAAACAACTGACCCGGTGCAGGCCCGCGCCTACTATGAACAAGCGCTAGCGCAGGCCCCGGACTTCTTTTTGGCGTTACTGGGACTTGCACATCTCGATCTACGCGAAGGACGCTTTGAAGCTGCTCACACAAGGCTGGCCCAGATGGTTGCCAGCAAGCCACCGGAAGTTGTGCCTATTGACGCTGACTGGGGGCTGGTGCACGCCCTCTATGCCCGGACGCTTGCCTTGCAGGGCGACACCACCCGCGCCCTGGAACAGATTGCCGAGGCGCGGCGCTACGGGCCGCGGAATGCCCCAACGCTGGCAAGCTGCGCGATTGCCTACGTAAGCCTTGGTCGGACCGCCGAAGCTGAAGCCCTCTTGCGCGAAGCCCTGGTTTTGGGCGTGGATACACCGACGATTCGGTTCAACCTAGGATCAGTCCTGCTCAAGCAGGGCCGGCCGGACGAAGCAGAACGCCATTTCGAGGCCGCTCTGCATTTGGACCCGGACTTTGCGCCAGCGCGTCTGGCACTCAACAAGCTCCGTCCGGCAGACACGCCGTAGTAGTAGCACGGGGGCCGGGTGTTATCCGGCACGGCGGCGCGGCATTTCATCGCCGGAATCATTGGCTGTATCAGGCTGGCGTCCGCGCCAGATGTCACTTGCTGCCACCTGGCGGGTGGTCGTCACGCGGTATTCTTGCCCGTTGGTGGTCAGGGTGATGTCACCGTGCAAGTCAGTACGGTAGAGCGTGACACCAAGGCGGCGCAGGCGGTCGAGCGTCGCCTGGGTAGGGTGGCCGTAGCGGTTTGCCGCGCCACAGGAAATGATGGCTACGGAGGGTTTGGCGGCACGCAGGAAGCGATCCTTGGTCGAATGCCGCGAGCCGTGGTGGGCCACCTTGAGCGCCGTGACCTGGAGCGGTGCGCCGTCAGCAATAAGCCGGTCTTCGGTTTCATCTTCGGCATCGCCCATCAGAAGCATGGAAAACTGTCCGTAGTCGAGCCGTACGACAACGGAGTTGGCGTTGAGGTCGCTGCCGGAAACATTTTGCAGCCAGGGTTGCCGGGGGGCGAGTACCGAGAGGGTGATGCCGTTGTCAAGGTTGAACTTTTGTCCGGCTTTCGCCAGCGTAAGCCGCCCGACGTGCTTTTTGACGGCTTCGAGCATGCGGCGGTAGGTCAGCGTGGTGTGTTCCTGTCCGCTGTCGAGGAAGTTTTTGACCTTGAAGCTTTCCAGAACGTAGCCCATGCCGCCGATGTGGTCGGCGTGGGGGTGGGTGGCGATGACGAGGTCGAGTTCGGCAATGCCCTGCTGTCGTAAAAATGCCACCACCTTTGACCCGGCTTCGGCCGGCCCGGCATCAATGAGGATGGTTTTCTTCTCTGGCGTGACGATGAGGTAGCTGTCGCCCTGGCCAACGTCAATGGCGTGGATGTGCAGCAGTTTTCCGGCCAGCGGCGGCGGTCCGGGAATGAGCCGGTCACGGAAATGCCACAGCAGCCAGAGTGAGGCCGCAGCCAGACCGAGCAGGCCAACAACCAGCAGGCAACCCCGCCATCCACGGCGCGCAGATGGTGAACGGCGATCCTTACGCATGGGTGCTTCCCCAGGGAGCGCGGGCGTCCCGCCCGCACCCTGGCAGGGGTGTGGGCATTTTGCCTGCCTGAACTCTAACGAATGGCGTTCATCCGTCGCTACGCGACGAGGCTGGGAGTGCGGGCGTCCCGCCCGCATGGGGGTGTGTGGGCAACCGTGATCCGTGGGTTGAAACCCATACCCCGGCGTTGAAACGCCGGGCTAAATTCAATCGTCGCTGACGCGACGGGGGCATTGGGGGTGCCGTGATCCGTGGGTTGAAACCCGTACCCCGGCGTTGAAACGCCGGGCTAAATTCAACCGTCGCTGACGCGACGCGGGAGGATCTCAACCCGGCGGTGTCGTGATTGCCCGCACATAACGATGTGGATTTTGGGATACCTACGCCGTAGGACGGAAACCCGTGGACGTGGGCCGTTGGTCGTGGGCTGCAACGCATTTCTGCCGCGTAGCGGCCACTGAATTTAGCCGTGGGTTTGAACCCACGGATCGTGGGTTCACCCACGATGGGTTTCAACCCACGGAATTTTTGCCGCGTAGCGGCAACGGAATTTTGCCGTGGGTTTCAACCCACGGACCACGGTCGCCCACCAATCATTTTCCGTCGCGTCAGCGACGGTTGAATACAACCCTTGTGATGTGAACGGAATGGCCACCGGAAACACCCCTTGGGTTGATTCCACCCGCACGAATCCCCGACGGACGGCATTCATCCGTCGCTGACGCGACGGGGACGATTGGGTGGCACCGCGATCCGTGGGTTCAAACCCACGGCTAAATTCAGTTGCCGCTGACGCGGCAAAAATTCCGTGGGTTGAAACCCATCGTGGGTGAACCCACGATCCGTGGGTTCAAACCCACGGCTAAATTCAGTGGCCGCTACGCGGCAGAAATGCGTTGCAGCCCACGACCAACGGCCCACGTCCACGGGTTTCCGTCCTACGGCGTAGGTATCCCAAAATCCACATCGTTATGTGCGGGCAATCACGACACCGCCGGGTTGAGATCCTCCCGCGTCGCGTCAGCGACGGTTGAATTTAGCCCGGCGTTTCAACGCCGGGGTACGGGTTTCAACCCACGGATCACGTCGCCCCCGAGCGCCCCCGTCGCGTAGCGACGGTTGAATTGAATCATCCCGCGTCCCCAACCCCACACCGCTGGGTTGACATCCCCATTATCGCGCCGCGACGGGCCACCTTCCCCGCGGGCGGGACGCCCGCGCTCCCAAGCTCGTTTCACCACGACACACCTGCTCTCCCAACAGCAGAATAGCCGTCATCGGCAAGCTGCCGGGCGCGGAGGTTGGCGTTGGGCGTCGCACGGGTGTCCACGGTGAAGTCAATGTGCTCGAAGCCCGCAAGCCCCTTGATGACCAGCCGTTCGCCAACCTTGCGGGAAAAATCCGGCGCGTCATCGGGGCCGGTGCGGTACGTAAAGGCCCGCAAAATCACGGCAAAGGGTTTGCCATCAGCCAGTCGCCACTCGGCTTTGCGCCCTTTTTCGCGGGTGTAGCCGGGGGCCTGCCCCTCGGCAAGCAGACGCGAAAAGCTCTGGTTGCGCGATTCGACAAAAATATCGGCTGCGAAGGCGCTGAAACTCACCAGGAGGCGATAGTTGCCATAACCGGTGCAGTACATCGGGGCGTCACTGCCTTCTGAAGCCCCTGTGTTGTCGTAACGGCAGCGCAGATTGAGGTCGGTGTAGGCGCTGGTAAAGGCCACCGGTGCGGCAGCGCGGCCGGGCAGTGTCGTTACAAGCAGCACAAGCGCCGCCAGCAACGCAATGCCGTATCTTTGGAAGCAGAAACGATGGACTGTCATCATGGGCTATCCTTTTCGGGAAGTGTTTTTTTCGAGCGCCGCCAGTTCGAGTGCCTTCAGGCGGGCTTCGAGATGCTGGACATGTTTGAGCAGGTCGGGAAGGCGTGCCTGGGCTGCTGAGACGCGCAGCCACTGCCGGCGGTCCACTGCCGGGTAACCCGCAACCTGTCGCCCAGCCGGAACATCGTTTGGAATGCCGCTTTGGGCCAGCGCCGTAACGCCGTCGCCAATCGTCAGGTGACCCGCAACCCCAACCTGCCCGGCGAGGATGACCCGTGAGCCAATCGTAGTGCTACCGGCAATGCCAACCTGGGCGCATAGCAGGGTGTCTTCCCCGACCTCGACGGCATGACCAATCTGCACAAGGTTGTCGAGTTTGGCGCCACGCCGAATGCGGGTTTCACCCACGCTAGGGCGATCAATCTGTGTGCCGGCACCAATTTCCACATCGTCTTCGATGATGACTCGTCCGGCCTGCGGGATTTTTTCCCAGCTTCCATCCGGGCGCTTAGCGTAGCCGAAGCCATCGCAGCCGATGGTGACGTGGTTGTGAACGATAACCCGACATCCAAGTTCGACTTGTTCCCGGATGACGACATGGGCATGAAGCACGGAGTCGTCGCCAATCCGGGCCCCGTCGTAGATGACTGTGTGAGCGTAAAGTCGAACTCGGTTGCCCAAAACGACGTTTTCGCCGACAACCACGTAGGGGCCAATATGCACTTCAGTTCCCAACTGTGCCGACGAAGCGATGATTGCCGTAGGATGTACGCCCGGCGGTGGCAGGGGCGGCCGGTAAAACCAACTGGCGATACGGGCAAAGGCTAGATAAGCGTCTGGTGCCCGTATAACTGGGCAAGGCAGACCTTCCGTAGCAACACCTTGACTGACGATGATGGCGGCTGCGCGTGTCGTACGGGCTTTGGCAGCGTAGCGCGGATTCGCTAGGAAGGTGATTTCTGTTGGACCGGCTTTGTCGAGGCTAGCTACACCTGTGATAACCGGGTTAGCCATGTCGGCAGCGCCTTCCACCGTGTAGCCAAAGGCCGCCGCAAGGTCACGCAAGGTGGGCACTGCTGGAAGGTGGTTCATAAGGTCGGTTGATCCGGTTTGATGACCTCAAGTTCAAAGTAGACTTCTTTTCCCCGAACAACAGCATTCAGATATTGCTCCCAGAACCGTCGCAGGAAACGCCAGCGGGGATGACAACGATCGAGGTTGACAAGCCATTCCAGCCCACAGGCGCGCCACAGATTGAGAAGGGTAACGTAAGGCGGGCGTTGGCGAAAGCGAACCGGGGCATAGAATTCAAACACTTCTTGCCCGACGGTTAGGTTGCGAAAGGAATAGCTGTTGAGATGATTACGATGGGTTAGATCGGTAGCAAAGTCAGGATTTGTCCAGTGTGGAGCTACCAGTAGAACCCAGCCGCCAGGACGCACAATGCGGTGCAGTTCAACAATAACAGCCAGAGGCGATTGGACATGCTCGATGACGTGCCGCCCAATGACGGCATCAAAAGCACCTTCGGGGAACGGGTAAGGCACGTCATCGAGATTGTGAATGACATCGGCATCAGCATAAGGATTAGCATCCATCCCCAGCGCGCCGGGGGTCTTGTTGCGGCCGCAGCCGATATCCAGAACACGCTGACCGGCCAGGCGCGCCATCCACTCGGCAAGGACATCAGGCATAGATGCCACGTAGTGCCAAATCACGCCCCATGTGCTGAACCCCTAGGATGTAACTGGCATCCCGGAGATTAACCCCATAGGTCTCGGCTACCTTGAGAACGTTGTGGTACATCGCCATAACCTGGTCGCGCAGGCGTTCCAAGACCACGTGCCGCCGCCAGCGGAAGCCAATCCGATTCTGTACCCACTCAAAGTACCGCACGATGGTCCCGCCAGACTCGCCCATGATGGCCGGGATAACGTAAATGTCCGAATCATCAAGAATTTGATTGGCTTCGACCGTGCTGGCGCCGTAGGCTGCTTCGCACAGGATACGGCAGCGGAGTTTGTGAACGTTTTTGGCTGTGATCTGGTTTTGCAGATATGCCGGGATAAGCACATCGCAATCCGTGATGAGAAGTTCTTCGTCGGTGATGGCGTCAGCTTCTGGATAGCCAGCCAGCGAGCCATTCCGAGCAAAGTAATCAAGTACGTCTGGGATGTCGAGTCCATCAGGGTGATAAACGCCGCCGCCAGAATCGGTAATCGCAATAACCTTGTAGCCAGCCTGATGCAGTAGCTTGGCTGTCGAACCACCACGGCGTCCAGCACCCTGAATGGCAACGCGCGGGTGAGTAGGTTTGTTACCTAGGTGTTTGAAGGTGGCGTCGAGCAAGCACCACACGCCATAGCCTACCGATTCATGCGAGCCGTAGGAGCCACTGAGCTCAAGGGGTTTACCAGTGACGATGGCTGTAACGGTTTGGCGGGCGTGTACCGAGTAGGTGTCCATAATCCAGGCCATAACCTGCTGATCGGTACTGAAGTCGGGTGCAAGAATGTCGCGCTCTGTGCCAATAATGTCCAAGATTTCAACAACATACCGGCGGGTCAGCCGTTCGAGCTCTGCCTTGGAAAGTTTTGTCGGATCGCAGATAACACCTCCCATCGAGCCCCCAAAGGGAACATTCGCTACAGCCGAGGTCAGGGTAGACCACAATGCCAGCGCGCGCAGATCATCTAAGGTCAGGTCAGGACGATACCGCAGCCCCCCATGCATCGGGCCCATGGCAACGTGGTGCTGGACACGATAGCCGGGGAAGATTTGAATCTCTCCAGAGTCCATCTCAACCGGTAGGTTGACGGCGAGTTCGCGACTGGGCAGGCCTAGGATAAGTCGGTAATTGGGGTCTAGATTTAGGATGTCGGCAGCCCGGTTGAAGTACATGCTCACGACGCGCGTCATGCGCGATTTGCCGTCTGGTTGTGAATCAAGCTCGGGAAGGGAATGCGAGGAAAGCGAAAGAAGGGGGTTGCTCATAAGACATCAATCCTTGGTGGTGAAAGTAATGCCCTGCGTGACGTTTTACACCGGGTCAGCAACAAATTTCATTCGTCTTTTGGTTGGCCGTGTTTCATACAGCGTCAAATTCTAGCTCGTAAGCTAGGCTGGTATTTGATCAATCCCCCGGTCGAAACCTTACTGAACAAGGCTCTGGACTTAGCGGAGAAAAGCATAGGCGTTGGTCAGAGCACCGGTGAACTGGTATGCCATCATATCTTCGTCGTCGTTTTTTGACCATTCTTCGGGTCTTGTTGCCTTTTTTTCTAAGCTGGCTGGTCAGCCTCATCCCGATTGGACAACGCATAGCACGCCAAGCACGTACGGCGCGCCGGCTGCGTGAAGCACTCGAACAGTTGGGCATTGTGTTTATCAAGGTGGGACAAGTGGTAGGTGTCCGGGTGGACACGCTACCGCCGCCCTATGCTGCGGAGTTGGCGCGGCTTCAGGACGCCGTCCGTCCGGTGCCCATCCACCTTGTCAAGCCCTTTCTCGAACGCGAGTATGGCTGCGTGCTTTCGGAGCTGTTCGAGTACTTCGATCCGGAGCCCCTGGCAACGGCCAGTATCGGACAGGTTCACCGGGCGCGCTGGCGTGGGCGCGACATTGTCATCAAGTTTCTCAAACCGGATACGCTTGCGCTGCTGGAGACAGATTTTGAGCTCATCCGGCGGATGGCAAGCTGGTTGCAACGAGTGTCAAAAAATCCCCTTTGGGAAGATATTCTGGCCGTTGTGGGGCGTTTTGAAGCCGGTTTTCGGGAAGAAGCTGATTTTGCCGCCGAGCGGCAGCATGCCATCCGGCTGCGGGAAATCCTAAGTCCGTTTCCTGATGTCGTCGTGCCGAGAACGATTGATGAGCTCTGCACCCCGCGTGTGCTGGCGCTGGAGTTTGTTGATGGTTACCGCATTGCCAACGTGGAGGCTGTACGGCAGATTATTCGCCAACCCCGACGCTTGTTAGACCGTTTGGTGCATCTGTATGCCTACATGATCTTGTGTGAAGGCTATTACCATGCCGACCCCCATCCGGGGAACTTTCTGGTACTGCCCGATGGACGCTTGGCGCTGCTTGACTTCGGCATGGTGCAAACGTTGTCGCCTGATACCCAAAGGGCTCTTACCGACCTGGTTCGGGCAGCGGTGCGTGGCCGCACTGACGAGGTACTCGAAGGATTCTACCGGCTAGGCCTGATTGCGCCTGATACCCCGCGCGACCAAGCCCGCGCAGCCATTACCGAGATCGGTCAGATCAACGTTTTACAATCCAATACCAAAAACCGCATTGCGGCTGTCGGTCAGGCTGTTGAACGCAGCCGGGTGCGGTTTCTCCTGCCGGAAGACCTAGCTTATGCCTTTCGCCTGATTCAGATGCTTGAGGGCGTAGCTTCTTACTACCAGCCGGGCTGGAACATCATTGCCGACGGCAGTACTGGAATCCAGGCGGCACTTGAAGACTTGGTCAACGGCGTAGCTACTCGACGCCGGGAGAGAGGGCTGAGAGAGGCAGCCGCGCCAGCCACCAACGGCACATCCCAGCGCCCAGCAGAAAGCCCCGTGCGGCGCTTGTTTCAGAACATCCAAGAGTGGCTGGCACCAGTAGCTGAGAACTTTGACAGGATAGCTGAACCAAGCACAAAGCCCTCAGGCTTCAACGCTACTCTGGTAGCTGGCTCTGAAACAGCGCTGCCTTCAGGAAACCGTGCTGCTGTTGACAGCTTGCCTTCAGACCCGTCGTCTCAGCTTCTAGGCGCTGCTGAAACAGCGTTCCAGTCTGATGAGTAAAGGAAAAGTGCCGGAGGAGAGACTCGAACTCTCACGGGGTTGCCCCCACCGGATTTTGAGTCCGGCGCGTCTACCAGTTCCACCACTCCGGCAGCTAAGAAGCCAGTCAGTGAGTATAGTGGGCTAACCTGCAGCGTGTAAAGATGATCGGCGGCAGGCAGAGTCCCAAAAAACGAGCGATCCCTTTGATTCATCTAGCTTTAGGGGAGACTGGCAAGGGTGGACTTTTTTTTGACGCTACACCCCCTGTTTGCTACAGTTACGGGCTTGTTGTGTCATCCTTTAGAACCGCGATTCCAGGCCACGGGGGCAAAAGATGAAGGCAAAGCTTGAGGAGGTCGCCCAGACGTATGGCATTGAAAACTGGGGCGCTGGATACTTTAGCATCAACAAAAAGGGACACTTGGTGGTTCACCCTAGCGAATATGACCGACGCGGGGCGGACCTTATGGAAATCTTGGAAGACCTCCAACGACGTCAAATCCATCCTCCCCTGCTCCTACGTTTCCCGCAAATTCTTGTCAACCAGATGAAAAAATTGATTGGAGCCTTTCGCAATGCCATCCGCGAGTTTGATTACAAGGGGCGGTACTATGGCGTCTTCCCTATGAAGGTCAACCCCAGACGGGAAATCATCGAGGAGTTTCTACGCGCCGGCCGGCGCTATGACTTTGGAATCGAGGTCGGGAGCAAGCCAGAACTCTATGCTGCCCTTGCCCATGAACAATCCCCTGACTCCCTGATGATTTGTAATGGCTTCAAGGACGAAAGTTACATTCGTCTAGCCCTGCTGGGAACCGAGCTTGGAAAGAACGTCGTCATTGTCATCGAGAAAATCGGCGAACTGGAAATGGTACTCCAGTTGGCCCGGGAAATTGGCGTTACTCCACTGCTCGGCATCCGCGTCAAGCTTTACTCAAAAGGCAGCGGCCGGTGGGAAAAATCCGGTGGAGAATCGGCTAAGTTTGGTCTGACAACCAGTGAAATCTTGGAAGTTATTCGCGTGCTGCGCGAGCAAGAAATGGTGGACTCACTGCGGCTGCTTCATTTCCACATTGGGTCGCAAATTACAAGCATCAAACGGATCAAAAACGCCATTAAGGAAGCAGCGCGCGTTTACGCCAAGATTCGCGCTATGAAAATCAACATTGATTATTTGGATGTTGGAGGCGGGCTCGGCGTGGACTATGACGGCAGCCGGACAAGCTCAGAATCTTCGGCAAACTACACTGTCCAAGAATTTGCTAATGACGTTGTCTACACCATCAAGAGCGTTTGCGAGGATGAGGACGTACCCGAGCCAAACATCATCACGGAATCAGGACGAATGCTGACTTCCTACCATGCTATCCTAGTTGCCAACATCCGTGCCGAAATCGAAACAGTGGTTGGCGAGTATGAATCTGTCAAGGTGGATGACAACGACCCACAGGTTATCGTAGAGCTCAAAGACCTGTGCATGGGCATCAACTCAAAGAACTATGCTGAATATTACCATGATGCCATCGAACACAAGGATGAACTCTACACGCTTTTCAACCTTGGACTGATTTCTCTTGAAGATCGAGCCAAGGGGGAAATTCTTTTCTGGGAAGTTTGCGAACGTACGGCTAAATATGCCCAAAACGACAAGAGCATGATGGAAGAGTATGAAGAATTACGGCAGATGTTGGCAGCAAAGTATCTGTGCAACTTTTCCATCTTTCGCTCATTACCGGATAGCTGGGCTATTGATCAACTGTTTCCAATTATGCCACTCCACAAGCTGGATAGGACACCAACCGAGCTAGCAACGCTGGTAGATATTACATGCGACTCGGACGGGGTGATCGACAAGTTTGTGGACCTAAAGGACATCAAGGAAACGCTCGAACTTCATCCCTTCAAGGGAGAGCCATACTTTCTGGGGGTGTTTCTTGTGGGCGCCTATCAGGAGGTCATGGGCAGTGGGCATAACCTGTTTGGACCACCCAATGAAGCCCACATTGTGATTGAGGATGAAGGCTATCTTATTACCAAGGTCGTACCAGGTGGGACATTAGGCGAAGCAGTTGAGACGGCGCGTTATGAACGGTCGGCACTTCAGGAAGGTTTTGGCGAACTGGCAGCCGAGCAGGTCAAGCGTGGACGGCTCTCGGCCGAACGCGCCAACGAGTTGTGCCGCCAGTATGAAGGCTATGTTTCCTGCTATACCTATTTGAGCTAAACCAAAGCGCACGGTGGGCGCTGCTTCTGATTCGGAGGCAGGTTGGCTTGAGATGCTGTTGGTGGAAGGCTGGCAGGTGAATTCGCGTCTGACACACAAGGGATCATGAGCAAGAAGGCGAAGGCATCACCTTACTTGAGGCGCCCAACCGACCCGATTGAAGTTGACCGTGACCGAAGTGTTGCCGGGCTGTTGGCCAAGTTTGAGGCGACTTCGTTTCAGGCGCGCAACCTAGCGATTGCCCACAATATCTGGCTCAACATGCTCGAAGATACGTGCACGATTGTGCTGGGGCTCAGTGGGCCATTGATTCCGGCCGGGATGCGGCGGATCATTGCTTGGTTGATCCGCAACCGGTACGTGGACGTAGTGATCACGGATGGTCTAACTGTCTTTCACGACGTGCATGAATCCCTTGGACGCCAGCACTATCAAGGCTCGCCATTGATGGCCACCAGCGAGCTTCAGTCGCACGGCATCACCCGGCTATACGACACGCTGTTGAGCGAAGAGGAGGTGCGCGAGGCGGACGAGTGGCTACGCAGCTTTGTCAACATGCAAGACGTAACGCGGCCGTATTCCACTCGCGAGTTGCTCAACCTGCTTGGTCGCGAACTTGCCGAAATTGCCAGCGAAGATGGGATTTTGACCGCTGCGTACAAGGCGCGTGTTCCGGTCTTTTGCCCCGGCGTGACGACTTCGCCGCTAATACGTGGCATTGCAGCCGGGCGAATTGACCGTAAATCCCCCTTCATGTTCGATGTTATCCAGGATGTGGTGGAAATGGCCCATATTCTGGTGGGGTCAACGAATGTTGGGGGGCTATATTTTGGGTCAAGCGTATGTAGCGAATTCGTACGCCAAGCTCAGGCTGCCGGAACCGTTGTCAATGCCCGTTTGCGACCGCTCAAGTATGTGGTGCATGTGACTCTGGAACACGGTGTGATGTGGCATCCAGTTGAAGATGCTGACAACTGGAGCCGAGCAGCGAAGGAGTTACGGAGCGTGACCACCTACTGCGATCCGACCATTGCACTCCCGATGTTGGTGACGGCACTAACGCAAAGCGCTGCCCGCCAGGTCAAAGTTCGGCGGAAACCGACCTTCACGCTAGGACGTGACTTGGCAATCAGCGCTGCTTAGGATGCTTTGTGACGACCTGCTGTCGTTTCCCCAAAAGCTTTCAAGCGTGTTTTCTGGTGCACAAAAATGCTACTGACAAAAGGGCCGTTGTCCCAGGATCGATAGCGGCTTTGGTGGGCAAAGCCAGCTTCCGGCAAGATGCGCCCTGGTTCAGAATGAGCTATGAGCAAGTGTTTTTACGAGGTCATGGTCGAAACCCACTTCTCGGCCGCCCATGCACTACGCCACTACCACGGAAAGGGCGAGTCCGTCCACGGCCACAACTGGCGGATTCAAGTTTTTGTGCGTGGGGAAAAACTGGACGAAAACCATATTCTGGTTGACTTTCGGGCGGTACGGGAAGCAACCGAGGAAGTCATGCGCTACCTTGACCACAAGCACCTCAACGAACTGCCGCCTTTTGACCGGGAACTCAATCCCTCAACAGAAAACATCGCAGCCTTTGTGTTTCACGAGGTGGCAAACCGCATCAACACGCCACACTACCGGGTAACGTTAGTCCGTGCATGGGAGACGCCAACCACAATGGCCGCCTACGGTTTGTCTTGACTACCGTGGAAGGAGTTTTACCCCTCAGCCTTTTGGATGCTTACGCTTGCTGGGAGCTCAACCGGCGGTGCTTTCCCGAACGCGAGACCTACGACCTGACAACCTTCCGCACGTTGCTGGATTCACCCGACTCGGTTTCGTACAAGGCAGTAGATGCTCAGCGCCGCTTGGTAGGGTTTCTCCTCGGATTAGTGGACCGCGACGCTTCGGTCGGCCGCGGGCGCGGACAACTGTTGGGTAGTGGACACATTATTGCCGTTGGGGTTGCGCCTGAAGCGCGTCGCCAAGGGCATGCACGCCGCTTGTTGGAGGCCGCTGAACGTGGGTTTCGGCGCCGTGGTATCACCGTGGTTCACCTTGAGGTGCATGCGACGAACGTCGCCGCACGTCAACTCTACACAACTGCCGGGTATCACGTAACCCAGCGCTTGGTGCGCTATTACGTCGATGGCGACGATGCCCTCAAGATGGTCAAGGCGCTGGAGTAAAGCCGCCAAGCGCACGTTCGGCTGCAGCAAGGAGTACGGTTTCGGGAATATCCTGGTGAGTCCAGCCACGGAGCTGTTCCACAGCTTGGGCGACGAGCATGGGGAGTCCGTCGAGCGTGGCAATGCCCTGCTGGCTGGCAGCTTGCAGAAGCGGTGTGGGCCGTGGTCGGTAGACAAGGTCGTAGACCCAGGCCAACCCTTCTAGTCGTTCTGGGGGGACGGGGCAAGCTCCTTCAGCATGCCCGGCCATGCCAACTGGAGTGGCGTTGACAAGACCTGTAAACTGCCGTCCGTGAAAATCGTCCAGCGGCGCGACGGTGACGCCAAAGCGGGCGCTAAGGTCTCGCGCGCGCTCGGGATGGCGGGCAAAAACGGTAACTCGGGCTCTGGCCGCAATGAGTCCGCAGACAACGGCCTTGGCTGCGCCACCGGCTCCCAAAACGGCAACCGGCTCGCCCTCTACTGCAAACCGCTGCTGCAACGGACGCATTGCCCCGACGACATCAGTGTTGTCGCCAATGAGCTCCTGCCCCGAAACGAGGATGGTATTGACTGCGCCGACACGTGCTGCTGTCGCTGTAAGCCGGTCAAGGTAGGGAAGGATGGTAACTTTGTGGGGCAGGGTGACACTGTAACCACCGACTGTCCAGGGAAGGCGTCGGGTGCGGGGATGGACCCCATCGCGCAGAAACGACGCAAGGGCCTCGGGCGGGACTTCAACCGGGACATAGACCCAGTTGAGTCCAAGGTAGGCAAAGGCAGCGTTGTGTAGGTCTTTGGACAGGGAGTGCGTAACGGGACAGCCCAAAAGTCCGGTCACGACGGTGTAACGGTCAAGAGAGGGTAGACGGAAGGTTTTACGGAGATCAGTTGCTGTAAGTTGCCCTGGTGCAAGGGGTTGACCATTGTGGGCTGTTGTGTAAGTCCAGCGTGCTCCATAGGCCGGGCCAAGAATGCGCGTCAAAATCCCCAGACTACCCATCCCGACCGGAATTTTTTGCCAGGTGGAAGGCGTTTCCGTCAGCCAGTGAAACAGGCGGCATACATCATCCGTTTGGTTGACCCAGACGGCTAGTTTGACCGTGCCAGCGTAAGGTGGGAAGCGCGCGGCAACAAAAGCAGGGATGTCAACTGGCGTCGTTTGGAAATCGTGGTGGGAAACTATAACCCGCAACCACACCGGATGGTTGGGCGGATACGCCGGCAGAAGGTGTGCGATAAGGTCTGTTTCAACGTCAAAGGCATCGGCCGGCATCGTCAGCGCCGTATGCCAAAACTGCAACCGGTCGGCAATGGAGAGGTCCCGGAAGCCGCCTTGTTCGCGGGGGCGAAATGTGACAACAGTCGGCCGGGGGCGCTGTTGCAGCGCTTGGTGAAGTAATTTGAACACGGCTTCAACCGGGATGTCCTGCAGAGCATCAAGGCGCAACTCAAGCCAATCCGCCGCTGCAGCGGCCACGGGCAGGGCTGCTAGCAGTTCATCGGGGGTTGAGGCTGCAACTGGGGTGCAAATCACAGCGACACTTAGAGAAAGCGCGCACGGATGTTAGGCGCGGGAACCGGACAGCTTTCATACTGCCCAAACAACCAGTAACGCACACGGGCGAAGGCATCGTAGAGCCAGTCCCGAAGGCAGGCAGGTAAGAGATGGCCAAGGGTCAACAATTGCCACCATCCGCCAAGGTAGGCAGCCACCCGCAGTATGGCTGTCGAACGCACGAAAATTTGTTCACTGCCATCGGCAGTTGTCTCAACCAACACCACGGAGTCTACAGTAGCAAGCCAGGGATGACGGGCAATAAGCTGGCTACCATACGGACCTTGAAGTGCTGCAAAGTACATCTCGCCACGCGTGTCATGGGTAAGGATAAACTGAACGGCCCAGTTGCAAAAGCCGCATTGTCCGTCGTAGAGCAACACTTGATGTGGTCTGTCGTGCCGTGCAGAAGGCATTTTGTTGCCTTGCATGAATCACCCGCTCATTTGGTCAAATCAATCGCCCAGCCATTTTGAGGCGATATTTTCTTGGTTTCGAGATCAACTTCCCAGATGGCTACCTGTGGCTCTTTCTCGCCAATGAGCTTGATAGTATACGTCACCCGGCACTTGCTGCCTTGGCAGTTGACTTCCCATCCTTCCACCCACTCAAGCTTTTTCTCCTCGACGAGACTGGAAAGGTAAGCCGTGATGGCTTCGCCGATATTTCCGCCCTTGCTTGCTGGTGCACGCTCGACCAAGTGAAGTGCACCGAGCTGTTCTGTTGGGGCAGGCGTGTGCCAGAACCGGTATTCACTGACTCCATAGCCGAGCAGGGCGGAGGCAAGCAACACTCCGCCAACCAGAGCAATGAGCTGCCAGCGGTTGAGCGGGAGTCTGAGTTTTACCCCTTCCTGCGCCAAAGCGCCGGTTTTGCCTCCCGTCTTACCCTTGGTAAGCTTGGCAGCCTTGCCGGCAGCCGTTTTGGCCTTGCCTTGGAGTGCCGCATATTTGCCGGCAGGTCTAGCGCTAGTGCCGAGCTGCTGCGCTTTGGGCGTCGCCAGCTTGCACTTTGGGCACTGCTCGGCATCTACCGGTACCTCATAAAAACAACGCGGACATCTCATATAAGTAGCGTTTCGGCAGGGGTAAGAGGCTAGGCGCCAGCTTGTTGTGCTTCCTCTTCTAAACAGGGACTGGGAAGCTGACATATTTTGTCACCTTCCCACAATGTGGTAACAAAAATCTGTCATCCGGAAATCACCGGCCTGGACCTTTCCCTGCTTCACGTCTCCTGTCTGCAGCTTATCGCCTCTGGCATAAACTCTTCTAAAATAAAGATTTAGCAATCTTACTACAGGTGTGCTCGGATACCGGAGGAGGCGGTTTGCGTTGCTCTGGATCCAAGTTTGCCAAAAACGCATCCTGCCAACGCTCATCTCCTAAAGCAACTTTGCTCCCATGAACCCAGTGAGACAAGATGCCTGCCGCCACCTCCGGTTTTTAGCGAAGGAGAAAGAAATTATGCCGCACACCCTTTCGCTGGAGCTCCAGCGTCAGACGCTTTGCCGCACGCAGCATGGTTTCTCAATGGTTGAGCTCATCATTGTTGTTGCTATTTTGGGGATCATTGCGGCAATTGCAGTACCTAACCTCATCAAGGCACGAGATGCCGCCCGACGCGGTTGGTTTCAGTCCATGGCTCGCACCATTGGGTCATCTTTGGAAGTGTTTGCTCAGACCAACCGAGGACGCTATCCACAAGATGGCATCTTCTACGAAGCACCGGGGCGGAATGCTGCCAAGTGGGAGCGGGATTCGGGGATGCCTTGGGTTGGAACCTCCGATCCCGCCCAGCAACCCAGTTGGCGTATTGACTACCAGGTTCACAACAGCCCCATTGCGCCGGGAATGCGCTATATTGGGCTGTCCTACTCTGGTTTGCGTGGCGCACCGGCAGATGGCAATATCACCAACAACGCTTCGCTCTGGAATGACTACGGGCAAGGTCAGGAAATTCCAAGCGACCGGCGTCTGATTTTTATCTTTTATCCGGCGATCTCGCCGAACAACATCTGTCCCGATGCCGCCTGCAACTGAGCGCCGACAAGCTAGCCTTTTGCTAGGCGGTAGGCTTAGGCCAGGCTTAGGAAAACAGTCCGTGACAACGTCTCGGACAAACCGGGACGTTGTTGTTTTGTGGGTGGTTTGAGGTGGTATGCCACGTGTCCGGGTTGCTACATTGGCGGAGGTCCCTTCAGGGCAGATGCGCCTGTTTGCGCTAGCGTCACACAAAGTGGTCATTTACAACTGCGAAGGCGCTATTTTTGCCAGCGAAGCAAGCTGTCCGCACATGGGAGCATTGTTGAGCGAAGGGGTGCTTGTCGGGACGGAAGTAACTTGCCCCTGGCACCACTGGTCCTTTGATGTCACCACGGGCGCCTGTACCAGTAACCCCCTAGCGCCCAAGAGGCTAACGACCTTTCCCACAACGGTTGAAGAAGGCGACATCTGGGTTGACCTCCCATGAGGAATAACCTGCGGCCGCCTTCGGTTCTTGTCGGCGCCGTCGCACGTGTAACCTACGCCAACCCGGAAACGGGCTACACCGTGTTGCGTCTCCAAGTGAGTGGTGAGCGCGAGACCGTGACCGTGGTGGGGTACTTTCCGGTTCTCTCACCAGGGGTGACGCTCCGCTTGTCGGGGTTTTGGACAACCCATCCCACACACGGCCTGCAATTCAAGGCTACTCAGCATGAAGTTTCTCAGCCAGCAACGCTGGCCGGTATTGAGAAGTACCTCGGCTCGGGTCTCATCAAAGGGATTGGCCCAGTCACAGCCCAGCGCATTGTTGCCCATTTTGGGGAAGCCACCCTTCAGATCATTGAAACAGACATCCACCGTCTGCGCGAAGTGCCTGGCATTGGCGCTAAGCGCGTTGAGCTAATTGCCCGGGCATGGGAAAGCCAACGCGCTATCAAAGACGTGATGCTGTTTTTGCAATCCCATGGCGTCTCAACCCACTATGCCGCCAAAATCTACAAGCACTATGGCGACCGTGCGATTCAGACCGTTATTGAAAATCCCTACCAGCTTGCACGCGACATTTACGGAATTGGGTTCAAAACGGCCGACAGTATTGCCACAAGTCTCGGGATAGCCCCGGATGCAGAAATACGTCTGCGTGCCGCATGCCTGCATGCCCTTCAGGAAGCTGCCGAGCAGGGGCACTGTTTTCTGCCCGAAAGCAAGCTGCTTAGCGCCGTGCGGACACTTTTAGGGTTAGATGACGACGAGCGTCTGCGCACTGTTTTGGTCAAGCTAGCAACCGAAGCCGAACTGGTTGCCCGCCCACCGCTGCCTCCTAACCTGTTGGAGACGAGGTACCATCTGCCTTACCTGTTCTATGCCGAACAGCAGATTGCTCGCTTGCTGCGGGGGCTGGTTTTGCGTCCTGTAACAGAAGTAGAGTCCCTAGCAATGCGCTGGCTGGAAACCTATGCAGCCAATGAGTCACTTCAGTTGTCCCCCGAGCAACGCCAAGCCGTTCTGACGGCTGCAACCCAGCGAGTCGCCGTCATCACGGGCGGACCTGGATGTGGCAAGACAACAACGCTGCGCACCATCGTTAGTTTGTTCCGGTGGCTCGGGCTACGGGTTGCCTTGGCAACGCCGACTGGACGCGCCGCCCAACGGCTTTCTGAAGTGACCGGCACCGAAGCGTGGACAGTACATCGCCTGCTGGCCTACGACCCAGCCCGTGGACGCTTTACCCACGACAGCGACTATCCCCTTGACGCAGATGCTGTCATCGTGGATGAAGCCTCAATGCTTGATGCTCCCCTGGCCGCAGCCTTACTCAGGGCGATCCCGCCCCGGGGCCGCCTGTTGCTTGTTGGAGACGTAGACCAGTTGCCTTCTGTCGGGCCAGGGCGCGTGCTAGGAGACATCATTGCCGCCGGAGTTGTGCCAGTGTGTCGGTTGACTCAAGTGTTTCGCCAAGCAGAAGGGAGTGCCATTGTCCAGAACGCTCACCGAATTCGCGCTGGACAGTTTCCCCGTCTCATCCGGCCGGACGGCAAAACAACCACTGACTGCTATTTCGTAGCCGCTGAGACTCCAGCGGATATCCAAGCGCGCCTGGAAAACGTCGTGGTGAGTCTGTCCAGGCGCTTTGGTTATGATCCCGTGAATGACATCCAAGTGTTGACACCGATGAACCGGGGAGAGACCGGTGCAATTGAACTCAACCGCCGTTTGCAGCAGGCACTCAATCCACCACGTCCAGGGCAGCCCGAGATCGAACGCTTAGGATGCTGCTTCCGGGTCGGGGATAAGGTTGTGCAGCGTGTCAACAACTACACCCGCGAAGTGTTCAACGGGGACATCGGGCGCATCGTGGACATCGAGCTCGAGGACCAAACCTTGACTGTTGACTACGACGGGCGGTGCGTGACCTATGACTGGGCAGATGTCAACGAACTTAGCCATGGTTTTGCCCTTTCCGTTCACAAAAGTCAGGGCTCGGAGTATCCGGCCGTGGTGATTGTCCTGCATACGCAGGCATTTCCGGTGCTGAGCCGAAACCTGCTCTACACGGCGCTGACCCGGGCTAAACGAACCGCAGTGCTGTTGGGGACAACCCGTGCCATCGGCCTGGCTATGCGACAGGTGGAAGCCGCCCGGCGCTACACCTGGTTGATGGAGGCCCTGCGTGAGCCCATCCACTAAGGCCGGGCTGCTGAAGCCGGTTAGTACGTTCCTTGACAGCCATCCCACAGGCAACATAGGCTAGCTCGGTATTTTCAATCGTTTACGGGCTGAATGGCATTATCCTAGGCAAAAAAGGGGTTTCCAGCGGCTCTATGCTGAGTGAGCACATCGGCAGCGCCGGCACGAAGGTTTTGGACACGCTGGTTCGCTACCTTGCCCGAATCTTTCCCAACCCCAACACGCTGACTTTTATCGGGTTGCTTATCAACATCGGCTGCGCGGTGCTTTATGGGTGGGGCCACTTCTTCATTGCCGGCCTGGTGATGATCGTGGCCAACCTATTCGACATGCTCGATGGGCGGGTGGCGCGGCTTACCGGGCGGGTAACACGGTTTGGCAGTTTTTTTGACTCAGTGCTTGATCGCTACTCGGACGTTATCGTCCTGATTGGCATCATGGTGTTTTATGCCCGGAACACGCCCCAGCACAGCACCCTCTACGTCACGCTCGCAGGCATTGCCCTGCTGGGTTCGGTGTTGGTCAGCTACACCCGCGCGCGGGCAGAGAACCTCATCCAGCAGTGCAAGGTAGGTTTTCTGGAGCGGCCGGAGCGGGTGGTGCTGATTATTATCGGCTCGCTGACCGAAATTGGACCTGAGGACAATCCCTTCTTACACAAGATGCGGGCCGTGTTGTGGGTCCTGGCCGTATTGTCCCACTGGACGGTTATGCATCGGATGTATCACACCTACCTCGAAGCCCGGCGACTCGACCAAGAGGCAGATGCCCTGTCTGCAACGGCCGGTACTGCTGCGCCAGGCCAGGATGTGGTATGGGAGCCGGCCCTGCCTAAAAACCGTCGGCTGCTTGGGGTTGGGCTGCCCCACACAACTGGCGCCGGAAGCGAAAGATTCGGCCAAACCTAGGGGGATATGTCACCGGCCCGGAAGCTGCCGAGGAGGAAATGCTAACCATGAGATGTCCTTGCTGTGGTCGAAAAAACCAGGACCTACAACGGGGTTGTATATGCGGCGCACGAGCAGTTGCCCCACCACAGACGGATGCAATTGTGACTTTGCCACAGATAGGGTGGGCGGTTTGTGGTTTGGCTTGTGCCGGCCTGGGACTGGGAAGTTTCTTTATCTCCTGGTTTGTTATACCGGCCTTGATCGGCGCCTATGCCAGTGTAGTGGCTTACCGGCGGGCACGGCGCGATCCAGTACACTTTGGCGGCCTTGGTTTGGCACGGGCAGGAATGATCCTGTCCGGCTTGGTGTTGCCGAGCTTACTGCTGGTTGGGGGCTACCGGGTGCAGCGTTGGTATATTGACCGGCAGGAAAGTGCCCGTGCCGCCAGCCGTGCACGTATGCTCGAGCTTTCTCTAGCCATTCGAGCTTACCAAGAGCAGCACCAAGCCTTGCCATCGCCAGACCTTCGGGAGCTATGGGCAGCCGGGCTGCCGGCGCACCAAATGACAGACGAGTGGGGGAAGAGGTTGCGCTACCAACCGACCGGCGAGCTGGCAGCAACGAATCTGCTAACAACGCCGCTCCTGACTCAGTACAGCATTGTCTCGGCTGGCGAAGATGGTGAGTTTGGCACAGCAGATGACTTGGTGCTGCGGGATGGGGTCTTTGTCTCAGCAACTGCAGACACCGGCAAGTAGCCAAGGGCCGGAGGTTGGTTATGGCGAAAGCACGTCCCCAAAATGGGCTTGCCCGTTGGCGCACTTGGTGGCGGCGTCTCTTCGGCATAGAAGACCCAGAGACTGCCCGGCGCCGTTGGCTACGTGAGTTTGGTCGGATTATTGAGGGTGAGGTGCTCGAAGTACGCCCGACAGGCAAGGGAACAGTAGTGTGCTATCGCTATGAGGTAGCAAGCGTCGAGTATGAGTCATTTGACGTTGTTGACGTAGCTGGCGCAGAAAACCGTTACTGGCCGGGACAACGTGTCAGCGTACGGTATGACCGCCGTCGCCCATCAAACTCAATCCTTGACTAAGGGACTCTGGTGAGAAGAGAGCGACGCGCCTGACGCATGGCTTGCTCAATAGCCTCCGGGCGCGAGGGAATGTCGCCAGAGAGTTTAATCAGGCCGGTTTCCGTAACAAGGTAATCGTCTTCGATGCGGATGCCAATGCGTTCGTCGGGAATGTAAATCCCAGGCTCAATGGTAATGACGCTTCCTGGTGGAAGTGGCTGCCCATAGTCGCCTACATCATGAACGCTGAGGCCAATGAAGTGCCCCAGCCCGTGGATGAAAAAATGATCAAGGGTGAGATTGTTGCCGGCGCGTAGTGGGCTAGACCGCATCGCTTCACGAGCTGCCAAGGCTAAGTCACTCATACGGCTCTTGCCAGGTACAAAGGCTTTGACGGCGGCTTCCTGTGCGGCCAAGACCAATTCGTAAAGCTCACGCTGCCGCCGACTGAATTTGCCGTTAGCCGGAAAGGTGCGTGTGATGTCAGCGGTATAGCCCCGGTATTGGGCGCCAATATCTACTACGACTAAGTCGCCGTCCCGAATCCGCTCCCGATTGCGGTTGTAGTGCAGGATGGTGGCATTCTGCCCTGCCCCAACAATGCAAGGAAAGCCCGGCCGCTCGGCACCGTTGCGGTAAAAAGCGGCTAGGACAACGGCCTCAATTTCGTATTCGTAACATCCGACGGTTAAGCACTTGAGGGTGTCTCGAAAGGCCTCACCGGTGATACGGATGGCCTTCTTGAGCAGGGCTAACTCGGCCGGTGTTTTGCGCATGCGCATAAGATTGACAACTGACCGGGCATCATGGATGGGCAGTGTGGGAACTGTTTGCCGCAGTAGCTCCACAAGCGAAACTACTGACAGTTCTCGAACTTCCTGAGGGTTAGCCATCAGGTGAATCTTGCTCCCTTCCTCAAGCTTTGTACCGATTTCCTGCAACACTTGGGGAAGGGTATCGGCCGGAAGGGTTTTTTCGACGCCGAAGCGCCGTGCGGCTTCTTCATCTGGCCCTGGCTGTGGGCCGGTCCAGCGTTCCACTTGCGGGTTGCGGCGCGGAAGAAAAAGAATTTCATGTGCCCCTTGGTAAGGAATCGGCGTCAGCAGCAAGGTTGCACCTGGCACTTCAACACCGGTAAGGTAGAAAAAGTTTTCTTCCTGAAAGAACTTCTCGGTAGTACCTAGCGCAGTTTCAACCCGGCCGGGCACAAGAATGAGACCGTCCTTGAGTTGTGTGCGGAGGTAATCCCGACGGGCTTGGAAGTCTGCCAGGGGTTGCTCGGCTAACAGCGGGGTGGTCTCTGAAGGCGTTGCCGCAGACAGCAGCGGCCAGATGCCAAACGACCACCAGCTAATCAAAAACGCAATGAGCAAGCGTGACATGGAAAACTTCGTGCAGCCGGCAGGGCTTTACCTTCTAGGACTGGCGGTGAAAGGCCCGAGGCAAATCTATGAGTGCTGCAAAGGGGAGCAAAGTGCGCTCAGTAGGATTCGAACCTACGACCTACTGCTTAGAAGGCAGTTGCTCTATCCAACTGAGCTATGAGCGCACAAGTATTACTGGGAAGTGGCCGGTTTCGTTGCCGGATTAGCCTGATTATAGCGAGCAGCAAAGTCTTCGGTAATATCCATGCCGGGGGCAAGATAAACAACTCCGCCGGCTTCGGCTGCTAGAGCAATATCGAACAAAATGTGGATACCGCGCTCTTTAGCATAAGCTTCCAGTGCCTTGGAGATTTTTTCACGAATGGGGTTGAGCAAAATCGAAGCCCGCTTTTCAATAGCTTCATTGACATCCTCTTGCCGCCGTTTGAAATCCTTTTTCTTGCGTTCGAGTTCATCGGTGCGCTTGAAGCGCACGTCGGGCGTCAGTTGATCGGCAAGTCGCTGAAGCGCATCTTCTTCAGCTTGAATTTCAGCGCCCAAACGCTGTAAGGCGTCAACGGTCGGGCGGAATTCGGTCTGAAGCGTTACGACCTGCTGGCGGTACTCGTTAATGAGCTCGCTAAAGGCCTGAGTATTGACAACTGCGATGCGCGGCCCAGAGGGCCCCGGCTGCTGCGCCAACGGTTCAGACGGCAGGCTGGGCAGCGTGCCCTCACCGGTTGGACTCAGAAGGCTGAAGGCAAGGCAGGCAAGCAGGTTCATAAGGCTTTCCTCGGCAGAGAATGTCTGAATTCGACACGGTTTGCTTCAAGCGACCTAGAAGGTCCGCCCAACAGTAAAGCGGATGACACCGCGTTCTTCAACAATACCGAGTTGGCGCGGGTCGAAAACGTTGGTTTTAGCGCCGGGGTTGTAAGCGAAAATCAGGCGGAATGGCACTTGTAACACCGGGAGGTTGACTTGCAGCTCGGCTCCGACTGAGGCGCGGAAGTTCCGGACGATGCCCCCTAAAGTTTGACTCAGGTTGACTTGCGTTCGAGTCGCAAGCTGAGCCTGAACAAATGCCACCCGGAAACCGTCAGGCAGTGGTCCGGCGGGATTGGGGTCGTCGGGACGAGTCCCATCAAGGCGCGTGCCGTCCGGGCGCAGAATGATAGAACCCGGCAGCGGTGAGTCCGGTGTGGAACCTAGGGTAGCCGGTAGAGCCCGCGCCCGTACGCTTTGATCTTTCAAAGAGCGTATGTTGAATACCGACCCACCATCGGCAAAGAGGGCTACTGCAATCGGGCCAACAATAGGAATGCGATACTCAAGGTTCAGCAGCAACTGGGAATCCCCGCCGACTGGGATAAACTGAAAGGCGCCAATAGGGAGGGGAAAGAGCTTGTTGGTGTAGGTGTACTCTTGAATAACAGTCGGACTTACTTGTAAGCCCGGTTGCAGCACACGCCCAGTAATGGCATCTACTACTCGGACATCTGTCGTCGTCCGGCGGTCTTCGATAGGTGCCACCGGAGAAATCGTACGAATTCCATAGCCGCGAATCTCAAACTCACCACCTGTGTAGAAGCGGTTGAACTGAGGGACGCCACCGATGAAAGCCAGCGAGTTGCTGTCAAAAGGCTTACCGTAGGCGCTGACATGGGCTGCCCGAAAGCGCATACCGAAGACAGCCGGTTTTTCAATGCCTTGGCCCAGGAAACGGAAGGGGCGGAATTCGCGGTATTCCAGCAAGGGGGCTAGGTTTTTGACCTGTCCGCCCAGGCCTGACCAGGTGAGACTCAGGGTAAGGTTACGCCCATTCGTAGGATTGATAGGGTTGTTGACCGTGTTGTAGACAAATGATGGAGTAAGAGAGCTAATCGTAATGCCCGGCTGCGCAAAGGTGACGATGATGTCATTGTCAGGGTTATTATCGCGGTTGACGGGCGGGTCAATGATGCGCGAGCGGCTGTAGCTGTAGCTAATGCCTACCCGGGACACGCGGCTAAACTTAGGAAACCGGTTGGTCAGGACTGCCAACGGCGCCGAGAGGGAAAGGGAAGCACCGGTAGAATCCTGAGTGAAAAGGTTACGTTCGTCCACGCCTGTGAAACTGCTAAAGAAGCCGCTGGCAATGGCTGCGCCACTAATGCCGCTGGCATAGCGAAAGCGCTGACTGAAAAAAGAAATGCCAAAACCAATGCGGCGGTCGAGAAAGTAAGGATCACTGTAGGACAGGACAATGTTACGAAAAAGATTTCCCGCCTGGATGTCTACCGAAACGCTTTGTCCATAGCCAAACAGGTTGTTTGTCGTATAGGTCAAACCAATAAATGAGCCGCCGATGCCAGAAACGCCACCGGAAAACTGAATTTGCTGGCGTCCACGTTCTTTGACTTTGATGACGACATTGACCGTCTTGCGGCGTTCATCAGTTGTTGTCTGAATATCCTCCTTTTTGATTTCATCGAAATAGCCGAGCTGGTTGAGCAAAAGGATGGAATACTCCATCAGTTCCTGGTTGTATGGTTCACCTTCGCTAATGAGTAGCTCGCGCCGGAGAACCTTGTCGCGGGTTATGTTGTTGCCGGAAAACTCAATCTGCTCAATGGTATAAACTGAGCCTTCTTCGATGGAGATAGTAAAATCGGCAATCCCTTCAGATTCTCCGGGAGCCGGAGGCTTGAACGTAGGCCGAACTTCAACTTCAGCTTGGATGTAGCCCCGGCTGCCATACGCCTTTTTGAGACGCTCGTAGACGCCTTCCCGGATAGTTTTGGCGCTGGCAATGTCGCCCTTGCGCATGCCTGAAATAAGCAGCACCTGTTCGGGCGTGAAAATTGTTGAGCCTTCGGTAGTAATTTCCCCGAAGCGGTAGCGAATGCCCTCGTCAATAGGCACGACAATCCGCAGTCCTTCCGACTTTTTGCCAATGAGGGGAATCCTGCTGCCAACCTTGCCGATGTTCTCAATGCGGGGTTTCCCAATCGTTGGGCGCAGATAGCCTTTTTCACGCAGGAACTGCGCTACCAACTGCATGTCCGTCTCGAATTTCTCCGGTGAATAGACATCCTTTGAGGTAAAGCGAGTAAGAAAGCTGGACGGTTTGGTGTATTTCATCTGCTTGCGGAGCGTACGGCTTGAAAAGACCTGATTGCCCTCGAAGTCAATTTTAGCCACCCGGACACGGCTTCCTTCATCTATGTTGAAAATAATCACGACCGAAGTCTTTGATACATCTTCAACTTCAGCCGTCACAATAGCATTGGGACGGCCGCGTTCACTGAGCATGGCTTTGAGTTCATTTTCTGCTCGTTTGACCTGGACTGGATCGTAGGGAGAATCCTTAGTAAGCGAAATCCGCTTCTCTTTGTAACGAGTCAGCACGTCGCTGAGTTGGATAGACTTCAGGCCTTCGTACTGAATATCCCGGATGACGGGATATTCGGTGAGATTGAAGACAACAATGACCCCGCCTGTGTTGCCCGGTTCGAGGATAACGTTGCTGCGCAGGGGGTCAAAAAAACCTTGGGCAAGGACGGCCTGGTAGTCGCGCTGGGCCTGTTCGGGACTGTAAAGATCACCCGGTTTCATCGTGACATACAGGCGCAGGGTATCGGTTGGGATGCGGCGGTTGCCCCGAAACTGCACGTCCTCAATCAGTTGGGGCTGGGTGAAGTCTTGTCCGGCCCCGGCTTGAAACCCGTCTTGGGCCCTAACGGGTAAGTCCACAATCTCGCCCCACAGCAAACTAAAGAACACTGCCAAGGCTATCCGAAGGGGGCGGGAGTGAAGGGCCGCCAACGCAAACATTGAACACCGCTCGATCAAACGAGGAAAGGTCACATCGGCTGGCATAGAGAGGGAGTACGAAACAAAGGGCGCATCATAACCGAACCTCGTTGGCAATCAAGAAAAGTCACTTTGGGTGCGGGGACAGGCTTTAGGGTTTCTCCGAAAGAGAAAGGTTGCCGGTTGCTCCATTTTGCACATGTCATCAAACAACAGTACTGGTGTGATCCATCGGCTTCCGAGGTAGAGCGCTAAAGCGAGCTTTTTCGTTGCCCGGTGAGAAAAGCCAAGCATCTATAGATTGCAAAAGAGGAAGCAGAGTTGTCCGATCGTAGGCCACGATAGGAATAGCCTGGTAGCGAGCACAGAGCGCTGCAACTTCATCAGCCTTGAGAAGATCGACTTTGTTGAAGACCAGTTGGCGTGGCAGATGGGCAAGCCCAAGCTGCACCAGGATGTCTTCCACGGCGGTAATGCGAATTTCATAGTCAGGGGTGGCAATGTCCACCAAATGTAAGAGCAGGTCGGAAGTTTCAATTTCTTCAAGGGTTGCCTTGAAAGCCGCCAGGAGAGTAGGCGGGAGATTGCGAATAAATCCAACGGTATCATTGATAATGATGTCGCGGTCACGCGGCAGGCGGAGGCGGCGGCTGGTTGGATCAAGCGTGGCAAACATACGGCGCTCGGCCACGACGTGACTCGCCGTCAATGTGTTGAGCAGAGTGGATTTCCCGGCGTTGGTGTAGCCAACGATGGAAACTACCGGCAACTGCTGCCGGTCACGTTGCCTACGGCGTGTTTGACGTTGCTGGCGCAACTCGCCGATGAGCTTTTCTAAATCGGCAATCCGGTCGCGCGCGCGGCGGCGATCCACTTCGAGTTTTGTCTCACCGGGCCCGCGCGCGCCAATACCGCCGGCTAGGCGAGACATATCCGCACCGCGTCCAGCCAGCCGAGGTAACAAGTACTTGAGCTGGGCCAGTTCAACCTGGAGTTTTCCTTCGCGACTGCGGGCGCGTTGCGCAAAGATGTCCAAAATAAGCTGGGTACGGTCGAGAATCTTGAGGTCAGTTGCGGCTTCAATGGTGCGGACTTGGGCCGGGGAAAGGTCTTGGTCGAAGAGCAAAACATCCGCTGCATGCTGGAGGCTGCGGATGATCACCTCTTGTAACTTTCCCTTACCCAGCAGTGTTTTAGGGTCGAGTTCTCGCCGCCGCTGAATGAGCTTGTCCACTACAACGAGGTCGCATGACTCTGCCAGCTCGACAAGCTCTTCCATAGCCGCTTCGGCATCTGCGAGTGCGCCCGTTGTGACAACGACCAGCATAGCCCGGTCTCGGAGGTCACGAGCATCCCGAAGCCGCCGAGTGCGGGCAAACTCAGCTTCAAGATTTTCGATGAGGTCGAGGAAATCCACTCGGAGCTGACTGGGATGAACTTTGTCCAAGTAAGCCCAAGGTTCTGGTACCCTGCCTTCGGTGGCCGGAAGCAGATGCGCTATGTGAATCCAATTCGGCAGACCGCTGTCGTTGACGCTGATGACGCCCATCAGGTCAAGGCGCAGCAGCGCTAGGTCATTCAGATCGTCGCGTGTGAGTCCTGTTTCAGAAAGCTGGGTGTGCAGGCAGCGCAGGCCGCGAAACCGCCCTTGCCCTACCCGTACCCGTTTGAGGTCGGGAATGACTATCCCGCTGGCATCTCCGACCATGACGTATTCAACCTGTCCGTGCCGGTTGATAAGCACCCCGACCTGCCGTCGAATTTCAGCCGAAATTTCGGTCATCTGCCGTGCCAACTCAGGCGTGATAATGTCGCGGGGCGGGATGCGGCGGGTAAGCAGGCGTTCGAGCCGCTTGACCTGGCTGGACTTGAGACCTTGTGTGTTACCCTCAACCTTTGAAATAGGCAGCCCTCCGTATTTCAGCCACTGCGTAAGCGCCCGTGGCAGGTTGATGACTTGATTTCAGCATACGCACGCGCAGAAAAGATGCAAAGAGCCGGTTTCCAGCACACAGGCCCGAGGCAAGAAGCCTCTAGTCAAAAACTGTCAGGGACAGACTCTCTGCCAGAGGTTGTCACCTACTCTCACAGCATAACGTTCATTCCTACCTACAGTTGTCTCTTTGCCTGTGGTTACTGCGCCTTTGCGCAGCCAACGCCGCTGGCTTCCTTAGAAGAAGCCGCACGCTGTTTTATTCGCGGCAAACAGGCTGGTTGTCATGAAGTGCTTATTATGAGTGGCGAGGGGGTGATGGCGTTTCCACGGCTACGAGAGACATTGACTGCCTGGGGCTTTCGGGACTATCACGACTACCTATTAGCCGTATGCCGGTTAGCGCTTGATCAAGGACTCCTGCCCCACATCAACATTGGTAATCAGACCGAGGAAGAGTTCCGCCGTTTGCGTCCGGTCTGTGCTTCGATGGGGATGATGCTCGAAACAACCAGCCAGGACCTGCTCCGGCAGCCGGCGCATCGGCGGGCACCGGGAAAGGCACCCCACCGACGACTGGCAACCCTGGCCGCCGCTGGGCGGGCACAGGTGCCCTTTACGACGGGCCTGCTCATCGGCATTGGTGAAACCCCAGCCGACCGCGAAGCTTCTCTTGAAGCCATTGCCGAACTGCATCACCGGTACGGACACATTCAGGAGGTCATCCTTCAGCCGTTTGTTCCCCATCCGGGGACGGCCATGGCAGATTGGCCCCGGCCGGATGTGCCGACGCTGGTTGCCGTCGTACGGCTAGCACGCGCCATTCTACCCTCGGACGTGGTGATCCAGATTCCTCCCAACCTTGTGCCAGATGCTGCCGACCGGCGGGAACTTTTGCTAGCCGGAGCGCGTGACCTGGGTGGTATTTCGCCAGAACCCGACCAAATCAACCCCGACGCCCCATGGTTAGCTCCGGCGCGCTATGCGGCTGAGCTGGCAGCATGGGGTTTTGTGCTGCGTCCGCGTCTGGCGGTGTATCCCCGGTTTCAAACTCGTGCGTGGCTGGATGGTGCCATTTATGACCTTGTGCGTACCAAGCAGGCGGAGCTTGATGCCATGGGGACAGTTGCGCCGGTTCCGGCGGTTGCTGCGCCTGGCCTTTAGACCTGTCGGACACACACCCCGCGCGCCTGTAGGTAGGCCTTGGCTTCGGCAATGGTGTATTGCCCAAAGTGAAAGATGGAAGCTGCCAAAACAGCGCTGGCCTTGCCAACGGTTAAACCAGCGTAGAGATGTTCAAGTGTGCCTGCCCCGCCTGAAGCAATGACCGGGATGGATACGGCGGCCGCCACATGCGCGGTGAGTTCGAGATCATAGCCCTCATGTGTACCGTCACGGTCCATGCTGGTTAGCAGGATTTCGCCGGCGCCCAGCCGTTCGGCTTCAATGGCCCAGGCAATGGCATCTTTGCCCGTTGGGGTACGTCCGCCGTGCAGGAAGACTTCCCAGCGTGGCGGGTTCGTCTCCGGAACGCGCCGGGCATCAATGGCGACGACAATGCACTGGCTGCCGAATTTCAGCGCACCTTCGGCAATGAGCTGTGGTTGCTGGAAGGCAGCCGTGTTGATGGAAATTTTGTCGGCGCCGGCGAGGAGAATGGCGCGCATGTCGTCCACGGTGCGGATGCCGCCGCCAACTGTGAAGGGAATGAACACGGCATCGGCAACGGCGCGTACCATCTGGGTGACAATCGCCCGGCGGTCGGATGAGGCAGTGATGTCGAGAAAAACGAGTTCGTCCGCGCCTTCGGCATCGTAGCGTTGCGCCTGGGCAACGGGGTCGCCGGCATCCACAAGATCGAGAAAGCGGACGCCTTTAACAACCCGCCCAGCGTTGACATCAAGGCATGGAATGACGCGCTTAGCCAGCATCGTGGTGTTTCAGTCACCAGGCCTGTGTTCATCCAAGTTGCGTATTCAAGCCGCAGACCGGGCAGAACACGTCGCTTTTCGAGATGACGGCATCGCAGTTAGGGCAACGAAGGCCGGTGTCTGCCGGTAACTGCGGCGGCAGGGCCGACTTAGCTGCCGGTTGGCCTATTGGATGCCCACATCGGTAACAGAACCGCGCATAGGGATCGACCTGCCCGGCACCACAGGCCGGACAGACCGGCAGCACCACCGCGCTGCCCGTTGGCGTCGGGCCGGGGCCATCTACCGGAGACTGCGCCCGACCAGGTACGTCATCGGGCGGCATCGGACGCATCCAGTAACTCCCATCCAGCAGGGACGCATAGGCACCGGTTTCCGCCCACTGCTTGATTTCCCTGGCGCGGACGGCCGGGAAAGCATGCGTGCGCCGGTACACCTGCAAAAACTTGTACACCCGGCTGAGCAGGTCGCGGTCAAGTTCTTCGTATTCCGCAGCCTGCCGCAGGAATTCTTCGACATTGAGTTGGTCGAAGAGTGCCCGACTTCCCCCAGCCAGTTTCAGCAACAGCATTAGATAGGTATCCAAGTCCTGGACAACCAGTAGACCTGCCCGGTCACAGGAAAGTTCAGCTTTCCGATCCCATTCGTAAAGCGCCAGCAAAAGTCCTGTCCCGACAAGTGAGCCAAGCCCAAAAGTAGCCTCTCCAATCTGTTCAATGATGATTGAAAGAAAATTGGCCATCATCTTGTACAGCACGTGTCCACACTTGATGTGGCCGAGTTCATGGGCAATGACGCCAAGCAGTTCATCTTCTGACAGAAAATCCACCAGACCGGACTGAAGAACAATAAAGGGCTGTTCTGTCCCAAAGGTGTAAGCACCAAGGGCAGGGTTTTGGTCAAGATACAGCTCTGGTTCGGGAACGGCTAAAACGGCGCAAGCTTCGCGAAGTAGGTCGTGGAGACGTTTGCACTGACGAGGTGTAACGCGCACGTTGTCGGCGATGTTGGTAACCCGAAACCAACGTTCCCAGCCGTATTCGTTCAGTTTACGAATGACGAAATCCAAACCACGCGCCTGCTTGACGGCATCCAGCGCTGCAATGTCAAGGGGGTGTTGAAAGTCGGCTGCCTGAAGTTTAGGGAGGCGAATACGTTCCCGTCGCGGTGCCGTCATGGGAGGGGTCTCACAAGTAAGATGGCGTCATTGGCAGATCACCAGGGGCAACTGCGGGCATAAGCTATAGCATGTGATCCAAAAATGACGGAGCGCTGCTTACACCAAGCAGCGCTCCATACACAAAGCGTACGTCCCTCGCCGGGAGATTTGGTTATTGGGTCAGCTAACGGCTGCTCGCGCTTGCCGTAAAATCTCTTCCATCCGGTCTTTCAGGTATAGCTTACGACGTTTGAGCAGGGCGGATTCTTCCAGTTCGTCAGGGCGGGGGTGGGGTAGTGCCAGAATTTCCTGCAAGCGAGCATCCGCGCGTTGGTGTTCGCGGACAAGGCTGCGATATTCCGCATGGGTCTGGAACAGGTGCTGTTTGAGCGACTCCAGAGTGGAAGAACTCATAGGCATACTCTCCTTGGTAGAAGCTGCAAGGGACAATCGCCTAGTCATCGAAACCAAAACAGGGTAGACAACCCACAGGGGACACTAAAAGGTTTCGTAACCCAGTAGGACGTTACGAATGTATTACGCAGTCGGTTCAAACGCAAGCAAGTACACGTGATGCGCTTTTTATCTGGGCGTACCCGTTGGTTGGTTGTGGGCTGGACGGCATTTCTTGTCGTCCTTATAGCCGGGGCTTGGGTTTGGTGGTCTGCCTGGCAGTCTGCTCAAGAAGTGCGGCTGGCGGCAAGGGCAACTGGCCGGCTGGAGGTGCGCTCAACCCCGTTGACTACCCCAGATACCAGCGGTGTTACCTTCTGGCTTGATAATTCTGCTATCCACTCACTGGTTGAGTTTCGCGGACAGCTCTACGCCGCAACCAACGGCGGGCTGCTCGTTTTGACAGCCGATGGCAAGGTGGCCCGCCGGTTTACCCCGGCTGACGGCCTGCCTGACCATGCCCTGACGGTACTGGCCGTCTTTCGTGACCGGCTCTTTATTGGGACACGTACGGCGGGCTTACTCGAATACGACGGCGCTAGGTTCATCCGGCACGAGTTTCGCCGCCCACCGGCGGTTTATGTCAGCAGCCTGCTTGCTACACCGGACTACTTAGTCATCGGGTTGCTGGATGGCAGCCTGTGCGACTTTGATGGCAACACATTTGCCCAACGTTTTCAGCCGCCGCAGGCAACACCAATGACCGGCATCACCGCGCTGTATGCCCAGGGGACGTGCCTGTACGTCGGTACACTGGCTCATGGGATGTTCATCTGGCGCGGGGGAGACCTTCAGCACATTCCACCGTCCAGAGGGCTTCCTTCTCCACACGTCACGGCTTTTGCCTGGTATGACGATCAGCTCTACGTAGCAACGGATGCCGGCGTTGTGCGGCTAACAAAAGATGAGCAGCTTGAGTTAGTTTCACGCCAGGCTAACGTTTGCTCCCTCGCCGTGTACCGGGGCAAACTCTACGCTGGTTTGGTGGTTGGGGGAGTGGTTGAAATACGGCCTATGAGTGAGGCGATGCAGCGCGTGGTGCCGCCTACTCAGACAACGCGCCATGCACCGCACCACGTCAATTTAGCTGTCATTGGCGAGCGACTGTTGGGGCTTACCCAAAGCGGCGTGCATGTGATCTCCCCCAAAGCCAGTGGTGGTTTTGGGTGGGAGCGCTTTGACCGTTCAGGTAGCTTAGGGCAACACCTGACGGCAGGGCATGTGACAAGCCTTGCCTTTGATGCTGCTGGGCGCCTCTGGGTCGGTACTTTCGAGCACGGACTGGACATTTTGGACTCCGAAACCGGCGACGTGCTGCGTCACGTGCAGGATGAAGCCATACGCGAAATCAACCATTTGTGTGCCAATTCGCGCTTGTCACCCATGCTGGCGGCAACTTCACAGGGAATTGTAGCACTTGATACCAACGGCCGAAGCATACGGCGTTATGACACTGCTTCTGCCATGTTGGTTGGTAACGCTGTCTCACATGTGTGTCCGCTTTACAGGGAGCCCGGAACACCGGCGCTAGCAGTTGCAACAGCCAGGGGATTGACCATCTGGCAAGACGGCATTGGCCGCAGCTTGACGGCTTTTCACGGGCTACCAAGCAACTACCTGTACTGCTGTGCTGTGCATGGCAGCAGGCTCTATGTCGGGACACTTGGTGGACTTGCCGAGCTGGAAGGTTTGCGTGTCGTGCGGACGTGGCGCACAGACAACTCTGACTTGCCGGCCAACTGGGTCAATGCTCTGCTTAGCGTGGATGGTTTGCTTTACATTGGCACTTACGGCGGTGGCGTGTGTGCTTTATCTCCCGGTGGTGACATTGTGCGCTTCCCTGAAACGAAAGGTCTTGAGGTCAATCTCAATGCCATGGCGACCGACGGAGAGCGATTGTACGTTGGAACGCTTGACCGGGGATTGTTGGTGTATGACCTACGCCGGCGTCAGTGGCGTGTTTGGCAAGGCGTGCTGCCTTCGGCCAACGTCACGGCGCTGGCCGTTCGTTCTGACGCTCTGTTTGTTGGGACAACCGGGGGCTTGGCGCGAATTGAAAGGCGTCGTCTTGAGTAGACGCTGTGTGCAGCGGCAGGCCGGTCCTCAGTGGAGAAAGTAGCTTCTATGCGCGCCTTTCTAGCTCTTTGTCCTGATCCTGGTGCCCACGCTGTGCTGTGTCGCTATCAACGGCAGTTGGCGCAGTTGCCTTGGGCGCATCATGTGAAATGGGTCTCAGAGGCGAATCTACATCTGACGATCCGCTTTCTGGGAGAGTTGACGCCAACAATGCAGACCGAGTTGGTAAGCCGGCTGGAAGCAGCGTTATCTCCGCCTGGCGCACTAGGGGGGCTAGAGCTGGAAATCACCGAGCCGCACTGGTTTCCCTCAGCGCAACAGCCGCGGACTTTAGCTTGTCTTGTACCGGACACTCCATCACTTACAGCCTTGGCAGCATTGGCTGAAGCCAGCGCCCGCGCTGTTGGGCTGGCGCCCGAAGAAAGGCCCTTTCGGGGACACATCACCTTAGGACGGACGCGCCCCACCTTACCTGCTTGCCCGCGATTGGGCGTTACCCGAACCCGAACGCGATTTCGGGCCGATGCCCTGATTCTCTACCAAAGCACTCTGACGCCAAGCGGACCAATCTACACCGAACGCCAGCGGTTTCCTCTCCGCGCTGCTTCCTGATGCTCTGGAGTGGAGACTACAAGGAAACGAGCCGGGGGCGTGGTCATGCATCACCCCCGGCCTTTGGGTTGTCAAAGTTTCACGTAATCGCCAAAGCCTTACGCCTCTGGCTTTAGAGCGTGCCGCGCGCGGCTTGATCGCGTTCAATAGCCTCAAACAGCGCCTTGAAGTTCCCCTTGCCAAAGCTTTCACTTCCCTTGCGCTGGATGATTTCAAAAAACACGGTGGGCCGGTCTTGAACTGGTTTGGTGAAAATCTGAAGCAGATAACCTTGGTCGTCCCGGTCAATGAGGATGTTGAGATCACGCAGGGCGGCGAGGTCTTCTTCAATGTCGCCAACTCGCTCTGTCACCGTGTCGTAGTAGGTTGCTGGTACACTTTGAAATTCCACACCGTTGGCCCGTAACTGGGACACTGCTTGGATAATGTTCGGCGTGGCAATGGCGATATGCTGAACGCCAGGCGAACCATAAAAATCCACGTACTCTTGGATTTGGGAGCGCTTTTTTCCTTCGGCCGGTTCATTGATGGGCAGCTTGATGGCTAAGTTTGGGCTTGCCATCACCTTTGACCGCAGGGCAGTGTATTCCGTTGAGATGTCTTTTTCGTCGAAGTGCCGGAACTGGAAAAAGCCAAAAATGTCTTCGTAGAACTTCACCCATGTTTCCATTTCGTGCCAGCCGACGTTGGCTACTACGTGGTCAATCCGGTGGAGAAACCCGGTGTGAGAAGCTTTGACCGAGTAAGGCACAAAGCCGGGCAAGAACGGCCCCGTGTAGTTGTCGCGGCTGACAAAACGGTGAAGCGTGTCACCATAGGCGGCAATTTCAGCAATTTGTGCCACGCCGTACTCATCGCGCATGGTCTCTGGGGTGCGGTGCGCCTTAGCGCCGCGTTCAACAGCCCGATCAAAATCACCGGCAGCATCTGGAGTGCGGAAAGCAACAACCCCGACACCATCCCCGTGACGATGAACGTGCTCGGCAACCGGATGATCTGGAGTAAGGGCACTAGTAACAACCAGCCGGATCGTTCCATGCTGAAGCGCATAGGAAACCAAGTTGTGAACGCCGGTTTCCGGTCCTCGGTAAGCCACGGCATCAAAGCCAAAGGCCAGCCGGTAAAAGTAGGCCGCTTGTTTGGCGTTACCGACGTAAAACTCAACGTGGTCGAAATCCGCCACCGCCAGCGGTGTGCGCTGCTGCTGAGTGGCTTCCTTGGGTGCTGACATAGGATAACCCCCTAAAAGAGCAGGTAAGCAAACGCACATTTGATTGTCGGCCGACATAGACCCATGCGCAAGGTTTTCTATTGGTGTGTGAGAGCGTTGGAATGGTTTCCCGTCCAGTTCGTTCTGGTTTAGAGTTGCATTTGGGCGAAAACCTCAAGGCAGCTTGCTCTGATTGCGACAATGACGCCTTCACGATTGACTCAAACGGTTCATGCGCTCATGGAGTCCTACACGTCCCTTTCGGCGTTGCAGCCCAATCATCGAGCGCTGCCGTCGCGCAATGCCATTATCAAAACCCTACATGACTTTCGAGAGTTGCTCCTGCCGGGCTATTACGGGCTTGTTGCTGAGGCAGCCACGCCGGAGCGGGTTCGCGCCTTAGTAGAAGCGATTGCTACCGAGCTACCAGCGCAAATCGCGCTGGCGCTGTGTCACGAACGGAAGCTGCCCAAGGAACACTGTGCCGGCTGCGCAGAGTGCCAGGCCGAAGCCGAGGCTATTGTGTGGGACCTACTTGACCGATTGCCGGTCTTACGGGAAATGCTGGCAGAAGATGTAGAGGCTGCCTACTTGGGTGATCCGGCCGCCCATGACCATGACGAAGTGATTTTGAGTTACCCGTGCGTGCAGGCCATTTTGGTTCACCGTATTGCCCATGATTTGTTTACCCGTGGTGTGCCGCTTATTCCGCGCATTATGTCAGAGTACGTCCATGGGCAGACGGGGATTGACATCCATCCCGGAGCGAAGATTGGCCGGCGGTTCTTCATAGACCATGGCACGGGTGTCGTAATTGGAGAAACCACCGTGATTGGCAACAATGTTAAGCTTTATCAAGGTGTAACGCTTGGGGCGTTATCGTTTCCCAAGGATGCCACTGGAGCGCTTGTGCGCCACATCAAACGGCACCCAACTATTGAAGACGACGTGGTAATCTACGCTGGTGCGACAATCTTGGGCGGAGAAACCGTGATTGGACGTGGGAGTATTATTGGCGGCAATGTGTGGCTAACGCATTCCGTCGCACCCTACAGCAAGGTCGTTATTGAAGAACCGCACATACGGATTGTCACTCGCGCTGAAACAGCACGGGCGACCTGATTTGTATAGGCTGCTGTACAGCAGTTGCGCAGCTATCCGAAGAACACTATGCAAGCTGGTCTGGATACTAGATTCCCTGGGAAGCTGTTTATTGTCGAAGGCATTGACGGCTCGGGTAAAAGCACGCAGCTTGACCTTTTGTACAAGTGGCTAATTGCCGAAGGGTACTGTGTGTTTTTCAGCGCCTGGAACTCTTCTCCACTGGTCAAAAAAACGACCAAGCTCGGCAAAGAAACCCGCACACTTTCCCCAACAACTTTTAGTTTGATCCACGCCACAGACTTTGCAGACCGGACCGAGCGTGAAATCATTCCGCCACTCAAAGCCGGGGCGGTTGTTTTAGCAGACCGCTACGTTTACACGGCATTTGCACGGGATTCTGTTCGAGGCAATGATCGGGAGTGGATTCGCAAGGTATACGGTTTTGCTGTTCCGCCGACGATTGGCTTTTATTTTCGTGTGCCGCTAGAAACAGCATTAGAACGTATTCTTGCAGGGCGACCAGAACTAAAGTACTACGAGGCCGGTCTGGACATGGGTTGGTCAGATGACCCCTATGAATCATTTCGCATTTTTCAGGGTAAGATTTTGGAAGAATACGAGCAGCTTGTAAAAGAGTATAACTTGACCGTCATTGATGCTACCCTTCCCATTACCGAGCAGCAGTATATCGTCCGCAGTTTGGTCAAGCCGCATTTGAAAAACGTTCTTCGTGATCCACAGTTTCACCGTCGTCGCCGGTGGCTGACAGACTGGCTGTCAGTACGTCAAGCGGGCAAGTAGAGGCCAAAAAAACCTATGACCAAGGTTCAGTTCTTTGGTGCTGGACTACCTGGTTTCCAGGAAAAAGACCTCCCAGGACGCCTCATTGTCCTTGAAGGGACCGACGGGGTTGGACGTTCCACCCAGATTGCCCTGCTCAAGGCCTGGCTGGAATCCACCGGTTTTGCAGTTTTAGACACTGGCTTGACGCGCTCGCTGCTAGCTGGGCGTGGTCTCAAGAAAGCCAAGGAAGGCCATACCCTTGGCGCAAGGACCATGGACTTGTTTTACGCGACAGACTTGGCTGACCGTTTGGAAAACCAGATGATTCCGGCGCTACGGGCAGGGTTTGTCGTTCTCACGGACCGCTATGTCTATTCTCTGATGGCCCGTGCTATTGTGCGGGGAGCGCCAAAGGAGTGGATTCAAAGTGTCTATGGCTTTGCGCTCAAGCCGGACGCCGTGTTCTACCTCAAGATTGATTTGCCGCATCTTATCCCACGCGTCCTGACCAGCACTGGCTTTGACTACTGGGAATCTGGGATGGATTTCTTGCCGGGCAGCGACATGTACGACTGCTTTGTGGAGTACCAGTCCCGCCTGCTGTCTACCTTTGACCAACTGGCGCAACAGTATGATTTTGAAATCGTGGATGCGAGGCAGACAGTCAACAAGGTCTTTAGCGTTTTGCAGCGCAAAATTCGAAAGGTGCTGCCCAAAGTAGCGCCAGTTGTCAACATTCAGGCGCTTTCAATGCCGCCAGAAGCCAACGCCAAGGAAGATACCAAGGATGTTGAAAGTAGCTTAGAAGACCAGCGTGAAACCATCCAGGCGTTGGACGACGGCCAACTTATTGAAGACAAGTTAGAGGCAGTGGCAGCCAGCAGCCGTAAGTCTGCTTCTGTAGGGCGCAAGGCAAAGAAGAAAAAGAAGACGTAACCTTGGTTCGGCTGGCAAGCCCTGCTGGTTGCATTTTGTAGGCTGGCGAAGTCGCCAATCACGGCGAGCAGTTGGTACCGCCACTAACCGAAAGCCGATGCTGCTGTCACGTAACGTCGCTGGTTCTTGCGGCCACCGGTAGGCTTGCCATCTACGGGGAGAGAGTCATAAGTGCCGCCCCACACCTGGCCGCCAATGCACCACTCCCAAACGTTGCCGAGCATGTCGTGCAGGCCAAACCCGTTGGCCTGTTTACCTCCGACGGGATGAGAGCGTCCACCTGAATTGGGTTGGTCTTAGGCCGTTGCCTCGAGGTTGAGTAAACCGCTGCCCCAGGCAGCAAATTCCCGCTCCTTGACAGTTGGCAGGCGGTATTGGAAAAAGCCATTGCACTCCAACTGGTTGAGTATTTCGATGAACTGCAAAACGTCTTCTAGCGAGACACGGTTGACCGACACTGTGTCGTCCTCGTGGTGGCTGGGGTTGTTGCCCATCACGGCTGGCATGTACCCGACCGTCCTGGCCGCAATGGTAGGGTCAGCAATGGTAGGGCCATTCGTGTAGGTCACTTCCTTGACCACACCAAAGAGAACAACCTGCCCCGTGGCGTGGCGCAGCATGATGTTGTCCAGCTTGATGTCGCGGTGAATATTCGGGGTCAGTCCCGTATGGACATAGTCCAGCATCCACAGCGCCTCTAGGAGCAGGTGCACAGTGGCAGCCCCTGTCTGGGGGCCTTGGCGGGACAGCTTTTGTGTGAGGGTTTCGCCGTCAATCCATTCCTAAGCCAGGTAATCGCGCTCACCTACGCTGACATAGCTCGGGAATGCTCCCTTGCGGGCCATCCCCCAGACTTTCCAGTAGGATGGCTTCCCGGTCGGAAGCGCTCGTGCATCTGGTCAGTCATCTCTGGGTCGCCGTTCCAGATCAGTTCCTTGACAACGCACTTGCGGTTCGAGGGGGCAGATACGTCTTCCCGAACGCACCCCGACCGAGTTCTTCTCCTAGAAGGTAGCGGTTTTAGAGGAGCTTCCCGCCGCGCTACCGCGCTGCACGTGCCCCTTGTGCTGACTTTCAGCTTTTGCCTTCGCTTTTACAACGCGAAAAGCAAGACGGCAAGCAGCGCACCGCACAGCGTGCAGACGAAGTTGACGGCTTCGTTGTCCAGGTAGCCGGCGTTTTCAGCCGTAGCGCCCAGCAGACTGTCTATCAGGTTGCCGCCCATCCCCCCAATGGCAATGCACCAGACCGCCCGGTGCACATTGGCATCGGCAGCAGCATAGGCCAGCACGCCAAAGCCAATCGCCGTGAGTAATCCAACCAGCAGGCCGACAAAAGACACTGCGCCGTTGTCACCAATCTGGGCGCGTTGCCACGTGGTGATTGAGTAGGGCACGCCTCCATAAACCCGGCCGATTTCCCCGGCTACGGTATCCGAAGCCGCTGCAGCAAACGAGCCAAGAACAGCAACGGTAAAGAGCCCCGCATGGGGTGTTAGGACAACGAGGGGCGCACACAGCGCCGCGACGCCAGCATTAGCCACAGCATTGCGCCAAGTGCGGATTTCCTGTGCCGTACGCTTGGCGTGCTTCTTCTCGTAGCCGATTTTCGAGGCGACCGTGCCGACAATGAAAAAGGCCATTAGTCCACCGACCCCCAGCCAGCCCAACGTTGCGTAGAGGATCACCGCAAAGCTGGCGCCGGTAAGCGCCCCTGACCAATCCACCGATTTTGTTGCGCGGGCTGCAAGGGCAAGGATGACAGCTAGCCCAAATGCCATAGGCAGACGGGCAAGGACGCCAGCTTGAGCTGCCTGCCAAGCCGCCCAGTCAAGTTGGGTCGCTAGGAATAGCACACCAGCCGCTGAGCCGGCCACAAGCGGATTGTCACAAATGTTGTAAGGCAGCGACTCAAGCAGGGCAGCGATGCAGGCTGCTACGAGGATGACTCCAGCCAAGCCAACCGGCGTGAAGGGGTACCCCCCAACCACGGCCACTGTCATGAAGGTGCCAAGCCAGCCAAACAGGATGAAACCTAACGTCCCAAAGAGACTTTTTCGTGGATTCCACCACAGCTTAGGGCCGGGGATACCCTGTCCACAGACCACGGCCATACCATCCCCATAAGCCATCATGGCCCAGCCTCCGGCCACGATCCACAAGTCCTTTGGGAAGAGCAACGTGAGCGCTACGACGGCCGCCGGATAGGCGATGACACCTACCGAGTAACCTTGGGCTTGCTCATGCGGGCGGAGCAGGCTGGGCATCCATTTTGGAAGTACCCAAGCCAGGGCTAGCCCTGACAGTCCCATCAGAAGGGTCTGCCAAAACGAAACAACGACCAGCGCGAAAACCCCCATGCCAACATGTACCAGTCGCCGGCGTGTCTCCGAACTATCCGCCGCCCCGACTAGCGATGCCGCGCGCCAAGCAGAATCAAAGGCTTCCATGAGACAGCTCACCAAAGAAAAAGGCAGGGGACATGTGACCACCTGCCTTCAGCCTACTGAACTCATTACCGGTCGGGCAAATCGTTTGTCGTAGTTTGGGTGTTGCCTCCAGTAGATTACCCGCCTTAGTTGAGAAACATAAGCATTTTGACGAAGAGCTTTGGCACATAGTTACCAAAAGCCCCAATCAGGCAAATTGCCAGCAAAACTCCAAACCACGCCCAGGCCACCTTGCTGATGTCTTCCATCGGATGCTTCCTCCCAGCACGTGCAATGTCTACTGTGGGACGCTGTAGCATCCATGCTAGCACAATCTGTAGAAGCAAAAGATACTCTCATTGCCTAGATTTGTGTTACAAGACGGTTTAGGCCAAAGGTCGGGGCAGGGAAAGCCGTATTCTGAGAAAGAAGCAGAAGGGTTTTATGAGTTCTGCCAGTTTGAAAGGGAAGACACTGTTTGTTACTGGCGCAAGCCGAGGAATTGGGTTGGCTATTGCCATTCGGGCCGCACGCGATGGGGCCCGCATCGCAATTGCGGCCAAGACGGCTGAGCCTCACCCGAAGCTGCCAGGGACGATTTACACAGCCGCTGCCGAGATTGAGTCTGCCGGGGGACAAGCACTGCCGCTAGTAGTAGACATCCGGGATGAGCAACAAGTGGTTGAAGCTGTGGCGCGGACGGTGGAGACCTTTGGCGGTATTGATATTTTGGTCAACAACGCTAGCGCTATTAGTCTGACGCCAACCTTGCAGACACCTCTAAAGCGTTACGACCTAATGCATCAGATTAACACGCGCGGCACGTTTGTCTGCTCGCAGGCCTGCTTGCCCCACCTGCTCAAGGCTGAAAATCCGCACATTCTGAACATCTCACCGCCACTTAACATGGAGTCTCGGTGGTTTGCGCCGCATGTGGCGTACACGATGTCTAAGTATGGGATGAGTATGTGCGTATTAGGAATGGCCGAGGAGTTTCGTCAACAGGGGGTAGCAGTCAACGCTTTGTGGCCGCGCACGGCAATTGCTACAGCCGCGGTACGTAACCTTCTGGGTGGTGAAGAGGCCATCCGACGCTGCCGAAAGCCAGAGATTATGGCCGATGCTGCCTACGTCATCCTAACCCAGCCGAGCCGTACCTGCACGGGTAACTTCTTTATTGACGAAGATGTTTTGCGCAGTGCCGGTGTCACTGACTTTACACCCTATGCGGTAGATGCTTCGGCTGAGCTGCTCCCAGACTTCTTCATCTAAAGGTCTTAGCGCCGATTGCTCTGAAGATGCTTCGCCTGACGATTCGCCAACTCATCTGGTTAGTCATTGCTGCTTCTATTATTGGCGGTGGTGGCATCACCGTTGCGGCCTATTTCACGGCCAAATGGCTTGATGCCCGGCGAACACCACCACCCTTGCCTTCCACCGTCAACTCTGACCCGCTGCCGGAGTCTACCCCCCCACCGCTCGAAGCAGATGAGCGCAACAATATCAGCGTTTATGAACGGGTTAGCCCTGGGGTGGTCAACATCAACACGACCTCATTTGTTGAAGACTTCTTCTTTGGGGCATACCCTCAACAGGGAAGTGGGTCAGGTTCAATCATTGACACCAAGGGGCATATCCTGACCAACTACCACGTCATTGAAGGAGCAAGTCGGCTGGATGTCACCCTAGCCGACAACACTTCCTATCCGGCAACGGTTGTCGGAGTAGACCCTGACAATGACCTCGCCATCATTCGCATCCAGGCGCCGCCAGAGCGCCTGCGCGTAGTGCCGCTGGGGTCATCACGTAACCTAAAAGTCGGACAAAAGGTTTTGGCCATCGGCAATCCATTTGGGCTCAACCAGACCCTGACTTCAGGTATTATTAGCGCCTTGGGACGGCCGCTCCGCACTGAGAATGGGCGTACCATTGAAAACGTCATCCAGACGGATGCATCCATCAACCCTGGCAACTCCGGTGGCCCACTGCTCAACTCGGCCGGTGAGATGATCGGCATCAATACGGCGATTTATTCGCCGCGCGGGGGCAGCATCGGCATCGGTTTTGCCGTGCCTGTTGACATTGCTAAGCAAATCATCCCTGACCTGATTCAGTACGGTCGAGTCCGGCGTCCGTGGCTGGGGATTACCGGGACCTATCAGCTCAATGCGCGACTGGCCCAGCGACTTGATCTACCGGTAACCGAGGGGTTGATTCTGACGGGTCTTGCGCCCCGCGGCCCGGCTGCGCAGGCAGGCTTATACGCCAGTGACCGGGTCATTCAGCGTGGAGGGCAGATCATTATCGGAGATGTTATTGTCAAGGTAGGGGATGTGCCGATTAGGTCAAATGAAGATTTGCACCGCTCGCTGCGGGACAAAAAAATCGGCGAAACCGTTCCTGTGACCATTATCCGCGCCGGACAAACCCTGACCGTCAATGTGACGTTGCAGGAGCGACCCAGCTAGGGCTTAGCAGGTGCGATGCACGGCGAGCCGGCCGGAACCCACAAAAGGGCGATGTCACGCAACTGCCTGGCGTGACATCGCTTGGATGCTGTGTTCATAAGAGGTTTTGAGCCTTTCGCTGGGGTAAGTCGCAAATCTGGTTCGATTTAGTAGCTGACCTCAGCCGGTTTAGTCTCCCCTGTTTTGCGGCGAAAGGATTAGGCCGCGGTTGGCGGCGCGTACTTAGCAACAGGTTTTGTGCAGGCTGGTGCAGTGAGTTGGGCGCGAACAAAGCAATCCCGACAAAGCACCGGACGCCCCTGCGTCGGTAAAAACGGCACAGTTGTTTGGATGCCGCATTCCGCGCATTCCACTTCTACCTGGATGCGCGGACGGCTGCCATCTGTTGCCATCATGCTCAACAGTTGATTGAAGCGCTCATTTTTGCGTGTTTTGCACGGCTTACAGCGTTTCGGTATGTTTTTCAGCCCCTTGTCATAGAAAAACTGTTGCTCGCCGGCAGTGAAGACAAACGGCGCCCCACACTCAACACATGTGAGGTGAATGTCCTCAAAAACCGGCTTGTGTGCTTTCTCATCTGCTTCCATAGGCAATGTTGCTCCTTTGTATGTTTCTCCCTCCTTCCGCAAGATGCGGAGCGTGGGTTTGCCCTGGCCGATACTGCTGCTCATTCCACCTCCCCGGTTCAGCAGGCGTCATGGGAAAAAAACACCCATCCCCTGCAGCCGGTTGGTGGTTCGTACCCCCTTGCTCGTCCCTGGATGAATCTTTGAAATCTTTTCTAGACAGATGGTTATCTATTGAAGGCTAAAGTAACTGTCAAGCCCTCTTTGGGGTGCAAATCTGGTAGCGGGGCTGTTGCGCAGAGACAAGTTGTTGAAGGGGCTTAGGTTAGTTTGCCTTATGGGTTGAAATCTTTTTTTTCGTTTAATTTAGTTCTCAAGAGTTAGTGTAGCTTCTTACAGGTTGTTTACAGTGCCTGTGGAAGCCTTGTGGAACCGCTGAGGGCAAAACAGCAACCTCTAGGTTGAGGCAACCGAGAGCCAAGGTCAGTAGTGCGCAGAAGCACGAAATCCCTTACCTGCTATTGTGGAAACAGAGGGTGGAATCGGTTGGGGAAAGCCGTGCACGTAGCTTTCATAACACTAGTTTGTCTTGACACCTTGCGAAAGGGCTAACAAGATGCACAAGCATCATTGAAGACGTTTAGGTTGCGCGTGCAGGGTCATCGATGTGCTTTGGTGATTACCTCCGCGCACAGGCCTGGGCCGTTGCTCCTAAAGTTGTTTGAAGTGTTCCAAGGTGAAGCGGTCTTGGAAACGTCAGCCAGATGAGGCAACCGGTGCTGGTTTCTTGCACTCCGAACTGCATCACCGGGAGTCACACACCCTACGCATAGGAGATACATAGGACTCATGAAGCCCATCAAACACGCTGAAAAGGCGTTGTCGAAGCTCGCCGGGGGGCTGTTTGAGGCTATTCAAGCCGTTAACAAGTACCGTCCAGCCCCTTCTTTCACCCCCAAGTGGTCTGACAAGCCCATGCTCAAGTCATGGCAGAAGACCAAGCCGACGCTTGGTTGGCCCCGGACAACCGACTCACTTTGCCCGAAGTGTGTCAAGGAAGTGCGCGAGAAAATCCTCAGCGGTGAGGTTGACTACACAGTGCTTATCAACGAGCGGGTTGGCGAGATCAAGGCACAAATTGTCACCCGCTACAATCCCAAAACCGGGCGCGATGAAGTTTGGATGGAGAAAGCGTGTCCGATCCATGGTCGGTTTGAAGACCTGATGGCCATAGATGCCAATTTCCTTGCCCATATCGAGTCCCAGTTTCCGGGGCGTGACATTGATGCCCACAATGATGCTGGCTTGCACAACCACGGTACCAGTTCCATCAAGCACGGACGTGGGTCGGTGCTGACCATTGACCTCACTAACCGCTGCAACATGATGTGCGACCCGTGCTTTATGGACGCCAACCAAGTTGGCTTTGTCCACGAGCTGTCGCTGGAGGAAATCAAGGAAATTCTCGACAATGCTATTCGCATCAAGCCACGGCGACAGATGTCGGTCCAGTTTTCTGGTGGAGAGCCAACGCTTTCACCTCACTTTCTGGAAGCAATCCGATACGCCCGCGAGCTTGGGTACAACAGCGTTCAGTGTGCCACCAACGGCATCGAGTTTGCCAAAAGCAAAGAATTTTGCCGTAAAGCAGCAGAAGCCGGGTTACGCTATGCCTACCTTCAGTTTGACGGCATCGGCAATGATGCCAACAGTCACCGGCAGGTTGGTAACCTGTTTGATGTAAAACTGCGGGCTATCGAAAACCTGCACGAAGCTGGGGTCGAAATTGTGCTTGTCGTCACCCTGGTCAACGGTGTTACCAACGATCAGGTGGGGCCGGTGATTCGCTTTGCGCTGGACAATCCCAAAAAGATTGCCTTTGTTTCTTTTCAACCAGTTTCCTTTACTGGGCGGGACGAAGACATCACCGACGAGCGGCGGTTGCGCCAGCGCTACACCCTCTCGCACTTGGCCTACGATGTCAAAGAGCAGCTTGGCATCACCGAGCCAACCCGCGACTGGTTTCCGATTTCCGTCATGAGCACCATTGCGGACTTTGCCGATCTGGCCCACGGACCAGAAGCGCAGTTTGGTCACCTAAGTTGCGGTTGCCATCCCAACTGCGGGGTCGGAACCGCCCTAATGGTCGACAAAGAAACCAAAGAGATGGTGCCTGTGCCGGAGTTTATCAACGTGCCGCAACTGCTCAAGGATATGCAGGCTATTACGGATGCCGGCCGAGGACGTGTCTTTTCTTCGTTTCTGATGGCGCTGTCGCTACTGCGCAACTACGACCCCTACAAGGCGCCAACCCATTTCACGCTCAAAGCCCTGCTTGAGAAATTTGACAAGTCGTTGGGGATTTCAGGGCGAGACTATGGTAGCGTCAAGGGCAACCGGACCCGGGAAGACATCGAGAAGCGGCGACGCGACCGATGGAACTTCCTGTTCATTGCCGGCATGTGGTTTCAGGACCTGTTCAACTATGATTTCCGGCGGACGGAGATGTGCATCATCCCCTATGGCACGCAAGAAGGTGAGATTTCTTTCTGTGCCTACAACACTGGTGTAGGGTGGCGGAATATTGTCGAAGAGATGCACAAAAACGCCACGATTGCTAAGTGGTACAAAGAGCACGGCAAGCATGAAATCTACGCCAAGGGGCGAAATGTCGAGCTGCCGGACGAACCTTGCACCCTTTATGTCAATCCTGAAGATGCAGCCCGTGTTCGTCCACGCAACACCGACGTGCCGATGACAGCCGCCGAAGAGAAGCGGATGATGGAAAAGCTCTTCCGGGAGAAGGTCCTTGGCATCAAGAATGGCGAAACCAAGCTGGTTCAAATTCGCCGCGTCAAGCGGGCTGTGTCCAATGGCCACCATACTGCTCAGGAGAGCAATGGGCTAAGCAGCACTGCCTCTTTGGGTCAGTCTGCTCCAGCTGGTGTCGCTGTGGCTACGGCTGCAGCCGGCAGCAATGGACGACCAGCCGCTAAGTAATTGCGGCCGCCAAGTAATTTGCGGACGTAAGACCACGCCTGAAGCGACACGAAGGGCGGGACGTTGCCACCCCGCCCTTCTTTTATTGCCTTCATGCCCGGCGCGCGGCAGTAGCGTAAGTTTTCTAACGTATTCAAAATCATATACTTGCAACGGAAAAAAGGCGGAAAAAGCACTCGTCACACGCACGCTTCTTTGTCTATAAGCAGTCTGTGTGGAGAAGAAAGCGCCGCGCCTATGCGAAACGTCCCACGCAAGAGAGGAGGCCGCGCAAAACATGTCTGATGAGACCAAGCCGATGCCAGAGACTGCACCGGCCGCAGGTTCTGAGTCTACTGCCCCACCAGATGCTGAGCGCGAAGCCAAGATAGCCGCTGCCAAAGCCAAAGCTGCGGCAGCGAAAGCGGCGCGCGAAGCTGCAGCAGCAACACCCTCGGAGGGAGAATCAGCACCTTCACCCAAAGCTCCGGCCAAGGCGGCTGCTAAAGTGCCGGCCAAGACGGCTGCCAAGAAAGAAACAACACCGGCTTACGCCGAGATCAAGGACGACGCCTTCATTGCTTCCCTGCGAGCTGCTTTTCAGGATGACATCAAAGAAGCCGTGATCAGCAACGGGCAGCAAATCTTACGAGTGGTGCCCGAACGGGCGCGCGATCTGCTCTGGTATCTACGTCATGATGCTTCCATCAAGTTTGACATGCTCACGGATGTGACTGCTGTCCACTATCCCGACCGCAAGGCCTTCGAGGTGATCTATCAGTTGTATTCCCTCCCGGAAAACCGGCGGTTACGGGTTAAGGCAGAGTTGCCGGAAGGACAATCCATCTACACCGTTTGCGATATCTGGGCGGCAGCCAACTGGCTGGAGCGCGAGGTGTATGACATGTTTGGCATCTGTTTTGAAGGGCATCCTGACCTGCGCCGTATTCTGTTACCGGAAGGATGGGTTGGGTTTCCGCTTCGCAAGGAATATCCGGTTGAATACCGCCACAATGAATGGGTTGCCGAGCATTTGAACATCCTTGAAATTCCAGAAGGGGCTGATCTGACTGGGAAGTTTGAATGATTGTCCAGCAGGGGCAACTGTCCCTACTGGAGCTATGCCGTCCATAGGCTGCACGTACACTGTGAGGGAGAACCCATGAACGGAGTTCCACTTGTCAGCGCACACCATACCGAAAGCCTCTTTGACAATGAGCAAATGGTGCTGAGCATGGGGCCGCAGCACCCCTCAACGCACGGCGTATTGCGGGTCATTCTCAAGCTTGATGGGGAGCGCGTCGTAGACTTGGACTGTGATATTGGTTACCTCCACCGGGGTGCGGAAAAAATCTTTGAAAACCGGCTCTATCCGATGATAGCGCCGTATTTCGACCGCCTTGACTACATTACTGCGGTTTCAAATGGCCTGCTTTATGTTGAAACGGTCGAAAAAGCCATGGGAATTGAAGTGCCGCCCCGGGCGCAGTACTTGCGGGTCATTCTGACCGAACTCAACCGCTTGTCGAGCCATCTGCTGTGGCTGGCGACACACGCCCTCGACATCGGTGGCTTTACCGTCTTTCTCTATGCCTTCCGCGAGCGGGAGGAAATTCTCAAGATTTTTGAGAACTTCTTCGGGGCCCGCCTGACGTGTCACGCTTTTCGGATTGGAGGAATGACCTACGACGCCTATCCGGGGTTTGAAGAGCAAGTGCGTGCCTTTTGCGACATGTTTCCAAAGCGGTTGGAAGAGTACGAGACCTTGCTCAACGAGAACCGCATCTGGCTGGGGCGTACGGTTGGGATAGGCATCATTTCAGCAGAAGATGCTATCAATCTGGGATTGACCGGGCCGCCTTTGCGTGGATCAGGTGTGGATTATGATGTGCGCAAAACCGACCCCTATGAGTGCTATGCCGATCTGGAGTTTGACATCCCGATTGGCGAAAACGGGGATACCTTCGACCGCTACCTTGTGCGCATGGAGGAAATGCGCCAGAGCCGGCGCATCATTATGCAGGCACTGGACAAGCTGCCGGACGGCCCCGTGATGGGGAAGGTACCAAAAGTCATACGTGTTCCTCCGGGCGAGGTATATCACTCTGTAGAGGGACCAAAAGGCGAACTAGGGCTGTACCTAGTCTCTGATGGGGGAACGAAACCCTACCGTCTGCGGGTGCGTCCGGCATCGTTTGTCAATCTTGGCGCCTTGCGCAAGATGGCTATTGGGTCACTGGTGTCGGATGTTGTCGCGCTGATTGGTTCACTTGATATTGTGCTGGGTGAAATTGACCGATGATGAGCAGTTGGCCGTGGGGACTGGCAGCGTGGGTTGCGCCACAGTGGGTGGCATCGTTGGTGGAGTGGCTGTACAAGTACTTGCCGGCGTGGGTTACAAACAACCTGACGGCGACAGACGCGACGACGTTCTTGGTGTGGCCGCTCATACAGATTGCCGTCATGCTAGTGGTCGTGTTGACCACAGTCGCCTATCTGACATTAGCTGAACGCAAGGTAAGCGCCTGGATTCAGGTGCGCATCGGCCCGAATCGTACGGGCCCGCTGGGGCTGCTACAACCGGTCGCCGATGGCATCAAGCTGCTGATCAAAGAAGATGTTATCCCCTTCAAGGCCGATAAGGCCGTTTTTACGCTGGCACCGATCATCAGCATGGTGTGTGCGTTTATCGTTTTGGCCGTCCTACCCTACGGCCCGCACTATGCCAGCATTACCGACATCAACATCGGCCTGTTACTGATTCTTTCAATTTCATCTGTTGGCGTGTTGGGGATCATCTTGGGTGGCTGGGCATCAAACAGTAAGTACCCGCTGCTTGGTGCACTGCGCTCTTCGGCGCAGATGGTAAGCTATGAAGCCGCCATCGGTTTGACAGTCGTCTCAGCCTTGATTTTTACGCGCACATTTTCGATGCAGGGTATTGTCGAGGCCCAACGAAGCCTTGGCGTGTGGTTTATCCTCTTTTTGTTTCCTTCGTTCATCATCTTTTTGGTTTCAGTTGTCGCTGAAACCAACCGGGCACCTTTCGATCTTGCGGAAGCCGAATCAGAACTCGTCGGGGGGTTTCACACTGAATACAGTGGATTTCGGTTTTCCATCTTCTTCATTGCCGAGTACACCAATATGGTTGTGGTCTCGGCTGTTGGTACGACACTTTATCTTGGGGGGTGGTACGTTCCAGGAATGGACGCCATAGCTGCCCAATTCCCCGAGGCATACCGTGAAGTTGTACTGACGCTGATCGGTGTAATCGCCTTCGCCATCAAGTGCGGCATCATCCTCTATCTCTTTATCTGGATGCGCTGGACCTTTCCTCGCTACCGCTATGATCAGCTTATGGAGCTGGGCTGGAAGTGGCTGATGCCGGCGGCGCTGGCCAACATTGTCTTGACTGCCACGGCGTTTGTTATTGGTAAAGAGCTGGGGTGGGTTCGCTCGGTCAGCGGTACTTTAGAAATGGATTGGCAAGGTAAGGTGTTTTTTACCGTTACCGGGTTTTTATCGACCTTTCCCATTCTAGCGCTGCTCAACGCTATCAATCGGAATTCAAGGAGCTTCAACCTGCGTGCACAGCGGACGACCATTCCTGTCAGTACACGTAAAGCCAGGCTGTCGCCTAGTGTCAAACCTGCCTCAACCTGACAGGCAACAGGGCCGCATGGTGGGCTAAGCCGGCCGCTGAATGAAAGGGGAGAAATTATGCTGCTTGTTGGCTGGGAAGCGGTTTTTTTCTGGATACTGACGCTGGTGGTGCTTTTTGCCGCCGTCTTTACCGTATCGGCACGCAATCCGGTTCACTGTGCCTTGTTTTTGATTTCAACGCTGATCGGCATGGCAGGATTGTTTCTGCTGTTACGGGCGGAATTTGTCGCCGGGGCTCAGATTTTGGTCTATGTGGGCGGCATCTTGGTGCTGTTTTTGTTTGTACTAATGCTCGTCAACACCCGCAGCGAAGTCGAAAATCCGTTCAATCGGCAGAATAAGCTTGGAGCCGTGATTGCGGTACTGGTGGGGCTTGCCCTGCTGGGCGCCACGACTTACACACAGCAGCGGGGCAGTTTCTTCAAAACGCGCCCGTCAGCTGACCGAATGGCTATTGAAAATGCCCGACCTGATTCAAACGCCCCAGCCGGCGTGATCTCGGCTGATACAGAAACCCTGGGCGTAACGCTCTATACGCGCGCCGTCCTTCCTTTCGAGATTGCCTCGGTGTTGCTGCTGATGGCGATTGTGGGTTCAGTCCTGCTGGCGCGTGACCGGAGACAGGAAGAAATCTACGACTAGAGGCACAGGGAGATGATGACAACGTTTCTGGCTGCGATAGCTAACTGGGCGGCTCAGCAGGCTTCTGACCCATCATTTATGGAGCGCTACCTCCAGGGGCTGAGGGAAGTGGATACCTCGAAATTCCTGGTGCTCAGCGCCATCATCTTCAGCATCGGTCTTGGAGGTGTGCTGATCCGGCGCAACATCATTGTCATCTTCATGTCGATTGAACTGATGCTGAGCGCTGCCAACCTCAACTTCATTGCCTTTGCGCGCTACTGGCAGACACAGGGTGGGCTTTACGCCTACAACGGCCACGTCATGACGATCTTCATCATCGTGGTTGCTGCGGCTGAAGCCGCCCTGGGGCTGGCGTTGCTCCTTGCACTGTACCGTAATCGCGAAACGGTGGCGGCCGACGAAATCAACCTGCTCAAGTGGTGATTTCCGTGATGGAACTCGTTGTCCTCGTTCCGTTCTTTCCGCTGCTTGGCTTCATCATCAACGGTTTGTTTGCCAAGCGGCTTGGTTTTTCTGAAAAGGTTATTGGCGCGATTGCCTGCACGACGGTGGCGGCTTCGTTTGTCTGCTCGGCAATTGCCGTCTATGCGTTTAGTCACCATGCACACGATGCCCAAGTTCAAGCGGCGGCAAGACAACGCGAAGCCGAGTTGATGGCGCGGGTGTCCGGCGAGGATGTGGAGTCCCGACGCGCCAAGGAAGCGGCCAAAGCGGCTGAAAATCCGCAGGCGTCGGAGGCTGCACCCGAAAAAGCCGGCGCTTCCGAAGAAGTGGCCACACCTTATGTGGTCACGCTGTTTGAGTGGATGCCGGGCGGGGCACTGACGACGACGCTGGGACCGAATGCCGGACGCCTGGCGGACTTTTCCATCAAGTGGGCGTACCAACTCGATCAGCTTTCCGGGCTGTACATTCTGTTTGTCACCTTCGTCGCCTTCTTCATTCACCTGTTCGCCATTGGCTACATGCATGGCGATCCGGGTTTTCACCGGTTCTTTGCCTATCTGAACCTGTTTATGTTCATGATGCTCAACCTGGTGTTGGGCGCGAACTTCCTGATGACATTTGTCGGGTGGGAAGGCGTCGGGCTGGCGTCCTATCTACTCATCGGCTACTACCTGAAGAAGCCCGAAGCTGCGGTGGCCGCCAAGAAAGCCTTTGTCATGAACCGCGTCGGCGACTTTGGATTGATGCTGGCGATGATGGCAATTTTCGCCGTCTTTGGGACGCTCGACTATGCCGATGTGATGGTGATGGTCAAGGCGTTGCCACAGGAGCCGCTTGGTCTGGCAGCGCTCAGCTTCACGACCGGCACGCTGACGGTCATCGCCTTACTGATCTTTCTTGGGGCAGCCGGAAAAAGCGCCCAGATTCCACTTTACACGTGGTTGCCGGACGCCATGGCCGGCCCCACACCAGTGTCGGCGCTTATCCACGCCGCCACGATGGTGACAGCCGGGGTGTATCTCGTGGCACGGTGTAACCCGCTCTTCCAACGCGCACCGACGGCCATGCTGACCGTGGCTGTCATTGGGATGGCGACCGCCTTCGTGGCGGCCACCATTGGCATTACCCAGACCGACATCAAAAAGGCTCTGGCTTACTCGACGGTTTCGCAGCTTGGCTACATGTTCGTCGGCTGCGGGGTGGGGGCCTTTGTCGCCGGCGTGTTCCACGTCGTGACGCATGCGTTTTTCAAAGCCCAGCTCTTTCTGGGTTCCGGCAGTGTCATCCACGGCGGCTCGCCCAGCGGCCACCAGCAGGAGATGACCTACTACGGCAACTTCAAAAAGTACATGCCCATCACCTTTGCCACGATGATGGTCTCGCTGTTTGCCATCTGCGGCATCTTCCCGTTCTCCGGGTTTTTCAGTAAGGACGAAATTCTGGCCAAGACGCTGCACACGCCTGTGTTTAGCCACGACGTGGGGCTGGCGCTCTATGTGGTGGGCTTTCTGACAGCCGGCGTGACGGCCTTCTACATGACGCGCCTGATGTGCCTGACCTTCTTTGGCAAAGAACGCTTCCTAGATGGGCCGGATTTCCAGGAAGGTCATCACGACGACGACCATCACGCTCCGGCGACGAAGGATTTTCAGCCGCACGAGGCCCCACCGGTGATGACCGTACCGCTCATAGTACTGGCAGTGTTTGCTTTCGGAGCTGGATTTGCCGGCATCTCTGAAGAGCTGACAGGTGGCGCAATACCCAACTACGTCCATCATTGGTTGTCTCCAGTGATGGACACTACCCTGTATCCTGAACAGCCCGTCACCGGCGTTAACTCAACCGAATGGCTGCTGGCGATGGTGAGTGTTGCATGGGCGCTCGCCATGATGGGGCTGGCTTACTTTCTGTATGTCGTACGACCAGAAATGCCCGACAAACTGGCCCAGACCTTGCGCCCGCTGTACGTGCTGAGCGCCCGCAAGTGGTTCTGGGATGAGTTCATTGATGTCTATCTGGTCGGTGCCTTCAAAAAGATCAACCTGGGGGCATGGGGGCTGGATTTTGTTGTGGATTCCATCGTCAACCTGTTTGCTTGGCTGACGCGCGCTAGCTCGATGATTTTCCGCACCTTGCAGACCGGTCTTATGCAGAACTACGTCTTGGTTATGGCCTTGGGGCTGTTCCTGTTCATTGCCGGCATGGGGTATCCGCTCTTCAAGGAACTGTTTGTGCCGAGCCGCACGCCGGCACCGGCGTCCACCTCACCACAGACAGGTCTTGTCAATACTCCATAAGGGCGTATCCGGGGGAGTTCAGCGAGGAATCACATGATGCTAAGCAATGTTGTTCTGGCATCTTCTAGCCCTGCCGAGCTGTACGTCGGGCCTATCGGCATCTTGAGCCTTGTCACCTGGCTGCCGCTGGTCGGGGGCGTCATTGTCTTCTTCCTTGACAAGCGCCGCACCAACCTCATCAAGCAGTTCGCCACCCTTTGGATGACGCTGTGTTTCCTGGTTTCGCTGCCGCTCGTGCTGATGTGGAACTACGACGTGCGCGGGTTGCAGTTTATGGAAACAGCCGCGTGGATTCCGGCTATCGGAGCCAAGTACCAGATGGGGGTGGACGGCCTAGCCCTGACGCTGGTGATGCTGACAACCTTTCTGGGGCCAATTGTGGCACTGTGTTCGTGGAGCTATATCGAGAAGCGCGAAAAGGAATACTACGCGCTGCTGCTCATCATGCAGTCGTTTATGATTGGCGTTTTTGCAGCAGCGGACCTATTTTTGTTCTATGTGTTTTTCGAGGTCATGCTCGTACCCATGTACCTGCTCATCGGTATCTGGGGTGGCGAGCGGCGGCTGTATTCGGCCATCAAGTTTTTCATCTACACCCTGGTTGGCTCGCTGCTGATGCTTGTGGCCGTGTTTAAGTTTTACTTCACGGCGGCCGAAACTGCGGCCAAGTATCCGGACGAGGTCAAGGCAGCGGCGGAGATCATCGTCGGCAATAATGCGCCCATGCGCGGCATGGTGATGGAAGGTATTGAAACGGCACGCCAGGCCGGGGTGTACCGTGCGGCGCTGGCCGGTGGCGGAACCTACGAAGCCGAACCGCCAGCTTACGGCACTTTCAACATCTACGCACTTCAGGCAATCGGTAGCGCTCGTGACGAGAAAGGCAATCCCCTGGTGCCATTGTCCTTGCAGTTGTGGCTGTTTGCCGGGTTTGCTCTGGCGCTAGCCATCAAAGTGCCGATGGTGCCGTTTCACACATGGCTACCGGATGCACACGTCGAGGCGCCGACGGCCGGTTCAGCCATTCTGGCCGGGATTCTGCTCAAGATTGGCACGTATGGCTTTGTCCGCTTCAACTTTCCCATGTTTCCCGACGCTGCCATGGATGCGCGCGTCACCTCGGTGATGGCCACTTTGGCCATTCTCGGCATCGTATACGGATCGCTGGTGGCGCTGGCACAGAAGGACATGAAAAAGACGATTGCCTATTCGTCCGTGGCGCACATGGGAACGACAATGCTTTCGCTGTTTGCCTTCAACCCGAACGGTATCAACGGCGCCGGCTTGCAGATGCTGAGCCACGGGGTCACGAGTGCGGCCCTGTTCATCATGATTGGGATTCTCTACGAGCGGCGGCATACGCGCCAGATTGCCGATTATGGCGGTATTGTTGGCAGCATGCCGGCCTTTTCGGCAATGTTTATGATTGCCACCTTGGCCAGCGTTGGTCTGCCGCTGCTCATTGGCTTTGTAGGAGAGTTTATCGGGCTGCGCGGTGTGTTTGAAGCCAACATCACCTGGGCTTTCTGGGGGACGACGGGCATTATTCTGGGTGCAGCCTACATGCTCTGGCTCTATGAGCGGGTATTTCTGGGACCGGTCAAAAACCCGAAAAATGCCGACCTGCCGGATTTGAACGCGCGTGAATGGGCCTACCTGACGCCGCTTGTTGCAGCCATGATCATTTTTGGCGTGTACCCGAAGCCACTCGTCACCCTGCTCAACAGTACTACGGAAGTTGTCGTACGCCAGATGCGACCGAACTACTTTGCCCAGCGCGATGCCGCACATACCCAAACAGCAGCCGTCTCATCAACCCATGCTGCTGAAACGCCGTAGCGAGAACCGGTTGTTGGGTCATCTTTGGGGATAAGCGTTATGCTGACTGCAACCATGCTGTCTCTGCTCGTTGAATTGCCTCCGTTACCGACATTGCGCGAGACCGCACTCATCATGCCGGAAATTATCCTGACCTTGTTTGCCTGTGCGGTGCTGGTGCTGGATGTGGCGCTGCCGCATGGCAAAAAGCAGGTGACGGCTTATTTGAGCCTAGTAGGACTGGGTTTTGTCGCGTTGGCGCTGGCCCAGCAAGTTATGGTTTTAGCCGAACGGCTGCCTGTCAACGCTTTCTACGAGATGCTGTTGATTGACGGGCTGTCCGTCGTGTTCCGCTTTGTGTTCATTGTTGCGGCGGCATTCTCGATTCTCTACTCGATCAAGTATCTCGATTTCAAACGGGAGCAGCGCGGCGAATACTATGCACTGATTCTGTTTTCGACGCTGGGCATGATGTTTGTTGCCATCAGCGGCGACCTTATTTCGCTTTTCGTATCGTTCGAGCTGATGTCGTTGAGCGTCTACGTACTCGTGGGCTACTTGAAGCGCGACGGGCGATCGAATGAAGCGGCGATGAAGTACTTCCTGACAGGGATTTTTTCCTCGGCGCTCATCCTGTATGGAATGTCCTTGGTCTATGGCGTGACCGGCCAAACAAACCTAAGGCAAATTGCGGAAATTATCGCTGACTACGTCCAAGGTGTTAGCGTGGAAAGCGGTGACCCACGGTTGCTGTTACTGGTAGCCACGGTGCTTGTAGCGGCTGGGCTGCTGTTCAAAATCGCCGCCGTGCCGTTCCACATGTGGGCGCCGGATGCCTATGAAGGCGCGCCGACGACGGTGACAGCATTTATGTCTGTTGGCCCGAAAGCCGGAGCGTACGTCCTCCTGGCGCGGATGCTGCTGTTTGCGCTGGCCCCCCTGCGGGAGATGAAGGATTTGCCGGGTTGGGCCGCCATGCTGGCAATTGTAGCCGTGCTAACGATGACGATTGGTAACCTGGCTGCCGTGACCCAAGACAATGTCAAGCGGCTGCTGGCTTATTCAAGCATTGCTCATGCTGGGTATATCCTGCTTGGCCTTGTCTCCGGCACACCGATGGGATACCAGGGCGTGGCTTTTCACATTATGACCTACACGCTGATGAACACCGGCGTCTTTGCCGTCATCATTGCTCTGCATCGGCAAGGTGTCATCGGCGAAAAGTTGGACGATCTGAACGGCCTGTTTGCCAAGGCACCTAGCGTGGCTGTTTTGATGCTGATCTTTGTAATGGGGCTGGCCGGGATTCCGTCCACGGCCGGTTTTGTCGGCAAGTACCTGCTTTTTGGTTCACTTATTCAAAGCGGCAAGCCGTGGCTGACCTATATCGCCATCATTGCCGTTTTGAATGCTGTCGTTGCGTTTTACTACTACGCTCGTTTCCTCCGAGCAATGTTTCTGAACCCACCCGGTGAAAGTCCAGCAGAGGCAACGCCGCTGCTATTGACGCCTGGTATTCGGGCGGCCATGGTGGTGTCAGCCGTTGCCGTCTTGTTTTTTGGTATCTATCCCCAACCACTGATTGGTGTTGCAGAGCTGGTTGCCCAAAGCATCACGACTGTTTACGCTCAAGGTTCGGGCATTGCTCTGCGCTGACCCCGGTAGACCTATCAGGCTGTGGTACCAGGCTTTGCCGGAAGGCTCCTGGAAAACACTTCTAAGAGCCCTCAACCCTTTGCCAATGGAGTATGTCTGATGCCGATTATTGAAGTTCGACTGTCGCCGACCTTCAAACGATTCTTACTATCGGAACAAGCCAGTGGTTTGCTGCTGCTCGTCTGCACGGTCGCTTCACTTATTCTGGCGAATTCTCCGTTGGGTGACGCTTATTTGCATTTTTGGCACATTGAGATAGCCAGCCTTACCCTTGAAGCATGGGTCAACGACGGGTTGATGGCTATCTTTTTCCTGCTCATCGGGCTGGAGCTCAAACGTGAGCTGTACGTTGGCGAACTTTCTAACATTCGCTATGCATTGCTGCCCATTGTAGCTGCACTGGGGGGGATTATCGTGCCGGCGACAATCCACTTCACATTCAACAACGGTACGGCCACCCAGTCGGGAATGGGCATTCCCATGGCGACAGACATCGCTTTTGCCCTAGGAGTGTTGGCGCTTTTGGGGAATCGCGTTCCAGCTTCGCTCAAGGTCTTTCTTGCAGCGCTTGCAGTAGTAGACGACTTAGGTGCAATTGTCGTCATTGCCCTGTTTTATTCCAAGGCGCTGGATTGGCACTACCTTGGGGCAACATCAGCGATCTTAGCGGTGTTGTTCACCTGCAACCGGTGGCGTGTTAGGTTGCTCTGGCCCTACCTACTGGGGGGCGGTGCCATGTGGTTCTGTATGTTCCGGTCAGGCGTTCATGCCACGATTGCCGGCGTCCTGCTGGCCTTTGCCATTCCGTTCACGGAAAAAAGCGAGGATGAGACTTCGCCTTCCCATCGGCTCGAACGCTGGCTGCAACGACCGGTTTCCTTTGGCATCATGCCGCTGTTTGCGCTTGCCAATACGGGTATTGTCATCGAGCAAGGAGTGCTTTCCCTCATCTCCAGCGCCAATGGGGTTGGGATTTTCACCGGGCTGTTTATCGGCAAGCCGGTTGGCATTGTTTTGGCCAGCGTTGCAGCCATAATGCTGGGCATCTGCCGGATGCCACTGGATTTGAACTGGAAGCACCTGCTTGGGGCCGGGCTTCTGGGGGGCATTGGCTTTACGATGTCTATTTTCATCACAAACCTGGCCTTTCCTGGCAATGCCATGATTGTCAGTGCTTCTAAGATGGCCATTCTGCTGGCTTCGCTGACAGCCGGCACGGTAGGCTTTACGTGGCTCAAGCTCTTTGGGCAACCAGATATTGCCGACCGCGACCTAGAGACGATGGACTACGTGACCACATCTCCATAGCCCGTTTGTGGGCAGTAGCCTATGTCCTCACAACGGATCGTGGAGGTCTGGCCCCTTGGCGTTGTGGATTACGCCGCCGGACTGCTGATGCAGGAAGAGCTTGTTGCCCGGCGACGGCAGGGAGAAATTCCCGATACGCTGCTCCTGCTGGAGCATCCACCGGTCATCACACTAGGGCGCGCAGCAAAGCCAGGGCATATCCTTGCTCCAAAGGAGGTCTTGGAGCAGCGGGACATTGCCGTATATGAGACAGGGCGCGGCGGAGATGTGACCTATCACGGCTGGGGCCAACTGGTTGGCTACCCTATTCTTGACCTCAATCCAGACCGCCGGGACATCCGTCGCTACATGCGCGACTTAGAAGAGGTGCTGATTCGCACCGTTGCTGAGTACGGAATTGCTGCCGGGCGAGTTGCGGGACTAACAGGGGTGTGGGTTGCCGGGGAACGCAAGATTGCGGCTCTGGGGGTACGCATCTCGCGCTGGATCACATCCCACGGCTTTGCCCTCAACGTGACGACACACTTGGGCGATTTTGACTTTATTGTGCCCTGCGGCATCGCCGACAAAGCTGTAACGTCCATTGCCAGGGAAACCGGGCAGGCTCCGGCGCTCGCAGACGTGGCCAGCCACGTTAGCCGGTACTTTGGCAGCGTGTTTGAGCGGGCGGTTATCTGGCGACACGTAGAACGAGCTTCCGTACAGGTATGGCTTTTTCGGCAGCATGCAGCACAGAGGGAGTATCTCGTGCTGCGGCGGACAACCGCTCGCGGTGGCTTCTGGCAGCCCGTCACCGGGCGGGTTGAGCCAGGTGAAACGCTAGCAGCGGCGGCCCGGCGCGAAGTGCTGGAAGAAACTGGCCAGGCAACTGAGCCGACGGCACTGGGTGTAGTGGAAACCTCCATGATGAATGTTGCCTGGTTTGCACCCGCAGCCGCTGGACCGGTTTTCAACCGGGAACATGCCTTTGCCGCCCGGGTCGAGACAGACGCAGTGCAGCTCCAGTCCGATGAGCATGACGCCTACGCCTGGCTGCCTTTTGAAGCGGCATTCGCGCGCCTGCATTGGGCCGGTCATCGGCGCGCCCTGCGGCATCTCCACTGCCAAGACCTTTCATGACTTGCAGATAACTTTCAAACCAAGTATTTCTCCGGGTCTGAGGCGACAACCGCCTGCGAGGAGTTCTCCGTTGCTGCCGACCTAGCAGAGCGGCCGTAAGATGCAACCTTATGTTCCAAGAAGGGATACAGCCGGCGATAACGCGCCCGTGGCTTGAATGGCTCTGGAGAGTTGGCTGGGCTTTTGTACTGGGTACATGCTTAGCGATGCTCGGCGGATGTGCAACGCCTCCGCCGCGCTGGAACGAACTCATTGAAAAAGGCGCTCTCGCCGGCTTCGATCAACCGCCTTGCGCCGTACCGAGCGCTGCACCGGCAAGTAATGACCTGATTGTATATCTTGATGGCAGTGGCAGCATGCGCGGCTATCTGAATCAGCGCGGGGCAAGCGCCTACCGCGAAACCCTGCGCTTGCTAACGGAAGTCGGACCCTTGTTTGAGCCGCCGATGAGGATTCAGTTCCGCAAAGTTGGTAGTGTGGTAGAGCCACCGCGTCCGTGGGAGGCCTTGACGCCAACCCCAGACAAAGAAGGATTTTACAACCTGCCTGACACCGACTTGGCAGCCGCAGTACGCAGTTTTGCCGTCAACTTGGAAGGAAAACCCACCGGCCCGCCGCCGCGCATGCACGTGCTGGTCACAGATGGCGTGCAGTCTATTGGCGCGACGCTGTCGGTGGCTTTTCGTGATGAGTGCCTCAAGCTCCTAGCAGGCAGTAACGGGAATCCACCCTGGCAGGCCACGCTCTTCGGTATTCGGAGCCAATTCGACGGAAAGGTGTATTCAGAGGTAGACCGCACGCGGGTGATTACCTACCAGACACAAGAAGACAACAAACAAACATGGCGCCCCTTCTACCTGCTGGTCTTTTCGAGCGATGCCAGCCAGCACAACAACAACGTAGCGCGCTTGCGGCGTGAGCTGCGCAAACTCGAAAGCCAGCCGGAGATTCACGAACTGCCACTGGCATCGTGTTTTGTTGCCGGGCCACCACTTGTCGAGGTAGCCGGAGAAGCCTCCGGCGGAGGGCTTGGGCCGCGCGTGTCCAGAGTCAAGCACAAACTGTCAGAGGTAGCACCATCGTTCAACGTGCAGATTGGCAAAGAAAACAACCGCCGCCTGTCCATCACCGTTGCACCACAGTGGTCAGAGGCCGCAACAAACACAGCCGATGCTGCACAGCTTGCGGAGCTGGTGACATGGGAACTTACACCGGTGTACCCGGCACAAGAAGAACCTGACAAAAGTTATCCCCAGTTGGAGAATATGCAGGTGACCGTCAGTTCACAGGGAGCCGTAGTGACAGTGCAACCGACATGGGAAAGCCGGGCAAAAACACCGGCTTGGCGGATTTTCCGCCTGACCGGACGCCTAGACCCCAAAAAGCGCCTGCCTGGCTGGCTGGAACAGTGGAACACCCGTGATGACCGTACAGTAGAGCAGGCCAATCGTACCTATAACTTGCTGGCAACGTGGCAGGCGACATGGGAGCGGTCGCCGGTGGGCAGCCAAACGGTCGCTAACATCTACTTGGCCGTTGGTCCTAAGTGATGAGGCGACGCTTGACATCCTGCCGTTAGGGTGGAGTTGTTATGGAGCTTGGTGCAAAATGCGAACGGCTGGAATGGCTTGGGTTGACCGGGTGGGAGCAGTGCTACCAGAAGAACTCATCCAGTATTTCGTCAGTGACACAAGCGACAGCGATTGGCAAGTCGTTGGCGACAAGTGGTTTCTCTATCTCGTCGCCGTCGGGTTACTGTGCACATTGGGGATGCTTGGAGTGAAGTTTCTCCGCAAGCAAAGCGCCCCCAATCCACAGGCCCGCAACTGGTCGCTGGGAGAGACCCTTGGCTTTATTTGCCTTGGTTTTCTCCCACTTATTGCGCTGTGTTTCATTGGTTGGCGGTTTATTGTGTCTAACGCTAGCATCATTGGTGGCTACGGTCTGGTGGTCGGGATAGTCTTTGGCATTCTGCTCTATGCCTTCCTGATGTTGCTGGCTCATGCGCTAAGTCCTTGGCGGCGTGATCTTTATCCCCGGCGAAGGTGAGGGCTGCGCCGGGGGCGTTTTGGTTTGAGGTGCAGAGTCCTGTGCCATGAAAAATATCATCATCGTGACCGGTGGGAACGGAACGCGCGTTGCCGATGCACTTGTGCGGTTGCTGGCAGTAGGGTTCCCAACCCGGATGCAGGGAGGGTTACCCACAAGCGCTGGCGACGAACTCGAAATCTGGCGCATTGATCCCGACCGCAGTGCCGGTGCGCTCACCGTCCTGAACGAGACGTTGCGCCGCTATCGCCAAATTCAGCACCTGATGCAGGACGGCAACGGCGAGCCGCCGGCACAGGACGCGCAGCCGCTGGCAGCCAGCCCGTGGGCAATGACAATCAACACCAAGGTGCGGGACTTTGACCCGCTGGCACTACCCGGCTTCGACAAACCCATCTCGACCCTACGGGAGTTGCTCGGTCAGTTTCCGGGCAAAAAGGACGGAACGCTCTTGCTCCATGCCTTCTATGAGGACAAGGACCTGGATGTGAAAATCAACCGGGGCTTTTACCAAAAGCCTTTTATCGGTTCGCCGGTCATTGCGGCCTTTGCGGCGTCACTAATGGACCGCAACTCGCCGGCCGGCAGCCAGATTGACTTCAACACGCTCAAGCAGAGCCAGGTGCGCTTCTTTATCTGCGGCAGCATCTATGGCGGCACCGGTGCCTGTGCCCTGCCGGTCATTGGACAGTTTCTCGCCCGCGAGCGCCAGCGCAGCAACCTCAACTGGAGCATCGGAGCTTGCCTGCTTATGCCCTATTTTCTTCCACCCCCACCACCATTCAAACCACTTCCCGAAGACAGGCAGTCCGATGCGCGCTACGTGAATGAGGAAGCCCGGCGGAAAGCGCAACAGTTTGCTAGCCACGAAGCCTTTGCTGTGCTCAATGAAGAAGAGCGGGTGGCACTAGCGCGGCAAATCCTAACCGGTTTTTACGCCGATCCGACCGACTTGCCCCTGCGATCACGCCACAGCCTGGTCTATTACCGCGACATTCTGGCGTCAACGTTTGACGAACTCTACCTTATCGGAAAAGCCCAGCCGGATGCGCTCCAGCGGTGGAGCAACGGTGGACAAACGCAACGTAACCCTCTCAATGCTACTGAAGTTGCTGCTGCAATCACGGCCCTCAACTACTTTGCTGGGAATCGCGTCGGGAGCGGTCAATCTTACAGTCTGGCTGCAGGGGGGAGCGACATGTCGCCGAGTATGCTGCGGCTGTCCGACCTGCCGGTCTACATGGTGGGAGAACGGCCGGTTGATGCGGAGAAAGTCTTCTTAGCTACGGCCGTACTTATTCATCTGCTGAAGTATCAGATTGAATGGGACGCCGATGCCCGTGGCTGGAGTGACGACCCCGGTGGGCTGCGCCACCTCTACCAACTTGATCCTGCACGGCAAGAGCGTGACCGCCTAGCATATCGCGTGGCTCTTGACCTGATCCGCGAGATAATGGAGGACACAGTTTCACCTGACCGAACAATGGGTTGGAATCCGGACATCCGCGCTGACCTTGACAGGCTCATTGCACCCGGTGTGGAAAACACTGTCATCGAGCGCATGAAGCGCCGCACACGGCTATTTGGGCTGGCCGCCGACAACAAGCCCCAGGAAGCCCTGCGGTTCGGGGGGGTAAAGGTGGAACTAACCTCGTTTGACTTCTACGGCTGGGCGCCGCCGCCGGAGTTCAAGCGCGGCGACTATGCACGACTTGTGTGGGCGAATGTCTTTGCTAGGGCCGATGTTGCAAACTAACAGGAAGCGCCCTCCTGCGAGCCCAACCAGACCTGTGCAGGGTGACTTCCCGACGACCTGTCCCTGCGCCGAGTATGTTCAGGAAAGTTAAGCAATGGTTTTACTCAGACCCGAGCCTACCCTCCGAAGTCACGCCGGAAGCCGTGCAGTGGGCCTACCGGTTGATTCTAGGACGGGAACCCTCTCCTGAAGACATCTCGGCCCATCTGCACTACCCAGACCTTGCGCATCTGCGGAAAGAATTCTTTAGCTGCCGGGAGTTTCGGGAACGTGAGCGCATTCTGTGTGGGCCGTCCCTAAGTGGGCTGGAAGCACCTATGGTGGTTGAAGACGAAGTGGATGACGCCACGCTGGAGCGCTTGCTAGCCCACATTCAAGCAAGCTGGCAGAAGCTTGGCCAGAAAGAGCCACACTGGTCCGTGCTGACCATGGAGGAATTCAAACAGGCCAACTTGGCTGCTAACTACGAGCAGTTTTATGCCTCCGGTAACGGGAACGCTGCGCAGTTCCTCCATCTTTTGCAGCGCAACGGTTGTTTTCCCGAGGGGGTGGCTGACAAAGCTGTGCTCGAGTACGGCTGCGGCGTTGGTCGGGTAACCCATGCCCTGGCCAAACATTTCAGACAGGTGTACGCCTACGATATTTCCGCGCCCCATCTGGCACTGGCCAAACAGTGGACCGATGGGCTGGGACTGACCAACATCACCTTTTCCCAGATACAGCACCCACAGGATGTGTTACACCTTCCGAAGGTACACGCGGTGTACACCGTCATTGTCCTTCAACACAACCCGCCGCCGGTGATTCGGACGATCCTGCATGGTCTGCTATCGGCACTGTTGCCCGGTGGAGTCGCGCTGTTTCAGGTCACCACCTACCGGCAACACTATTCGTTCATCGCTATGGACTATCTGCGTACAACCACAGAGCGCCTAGGACAGGTCGAAATGCACGTGTTGCCGCAGCGACGGGTTTTCGAGATCATTGCCCAAACCGGTTGTCAGGTCTTGGAAGTGCTGGATGATGCTTGGACAGGCTATCGCTACGGCGAGTTATCCAACACGTTTCTGGTGCAAAAACATGCCGCTGCCTGAGTACCCTGTCATCTAGGCCAGCACGAGAGCAGACAGAGTGAGAATGGGCTATGGGACTCCTCATCAACCAAGGCATCCTCGGTGAAGTCGGCGGATTTCGGGCGCGAACCTTCTTTTCCATTGATCCTCATCGGGTCGTGCCGCCTGCCCCTGATCCCCGTTTCTTTGAAACACTCCCGACGGTTTGGGCAGCCGCTTACCGCTTTCGCCAAGCTGTTGAACAAGGCGATGAGACGGCCTGCTGGGAGTGGCTGACACTGTTTGTTCTGCACGCGATGGGCGTTGCTTATCTGACCGAACCGCTAACACCGGCCTTGCTAGCACGGGAATACCCACCGGCGCTTCAGCCAGCTTTAGAAACAACCCATCCGCAGGGCGGCGGAATGCGGGAGTTCCAGCTTTTGAAGGTCGGAGCGACTACCTTAGGCGGAGTTTACCCTGATATTGTGTTTTTTCCGGCACGCGCACGTTCTCACTGGTTGCTGGAGAACTACCTGCGTCCCTACCTTGAAGGCGACCGTCTGTCTTGGGCGCAGGTACAGAGCTTGTTGCTAACTGATCCGGTTGAGCGGGACAAATGCCATCGTCATTTGCGCTGCCTGGCACGGGATGTCTTATCACTCAGCTTTGGCAAGCGCCTTGACCAGCTATGTGACGAGGCTTTCGGAGCAGCACCCTACGGTCTAGACCAAGTTCCACGGTTGCCTTCAGCCCCAGCTGCCTGGCCGCTTGTGCGCGAGTTACCTAAACCAACAGATTTGTTGGAGACCTATCCGTTACGCAAGCCGAATGCACGTGGTGGGCAGACCTATTTCCTAGTAGACAAGTTCCCTCAACCACCAACCTGGATGACAACGGCACTAGGTCCGGGGCAGCCATCGCCGGCAAGCTACCGCGCACTGGGACCAAATACTATTGGGGTTGAAGTGCGGGGTCGGCTCGAAACGCTGACGCTAGATGTCAGGGACGAGATTGTTGACCTGGCAAGCCTCTTTTTGAGCGATTACGTTGGGCGGGTGGATTATCCGCGCGATGACCAGCGCCTGGCGCTTATCCATCCAGTTCACAAGCTCCAGGGGCTGACCGATGCCTCACGGGTTGCCGTGTGTATGGCTCCCGTCACAAGTCGGTTTCTGGCGTATTTCCCAGAGTTGCTCGCTGAAGATGGAAAGGGTATTCAGGCGCGAGTTGCCTTTGATGGGCAGCAAGTAGTTTGGACGTTTTCGATCTGTGGGCGGGAAGTCCCATGGACGGCACGCTATTTCGAGGCGCGAGACCTGACGATCGCTTCCCTATCTCTCTGGCCACCGAGGGTCGATCCGGAATGGCACTTTTATGCTGCCTATGGGCTGGGCATGCGAGAACGTTCCGGGCGCTGGCGACTGGTAGATGAAAACGGACGGTTAGGTGAGCTCTACGAGCTTGGCACCTCCCAGGAAGAATACGTCACCGTGTTGGTACCGCAGGAAACGACTGATCCTACCGTGCGGGCCCAGGCCAATCGGCCCCGTGCGCTGAGCTGGTGGTGGCCTTCCCAGGGGCGTGAGGTAGAGCGCGGCATCGTCTGGCTGACAAGGCTACCGGACGCAGGCAACCGGCTGCCGACCCCTGCCCACTTGGCTGTAGATTTCGGTACGAGCAACACCTCGGTCGCCTTTGCCGCTGGCGGTGTGACCGATACCCTGCGGTTTTCCCTGGCTCCACTGCGTCTGTGGAACGGCGACGGCACCAACCGACTGGGTTTTGCACCCTTCAATTGGGGTGGAGCCAAGGGCTATTTCTCGACGACCTTGCTGACGCGCCGGGCTTCGTCGCTGCGGGAAGTGTCGCCGGAGATGTTGACGGTCGAACACCTGTTTGCAGCCGCCATTCCCAATCTTTACTCCGATGGTCTCAATCGCATGCTGGCTGCCAGCAGTGGCGCAAATGCCTGGGACCTGCACGACAGCCTCAAGTGGGACCAGCCCCGAACCTCAGCTTATCGAGCGCTGTTTCTGCGCTTGTTGCTGCTGTTTGCCCATGCCGAGCTGTTCTTCAATCGGCGGGCACAGGTGACGGATTACACCTTTACGTTTCCTCTGGCGATGAGCCGAACCGACCGGGATGTGTTTCATAAGCAAAACCGGGAGAACATCCAGGCCATTCAGTGGCTTTGCCACGGGATATGTAAATTTGATACCGCAAATCACTACTGCGCCGACGTGGATGAAAGTGCTGCTGCGGCGGCTGGAGCCAACCTACCGCCGAGCCCTGACCGCCTCGATGTGTTTATTGACGTAGGTGGTGGTACAACCGACATTGCCGTACGGCGAGGGACGGAAATTCTCGTCCTGGACAGTTTGCGACTGGCTGGACGGCAGTTTTTCCGTACAGCCGAGCAGAACCTCTCACCTCGCGTCAAGCTGCGCAAAGCCGGCGTGTTTCGTCGTCACTTAGGGCTGTTGCTGGCGCCCAATGAAGAAGCAGCGCCGGTGGAAATGGATGTCAGTGAGATGCCGGGTCTGCGCGAGCACCACATGAGCCTGCCCACCTTTTACCTGCTGCGCGTCAACGAACTCAAAAGCGAAACCTTTGTGCAGCGGGAACGGCTGATTCTAAAACGCCAGCGCGACGCCACCCTGCCTGAAAACCAAAGCTACCGCGATGCCTACCAGCGGTTTTGCGCCCAACTCTTTTTCCGCCATATCCTGGCTTACGGTATCCTGCAAGCTGCCGGAGCCGCTGTTGAACGCCGCCTTGGGCGGGAGCAGTTGCCACACGGGATTCATCTGGTGCTCGGTGGGAATGCTTGGGGGTTGTTGCTGTTTGCCGATTTTGAGCGTTCCGGGCAAGCCCTACTGACTGAAGCGGAAACACTGCTAGATCGGCTCAAAGCGCGGGCCAGCGGCCTGCCGCCGGAAGCCGCTGCCTGCCTGCACGACCTGCACATCCACGATGTTACCCTGCTTAACGAAGGAGACATCAGTCGTGCCAAAACCAACGTCCCTATCGGGGCACTTTCGGTAGCAGGGAATCAGCACCGCGGCCGGCGAACGGCTCCGTTTACCGGACTGAACCTGGCACAAGTAGTCCTCAGTGACGGCTTACACGACTACGGCCCGCAGTCCGTAAACTGGTTTGACCGCTGGAGCGAAGCCGATCTCAAACGCCGTTTTGGGATGGAAGCAGATGCCGATATTCGCCAGGTGAGTATTCGCCCACCTGGGACCAACGCCCCTCTGGATGCCTTGCTAACGCTATTCACTTCACGAGGCAAGTCTGATCTTCTCCCGGAGAAGAAGTGGCCGACAATCAATGGCTATCTAGCTGGTGGAAAACACTACCCAGCACTAACACCACTGGCTGTCTTTGTGACCGGCGTGCTGTATGCCGACCCGGACTTGAAGCTGGTCACGAGTTTGCCCGACCAGCCTTATCCGCTGATTGAAGATATGGCGCGCCAGGCCGGCTTCTATGACGATCAGCCACCCCAGATGAAGACGCCTGAACCACGTCGGGAGACAATGACCTATGAGTGATTGGCTAGTAAGCTCTCACCCGACTACTGGGCCTGGACAGGGGCAGTACGCCAAAACGCAAGTGGCTTTCGCAGAGAAAGGCCGGTCGTTGCATGTCTGCCGGCCAGTGCGACGACTCAAAAGGGATTGGTTGCCGCAATGCAGGGATTTGGCCGCTGCGGGGCTGGTGTTGCTGTTTGAACCGGCTCCCGCTCTGGCGTGGTGGTCAACTGATCTTCCGAAGACAGTGGCAAAGGTCGTCGGGCGGCGAATTGACGACGCCGCCATGATTGACGACGGAGGCGTCGTACTCGTACTAGCCCTTGGGGTTTTGCTTGTTGTTGGTCTGGGGGGAGCGTCCCTAGCGTTTTGGTGGCTAATTCGCACGCAGCGGCAGCAGCTTGAAAGTCAAATCAGCGCGTTGCAGGTGCGTCTCCAGCGACTCGAAAGTCAATCTGCGCCAGCAGCGACAGGTGGGACAGCGCCAGAAGTGACGCCGCGCGCGGAGCTGACGGCGCTTCAATCCGACATGCATTCGCTGCGCGAAGAAATAGACTACCTGAAAAACAAGGTGTCAACCCTGCTGACTGCGCCAGAGACCCCACCGCATCCGTTACCGGCACTGTCGGGTGGGATGGTTTCCACGCCAACCCACAAAGCTGTGGATACGCTCCCGGTTTCTACCCCCCCATCCCGTCCATTCGAGAACCAGCGCGTTTCAGACATCATTGCACGCTACCGGGAACGCTTACGGTCTGGTCACGTAGATGCCCTCACGCGACACTTTTCCATCAATCCAAGCGGTCTATTTCTGGAACTAGAAGATCAGGGCGAGCGGTTCATCTTTCCGGCACAGGAGGTCGTTTACGCCGACGACTTTCAGCAAAACTACAGCTTTGTCTATGACTGCGACCATCCCGGCAGCGGTTACGTCGTAGTAGTGACGCCAGCACGTCTTGATGCACGTGGACAAGTGATTGCGCGGGGACGTTTGCGCGTCGAGTGATCTCCCCTTGCGAGGTTGCTAGTGATAGAGCAGGTAAGCGGCGCGCCGGCGGCGGAACTCTTCCAGGGCTGGTTCGTCAGCAGCAGCAATCTCTTCCCAGTCTGCATCCGCTTCAATAGCAGCCCGTAGGCGGGCCTGTCCGGCAATGACATCGAAAGGAAGCCGGTCGAAGACATATTCGTAGGGTGGCTCGCGCCACAATGGTTCTTTCGGGTACAGGCGCCGGACAGCTTTGAGAATCTCAACTGCCGTGCGGTAGGGGCGAAATGTATGTCGGTTCTGGACATGCAGTTGCAGCCCACCACACAACTGTCCGGCAAACTTGTTGAATGTCGGCTGAAACCAAAGTGGTCGGAAGTGGACGCCCGGCAACTGGAGCGGCTCAAGAGCGGCTGCTAGCTCATAGGGGTCAATAAACGGTGCGCCGAAGATTTCAAAGGGACGGGTTGTACCGCGCCCTTCGGAAAGCGTCGTGCCTTCAAGCAGGACCATGCCGGGATAGACTGTTGCAGTGTCGAGGGTGGGCATGTTTGGAGAAGGCATCACCCACGGCAGCCATGTTGTGTCAAACCACTGCGGACGCGACCAACCTTCCATCGGGACAACATACAGCTCACAGCCAATGCCTTCTGTGGCATTGAACATGCGTGCCAGTTCACCGACGGTCATCGCATGCCGCATCGGGAGAGGGTACATCCCGACAAACGAAGCCCATTCGCGTTCTAGGACGGCTCCTTCGATGTCGAGGCCGCCAATCGGGTTAGGACGGTCTAAAACGACAAACGGAATCCCCTGCGCCCGAGCCGCCTGCATCGCCAGCGCCATCGTCCAGATGAAGGTATAGACGCGCGTACCGACATCCGGCACATCGAACACCAAGATGTCTACTTCGGCCAGCATGTCCGGGGTTGGCTGGCGGGTCTCCCCATAGAGACTGAACACCGGGACGCCCAGCCGAGGATCGCGCGGCCAGCCTTCCCATTCAACCATGTTGTCCTGGGTTTCGCCCCGAAACCCATGCTGGGGACCGAACAACGCCGTCAGGCGGAATTCCGAGCAGGCCGCAAATAGGTCGGCAGCGTGCCGGTAGAGAACATCCACCGAGGCCGGGTTGCAAATCAAGCCGACGCGACGGCCACGGAGGAGGTCAAGATGATGCGTAAACAGGCGGTCAAGTCCGGTCTGCATAGGTTTGAGAGGCCGTACCGCGAACGGCTCGAAAAAGCGCAGATGGTGCGCGTAGACATCCGCGCGGCAAACTACACGCCTTGCAAAACGTGGTTTGCTTTAGGGTGTTCTTGCCTTGGTGGATTGAGCAACTCCACGACGAAGAACCTCCACGCGGACGATACGCCGCCCGAAACGGATGGCATCGCAGGTAGAAGGCAAGTAAATGTCAATGTGGCGTCCACGGACACGTCCGCCGGTGTCCCTGACATGATAGATACCGGAATACTGCTCGGCATGAACCCTGACGACCGAGCCAAGCGGTAGTATGCGCGGGTCGGCAGCAATAACACCCGGACGAGTGTACTCGCCTGAGGCGGTTCGTCCTTTCAAACTATAGGCTGTCGCTAGAAAGGGAATCGCCTGGGAGACTTTGGATAGCTCAGTAGGTAGTGGCGTTTGAGCGGAAGTTGCCGTTGGGCATTCTTGCTGTGCGGGAACAGCCAAGGTACCGGCTACTGCCGGCAGGATCAACAGAAAAGTAAACAAGGCCTTGAATGAAGACAAACGCTGTGGTCTTCGACGCACCAGCTCTACAAACGCGCGTAAGCGCATGCGAGATGCCCTCCTTGACAAAGCACCGCCGGGAGCTCCCTAAGGGTTGCCTGACGGGGCGTAATCAAGCCGGAAACTCTATCATGGGTTGTCAAATGGCTTTTGCCCGGCGGATACGGTATGCCAGAAGTGGGCCCATGCTGGCGGTGCTTGCAGCGCCAAAGGCAACGGACATAAGATACTTGCCGTAACGACCACCGAACCACTTGCTGGTTCGATACGTCGGTTTCCAAAGGAGTTCCCCTCGTGACAATTCGTCATCGCAAGGTCATCATCATCGGCTCAGGGCCGGCCGGGCTGACAGCCGCCATTTATGCAGCCCGAGCCAACTTGAAGCCATTGCTGTTTGAGGGCGAAGGCCCTGAAAACATCCCCGGCGGACAACTAATGATTACGACGGAAGTCGACAACTACCCCGGTTTTCAGAACGGCATTCTTGGGCCAGAGCTGATGGCCAATATGCGCGCTCAGGCGCTGCGCTTTGAGACGGAAATCCTGACGCGGAACGTGACGGCCGTGGATTTCAAAACCCGTCCCTTTCGGATTTGGTCACGGGATGATGAATACACGGCGGATGCAGTCATCATTTCCTCCGGCGCGTCGGCCAAATGGCTGGGCCTGCCCTCGGAAGAACGTCTCAAAGGCTATGGAGTTTCTGCCTGTGCCACGTGCGATGGCTTCTTTTTCAAAGACCGCGAAGTGGCCGTGGTGGGTGGCGGCGATACCGCCATGGAGGAAGCGCTTTTTCTGACCAAGTACGCCACGAAGGTGACCGTTATTCACCGGCGGCAAGAGTTGCGCGCCTCCAAGATCATGCAGGCACGCGCTTTTGCCAATCCCAAAATCACCTTTCTTTGGAACACCGTTGTGGAAGAAGTGTACGGTGAACGTGAGACCGGGGTGACTGGTCTGCGGCTGCGAAATCTCAAGACCGACGAGGTGTTTGACTACAAATGCGACGGGTTGTTCGTTGCCATTGGCCATCAGCCGAATACATCCTTGTTCGTCGGACAACTCGAACTCAATCCACAGGGCTACATCCTGACGAAGCCTGGCTCGACACACACTAGTGTACCGGGCGTTTTTGCCGCCGGTGACGTGCAGGACTTTACGTACCGCCAGGCAGTGACAGCGGCCGGCACGGGGTGTATGGCTGCTATTGACGCCGAGCGGTGGCTCGAAGAGCAAGCCCATGCTGCCCGCTAGCAAACCACACTGTGGAAGATAGCCTGTCCGGTCGTAGGCAAAAACGACTGGATAGGCCCAGACGGTTGGGAAGTCACCATGTACGAAAATCTGCTTGTGGAAAAACACGACCGCATTGCAGTGCTGACGGTCAATCGGCCAAACAAGCTCAATGCACTCAATATTGCGACGCGAAACGAAATCCTGGCAGCACTGGATGCTCTTCAGTCTGATGCAGAGGTGCGGGTGCTGGTTATCACCGGTGCAGGAGATAAAGCCTTCATTGCTGGCGCTGACATTGGGGAATTTGCTGGGCAAACAGCACTGAGCCAGCGAGACATTATGACCCAGCGCCGGGCGTTTGATGCCATGGAAGCCTTTCCTAAGCCAGTCATTGCCATGATCAACGGCTTCTGCCTAGGCGGGGGACTAGAACTGGCTTTGTCATGTGACATCCGGGTGGCAAGCGAGCAAGCCAAGCTTGGGCAGCCCGAAATCAACTTGGGGGTCATTCCCGGCGGTGGTGGGACACAACGCCTGACCCGTCTTATCGGAGAGGGCAAGGCTATGGAAATGATCCTCACCGGGGAGATGATCACTGCCGCAGAAGCACACGCTCTAGGCTTGGTCAATTACGTATTTCCTCACGCGGAGCTGCGTGAGAAAACCATGGCGCTCGCTGCCAAAATTGCCGAGAAAAGCCCGATTGCCCTACGCATGGCCAAGGAGGCTGTCAAAACGGCTGCCCGGTCTGGTCTGGATGAAGGCCTGCGCCGCGAGGTGGATTTGTTTGCCCTGTGTTTTGCCAGCGAAGACAAAGAGGAAGGCGTACGTGCTTTCCTCGAAAAGAGAAAACCCAACTTTGTTGGGCGCTAAGGTGTAAGTTCTTCATCCAGCCCCCTGCCTTCCAAGGTTGCCCATGCCCTATCTTGTTCTACTCCGTCACGGGGAATCTCAGTGGAATCTTGAAAACCGCTTTACCGGCTGGGTAGATGTGCCTCTCTCTCCCAGAGGCGAAGAAGAAGCCCGCGCTGCTGGTGTGAAGCTAGCCGGCCTGACCTTTGACCATCTGTTTACTTCCGTGCTGCAGCGGGCTATCCAAACGGCTGACCTGGTCTGTGCCACCGCCGGTTTTACCAACCTGCCAACCACACGCGATCAGGCGCTCAATGAGCGTCACTACGGGGATTTGCAAGGACTGAACAAGGCGGAAGTCGCCCAACAATACGGCGACGAGCAAGTCAAAATCTGGCGGCGGAGCTACGACGTGCGTCCTCCCAACGGAGAGAGCCTGGCAGATACGGCGGCCCGGGTGTTGCCGTATTATGAAGCCCACATTCTGCCGTTGCTACGGGCTGGCAAGAACGTCTTAGTCGTCGCACACGGCAACAGCTTGCGAGCGCTGGTAATGCACCTAGATCGCCTGTCGCCAGCCGAAGTGCTCGAACTCAACATTCCAACCGGCGCTCCGCTCTACTACGAATTTGACGCCGATGGTCAGGTCATCGCTAAGCGTTATCTGTAGCCATGTTTGCCAAAGGCATGTGGTCTTATGGGTGATTCACCGAAGACCTTCTTTTTCTTGACCTTTCCTACTTTGGAGTTTCGGACAGCAAAGGCACGACCGCAGCTAGTGCCGGCTGCCTTGCCAATGGACGGCTGTGCGTCAGACGCTGCGCTTGACCTTCCTTTTCCCGAGCCAGATGAAGTAGCGCCGCTTCTGTCTTCTCCTGGTCTTGTTACGCCTAACCCGGCAGCCCCACCCGAAAAGCACTTCAACTACTACAGCTACTTCAGCGAGGTCGAAGCTGCTTTCACAGCACATCGCGGCAAACCTTATCGTTTGTCACCGCTTGATTGGGCATTGGTTGAAAGCTGGCAGAAGGCAGGTATTCCGCTGCCGGTTGTGTTGCGTGCTATTGCCCAAGCTTGCGCCGTCTATGCAAAACGGATGGCAGGCCGGCCGAAGCGCCGGCTGCGCCCGATACGTTCATTGGCCTATTGCCAGCCATTTGTCGAAGAAGCTTTTGATGCCTATCAGGCTTCTCAGGTCGGGGCAGCCGTGCCAGTGGCTGATGCCGATGCCGGTGGGTTTTCCCGTACAGAGGTAGCGGCCTTTCTTGAAACCTCTATTGCAATGCTTTCAAAGGCGTACAAAAACCTTGCCGGCCACGTTCGTCCAGATGCCCCTCATGCTCGGTTGGGCGAAGTGTTACCGGCAGCGATCGCACGGCTTCAAACGCTTGTCGAGGAGGTGCGAATAGCAGAACCATTGCGCCTTGAGGCGATTGAAATAACTCTGTCGGAGCTTGAAGACCGCTTGCTTGCCGCACTCTATGCCGATGTACCACCGGAAGTCCGGGACGAAGCCGCGCAGGCTGCCACTGCACTACTCAAGCCACACCGCAAGAGCATGGCGACCACTGTCTACGAGCAGACTCATGCCAATGACGTGGCACGGCGGTTACGGGAACGCTATGGTTTACCGCGTCTGAGCCTGTTTTATCTGGGAAGCCACTGAGCATGAAACAGAGCTGCGCCAGCAGCCTGCTTGAGAGTGCGTTTTATGGGGTTCTCCGGTAAACTGACAAAACGCACTCCTGCAGCGAGGAGAGTCAGCGACACGATGTTTGGAATTGGCACACCAGAACTCATCTTTATCTTTCTCGTTGGGTTTTTTATTTTCGGTCCCCGCCAGCTTCCAGAAATCGGTCGTCAGCTAGGGGAGTTCATGGCTCAGTTGCGGCGAGCCGCGGATGAGTTCAAGCAAACTTGGGAAGCAGAAGTGGAAAGCGAGCGGTCTCGTCTAGCCAGGGAGCTATCTTCGGAACTACAAATTCCAGCCGTTTCCATTGACCTTACCGGTCCCGTGTCAACTCCGACTGAAACAGAGGTCTTACCAGCCGAAGGGACGCTGGCCCGGACGCCCTCCCGCCTGTCAGCGCCGGTGCCTGCGGCAGAGTTGTCCGAGACGGCCGTCGTAGAACGCCCCGAATTGTTTGCCTGCCCAGCTTCTGAGCCTTTGCCGACAGAAGTATCTTTGGCTGCCCTCTCAGCACCAGGAGAGAGACCACGACCGGTGCGTCCGCCGGTAGAAACTGTCGAATCCATTGGGTATGAAGGCTAGTCTCACCGCACGCTTTGCTGCTGTCTCCAGGTGATTTATGGCTGGTGAACCGCACCTCAGACCCGACGAACATGTTACCGAGCCACCCGAGGACGAGGAAGCCACCGCGACGATGAGCTTCCTTGACCACTTGGATGAGCTGCGTCGCCGGGTGTTCTATGTCGTGGCCTTTATTGCGGTAGCTTTTATTGTGTGTTGGGGCTTTGCCGATGCTATTTACGGCTTTCTGGCCAAACCGGTTGCAGAAGCCTTGCGGACTTCTCGCCTGGCGCAGGTCAAAACTCACGGCCCCTTGCCCACCCTTGCTGACCTTCCCGATGGCGCTCATGTGACGTATGTCTTTGGAGTTGGCGTCGCCATTGATGGGCTAACCGTTCCACCGGGAACGGCCGTACCGGCACGGATTGGACGGGATGCCCAAGGCAAACGACGCCTGGAAACAGCGCAGACCCTCGTTATTCAGCAACGAGTAGTGCCAGAAGGTTTTACCCTGCCGGCCGACGATCTACTGACCGCGTCTGATCCTCTGGGGCAACTGGTGGTTCATACCGTACAGGGCGCTTTCAACCTGTACATCAAAGTAGCCTTCTACGCAGCGATCTTTTTTTCGATTCCGTTTGCGCTTTATCAGCTTTATGCCTTTGTTGCACCGGGGCTGTACCGTCACGAACGTGCCTATGTGTGGCCGGTGCTGGTGTTAGGCACGGGCTTTTTCCTACTTGGTGCTGCCTTTGGATACTACGTGGCTTTTCCTCAAGCCTGTCTGTTTTTGCTTGACACCGCCAAGAACTTCCAGCCGATGATTGAAGTCAACGAATACTTCGACCTCATCATCACCATCGTGCTTGGCTTGGGTATTGTCTTTGAACTACCTACTGTTGTTTTTGTGCTGGCGCGTTTGGGATTGGTGACGGCCGGCTTTCTGCTCCGTATCTGGCGGCTTGCCGTGATGGGGGTACTTGTGTTGGCAGCGATCATCTCGCCAACTTCGGACATTCCCAACATGATGATTTTCGCCATTCCCATGCTGGCGTTGTACTTTCTGAGCGTGGGCATTGCCTATGTGTTCGGTCGGCGGCACGAGGCTGAAGAAAGCGCCCTTGCTGCGGAAACAGGTCAAGAAATTCGCTCTGTAAGCTAGCCTATGCAGGTTTTCCGTCTTGATGAATCAGCAGGGCAAGCACGTCTTGCCACCATCCTCAACCGTCACGCCTTGGTTGCCGACCCAGACGTAGTCCGGACGGTATCCGACATCATCCAGGTGGTGCGGGAAAGGGGCGACGCAGGATTGTTTGAACTAACAGAAAGGTTTGACAGCATATCCCTGTCGTCCCAGAACGTGCGCGTTGAGCCGGCATTGCTGGAAAAGCTAGCCGGGCAAGTGTCGTCTGAGGTGCGGATGGCGCTACGGACAGCAGCTAACAACATTCGGCAATTCCACGAGCTTCAGCGTGAATACACACGGTTGATGAACCAGCCCGATGGCGTACAGCTCATCCACCGGGTTCAACCTCTGGATGCCGTGGGAATGTATGTTCCCGGGGGACAGGCAGCCTATCCTTCAACGGTTCTCATGATGGCCATTCCGGCGCAGGTTGCTGGCGTTCCCCGACTGGTTGCTGTCACCCCGGCGAGGTCGTTTCTGACGCAACCGGTGTTGGCCGCAGCATTTGTCGAAGCCGGCATAAGCGAGGTCTACACCGTTGGTGGCGCACAGGCGATTGCTGCACTGGCATACGGCACGGAAAGCATTCCACGTGTGGCTAAGATTGTTGGGCCGGGCAATCGGTACGTGGCTGAAGCCAAACGACAAGTGTACGGCGTGGTGGATGTGGATGCGATTACTGGGCCAAGTGAAGTTGTCGTGATCGCTGATGATACGGCTGACCCTGTGTTAGTAGCGGCCGACATGCTGGCCCAAGCCGAACACGACGAGCTAGCAGCAGCCATTTGCGTGACGACAAGTGAAACGCTGGCAGCATGTGTCGCCGAGCAACTCGCCTATCAGGCAGCAACCCTGTCCCGGCGGGAGGTGGTAGAAGCCGCGCTAGCGCGCTTTGGGGCGATTTTTCTGGTGGCGTCTCTGTCAGAGGCAGTCCAGCTTGTCAACCGGCTAGCGCCGGAGCACGTCGAAGTGATGACGGCCGAACCGGAGCGATTAGCCGAGGACATCGCCTTTGCCGGCGCTGTTTTCGTCGGCGCTGCTTCGGCCGAGGCCGTAGGGGATTACTTTGCCGGGCCAAGCCACGTATTGCCGACAGGCGGCACAGCGCGCTTTTTCTCTCCGCTGGGGGTTTACGACTTCGTTCGCCGGACAAACGTCATCCGCTATACGACGGAGCGGCTCGTTAAAACGGCCGACATGATAACGCGTCTGGCGGAAGCCGAAGAGCTAGACGGTCATGCCCGTTCAATTCGCCTGCGAATTGAGCGCTACAGTGGTCCTTTGGCATCACCGACCAATCCACTAGCTGAAAGCAAACAGAACCTTCCGGCTGTAGAAGCAGTGCCGGAGGCTACCCCAAACGATGAGTCATGACAGAGTGGTGGGCGAGACTGGCAACGCTTGTGCTTCGAATTTTGGGGTGGACGATACGCTTAGATACTTCCAACTTGCGCGATCTGCCAGACCCACTCCACGGGTATCTGCCCCCGACAACACCCATTATTTACACCTTCTGGCACAACCAGATTCTGGCTGCGACATTGTTTTTTCAGCAGCGCGGCATTGTTGTCATGACTTCTATGAGCCGAGACGGGGACATCATTGCTGAGGTTATCCGCCGCTTCGGCTTTGGCGCTGCACGGGGGTCGGCAACGCGGGGCAGTGTGGGCGCTCTCAAAGCTATGGCCAGGGCAATTCGTCAGGGAGCCGACGCTGCCTTCACGATTGATGGCCCAAAAGGACCGCGCTACTTGGCCAAGGAAGGCGCAGCGATGCTAGCTAGCGTGAGCGGCGCGCCCATCCAACCACTTTGTATCGTGACAGAGGACTACTGGACACTCAACACGTGGGATGGCTTTCGTGTTCCTAAGCCCTTCACGGTAGGGCACGTGTTTTACGGACAACCGATTTGGGTTCGGCGGGGGGCTACTGCCGAGGAAATTGCCGACGCAACGGCTCGGTTGCAGGCGGAACTGGACAACTTGCTGAGCCAGTGGGAAGCTGTACGACCAACGCTGCGTAAGTCCACAGCAAGTCGCCTAGTTTCTTCCCCAACGGTTGCAACCAAGACGACCTCAAACCAGGAGACAAACTGACCATGGAAGCTATCCTTGCGCTCGAAGACGGGCGTTTGTTTCGCGGAAGAAGCATCGGCGCCACGGGCGAGGCAACGGGCGAAGTCGTGTTCAACACGGCAATGACGGGCTACCAAGAGGTACTCACTGACCCTTCTTATGCCGGGCAACTGGTCACGATGACCTATCCGCACATTGGTAACTACGGTATCAATCCAGAAGATGTGGAGTCCCGGCAGCCTTTTGTCGCCGGTTTCATTGTGCGGGAGTTGTCGCCGGTCGTCAGCAACTGGCGGGCAACGGAATCGCTTGGGAGCTACCTGAAGCGGCACGGGATTGTTGGTATTGAAGGGATTGATACCCGGGCCCTGGTACGGCACCTCCGCGACAGGGGTGTCCTGCGCGGTGTCATTTCCACCGTTGAGAGGGATACTCACCGTTTAGTTGCCAAGGCGGCAAGCGCGCCGAGCATGGTTGGGGCAGCCTTGGCAAAGGCCGTTACGTGCACGGCTCCGTACACCTGGCCAGCAGCTACTCATGAGGCACAGCACCAACCGAAATGGCATGTTGTTGCCTACGATTTTGGCGTCAAGTTCAACATCTTGCGCCATCTTGCCGCGTTAGGTTGCCGTATCACGGTTGTGCCGGCTATGACAACTGCCGAGGAAGTCCTACGTTTGCAACCCGATGGGGTATTTCTTTCAAACGGTCCTGGTGATCCAGAACCCCTGGCCGATATTGCCCGCGAAGTGCGTGTGCTTGCTGAACGCCTGCCTACCTTTGGCATTTGTCTTGGCCACCAAGTGTTAGCTCTGGCATTTGGGGGAAAAACCTTCAAGCTCAAATATGGTCACCGTGGGATTAACCATCCGGTCAAGCACCTGGCCACCGGCAAAGTCGAAATTACTTCGCAAAACCACGGTTTTGCAGTTGATCCTGAGAGCTTGCCGGCAGAGCTGGAAGTAACTCATATCAACCTCAACGATGGCACCCTAGAAGGCTTTCGCCATCGTCAGCTACCGGTGTTTTGTGTGCAATATCATCCCGAAGCTGCACCTGGTCCGCATGACTCGGCATACTTGTTCAAGACCTTTATTGCCTTGTTGCCGGCGCGCCCGACTGAAGTAGCTGCATGAAACCGCACAGAAGGGGAATTCCGCACTGGTTAGCCGTAGGGTTGGTTTGGTCAACCCTGACACCGGTTGGCGTCCATGCGCAACGGTTGCCGCCGTCGCCAACCGTGCCGCCAGCAACGGTCTCGCTCAAGGCCGAAGGGACAACCGATAGCGGGCATCGCTTTCGGGAATATGTCTGCGAGCAGAAGATGCGCTTTGAGTATGGCCGGACGCTCAAAATTACCCTCCCACCGCAGGGAAGCCTAACGGTTACTGGCAGTAAGCGTTCGGAACTCGTTGTTTGTGCGAACATTCGAGTAGAGGGTGCCTCATCTGCCGAACTAGCCGCTTTGGCAGAGCGGATTGGCTTTCAAATCACGCCACGGGATACTTACCTGCACCTTGTGTCACTGGGGCCATCTGCCAAGAGCCTGTCCCGCAAAGAGCGCCGCGCAGTTTCAGAAGGTCTTCCAAGCTCGCTGCGGCGTTTGCCCTACCGCATAGATTACACAGTGGTCGTCCCAGAATACACGGACTTGGACATCACCGTTTTTGACGGTGATCTGTCATTGGCAGACGTCTACGGTGGCATTGTCTTTACCGTACAGCGTGGACGGATTGTACTGAGCGGCATTGGGGGAACAGTGGCTGGAAAACTGGCAACCGGAGCAGCCAGAATCGAACTTACCGGACGCAGTTGGCGAGGTTCAGGCCTGAACCTACAAGTTGGGGTAGGAGACATTGTGCTGAGCGTACCGCGTGGTTTTGCAGCCGATGTTATGTTGGCAGCTAGCACTCCGCTGGACATCCGTTACCCACTTGACCGCGGGCCGGAGGCGCCCCCGGAGAGTTCCTTTGGGCTGCGTACGTATGGAAGGTTTGGGGTTGGAGGCCCTGAATTACAACTAATGACGGCGCGCGGTTCAATTCGAGTCGAACCTTATCCCCCGGAAGAGTAGCAACAATACTGGCACGGCTTGCTGAAGCAGGCTGCTGACGTTGGGTCATTGCTTGAGATTGGGTAGGCGGGTTATCTTGCTGCCATACGTTGCCAAGTCAGCTTGCGCTCAATCTCTTGCGTTCTAGGGCCAAACCCATGACGAACAACGAACGAACGGTCGTCTGTTTAGCGAGCTATTTCAAGGGGGTTGAATTTCTGCGCGAAGTCAAGCGCCAAGGGTGTCGTGTAGTTCTAGTGACAAAAGAGAAGTTTCGTCACGAGGACTGGCCGTTTGAGAGTCTCGATGAGCTGATTGCCCTGCCCAATGATGCTTCTCCAGAGCTGTTCATCTACACGGTAGCGCAGTTGGCACGCCCCCGTAAGCTACACACGGTTGTAGCGTTGGAAGAGCTCGATGTGTTGACAGCGGCACTTATCCGGGAACACTTGCGCTTGCCGGGTATGGGCAGTACAACAGCGCGGCACTTCCGCGACAAGCTCGCCATGCGTATTGAAGCACAGGAAGCCGGTGTGCGGGTACCGGATTTTGTTCACGTGCTCAACTACCAGGACTTGGAAGACTACATGAAGCGTGTGCCCCCACCATGGGTGATGAAACCGCGTTCGGATGTCTCTGCGATTGGCATCAAGAAGCTTTATGACAGTGAGCAGGTTTGGCGTACGATTGACTATCTTGATGCCCGCGACCGCCTCAGCGAGCGTTCGAGTAACTATGTCCTAGAACGTTTCATTGCCGGTGATGTGTATCACGTGGATTCCTTGGTTGAGAATGGAGAGGTTGTGTTTGCCGGAGCGAGCCGGTACGGGCGTCCCCCGATGAGTGTTGCGCATGAGGGGGGAGTCTTCACAACCCAGACGCTGCCTTATGATAGCCCGGATCGCGCGGCACTCTTGGAGCTCAACCGCAAGCTCATCAAGGGGCTCAAGATGCGACGCGGCGCCACCCACGCTGAGTTTATCAAAAGTGCTGAAGACGGCGAGTTTTACTTTCTGGAAATTGCCAGTCGGGTTGGCGGTGCTTACATTGCTGAGGCGCTTGAAGCTGCCACTGGGATCAATATCTGGGCTGAATGGGCAAAAATCGAGCTGGCACGCGGGGAGGTTCCTTATGTTCTGCCGCCGATGCGCCAGGAATACGGCGGTGTTGCGCTCTCGTTAGCGCGGCAGGAATACCCAGACACATCTTCGTTTACCGACCCAGAAATCGTACATCGTGTCAAGAAGCGGTACCATGTAGGGTTGGTTGTACGCTCTGATCGTTATGAGCGGGTCACCGAGTTGCTGCGCAACTACACCGAGCGCTTCGAGCGGGACTATTGCGCCGTAGCACCACCGCTGGAGCGACCAGAGTAATCAGCCAAAGAATTTTCATGCGGGCTATCGTAGTTCAGCCTGCGCCAGAAAACAGTTTGCACCTGATGGTTGAGGTTGTGTAGGCTAAGGCTTCGGCAAGTCCTTTCATCTGCGCTAAGTCAAGCGGATTGCTGTACCTTGTGGTTTAACGTTGGAAAACCTTCTTTTTTCGTGCGGCGGCAGCATTCTCTTGGCAGGGTTGTGTCCTGTCTGCTGTGGTGCGGTTGGGTATGGCTCTGGGTACGATGGAAAACTTTGCCGGAAGTGCTTGACCACCTGGATCGGTTGCCGGTTCGTGCTTCGGCGGAGTCCGTACCCCCAGAGACGATAGCGCAGACGGCACGCGCTGTCGTACATCGTTTGCCGCGTTTTGGTGTAGGCGAGTGTCTACTGCGCTCGCTGGTGACTTATGCCATGTTACGTCATCAGCAGCGGGCAGATATTTCATTGGTATTAGGTGCCGGAGCACTTGACAGCTTTGGGCGTCCGGCGCTTCATTGCTGGATTGAGATCAATGGGCAGCCATTGCTAGAAATGGACAACCTGGGTAAATGCTTCCGCGTGCTGTTTCGTCACCGGATGCCCGGGTTAGCCACCTGAACCTTACCATCTCCCTAATCCAAAGATTTTCGGGAGTCATACGACGAACACACCTGAAACCAAAACGGTTCCAACCGATTCGGTGCCGGTCAAAAAAGTCTTTGTTGAACCCGAACTCAAGTCCTTTGATCACTTGGAAAAGCAAATCCAAGGGCTGCGTGTGCTGGAGGCTTTCATTGCCAGCCTCATTGCGCCATAAACTTGCTTTTTGCGGCTGTTGCTGGGCTGGTTGTTGGATAAGTGCACAGGCATCAGCCCCCTTGGTTCTCAGATCGGCAAGCTTTCCAAGGTATGCTAAGCGATGTAAGCAGAGGTCCCTCATTCGGTATTTCGAGACCGATACCCCCCTCCCTGCGATATGTCGTTGAAGCGTGTCACTATCTTGGCTTGCCGGAGACGGCTTTTGAAGCAGCCGACATTATCCTGACAGATGAGCGACCGGTTGAGACTGGATGCCAGTTGATGCCTTGGCTGGTGTGGAAGGACCTGACGGTTCACCGCCAAGGCAGTCTCCTAAGCATCACTTACGGAGACTGGCAGGTTGTTTTGGACGTTTTGCGTCGGCGCGTCACGCCAGTACGAGTGCCGTTCGTGGCAGACGCCACGATACCGTACGAATTTCTTTCGTACCTGCGTCTTGTATTGCTGTTCCTGCTCCGGCGGCTTGGCTGGTTTGAGCTACACGGCGGAGCCTGTGTCCACTCCGGGAAAGGATATGTTTTTACAGGTCCACCGGGCAGTGGTAAAACCAGCGCTGTTTTGAGTCTCATTGAGGCCGGCTGGGATTACGTTTCTGATGATGCCCTGCTCGTCAGGCAGGTGCCGCAGCCCGGAGCCACCGCCGCCATTTGTCTGCGTGCTGGGCGGATAGTGTTTTCCGTGACAAGTGCGACGCTCGACCGTTTCCCGGCTTTGCGGCCCCACGCCGAACGGCGCTGGCAACGTACCGAGAAATGGGTTGTCAATCCGGCTGCGCTCTGGCCACAGCAGCATGTGCTATCAGTCCAACCGGCATTTCTGTTTTTCTGCCAGCTTTGGGAGGCTGAGGAAACGCGGGTTCTGCCGCTGGCGGCAACCGATGCCCTTTCCCATTTGATGGCGAATAGCCCGTGGCTGGCGCTTGACCGCGAAACCGCTGCGGCCCACCTGGCGACATACCGTAAGCTGGCTGAGTCGTGTTATAGCTTCGCACTGCTGGCTGGGCGCGATGTGTGGCATGAACCCTCGCGACTGGCTGCCTATTTGACGGCTACTGACCTTGTTCGGCTCCACTGCGACCATGCCTGAAGCTGCCTTTTCGGATGTCTTGCCTGTCAAACGTCTCACGGTCGGGTTGACCAACCTGTGCAACCTCGATTGCGATTACTGCCTGCGCGTCGCTGAGACACAGCATCTGGATTTCGATCTGTTGCATAAGGTGCTGCGACAGGCGCGGGATTATGGTGTGACGGCTGTGACCTACACGGGCGGGGAAGTGCTCCTCCATCCGCGTTTTCAGGATGTCCTGCGCTGTACGGCCGAGCTTGGGTTCTCTTACTCGTTCGTTACCAACGGATGGTACTTTCCAAAGGCTGTGCCGGTGCTGCGTGAAACAAAAACCGCCTTGTACCGGATTTTTTTCAGCCTGGATGGTCCGACAGAAGCCGCCCATGATGCCGTTCGGGGCAAAGGGTCATTTCGCAAACTCATGGCTGCGGTAGCCCTGTGCCGGTTCTATGGCTTTCCCTTTGGCATCAACATGGTGGTGACCAAACGCAATGTCAGGAGTATCGAGGCCATGGCCGTTCTGTGGGCGCGCCTTGGGGCTGATGTCGTGCAGTTCATGCACGTGCTGCCGACTTCAGAAGACTATGACCGGGCACTATCCCTGACGCCGGATGAACGGCGAGCCGCCGAGCAGGAAGCCGCAGCCATGAATGCCATACTCAAGATGCCCGTACAGTTTGCCGCCGGTCATTCGATGCCGGTTCCCGGCACACCCTGTGTGTCCCTTTCCGGGGAGACGGTCAATCTCGACTGTCGTGGACGCTTGACGCTGTGCTGCAACTTGTCAGACTTCCGCAACGCAGTGGGTGAAGCCGATGTCATCGCCGATATGCGCATAACTTCTTTTCGGGAAGCTTGTGAACAGGTTCACCGTCTGGCGCGCTTCCAGCGTGAACGTCGCAACGCGGCGCTGGCTGCCGGAGATGCCACGGCTGAGTTTCCGTGTCACTTTTGCATCGCCACGTTTGGCAAGACAACCTGGCAGGGGTCCGCGCTCGTGCAGCTTGGGCGGGCACGGGCCACAGACTCCAAACCATTGCCTAGGAGTGTGTCGGTATGACGACTTTTCGACCGCATCCCTCCGTGGTCTCTACCGAAGTGGAAGATGCCTTGGTGATTCTGCACCTCGACACGAAGCGCTATTACACGCTCAACAGTACGGGGGCTACCATCTGGCGCCACCTCACCCAGGGCAAAGCCGAAGCGGAGATTGTCGCCGCCCTGGCCGCGGAATACGATGCTGACGAAGCGCACCTTGCGGACAGCACCCGGCGGTTGCTTGCCCAGCTCGAAGCAGCGGCGCTTATTGAGCGGGTCTAGGGGGACTTGCCAGAGTCCTTCCGCTACCTTTACAGACAGCACAGGCTATGCCGACACGCTACCCGGACATCATGCCGCATCGGGACAATGGCGTTGTCGCGGAACGCCAGCTTGAACGTCTCATGGCCTGTTTACCGGAGCAGGAAGCGGCCCTATCCGATCTTGCCGCTGAAGTCACGGACTGGGCCGCGCTGTTGACGAGCGCCCAGCAGCATGGATTAGAAGACTACCTGTTTCGCCGGCTCGCCCGAGCCGGTGTGCCACTACCTAATGTCATCCAGGAGCACTTTCGGTTGCTTCAGCTGCACAAGGCAGCCTGGACGCTCCAACTCACAGCCCAGATGGAGCGGATTTTGGATGCCTTGCAGTCTGCCGGCATTGCGGCTGTTCCGCTCAAAGGCCCACTTCTGGGGGAGCGGCTGTACGGCACCGATGGGTTTCGGTCATCCAGTGATCTGGATGTGCTGGTGCCCTACCAGCAGGTTCAGCCAGCGCTGGTAGCCGTGGCTGCCCTGGGCTACCAAACTGATGCGGCCACTCTGGAAAAGGCGCTTGCCGGCGATCACAACATCGCTCTCGACAACATTTCACCGCCGCTGGAACTGCATTTCCACCTGTTCCGACGTTTTGGCGTCACACTTCAGGGCGATGATTTCCTGGCGCGTGCTGTGCCGTATCGAACGCAGCGTGGACGGCTCATCCACGTGCTGGCCCCGGAGGACGAATTTCTCTTTCTATGTGTCCATGCGGCGGCCCACAGTTTTGCCCGTCTAGCCTGGCTGTTCGACCTGAAACTGCTCCTGCTCCGGTATCCTACCTTTGATTGGGAGACCCTGTGTCAGCGGATGCAGGATTGGCAGGTGACAACCGCCGTCATTTTTGCCTGCGAGATGCTGCGCCAGCGGTTGCGTGTGGAGACTCCCTTGCTCACACGCTTAAGCACCGGCCGCCGCCGGTGGCTACACCTCAACCAGCGCCTCTTTGACGAGACCATGTGCCGTTACAACCGGCCGCGCCGCTCACTGGGCGCAAAGATCGGCTTTTTTCTGGCGGCACACCTCTATCAGTCAAGCCTTCACGACAGATGGCAGAGCCGTCTGCGCTTCCTTGGACTGACGGTGCTGCGCACCCTTCAGCGACGGCAGCTGGCTCCCGGAGAAGTATGAAACGCACCAAGTGCGGTTGTCAGTCCGGTTGACCCTCGGTACACTCCCCTCCGCCACCGCTTTGCCCACGGTACTTTCGTCAAACGGGCAAGGCTCCATTTGTTTCCAGGCGGGCAGGACGCCCGCGCTTAGGGGTATGCAGTTCAACGAAGTGTTTGATGTCATCGTCGTCGGTGCTGGACATGCCGGATGTGAAGCAGCTCATGCTGCTGCTAAGCTTGGCTGCCAAACGGCACTCATCACGCTCAACCTTGACCTCATCGCCCAGATGTCCTGCAATCCCGCCATCGGTGGCATTGCCAAAGGCCACCTGGTACGCGAAATGGATGCCCTAGGTGGGCTAATGGGCAAGATCATTGACCGGACCGGAATTCAGTTTCGGATGCTCAACCGAAGCCGTGGGCCGGCCGTTCAGTCGCCACGCGCCCAGGCCGACCGTGCGCTGTACCGAACCGAAATGCGGCGCTTTCTCGAAACCGTCGAAAACCTCCACCTGCGGCAGGGCGAGGTCATTGATTTGATGGTCGAACAGGAACGCATCATCGGCGTTGAGATGTGGGATGGCCGACGCCTCGGAGCCTCTGCCGTGGTTATCTGCACGGGGACGTTTCTGAACGGTCTCATTCACATCGGCACGCGCACTTACCAGGCGGGTCGTGCTGGAGAACTGCCGTCCTTGCTCCTTGCCCAAAGCTTCCGCCGCCTTGGATTTCGCGTCGGACGGCTCAAGACTGGTACTCCACCGCGCGTCCATGCCAAAACCATTGACTGGTCCAAGTGCGAAGAACAACCGGGAGACCCCAATCCAACACCCTTTTCCTTCACGACGAAAGCCATTACCCGCCGCCAACTATCGTGTTACATCACCTACACCACCGAGGAGACGCACCAGATCATTCGCGAAAACCTAGACAAGTCGCCCATGTACAGCGGGCAAATTCAGTCCATTGGACCACGCTACTGTCCATCCATCGAGGACAAAGTGGTGAAGTTTCCAGACAAGCCGCGCCACCAGGTGTTTCTTGAGCCCGAAGGTTTTGAAACCCACGAAGTCTACGTCAACGGAATTTCAACAAGTCTGCCGATTGACGTACAGGAACGCCTTGTGCGCACAATCCCTGGTCTGGAACGGGCGCAGCTTATCCGTCCGGGCTACGCGATTGAATACGACATGGTGGACCCGACTGAGCTGAAGCCAACTCTCGAAACCAAGCGCATCAGAGGATTGTTTCACGCCGGGCAGATCAACGGTACGACGGGTTATGAAGAAGCCGGCTGCCAGGGGTTAGTAGCTGGAATCAACGCTGCCCGTTTGGCGAAGGGACTCCCACCGGTGGTGCTTGACCGCGCCAGTAGCTACATCGGTGTTCTCGTGGATGACCTAACAACCCAGGGCGTAGATGAACCCTACCGCATGTTTACCTCCCGTTCTGAAGTGCGGCTCCTGTTGCGGATTGATAACAGCGACCAGCGCCTAACCCCCCTTGGGCACGCCATCGGAATGGTAAGTGATGAAGAATACCGCCAGTTCCAACAGCGACAGGCGCGTATCAAGAATTGCCACGAAATGCTTGAAGCCTGCTCTATTCGCCCGGATTCTTGGGAAGCTGAAGCCTTTGCCGCAGAGACCGGGGTTGTGATTCGGGAAAAGCAGCGCTTGTCCACCTTAGCGCGTCGTCCAGAGATCACGGTTGAGCATCTTGTAGCGGCGCTGCGCCGGGCTGGGATGACTGATTTTGACGAAGCTGAGCTGGGAGTCGCCGTAAACGACCTGAAATACGCTGGGTATGTACGTCACCACGAAGCAATGGCCAAAAAGCTGTCGAAAGCTGCGGATATTCCTATCCCTGAAGACTTTGAGTTTACTCGACTGCCGGGACTGTCCCGTGAAATGGCCGACAAGTTTTCCCGCATCCGCCCGGCGACTTTGGGGCAAGCAGCGCGCATTCCAGGCGTGACGCCGGCTGCGTTGGCTATTCTCAGTCTCCACCTTGGAAATGGACGACGGGTTGCTGGTGCTGCTTAGGCAACTTGCTTAGCTGTACCCTTCGCTCTGGCCGCGCGCTGCCACACCGGGTGGCGCCGCTGCAGGCGTTGGCGAAGCCCCTCAAGCGCCCGGTCAACTTGCTTGGGGTCCAAGTCCAGTTGTCCACCGTAGCGCGCCTGATTGTAGGCGTGCGTAATGGTGAGGACTTCTTCAAAGCCCGTTGCCAAAGCAAATTCCAACGGCGTTTGGTAGGGAGCGCGCCGATAGCCGGCGCGACTCAAAAGCGCCACCATTTCGTTGTAAAACAAAACAGCCGATTGGCATTCATCCCGACGCAAGCTCCAGCGCAACAGAGGCGTCAGCCATCCTAGCCACCAACGTTCAAAAAGAAGTTGTGGCTTACGTTGGACAAGCCGCCAGAGTGCGTAGCTAACCAGCGCAAGCAACAGAAAGCCTGCCAGCCCTAGCAATACCGCAAGACTTTGCAGAAACTCATGATCTTGGGTGACGATATAGAGCCAGAACGCCTGGTTGATAACCCACTCCCGCAGCCGTTCGCGGTAGCTGTAGATGTATGTTTCGGCCGAGGTTTGATACCGTGCCGCAACCCGTCCGAAATCCCGCGCCAGTATCTGCTGCCGCTGTCTGTCATAGGCAAGTACGTAGTCAATGTAGAACATGCGCAGGGCTTCAAGGTAACGTCTCACCGAAGCCGACCATTCGGCGCGCGTAGAGGGTGTGTTGCCTGAGGCAGCCGGCGGCGTAGGGTCAAATTCGACCCAGGTACCAGCCTGTGGAAAGTACACTTCAACCCAAGCATGGGCATCCTTCTGCCGAACGACGTAAGTGTTGTTGAGGTCGTTGTATTCGCCGAGCTGGTAGCCACCCGCCAGCCGCGTAGCCAAGCCAAGTGAACGGCACATAAGGGCCATAGCCGACGCAAAGTACTCGCAATGACCGCGGCGCGTCTCAAACAAAAAGTCCACAATTGGGTCTGGCTCTTTGCCCCGTTGTAGGTCAAGCGTGTAGGTGTAGTGGGTTTTGAGGTATTGCTCGATAGCACGCGCCTGGTCGTAGCCGTTGGTCGCATTGGCGGTGATGTCGCGGGCTAGTTGGGCGACCCGGTTATCAAATGCGGGCGGCAGTTGTAGAAAGGTTGCGCGGGTTTGGGCATCGTAGTGAAGCGGGTCCTGACGTAACTGCTCTACTGGCGTTTCGTCTAGGGCAGAGACCACTGTGTAGCTAAGACGCATCCCATATTCCGCACGGTAGAAGGTGCCGGTTGAATCCTGCGCCAGGCCACGCAGGTTCGAGACAAACCGAGGTTGTCCGCAGTGAAACAAAGCTGCCGTGCTCATCGGTTCGACATACACCGTCTGGAGCACTGTTTTGCTGGCCGGTTGTCTTTCACCGAGGATATATCCCCCGTTTTGCTGCCTGACGGGAACACGCTGGAGAGCTTCCGGCCTTGTCCATTCCTTGCCGTCAAACTGCGTCATGACCATCCCGCGCCAGTGCAGGTGGGGTGGCAGTGGCTTTTCAACCCGGATGCGCAAGGCCGTGCGGTCATCGCTCTTGATGTTGCTCACCGAGCCAAGAGCAATGGAAAGGTCAGAAAAGCCGGTCATAGCTGTGTCTTCACTAAAGGTCTGGGACAACAGCCCGGTGTTCCAGCGCGGCAACAGGAAAAAGGTCGGAGCGCTCAGAGCGCCGATAAGCGCTGCCATGGCCAACGTCATCGCCAGCAAATAGCGTACTGGTCGGCTTTCCCGCCGCAACTCTTGGTTGTCATACGACAAAGTCACGGCGCGCAGGGGCTGGCGGATACCACGGCGCGTCCTGACCACTTCAAAAGCCTGAAGAGCTGCCAAACCTGTCAAGATAAAGCCGGTAAGTAACAGAAGAAACAAGGCATCAATGGTCAGGCCGGCTGCAAGCAGCATTTCAAACACAGCCAGCAAGTAGAGAAACACCCAATCGCGGTCGCGCTTGACCTGAAAGAGCTTGAAGATCGAAACAAACAACACAAAGTGAATCAGCGCCGTAATCCAAGAGTTGCTCAGGTACTGGAAATCCAAGTATGCAAAAGGGATGTACCCGACAACGCACCAGTTGGCGACTCGTTCGCTGATTTGCAGGTGCAACCCTGGACGATCGGCAAACCAGCTTGCGATAAGGGCCAGGCTGTAGAGGATGCATGTGGCTACATCCACCCGTCCGGTGAGCGCCAGCGTCAAGAAGCCCCCTGCGATCAGGGCATAGGATGCTGCTTTGAAAAACTGCTCGATGGTCATTGACCCTCAATGAAACAGGTTCGACAGCTTACAAAACACCAAGAGCACGTTATCAAGCATGTGCTTGGCTGCCAGATTCTAGGGAGTTATGCGCAAGCAAACCACCTGCATTTTCTGCTCGACATCCCCTACTTGTGGAGCATCGATGCCGATGGAAGCATGGCGCTGGTGCAGGTAGAAGAAGCCATAGCTGCGCTTGATGTGTCGGAAGACATTCGCCAGGCTTTATTTGAAGAAGCTTCCACTTTGCACAAGCAGGGAGCCACAGCAATCACTCGGCACTTCAAGCCGCTGCCACATCCAATGGACGTGATTGACGATGTAACCCTTTACACCGTTGGCGACACTACTCACCTAGAGATTGTCGGCGGTACAACGACCTTGACTGCTGCTTGGTGTGGAACATCTATCCGCCTTCTGACCTGACCTTGGCGAGCAGCCCTCTGCGAAGTCCTTGACCTTACGGGTGAATTGGCTCGAAACGACCCCGCTCGCAGTTTTTGTGAACATTATGCCAATCAAAGATGGTGCCGTTCATGGTGATGTAGACTCCCGATGGTAGGGTTCGAGCCGCCGCCAAAGCAAAGCCTAGGTTGAACAGGGCATCCGAGCCGCCAAACGAATAAGGGATCATAGCCCCCACGACCACAGTTTTGTCGGTAACGTGTGCTGCCGCCACCCGTGCTGTTTCGGTCATCGTATCCGTTCCATGCGTGACGATAAGACGTTGCTCAGGAGCCCGCTGAATAGCTGCGCAAATGGCAGCCCGGTCAGTTTCAGTCATATCTAGGCTGTCTTTGAGCATAACTGGTTCGATGGCGATGTTGACCAAGTAGCACCGTGCCTGATCAAGCATGTCAAACATGTGTGTTCGGGAGAAGACTAGCTGACCAGTGCGTTCATCATAGACCTTGTCAAGGGTTCCACCGGTCAACAGAATGCGCAGGGGTGGAGAGGTCGGCAACATACGATGGTGAAGGCATCAAAACAAAACAATGGCTAACTTGAAAACTTCATAACGGCGACGGTTCACCGTACCTTCGCTAAGCTTGCTGTGTATTGCGTTGGTAAATCAAACGTAGTCCTTCAAGCGTGAGATTTTCGTCAATTTCGGTGATGAGGGAAGAACCCTTTCCAATGAGCCGCGCTAACCCGCCCGTTGCAATGACAGCTCGCAGCTTGCCCATTTCCGTCTGCATGCGCTGTAAAATCCCTTCCACAAGGCCTATGTAGCCAAAGTATAGCCCTGACTGGATACTGCCGATGGTAGAGGTCCCAATAACTTGGGATGGATGGGCAATACTGACACGAGGTAAGCGGGCGGCTCGCTGGAAGAGGGCTTCGGCCGAGATGACAATGCCCGGCGCAATGACCCCCCCCAGATAGGTTCCATCTTTAGAAATGGCGTCAAATGTCGTTGCCGTGCCGAAGTCCACGACAACACATGGCCCACCGTGACGTGCGTAGGCGGCCACAGCATTCACGATGCGGTCTGCGCCGACATCCTGCGGCACATCGTAGCGAATGGGCATGCCAACATTTTCAGTCGGACGTACGAAAAATGGCTCGTGTCCAAAGTAGGTCTGAGCCATGCGGAAAAAGGTAAAGTTAAGTGGCGGCACGACCGAGGCAATGGCAATGCCCGTAATGTCGCGCGGGTCAAGTTGGGAAAAGGTAAACAGGTTGCGGCAAAGAATGCCGTATTCATCTACGGTGCGCTCGCGTTCGGTCGCCAATCGCCAGTGCGCAATTAGCTTGTCGCCAGCGTAGACACCGAGAGTAGTGTTGGTATTCCCAACATCAATGACCAGAAGCATACGTGAAAAACTCAGGTAGGGAATCGGCCACGAGTACGGGGTGTTGGCACAAGGTGCTTACCGTAGAAGCGGCGGCAGCAGGTGCATCGGAGTGCCTTGGTAGGGGAGATTCGGAAATGGTCGTCGCCAACCACCACCGCCGTCGTGGCGCGTCGTTTGAACCTGCGTGGACAGGTGGGTAACTTAGCCTCACTTCATCGCACAGCACCCATAGCGCCGTGTCCCGAAGTGAACAGCCGCAGTTTCCCGTTCAAACGGCATCGGCCCAAACCCTGGCGCCCAGCACGTACGGTATAGAAGGACGACGACCATTTTCGACAATAGGCAAAAGGTAAGTACAGGGCAAGAGTCTGGTTGCCGGTAGGGCTTGCGCCATAGGCGAATCGCTGAGAAGTCCAACCCGCCTTTGATGAACCTCTGTGCCGATTTACCAGAGCGACAAGCAAATGGGGGCAGATGGTAGCGTTATGAACGAGCCGCTGTTGGGCGAACAAAGAGGGGTATAGTTTCTTAGCGGAAGGGATTAGACTGGGGCAGCAGAACGAGCTAATCTTAAACCTTTGTTACCACGTGAAAACTATACGGCGTAGGTTGAAACCTGCGTAGGGTTGTGTTTTTGTTTGTCGGTAAAGTTTTCTGATGAGCCCGCATATCAACGTTTCGGCTGAAGCCGTGTCGGTTCGCCAAGAAGCTAAACCATCGCCCTTCCTGTCTCTACTCAAGGAGTTACATCTGAAGTACAAGCCCCTGAGGGAGGGGCGGGTAGCTGACTACATCCCACAGTTGGCGAAAGTCCCACCGGATTTGTTTGGTATCTGCATTGTGACCGTGGACGGGCAGACCTTTGAGGTGGGAGACTATGATTACCTGTTTACCATTCAGTCCATCTCAAAGCCTTTCGTCTATGGCTTAGCGCTTGAAGACCACGGACGCGACTACGTTTGGACGCGGGTCGGGGTGGAACCGACAGGTGACACCTTCAACTCCATCATCAAGCTCGATGAACGCTCCAAGCGACCGCACAATCCTCTCGTCAATGCAGGCGCTATTGCCATGACGAGCATCATCAAGGGAACAGACCCAACGGACAAACTCAACCGCTTGCTCGATCTGTTTCAGCGCTACACAGGCCACAGCATCTTTGCCGACATGTCGGTGTTTGTGTCGGAGCGGACCACAGGGCATCGCAACCGTGCCATTGCCCACCTGATGCGTAACTTCGGCATGCTCGATGGCAATGTAGACGAAGCGCTAGATTTGTACTTTCAGCAATGTTCGCTGATGGTGTCCTGCCGTGACTTGGCCGTGATGGGGGCTACCCTTGCCAACCGTGGTGTCAACCCGCTGACCGGAACTCGCGCCATCGCTGCCGAGTATGTCCGCGACATCCTCACCGTCATGTTCATGTGTGGTTTGTACGACTATGCCGGCGAATGGGCTTACCGGGTGGGCCTGCCGGCTAAAAGTGGGGTAGGTGGCGGGCTGTTGGCCGTTGTTCCCGGACGCTTCGGCATTGGTGTGTTTTCCCCACGCCTTGACGAACGTGGCCACAGTATTCGTGGCATCAGGGTCTGCGAAGAGATTGCCCAGGCTCTTGGTGCGCATATCTTTGACCTGGCTTTCACACTACCCCCAACAACAGCGTTGCCAAAAAGCCAACCGGAATCCCCCCCTTGGCTAGCTGACACCCCCCATCCTACTGCGCGTCTACCAGAGGCACGCTGTGTTACGTAAGCTGCCCTGCTTCTTTCTAGCTACAAGGTTGCTGAACCCGTTGCCGCTTCCCCACAGCGGTCAAGCATACCCTGTGTCGAGTCTTTCACCACGAAAGGTACCCACATGGATCCTAAGTCTGTCCTGAACTTTGCCAACGATGAAGGGGTGAAGTTTGTTGACCTCCGCTTCACGGACCTTCCCGGCTCGTGGCAACACATTTCCTTCCCCATTTCGCAGTTGACGGAGGAAAGCTTTACAGAAGGCTTTGGCTTTGATGCGTCGAGCATCCGTGGCTGGGCCAACATCAGCGAAAGTGACATGCTGCTTTTGCCAGACCCCTCGCGGTTCTGGATCGATCCCTTCTTTGAAGAACCCACCCTTTGTCTCTTTGCGGATGTCGTCGATCCAATCACCCACGAAGGGTACATCTATGACCCGCGCTCAGTTGCCGAGCGTGCCGAAGCTTACCTCCGGTCAACGGGGCTGGCAGATGTTGCCTACTTTGGCCCAGAAGCCGAGTTCTTTATCTTTGACCACGTCAGTTTCCTCAATACACCCCACCATGCTTTCTTCCGCTTCGAGAGCAGTGAAGGGAACTGGACAAGCGATAATCCCAATGAAAACTTGGGTTTTCGCATCCGTACCAAGGAAGGCTACGTAGCTATTCCTCCGTTTGACTCCCTTCATGACCTGCGTTCCGAGATTGCCCTGAATCTGGAAGCCGTTGGCATTTCGCCTGAGTGTCATCACCACGAGGTGGCTTCTGGCGGACAGTGCGAAATCAACTTCCGGTTTGCCTCAATGCTGACGACGGCCGATAACCTCATGCTGTTCAAGTACATCGTGCGCAACACAGCGCTTCAGTACGGCAAGTCAGCGACCTTTATGCCCAAGCCCCTTTATGGCGACAACGGTTCCGGGATGCACTGCCATCAGTCGTTATGGAAAGATGGTAAGCCTTTATTCGGCGGTGACCAGTATGCCGGTATGTCGGAGATGGCACTGTACTACATCGGCGGCCTGCTCAAACATGCCCCGGCCGTGGTTGCTTTTGCTGCTCCAACGACAAACAGCTACAAGCGGCTTGTTCCAGGCTACGAAGCTCCGGTCAACTTGGCCTACTCGGCGCGCAACCGCTCGGCCGCAATTCGCATTCCCGTGCTCTCAAAAGACCCCAAGACCAAGCGCTTAGAGTTTCGTCCGCCTGATCCGAGCTGCAATCCCTACCTTGCGCTGTCGGCGATGCTCATGGCGGGAATTGACGGCATCCTAAACAAGATTCACCCTGGCGAACCCCTCGAAAAAGACATCTTCGAGATGGATGAAGCTGAAAAAATGCACATTCCACGTCTTCCGGCGTCGCTGGAAGAAGCCCTCGCCGCACTCGAAGCCGACCACGAATTTTTGCTTGCCGGGGGTGTCTTTACCAAGGAGATCATCACGCGCCACATTGAGTACAAGCGCAAGCGCGAAGTGGAGGCGCTGCGCCTGCGTCCCCATCCGATTGAGTTTCAACTGTACTTCGACGTGTGAGCCGCGGTAGAAGGACTGCCTACTTTGTGCCTAGAGCGCGCCGGTGTATCGAAAGCCCGATGCACCGGCTTTGCTTCTTTCAAGTACCCCTTGCTCAGCCTCTAGAACGCCGAGAGCCAGCTTGCCCAGGTGTCTGCGGGGGAAGGGCAACTGTTGCAGGGTGGCTCATACCTGCAATGAGCCAGTGTGACCCTCGCTTGACAAAGCGATAAGTCACATACTGCGTGTCTTCAACAACCTGGCCCGTCTGTCGGTGGCGACAAGTTAGCCTGCGGTCGGCGCGGACCGTTGCCTGCTTGCCTTGGGCGTCAACTTCTACCCGTGGGTTCTGGTGGGCCATCGTGACTACGTAGGTCTCACTGAGCCGGCGCAAATCCTCCACCACTTGTTCGCGCGGGGTTTCGCGGCGATTGCCATACGGACGCAGGGTACGGTCAAAGTAGGTGGCATAGGTTTCCATCAGTTGCCCGTTGAAGGCAAGTGTCAGCCCTTCTAGGGCAACCAAGATAGCTTCTTGGTTGGTTTGGTTTGCCGCCTGTGGTTGATTCGGACGGGAAGCTAGGGGTGTGCTGCGTGCAGGTGATTTGTCCGGCTGATGCCGCGTAGGTGCAACAAAGTAGATAGCCAATCCGACGCCGACGGCGGCGAAGAGCAGGAAAAGCCCGGCAAGCATCCACCACCTTGCCGACCGGGGCCGCCTACTCCGACTGACCGGTGAAGCTGTCGCTGGTGTGCTCGTGCCGGTCGGGGAGCTGTCCGGCTGTCCGGTGTGCATAGCCGCCGCCACCTGGGGCTGCCCAATCGTCTGGGGCGTGACGTCCACAGCCGAACTGACCGGTACACCAGCAGCAACCGGTGGCACCGGCGAAGGGAGATGCAGCGCTGAAAGTGTCGGTTCAGCGGGGGTGGGACGCAATGATGGCGTAGACAAAAGAAGCTCTTCCGGCGGGCGGTCAATCTCTAGAAGTCCTTTGCGGAGTAAGGCGCCTTCGGCATCCGCAACAGCCGGTGCGTGAATCCAGATGTTGCCACCCTTCGGGTGTGGACAATCGAATATCTCCGAAAACCAGTGGATAAAGTCGCCGGCGACGCCAAACCGTGACCAGCTTGGAATAATGTGATACTGCATTGGCGGGGCGCCGATGCTGCAGGCATAAAAAAGCCCCTTCTCGTTGCGAAAGAAGCGACGCAGGTTGTAGTCGAAATGAACGCGCACCAGCCGAGAGCCATACCTGGCGTGCAGTTCACGCACTGGAACGGGACGGGTTAGCCGGATACCTTCAGCCTCATCGTTCCCTGCAACATGCTCCGGCTGCTTTTCAGTCGTATTCGATACCGCTGCTGGCGTAGCTATTTGTACTGCTTTTCGGTCCTGTTCAGTCGCTGACTTTGCTCGGGGGACTGGTTGCCGGATGGGTTCTTGGCAGGCCGGACACACCTGCCGGCTGGTCACAAATTCTACCCGCAGAACGCGACACACGTGGGAAAGCGCCGGTTGAGCGAAGGGTGTGCCACAGCCTTGGCAGGCAGCCTCAGCCGACTCCACCGGTATGTAGGTTAGCCGTAGGCAGACGTGGCAAAGGTGCCGCTGGACGTTGCTTGTCTGGCAGTAGGGGCAGGTTTCCGGCTGCTCGACTTGGCGCACATCCCACTGCAGGTCGCAGCTCGGACAGTAGCCTACCACACCTTCGAGCCGCAGACCGTGCCCGGCTGGACATGTCTGCTCATCTGACCCCGGATTGAAAGGGAAGCGCACAGCATGCTGGGCGCACCAGACTGTGGGCGGCATAACAACCTTCTCTGCTCGACAAGCTGGCTTGCATTCTGATCATCCATCTTACGCGGTCAATCTAAGCCAGCAACAGTAGGGTACTCTGCTTGGGCTGAAGGTGAAGCCTCAGTTTCTGCCCAACCATTAGCCACCTCATCAGCAACCCTCAGCAACTACAACGGATTGGCAGCCATGTCGAAGGCCTTCCGTGAACTGCGGCGTCCAGAGCAGCAACCTGGCGCTCAACTCGCCGTTGGGTTCTGGTTTCCGGCAGGTCTTGCCACCGCTCATAACACCCGTGCTGGATACATGCGGCAGGTTTAGCCTTCCAGTGAACGAGACACCCAGCCCCCGGCTCGAAAAGAGGACAGGCATATGTTTGTGCAAATGTGTCGCCGGTTTCAGTCAGTTTGTAGCGGGTGACAGTTTCGGCGGCTCGGGTCAGGACTTCATGTACTTTGGTTAGACCATGTTTGGGGCTTCGCCAAAGGGTAGCCAGCATAGCTTTGGCTTCAAGCTCCACAATGTGGACATTGACAAACTGGGCATCGGCACAGCAGGGAGTGGGACATGCGGCACAATTGGCGGCTAAGTGGCCGTAGTTTCTGCGAATGTAACGAGCAAAGCGCTGCTTGAGGCGGCGTAACCGAGGCAGAGCACAGGAGAGCGGCATCTGTCCCTTGGGGGAGTGACGCCGGTTGTCTAAGTGACGACGCTTAGGGAACTGTTTCCTTACAAGAAAGCTGGTCATGTGGTTTTTCCCACCGATGACACATCGTTGGCTACCCCGGCCAGGGCTACAACGTGGCAGCGGACAGTTTGCGGTAAGGTTTCCAAGTTGTAGCCGCCTTCAAGTACCGATACGATTCGCCCGGCGCTATACGTCTGTGCTACTTTTTTGACAAGGTGTGTCATGTGCACAAATTCCCGGTCGGTTAGGTTCAGGTTGCCAAGTGGGTCGGCAACGTGGGCATCAAAGCCGGCTGAAATAAACACAAAGTCCGGCTGAAAGCGGCTGGTAATGGTTTCCAACCCGGCTTCAAAGGCGCGCAGATGCTCACTGGCTGGTGTTCCAGCACGGAGTGGAATGTTGAGCGTAAAGCCTTCGCCTGGACCAACGCCGCATTCCCACTGGCTTCCCGTGCCGGGATAGTGCGGAAACTGATGAATAGAAAAAAAGAACACAGATGGATCGGCATAAAAGATGTCCTGGGTGCCGTTGCCGTGGTGTACGTCCCAATCCACGATGAGAACACGCGGAAAGCCTAGATGTTGTGCATGACGCGCGCCAATGGCCACATTATTGAACAGGCAAAAGCCCATCGCCCGCCCGGGAGTTGCGTGATGTCCCGGAGGGCGTACAGCTACAAAAGCCTGCCGGGCTGCACCTTGGTGAATGGCTTCGACGGCTGCAAGGACGGCTCCAGCAGCGTAGCAGGCAGCTTCGTACGAGCCTTCTGACACCACGGTATCGGGGTCAAGAGCAACGAGACGTTGCTGCGCCTGGGCTACCCGGCTGGCTTCGGCCACCCGAGCAATGTGCTCTTGGGTGTGGACTCGCGCCAGCTCATCGGTCGTTGCCGGGCGTGGCGTTCCCCACCGGCAAACCTGTTGCACATGGGCGTCATGCCGGAGAGCAGAGACGATGCGGGTAGTACGTTCTGCGGTTTCGGGATGATGCGTTCCGGTAGTGTGGTTGGCATTTGTGGTTGGGGCGAAAAGCCAAGTTTCAGGCGTCATTGTTGAACCTCTCTTGCCGGTTTAGGGATAGGGCTGAAATGGCTGGTGTGAAATAGCAAATTGGCTGTTTTCCTAACCAAACCATGGCGTAAGATGGTGTGCCAAGCATCAAAAATCAATCCGGCCTTCTGCGTCCCCCCTGGTTGCCACGGCATGCAAATCTCACTCGACCCCCATTCCCGAACACCGGTGTACATACAAATCAAGCAGGCGATTTTGGCAGCCATTCGTGAGGGAAAGTTGTCGCCAGGAGCACGCCTTCCGGCTACCCGTGAACTGGCACGACAGCTTGGGGTCAACCGCAGTACTGTTGCCATGGCGTACGATGAGCTGCTGGCCGATGGCGCCGTGGAATCTTTCGTAGGACGCGGAACATTTGTCGCCCGGCAGAAACTGGCGGAAGTTGTCCGGCTCAACGAGCACACATCGCACCGGACTTCTTCACGCAAGATGGTCTGGGAAGGGGTGTTTTCCGAACGCGCCCAGAGTCCCATAGTTGAATCGCTGCTTGATCTCTATCAGGTCAGTACACTGCGTGACGTCATTTCTTTTTCTGGTTCCTTCCCCGACGCAGCGTCGTTTCCTATGCGCGAGTTTCGTAACTCGCTCCACTTTGCCGAGCGGACACTAGGCGATGAAGTCTATCGCTATGGGCCGGTTGCCGGCTACGAACGGCTGCGCGAATACCTAGCGCAGCGGATGCGCGAAAGTGGCTCGGAGGTTACGGTAGAAAACATCCTCATTACCAGCGGGTCGCAGCAGGCACTGGATTTGATTGCTCGCGCACTAATTTCACCCGGCGATGTCGTAGCTATTGAAAATCCGACCTACCCGGGGGCAATGACGGCCTTTGCCCTTGCTGGTGCCCGCTTGCTCCCTATTCCGGTAGACGAGGATGGATTGTGTGTGGATGTTCTGGCGAATGTACTCAAGGTGCAGCGCCCGAAACTGGTCTACGTTGTCCCAAGTTTTCAGAATCCGACCGGCGCTTGTTTGAGTTGGGAACGCCGCTGCCGCCTGCTGGCACTGGCGCAGGAGTACAACCTGCCAATCGTTGAAGACGACTACGGCTCACATCTCCGGTTTGACGGCGACGCTCTTCCGCACCTCAAAGCTTTGGATGATACTGAGCACGTTATCTACGTCAGCAACTTCTCCAAGAGTTTGCTACCGGGATTACGCATTGGGTGGTGTGCAGCCGCACGCCCGGTGATTGCGCGTTTGACAGCCTTCAAGCAAAACAATGACATCACCACTTCACCCCTGCTGCAGGCTGCACTCTGGGATTTTTGTCGCCGTAAGCGATATGAAGCCCATCTAGAGAGAATTCGCCCGATTTACCGGGCGCGCCGTGATTTGATGCTACAATGCCTGGCCAAAGAATTTCCTGCCGGAACGACATGGACGCGCCCCGCCGGAGGGCTTTTTCTCTGGGTAACCTTGCCCCCTGCCCTAGACACAACGGAGCTACTGTATCAAGTCAGGCAGCAGGGAGTTGTCTTTAGCCGGGGACGCCTGTTTTACAGCGATAACCCAAAGCGGAACACCCTGCGTCTCAGTTACGGGCACGTCACATTAGAACAAATCGAGCGCGGTATGCAGATTATCGGCACAACAGCCAAGGCCATGCTAGGACGTGCCAGTGGGCGTACTGCGGATCGTTTCCACAGCCGAACTGTGCCGTTGGTGTAAGCACCCACCATGGCGCGCGTTACTATAGGCGTTATGATTTTTTACACCCAACTCGCTGGTGAGGCGTGTATATTGCTTTCGTGAGTCCTAATTCAAGGGGGAAAGTAACCTCATGCGCCATCGTGAAATTGCCTTTTTTAAGGGAAGATTCGTACCCTTGGCCGAAGCGAACATCAATGTCATGACGCATGCATTCAACTATGGCACAGGCGTTTTTGAAGGTATTCGCGGCTATTGGAATGCAGACGACGAGGAGATGTACCTGTTTCGTCCACGGGAACACTTTGTGCGACTTATTCAAAACGCCTCCCTGCTCAAGATGACGCTGCCTTATGACGCAGATGCGTTATGTGAGCTGGCTGCTGAACTAGTGCGTCGCAACGGCTATCGTGAGGATATCTACCTCCGTCCGCTGGTTTACAAAACCGCGCGTCAAATCGGCACAAAGCTTTCCCCTGGTGAAGACTTCACCATGTTTGTCGTGCCAATGGGTGATTATGTGGATACTTCCCGTCCACTGGCTGTGGGTATCTCTTCCTGGCGGCGTGTTGAAGACAATGCCATTCCCGCACGGGGGAAAATTTGTGGCGCGTATGTCAACTCAGCGCTGGCAGCTACTGAAGCCCGCGACAATGGTTATGACGAAGCAATTGTCCTCAATACCGCTGGCAAGGTGTCTGAAGGAGCTGCAATGAATGTCTTCATTGTACGTGGCGGCAAGCTGGTGACAACGCCCGTTTACGCTGACATCCTAGAAGGGATCACACGTCATACGGTTGTCGAGCTGGCGCGGTGGGAACTGGGAATTCAAACCGAGTTTCGTCCCATTGATCGCTCGGAGCTTTATCTTGCTGAGGAAGTGTTTTTCTGCGGCACAGGGGCTCAGATTGCCGCCATCGGCTCGATTGACCGCCGTCCTATCGGCAACGGACAGGTAGGGCCGATAACTCGTCGCCTTCAGGCGCTCTATGCTGATGTCGTGCGTGGCAGAATCGCGCACTACCGTCACTGGTTACTCCCGTGCCAGATGGCTTCTGTATGGGTGGAAGACGCTCCCTGCCTTGCTGGACTAAACGACTAAAACTCCGCAGCCATCTGGGTAGACAAGGCCGTCTGGACACGCTCAGAGTGCCTGCGAGGGGCTCTTGTTCGGTTGAGAGCGCCGGGCAATGAAGGCCAGGCGAGAACCTGCCATGGCTTGACGCTCTACACTTAGAAGACACACAATCGGGTCTTTTGTGTGGTCTCCCCACTCGAGACCACCGGATTCATCCTGCTAACACGAGGTGTGTTCCGGTGAAGACCCGCCTGCCTGTCCAGCCAATTGAAAACCAGGCATCGCATCCTTCCACCAATAGCAGGTTGCGTAGTCTGTGTGAAAAGAGCCACCCAGCCGTCGCAGCCGAGGCTCTCTCAGCCCTCGAAGCAGGGGCGGTGTGGGAGGTGCTACGCGACGTCAGCCCCACCCTGCGTACAGAGATTTTCAGTCACTTGGATCCAAACTTGCAGGTAGAAATGGTCGGAACCCTGCCCCGTGCCGACATAGCACGGCTGCTTTCCGATATGCCACCGGATGACCGGGCCGATCTATTTCGTCGCCTGCCAGAGGAATACCGCGATGCCGTCCTGCCAGCCTTGGCTGAAGCCGAACGCGAAGACATTCGCCGCCTGACGAACTATGAAGACGGCACGGCTGGCGCAGTGATGACTTCGGATTACGCCACGCTGTCGCCGGACTTGACGGTGGCAGCCGCCATCGAACGACTGCGTGAGGTCGCACCCGACAAGGAAACGATCTACTACTCCTACGTGGTGGACGACGACCGCAAGCTGCTCGGTTTTGTTTCTCTCAAGGACCTGATCCTGGCACGTCGGGATGCCACCGTACGCGACATCATGCACGAGGATGTTATCTCGGCAAAAACCAGCGATGACCAGGAAGAAGCCGCCCGTATCATTCAAAAGTACGACCTGATTGCCCTGCCCATTGTCAATGACGAGGGTGCGCTGGTTGGCATTATCACGCACGACGACGCCATTGACATCATCACCCAAGAACACACCGAAGACATGCGGCGCTTCATGGCCATTACCGGAAGCACCGGTACGGATGGCTACCTGCGGACGCCGTTTTGGCGGCACGTACAACATCGGATAGGATGGGTTGTCGGACTGTCTGCCCTCGGGCTGGTCTCGGGTCTCATCATTCACAACTTTGAAGCTACTTTGACACAACTCCTCATTCTGGCGCTCTACATGCCAATGGTTGCCGATACCGGTGGCAATACGGGCAGCCAGTCAGCAACGGTCATTGTGCGCGCGCTAGCCCTGCGTGAAATCTCACCAAGAGACATAGGGCGGGTCCTGGTCAAGGAGTTGCTTGTCAGTGTGTTTTTGGCAGCGGTGTTAGGAGTTCTCGCGTGGGCTAAAGTAAGGTGGCTTTCTCAGGATACCGAGATTCCGCAAGGTTTTTCTCTAAATACCATTGCGCTTGTCATCAGTTTGGCGCTCTCACTCCAAGTCATCACCGCCACACTGATTGGGGCGCTCCTTCCACTACTAGCAGCCCGCTTGAAGTTCGACCCGGCTGTGGTTGCTAGTCCAGCGCTGACAACTATTGTGGACATCACAGGGTTGCTGATTTATTTCTTCACGGCCCGCTGGCTGCTTGCCATATAAAGCCATCTGGCAAGGTGCGGGCTTTTTCACCGGGAAAAAGGTCTTTTTTCGCACCGGTGGCTTGAAGTGCCGGGCAAGCAAAGGCCTATGTGAAAAGCCACTGACCGGCTAGACCAATGATCGCGCTGCCAAAAAGAATGAACATCGGGTTGGTGTGATGACGACCGGCGAGCCACGCACTAGTGAGTCCCAAGCTGGGCGCAAGCACCCAGGTGTAGGGGGCAAGCGTGTAGGCTCCCTTTCCAATGGTGACAGCAGCCGCTGCCAGCAGTGCCACGCCTGTTGGCATAACTCCATGTAGTGCTCCCTGAACTAGCGGGTTCTGCCGGAAACGCTCGACTGCTCCGGCAACGATGATGACAAACCACAGAGGTAAGCCGAAGATACCTAGCGCTACCACCACCGCGCCGACCAGTCCGGCTACCCGATAGCCAATAAATGCAGAAGCGATGACAAATGGCCCCGGTGTTAGGAGTCCAAGCGCTGCGGCGTCGGCAACTTCCTTGGGCGTCAGCCAGCGATAAACTTCCACCACTTCATGCCCTAGCAGAGGAATAATGACAAAGCCGCCACCGAAGGTCAGACCACCCACCTTCACGGTCACGAGCGCAAGCTGTGCAACGCGCTGAATCACATGATCGACAACCAGATGGCTGACAAGCCAGGCGCTTGCTACTAAAACGCCCAAACCGCAGGCTACGAAAAGGTGATTCCGAAGGCGGAATGACGAGGGTGGAGATGTTGGTGTATCCGATGACGGCGTAGCTCCCGGCTGCCGGATTGTCCAGAGAACACCGCCAAGAAGTGACAGAAGGATGAGGTACAGCGTGAGTGCCGAAAAGGCTACGGCCAGCCCAAAGACGACAACTGCCTGAAGCCACTGCCAGGGGGTTGCAATAGCTTGCCGTCTTAGGCGCACGGCTGTGACGGCAACCAATCCAGATGCGGCGGCATTGAGTCCCGTCAGAACAGCCGTGGCAGAAGGAATGCGGGTCAATTGCCCGTAAAGCGCCGCAAAAATGAGCATCAGCACAAACGACGGCAGTGCGTAAAGCGCCAAACCTATGAATGCACCGACGACGCCATAAAGCCGGTAGCCCACAAACGCTATGGTGTTGGTAGCAATCGCACCGGGCAGGCTTTGGGCCAAGGTTGCTGCTTCGAGAAATTCTTCGTCCCGTAACCACCGGCGATGGTATGTAAAGCGTTCCTGAAGCAGGCTGAGCATTGCCCCGCCGCCAAAAGCAGTGGCTCCAAGCTGAAAGCAGCCCCAGCCCAACTCCCGCAAGGTGGGGCGCTGCACGGCTTCTGACGCAGTCGCTTCGGCTTCGGGCGCAGAGACCATCAGACAAAGGAATAAGTTTTGTTGTGGCCTTCGTCTGGCTCGGATTTAGCTTCCGAACCCCCACTTGTCGGCGGCGGAGCAGTTGGTCTGATGTCGGGAGCGGGGGAGCTAGCAATCCGTTCGGCTGCCATCGCCTTGTCAAACTCAAGGCGGTTGGTTGCTGCCGCACGGGCTACTTCTAGCGTGATTTTGCCAGCCTTGCACAGCTCCACGAGGTGCTGGTCGAAGGTCATCATCCCATACTCACGGCTGCGGGCAATAACCAGTCCAAGATCACCGAGCTTTTCAGGATTGCGCAGACATTCCTGAACAGCGCTGGACATACGCAAGATTTCAACCGCCGGAATTCGCCCTTGTTGATTCGCCATCGGCAGCAGGCGTAGCGAAATAACGGCCGCCAGGTTCTCAGCCAGGCGAGCGCGTGCCATTGCTTGTTCTTCCGGGGGATAGAAGCCTAAGACACGCGAAATAGTTTTTTGAGTATCCGTGGTGTGAATGGCGCTGAAGACAAGATGCCCGGTTTCAGCCGCTCGCAAAGCTGTGTCAAAAGTGACTGCATCCCGAATTTCTCCGACCAAAATCACATCTGGGTCCTGGCGCAACGCTGCATGCAAGGCTTCTGGGAACGAGCGCGTGTCCTGCCCGATTTCACGCTGTGTAATGATGCTACGGTCGTTTTTGTAAAGGTACTCAATCGGGTCTTCAATGGTAATGATATGCAGTTTGCGAGTCCGGTTGATGTGCTCGATCATTGCCGACATCGTTGTGGACTTGCCGTTACCAGTTGCTCCGGTAACGAGCACAAGGCCACGCCCTAAATCGGCAATGTGCGCCAGTGTCGGTGGTAAGTTAAGTTGCTCAAACGTGCGAGTTTCAATCGAAATCGCGCGTAACACAATGGCAAAACTATTGCGCTGTTTGAAGATATTGGCCCGAAAGCGACCGGCATTCTCAATGGCATACGAAACATCTCTTTCGATGAACTCATCGTGGGCATGCAGACGGTCGTTTCTGAGCAGAATCTGGGCAATGCGTTCAGTGTCCTGTGCTGTCAAGACATCATACTTGACGTCCATCAGCGTTCCATTGTAGCGAAACAAGGGAACACTACCGGCTTGAAAGTGGATGTCGGAGACGCCGCTCCGAACGGCCATGGTGAGGATGCGGTCAAGGATTTTTTTGTCCATAGGCAATCATCCTATCAACACGGGATAAAGACAGCTATGCCCGCTCTGAAAAAACATTCCTGCTACCTTGACAGTAACTGCATTGACTGTGGCACAGGCTGGAGTTTTCCTCAAGGCAAGCGCATCCCGGCGACAAAACTTTCAAGGGTTTGGGGGGATTCTACGTGGAAGGTAACGGCCTCGGGGGCGATTTGGCGTACCAGACCGGTCAGGACCGTTTTAGGACCGACTTCAACCAAGGCGGTTGTCCCGTGGGCGATGAGGGTGCGGACGGACTCCACCCACTGCACTGGAGCACAGACTTGTGCGACAAGATTGGCGCGTATGGTCTCGGCGTCTGTCGTCGGTTGGGCATTGACGTTTGCGACCACGGGACATTGCGGAGGGCGGAGGGTCAGTTCGGCCAAATCACGGGCCAATTTCTCTTCCGCCGATTTCATCAGCGGACAGTGAAAAGGTGCACTGACCGGGAGCTCGACGGCGCGACCTTTGCGCGAACGTGCCAGCGCCATAGCCCGCTCGACAGCAGGAAGGTGGCCGGCAATGACCGTCTGCTGCGGAGCATTGAAGTTAGCCGGTCGGCACAACTCTCCATCCTGCTCGGCTTCGGCGCACAAAGCGATTACGGTTTCGGCATCCAGTTTGAGAATGGCCGCCATAGCGCCTACACCGGGGGCAACGGCCTCCTGCATATATTGCCCACGGCGCCGTACAATCCGAACAGCATCAGCAAAGTCAAGCACTCCGGCAGCAACCAAGGCGCTGTACTCCCCAAGGGAGTGACCGGCAACAATGCCGGGCGCAAAGCCTTGCTGACGCAGGACACGCCACGTAGCAACGGCATGGGTCAGCACGGCTGGTTGGGTGTTGGCCGTGAGGTTGAGTTCGCCTTCCGGCCCTTCAAAACACAAGGTGCTGAGCGCAAAACCCAGCGCTTCATCAGCCTCTTCAAACGTTTCACGGGCTTCAGGAAACGCTGCGGCCAGCTCACGTCCCATGCCAACATACTGCGATGCCTGTCCAGGAAAGAGAAAAGCCAGCATAACAAAAAACCTCTGTGCCGCAGTTGGTTTGCGAAACTACCTCGACAACGTGGCGTGACGCTGCAAGTGTTGAGTACGTTTTCGGAACCGCTAGACTCGCGTCAAGTCTAGAGCAAGCTGCCGGCGTATGTTTATCCCCACCGGAGAGAAATCATGACAGGACTGGCCATTCTTGGCTCGACGGGTTCGATTGGCTGTAACACCCTGGATGTCGTTGAGCATCTGGCACCCCGCTTTACCGTGGTGGCGCTGGCTGCCGGACAAAACGTGGAACGCTTGGCTGAACAAATCCGGCGTCACCGTCCGCTCTTGGTTGCTGTGGCTGATGAAACGGCAGCCCGGCGTCTCCGGCAGCTCGTCGCACCGGATTGGTCGGGGGAAATAGCTGTCGGTCTTGAAGGGATGGTCGCCGTAGCAACCCATCCTGCGGCATCTGTCGTGATGTCAGCCGTTGTAGGCGGACGTGGGTTACTTCCAACCTTGCGTGCCATTGAGCTAGGCCGGCGTGTGTGTATTGCCAACAAAGAACCACTGGTGATGGCCGGCGAACTGATGATGCAACGGGCGCGGGAATGTCGCGCCGAAGTCCTACCGGTGGATAGTGAACACAATGCGCTTCATCAGTGTCTACGTGGCAACACCATTGCGGAAGTGCATCGCCTAGTGCTAACGGCCAGCGGCGGCCCCTTTCGGACGCTGCCGGCTGAAGCTTTTCCTCGAATCACGCCGGCAGAAGCACTACGCCACCCAACTTGGACGATGGGACGCAAAATCACCATTGATTCGGCAACGCTGATGAACAAGGGGCTGGAAGTGATTGAGGCCCGCTGGCTATACGGCTTACCACCCGATCAGATCGAAGTCGTTATTCACCCACAGTCTGTTGTGCATTCTCTCGTGGCTTTTGTGGATGGCTCAACAATGGCGCAACTAGGGGTGGCGGACATGCGGCATCCTATTCAATACGCCCTAACCTACCCTGAGCGACGGCCGGCGCCAGTTGAACGTCTTGACCTGACGGCTGTTGCCAAGCTGGAGTTTTATCCGCCAGACCCGGTGAAGTTTCCGTGTTTGCGGTTGGCCTATGACGCCTTACGCGCCGGCGGGACATTTCCGGCAGTACTCAACGCTGCCAACGAAGAAGCCGTAGCAGCCTTTCTCGAAGAACGCATTCGGTTTGTGGATATTCCCCGCGTTATCGAGACCGCACTGGCGCGTCACACGGGGCAAGCAACTACGTCCCTTGAGGCTGTGTTGGCTGCAGATACATGGGCCCGCCACGAAGCACAGCAAATTATTTCGACCCTTGGGCAGTAGTGCTTCCAAAGCAGGAGGAGATGAGTGAAGGTTCCTATAGCGGCTTTTGCATGTGCAATCTTACTGGGCATCCTGTACTTGCTTTTTTATCCGGTTGGCATTGATGCTGCGGCTTGGACGCCACCGCCGGCGCCAAAACTGGAGGGCGTCTACGCCAGCAACCAAGCGCTGGCGAGTGTTGCCAGGCTCGGGGCAGAAGTCATCGTTGGGTCAGAGGATGTAGCCATTGGCCCAGATGGCCGCTTGTATGCTGGAGCAAAGGACGGCGTTATCTACCGCATGCCGGTTGAAGGGGGCCGCCCGGAACGGTTCGCTTCCACCGGTGGACGCCCGTTGGGGCTCAAGTTCGATCAGCGCGGCCACTTGATTGTTGCGGACTGTTTCCGCGGACTGCTGGACATCGCACCCGACGGCACGGTGTCTGTGCTAAGCACAGAAGCTGGCGGCAAGCCCTTCAAGTTCACAGATGACCTCGACATTGCTGCCGACGGCACAATCTACTTCACGGACGCTTCGTGGAAGTTCGGTCAGCCTGAGTACCGTCTGGACTTTCTGGAGCACCGTCCCAACGGACGCTTGCTGGCGTACGATCCGGCGACGAAGACAACGCGCGTTGTGCTCGATACCCTGTACTTTGCCAACGGCGTCGCCATTAGCCCCGATCAGCAGTTCCTGGTAGTGGCCGAGACGGCCAAGTACCGGCTTCTGCGATACTGGCTAGCCGGCGAGCGGCGCGGTCATGTCGAACCATTGATCGAAAATTTGCCAGGTTTTCCTGATGGCGTCTCCACAGGCCAGAATGGTGTGTTTTGGGTGGCACTTTTTTCGCGGCGAAACCCTGTGCTCGACCGTCTGTTGCCGCATCCGTTCTGGCGGAAAATGGTCCTACGTTTACCACAGGCCCTTCAGCCGAAGCCCGACCACTATGGCTTTGTCATCGGCGTCAATGACCGAGGTGAAGTTGTCCGAAACTTTCAGAATCCGGCACCGACAGCCTTTGCTCCGATTACCAACGTGGTCGAGCATGCAGGGCGGCTTTACCTGGGCAGCCTGGAAGACAAAGGTATTGGCGTCTTTCTGCTTGACAGGAGTAATCCCTAAACCGGACGTGGAGAAAACGTGAAAAACTTGCTTTGGCTTCAGTGGTTTGACCGGCTAGCTGCTGGCGGCCCGTTTTTGCTACGCCTTGCCGTCGGTAGTGCAATGGTCCTTCACGGTTCGCAAAAGCTTTTTGGCGATCCGGCTCGTTTCATCAGCTTTGTTGGGAAATTAGGGTTTCCCTTTCCAACGGTCTTTGGTTGGGCTGCTATTGCGGCTGAGTTTTTTGGAGGAATAGCCCTTCTGCTTGGCTTGGCTACGCGCTGGGCGGCGCTATTTGTCGCGTTGACCATGGGTGTTGCTGCCTTTGTTGCTCATGCCAACGATGGCCTCAACAAACAGGAGTATCCGTTGGTGTTGATGTTAGGGGCGCTGTCTTTGTTGGTTTCAGGAGCCGGAGACTGGTCGCTCGATGCCTGGCTTCTGAAGTCTTACCAACCAAGCAAGCGCTTGCCGATGTCGGAAGGCGCACCCTAGGGGCTGGTTTCTGCAATATTTTCAGTGGTCGAGAGTAACCTGGCACGTCATGTTTTCTGTTATCGGAGTGCCAGGGGGAATAGACTGGGTTCGCACGTTCCCAAAGCCGGTGGTTTCGAGCCGAATACCTACCTGGGCGCAGATCATCAGTGCTGTGCGCAGACTAAGTCCACGAAGGTCTGGCATTCGTCTACCGTCGCTGACAGTAATCACGGAATTTTGCCCTGTGGCGGGTGGCACGGTAGCCATTATTGCTGTTCTGGTGGTTGGTGGGAGCGAAGGTGCTGACTGTCCAGCGCGATCACCGTCAGGTGTGGCTTCAGGTGGGATCGGCGCCCCGGTTGCCCAAGCCGGATCAAGCTCTAGCGAAGTGTCGGGAGGTATCTTGAGCAACGGCAGCACAGTTTCCACAACACGGGCAAAGACTGGAGCGGCTGCCTCCCCTCCATGATGGCGCCCGTAGGGGGGCTCGTCCATCATGACAGCGACGGCCAGGGCCGGGCGGGTTGCCGGCGCAAAGCCGACAAACGAGGCAACGTAGCGGGTTTCTGAGTAGCGTCCACGTTCGACCTTCTTGGCGGTGCCTGTTTTGCCAGCAGTTGTGTAGCCCCGTACAGAGGCCCGTTTGCCTGTGCCGCGCTCAACTACAGCTCGCATAAGCTGGGCTACATCGTGGGCTGTCTCGCGACTGACCACGCGGCGGGTGCGTGGTTTGATGTCAAGCAACACATCCCCAGTGGTTGAAACAATGCGCCGGGCAAGGTGTGGCTGAACCCAAACTCCACCATTGGCAATCGTAGCGGCTGCTGTGCACAACTGAAGAAGCGTGACATTGATGCCATAGCCCATCGGGACGGCGCCGAGAAGGGCGTCGCTCAATAGGCCCACACCACCGGGGGTTTCCCCGGCTATGCCTACCCCGGTTGGGTGCCCAAAGCCAAAGCGCTCGATGTAATGCAACAGCCGGTCGCGCCCAAGCCGAAGGCCGGTTTTGATAGCGGCCACATTTGAGGATTTTGCAAAGGCTTCTTCTGCTGTCAGCGCCCCGTAGCGACCGCCATCAAGGATCGTATGGCCATTCATCTGAATGGCGCCACCTTGGCAATCTATCTTCTGTTGACGGGTCAGGAGCTTTTCCTCGAAAGCACTGGCATAGGTGATGATTTTGAAGACCGAACCGGGTTCGTAGTGGTCCATGACCGCCCGGTTGCGGTACCGGCGCAGCAGTGCCTCGGTGTCTCTGGGCGGCTCGTGGAGCGGGTCGCCAAAGGAAGAGGCCATAGCAAGGACTTCGCCGGTTGCCGGTTCAAGGACGACAATAGCACCGCCCTTGCTTCCTTGTTCCCGGACGGCCTCATCCAGAATGCGCTCGACTTCAAACTGGACTTGGGCATCGAGGGTCAAAATAAGGCTTTGTCCAACTTCCGGCGCCGTTTCCAGGACATTGAAGACCTTACGGCGCGCGTCCTGTTCGACGATAATTCGCCCGGGCCGACCGAGGAGGTGTTGCTCAAAAGCCCGTTCGACCCCGGCTTTGCCGCGTTCTTCGACTTCGTCTTCGCTCAGACCGACAAAACCGATAACCGATGCCCCTACCAGTCCTTGGGGATAATGCCGCTGCATTTCAGGGACGAGCTCAACGCCCGGCAACCCTAGGCTTCGCACGGCTTTTTCTTCTTCTGGAGTGACCTTGCGCTTTAGCGCTACGAAAGGACGCCGGCTGGTGAGTTTTTCCAACACTTTGGCGTGATCCAGCCCCAGAATTGCCGCTAGTGAGGCTGCAATTTTCGGGCGGTCTACTTCGTGGGGCAGGTTTTGCGGAGCGACGTATACCGAGGCAACCTTGAGACTTTTTGCCAGTTCGCGTCCCTGGCGATCCAGAATGGTGCCGCGCGCTGGCGTGGTCTGGAAGGTTTTTTGCTGTTGCTGCTCGGCTTTTTCGCGCAAGCTTTCGGCCTGATAGACTTGCAGTTGCACCAGCCGCCCGATGACAACAAGCATCCAGAGGCCAAGCAAGCCGCCGATGGCGAGAATTCTCCAGTCTAGCGTCGCTGGCGTGCGGTCTACGGTTGAAACCCGCCGTCGGCGTGTCAGGGGCGTTGGGGCGTTGCGGATTGGTGCTGCAAGACGTGTTGTTAGCACCCGGCTGGTTGGCATCAGCGGCGTACCTCTACCCGAACGGTCTGGTTTGGTCGTGGCACGGAAAAGTTGTGGGCGCGAAAAGCATCGCTGAGAAGCAGTGGCGAAAGCTTGCGCTGCCGCTCAATTTCGAGCCGTTGTCGTTCGCGGTACAGGTCATCGAGTTGTTGGCGCAACCGGTCGGTTTCGTAGCTAAGGCGGAGAGCTTCAAGGTGTTGCCAGGCAGCAAAGCCAAAGCCCGCAGCCAGAACCAGCCCGATGGCACCAACCAGCGACCATCGAAAGAATGCCCGCCAGTCCAGAGAACGGCGTTTGGGATGGTTCATCAGCGGGGAAACATAGCGGTAGTGAGACATATAAGCCTCGCATAGGTATAGAAAATGTCCCCCCTGAGTTCGCTCTTGGCAAGGTGTACGCCAGGTGTTCCGTCGGCGTTTGTTATGGAAGGCGCTCGGCTACACGCAGCTTGGCGCTGCGAGCCCGTGGGTTGGAAGCCACTTCGGCTGGCGTGGGTACGATGGGACGCCGGTGGAGGAGACGCAAGCGCGGTACCTGGGCAAGGCGATGCCCCCAAAAGTCAGTTGGTGCGTCATCATCCGGGATACCGGCCTCACGACGCAGCGCCCGTTTGATAAGCCGGTCTTCCAGGGAGTGAAAGGTGATGACGGCTAACCGTCCACCTGGTTTGAGGACATCGGTGGCTTCTGAGACAAAGGTTTCCATGTTGTCCAGTTCGCCGTTGACGGCAATGCGCAGGGCTTGGAAGGTGCGGGTTGCCGGATCAATCCGCTGTGGACCGCGCTGCGGGATAGCCTGCCGGACAATGTTGGCCAACTGACCGGTGGTCATGATGGGCCCATGCTGCCGGGCATGAACAATAGCCTGCGCCACACGCCGTGCATAGCGTTCCTCGCCCCACTGCCAGATGGTTTCGGTTAGCTGTTCCTCTCTCCAAGTATTGACAATATCAGCCGCTGTGAGTGACTGCGAAGTGTCCATACGCATATCGAGTGGGCCGTCGTGGCGAAAACTAAAACCGCGCGCTGGGTCGTCAAGCTGCCAGGAAGAAACGCCCAAATCCACGAGGACGCCATCTACTCCCAACCATCCCAGTTGTTGGAGAAGCCTTTTCAAGGAACGGAAGTCAGCATGCACAAAACGCACTTGCTGGTCGTACTGAGCAAGATGTTTTGCCGCTTGCTGAAGCGCCTTGGCGTCTCGGTCAATGGCCAGCACATGCGCACCGGCAGCCAGAAGGGCTGCGCTGTGTCCGCCGAGACCAACCGTTCCATCCACGAACCGCTTGCCTGGCGCCGGCGCAAGGGCCGCCACAACTTCAGTCAGCAGGACCGGTGTATGTCGTGGAGGCAAGTCAGGCATCGTGGAAGCTTTCGTCATACCTTGCCGACCTTGATAGTAGGCGGCCCTCCAGCCGGGGTCAAGCAAGCGTTTTTCATGGATAACCGGTTTTGCTGGAAAGGGTTGGCTGTTGGGAGGGAAGAGTTTACTTGATGTTTTGCTGAGGAAACTGCGCCCTATGGGTTTTTGACTCCTACGGTGCCAACGAGATCGGTTCGCACAAGCTGCGCCACAATCTCAACGTGCGCTGTTTGGGGAAATAAGTCCAGGCCAACAAGCTTTGTCAGGTAGTAGCCGTGTGCCAGCAACACCTTCAGATCGCGTGCCAAGGTTGCCGGATGGCACGAGACGTAGACGATGTGCCGAGGGCGGATTGTCACTACTCCTTCACGTACAGCCTGATCAAGGCCAGCCCGGGGCGGGTCAGCCACAAGCCAATCCACCCGGTCGGTGAAGGCGGCTGCCCGCATCTGCATCCACCGGGCACAGTCCGCAGTGATGATCTGCGCATTGGTCAAGTGGTTGCGCTGGAGATTTTCGCGGGCAAAGGCAACGGCGTTCGGAGAGGCTTCAATAGCCAGCACTTGCCGAAACTTTCGTGCCAGCGGCAGGGTGAACAGTCCTACACCGGCGTAGAGATCAAGGGCCAGCCCTCCAAAAGGCAAATCCTCTGGAATGACTTCAGCAACCAATGCTGCGACCAGTTCTCGGTTGACCTGAAAAAAACAACGTGCGTCGTAAGTGTAGGTAAACCCTCCGACGTGGCAGGTGACGGGACGGCCTGAAAGGTTAGCCAAGGCTGGGGAGGCCGACACGCTACTATCATCGCCCAAGGCAAGGTCAAGGGTCTTGCTTGGCACAGAAGAAGGCAGTTGCTGCCGCAAGATGGCTGGAAGCTGGGCAAGCGGAGGTGCTAACAGCGGACACATCTCAATGTCGCACACTTCGTGTGACCGGCTTGCGTAAAAGCCGATCCGCAAGCGGCCCTTCTTGTCGGGGGCGAGCTTGAACTGTACGCGGCTGCGGTAGCCCCATTCCGGGCCGGTACGGATCGGGATCGGCGCTTCCCAGGGAATTTGTCCAAGACGCAGCAGCGCCTCCCGGATAAATGCCTGCTTAGCTTCAACTTGGGCAGCATAGTGAAGATGTTGCAACTGGCAGCCACCGCATATCCCGTAGTGTGGGCAAGGGGCAGCACGCCGGGCTGCAGAAGGCTGAAGCACCTCCAGCAGGAGTCCGCGCGCAAAAGTTGGTTTTTCTTCAACTAAACGAACGCGAACGAATTCGCCCGGTGCTGTCTGCGGAACAAAGATGGCGCGCCCGTCTGGCAGATGGGCTAGCCCGTCACCGCCAGCAACAAGGCGTTCAATCCACACTTCGAGGGACTCGTTCATGGCGCGCCCCTCTTCGGCTTGTCATCAGAATGGGTATGCGTATTTTACCTTTAGCTTATCTGACAGGCCGCCATCTGTTCGGCAAGTTGCACAATTGTGCGAACGCCAAAGCCTGTTGGCCCTTTCGCCATGTCGGGCTTGTCGCTGTCAACCCAGGCTACGCCGGCAATATCTAGGTGCACCCAAGGCACATCCTCAACAAACTCCCGAAGAAACCAGGCGGCAGTGATTGAGCCAGCGTACCGATTGCCTAGGTTCTTGATGTCGGCAATGTCGCTCTTCATCAGCTCGCCATATTCTTCATCCAAGGGCAACTGCCAGACCTTTTCGCCAGCGGCAGCCGCTGCCTGTTTGACGCTTTCGATAAAGGCAGGGTCAGTGCCCATCAAACCGGCCCGTTCCTGGCCAAGCGCCACCATGACCGCGCCAGTCAGAGTTGCCAGGTCAACAATGTGCGTAGCTTTGCCGTCCTTGCGGGCATAGGCCAGCGCGTCACACATAACCAGCCGCCCTTCGGCATCTGTGTCAATAACCTCGATGGTCTTGCCGTCGTAGGAGTGCAACACATCACCGGGTTTGTAGGAGGTAGCCGAAGGCATGTTTTCTGCAGCAGCAACGTAGCCATCCACAGCAATCGGTGGCTTGAGGCGGGCAATGGCTTGCATGGCTGCGATGACGGCTGCGCCGCCGGACATGTCGTATTTCATCTCCCACATGGATTCCCGTGGTTTGAGACAGATGCCACCGGTGTCAAAAGTAATGCCCTTGCCGATGACGGCAAGGCGTGGCCCCTGGTCTCCGTTGGTTTCGGTTGGGCGGTATCGCAGCCAAATGAGCTGCGGTTCCTGGGCGCTGCCCTGTCCAACGGCCAGCAGCGCCCCCATGCCCATCTCCGCCATCTGGTCACGCCCGAAAATCGTGCAGTCCAACCCTTCGCGTTCCGCCATTGCCTTCGCACGCCGCGCCATCTCAGCCGGCGTGAGTTTGTTGCTCGGTTCCTGCGCCAGTGTGCGGGCAAAGTTGACTGCCTCAGCTAGGATGAGCCCTCGGTCAATGCCCTGGCGAACAGCGGCTTCGGCTGCGCTCATTGCCGGCGTCAAACATAAGGTCAGGGATGTAATGTTGGTCGTATCTTCTTTGGGCTTTCGATACAGCGCCGGATCATAAAGGCCGGTGATGACGCCATCTGTGATGGCCGCCGCCGATAGCTTTGGATCAAGGTGGTCGCGCAGCACAACACCAAGGGAGGTCACGCCTTTCTTGGCAGCCGCACGGGCAACTTGGGCGCTGCGCTGGCGGAGTGCACGGTAGTCAAACTTTTCCTTAGCTCCGGCGCCAACTAGGAACAGGCGCTTAGCCTCAAGCCCGCCGGTCACATGCAAGGTAACCAGGTCTCCCACCTTGCCACGCATCTCTGTGCCAAAGACCGTAGGCAGCAGTCCTGGGAGAGCTGCGTCAAAGGGCATCAATTCCGGGCTGGCCGGCGTTTCTTCTTCAAACACAAAAACCGCCAGTGCATCCGTCGCCAGCGTATGTGCGTCGCGTGTCCAGATGTCAACGTTCATGCCGTGCAAGAAGCTCCTCACCAATGAGAGAAATGTCTACTGGAAGAAATTCCTATACTACTTGGCATGATTTAGGAAACAAGCCCGGCTTTGGCAGGTAGCCTGCCGTCAATGCCCGAGTCTCTTTGCCGTGCAGCATGACGCAAAAAAAAAAAAAAACGGGCACGGGGATGTCAACCCCCATACCCAAAAATGGAAGGTAAGAAATAGAGGGCAAAGATTTCAGAACCGGTTGGCAGTGATAAAGCCGCTGGGCGATGACTCGGCTTTCTTCCTCTTGCGGCGACGACGTTTCTTCTTCGCCGTTTTGGTCATACCGGAACCACTATCGGCAGTCGGCTGTTCCTGAGCGTAAGTCGTCTCAATGACGCCAAAGGTCGTTACCCCCATAACGAGGGCGACAAAGAGCGCAAGCAATGCTTTCTTCATTGTCCTGAGGGTCCTTCCTGATGAAATGGCAATTTGCTGTGGATAACCACCCGACGTGGTAGCTATCTGCATGCCTTCCGAAACAACTTGCGTGCCATCAGCAGAAAAAAGCCAGGTAGACTGGCTAAATCATTCAAAGATAGTGCCTTGCAGATTACGACAAAGAACCTGTTTGCCTGCCATGTGGGGCAGATTGGTAAACACCTGGCCTCAAGAAGAGCCAAAATGCCACGCCCTCTGCGGCAAATTTGGTTACAGCGCGCCCGGTCGGGAAGATTCCCAAGGAAAAACCGACTTTGTAACGCCGTGCCGCGTCCTATCTGTGCGCCAGATGGAGCGCACGCAATGATAGGCAACCGACGTGACCAGCAGGAAGAAAACCATCTTATGGTTGAAGTGTCTGACCTAGAACTGGTCGAGCGTACGTTAGAAGGTGAACACCAAGCTTTTGAAGTGTTGGTACGGCGTTGGGAAGGGCCAATTTTCAGCCTGGCCTATCGCCTGAGCGGTTCGGACGAAGAAGCCCGCGATGTCTGTCAGGAGACCTTTCTCGCGGCTTTTCGCCATCTCAAATCCTTTCGCAGAGAGGCCAAGTTTTCTTCCTGGCTCTACCGGATTGCCCTCAATACCTGGCGCTCTCGCCAGCGCCGCCAACCGGCAGAAAGCATGTCTTTGGAAGAAGAAACAGAAACCCGTGGATTTGATCCGCCCGACACGGCTAATCCCCCCGATGAGCGGCTGCTGCGGGATGAACGGGCGCAACTTGTCCGCCGCGCTCTGGCAGCTTTGCCGGCCGAGATGCGGCAGGTCATTGTAATGAAGGAATACGAGGGCTTGAAGTTTCACGAAATCGCCGAGGTGCTCGGTATTCCAGTCAGCACGGTCAAAACGCGGTTATACACAGGATTGACTCTGCTGCGCCGGCGGCTCGAAGGATTGGGCTTTTCACTAGGCAAGGAGTGATATGTATGACCACACCCCATCAATCAGCAGCAATTTGTGATCGTCGCGCAGAGTTAGTGGCTTACCTTTATGGCGAAGTGACCCCGGCCGAGGCCGCCAGTTTCGAGCGCCATCTGCAAACCTGCCCTGTCTGTCGGGCTGAACTGGATGGCTTGCAAACCGTGCGCACCGCGCTCCAAAGCTGGGAAATGGATGCCGTAGCACCCCGGTTACAACTCGTCATCCGTCCGACGGTGTGGCAGGCATGGCGGGAGTTTTTCGCCCTGCTCCCAAGGTGGGGGAAGTTGGCAACTGGCGCGGCGGCTGTCGTCCTTGTAATTTCACTGGCAAACGTGCAGATCACTATTGGTCCTCACGGAGTGTTACTATCTACTGGTTGGCTGACCAACTCCGAGACCGCCCATGGGTTACGCGCTCCGGCCGTCACGCCGACGGCGTCAGGCGCAGCGCCATCCCAGACGCCGACATTACCGGATGACACAGTGCTTCAGCATGCAGCCGCTCGCCTTGTGGCAGAGATGGTGGCTACACAATCCCAAGCGCGCGACGCCGCACTAGAAGCCCGGATAAAAGCCATTCTCGATGCCCGTTTGAAGCAACAACGAGCCGAACTGGTACAGCTTGTCAATCAGCTCAACCGCGAACAACGTCTGCAGCTAGCCACTTGGATTCGGGAAAGCGAGCAGCGAGCAAGTCCTGACCTGCTCGACTTGGTCAGCAACTTTTCGATGGTTGAAGGAGACGAATGAAATTGGCTGCCGGCCTTCTCGGCTAGGTCGTTTGCAGGTCTTTGACCCTAAGCCGAGCGCGACGTTGCCGTTCAGCTTGTGCCGCCGGTGACCACCCCGAAACCCGACTGTACCGGCTGGTAGCCTTGGCTAGGATTTCCACTTGATTTGAGCCACAAGCAACACAGCTTCCGTGACTCCCGACCGCAACGTGGCCACAGCTTCGGCACATGGTGAATTCCGGAGAAACCATCAGCCCAGTGGCTAACCCATCAGTACGTAGCTCGGCCACAAGTCGGGCAAGTTGCTCTGGTGAAGGTAAGTCATCACCTAGCCAGACATCCGTAGTTGCATTGAGCAGGCTGCCGCGCTGAATTTGTCCTTCCCATTGGGCACGCTGGCGAGGGGGAAGAGCGACAAAGGGCGACAGCTTTGCTCCATTGACGTAGCTTCCCTCTTCGGCTAGCGCCGCAGACGAATAGCCCTCGGCAGCCATTTTGGGAAAGAAGCGGGCGTCCATGCGAGCAAGCCGTTCTGTCATCCCTTCGGTGTGCGACTCAGCCAAGGTGAAGTGAGTTTTGTGCCGGGAGGTAAGCCGGATGGCCTCGGCTGTGAGATGGGCAATGATCTGCGCACCAAATTCGCGTGCTACGGAAGACTCATGCAACCGATGACCTGTGACGGCTTGGGTCAGGTTGTCGAGCCCAACCGGACAGAGGCGGTGTGTCGTGCGATGCAATCTCAGAAACGGACGCCCGCCCCGGCGCGCTGTCAGCAGTGCTAGCGGCCCATCCTCGCCCTGGGCCAGAAGCTTTTCCAGAAACACCCGCTTCTCCAAGTGCGCTTGCGCAGCAATGTCCATCAGTCGGGTCAGTTCCTCAAAGATTTCAACGGTTTTACCTGGGCAGGCGCGGTAGGCTGCACGAGGCAAGTTAATGGCCACCGCCTGAAACGCCACCGTACACCACTCGTCGGTTGTTGTATCGGCAAAAACGGTTTTATGCGGCAGGCCGAACCGGTGGAGAAACGCCTGCTCTGGGGTATGGTCAAAGACAAACCAGACATTACCTCGTTCGAGTACAGCTCGGCAGGCTTCGGTGATCAGTTCATACCAATCGGCGGCATTATCTTCTGGCGCGACATGCTGAACCAAGCGGAGCCCAGAAAGGGGCAAGCTCTGCGCATTGCTGTCTCGGTAAGCTGCAAAAAGAGACCGGAGAAAGCGGCGTGCTGTTGGGGTGTAGTCGTGGTAGGTTTTTCCGGTAAAGTTGCCACCTGGGCCAATCGCTGGCCGCTGGGCCAAGTAGGGCGGGACAGACCAGTCCAAGTGGATGACACAACTCGGCGCAGTACCACCCCGGCCAACAGCCAGCGCTGACAACTCGAACATCAGTGCTTCGGCTACTTGGTGCAGCTCTCGCTCATTGAGTTCTTCGAGATAGGGAGCAAGGCTGAAGTTGACAGCATCCCACTCAACAGTGCCATTGACATAGCCTTGAAGCGCTGCTGATGACTTGACCAAGTGTGCCACTAACACTTCAGGGTGCCGGGCCGGACGAGAGGCCGCAAAGCGATGAGGTAGGGCGAAGCCATGGCGCTTGACAACATCTGGCGATTGAATAATGGCGTACGGGCGGTCAATAGCGCCTAAGTCCTGGATGAAGATGTCCCCTACCAGATGCGCCTCAGCAACAGGTGCGGAAAAGACGGCAAGCAAGGCATATTCGCGCTTGATAGCCGCAGCAATTTCAAGACTTGTACCTTCTGGAGTCAAAGGAAGCAGAGACGCTGTCAGGCCGGCCTGCTTGACAATGCGATCAATGTCGGCCAGCGGTAACCCCAGACGCGAATAGGCGCGGTATTCAGCTTCTAAGCCGTATTCAATGAGCTTGGCATCTACCAGTGTGCGCAGCAGGGAGGAGGTGACCCGACGGAGCGCCAGTTGACGGATGGTTGCTTCAATGTCTTTGGCAATGCGTTGGGCTAGTTCATGACTAAGTCCCGTTTCACGACGCAAGGACTCAACAATGCGCCGCACATCGAAACCACTGATGCTATCGTCTGAACGGCGAACAACAACCTGTGCCGTCTCCGAGACTGGCTGTTCGGACAGCGGCGCAACAGGCGATGTCTCGTTCATGCGTCTCTCTCCTACACTTGGTGAACGATCTGGGTGAGTGACGCCATCGTGTCGTGAAATCTGACTTTGTACACCAACGGTCGTCCCCTAGTCGGACGGCTCGCCGACAGCCAAGCTAACTTTCGGAAAATCTAGCACATTGCCCTGTATAGCTCAAAAAGCTGACCGCATGTGCTCAAGGGAACTCGGCAGGGGCGTTAGGTAACGCTCCGGTCAACTGCTTGAGCAAGGCCGGCAAGTCGGCCGTTGGCGGGAGACCTTCCAGGATGAAGACATCCACGCCATGCCGCGCAATGTACACCCCTTCTCCGGTCACCACAGTTGAGGTGGGATGGTCGGACGGCATGCGATTGAAGCGCCGTTCAGGAAAACGGCGCGCCGTCCGTGCCACATAAGCCTCAAAAAAGGTCTGGCTACTGACAGGATCGTCCCAGCGAGTGACCTGGACAAGACAAAGCTGTCCAGTCGGACGGTGTTCGTAAAGCGTTGAACAGTCTCCACCCCACCCTTGGGCGGCTTTGCGAGCCTGCTTTTCGTCAAGAAATTCGCCCAGAATCAAGCGGTAGCCAAACTCACCTTGGACATCATTGGTCAACCGTTGCCAGCCGGAGCCAAGATAGGCTGCGAGATCGGAGCAAACAACCTCAACCGGTTGTTCCTGGGCAAAGTATTTTTCTGGATGCAGTATCTGCTCTGTGCTTTCCGGCAAGTCGGTAAAGGCCTCTGAAACCCGTCGCCAGCCGCCTTTACGTAGCAATGCTTGAACAAAGTCTGCCCCGCCGGCATACGGAAACAGTAAAGAGAGCCTGATGGCTTTTGGAGCTGCCATTAGAGCCGGGGATTTTTTGGGGTTATCTACGGCGCTGAATTTTTCCAGCAGTGTGCCAATGGAGACCGGAAGCTTGCCAAGGTCCATCCGACCGTCCAAGGCATAGGCAATCATGGTCACAGTAGCATCGCCTTCGATGAGTGCCTGAATGGCAAGCGCACGGTCGCTGTTACCCCGGGGCAGTTTCTCAAAGCGGCGCAGGTCAAAGTGCTGATCTTGCAGCGCGTGGGTGAGCTCGTGGGCAATGGCAATACGCTGACTGTTCGGATCGTCGTCATCAAGACTCTCTGTCAAGACGAACTCGCCTGTTTTTGGACGGTAGAACCCAGCAATCTGCTCGGTAAGGACTCGAATGAGCTCTTCACGCAGGGCGTAGTTTTGTGGAATCAGCCCAAGCGCAATGAGCATTTTGCGTTGGTTGGTGAACTCTTCGGGGGAATGTGAAGCATCAAGGTCTTGGATGACCACCCGCTCGACTTCCCGGCGAGAGCGGTAGCCGGCTTGAACTGGACGCTTGAGAGGGAGTTCCCGTAGCCGCGACACATCCTGCAGGATGGTTTTTGTCTCTGCAAGCACCCGGGCCACCTTGGGTGGGATCGCACGCTGCTGTGCCGGTACAAGCGAGATAAGCAGAAACAAAAGCCAAAGGCCAATCCATCGGCCAACCCCAGGTGGTTTCAAACCTGCCGGCATCCCAGTGACTCCCTGAAAAGTGGAATGCTTGAGAAGTGCGTAGCGTTACTCAAGGCTACTGCGATGCTAGGTCAACTTTAGGTTGCAAGTAAAAGTTTTTGCCCGCGGGGCATTTCCCAAAGTAAGTTTTAATACCTACGCTTTTCACCACTCAGCTTGCCTGGGTGGATAGCCGTGGTCATCGCTCGATTCCAGCCGTGCGTCATTGCCACCGTAACGCGCTGGCATGGCGGCACTTCATGTCAACCTTTTCAGACTGGATAGGAGTTTTGCGGCATGAAAGTTTTTGCCACCCCTCACCTACGCAATGTCGCCCTTGTCGGTCACGGACACGCCGGAAAGACTTCGCTTGTCGCAGCAATGCTATACACGATGGGAGTAACACCCCGTCTTGGCAAGGTTGCAGACGGGACGACCGTCACGGACTTCGACGAAGTGGCTATTACCCATCAGCTTTCGACGCACACCAGTGTTGCGCATGGCGTCTGGCGTAATCATAAGCTAAATCTTCTCGACACACCCGGAGCTGCGGCTTTTATTCTGGACAGCCGCCTCGCCTTACGTGCGGCCGAAACGGCCCTGATCGTGCTGGATGCCCACAACGGCGTGGAAATCGGAACTGAGACGGTTCGGCAGTATGCTGCTGAATTCAATCTTCCGTGTTTTGTCTTCATCAACAAACTTGACAAAGAGCAAACGGATGTAGAGGGCTGTTTACAAGCGTTGGCGGAGTTGTGTGATTTGCGGCCGGTGTTGCTTCAGCTCCCCATCGGCAGCGAGAAACAGTTCCGCGGCCTTGTGGATATCATTCGCCAACGGGCCTTTCTCTACCAAACCGACGGCAGCGGAGCCTTTGTCGAAACCGACGTGCCGGCCGAATTGCAAGCGGCTGTTGCCAAAGCCCGTGAGATGCTCGTTGAGCGAGTGGCCGAAAGTGATGATCGGCTTTTGGAAGCTTTCTTTGAGCAAGGCACCTTGACAGACGAACAGGTGTTAGCCGGGTTGCCAACTGCTATCCGGTCTCAAAACCTAACACCGGTACTCCTTGGTTCAGCAATGCTCAACGTGGGCATGACACAACTGCTGGACGCTTTGGTGTCCTTTGCGCCTGACCCGGCGCATGTCAGTGGGTGGCTTGGGATGTCGCCGCTTGACGACCAGGTGGTGTCGCCACGCCGAGTAACCGACGATGAGCCATTCGCTGCCTATGTCTTCAAAACGCTTGACGAGCAGTTTAACCGAATCTCACTCTGCAAAATCATCTCCGGTGTCTTGCGCACGGATTCCCTTGTTCTCAACGGCAGCCGTGGAACTCTGGAAAAGGTTGCTGCCCTCTACACACTTCAGGGTAGGCAGCTTGACAAAATCACAGAAGCCCATGCCGGCGACATCATTGCTCTGACTAAACTCAAGGACACACACACTGGCGATACACTGTGCGACAAAGCGGCGCCAGTCCGGTTTGCGGCGGTGACCATGCCGGAACCGGCGATTTCCTTTGCGATTGAACCAAAATCGCGCGCTGATGAAGACAGGCTTTCGGGAGCTATGCTGCGGCTTCTCGAACAGGATGGTACACTGCGTTATGCACGTGATCCCCAAACCAAGGAGTTCATTCTTTCGGGCACAAACCAGCAGCACATTGAGCTAACCATCGAACGACTCAAGGCGCGTTATGGGGTAGAGGTTGTAATCCATGCCCCAAAGGTGCCTTATCTGGAGACTTTCAAGGGACGGGTTGAGGTTCATGCCCGGCACAAGAAGCAAACCGGCGGACGCGGCCAGTTTGGCGACTGCAAGTGTATCTTTGAGGCGCTGCCACACGGCGCCGGTTTCCGTTTCATAGACAAGATTGTTGGCGGCGTGATCCCGCAGCAGTTCCGTCCTGCCGTGGAAAAGGGCATTCTGGAAGCTGCCGAGCAAGGAGCATTAGCTGGCTACCCGGTAGTAGATTTCCAAGTCGAGCTGGTGGATGGCTTGCACCATCCGGTTGACTCCGATGAGCTTTCCTTCAAGCTGGCAGGACGCAAGGCCTTCCGAGCTGCAATGGAAAAGGTCAAGCTAGTCTTGCTAGAACCCATCATGCACGTCGTTGTCAGTGTGCCCAATGAATTTGCCGGAGACACAATGAGCGATCTTTCTACCCGCCGCGGCCGGATTTTAGGGATCAATGCTAAAGGCAATCGGCAGATTATCGAGGCACACGTACCAATGGGCGAAATGCTGACCTATGCGACAGCACTTAACTCGCTAACAAGTGGGCGCGGTAGCTACACAATGCGCTTTGCTCACTATGACGAGGCGCCACCACAGGTAACGCAACGAGTTGTGGCTGAGGCGCAGGCAGCCGGGCGTGTACGCGCTCTAGAAGAAGTTTAGGGCAATTCCGACTCCAGAGCCTCAAACACGCGGCCAGAACGTGTTTGGAAAAGACTTTCCAAACCGTTCTGGCTTTTTTGCGCGCGGTTTTTTTAGGGTCTCTTTCAAGAGAGGTAGTGGTTCAAAAATTTGGTAATGGCTTCGAGAGCGCGCTGACAGGCAGTACGCGGTGCGTCACGATGCGTCACAAACCGAACGGTATGTTGCCCGGCAGCTCCGGCTAGGACGCCATAGTTTTTGAGTTTGGTGCAGAATTCAGTAGCCGTAAGTCCGGTTAGCTGCACATCGCACATAACGATATTGGTTTCGACGCGCTCCAAATCCACTCGCAGTCCGGGCAGCCGCGCCAGCTCGGTAGCTAACCAACGGGCGTTAGCATGGTCATCAGCAAGATGTGCAGGCCCTTCTTCAAGGGCAACCAGCCCGGCTGCAGCCAGAATGCCTGCCTGCCGCATGCCCCCGCCAAGCATCTTGCGAACCGTACGCGCCCGTTCGATGAAATCGCGCGTACCGAAAATGAGCGACCCAGCCGGTGCGCCCAGTCCTTTGGAAAGACAAACCATAACGCTCGAAAAACCATGTGCCAGTTCGGCGACTCGAAGGCCACAGGCCACAGCAGCATTGAACAGGCGTGCGCCGTCAAGGTGGACAGGCAGTCCGCACGCGGCTGCTTCCCGTAGAATGTGGGCGACATCAGCAGGGGAAGCGACCGTTCCACCGTGCATATTGTGGGTATTTTCAAGGCAGATAAGTGCCGTTTGGGAGCGGTAATATACCTTGGGCTGAATCGCTGCTGCGATAGTCTCCCATGTTGGTAATCCCCGGTCGCTCGGCACAGGCCGGGGCATCAGCCCGGAGAGCGCCGCCGGCGCACCCAGTTCCCACTCGTAAATGTGTGCGCGTGCCTCGACGATGATTTCGCTGCCCGGTGGTGCATGTAGGCGGAGGCAAATCTGGTTGCCCATGGTGCCGGTTGGGACAAAAAGGGCTGCTTCAAAGCCAAGTAAAGCTGCTGCACGCTCTTGTAGTTCATTTACAGTGGGGTCTTCGAGGTAAACATCATCGCCGACTGCTGCACGATACATGGCTTCACGCATAGCCGGCGAAGGTTGGGTTACAGTGTCACTGCGCAGATCAACCGGTGCGTCATCAGGCGTCATGAAACATCAGTCCTTCGATACTGAAGATGAGAACAGCGGATTGTCGCCATTTGAGGCAGTCTATGCATGGGTGCGCCGGATTCCGCCAGGGCGCGTCATGACCTACGGCCAGATTTCGCATCTCATTGGTGAGCGTCTTTCTGCCCAGGGAGTTGGGTGGGCACTTCGCGCAAGCATCCGGCGGAGGGATGATCTACCTTGGCATCGAGTGGTCAATGCCCGTGGCGGCCTCAGTACGGGAAAACTATCGTTTCGCCTAGCCGAGGAGCAACGAGCGCGGCTGACAAGTGAAGGCATTACATTTCGCACTGACGGGACCCTCGACCTTGCCAGATACCGCTGGTGGCCGGAGGTCTGAACGGAATCTGGCGAGCGGCTGTCAGCGTTTGCTCTCGTTTGTTGCGCTTGGAGAATAGATGACCCGAATGGTGCGCACTTCAACCCGCACGGCTGGTTTATCGGCAGTACCCGGCTCGATGGGGGTCTCGGCAATTTTGTCTACCACATCGAGCCCTTCGACAACCCTTCCGAAGACCGTGTATTTCCCATCAAGTGACTCTAGCCGCCGCAGGCAGATGAAGTAATGGGTCGTGGCGCTGTCGGGATTGCTGCCGTGCGCCATCGAGAGGATGCCCTTGTCATGGGGAATGTTGTTGAATTCGGCCTTGAGTGGCGAAGTGTCGAAGCGCATGCGGCGGTTCGGGCTGTCGGCCGGCCACTTGGCCGGATCGCCTCCCTGGATGACAAAATCCTTAGCAATGCGGTTAAACTCCGTGCCGTTGTAAAAGCCCTGTTCTGCAAGGCGCAGGAAGTTGCGCACGTGGTTAGGAGCGACTTCGGGAAAGAATTCCAGAACGATGTCGCCGGCTGAAGATTCAATGACGGCTCGGACGCCCTTGAGTTCTTCAACCGAGAGCTTTTCGGCGCGACTCGGCTTAGGGGTCAATGGCTCGGCCGGGACAACCGGGCGCATTGGTGTCGGACGCCCTGCCGGACGCCGCTGCTGCGCAGCAATCTGCTGACCAATTCCCAACAAGATGCCAAGAACAAGCACCCATCCTGCGACTCGCCACACCATGGCTGACATCTCCTTGTGTGCCGTCGTAAGTTGCAAACGTGTCTCGAAGTCCGCCTAGGCTTGAAAGTAGCACAGCCGGGAAGATGGGGGCGTATGGCCAAACGCCCGTACTGACCGGCCAAATTTCATGCTAAACATGGCGCTATGTTGCATCTGTTACGAGAAACCGTTCGCCAAGCAGTCAAAACTCTGGTTGAGCAGCAGTTTGGCGTTGTCCTACCGGATGTTGCCGTTGAATTTCCACCTAACGTGACCATGGGTGACCTAGCAACGCCGGTGGCTTTTGAAGTAGCCAAACGCCGCAAGGCCATGACCGGCGAAAAACATGCGCCGCGAGACATTGCCCAAAAGCTTGCCGAGGGACTGCGGATGGCGCTACCTGACTTCGAGCGGATCGAAGTTGCCGGCGCCGGCTACGTCAACCTTTTTCTAAACCGCCCCGAAACCTTGTTGCGGGCACTTGAAACCCCGCCCGGCGTGCATGCGCCGCGCTTTGGGGGAAAGGTTATTGTCGAACATACTAGCGTTAACCCGAACAAAGCGGCCCACATCGGCCACCTGCGCAATGCCGTCCTGGGCGATACCATTGTGCGTCTTCTGCGTGCCACCGGCGAGACGGTTGAAGTCCACAACTACATTGACGACACCGGCGTACAAGTGGCCGACGTGGTAGTGGGATTTGTGCATATCGAGGGAAAATCCCTAAACGAGGTAGCTGCTATCGGCGGGAAGTTTGATGACTACTGCTGGGACCTGTATGCCCGCGTCGGCAGTTGGTATGCCGAAGATGAATCACGCCTGCGCTGGCGGGCAGAAACGCTTCAAGCAATTGAACACCACGAAGGAGAGCTGGCTGCCCTGGGCGCGTACATTGCTGAGCGAATTGTGCGTTGCCACTTGGCGACTATGGAACGGGTGGGCATCCGCTACGATGTACTGCCATGCGAAAGTGCCATCTTGCAGCTTGACTTCTGGAATGAGGCCTTTGAGCGCCTAAAAGCTGCCGGAGCGATTGTCTATGAGACAGAAGGACGGCGCGCCGGCTGCTGGGTGATGCGGGCCGAGCCGACAGTGGCTACCACTGGCGACGAAGAACACGACGCCGACAAAATCCTTGTGCGTTCAAATGGCACGGTCAACTACACCGGCAAAGATATTGCCTATCATCTGTGGAAACTGGGCATTCTGGATCGGGATTTTCACTACCGTGCGTTTCATCGTTATGCTGATGGCCAGACCGTATGGATGGGAACGGCCACCAAAGCGGATGAACCCCCTCCGCCAACCACCTTCGGACGCGGTATTGCCTACTTGAATGTCATTGACGTGGGGCAAAGCTATGCCCAGGAGTTTGTCAAGCAGGGCATCTTGGCTGTGGCACCCGACACACTGCGGAATGCCGTTGCAGCCAGTGCCCATGTTGCCTACGAAAAGGTGGCATTGACGCCAGCAAGCTGCTTGGAGTTGGGTTTTGAGCTGTCGGAAGCGGACCGCCAGCGTCCCTTCATCTCCATGAGCGGACGCAAGGGGTTGGGCGTCAAAGCCGACGACTTGCTTGATCGGCTGGAAAGCAAGGCCCTGGCTCACGTCCAGGCGCACCAGCCGACGCTGTCCGAAACCGAACAGCGCGCCATTGCCCATAAGATCGCCGTAGCGGCGGTACGCTACTTTTTGCTCAAGTTTACCCGGACGACACTCATCGCCTTTGACTTTGCGGACGCCATGGCCGAGCAGGGCGAGACAGGAGTGTACCTACTCTATTCTTTGGTGCGCGTAGCTGGCATCCGCCGCAAACTGCGCGAAGCCGGTTTGGATTGCCCCAACCCGGCGGCTATCCTTGCCGAGCACCGCCCACAGCTTGCAGCCTGGCTGCAGGACGAAGGGAAAACCGCCAATGAGTTCTGGTCGCTCATCGGGCTGGCATTGCGGTATGACACCATTTTGGTGGAAGCCAGCGAAATGCTGGAACCATCTGTCGTCGCCAAGTATGCTTTCCAACTCGCCCAGGCGTTCAGCGGGTTTTACAACCGGCACAACATCCGGCATGAACCCGATGATGTTCGGCGGGCGTTTCTGCTGGCACTGGTTAGCCTAGTGGAAAGCCGCCTGCGGGCGGCGCTTGATATTCTTGGAATTGAAGCTCCAGAGCGCATGTAAGCACACGTAACTGACCTAGTTTGTTGCCCCCCCGGTCAGTCTTTCCACCGGTTTTGGGTTCCAGCGAGGTTAGCGGCCATGACGACTTCACCACCACCGAAGCTCGATGTGCCACAGTACTGGCTGGCACCTGTGCCAGATGGGGCCTGGGCGTACCGGCCGGCATGGCTTGTGGAGTGCAGTCTGAAGTTTCACAGCCTGCGAGCGCGGCTCAAGCATACCGAAGAGCGGCTGTTTCTAGCCTGGGTGCCCCGGGGGGAAGGCGACCCGGATTGGGATACGCCCCCGCGTGATCCATTCAGCGTGGAAGTCAGCCAGTTGTGGAAAGCTCCGCCACGCGACTTACCACATCGGCAACAAGGTTACATGCTCAGCCAGGCAGCCCTGACACGCCATATCGAGGAACTCATATCGCAGCTCTCACGGCGGGAAAAACTGCGCCTGTGGTTCAACCAGCAGTTTGATGCCTTTTCTGAGGTAGGAGAAAGTCGTGAAAACTTCATCAAGCGAGTGGCGGAGTTGGCGGCAGAAACAATTGGGGATGAGCTGGCAGCACTTGCAGCGCGCGTCAACCTAAGGCTCTTACAGGTGCAGTCTGCTGCCGAGCGCAAAGGCCTTGAACAGAACCTGCCAGAAGCCAAACTCAATGAAATCTTGATTGAGCGCCGGCAGGAGTTTTTTTCCTCCATCACGCGCCTTGAGGCACTTTTCTCAAGTGGGGAGCGGCTCCTTGTAGCCGCCAACGATAACCAGCCACTCAACAGTGTGGTAACCGATCCCGACTTGCATGAAACCCTACTGCATATCGAAGCCGATGTTCGCCGGCAGTTGAATGTGCTGTGTAAGCGCTGCCTTGAAGCCGCTGCGGCTTGTGATCTGTATGAAATCGGCCTTCAGCCGAACCAGATTGGTGTCTTGCGAAAAGGCGTATTGTGGTTGCCCGAAGCTGACTAGCGCCAAGCAACAGCACTTCGAAGCGTCGTAACCGAGAGCTAGTTGGGCAGGTGCGCTGGATTTGTTCATTAACTTGCCAGGCGGCGCAACCGTGCCTGAAGATCGAACGGTGTCAGTCGCAGGACAACGGTGGCTGCCAGATACACGCCACCATACAGCGCCAGTCCGCCGAGATCAGCCAGCCAGCGCCACGATGCACTTGAACTGACCGCTGGAGCGACGAGCGAGATGACCGCCCAGGCGCTTCCGGCCGCCAGTAGCGCACACAGCCACAGTCCGGTACGTTCGAGGCGGTTTTCAGCCAGCGGCCCGATGCGCCCGTACAGGCTGCGGCGCAGCAGAAAGAACTCCACCCAGGCGGCAATGCCCGAAGCCGCGACCAGTCCGGCGACACCCCACGCTGGCGGCAAGCCCCACCAGCCCGGCAGATACAGCGCCGCGAGCGCGCCACCACCAGCCCCTAACCCAACGCGTGCCAAGGCATAGCGCAGTGGCGTGCGTGTGTCACCTAGGGCATAAAATCCAGAGGCGTAGAGCCGGGCCTGTGTTGCCGCGCGCAAGCCCATTGCTGACGCAGCGAGTGTGAGCCAAACAGCCACCGCTGCCGGTTCGTCGAAACGTCCGCCCCGGTAGAGCACACCGACAATACTGCCGCCCAACACGACAAAAGCCACACTTGAGGGGATGACGAAAAACGACATCTGCCGCACAGCCTGCGCCAGACGTTCGCGCATCTGGGCCGCCACAGCTTCCGGCGTGCCAGTGGCGCTGGACAGGGCTGGAAGTTCGGCTGCCGAAATCGACAGCCCGAACAGGCTGACGGGCAGCATGTACACGTCCTGCGCGTAGCCCAGAATGCCGACGGCGCCTGGTGAAATGAGGCTGGCCAGGATGTTGTCCAGATAGCCGCTGATCTGTGCGACGCCCCGGCTGACGAGCGCCGGAAAGAAGTTACCGATGACCTCGCGGGTGGGCGCACCGTCGAGCTGAAAACCCAACTGGAGCGGCGGTGCCATGCGCCAGACCGTCGGAAGCTGTATGGCCAGCATGACGGCGCTTCCCACGACATTGCCCCAGGTCGTCCAGACGACGAGGTGTTCGAGCGGTTGTCCGCCAAACACCAGCAGCGTCAGGATGACGACGAGATTGAGCGCCACGGGCGCAGCGTAAGGCAGCAGAAACCGCCGGTGGCTGTTGAGAACACCCAGACACCAGGCCGACAGCACCAGCAGGCCGATGCCGGGGAAGAAAATCCGTACCAGTGTGACCGTCAGGGCGTAGTTTTCACCGGTAAAGCCGGGCGCAATGAGGCGCGTCAGCCAGGGCGCAAGCGCCATGCCGGCGGCCACGAGTCCGGCCACGACGACGGCCAGCAGACTGAAGATGGCTCCGGCGAGGCGTCCGGCTTCGTCGGTCCGGCCTTCGGCCAGCAGCCGCGCATAGGCTGGAATGAACGAGGCCGAGAGTGCACCTTCGCCGAGCAGGTTTTGCAGCACGTTCGGAATGCGCTGCGCTGCGCGATAGACTCCGGCCAGATCGGTGTCGCCGAAGTAGTAGGCAAAAACCTTGTTGCGGATGAGTCCCGACACCCGGCTGGCCAGAATGCCCATTCCAACCAGAAGCGCCGCCGGAAGCTTAGGAAACGTCGGCATGCAAGGATTACCCAAAAAGGTCCGCCGCCCGGCGGCCCCGCCATCGTTCAGAGCGCCGCAAGTTCGGCTTCGAGTTTTTGCCGTTCATACAGTGCTGCGTAGCGCCCGCCAAGCGCCACGAGCTGGTCATGCGTTCCCTGTTCGACAATCTGCCCGTCTTCGAGAAACACGATGTGATCAGCATCCTTGACGGTTGAAATCCGTTGGGCGATGAGGATGGTGGTCCGTCCGCGCATCACCTGCCGGAGATGCCCCAGAATGCGCGCTTCGGTGTCGGTATCCACAGCCGAAAGGGCATCGTCGAGGATGAGGATGCGGGGATTGCGCAGGATGGCGCGGGCCAGCGCCGTGCGTTGTTTCTGCCCGCCGGAAAGGGTAATGCCGCGTTCGCCGATGACGGTTTCAAAGCCCTTTGGGAAGCGTTCCACATCTTCGCGCAGGCCGGCCTGTTCGGCTGCCTGGACAATGGCTTCGGGCGTCGCCTGCTCAACGCCAAAGGCAATGTTGGCGGCAATGGTATCGCTGAAGAGGAAGGCTTCCTGGGGAGCGTAGCCAATGGCTGCCCGTAGCTGATGGAGAGGGTAATCGTGGATAGGCCGCCCGTCAATGAACAGCGTCCCGGGGGGCGCATCAATCAGCCGAGGGATGAGATTGGCTAGGGTGCTTTTGCCAGCACCGGTAGGACCGATGATCGCCAAGGTCGCACCGCGTGGGATGGTGAGCGAAATGTCGCGCAGCACGGGCGGGCCCGGCGTGCCGTCGGGGCCTGGGTAGGCGAAAGTCAGGTGTCGGAACTCGATGTCGCCAGCAATAGGCGGCAGGTTGGGAACGGCGGCCGCGTCGTGAATGGACGGGGCTTCGTCGAGAATCCTAGACAGCCGGCCCATACTGGCCAGTCCGCGCTGGGTGAGATTGACAACCCAGCCCAGTGCAATCATCGGCCAGACAAGCATGCTCAGGTAGAGGTTGAACTCCACAAACTGCCCCAGCGTGAGCTCGCCGCGTAAGACGAGCCGCCCGCCGTACCACAGCACAATGGCCGGGCCAAGTCCGAACAGGATGTCGAGAACCGGACGAAACAGGGCCGACAGGCGGATGAGTTGCAGGTTGCGTCGGACGAATTCCCGGTTCATGGCGTCGAAGGCGGCTTCTTCGGCGGCTTCCTGGGCGAAGGCGCGCACGACACGGACGCCGGAGAAGTTTTCCTGTGCCTTGGCCGTTACCAGGCCGAAGTATTCCTGAATGCGCTCCGACTGATCGTGGATGCGCGCCCCAAAGTATTTCGTGGCGGCGGCCGCCAGCGGCAGGGTGATGAGGGCAAAGGCGGTGAGGGTGATGTTGACGGCCACCATGGCAGGCAGGACAAGCAGTACGGTAAAGAGCGTGTTGAGACCGTAGAGTACGGCCGGGCCGATGAGCATGCGTACGGCGCCGATGTCATTGGTGGCACGTGACATCAGATCGCCAATCCGCTGGCGATGGAAAAAGGACGGCGGTTGCTGCTGGAGATGGGCGTAGAAGGCCTGACGCAGGTCGTATTCGATGTCGCGCGAGCGGTTGATGAGGATGCGCCGCTGCCAGAACAGAAACAGCCCCCGGATGGCGGCGATGCCGACAACCAGCCCGGCATAGCGTGCGATCTTGGACTGCGTGACACCCCTGCCAAGGTCATCCACAGCCGTACGAATCACCTGTGGCGACAGCAGGTTGATGTAGGCGCTGGTCAGGATGCATAGCCCGCCGAGCAGGAAGCTACGCCAGTAGGGTGCGCAGAAGCGGAGCAGGCGCTGCCAGGGGGTGGGCGTGAGGCTAGAAGGTTGGGCCGGGCAAGCGGTAGTTGGCACTGAAGCAACGGGTGAGGCGAGCGAAGCTGTGGAAGAAGAACTCATGGTTTACAGGGCTGAAGCCATCCACCGGTTTTGTTGCGCCGTGACACGGGCGGCGCACATGTGCTTTTATGCAAGCGTTTTTATAGACGAGAACTGGTTGGCATGACACGCGCCCCCCCGCCAGCTTTGTCTCTTGAAACAAAGTGGCATGGGCAATGGCGTAACCTCGGCCTTGCAGCGGGTTGTGCCAGCTAACTCTCTCCAGTGTCTGCCTGTACCATCTCGCTGAAATTCTTGACCCCTGACATGCGGCAATTTCGTCATACTCCAACGCGGATGTGCTGAATCCCTACGAACCTGACCGTGAGGTATGCTCCTTCTAGGCACAGCTCGATGGCTTCACGGACAGGGTAATCTAGGGATCTTAGCTTGGGTGCGGCAGCCGCGTAATTCAGAAACCCCTGGCTACACAGTAACCTTCCGGGTCGCACTCAATGATGACACTGAATTGCCTTGGCATTTTTCAAGTCTTCGTTTTTTCTTCGGCAGGTTGCTCTGGGGGATTGCGCCAGCAATGTGTGATTTTTAGTCCGCACCGCTCAAAACGATGCCGTTTCAAGCTGGGTTGTCGGATGGATGATACACACCGGTTCTGGTGTACACCTTGTGCAGTGTCGTTTTTGCGGTTTTTTGGATCGCGAATCCGACAAAGGCACTTCTCAGGGTACCGGAGCCCGGGATGGTCAACTACGGCGGGCATCGCCACAACAGCCGGACGGCATTGACGACCTATCTGTGTCCCGCCAAGATGTCCTTTGGGTCAGTCCCTATCGCTATTGTATTCCACGCTCCCACACTAGAAACACCTGCACCATGCGCCTTTGGTTTCTCATCTGCCTGACGCTCTGGTTTTCAACCGTAGGAATGGCCCTGCCGCCGGGCAGCCTCCAGCGCGCTACCCAAAGGCCCGTTCCCGCTAAAGCGCCCGATGCCCCGGCCTCGGAGTACGCCCAACTTTTCAACCGCCAACTGCCAAATGGCCTTGAAGTCATCGTCTATGAAGACCACGCCGTACCGCTAGTGACGATTGAACTCGCCTGCCGCAACGGTTCCTTCACTGAGCCGCCCGAACTCAACGGCCTGTCGCACCTCTACGAACACATGTTTTTCAAAGCCAACCGGGCCGTGAAAAACCAGGAAACCTACCTGCGCACCATTGGCGAACTGGGCATCGTGTACAACGGCACGACGAACACCGAACTGGTCAACTACTACTTCACCACGCTCAGCCGGCATCTGCCCACGGCACTGCGCTTTATGCGGGATGCTGCCCTGTACCCGGCTTTCGACGAAGAGGAATTTGCCCGTGAAAAAGAAGTCGTGCTGAGCGAAATAGACCGCAACGAGTCGAATCCCTACTACTACCTTTCGACCGAAATGACGCGGCGGCTGTTTGCCACCTACACCAGCCGCAAAAATCCCCTTGGGACACGCGAAACTGTGGCACGGGCAACAACCGATCAGATGCGGCTCATCCAGCAGCGGTACTACATCCCCAACAACTCAGCCATACTTGTTGCCGGTGATGTCGAACCCGAAGAAGCTTTTCGCCTTGTGGCAAAGTATTTTGGAGACTGGCCGCGCGGTGAAGACCCGTTCAAAAAGTACCCGTTGGTAGAGCATCCGCCGCTGAAAGCAAGCGAAGGCGTCGTGGTGACGCAGCCCGTGCAGAACGTGACCATTCAGATCGGTTGGCACGGCCCTTCCATTGGCAAGGATGATGCGGCCACCTATGCAGCGGATGTGTTTTCGTTCATTCTGCGACAGCCAAACAGCCGTTTCCAGCGGGCGCTCGTGGATAGTGGTCTTGCTACTGGAGTGGACTTAATCTACCTGACCCAGCGCAACGTCGGCCCGATTACCCTCACGCTGCAAACCACACCGGAGAAAGCCCGCGCCGCCCTGCGCGCCGTCTATGCCGAAATCGAACATTTTGCCGACGCAGACTACTTCACAGATGAGGAGCTCAGCGTGGCCAAAACCCTGCTTGAAGCCGAAGACCTGTTTTCGCGTGAGAAGGTCAGCGAACACGTTCACACACTGAGTTTCTGGTGGGCTTCGACCGGACTGGACTACTTTCGCGGCTACCTGCCAACCCTGCGGAAAACCTCACGGGCCGACATCCAGCGCTATCTTCGCCGCTACATTCTGGGGCAGCCCCACGTCACCGTTGCTTTGATGTCGCCTGAAGCGGCTTCCAGTTTGAAGCTGACCGAAGCCGAACTGATCGGTGAGCAACAGGGAATGGCTGCGGCTGCTGGTCGTTGACTGGCTTATCTGGTTGTCTAGTAGCCCAGTGCGCGCAGGTAGTCGGCCGTTAGCCGGGATGCCGATGAAGATGACGACGAAGACGATGAATACTGCAAGAGGCGTTCGACGTACTTGGCAATTACATCGGCTTCGAGGTTAACAGGCGCACCAGGTGTGAGTTGGGGGAGCGTCGTCCAGGCAAGGGTTGTTGGGATGACGGCGACTTCAAACCAATCTTCGCCCAGCGCGGCCACCGTCAGACTGACGCCATCCACGGCAATGCTGCCTTTGTGCACCAGATAGCGTCCGATGTCCGGCGGAAAGCTAAAGCGCATCGTGACGGCGTTTCCACTGGGACGGCGCGAAAGAAACCGGCCAATAGCATCCACGTGGCCCTGCACAAGGTGTCCGCCCAGGCGTGTGCCGACGGCAACGGCCCGCTCTAAGTTGACACCTGCGCCGGGGGTGAGTGTCGCCAGATTTGACACCCGCAGGGTTTCTTCGGAAACATCGGCCGTAAAGCCCGTACCGGTCAAGGAAGTCACCGTCAAGCAGACGCCGTTGACGGCAATGCTATCGCCAACATTTGTGCCTTCCAAAACGGTCTTGGCAGCAATGGAAAGAACACCGCCGGTGGAACGCCGCCGGAGCTGTTCTACGTGGCCAACTTCCTCGATGATGCCGGTAAACATATTTGTCTCCCGTTCGCATGCATTCTTGTACAGACCCTACTGGGCATAGGATGGCGCATTGCCCGGACGCCACTTGATGTTGCAACCGGCACTAGGCTTTTGTTCAGCCAGCGGTGGATCGCCGGCCAGCACTGCCTCCAGCGCCCGGCGTAGGTCATGCCCAGTAACCGGAAGACCGTTGCCGGGGCGGCTGTCGTCCATCTGTCCACGGTAGACCAGTTTGCGCATCCGGTCGTAGAGAAAGAAATCCGGAGTGCAAGCCGCCTGAAAGGCTTTGGCTACTTCTTGGGTTTCATCGTAGGCATAGGGGAACTGAAAACCGAGTTCCTGCGCCATGGCTTTCAGCGATTCCGGCGCATCTTCGGGATAGGCAGTTGCATCGTTTGAGCTGATGGCGAGGACACCGACGCCCTTGGCGACGTACTCATTGGCCAGCGCTGTGAGTTCCCGCTGGACGTGTTTGACATAGGGACAGTGACGGCAAATGAACATTACAAGCAGCGCTGGGCAGTCAGCAAAAGTGGCAGGCGACACCGTGCGTCCGGTGATGACATCTGCAAGCGTGAAATCCGGCAGTGGCGTTCCCAGTGCCGGCATGGTGGATGGCGTCAAGGCCATGGATGAGTGCCTCCCTTGTGCGCAAAGCGTGATGCAGAAGTTCTACGCCGAAAGAGTATGGGCTGGCAAACGAACCCTGCAAACGGGATGGACGGTTACTGGTGGTTTTTGGCCTAACACCTTGTGTGTGAAGCTTGCGCGACGGCCGTTTACGGTGCGCTGTTTACTGTGCCCGGTGGCGTTGCAGCAGCGCCGCCATTTCCTCGTGTCCCTGCCCAAGGGCGAGGCTGAGCGCCGTCTGGCCGTTGTCGTCCACGGCATTGACGTCAGCGCCGCATTCGATGAGCAGTTCGGCAATTGGCAGCCGGTTGAATAGAGCAGCAAACATAAGGGCCGTGGCTCCATTGGCATTGACGGCATTGACCTTGGCACCGTGGTCCACAAGGGCCCTGGCAATGCCGATGTGTCCCTTGAAGCAGGCCGCCATGAGCGCACTGTTGCCAAGTTTGTCGTGGGCATTGGGGTTGGCCTTGTGTTTGAGCAGAAACGTCACCAGGTCTACATGACCGTAGTATGCGGCCAGAATGAGCGCTGTCGAGCCACGGGCGTCGGTTTGTTCGATGTCGGCGCCAGCTTGGAGCTGTGCCGCGACGGCCGGCAGATCGCCAGCCCGGGCGGCATCGAGCAGGTTCATCGGCGTGGATTGCTGGTGGGATGTCTGGGCCGGCGTCATCCCGGCCAGGGTCCCCAACAACCAGAGTGATAGCAGAACGACAGAGCGCAGAGCAGTCATGATGTAACCTCCGGGGATGCAGGCCAGTTGGGCGCGGCCTTTGGGCCTGTTCTGCCCAAAGGCCGCCGCGAAGGGAATTATTCAAGTTGTGCGGCAGCGGCTTTGACTTCATCCATGGACAGTCCCAGCACCTGGGCGAGCCGGGAACCATAGTCAGCGTCGGCTTTGTAGAAGTGGCTGACCATCCTGACCTGGACGGCGCGGTTGCGAACCTGTTTGAGGTCGCTGGCCAGATTGGCAATCAGGTTGGCGCGTTCCTGCTCGCTGAAGGAGCGGTAGAGTTCGCCGGCCTGCGCAAAGTCCTGACGTTTCTGGATGGGCCGCTGCTGGGTTGTGCCGGACAGCGGGACGGGAGTTGCCTTGTAGCCGGGATGGGTGCGGTAGGGTGCAACCGCATCACTGGCGTGAAAGTTGGTGTCGGAAGCCATGCGCCGGGCGCTCAGCGCACCGTCCTGGTTGAAGTTGTTGACGCGCACCACCGGACGGTTGACTTCCAACTGCTGAAAGTTGGGGCCCAGACGATGCCGTTGCGTGTCGAAGTAGGAAAACAGCCGCCCTTGGAGCAGCCGGTCTTCACTCGGCTCAATGCCGGGAACGAGATTGCCCGGTGAAAATGCCGACTGTTCCGACGCTTCAAAGAAGTTGTCGGGGATGCGGTTGAGTGTCATCCTGCCAATCGCCATGGATGGCACAAGGTTTTCGGGCCAAATCTTGGTGGCGTCCAGCGGATTGAAGTCGAAGCGGTCAAAATCCTTTGGGTCAAGGATTTGAACCCGCAGTTCCCAGGACGGGAAGTTGCCCTTTCGAATGTTTTCATAAAGGTCAATCGTGGCGTGAGAAAACTCATCTGCCTGGATGCGGCGGGCTTCTTCGGCTGTCAGGTTGCGGACGCCCTGCAGGGATTTCCACGTGTACTTGACATATCTGACCTCGCCACGGGCATTGACCCACTTGAAGGCATGGACGCCAAAGCCGTTCATCTCACGGTAGTTGGCCGGAATGCCATAGTCTGAAAAAAGAAACGTCAGCATGTGAGTGGATTCCGGCGTGTGGGCAAAAAACTCAAAGAAGCGGTTGGGGTCCTGCTTGTTGGTGATGGGAGACGGTTTGAGCGAATGCACCATGTCGGGGAACTGGATGGCGTCCCGGATGAAAAAGACCGGCAGGTTGTTCCCCACGATGTCGTAGTTGCCCTCTTCCGTGTAAAACTTCACGGCAAAGCCACGTGGGTCACGCAGCGTTTCGGGTGAACCGCTGGGGTGGATGACCGTCGAGAAGCGGACAAAAACGGGTGTTTTCTTGCCCTTTTCGCTGAGAAAGGCGGCGCGTGTCAGGGCAGAGTAGTCGCCATAGCTGACAAACTCGCCGTATGCCCCGGCCCCACGCGCGTGGACGACACGTTCCGGGATGCGTTCCCGGTCAAAAGCCGCCAGTTTTTCAATCAGGTGAATGTCCTGAAGCAGTACAGGCCCGTGTTCACCGGCGGTTTGGGAGTTTTTGTTGTCGCCAACCGGCGCGCCGTTGTTGAGGGTGAGGAGTTGTTGTGCCCACGTCGTCGTTGCCAGGGCGACCGTCACAAGCGCCGCGCCACAGAAGTGAAGGCGTTTGAGTTGTGTCATCGGAAGAACCTCCTTGGATGTCAAGCTGGTTGAAACACCAGGCCGGCGACCTACCGCCCCTGCCAGTGGTTTCCGGGTGTCGTTACCCGGCGGTTGTCAGTCACCGACCTGGCCGGGAACCGATGGCCTTCAGTCCAGTTCGCAGAAAGAAGCCTTAGACCTGTTCTTGATTTGGATTGAATCCAGATCATAGGACAGACCTCTGCACTCATTCACCAGGCGTTGCAGGTCCGCGCCCGGTCTTCCTGCGGCGGTGCTGGCCGTCGGTAACACACCAGCCTCCGTCATACCAGAGACTGATTGGGAGTGGAGACCGGTGATGATGTCAATTAGACTGAATCTAATTTATGAGTTTGTCAAGATTAAAAGTGCTGTCGACAGTCGTTCCTGTACCGGGGCTGCGCCCAAATTCCGCCCGGAACGCCGATACGTAACACGGTATTAAGCTTTTTCCTGTCTCATGCTGTTCCTGAAAAGTTCACCCTCAAGAGTTCACCCCATCGCGTTGGCTTCCAAAGCCACGACGATGAACAGCTTTTGGTGCGGTTGCCCAATCCAGACGCAACCACGCAAGAACTGAGGAGACAGAAAGATGTGGAGTGCTTTATCGAGAAGCCGGCTACCGATCCTGGTTGGTTGGTGTGTCGTGTGGATGGCTTGGTTTGTCACTTCCGGTTGTGACCGCGAGGCGGCACCGTCCAGCGGTAGTACGCCGGCTGCCTCCGCGCGGGTGAAAAGCAAAGCCCAGCCACTTGATCCCAGCAACTTGCCCAAGACTGTAGCCGGAATAGCCGGCATCGAAATGGTACTGATTCCGGCCGGCGAGTTCACTATGGGAGAAACCGGTGGAGAACCAGATGAACAGCCGGCACACCGAGTCACCATCAGTCAGCCTTTCTACCTTGGCAGATACGAAGTCACCCAGGCTCAGTGGAAGCAGATTATGGGCAACAACCCCAGCAAGTTCGTCGGCGACGACCTGCCGGTGGACAGTGTTTCCTGGAACGACGTACAAACGTTTCTTCAGCGTCTGAACGAGGCCGGTGATCCATTCTTTTACCGCCTGCCGACGGAAGCCGAATGGGAATATGCCTGCCGCGCTGGAGGAAGTGGTAAATATGCGGGCAATCTCGATGCTATGGCCTGGTATTTCGACAACGCCGGCGGCAGGACGCATCCGGTGGGACGCAAAGCACCCAACGCCTTCGGCCTGTACGACATGCACGGGAACGTCCGGGAGTGGTGCCAGGACTGGTACGATGACCTCTACTACAAGAAGACGCCCAGCGAAGACCCGACCGGGCCGACAAACGGCACCTGGCGGGTGATTCGCGGTGGGTCTTACTTTGCCAATGCTGCTGCTTGCCGGTCAGCCGTACGCTACAAACTCGACCCCGAACTCAAGCTTGATTCGGTTGGATTTCGGGTTGCAGCCAGCGTTCGCTAGCCCCGGCGTTCAGCCGAGTGAGCCTTTGGCCTCAGTGTTGGCAAAAGGGTAATAGGCTGACCTTCCGGCCCCCTGTACGTCACGCAGGCCCTTACCCCCTTTCTAAAAAGAGCGTCGGCTGGTAGAAAAGATGACTTGATTTTTTTTGAGGAGAGGAATCGTCACCGTGCCGTCTGCACCTTTGTTCTTATCTGTTTCTGCATTTTCTTCCGTTCCTTCAGAACCGGGCCTGCGACGTGGGCTGCTGGCCCTCAGTTTTAGTGCCGTTGCGCTGGTACTTGTCGGGTGCAACACCAAGGACGCTCCCAAGTCGCCTGACCAGCCCACTGCTCAGGCTGCCCCGACCGAGCAATCACCAGCGCCTTCGGCCGAAGCTGCGCCAGCCGAGGATGACCTGGAGATCATCTCGACCGACAAAAAGAAGAAAACCATCACCTTCCGCGACAAAAAGACCGGGAAGACCGAAACGCTCCCGATGGACGAGTTTTACAAACGCGCCAGCGAGCGCGAGCAGGCTCGCGCCAGGAATGCTCAGCCGCAGCTTCAGCCCGGCATCAAGGAAGTCAAGCCGGAAGACCTGCCGCCGTGGGTGGTGATCTACCCCAACGCGGAAATCAAGAACAACCTTCAGGCTGAAAATCCGAACACACTGGCCGGGCGCCTCATCATGGCCTCGGATGATGCGCCGGAAACCGTGGCCAACTTCTACGAAAAGCTGCTCAAGGACAGCGAATTCACCGTCGTCCGCACGGGTTCCGGCGAGACCCAGGCTGTCAGCGCCCGCCGTCAATCCGGTGAGGTGGTTATGGTTTCGGCGACGCCCAACAAAGAGCTGAAGAAGACAACCGTGATGCTGAACTACATGAGAATAGCCACCAACAACTAAGTAGCACTGACGCCCCCCAACTGGGCGTTGTACGTAAGGGAGCCAAGGGAAGCGCTTCGTGGGGAGCCGGGCTGGCCGGTCAGGCGCGCATAGCCTGCGCTCCAGCTTCTCCGCCGGCTAGCGCCCGGTTGAGCAGGGTTTCAAACTCACCGTACGACTCCAGGTAATCCTCCCGGCTCAACTGGATGATGTGTTGGGCTTCGGCGGCGTCATAGATGTGGGTGATTTCCGTACGCCGTTCGGTAGCGCCGGGAATTTCCTTGTAGGTCAGAAAGTAGTGCCGCAGCCGCTCGACTAGATTCTTCGGGCACTCTGAAATATCGCGCCATTCCCCATAAACTTCATCGTTGCGGAGCACGGCGATGATTTTGTCGTCGGCCTCGTTGCCGTCAATCATGCGCAGGCCGCCAATTGGGATGGCCTGCACGAGAATGTCGCTGTGGTGAATTGGCTTTTCGGTCAGCACACAGATGTCGAGAGGATCACCGTCGCCCGCTATGTCTTTCCGCCCGGTTCGTTCCGCACAGAATGCTCCAACTCGCTTGCCACAGTAGGTCTGCGGAATAAGGCCGTAGAGCGTCGGGCAATGGTTGGAATACTTCTGCGGACGGTCAACCTTGAGGTGCCCAGTTGTTTTATCGAGTTCATACTTGATGGCGTCCGTCGGCACGATTTCAATGTAGGCCGTGACCTGGGCAGGGGCTTGTTCGCCAATAGAGACCCCATGCCACGGGTGAGCCTTGAACAGGGTTCGCATCATTCTCCACAAAATGGCTTCCAGTGTTTTGTCCATGGTAACTAGGTCTAGGCTCCTCGAAACGGTTATTTGCACGCTAGGCGACAATCGCGCAGCACGGTTGCGCTGCCCCAGCTAACGCAACTTTTAGGGCTCGTGCTTATTCTGCACTGGTAGTTCGTTGCTTTTCGTACGCTTCGCGTACCGCAGCATACACCTGCCGTAGCGGACGTTTGGTGGCTTTGGCTAAACGCCGGCAAGCTTCGTATTCCGGGTTGACTTTTTCCGTCCCGTCCGCCAGTGTAGCCACCTTGACCTCTACTTCGCCCTCCGGTGTAGCCACACAGACCTGACGACGCGCCAAGATATGACGCAGCGCCGGGCGTACCCGGATGCCGAGGGTTGTCGTTTCACGGAAGATAAGCTGCATCAGCCGCCCTTCATCTTCGGGGTGACAGAGGACGGTCAGCAGCACAGCCGGGCGGTTTTTCTTCATGTAGACAGGCGTGAAAAACACATCGAGCGCCCCCTCAGCAAGTAGTTGCTCTAGAACGTAGCCCAGTTCATGTGGCGACTGGTCATCGAGGTTAGTCTCGAGAATAGAAATGCTTTGCGTTGGTGTTCCTGGCTGTGGATGGCAGGGTGCTTGGGCATCGGTGCCGAGAAATACCCGCAGAGCATTGGGAAGTTCTGGGGTGTTGCGTGCACCAGCGCCGTAACCAGTGTGGGTGACGATAAACGGTGGCGTCTGGGTGTAGCTTTGGCACATGGTGGTGATGATGGCTGCGCCGGTCGGGGTAGTGAATTCGCCTTCCACATCGCCGGCATAAAACGGCACGCCTCTGAGTAGCTCTGCTGTGCCCGGAGCCGGGATCGGATAGCGGCCATGGGCACAAGTGATAAAACCGAAACCAACCCGCAACGGCGAAGATGAAAAATGTTCGATGCCGAGTTGTTCAAAGCAAAGGCAAGCACCAACGATATCCACAATGGCGTCTACGGCGCCGACTTCGTGAAAGTGAACAGCTTCTGGGGGAATGCCATGAACTCGTCCTTCAACTTCGGCCAGTCGCCAGAAAATTGCCTTGGCACGTTCTTTGACGCGCGTAGGCAAGTCGGCTGCTTCGAGGATAGCAACAATTTCACGAATGCTGCGCCCGTGCCCGTGATCATGCGGCTGCTTTAGGTGATGGTGTTCGTGGTGATGGGGGTGTTCGAGCTCGGATTTGTGGGGGTGGTGCGCAAGCTGGTGATATTCAGCCGAAGCCTGAACAGCATTCGCAAGCTGCACATCGAATTTGGCGCAGTCAATGGCTGCCCGCTTGACACGGTGCAGGGAAAGCATGTAGCCGCCAAGACCGAGTTTTTCGAGATCGGTCTGGAGTTGGTCAAAGGAAGCCCCAGCATCCAGCAGGGCGCCAATAATCATGTCGCCGCTGGCGCCAGCAAACGTATCGAAGTGAAGGTAGCGGGCTTGCACAATCGCCATGCCTATGTTTCTCACTTGCGCTGACGGAATTTAGCGCTGCACCATGAAGTGCTTGGCATAAAGAGGCAGGTCTGTTCGGTAGCACAACGTACCGAATCTCTTGAACAGCCGTTAGGCCACGTGGGAAAGCAAGGGAGGAACGGACAATGTGGCAGCGTATCCGTTGGATGGGCCTTGGTTTTGTCCTAGCCATTGCCGGGGCGAGGCTGTTATGGGGACCTGCCCCGTGGCCGGTTTCGCACGCAACACCCAGCCCGACGGTTGATGCTTTGAGCTTGGCTTTCAGCCGGGTTGCCCAGCAGGCGCGGCCGGCTGTTGTCAATATTCGCGCTGCCGGCCCGGTTGCGGCACGCGGCCTAGGCGGAGCGACCGGTTCGGGCTTCATCATTGACCGCGAAGGGCACATTGTGACGAATCTCCACGTCGTCCAGCAGTCCACCCGCCTGACCGTCCGCTTGGCCGACGGCACCCAGCTCCCGGCGCGCTTGGTAGCCGGTGATGCCGAAACAGACCTTGCTGTCCTAAAACTTGTTGGGCGTGTCAACATCGAGCCGCTGAAGTTCGGTGACTCTGACGCCTTGCGCGTTGGCGAATGGGTTGTGGCTATCGGTAGCCCCTTCGGTTTGGATCAGACCGTGACGACCGGGATTATCAGCGCCAAGGACCGTGTCACCGATCGGAGAAACACGCTCCAGCAGTTTCTCCAAACAGATGCTGCCATCAATTTTGGGAACTCTGGCGGCCCGTTGCTCAATCTGGCCGGCGAAGTCGTCGGCGTCAACACCCAGATTGCTTCACGTGATGGAAGCTACAGCGGCATTGGGTTTGCCCTGCCATCAGCGACCGTGCGTGAAGTCGTTCGCCAGTTGATTGAGCGGGGGCAGGTGTCACGGAGTTTGTTAGGCGTGTTGGTAGACCGCGTGACCCCGCAGTTTGCGCGAGTATATGGTTTGCCCGATGAAGGCGGGGCGCTCATTCAGCACGTTGAAGAAGGCGGCGCCGCCTATGCTGCCGGGTTGCGCAGTGGGGACGTTGTAGTTGAGTATGCGGGACGCCGTATCACCAGTGAACGCGACCTTATCCGCGAGTTGGCAGCAACCCCTGGCGACACGACGGTAGAGGTACGTTACTTTCGGGATGGCAAGCTGGCATCTGTCACGCTCCGAACAGAAGAGCGCATTGCACCAGTAGTGCGCGCCATGCCGCCACGTTTTGAGCGGCGGGGTAGCCCATCAAGCGACCTACCGCCGGAGGAACCAGAGACTGTACTCCGCCGCTTGGGGTTGAATGTGGCAGACCCATCGCCGCTCAAGCTCATGCAGCTTGGCGTCAAGGACCTGTATGCCGGGCAAGCTGGCGTTCTAATTACGGAAGTCAGCCCGGTGGGATTGGCGGCAGAAAGCGGTTTGCAGGAAGGGATGCTGATTACGGCTGTGAATCGGCAAACAGTTCGCACGGTAGATGAGTTTCTGGCACGGTTGAGCGCGCTACGACCGGGAGATGACCTAGTGTTAGCCGTATGCCGTCCTCTTGGAAGGACACCTCAGGGTGAGCGCCGCGCCGTGACGAACTTCTTTTCTTTTACGCTGCCGTGAGTCGTTCCTGCCGGGCATCCAGCCAGGCGACAACGTGTGCCGGGTAATCGGTTATGATACCGTCCACGCCACATGCCACTACGCGCTCTAGGTCGGCTTCGTCATTGACTGTCCACGTGTTGACACGTAGCCCCTGGCGGTGGGCTTGCGCCACTCGGTGCGCTGTAACCAACGTATGGTGCGGATGCAGGGCCCGCAACCGGAGCCACCATGTGACCGGAAGATGACGCAAGTACCAGTGCGATTGCGGGCGGTATAGATAGGCCAGCGCCAGGCGGGCATCGTACTGCTGAAGTCGCCACAACACCAGCGGGTTGAAAGAAGACACCAGGCATCGCCCATGCAAGTCGAAACGGGCAATGAGCTGTGCTATGGCTGCTTCTTCACCGTGGCTGTGGAAGTCGTCGTTTTTGATTTCAACGTTGATGAGTTTGTCAGTCGGAAGTCGAGCAAAGACTTCTTCGAGGGTAGGAATAGGCTCATAACCACGGTCTTCCCCTTGGTGTTTGCCGAAACTAAAGCGGCGCAATTCAGTGAGGGAGAGAGACATTACGCGTCCGGTACCGTTTGAGGTCCGGTCAATGGTGTCATCGTGGATAACAACAACCTCGCCTGATGCACAACAGCGCACATCCAGCTCGATTCCATCGGCTCTTTGAACAAAAGCCTGCTGGAAGCCAACGTGAGTGTTCTCGGCATGGGTGCCGGCTGCGCCACGATGTCCGAAAACCAAAGGTCGAGGTCGAGGCAAGGCAGATGTGCCAGTTGGCGTTGGTGAAAAAAAATGGGAAAACCCGGTTGCCAGATGAGACCAATCGGTGTATAAATTCACCAGCTCAAACGCCCTGTGACGGCAGGGCTAAGGTCTTCACAGACCGATTGAATTTCGTTTCCCGCCACGAAACGAAATCCGTCAGACCCGCCTCGATCACAACGCGCTGTGAATCGGAAGCCCCCCTCCCAATTGGGAGGGGGGCTTCTTCCCCCCTCCAAAGAGGGGAGAAGAAGTTGAGTTCATGCCTACGCGGCTGCCCGTGCTGGACTATCGTCGTGGATGTCCACTGGGATCAGTCCATTCCGATATAGTGCGTAGCCGCTTGGAGTGCTGGCAATGATGGACGGAATACCACGTTCAGCGAACCACCGCTGCCAGCGCTCCAAGTCGCGGTATCCTTCGGACTTCTTGCTCTTGACAAAGGTGGAAAACCGGTTCTCTTCACAAATCTTAACCATCTGACCCATATCTTTACCCTCCAAGATTCAGTTCAGGAAGTTCAGGAGAGGCCATCGCAGCTACGGAGACCTGAGCGGCCAGTCGTTCAGCAATGGCCTGAAAGGCTTTCGCTTGCGTGCTCTGGGGGTGACCAACGACGACCGGCACGCCACTGTCGCCGCCCTCCCGGACTTCGATACTCAGGGGGATTTCGCCGAGAAAAACCGTTCCAAATTGCTTCGCCATTGCTTCTCCCCCACCCTTGCCGAAGATGTAGATCGGCTCGGGGATGTTCGGGTGGGTGAAGTAGCTCATGTTTTCGACGATCCCAAATATCGGGACGCCTACTTGCTTGAACATGTTGAGGGCTTTGCGCACGTCAGCCAGCGCCACCTCCTGGGGCGTGGTCACCAGCACAGCACCCGAAACCGGTACAAGCTGCGCTAGTGAAAGCTGGACATCCCCTGTGCCTGGCGGCATGTCTACAATCAGATAGTCCAGTTCGCCCCACTCAACATCCCGCAAAAACTGCTGCACGACACCGTGAAGCATCGGCCCGCGCATAATAACTGGCTTGTCGCCACGATTGATAAGCCCAATGGACATGAACTTCACGCCGTGGGCTTCGCGAGGGATGATTTTGTTGCCCCGCACCCGTGGCTCTTCAATCACGCCCATCATAATGGGGACGTTCGGGCCATACACGTCTGTGTCAAGCAACCCAACTCGTGCTCCCGCTTGGGCCAAGGCCACCGACAAGTTGACGGCAACTGTGGACTTGCCAACACCACCCTTGCCCGAGCTGACGGCAATGATGTTGCGCACGCCAGGAATGCCGGCTTTTTCTGGGACGCCGCGCCCCTGTGGGACCTGGGCTTCCATTTTGACGGTCACTTGCTTGACGCCAGGAATGGCAGCCACTGCTTCCCGAGCTTGTTGCTCAAGCTGTGCCTTGAGAGGACAAGCCGGAGTTGTCAGGACAAAGCGGAAGGACACCGACCCGTTGTCAATTCTCACGTCCCGGATCATCCCTAGGGAGACCACATCTTGGTGAAGGTCTGGGTCCTGAACCGACCGAAGGGCATCTAAGACTTGCTGCTCAAGAACTCGCATGACGGAAACCGTTTCTATGTGTCGGTACAAGACGAAGGCGGGAAAACCCGGTAAGCACAGGCATTGTCACCATCCGCAAGGCGTTGTTCGCGTACCACCTTGCCTCCTAGCAAGGCTTCGTACAGTTGGCGTTCCTGCGCGCACAACTCAGAAAAAGCCGTAGCGACGTTAATCGTTGGGCAGTTGCGCTCGATGAGCCGGAACGAACCATCGGGGAGAGCTTCGTACTCGGCAAGATACCCTCGCTCGATAAGAAACTCTGCGAGTTTTGCTACACGCGCCGCAAAATCCAGTGGAGCTAACTGCGGAGCCAAATGCCGTAATACCTGCTCAGCACGGGCGCTGATGACCCGAAGCATACCTTCCCGCCCAAAACACTCCTGGGTCATCTGAAGTAGCTCACACGCTAGAACGTCATAGCTGCGGGGAAACAGCTCTGCTGCCCGTGCCGTCAGAGAGTAGTAATAACTTGGTCGTCCGCGTCCGCGCACCACAGCGCGATAGGTGACATACCCTTGCTGGGCCAGGATTTCGAGGTGACGGCGGGTGCTGACTCGTGTCAATCCTAAGGCATTGGCTAATGCCTCGTTTGTCATCTCCCCGTGCTGCTTGAGCAGCCGAATAATGTCACCCCGGTGTTCTTTGAAAAGCGTTGAAAGCATTGTCATAGCCTATGCCAAAGCATGCACCAGGGCGTGATTTTTGTCAATAAAAAAAGATTTTATTTTTCTAAAATTCGGCACTGCACAACTTGCAGTGCTTCACGCAAGCTGAAGCGCTGCTCGTACAGCGCTTTGCCCACAATACAGCCTTCGACCACACCTGTGGCCAGTAGGTCGCAGATATCTGAAAGTGTGGCGATGCCGCCTGAAGCGATAACACGCAGGGTTGTTTTTCGAGCCAGTTCGGCCGTAGCAGCAACATTGACGCCAGAAAGCATACCGTCACGGGTGACATCGGTGTAAATGATGCGCACCACGCCCTGTGCCCTGACCTGAAGCGCCAGCTCTACAGGGGTACGTTGGCTATCCGCTTGCCAGCCATGGGTGACAACTCGGTTGTTGCGGGCGTCAATGCCGACAGCAATCGCTTCCGGTCCAAACTGCGTCAGAAACCGATCGAGCAAAGCCGGCTGCTCGACGGCGACCGTACCGAGAATGATGCGTTTGACGCCGAGGTCAAAGAGCCGTTCAGCATCGGCCAGGGTGCGAATACCACCGCCAAACTGGATGGAAAGGCTAATGTTTTGTGCAAGGCGTGCCGTTGTGGTGAGATTCGCGGCATTGCTCTCTCCAAAGGCGCCGTCCAGGTTGACAACGTGAAGCCACGTTGCTCCGGCCTCTTGCCACTGGGAGGCAACGGCTAGGGGGTCATCGGCATAGACCGTGGCGCTGGCTTTTTCACCTTGCCGCAAACGGACGCACTTGCCGTGGCGCAGATCAATGGCCGGAATGACCTCAAAGCGGGGTGACGCAGAGGCAGGATGACGCAGCATGGGTTTCTGCTTGGAGTTAGTACTCTGCCAGCGCCACCATTGCCCCAACAAGGTCAGGAATCTGGGGCAGGATGTAGTCTTCAAGCTGCGGCGCGTAGGCTACGAACGTATCTAGCGAGCCGATGCGCCGTACTGGAGCGTCGAGATACTCAAAAAGTTCCTCGCCGATGCGTGCTGCAATTTCCGCCCCATAGCCCCATGAAAGTGGCTCTTCGTGGGCAACGATCACGCGATTGGTCTTTTTGACCGAAGTGACAATCGCTTCCCAGTCGTAAGGCGAGAGCGTCCGCAGATCAATGACTTCCACTGAAATGTCATAGTCCCGTTCGACTTCTTTGGCGGCCACAAGTGCCTGCTGGACAAGTGCGCCATAGGTAATCACGGTCAAATCCTCGCCTTCCCGGACGACCTTGGCCTTGCCGAATGGAATCATGTAATCCGGCCCAGGGTAGATACCTCGGTTGTACGATTGGCGGTACAAGTGCTTGTGTTCGAGGAAAATCACCGGATCGTCGGCCCGGATCGCTGTCCGCAGGAGACCGTTGGCATCTTCGGCTGTTGAAGGAAACGCCACCCGCAAACCGGGGATGTGCGTAAAAAGAACTTCTCCTGACTGGCTGTGATAAATCGCCCCGCCCTTGAGATAGCCGCCAATGGGTACGCGCACTACGACGGGACATTTGAATGCTCCGTTGGATCGCCAGCGAAGCAGTGCTAGCTCGTTACGAAGCTGCATATAGGCTGGCCAGATGTAGTCAAAAAACTGGATTTCAACAACCGGCTTGAAGCCGGCCGTAGCCAGCCCAATGGCACGTCCGATGATGTTAGCTTCAGCCAACGGCGAGTTATACACTCGATCACTTCCATAGAGCCGTTGCAAGTTGTGTGTGACCTTGAAGACGCCGCCCTTGCCTTTGACTTCCTTGAGGTTTTCTTCGCGGCTTGCATCGGCTACGTCTTCACCGAAGATGAGAATGCGGGGGTCACGGGCCATTTCGTCGCGGAGACATGCGTTGAGTAGGTCCACCATTGTGGCGGGTGGCCCTTCCGTGTTGGTGCGCGGACTGTCAAAGGCAGGTGAGGTCGGGTCTACATCTGGCGAATAGACATACTGGGTGACGGTTTCCGGCGCAGGTTGCGGACTGGCCAGTGCTGCCTCGGCCGCTGCATTGACTTCTCGGTCAACCTCAGCACGGAGCGTCGCGAGGTCTTGTTCAGTGGCTATGCCCTCACGCAGCAAGAAGTTGGCAAAAGTCACAAGTGGATCGCGCTGGGCATCCCTTTGGCGTTCGCTGGATGTGCGGTACAGCCGCTCATCATCTGACAGCGAATGGGAGTAGGGGCGGATGACGTGCGCGTGTACCAGCGCCGGGCCGCGCCGCGCGCGAGCATAGGCTACGGCTGTCTGCATGGCTTGATAGCTGGCCAACAGGTCCGTGCCGTCCACTTCCAGCACCAGCAGATCGGGGTAGTTGCGAACAAGGTGCGAAATGCTCCCGCCGGCTGTTTGTACCTCGACTGGCACAGAAATGGCATAGCCGTTGTCTTCAATCACGTAGACAACCGGTAGCTTGAGGTTGCAGGCCGTGTTGAGAGATTCAAAAAACTCGCCTTCGCTGGTTGCGCCCTCGCCGGCCGAACAATAAACGACCGCATCTGGCGGGAATTGCCGGCCAAGAATCGCTTCATCAATTTGCAATCTGGCTTGCCGGTACATAGCTTCGGCAAAGCCAACAGCCTGCAGAAACTGGGTTCCGGTGCAGCTCGACTTCGAGACAATGTTGAGACCTTTGTGGCCCCAGTGAGAAGGCATCTGGCGGCCGCCGGAGTTGGGATCGGCCGCCGCTCCAACGGAAGCCAGGAGCATTTCCAACGGCGTCATGCCGAGTTCGAGACACAGAGCACGATCTCGGTAGTAGGCATAAAACCAGTCGTAACCGGGACGCAGAACCCGGCCGGCAGCAACAAGGATTGCTTCGTGTCCGGCTCCGCTGATCTGGAAAAAGACTTTGTTTTGTCCCTTGAGCTGGATTTCTTTGTCGTCAAGACGGCGCGACAGCACCATGGTGCGGTACATTGCCAGCAAGTCAGCCGGTTCAAGTCCGGCATACGTCTGATGGAGAGCAGGTTGGGGGTGCACGAAAGCAATCTCCTTTGAAAGTCAGTATGTCAGGGCGCCAGCAGGCTGCCGGACGCCGAAGCGTTAGGTGATGTTTGCCGTTGGTTGCGCTTCATTTTCAAGGCCAAAGTAAAAAACATGCTATCTGGCAGGCATCACCAGTAACCAAGCAGTCGCCACCACAGCAAGCCTATCGTAAGCCAGATGGTCAGGTTGACAATGGAGACAACCAGCCCCAGCCGCCACCATGTGCGCTGTGTAACATAACCTGCAGCAAAGTAGATAGGGGCCGGGGTTGTTCCATAGTGAGTCAGTCCGGCGCACAGGTTTGAGGCATAAGCCAGCACGAAGGCTGCCAGGAGGGGCGGCGTCCCGGCTGCTGTCAGGACAACCAGAAATGGCACATACATGGCTGTAGCATGGGCTGTAATGCTGGCAAATGCGTAATGGGCATAGAAATACGCTGCCACAAGGGTCAGCCCGGCTAAAGGCCACATCCATCCGGCTGCACTGCTAGCGACAAGCTGCGCAAAGCGTTCGGTTAGTCCGGTTTCGCCCAATGCTTCGGCGAGACGAACTAGCCCGCCGTACCACAGGAAGACATCCCAGGCAAAGCGTTCGCCGGTTACGTCATCCCACGTGAGAACACCTGTCAGCAGCAGCGTTCCAACGCCGATGAGCGCCACGCCGGTGTAGTTGAGTAAGCCTTCTAGTCCAAGGTTGCGCAGCAGCCCGGCAAAACCAGGGACAGTCGGCGCTAACCACAATCCGATGACAAACACAAATGTCCCGGCAAGTATCCATTCGGCGCGGCTCATGGGACCGAGTCGTGCCAGTTCGGCCTGTGCCAAACGGGGGGCATCTGGCGTGTGGGTGATCTCTGGCGGAAACAGGCGGTAAAGCAGCAAAGGAACAACAACCAGCGAAATAAGCGCCGGGACGCTACCGCCAACAAACCAGCCGCCGTAGGTCAAATCCACGTTGGCTGTTGTTTTGGCAAGCTTGGCGATAAGAATGTTTGAAGCTTGTCCGGTCAGGAACAGAGCGCATGCAACAACTTCACACTGGTACACCATTACCACTAGGAACGCGCCCAAACGCCGTGCTGTTGGTCCAGGGTGTGAGTCATACGCTTCGGCGACACTCTTGACAATAGGGAACAGGATGCCGCCAGCGCGCGCGCCATTCGATGGAATCGCTGCTGCGAGGGTGACATCTGTGGCAACGAGTGCGTAGCCCAAGCCCAACGTCTGGCGGCCCATGGCCCGGATAAACCAAAAGGCTAACCGCCGCCCAAAGCCAGTGCGCGTCATGGCGCGCGCCATCATGCATGCCGCCAGCACGAGCCAAACTGTGGGATCGCCGTAACCGGCAAGCGCCGCCTTGGGCGACAAAGCCCCAGTAACTGCCACTGCGATGACACCTATCAGGACAACAAGTCCACCTGAAGCTGGCTGTATCACCAGACCTGTGATGACAGCGGCAAAAATCCCGGTCAAAAGGGGAGCGTTTGGTGTGAGGTCCTTCGGCGCCAACACCCACGCCAGGCTGCCAACGCCAACGGTAGTAAGCCAGCGCCACCAACGGGCCGGCTGTCTGGGCTTTCGGGCAAGCTCTGTCTCGACCATGGGCTGTAGGTTCTTGCCGAGGTTGGCCTGGGTAGTGTTTTAGCTTATTGTTGAATAAGGTTTTCTTATGAAGCTGAAGCTTTGCAAGGCTGCTTCGGCTTGGTTGTCACCTGGTTTTTTCCGCCGCTTATCGGTAACAAGGAGTTTGTCTATGGCAGCCATGCACCTTGACCTCACCGAAGAGCAAGTTCGGATTAAGTTTTCAGTCCGCGAATTTGCAGAAGCCGAAATTGCCCCCTACGTGATGGCGTGGGACGAAGCCCAGCACTTTCCCGTGGAGTTGCAACCAAAGCTAGCTGAAATGGGCTTGATGGGCATCATTATTCCCGAGGCTTATGGTGGCGCGGGACTTGGGTACATCGAATACACAACCATCATTGAAGAGTTGGCGCGAGTTGACCCGGCGGTAGCACTTGGGGTTGCCGCCCACAACTCACTGGCGACGAATCACATTTTCATGGCCGGCACAGAGGCACAGCGGGAGACGTTCGTCACACCGCTGGCGCGTGGTGAAAAGCTTGGCGCATGGGCATTGACCGAACCCGGCTCCGGCAGTGACGCAGCCGGGTTGTCCGCCACCGCCGTGCGGCAGAACGGACATTTCGTTCTCAATGGCAACAAAAACTTCATCACCCACGCAAGCTATGCCGACACATGCGTTGTTTTAGCGAGCACTGATCGGTCAAAAGGGACGCACGGGATTTCAGCCTTCATCGTCCCAACCGACACGCCGGGCTTTGTGCGGGGCAAAAAGGAAAACAAGCTTGGCATGCGCGCTTCCGACACCGCCAGCCTTGCTTTTGTGGATATGAAAGTGCCGGCTGAGAATCTGCTCGGCAAGGAAAACGAAGGCTTCGTGGATGCGCTCAAGATTCTCGATGGCGGACGCATCTCGATTGCCGCCCTATCGGTTGGCATTGCGCAGGGGGCGTACGAAGCGGCCCTGCGCTATGCCCGGGAACGCTATGCCTTCGGGCGTCCGATTGCCGAGTTTCAAGCCATTCAGTGGAAGCTGGCCGATATGGCGACACAGATTGAAGCCGCCCGCCTACTAACCTGGAAGGCAGCGGCAATGAGGGATGCCGGCAAGCGCACGACGAAGGAATCTTCTATGGCAAAGCTGTATGCTTCAGAAGTTGCTGTCAAAGTCGCTGAGGAAGCTATTCAGATTCATGGCGGCTATGGCTACACGAAAGACTATCCGGTAGAAAAGTTTTGGCGTGATGCCAAACTCTGCACGATTGGCGAGGGAACGTCTGAAATCCAACGCCTTGTCATTGCGCGTGAGATACTGCGACAGCCGTAACCAAGGCCGGGCCCGTAAGGCCGGCCGGTGGCCGCAGGGGCGGTTGGCTGTGGAATACGCTGATAAATCCCAAGGGCCGTAGCCCGGGTGGGGGCGGTTGGCTGTGGGGGCTGTGGGGGCGGTTGGCCAACCGCCCCCACTTTTTGGCATTCAGGGGAAAATGGCCCACCAGTCTTCGCAAAACGAAGGTTTGCCATGGGTGTCACAAAGCGAATACTTCGGGTGGCTGACCCCACCTTCCGGTTCGCCGGCAAACGTTGGGACGATTTCCCGTGACCAGGTTTCGCCCCCCAGAAGCTGGGCCTGCTCAACGACGAAAACCAGCTTCAGCGCCGTGTCTGGATACTTCTTTCGGAAAGGCTCAAGCGGCAGTCCGTAGTCAGACGTTCCGAGAAAGTTGACAAAGTCCTCAAGGCGTGACTTCTCCCGCAGCGATTCAACGATGCCGACCGGCAGCCGGCGGGCCGTTACGCGCCCTTCTTCCAGCAGCCTGTCCGTCTTGAGGTCAAAGAGCAGCCATTTGAGTTGCAGGGCTGAAACTACTTCCCGGTGCGGTTGTGGGTTACAAGGAAAGCTGCTGCATAGGGTTGAGCCATCTGTGCCACACCCCAGACGCGAACGGCTGCCTGACCACTACCGGTCAAGATATCCGGCACAGGCGTGACCGAGCCGGTTTGTGAGGGGGTAGCACTACCGGTACGTCCACCCTCCTGTGCGCCGACGGGCATCGTCACCATCAGGGAAAATGCCAACCACACCACAAGACTGAACAAGCGAATGGTTGTTTCCTCCTTGGAGGATATGCGGGCAAGATGCCATCACAATTGTCGTTCTTTCAAGTATCAAGGTTGGAGCTGGCGAGAAACTCCTTGGCAAAGGCGCGAATGGCGGCAATGCCAGCGGCGCCGGCCTGCCGTACGTGGGCTGCCTGGTCAGGGCCAATCCCGCCCAGTGCAAAGAGTGGCAGGGAAGTCGTCCGCGCCAGTTCGGCAAAAGCTTCCAGCCCAAGGACCGGTTTGTCTCCCGACGGAAAAACGGGGCCGCACACGGCAAAATCGGCAAAGCCTTCTGCTTCAGCAATTTCACGGCGGTTGTGGGTTGAGACAGCAATAAGAAAACCGGATGGAACGCACTGCCGGACAATCTTTGCCGGTAACGACCGTGTGGTGAGATGAACACCATGAGCTCGGGCAGCTAGGGCGACATCAAAGCGGTCATTGACCAGTAGTCTGGTTCGGGTTCCGGCAAGAACAGCGGTCATGGCTGCTGCCACTTCCGTAAGCTGGCGCGCTGACCAGTCCTTTTCGCGCAACTGGAGGTAGTTTATGCCTTTCTTGGCAGCGAATTGGGCCAGCGCTACCAGACGCCGTATGGCTGTGGCCTCGGTGTAGGGTTCGCCTTCCCGGAACAGCCGGCGACGGTCAGTAATAAGGTAGCATTGCATAGGCTATCGGCAGGGTGCGTACGCGCTTGCGACGGAAATTTGGCCTACTTCTGCGTGACAGGTTTTTTATGATGCCGGCAGAAGCCACAATCTGTGCCGGGCGGGCTTTGTTTTGCCCGGCTTGTGGTAGACCTTAGTTGTTTAGGACTATAGTTGCCATGCCGAAGATTTACGACATTGAGTACACACCCAATCCAGCAGCCCGAAAAATCGTACTCAAAGAGCCCATCACGGCGCCGGGCGTTTCGCTCAGTTTTTCCAATCTTCATGATGCTTCTGGCCATCCCTTAGCCGAGGCATTGTTATCTATTCCACACGTAAAGAGTGTCTTTATGATGGACCGCTTCATCACCATCACCAAAGACAATGAGGTGGAATGGGATGAGTTGTTACGTCAGGTAGCAGTTCCCATTCGCGCGGCTGAGCCGGTAAGTGCAAGCGCTCCGGCCGCCCCGAGCATCAAGCGTGGGGAAAATCCTGACCTTGATCGGATCAATGAGATTTTGGATGCCCGGGTGCGCCCTGGTCTGGCTGGCGATGGCGGTGGGCTGGAAGTCATCAGTTATGAGAACAACACCCTTGCCGTACGGTATCAGGGAGCCTGTGGAAGCTGTCCCAGCTCGATTTCTGGGACGCTCTACGGCATTCAGAGCATCCTGCGGGACGAATTCAACCCGGAGATAAAGGTCATCGCGGTTTGATGACGTCGTTTGCCGTTTCGGCGCGGCCGGCGCGCTATTGCCTGGCGGTAGGTTTGGACGATGGAGTTAGCCTCAGCGTAGGCGGTCTAGTGCCTGGCAGATCAGGCGGGTGCGCTCGGCCGAGACACTGCCGCGCACAATCGTGGAAATGCGTCCCTGGCGGTCAAGAACAACGATGTTACAAACGTCGCGTTGGCAGTGATACATGTCGGCAACTGCGCCATCCCAGTCCAGAAGCACACGTTTCGGAGCGCGGCTTCGTAACTGGCTTCGGATGATGGGTCGAATCGGCGCCGGCACGCCGCGCAGAATGGCAATGCCCTGAATCTCGATGCTGTCGCCATAGCGTTGGTAGAGCTCGCGCACCCAGGGTTCGATTTGTTCTGAACCGCTACGGTCGCCGAGCATAAGCACCAAGGGCTTGTCCGTTGGGAAGGCAATTGTGTGGGGGCGGTTATACTGGTCAGTAAGGGTAAAAGAGCGTGATCGGCCGCCGATGAGAGTATCGGTTTCAGGAACGCTAGCGTGGGATGTCAGACTCGGTATGAACGTAAGGAGGGCTATGCACAAAAACCAAACCACTGCCTTGCGAACCATTCGGCATCACACCTCCTGGATGTCTGGAAATCGTGCCTGCTTGGAGGGGTAGGTTGCCTCGAGGGGACAAAAACATAGCGAAAGCTGATCTTCGGATAGTGAACGTAAAATTACGAAGCAAGGTTTTTGACAAACGTTGCCTGGTGGCAACACACCTTGGCCAGGAAATGCCTATCACGCCCTGTGTCCGGTATATTCGGGCATGAGGTCGGGGGCGATGGAGAGAATGTCGCGCAACATAGCCGCTGCCGTTCCAAGGGGGCCGTCTTCGAGACTAAAGGCGGTGGTCCTTCCAAAGATGTCACTATGGTAGACGATCCCGGCTTCCTGCTTTCCTAGGCGGGCCAAGGGGTGATGAGCTGGAACAGCCGTTGGGCGGACGCTCAAAGTATAGCGGCCATCTGTTTCACGTTCGGCTCGAGCTAGGAGAATGAGGTTGCCCCCATCCCGCCGTGCCTGCTGGATGTCGGCCGGGGTAACGCGCGTGATGCCTTCCACGGCGATGTCGGAAAGGCGCGTGGGTTGGCGCAGGACGGCATTAGCTAGGATGAGCAACTTGTTAGCGGTGTCCCAGCCTTCGACATCAAGGGTGGGATCAGGTTCGGCAATACCGATGCGTTGGGCTTCGGCTAAAGCTTCGGCGTAGGTTTTTCCTTCTCCCATCAGCGTCAGCATAAGTTGGGTTGTGCCGTTGAGGACAGCTTCAAGCCGGGTGATGTTGCTGCCGGCTAGGTCGCGCCAGCCAATGTTGACGCTAGGGAGTGCCCCAGCTACAGCGCCGCTAAAACGCAGCCGTGGCAAGCGGCGGTTGCCTGACCAGTCGCTAAGTCGGGCCAGCTCATCGAAGGCAACAACGAGTGCGCCTTTGCTCGCCATGACGACGTGCATCCCGCGTTGGAGGGCAGCGCGCACCAGATCGAGACCTGGTTGTCCAGTCCTGATGTCGGTTGGGGTAGCTTCCAGTAGCATGTCGGCGGGCAGTTGCCGGACGGCGGTCAGCGCATCCGTAACGTGGAGATTGCCGCCGGCCAGCGTAACGACGCCCTGGCGACGGCGCTTGGCTTCCACAATAGCTGTGGGGTCAAGCCCCTGTTCGCAAACAAGGCAGCCTGAAGTATCGGCCGCAGCGATGAACTGAAGAGCCAAGCCGTAGCGTTCGCGCAGAAGCGCCGTGCGGCTGGGAAGCATTTCCAGAAAGGTACGCCCGATGTTGCCCAGCCCGGTCAGGATGCAGCGCAGGGTTTGTGTTTCCATAGGCAAGGTAAGACAGGGAAGGTGAGGTGCGGCCTGGTTTGTATCCGTTGAATTGACGTTGGCGCAAGAGTTTGTTAGGGTTCTGTCCTCACGGTCAACGGGCGGTTAGTCTCAGTTGGTAGAGCACTCGTTTCACACGCGAGGGGTCACAGGTTCGAGTCCTGTACCGCCCACTCCAGCTTTCCTGCACAGCCAGCGGATTCAGTCCTTCCCACCGGGCCAGGCTGTGCTCGGAACGTAGGGGGCTGTTGAAAGCCAGCCAGAATCAGTCATCAGTCTGCGCGCGGAGACGCGGAGGCACATCCTGCCTATGCGTTTTGACACGATGGCGCTCCGATGTGCTCTCTTTTGAGCAGTTCTGATTGCCAAGCGCTGCCAATGGTATGGGATTACGGAGAGGTAAAACCCGTTCAGCGAAGCGCGAGGCAGTTGTGCTTGAGGTTCTTGTTCACCTCAGCAACATTCCGTCGGGGGAAGGGGGTAGTGATGGCTAGGGATGTGCAGAGCTTGCTTCGTCAGTTGGAGGGGGTTGCGGAAGAGATACGGCGTCGCTACCGGGCCGAGATAGTGGGTATCTTCGGCTCTTATGTGCGCGGAGAGCAGCGCGAGACCAGCGACCTAGATGTGCTGGTCAGGTTTACTCCAGGAGCTACCCTCTTTGACCTGGTCGGCTTGGCCGACTTCCTTGAAGAAAGGCTGGGCATCCGCGTGGATATCGTTCCGGTGGACACTCTCCGGGAAGAAATCCGCGATCGGGTTCTGCAAG
>Ga0308406_1000014_pt1 | contig 118473 bp, 97 predicted proteins | sample HotsprSampleMSe1_FD_203474 | JGI IMG/M metagenome (GOLD analysis project Ga0308406, IMG submission 203474) | Hot spring phototrophic mat microbial communities from Mushroom Spring, Yellowstone National Park, Wyoming, United States - 20060911_MSe1 ...
GGCTGCCAGTGAACGTGCCCGGCTCCGGTTGTCCGTCGGCCAGACGGCGCGGCTGGCTGTAGTACCAGGTCTGGCTCAGTTGGAAGCGCCGCCGGTACAGCCCGCCGGTAAACCCAAAGCTGCGCACACCACCCAGCACCGGATCGAAATCCAGGCGCAGGTCGGCGGCAAAGGTGGACTGGGGCATCACGCGCAGCTTGACGTTGACGGGCGAAAAGCGCCGCCCGACGCCGCCGTAGGCAAAGCCGCTGAAGGTCAGCAGCGGCGCAATCTGGTTGCGCTGGCCCGGCACGAGCGCGCCGCCAAAGGTCGGGTCGAAAAAGTATTTCTGGCTGATGGTCAGGCTCAGCACCTCCCGCGCCTGGCGCGTCTGCCCGGTCTCATCGCGGACCGGCGCCAGCAGGCGGTTGACGACCGAATACTCCAGCTCGTTTGTGTTGGCAAAGACATCGAGGGCATCGAAACGCAGGATGCGTGGAAAGTCCTCGATACCGGCCACCCGCCGGTAGATGACCGCCGATTCGATGACGTGCCTGAAACGGGCCCGGCCATCCCTGGCGTAGAAGGTCCGCCCAAGGGCCGGCGGACGGACTTCGAGCGCAAAGTCCACAAACCGCCGGAACAGCGATTCGCCGGACGTTCCCAGGCGCGTCCCCGGCGGCACCACGGACGGCGGCGACGGCAGACCAAAGGCCAGCGGCGGACGCGGCGTGAAGGTTGTTTCGGGATCGAACGTCGCGCCGTAGTAGGTGGCCCGGACGCCCAGCGTCGGCGTGATGCTCCAGCCGCCCAGATCGGGCAGCAGCGCCGTCAGGCGCGGCGCGGCATCCAGGCGCTGCACGAACTCCGGCGTGGTGAAGGTGCGCTGGTTCGTATCAGTACGGGTTTCCGTCCGGCGCAGCCCGGCCAGACTCGCTTCGCCGCCGGCATACCAGGTCAGACCGGCAAAGCGGCCGAGATAGGTGGGCAGCCAGTCGAAGTTCAGCGCAGGGCTTTTGCGAATGGAAAACTCGACCAGGGTGGAGCCACGTGCGCCTTGGGGAATGTTCACCCGTGTCGTCCGGTTTTCGTAAAGCGTGCGGAAGCCAAACGTCGGCGTCTGCCGGGTCAGGTGCAGAACGATTTTCGACTCCGGGTTGAAGGCATCCTCGAAGGTGTTGCCGAAAATGGCGCGGAAGTCGAAGCTTGACGTGTAGTTGACATCGGCGACGCCGACGAAGCCGTTGGCAAAGTGGTTGATGGCTTTGGCAAAGAACAGCGTCCCGCCCTGGTTGACGCCCGGCCGTCCAAACAGGCGGTCGGCCACGGTGTAGGTGCCCAGCCGGATGAAGGAATCCTCTGCCAGCGCCGCGCGCAGGGTGGCACCAAAGCCGAGACCCCGCGCGCTGTACAGATCGCCCTGCAGGGTCAGGTCGGCGCTGTCGCCCAGCGTCTGGTAGTAGCCCAGCCCGATGATCCGCCCCTGCAGGGTGTTGTTGCCGAGCGTCGGCAGAAGAAAGCCGGATTTCCGTTCCCGGCGGTCAATGGGCAGCGCCACGTATGGCAACGGCAGAATGGGTGTTCCCTTGATGCGAAAGGCAGCCCGGCGCGCCGAAGCGTAGTCGTTGACCCGGATGCGCGCCTCGCGGGCCGTCACCGTCCAGAGCGGAACGGTGTCTTCGCAGCAGGAAGTCAGCTTGGCTTCATAGAGGATGTAGGTATCGCGTCCGGTGCGTTCCACCCGCGCGGCGGTAAAGGCCAGCAGCCCTCCGTCGGCGGTCTGGTCGGTGTAGCCGGTCACGTCGTAGAACGTTCCGGTTTTGCTGCGCACATTGACTTCGGCCCGCCGCGCGGTCAGGCGCTGGTTGGGTTGTGGGTCATAGATGACATTGCCTTCGGCGCGGGCGTCACCGCTGGTTTCGTCATACACCACGTGGTCGGCTTGGAGCCGTGCGCCGTCGTACGTGATGACGACATAGCCATCGGCGTAGAGCGTCGTGCCCACGCGGCGCTGTTCATCGGCGTCAATCTGGACTGTAGCGCCGGGCGCGGTTCCGGGGCGGGACTGTCCGCCGGGTGTGCCCGACGCTGCCGGCTGCGATGCCGGGGGAAGTGGCAGCGCCTGGGGTGAAGCGGGTGTTCCCGGCGGCCCGACGACAATGACGGGCGCGGCGACTTCGGGTGGCGGGGGCAGCGGCAGGATGGACGAAGATGGGATGTACTGGGCAGCCGCTTGCAAGGTCAGAGTAAACCAAAGCAGTCCGGCCCAGCCGGTGGTGCGCAACAGAGTCATCGCGTCAGTGGTGAAAGCGCGCAAGCATCAGCGTTGCCGCGACTCTATGCCAAAGCGGCCTGCCGTTTGAAGTGCAAATTCATTCCGCTTGCCGGCAGCCTGCTGCTTGAGCGCCTCCCATCGGGGCTCTGTCAGTGCCGGAGACCCTCTACACCAATGGATTTCACTCCTGTTGCACAGTGAAGAATTGTGCTGAACCGACTTTTTTGTTTCAATCACACAGACTCAAGGTCTTAGAAAATGCATAAAAAAAACCTTGAACCCAGTGCAGCATTGTCTCTGGCAACCGTTCCGGTTCCGGTGAAGCGTCGTTCATGCCCGTCGCAAGACAGGTTGCACATTCACCTTCTTCCCAACCGGGAAAAGGATTTGACCCTGCTATCTGTATCATTTGAAAGGAAATCTGCCATGTCTTCGACCTCGCAACATCGTCCACAGCGCGCCAGGTGGCTGGCGGGACTGGTGGCAACAGCGGCACTGGCCGGATTGACGGCCCTGCCGCTCGTACAGGTCAGCAGCGCCCCGCCGACTGACACCGGCAAAAAGGGGCGGCACTTCAGATTGGCCGCTCCGTATGACTTCACGGCTGAAACGCACGGTCACAAATTCATCACCCGGACAGCCGACGCGCGCGCCGCAGCAGAACGTTTGGGCGCGCAACTGGTGGCTGACTACGGGACATTTCAACTTTATCGCACTGAAAGCGACAACACTTCCGCCTTTGGAAACATTGCCGGTATCGAGATAGCCGACGAGTTCAACGTCGTCCACCTGAATGTGCCCATCAACACCACGTCCCGGGGTGCGCAGGAGTTGGCGGAGGCAGGGAAAGCCGCACAGGAACGGCTGCGTCCTGGCGGCAAGCGCCTTCACGTCGTCCAGTTTGCCGGCCCGGCGCGGCCCGAATGGTTTTCTGCGCTTCAGAAGACCGGTGTCCGAATCATCAACTACCTGCCACACAACGCCTATCTTGTTTACGGTGACGCAGCCAGCCTTGAGCGTGTTTCACAGTTGGGCGAAGACGCGCGCCAGGCAGGCGACACCACCAAGGTGACAAAAAGCTTCAAGCAGTGGGATGGCCCCTACCTTGCCGCCTTCAAACTTGACCCCAGCACGGCGGAGGTTGCCCTGGAGGGCACACAGCGATATGCCGTACAGCTCGTTGCCGACCCGGACACCAACCGGGAGACCATCCAACTGGCGGAAAGCTTCGTCGGCAAACCGGCCGTCCAGAAGTATCAGATTGCCGATTTCGTGAACTTCATCGTGGAGCTGCCTTCCAGCGCCCTGATGAGGCTGGCGGCGCAGGAAGACGTGATTTCCATCATGCCCTACACCGAGCCGACCCTGCTCGATGAACGGCAGAACCAGATTCTCATCAACAGCCTGACGGGTGGCATCCCGAACCTTTCAACGCCCTATGCCACGTTTCTGACGGCAGCCGGCTTCCCACCCCTCAACTCGACCTTCACCTCGGCTTTCGTGGTGGATGTTGCTGACCAAATGGTGGACAGCGGAAACTCCATCGCCGGGGCGACCACACCCCCGCCGGGCGGGCCGCCCAACCACACGACCGGCCTTCCTCCCACCTCTCACTTTGCTCTCTACCGCGCCGGTACCATCTCGCAACCGAGCCGGCTTGTGTATGCCAAGTGGGAAAGCACAAACCCGGCTCCCCCAACAGGCAATGACGTGCGAGGCTGTGGCATTGGCCACGGAACCCTCTGCGCGCATATCATCGCCGGCAACGTGCCAGCGTCACTGCCCCGCGCCCTGCCCCACGCCGAAAATGACCCCCCGAACTTCTACTACGGTCTAGGTGTGGCTCCCTTCGTGCGGATTGGCAGTTCAGCGATTTTTAACTCTGGTGGCACGTTTGTGAACCCCAACTTCAACGACATGCTCGCACGGTCATACCAGTACGGTGCGCGCATCAGCTCAAACAGTTGGGGCGCGGCGGTCTCCGGCGCGTACAACACGAGCTCACAAGCCTACGACTTTCTCGTGCGTGATGCTCAGCAACCAGGATCGGCTCACCCGACACCGGGCAACCAGGAAGTGGTCATCGTGTTTTCTGCCGGCAACAGCGGCCCTGGCGCCCAAACAATTGGCGCACCGGCCACTGCGAAGAACGTCATCACGGTGGGTGCTAGCCAAAACACCCGCAGCGCCGGTGAGAATGCCGAAAACATGGCCAGCTTTTCAAGCCGCGGACCTTGCGCCGACGGGCGCCGGAAGCCCGACCTGGTGGCGCCAGGGACAACGGTTTCCGGTGGGGTGCTCCAGGTTGGCACCCCTGACCCAAATGGCCCTGGTAACCCTGATCCGTGTGTGACAAGCGCCCCTTTGCCCGGAACAACCGGCTACTATCGCGCTTCAAGCGGGACAAGCTTTTCCTGTCCGGCGGTTGCAGGTGGTGCGGCGCTTGTCCGGCAGTATTTCCTCAACAACCCCGGCCCGCCTTTCAACGGCACCGCGCCCAGCCCGGCGATGACCAAGGCGTATCTGATGAACTCCGCCGAGTATATGACGGGCACGGGCGCCGGTGACACGCTCTGGTCAAACAATCAGGGCATGGGTCGCATGGCGCTTAACCGCGCATTTGACAGCGCCCCACGGGTGCTGCGCGACCAGGTCCCGGCGGACAAGTTCACAGCAAGCGGACAGGTTCGGACTCTTGCCGTAGCTTTTCCGGCCTCTGGACCTCTGCGCATCACGCTGGCGTGGACGGATGTCCCCGGCGCCACCACTGGCACCGGGCCACGCCTTGTCAACGACCTTGACCTCCAGGTTAGTGTTGGCGGCGACACCTATCGCGGCAACAACTTCTCCGGGGCCAACTCCATCCCCGGCGGTGCATTTGACCGCCTCAACAACGTCGAGAGTGTTTTCCTTCCGGCAGGCAGCTACCCGGCCGGGACGCCCGTGATCATCCAGGTGAGCGCCTTCAACATTGCCGGCGATGGCGTCCCTGGCGATGGCGACCTACTCGACCAGGACTACGCCTTGGTGGTGTACAACGCGCAGACGGTAACGGGTCCCCTTGCGGCCTTCGCAGGCCAGACCACGACCGAACTACCGGGCGCGGCCAACAGCGACGGTGACAGCTTCTTTGAACCATGCGAGACCCTGCAATCAGCTATCACGGTAACGAATGTGGGCACCGCGACGGCAACGGGAGTCAACGTCACCATCACCTCCACGACACCAGGGGTGACGATTGTCAACGGCAGCGCAAGCCTTGGCTCGTTGGCGCCGGGCGCGAGTGCAACCGGCAACGTGACCTTCAGGCTTCTCCCGACCTTCGTTCCGGGGACAACTGTCACCATCAACGTGTCAGTCACGTTTGGGCCGGGCAGTGGGTCAACTACGGCGAGCTACACAGTGCCGACAAGTTGTCCGTTAGCGCCGGGCGGCACGTTTACCTTTTCCAACCCGGCACCGATCACTATTCCGGCTTTGGGAACGGCGACGCCTTATCCGTCCACCATCAATGTGAGCGGCATTCCTGCGGGACACGTGATCACCAAGGTGACGGTGACAATCACCAACTTCAACCACACCTGGCCTAGCGACGTAGGTGTAGCCCTGCGGGGTCCAGGTGGTCAGATTTGTGTGCTGTTCAATAATGCCATTGGCGGGTCTGGTGGCGTAACGAACCGCACCTACACGTTTGACCAAGCATTCCCGCCATTGCCAACGTCGGGCTTCCCGCCCAGTGGGACCTATGGCCCGAACAACAATAGTACGACACGGACCTTCGCGGCCCCGCTGCCATCGCCGCCCTACAACAGCAACCTGAACATCTTCAACGGGTTGTCCGGGGCAAGCGTGAACGGTACGTGGGAACTGTTTGTGCAGGACTTCGTCGGTGGTGATGCCGGCAACATCAACGGTGGCTGGTCCATCACCATCCAGACCGGCACGCTCAACTGCTCCACCACAGCACCCTGCCTGACAAACGTCAACTCGCAGGTGCAGATGCTGATTTACCCGTCGGCAACCACGGCGCTGTTTGGCTGCCCCGGCTATCCGTTGCAGGCGACGCTGGTTGGGCTGCTGACCAACATTGGTGCAGCACCTCTCTCCAACATCGCCATCCAGGTGAGAGGGCTGGGCTTCCCGGACTTCACCAATCCGAACGCCGTCATTCTGGCGTGGCCCAATCCACACCGGTTGGCGTCGGCGGATGACTACGCCGGGCCGTGTGCCTACACTGGCGGGCAGGCTGGCTCCATCCAGACCACGCTCAACGGGCAGCCGCCGGTTGGCACTGGTGTGCCGATTAGCCCGCTGGCGGCAGGGCAGTCCACGAGTGTCTTCTTCCGGGTGCGGGTGCCTTCGAACGGTCCGATTCGCCTGCTGGTGAATGTGCTGGCGATTGTCGGCCCCGTCTCAACGACGGAAAGCGTTGAGACGCAGCGGCAGGTGATTCGGACGATGGTCATTGACGTGGTACCTGACGCCGACGGCAAGCTGACGGCGCGGGTTGTCTGCGATGAGCCTGTGACGCCGAAGGCCGCGTCTGGCGAGGACGCCACGGCGACGACGGCTGCTCGGACGCCGGTTGTGGCAGCTCCTGGACGGCGGCGCTGAGCTTCAACCTGGTCAGGGTAGCCTGACCTGAGACTTTTGGCGGTCACGCCCTAATGCGGGCGTGACCGCTTTTTTGTTTCCTGCTGGAACGGTTCCTGGGTACTGGCTTGAGTAGGCACTGAACTGTTCACGTCCATCCCCCACTGCGCGCTGTCTTTTCAATGAGACAGGAAACAGATGTCAACACAGATTTGGGCAGCTATAACCGATGCCGGCAGGACAGTTGAATTTTCGTGCGTCGTCTGCGGGAAGATTCGGCCGCTCGGCAAGCCTTCGGTCATTTGTTTCGCTGACAATCGCTTCTCGTGTCGTAGCGCCGATATGTGGCGTATTTGGCTACTATTCTGAGTTTTAGGAACGTCAGCCGGGCAGATGGTGCTGTTGGTTGGTTTCCAAGCAGCTAGAACTCCAAGGTCAGAGGGCTGTGCCACTGGGTGTTCCCTTCTAGCTGTTTACGCCGACGGAGTAACCTTCTCGCCTGGGCAAAAATCAACGTCACCTTTAGGATTGCCCTGCTGTTGGTACGGCGATTCCGCGTTTCCTGCCAACATCCTAGGTTGCGCTACAAGCTCCGGTAATGTACGGGACTACCGGATGTGCTTTCCCTAGACCCACTTGGTTTACTTGTAGCAGTCGCATCCAAAGCAAGTGTGACCGCCTTTTTGTGGTCTGTGAGGGGTTCTGTTCGGGGGCGATGGCTGAAATGTTTTCTGCCTCTACCTTGACTGCCAAGGACAACCCCCAAGCAACTGTCAAAAAAATGGCGGTGTCGCAAGACACCGCCGGAGAAAAAGCTAAACTGGCTACCGGTATCAATAGTCATTCATCCCGGACATGCTCGGTGTGCTGCCTGCCTTTTTCTCTTCCGGCAGCTCGGTGATGAGAGCCTCTGTTGTAAGCATCAAGCCGGCAATCGAAGCTGCGTTCTGAAGTGCCGTGCGCGTCACCTTGGCCGGGTCAATGACGCCAGCGTTGACAAGGTCTTCAAATTCGCCGGTCGCTGCGTTGAAACCGAAGTTTTCAGACTGTTCGCTGGCCACCCGGTTGACAACAACCGCCCCTTCATAACCGGCATTCATAGCAATCTGCCGAAGCGGTTCTTCGAGTGCGCGCCGGACAATCTGAACGCCAAAGCGCTCTTCGTCTTCACCTAGCTCGATGTTTTCAAGGGCTTTCTGGGCGCGCAGCAGCGCCACGCCGCCACCCGGTACAATACCCTCTTCAACGGCTGCACGGGTTGCATGCATAGCATCTTCGACGCGGGCTTTCTTCTCTTTCAGCGCCGTTTCTGTTGCCGCACCAACTTTGATGACGGCAACGCCACCGACCAACTTAGCCAACCGCTCCTGAAGCTTCTCGCGGTCGTAGTCAGATGTGGTGTTCTCAATCTGGACGCGAATCTGCTCAACGCGGGCTTTGATCTTTTCGGGCTTGCCGGCGCCTTCAACAATCGTCGTGTTGTCTTTGTCCACCGTCACCCGCTTGGCGCGACCAAGGTCTTCAATCTTGACGTTCTCCAGCTTGATCCCCAGGTCTTCGCTGATGACTTGCCCACCAGTCAACACGGCAATGTCTTCCAGCATCGCCTTGCGCCGATCACCAAAGCCCGGCGCTTTGACCGCGCAGACCTGCAACGTGCCCCGCAGCTTGTTGACAACAAGCGTCGCCAGTGCCTCGCCGTCCACATCTTCGGCGATGATAAGCAGTGGCTTGCCCTGCCGTGCCACCTGTTCGAGCAGCGGCAGCAGGTCTTTCATGGCGCTGATCTTCTTTTCGTGGATGAGAATGAGCGCATTTTCGAGCGTGGCTTCCATCCGCTCGGCATCGGTCACAAAGTACGGCGACAGATAGCCACGGTCAAACTGCATCCCTTCGACGACCTCAAGCGTCGTTTCCAGCGACTTCGACTCCTCGACTGTGATGACGCCATCCTTGCCAACTTTCTTCATGGCTTCGGCAATGATTTCGCCGATCTGCTTGTCACCGTTGGCCGAGATGGTCCCTACCTGGGCAATGGCTTCACCTTGAACGGGTTTGGCCATGTCCTTGATGAACTTCACGGCTGCATCTACTGCCCGGTCAATGCCCCGCTTGAGCGCCATCGGGTTGTGACCGGCCGCTACTAACCGTGCGCCTTCGCGGAAAATGGCGTGGGCAAGAACAGTAGCGGTTGTCGTCCCATCACCTGCCACGTCTGATGTCTTGGAGGCCACTTCGCGCACCATCTGAGCGCCAGCATTTTCAAGGGCATCCTTAAGCTCGATTTCTTTGGCGACGGTTACCCCGTCCTTTGTGATGGTCGGGCTGCCAAACTTCTTCTCGATGACCACATTTCGGCCCTTGGGGCCAAGCGTAACTCTCACAGCTTCCGCAAGTTGATTGACACCACGCAAGATGGCTTGACGTGACTCTTCACCGTGAATGACTTGTTTTGCCATAACCGATGTACTCCTCAAGAATGTATTTCCGTAAGAATCCTCAGCGGTTTGCTACCTGGTCCAAACACTCCAACGGGCAAGCCCTTTGAATGGACTTGCCCGTTGCGTCGAACCATCACTTGGCAGCGGCCTGGCCTCTCCCTTCAATAATGCCCAGAATTTCGTCCTCACGCATGATGAGAAACTCTTCGCCATCAATCTTGACTTCCGAACCGGAATACTTGCCAAACAACACGCGGTCGCCCACCTTGACATCGAGAGGTGTCCGGCTACCGTCATCCCGCAGCTTCCCGCTGCCGACGGCAATTACTTCGCCTTCTTGCGGTTTTTCTTTAGCCGTGTCGGGGATGATAATGCCACCCCGCACCTGCTCAGCTTCGGCGACACGTTTGACGATTACGCGGTCATAGAGTGGACGAATCGTCACAGCCATATTGTTGACTCCTTGCCTAAATGTTGATTCGACGTATGATAGCGACGCGGATTAGCATCCACATCTTGTGAGTGCTAATATAGCGCAGCATCCTGTAGCAGTGTCAAGAGAAATCCCGAAAACTGCGGGCCGGTTAACCTGACTGCCTCACAAGGCTGGTTCAAGCAGACACAGCCCCTGACGACTGGCAGTCAATCTGCCCCCTTAGAGCCGCGCCGCATCCAGTGGATGCGCTTAGATGATCGATGGGCTGAATGCCAGCAACTGCGAGGACCTTGCCTCACCTCGCTTGTTTTGGAGGAGGCTTATTCGACTGGCTGGTTCTCTATTCGTTTGAATAGCAAGCCCCCATTTGTGCCGCCAAAACCGGCCGCATTGGAAAGGACATACTTGAGCGCGGCTGAACGCGGTTCATTTGGTGTGTAGTCAAGGTCACACTCTGGGTCTGGTGTCTCATAGTTGATGGTGGGCGGAATAACCTGGCGGGCCACAGCTAGGGCGCTGTAGCAGGCCTCAATGCCGCCAGCCGCCCCCAAGGTGTGACCGGTCATAGACTTTGTCGAACTGACGGCCAGCCGGTAGGCATGATCACCGAAGGCTCGCTTGATGGCGATGGTCTCAAACTTGTCGTTGTACGGGGTCGAAGTACCATGCGCATTGATGTAGTCTACCTGTTCAGGAGCGACGCCGGCATCCTGTAAGGTCGCCAGCATCATGCGGTACATCCCTTCACCTTCTGGAGCTGGCGCAGTAATGTGGTAGGCATCCCCACTGGTCCCGTACCCGACAAGCTCGGCGTACATGGGGGCTCCCCGCACTACCGCGTGGTCATAGGCCTCCAGTACAAGGATGCCTGCGCCTTCTCCCAATAAGAACCCGTCGCGCTGAGCATCAAAGGGACGCGAAGCCCGCTGGGGATCATCGTTGCGGGTGGACATTGCCTTTGCGGCTGCAAAGCCACTTACTCCCATGGGGGTGATGGCGCTTTCTGTGCCCCCGCATACCATGACATCTGCCTCATCTCGCTGGATAAGACGAAAGGCTTCACCAATGGCATGAACGCTGGCGGCACAGGCCGTAGCCGTTGCTCCAATCGGTCCCTGCAAACCGTGCCGAATGGAAATGTAGCCAGCCGCCATGTTGATAAGGAAGGAAATCATGAAGTACGGCGACATGTGGCGCGGGCCTTCGTCAAGCAGGCGGGCATGCTCACGTTCGATGATGTTGAACCCACCGATCCCGCTGCTGACATACACCCCGCAGCGCTGTCGGTCAATTCGCGTTAGGTCAAGCCGACTGTCAGCCAGCGCCTCGTCCGCAGCCGCTACGGCATACTGGATGTAAGGTGCAGTCCGCTTTAGCTCACGAGCATCAAAAAATTGCCGGGGGTCGAAATTTTTGACCTCGGCTGCAAAGCGTACCTCATAGCCACTGGCATCAAAGCGCGTGATGGGGCCGGCGCCAGAGCGCCCGGCCATAAGTGCCTGCCAGTTCTCTTCGCGTGTATTACCGATGGGCGTAACCAGCCCAATGCCGGTTACAACAACCCGTCTTTTCTGGGGGGAAGTTGCCATAATTCCAGAACGTTCAATTACGACAGAAATCACTCCCACTGTCTGTGGAAGTCCAAAGCCTGATCAGACGCCAAGCAGGCGGCCCAGCACCTGCGGAGGGGGATTAAACAACAGTGCCGCAGTCCCAACCTTGACCGTAGGAACCACCCGTCGCCCACCGCTCCACCGGATGATCTGCTCCGGCGCACCGTCTGTTTGTTCAATGTCCGTTCTGGTGTAAGAAGCGCCGACAGCCGTTAGGTAACTCTCTAGGTGGCGGCAATCAGGACACCAGCCAGCACTGTACACATTGACCGGCTCACCGGTCAGCGGTGTGCCAACGCCCGGAGCATAGGCAGGCGCGAGAGTGTTCGGCTTGGCATTGAAAAACAGCGCCTGGATTTTCTCACCGATCCGTACTATGGGAAATCCCGCTTCTGCTACATCTTTCCAAGCAGCGACAGCCTGCCGTGCTGCTTCGTCCTGTGTAACATCCAAAACCTTGAAGTTGACATCAAGTCCCGTGAAAAAAGCCTGAAGCTGGCTTACTTCAGCCTTGTGAGTGCCGTCATCGTAAATGTAAACCACTTCATCCAGCATGCGTTTCTGCCCCTTTGCCCCTGTGTGGATGAGGGGTCTTGGATTCTGCAACCGAAATGATTGACGCCCAAGGAGATCAAGCCTAACATTCGGCTACAGCAAATTCATACGCTCATCTTTCCTTGTTCTCACGTCGAGAGGTCAGGCATGGCGTACTCTTCTGAAGGTCGCAAAACCGTGCATACCATCGAGACGCCACGTGGGAAAGTTGTCATCCCTGACAAGTTGTACTTCAAAATCGGTGAAGTATGCGAGATTGTCGGCGTCGAACCCCACGTGCTGCGCTACTGGGAACAGGAATTTCCACAACTTGCTCCGCAAAAGAGCCCTGCCGGGCAGCGTTTGTATCGGCGCAAGGATGTTGAGATTGCCTTGCGCATTAAATCCCTGCGTGAGGACGAGGGCTTTACCATCGCCGGGGCCAAAAAACGGCTTTCTGCCGAGCGAGCGGCAGCCAATCGGCTCAAAGTCGTCTCGATTGAGCGTGAAGCCGAGCCAGCTACCTCTCTTCCAAGCACAGAACCAACCGCGCATATCTCTGAAGAAACAGCCAACAAGGCTTTGCATACCCTACGGCAGGTTCGCGCCGGATTGGAAGAAATCCTCACCTTGCTCCGCACACCTGTTGGCTAGGCGGTTTCCTACTCACGGCTGGCTGGGGACTGGAAGTGGTACCTGACCTGCTCGATCCAAGCAGGACCGGCAGCGGCCGACTCAACCGTAACCAAGTCAAACACCTCTACGACATCCAGCAACGACGCGATGTTCCTGCCTAAAAAGTCAATTGACTCATCCGATAAATCCTCAAGGGATTTTAGCTCTTGGGACTCCGGCAGCTTTATCAGGCGCAAAGCTCGTTGGTAGTCCGGCGCCAGCGCTCGCAGCCGAAGGCGCGCCTGCCGGTGCGTTCCAGTAAGGGTATTAGGCATCCGCTTAGCCGACTTAGCCCCTACCTCATCCAAGCGTGCCTTGAGCCGCTCGGCATACGTTGCCGAGCTTGCGATCACAACCAGATTACCGCTGACAAAATAAGCCCCACAGCGTTCCAGCGGTGCTGCCGCGCGCGGCACGACCACCCCCGTAGGCGTGGTTTGCCAGCTTACCGGTGCCACAGTTCCGGCAATGAAGTATCGTTGCGCAATTGCACGTCCCATGACACTCTCGTAGGCCTTAGCCTCAAATGGCTGCTGGCAGTACAGCGCCAGTGCGCGCTCAAAGGTCACAAACGGTGCGCTGCCCTCTGTTGTCGTCTCCCCAAGTCTGGCCAGAAGGGTTGGTCGGGCCGACCGAAACAAGCTGGCAAGTTCCGTTTCCAGCGGATCGGGTGGGTGCGTATGAGCGATCTGGTCGGGAGATGGGCCTGAAGGTGGGGCATCGGGATCATCTACATCCCGGTCGAAGCGTTCATCCAAGCGTTGGTATCGCCCGGCCGTGCCGGGGGTAGTGTCTTCGATAACTCGGATGCGGGGTAGGTCGGAGGCATTTAGCAGAGGCGGCGGTGGAAATACAACCTTAGTCACAAATTTGGCCGGGATGTCGCCGGCATCGGCCGGGATGGTTTCAACAGTAGTAAAGGGTGATGCGGCAAGCAAACTCGCTACCACCGGCTGCTGCTGGGGTGTAAAGGATGCTGGAGCCGTGCGCCCAGAGGTCAACAACCAGCGGCGTTCCCACAGCCCCTCGCGGGTCAATTCAACGTCGGCTAGCACGGCTTCAACGCCTTCCAACCCTGGAGCCTTTGATCCATGTACCCAGTAGTAACCAAAGTAAGGCTGCTGGCGCAGGCGGGAAAGATCGGTCCAGAGTGTCAGGTCGTGGGGTGTAAAATCCGGCGCTGCGGCTAAAGTAGGTGCCATGGTGGTCAACACGCAGTCCTCACTCTTGCCGTCCAGGTTGTCCAGGGTTCGCTGCATGAGGGCTTCACTGGTTGTTACCACCAGCTTGCCAGGAGGCGTAGCTACACACAGCGCCTGACGTAGCCGGCCACCATCAGTTGTCACCTCACGTACAAGGTAGGGATGGCCAGTAGCCGTCGTGCGCGCCTCAAAGGCCGTCTTGCGTGCCAGCAAGGGTGTTGCAGCCGCTTGTTTGGCTGTCAACTCGGTGACAAACACCAGTTCAATCTTACCCATGTCGTACAGGGCGACGGCTGTGGCCGTACCGGCCATTGCCGCTACGGTTTCTTCCGTGAGCGTTATTCCCACGCTGGCTTCAAACTCATGGAGGCGTTCACTTAGCTTGGCCCACAGCCGCGACCGGAGAAAAGCACGAAAGCTGTCACTGGTGTAGTAACGGTCGTGAACCGACGACGCACGCCACTGCGCCAAAAGCGCTCTGAAATTGCGTGCTTGCACATAGGCCAGCGCGCCTTTTGGCAGAAGCCGCGCCAAAGCCAGCTTCTCCTGCCCCGTCACCAGATAACCGGTCGCCCCTAAAAGTACCCCTGCAACGGCCAGCAGGAACATCACTCTGCCCCAGGCTGCCCGGGTCAACCGTGGCAAGCAACGTACAAGAACCCACTGCATAGACGGCTCTCCCTGTGGAGCCAGCTTACTTTACTCGCGTCAGGATGTATGTCAGGTCATCATGCTGCGGTGCCGCACCGACAAACTCCCGAATTGCGGTCAATAACCTCGCCGAGATTTCGTTGATGGGCAGGTGAGCTGTTTCAACCAGTAGCGCTCGCACCCGCTCTTCTCCAAACTCTTCGCCGTATTCATTCGTAGACTCGGTCACGCCATCGGTGTAAAGGAAGATCAAATCCCCCGGCTCAAGCTGGGTCTCTTGAACTTCATAAGTACCCCAATCAAACATCCCCAAACAAAAGCCACCACCGCTGAAGGTATGCCATTCGCCCGTGCGCGGGCGATAGAGCAGGGGATTGTTATGCCCGGCGTTGATGGAGCGAAAGAGACGGGTTTCAAAATCAAGGATGCCGTAAAAGAAGGTGATGTAGTTGTACGATGGCGATGCCTTGTAAATGACCTTGTTTAAGCGTGTCACCGTTTCGGCCAGGTCATGGCTTTCCACCAGCGCGCGGAAACTGGCTTGTAAGGTCGAAACCAGCAGGGCAGCAGGCGTTCCCTTACCCGACACGTCGGCAATCACGAGTCCTAGCTTTGGTTCATCAAAACAAATGTAGTCGTAGTAGTCTCCGCCAACCTGACGGCAGGAAATGTTGACCCCAACGGTTTCAACCGCATCGAGTACTGGCGGCGCTTCTGGCAGGATGCGCCGCTGGATGGCCGCAGCGACTTCCAGTTCTTTTTCAATGCGCTCTTTTTCAATGGCTTCCCGGTGAAGCCGAGCATTTTCAATCGCAATAGCTGCCTGCGTGGCAAGGGCCAGCAAAAACTGTTCGTCTTCTTCAGTAAAGGGGGCATAGCCTTCGCGGGTCTGCTTGTCACAGACCATGAGCGCCCCAACCACCTGCCCGCTGACGATAAGCGGTAGGATGGCATAGTTTCTCGCACCGCCATGCGCGCGCTCGTTGAGCCGGCAGCCCTGCTGGGTCGCAATGGTGATTTCGTGAATGGCACGCGGTTGTACTTGGTCAAGTGCAAATAGCGCCTTGGGTGGATACTCCGTTTCCATCCCAAATGAAGCGGCTACCCGCAATCCTTCCTTTTCCAAGGAAAACAGGACGCCTGCACTGGCATCGAGCAGCATCACCGCCCGCTGGATAATTTCATTGGCCATTGGGTCCAGCTCGTGAAGCGCTCCAATTGCCAGTCCCACGTCATAGAGGGACTGCATTTCCAGCACTTTACGCTTGAGTCGGAAGTTGGCTTCCCGCAGCTCGCCGATGATCTGAAAGTTATAGAGCGCAAGGGAGGCGTGCTGGGCCATGGTTGCCAGCAACTGTAGGTCATCCGAGGTGTAATCAGCTCGACCGAACTTCTCACTCAGGCTCAGCACCCCGACCAACCGCCCCCCAACGGCCAACGGCATCCAGAGCCTTGCCTGTAAAGCGGTAAAGGCATCTTCTTGATGCTGGGCAACCTCCTTCAGCAGGTGGTCTTTGGAAAGTAAATCCAGCGGCTTAGCAGACAGGCGTAGCCGTTCAGCTACAGCCGCCGGAAGCACCACGGACGGCGGTACCTGGATACCACGTGCCACCAGAGGGCGAAGTTGCTCCGAAGCAGCGTCATAAAGCAGGATTGCGCCTTTTGAAATGGTGAGCGTACCCAGAATAAGGTGAAGCAGCTCCCGAGCGGTGGTCTCTAAGTTTCCTCCGGCCGTGGTCGCTTCGCCAATGTCGGCTAAGGCAGACAGGCTGTAGAGCAAGCGCTCAATGCGGTCTTCACTGATGGCGACCGATGAAGAATTCAGCGAAGCCGTAGGTGAAGTGGGCGTCACTGGGGATAGCGACATTGTGGCGCTCCTTGGAGGTAACCGTACCAGTCGTCGGGCTACTCAACGCAGACCCTTACTACCTCTGGGGCTAACCGGCCAGGGCCTCTGCTTCGGTTTCATAGACTTGGGCGTACTGGGTCAGGCCCATGATTTTGAACGTCTTGGCAATGATGGGCAACAGGCAGCAAAAGGCAATTGAACCCTGGAGTTCCTGGGCCTTTTCAATCATTTCAATCAGGATTGAAATCCCAATGCTGTTGACAAGTTGGGTCTTTTCAAAGTTGAGCACAAAGTGGCGGTATCCCTCAGCCGTCCAGCGGTTGAACTCATCCAGAATGCGTTCGCCGGCAAGGTTGTTGACGTAGCCTTCAATGGCAATCACGATGTGTTTTTCAACCGGGCGACTTGTGACTTTGAAGACTTCACTCATAGCATCACGCAGCAAGGCCTGGGGATCACGACATATCCTGCGCCCACCTGGCCTTTTCCCACCCAGGTCGTTTCAGATCAGGCACACTTTGGAAGGCGCTTTTTCATTACCAACCGCGTCCCCTGGGGACTGGTGAAATACTTCACATCATCCATCAGGCTTTCCATTAGCAAGCGTCCATAGCCGCGCCGTTGTAGTGGGCGCAGGCTGGGCCGTTCTGAGGGGTCAAACCCCTGTCCAAAATCTTGGACGACGACCTCAATTTCTTCGTCATGGACAGCAAATTCGACGCGCACCTTTGGGACAGTACTGCCACTGTGCTCGAAGGCATTGAGAATCCCTTCAACCAGTGCCAACTTGATTTCAGCCAGGCATTCAGGTCCAAGATGTATTTCTGTCGCCAACTGATCTGCCACCCGGGTGGCTTCAAGCTCATTGTCATGAGCAATGGGGATTTCGAGCTCAATGCGCTTTGAGACGTTAGCACTCATCGGGAGCCTCCCCAGGGCAGCAAAGTCGGTGGGGAACAGCAGGTAGCCTTCCCAAGGCTGCTATCATGCACCAAGCCTGTGTGGCTCGCAAAGCCCTGTCTAGGGAACGGCTGATTGTCCGTTTACTTGACCGGCTCAAAGCCCTTGAACTCATACGTCACCCCAAAGGTCAGGCCCCGGCGGGGGCTAAACTTTGTCAACCCGGCCACTCCGGCTAAGTCCCATAGAAAACCGGCCGCCTGCAACCGCGCTCCCAGGCGCACCTGCGCTTGGCTTTCCAAGCCCGGCGCTGGCGTTCGGGGATTGTAGCGCCCGGCGATCTCTCCTAAAACATCCACCTGCTTTGTAACGGAATACATGGCCGCTGCGCCGTAGGTCACTACATCCTGCTGGGCGCCAGCCTGGACAGTGCTCGTCAAGATACCAACACCAAAGTTGCCGAAGAGATTAAGCCGTTCTTGGACCAGTCGTTTCCCGACTAGCACAGCCCCAAACACGTTGGTGGCATTCAGCCCAATGCCACGCGCCTGGTCACTGCTGGGAAGCTGGACGCCAATCCGCACACCTAGACTGGGGGCGCGCGGGGTTTCCTTGCGAAGCTTGATCTTTGTCCATAGCGTAAAGTCACTTGCCCCGGAAGTCGAAGTTGCTCCCGGAGCCAAAGCCAGGGGGATGGCACTTGCCCCACGCTCGCGGATGCTCAGGTAATCACGCAGGCTCCCGACAACAGAAAAGCCAACATTGCTGTTCAGCCCAAAGTGCACTCCCAGTACCACCGGACGGAAGAGATCACCCCGCAGGCCGGACAGCCCAAAACGTTGGTTCTGGAAGAAATCGGCGCCAACTTGAAGGCGCACCCGCCCTGTTTCCACTATGTCCACATCTTCGGTAAGCAGCGCCCGCTGCTGGGCTACCATCTCGCAGGAAAGCAGCGCCCACCAACCGCCTGTCAGAAGCACCGATAGCAGCACCAATGGAAGCCGTCGGCAAAACGCTAGCTGGATAGAATGCAGGGCATCAAACAGGCAAAGGATGGCAAGCATTTTTTATCCCGGGGAGGATACCTGTTTGGCAGGATATGCACAAGCACCCTCAGTGTGGCACGACTCGCGCCGTGCGAAACCCAAAGTCACGCCGTAGCTCTTCACTGACCTGATTGGCCGTTGTCAAGTTATACAGGCCGACTTTGACCAGGTACAGCTTATTGCCGGTCTCCGGAGTGGGACGTGTCACAAAGGCGCTCGTAAATCCCTTGTGGTTCAACTCCGCCACCAGCCGATTGGCTTCATCGGCGGTGGCTACTGCCGCAACCTGTACGGCATAGCGTGCGTCGGACAAATCAATGGTGCGCTCAGGAGGACGCTCTGGCACATGCTTTGTCCCAGGTAGAGGACGCCGTGTAGTTGGGGCAAAGGGCGATAGTTTGCCAATATTCAGCCCCAATGCAAAAAACAACGTGCAAGACAACACCCAAACCACGTAGCCCCCTAGCAAGGCCCTCACGCGCTGGTGCCGAGATGTAGGTCGCCCGCCAGTTGACTGTTCCAGCGGTCGCGCTGTCAGCCGCGACGTAGGCGAAGGAAAAAGCATGACCAGACCACCTGCCGAAGTTGACGCCACATAAATGCACCGGTGCGGTTGAAGGATGCTGACTTTGAAGCAGTCCTCCTCTCAGAGAAACCAAACAAACGATAGCAAATCTCTAGCGCCTTTGGGCTTTTCGCCGTTTGTCACACCTGTTGTTCTTACATTCGGCGCGCTTCTCTAGCTATACAGCCAGAGGAAGCAGTTGACCAAAAATGAACCCCAAACAACGAAACGTTTGAACTTATGTCCGATTTTAGCGATAGTAGAACTACGCCGAACTGTTTCCTTCAGCCTTTTCCCATCGGCGACTGCTCGTGTCCCCGGAGCGTAATTCCTCGATTTTTGCGAGGCACGCTACCATGAGCGAATCGAATGTGCCGCTGCTCGAACGCGGCTTTGCCAACCTCTTCGCCACGGCTGTTCTCTACCCGATGACATGCTTGCCCTTTATGCCACTGACGGGGATTTACAAAACCGGCCAGCTTGTCTTTGAGCAGCTCAAGGAGACCCCCCTTGGGAAAACTCCAACGACACATATTGCGGCTACGGCTGTCATCACACCGGTGCTCATGATCCCATTGATGGTGCCGCTTGGACTTGCCCAGGGACTCACGTTTGTCTCGGATCAAGTTGCCAAGCACGGCATTGATAAGGGGATGGAGAATCTCATCGGTAGGATCACGGGCGTTGTCCGTACAACAGTGGGCAGCGCACCCCAATCGCGGTAACTGAAGCTTCTAGATAAACTTCAGGGACCGAGAAAGTCTGGTGATGCGATGACGACCCTACTTGCTATTGAAGCACCGGTTGAGGTATGCACCTGCGGTGTAACGATGGAACCCGTAGCCCAGCCCGGACCACGCCGTTTTGACTACGTGTGTCCGGCATGCGACCGCCGTAAGTCCAACTATGCCGCTATTACTCTGCGCAACTCCAAGACCAATCGGGTTCACCGTGGCTGGTTGGTAGGTAAAACCAAACCTATCTACATTGGCCACGTGCTGTATCACCAACTAACTATCGAAATCCCTCAGGATGACGGTGCTGAGATGTGTCATGACCTCAGCATGCGACTAGCCTATGGACGGAAACCACACGTCACGCTGGAGATTGCAGATGGGCGAGACCGTGGTGACTTGATTTTCTTGTTCAATCGGGGCTGGATGGAAGACGAGCACCACACCACGATTGTCCTTGAAGAAGTCGGACGTTCCTTGTTTGAGTAGCCAGTTCTTGATAATGCCGGCGCCTACCCTCCGGCACGCGCAACTGCTTCTGAATGTGCCGGATGTAGCGCACCGGCTTCGGACGGCTCAAAAAGGACGGTCGGCGCTTGGCGACGTGGCCTAAGCTCGCGTAGCTTCCGGGTTTCCTTGGTAAGACTGGCACGGAGCACAAGCCATGTCCTTGGCCTACATCCTGCAAGAGCTCGGCGATCCGGACTTCGAGGACATTCACAACGATGACGAAACCGGTGGCTTTGCCGCCGACAAAATTTTGCGCCTGCTTGTTTCTTCACTCTACACAAGTTGGCGCGAAGGGGTACCGTTTCTGGCAGCCGTACGAGTGGCGCTGACCCACAGCGATCCGCCCGCCGCGTCACCCGTAGTCGTGCCGGATGTCCTTCTCGCCAAGAGCGTTACGCTAGCTGCAGAATGGTGGAGACCCGTACATCGGCTCTACCGGCTTTCGCGCTTTGGTAAAGCACCCGACCTTGTCCTCGACCTGCTGACGCGCAACCCCGATAAAGTCGAAGGGGCGGCGGCACGCCGCCAGGTTTATGAACAGCTCGGTGTAGCCTACTACGTCCTCTACGACCCCTGCGGCTTGCTTGCAGGACAACCGGTCACGGTTTTCGAGCAGCAGAATGGGCAGTTGGTTCCCCGCCCGGATAGCTTGCTTCCCCAACTGGGGCTTGGCCTGACCCTTTGGCAGGGGACGTTTGAAGGGCGAACCGACACCTGGCTACGCTGGACCGATGCCCAAGGCAATCTGCTCCTGACCGGCGATGAACTAGCCGCCTACTGGCGCAGTCGCGCCATGGCTTTAGAATCCCAGCACCGCCCGGCAACCATCCCAGACGTTAACTGACCGGCTGCGCACCGAGCTCGAAACACTGGTGGATGGCTCTGACGGCTGCCGGAGCTTCGGACTCTTTCACAACAAAAGAAATGTTGATTTCTGACGAGCCCTGGGCAATGGCGATAACGTTGACATGAGCAGCTGCGACGGCTGAGAAAATCCGCGCGGCAATTCCCGGGCGCCCGCGCATCCCTGCCCCGACTACCGCCACAATTGCCACCGGCGTCAACACTTCCACCCGCTCGACGCAGCCTTGATGAAACTCCAGGCTAAGTGCCTTGACGAGGGACGCCCGGGTTCGTTCCGCGTCCCGACCTTCCACCATAAAGCAAAGGTTGTTTTCAGATGATGACTGAGAAATCAGCAGCACGTTGACGCCAGCCGCAGCTACGGCAGCAAAGGTCTTGGCAGCTATCCCTGGAACGCCAAGCATGCCTCGTCCGGCAACGGTCAGTAGCGCCAACCCGGTGATGGAGGTCACGGACTTGACATCTGCATGCCAGTCTCCGGTGTTGGCCGAAACCTTCGTTCCTGGGCCTTCCGGGCGAAAGCTGTTTTTGACATAGAGCGGAATGCCTTTGGGAATGAGAGGCAACAAAGTTTTAGGGTGCAAAACTTTTGCCCCATAGTAGGCTAGTTCTCCAGCCTCGGCGTAGCTAATCTGTGGTAGCAGTTGGGCATCGGCAACCAGGCGTGGGTCAGCCGTCATGAAACCGTCGGCATCTGTCCAGATAACCACAGCTTCAGCTTCAAGGGCAGCGCCGAGAATGCCAGCCGAGTAATCCGAGCCGCCACGCCCCAGCGTTGTTGGCGTCCCCTCTGGCGTAGCGCCGATGAAACCTGTCACCACCGGAATCTGCCCAGCATCCAGCAACGGGAGCAACCGTTCGCGAGTCGCCATGGCTGTTGCCGCTAGGTCAGGCACGGCGGCACCGAAGGTGTCATCCGTCACAATCAACTGGGTTGCATCACAGGCAACAGAGGGCAGTCCATGGCTGCACAACGCAGCCGCCACAAGCCGTGCTGAAAGCCGTTCGCCGAGACCGGCAATGAAATCCTGCGCCCGGGGAGGCAGCTCACCAACCAGAGCAATTCCCTCTCCAATCCGTGCAAAGCGGTCGAAGAAATTCTCCAGTTCGGCTGCTACGCTATGCCGTAGCTCTTTGTCGGGCACTAACTGTTCAAGTGCACTGAGATGACGCTCCCGCAAGGCCGTGCTTGCCTGCGCAATAGCTTCTACCTCCCCCTGGGCAGCTTTCTGAGTAGCTTCCAGCAGTAGGTTTGTCACACCGCTCATGGCTGACACCACGACGATCAGCCGCGGGTCGCGGGTTCGCTCGGCCTTGACAATGGCAACAAGCTGCCGAATACGGTCGGGATTGCCTACCGACGTACCGCCAAATTTGTGAACCTGCATCCAGTATGCTTCTCCGCGATGCGTAAGGCAGTTGCTGCCCGCTTCAAAGAGCAGCACACCCCGATGTTGCCCTGCCAACTTACGGAAGGAAGGTAGCAGGTGCAGCAGATGGGTAGTTGGCTTTCTGCTGGGATGCAGCCTTGAAAGGCAGGCGCTGATGCAGCCCCAGTATATTCAGAAGCCGTGCGTCTTCGTCGTAGTCATTCGTTGGCGATACCTTGGTGAGCATGATTTTGGCATCACTTGAAAAGATGGAATTCACGCCGGCCAGAAAGCACAGTGCCTGAGCTTCTTCGGAAAGCTGTGTGCGGCCAGCCGCAAGGCGAATGATTGCACGTGGCATGGCAATGCGTGCCGTGGCAATGACCCGCAGCGTTTCCCAGACTGAAACGTCCGGCTGGTTTTCCATTGGTGTCCCCGGCACGCGCGTCAGCAGATTGATCGGTACAGATTCCGGATGAGGATTCATTGTTGCCAACGTGTGGAGCAAACCAATACGGTCATCTATGCTTTCGCCTAGACCAAGGATGCCACCGGTACAAAGGGTTACGCCGGTTTTGCGTACGTTGGCTAGCGTCTCCAGGCGGTCGTCATACGTACGGGTCGTGACTACCCGCCCGTAGTACTCACGTGACGTATCAAGGTTGTGATTGTAGGCGTACAGCCCGGCTTCTTCGAGCCGCCGTGCCTGCGTCTCTGTCAACATGCCAAGAGTGCAGCAAACCTCGATGCCCAAGGCGTTGACGCTACGCACAATGTCAAGCACCGTCTCAAACTGCGCATCATCGCGGACATTGCGCCATGCCGCACCGAGGCAGACCCGACTGACTCCGTGCGCTTTGGCGCGTTCGGCAATAGCGACAACAGTTGCTTTGTCAAGCAGCGGTTGTAACGCTATACCCGTCTCATAGTGCGCTGACTGCGCACAGTAACCACAGTCTTCGGGACAGCCGCCCGTCTTGATGGAAATCAGGCGGCAAACCTGAACTTCCTGTGGGTTATGGTAGGCACGGTGGACTGTAGCAGCTTGGTAGACAAGCTCCAGCAGCGGCAGGTCATGGATTGCACGCAGTTCGTCGCGCGTCCAGTCAAAGCGAACCAGAGGTTGTGACATAGTAGAAGTCAGTCTCATTCTAGAAATCTCCACGGCAAACAGCGCCGGGATGCCCTTCAAAACACAACAACAGTCGGGTAGAGCGGGACGGTCCACACCGGGCTGACGTAGTACGGACTAAGGTACGGCGTATAGTACACATACGGGTCCGTGATGACAAAATCGTAGTCATACACGGTTTCCGTCGTGGTGGTGGTCGTGGTTGCGGGAGAAGCCGAAGCTGCTTCCAGTGCCCGCTGTTCGGCTTCGATTTCCTGCCCGCGCCGCACCAACTCCAGCATAATCTGTCCGCCGCGCGTCAGCAGGTCCTGCATTACGTCATCGGGGGTCACTTCAAGCGTGCGGCTGGGGTTATTCGGATCGGTCGTCGTGTAGCCGAGTTCACATGGATGCAGATTTGAGTTTACGATGGACAGGATTTCATCCCACAGTTCACCTGACAGAATCCCTAACTCCCACCTCCCATCGGCATAGTCATCAAAGCGCCCTTCCATCACAAACGACATAAAGACGATTTCGACCGGATCAAGCTTTTTGTAGATAGCTACGGCTACACGCAGGTCTTCCCAGCGTTCCTGCTGCAGGTAAAGCCGCCAACTGTTGTCATCCGGGAAGTCGTAGTAGCGCTCGAAGGCAAACTCGCCGGTTGCTAGGTCCACGGCGCAGTAGATGTCATAGACCGTGAGGTATTCCTCATATCGCTGGCGAAAGGTACGCACCCGCGCCTTGCCGGCCTCGGTCGGAACGTAGTCAGCGCCTTGGATTTCGATGAGGTGCTCGTTGAATAGCGTCTGGAGCACTTCCTGCAACACCATTTCGTCCGGGTCAGTAGGGGCCACGGCAAAGCGGCGGCCTTTGCGCACCATCTTGTCGAGCAAAAAGATGCTAGCAAACCCGAGGCGCTGTGCCTCGGTCAACGTGTAAGTGTGTTTGGTCATGGCCACGAATCTCCGGATTATGAGTTAGCTACGCCGACCACGGGTATTGAAGTTTCGGCCCGGTAGGGGCGCAATGGGGCGGGTCGCAGGTACGGTCGGACGAACGCTGCTGGGTGGCGGTGACACAGGACGTGCGACCGGCGCAGATGAGGGGGGTGCGACACGCTGTGCCGCTGGTCCCTGCCCCAAACCGCCAGACGCAATGGGACGGTTGCTTTCTCGCTGCTGAAACTGCCGCTGAGTCTGGTTTGACTGGGTGAGCGGTTGGCGGAAACTTGATGCCACCTTGGCAGTGTTAGGTGAGGGAGCAGCTGCCGGGATAGCCGGTTGGCTCGTCCGCTGCACCGGTACGTTCTGAGTGTAGTTGGTGATGGTTGTGCGATACGTTGCCACCGGCACCGGTGCATAGGGGCGATAGTAGGCCGGAAAAGCACCAAAGCCATAGGGAGAAACATACATGACCGGCCGGGGCGCCAGCGCCCACGCCAGAAACAGTGCCGTGGCAATGGGGAGTACTGCCGAGTAATAGACATCCGGACCGTAGACAGCCGGATGCCCCTGCACCTGTACCGTCGCCTCCGGCTGCCCCGGCGTTTGCTCGATGACGAGATTGGCGACTTCCTGCTCCTGACCGTCTCTGAGCAGGGCGACAAAGGAAAAGTTCTTCGTGTTTCCGCCGCCGTATTCCTGCACGCGGATGTAATCCACCTGACCGTCTTCATCGAGGTCAAGGTTGTTGATGGAGCCGGGTTGATTGAGCAGCCGTTCAAGGCTTTCAGCGTCTTTGGCCTGCTTGGTCAAGCCGATCAGTGCCTGTAAATCGAGCCCCTGCCCGGGCACATTGCTGGTTGCCGTCACCGTCGAGGGTTTGGTCGGCGGGGCCACAACTGGCTGTGGAGCCGGACGGGAAGATGAACCGGCCAAACAGCCACCGGTCAGCAAGACGGCAAGCCCTAAAGCCAAGCTGCGGCTCCAGAGTCCAACGTGTATAGCCATTCCAAAATTCCCCCTCTGTCGTCGCTCGGCTGGCTCTGGTCAACAAGAAGCCACCCTAGCAAAATTGCGGCCTTTTTGAAAGCCTTGTTTCCTTTTCTAAAGCTTCTCTTGTGTCCGTTCTCGCCTACTTTGAAAAGAGCACCCTGTCCCGAAATAGCCCATTCAAGGCAAGAAGAATTTCTCGAGAAGGATGGGTTGAGTTCGGTAGCAACCCCAAGGTCCGAACCTAAGCAAGGATGAAAGTTCTCCTGCAAGGTCAATCAACAACGCGATTGTTATCCAAAAAACACAACACGATTCAAAAAAATGAAGTTTTTCTAAACAAAGGCTTACGCCCCGGCGTTATGAAGCCAGCTCGGTCTGGACCAACCTGGCGTAGTTTCATTCGACTAGGGACAAGACCAATAGTGCGGATGCCAGGCCATTTGCGTGCACCGTCACCAGGCATGGCACGGATTTTGCCTCCAGAACTAGCTTATCAGCAAAGGTGGGTAGCAACCTACCTCTTGTGCGATCTCCTGCAAGCGAGGAAACCCCTATGTATGCGGAAGTGAGCTTTGGACAGCCTAGGCGATATGAATGGTACGCCGGCATCCGGTTTTTGCTGGCTAGCCTAGTTCTCATGGGCTTGGCCAACGTGGCTGCCATTGCACAGACCATCTACGGAAATATCTCCGGGCGCGTCACCGACCAGACGGGTGCTGCCATTGTCGGCGCACGCATCGAGGTCAAGAACCTAGACACCGGAGAAACCCGCGAAGTTGTCAGTGGCAGCGACGGCACCTACACGGTGCGCTCTCTGCCCGGTGGGCGGTATACCATCCGTTTTTCGGCAGACTCCTTTGAAACCCTCGTCCGTGAGCAGATTACCGTCACAGCAGCACGTGAGGCCACTGTAGATGCTGAACTCAAGCCCGGCAGCAGCCAAGAAGTCATCACCGTCACAGGTGAAGCCACCCTTATCGAAACCACCCGCAGCCAGGTGAGCAAACAGGTGGATGCACGCCGGATTCTGCAACTGCCCGGACGCAACACGCTCAATGGGCTGGCGCTGCTGCAACCCGGTGTCGTCAACAACCAGAACGGGCGGCCCGGTTCCGGTTTTGCTGTCAATGGTGCCCGGACCCGCTCCAACAACTTCCTCATTGACGGCACGCAGAACAATGACCCGTCGCTTTCGATTCCGGTGCAGAATCTTCCCCCGGAAGCTCTGGCAGAATTTCAGATCATCACCAACAACTTCTCGGCCGAGTTCGGGCGAAACGCCGGTGCCATCGTACAGCAGATCACCCGTTCGGGAACTAACGAATTCAGCGGCATTGCCCACTACACGTGGGCCGGCAACGGGCTGGATGCCCTCACCACAGCCCAGCAGCGTACGTTCAGCGCCGCCCGGGCTCAGGGCTTCAGTGAAAAGGAGGCTCTGCGCCGGGCGCGCGCCGTTGACGTGACAAACATCTGGGGCGCCACGTTTGGCGGGCCCATCAAGAAAGACAAGATTTTCTTCTTCACCAGCTTTGACCGGAACACGTTCCGCACCACGGCCGTGCCGATTACGGTGGCGCTGGCACCATCCGGGATTGCGGCCCTTCAATCTTATGCTGCGGCTAATCCGACCGGACCGAATGCCTTTGCGCCGGGTGCTCTGAACTTCCTGCTGAACACCTTCCCTGTGGCCAACGACCCAACGCCACGTGGCACCATCACCGTCCGGCGTCCGTCGGACAATGCCATCGTGGCAACCGTACCCGTGCAGCAGTTCAACCGGGCGCTGACCGGGAGCCTGCCTTATGGCAGAAATTTCTGGCGGATTCTCGTCAAAGGCGACGTCAACCTGACGAACAACGACCGCTTCTCCCTGCGCTATCTGCAGGACCGCAGCCGTGATCCCGGCTCTCCGACAGCGATTCCCGGCAATGAAATCGGGACGAACATAGATAACTACAACGGTGCAGTAAACTACATCCGCACGTTCAGCCCGCGGGTTGTCAACGAGTTCCGTTTCAGCTTCGTGGACCGGTCGCTCAACTTCCCTGAGAACCTACCGCCAGCCATCACGATTGGCGGCTTCAACTCGGTTGGCAACGCCAACTTCCCGCAGTTCCGCAACAGCCGCGTCATTGAGTTCACCGACGCTCTAACCTGGACCTTGTCCAAGCATACGCTGAAGTTTGGTGGCAGCTACAACCGCGTCAACCTCGATTCGTTCTTTGCCCCCAACTTCCGTGGTACCGTCAGCTATCCCTCGTTGACCGACCTGCTTTTTGACCGGAATGCCAGCTTCTCCCAGTTTGCCGGCACAGGTCTCGTCCCGGCCCGTGTCAACGAGATCGGCGTCTTCGTCCAGGATGACTACCGCATTGTGCCGTCGCTGACGCTCAATCTAGGCCTGCGTTACGAGTATGTCTCTGCGCCTTTTGGCTACTTCTCCAATGCCGAAGCTGACATCAACAACTTTGCTCCGCGCGTCGGTTTTGCCTGGAACCCACGGGTGGAAGGTGATGGCTTTATCGCCACGATACTGGGGAAAGACAAAACTGTGATTCGCGGTGGCTACGGCATTTCTTACGACCAGATTTTCCTGAATATCCTGCTCAACACCTCCCGTAACTTCCCGCGCGGCGTCAACATTGCCATCGGCCCCATCACCGGGCAGCGGTTGTACGTTCCGGCCAACCGTCCGGCGCCGCCGACGCCTTCGCAATTTACGGGTGATCCCAACCTGCTGCCGGTGCGGCTGTACTCGCCTAACAAGCGTGTGGCGCTCCCTTACCAGCAGGCGTTCAACTTTGGCTTTGAACGGCAACTGTGGGATGACTACGTGTTCAAGATGTTCTACATCGGCTCACGTGGGTTGAAGCTAGTACGGGAAGTTGAATCCAACATTGGTTTCAACATTACCGCCATCAACAACAACCCTTCCTTCTATGCCAACATCCTGCCGCAGTTGCAGCCGGTGCGGAATGCGGCCGGGCAAATTATCGCGTTCCGGCGCGACCCTTCGCGAGGCTCTACCCTAGTCGGGGACGGCCTGGCCAGCTCCTGGTATCACTCCCTGCAGCTCACACTGGGCAAGCGGTTCCGCAACGGCATCCAGTATGAGCTCAACTACACGTGGAGTGCGTTCATCAACGACAGCGATGACATCCTGGGCGGTCAGACCAACTCTACACTGCCGGCTAACCCGCTCAACTTCCGTCAGGATCGCGCGCGCTCCGGTCTCGACCAGCCCCACCGGTTCGTGGCGAACTACACGTTCGAGCTTCCCCGGATCAACATCTCCAATCCGTTCTTCGACCGTCTCATCAATGGCTGGTCAATGTCCGGTATTTCGACCTTCTCCTCGGGTACGCCATTTAGTGTCCTGAACGCCTTCAATGCCCTGGGTATTCTGCCGGGTCAGATTTCGACGGTGGAACTGTCGCAGCGCGTCAGCATCAATCCGGCCGGACAACCGGGCACGGCGACCGGCTTCCCTGGTGTCACCAATCCGTTCTATGTGGCCAACCCGGTCAACTCCGGCATCAACGGCAACTCCGGCCGTAACATTCTCCGCACCGGCGGCATTGCAAGTACCGACTTTGCCTTCGTCAAGCGGTTCCGCACCTTTGGCGAACGGCAGTCCCTCGAAGTGCGCTGGGAAGTCTTCAACGTCTTCAACCGGCGAAACTTCACGGTCATTCCGCCTAATACGGTGAACAATGCCACCAATCCGGCGCTGTTCCTCAACTTTGGGCAGACCAACGTCGGCGGGCGGAGCATGATTTTTACCGCGCGGTACATCTTCTAAAACTAAAAGAAAAAGCGACACCTTTGGCCCGCTGGCTTCATGCTGGCGGGCTTTTTTTGCTCAAATCGGGGCAGTCGCAGCCCACATGCCAAGACCCCGAAAAGTGCAAATTCGCAAAAAACCATCCAAAAATCTGAAGAAAAGGTCAGACTACGAGATTCGCCTGAATCCGGCAGGCCTTACCTTGTTCAAGGCACGAGTAAGGCTCTGGCCGTTGAGAAAGTGGTCAAGAACCCCCTGAGGGGCTTAGTCAGGGGCTGCGCCAACAGTATGGCTTCCATTTTTGGCATTGAATTTGCTCGTCACCCTAGGCACTACACTGAAAATACCATCTGCTGTTCTGCGGCAGCCGTAGAAAGGATGCTTCCATGCGTATGTGTACACTTTGGGGGATTTGCCCGAGGCTTTGGGCAACGAGCTGGATAGCCGGTCTCGTGGTCACGTTAGGCTGGCTGGGGACGGCCTTCTCAGTCCTTGGACAGACCACCAGTGGTCGCTTTGTCATTACAGTCAAAGACCCCAGCGGGGCCGTCGTAGCCGGAGCCAGTGTCTCTGTCACGAATGAAGGCACCAAACAAACCATCACTGGCACGACCACCGACAGCGGCATTTTCACATCGCCGCTGCTCCCGGTCGGAACCTACAGTGTCACCGTTGAAGCTGATGGCTTCAGCAAAGGTGTTGTTGAAAATCTCAGTCTCAACGTCGGGCAGGAGTACGGTGTGACCGTCACACTCCAGGTTGGCGGAGCCAGCGATGTTGTCACGATTTCAGGCGGGGAAGCCCTGCTTCAGACCACGAACGCCGAAGTGCGGAACACGGTCAATGCCCGGCAAACCCAGGAACTGCCGCTTATTACGCGCAGCCCACTGGCACTAGTGCAGCTTCAGGCAGGCGTCAACGGCCGGCTGGCCAACACGAACACCGTCATCAACGGGCAACGCGCCTCGACGACCGTCGTCACTCAGGACGGCATCAACATTCAGGACAACTTCATTCGAGCCAACGCCATTGACTTTTCTCCCAACAATCCGACAGTCGCTGGCGTAGGCGAAGCTACCATCATTACCTCCAATGCCACGGCTGATGTAGCTGGGTCCTCGGCCGTGCGGTTTGTCACCCCCTCTGGAACAGAAGAGTTTCATGGCGAAGTGTTCCTGTTTCACCGCAACAAGGTGCTGAATGCTAACGCCTTTTTCAACAATGCGGCCGGTATTCCACGCCCTAACTTCATCCGCAACCAGTTTGGCTTCCAACTGGGCGGTCCGGTAGGCATTCCCGGTGGGCCGCGCATCAAAAATCTGTTCTTCTTTGCCACCTTTGAGGGGATTCGGCAGCGGTCCCAGTCTGGGATAACGACCACGGTACTGACACCCGATGCCCGGCGGGGCATCTTCACTTACATTGACAATGCCGGCGTCCGCCGCACGATTGACCTGCTGGCGCTGCGTGGCATCTCCATAGACCCGACGATTGCTTCCTTCATTGCGCGGGTGCCGAACCAGTCAAACCTCACCACGGTGGGCGACGGCCTGAACACAACGGGTCTTCAAATCGTCCGCTCCGTGCCATTTGACCGGGACACCTCCGCCTACCGCGTGGATTACAACCCTAATGCCCGACACCACCTGGAGTTCATCTACCGGCGGGCGGATGAAACCGTTGGGCGCGCTGACATTGATCAGACGTTCAACAACCCAATCATCGTCAACAATGTCGGGCCGACCAACTTCGGCGCTGCCGCCTGGGTGTGGAGCATCTCGCCCCGGTTCAACAATGAAATCCGGTTTGGCGCCAACTTCACTGCGCCGTTTTTCAATGTGAAACGGCCGCAGAATCCGCCCTTCTTCCTGAGCGGGCTGCCCTTCACCAACCCTGACGTAACCTTCCTGCCGCAGGGACGTGACACCCAGATTGTCACCATCATTGACAATGCCTCACTTCAGTTCGGCGCGCACAACCTTCGCTTCGGGGTGCAGTTCGACTGGCTACGTGTGCGTCCCTACAATGAAGCCGGCATCGTCCCGACCCTTGGCATCAGTCAGCAGGTGCTGGGTGTGGGTGGCAACCCGGCGCCGCTGACAGCCACGCTATTTCCCGGTGGTATCAACGCTATCCAACTCCAAACGGCCAATGCCTTCTTAGCATTTTACAGCGGGGCGATTGGCTCGTTGTCGCGAACATTCAATGTCAGCGCATCACGTCCAAGAGCCGGCTTTGATCCAACCGCAGCCCAGACCCGCGATCTGCGCCTCAACCAGTTAGGAACGTACATCACCGACCAGTGGCGGATTCATCCCCGGGTTACGGTCAACCTTGGCGTGCGTTACGACTACATTACGCCGCTGTCGGAAGCCAATGCCTTCGCGCTCCTGCCGGTTAATCCGGCCGGCGCGACCACGGCCCAGACGCTGCTCAATCCAAACGGCATCGTCAACTTTGCCGGCCGGTTCTGGCGTCCTGACCGCAACAACTTTGCCCCGAACGTCAGCGTGGCGTGGGACATCAAAGGGCTAGGCCAGCCAACCGTGCTGCGTGGCGGCTACTCACTGGCCTATGTCAACGATGAAGCCATCCGCGCAGCGGACAACTCCATCCTAACTAACCCTGGTCTTAGCACAACGCTTGCCCCTACCCTGGCGCAAATCCAGGCTGTTGGGCCGCGGCTCAGCAATGCCACGACGCTCATCAACACGCTGCTGGTGCCGCCACCCTTCAATGTGCCTTACAGTTACGCCAGCCAGTTTGCCATCACCACCAACACGGCCTTTGGCAGCCCTGACCGGAACCTGCAGACGCCGTTCTACCAGCAGTGGAACGTCTCTCTTGAACGCGAGATTTTCCGGGACACGGTTCTGACCGTGCGGTACGTGGGCAACCGAAGCACCAACCTCATCCGGGCAATAGACCTGAACCAGTTGGATGTTATCAACAACGGGTTTGCCGCCGATGTAGCTCGGGCGCGGCAGAATGGCTTTTTAGCGCTTGCTGCAACCGGTGTGTTCAACCCGGCCTTCAATCCGGCTATTCCCGGCAGCCAGCCTTTGACCGTGTTTCCCAACTTGGCCGGCGGGGGGCTGCTGACCAATGCAACGGTTCGCAACCTCATCCAGACCGGGGAAGCGGGCAGTCTGGCCGGTCTCTACATCACCAATCGCCTGACGGGCAGTGTGGTCTTCCAGCCCAATCCCAACGCCCTCGCCACGAATATCCTTGGCAACTCCGGCTTTTCAAACTACCACGGGTTGCAGGTGGAGCTCCGGCGGCGCTTCTCCAGAAGTATCGCGGGTGACTTCCTTATCCAGGCCAACTACACGTACAGCAAAACCCTGACCAACACCGCCGGTACGGGGCAGACCCGCTTCGAGGCGCTCCTCGACAACCGGCAGCCCACGCTTGAAAAATCGCGGGCGCCCTTTGACATCCCGCACATTTTCAAGGCCAACGGCATCTATGAGTTGCCGTTTGGGCAGGGCAAGACGCTCGACCCCGGCAGTCCCTTCCTGCGTCGTCTGGTGGGCGGCTTCCAGGTCGGGTTCTTCCTGGAAATCGGGAGCGGTCCTCCATTCGGTATTTACTCTCGTCGTGGCACCATCAACCGTGTGACGGCCGGAACGCGCGGCGATCTCAACACCGTGGACACGACGCTGACACGGGGACAACTTCAACGCCTCGTGGGGATTTTCCGTACCCCACGGGGGCTGTTCTTCATCAACCCGAATGTCATCAACTTCGATGGCCGCGCCGTACAGCCCGACGGACAACCTCCCTTCAACGGACAGGTGTTTTTCAACCCACCACCCGGAAGAGCCGGTTCGTTGCAGCGGTTTATCCTCAACGGGCCTGTTCGCTACAACCTCGACATGAACATCATCAAGCGTACGCCCATCAACGAGCGGGTTAACACCGAGTTGCGGTTCGAGTTTTTCAACACGTTCAACTCGCCCATCTTCAACATTACCGATCAGAACGTGAATGCCACTAACTTCGGGCGTGTCACCTCGACCTTCAACGGCCCACGCAACATCCAGGTGGCGTTCAAGATCATCTTCTGATCTGCCCGCCTGTCGGAAACCTGCCCGCCGGCCACACACCGTGGCCGGCGGTTTTTTTGTGTCTGTGTTTATGCTGGAGCCGACCGCCCAATACCTTCAAGAGGAAGCTGCTCTGCGAAGGTGGGAAAAACCATCAGGAAGCCGTCTGAAAACCAGCGACGGCAGCTTCCCTCGGTTTCATAGTTTCAAGGGCTGCCCCCCGCTTCCAGGCTTGCCCCACTGCTAGAAGGTCTCTTGGAACTCCAACGAGCCGTTAACAGATTCTCAGAGCTGGTCTCCACATTCTGGAAATGTGGTCTCTGGAAACAGTGTCTGCCAATCTGTCTGCCATTGGCAAGCATGTGCCAGTGGTAAGCCATAGCGGGCCAGGAGGAAATATTCCTGGTTGCCTTCCGCACCCAGGACCGGAGAAGCCATCATTCGTTCCGGACTAAAGCCGGCGTGCTGGGCAGCAACCAGGACGCCGGCCATGGCGCTTGCATGTAGGCGCCGGTCCCGGACAATTCCGCCTTTGCCGACCTGCTCACGCCCCACCTCGAACTGCGGCTTGACGAGCGCCACCAATGCCGCTCCGGGCCGGGCAAGAGGGCCGAGCGCCGGTAGGATCAAGCGCAGGGAAATGAAGGACACATCGGCAACTATGACGGCAAACCGTTCGGGAAAGTCGGTCGGCACTAGGTAACGTGCATTGATACCTTCGCGTACAACTACGCGCGGATCGCAGCGGAGCTTCCAGTCCAACTGATTGTGGCCGACATCGAGAGCATAGACCTGCTTTGCCCCGTGCTGAAGAAGGCAATCTGTGAAACCGCCGGTGGAAGCGCCAATGTCAAGGCACAGTGCACCGCGCACATCCAAAGCAAACTCGCGCAGAGCCGCTTCGAGCTTCAGCCCGCCGCGTCCAACATACCGCAGCGGCTCACCGCGCAAACGTACCTTGGCGTCAGATGGGACAAGCAACCCTGGTTTTTCTGCCGGACGGTCGTTGACCAAAACCTGCCCGGCTAGAATCAGCGCCTGGGCTTTCTGCCGTGAATCCGCCAAACCGGTTTCCACAAGGTAGTGATCCAACCGGCGTTTCATATCCATCTCACCTGACGATCTCCGGCTGCGCCGGGAAAGCTACGCGCCGGACAAAACCTGGCGTAGGAAGCGCCCCGTGTACGAAGCCGGCACGGCCGCAACTTCCTCGGGCGTTCCCATGGCGACCACTTCTCCGCCCCCTTCGCCTCCTTCAGGTCCCAGATCAATGATCCAGTCAGCCGTCTTGATGACTTCCAGGTTGTGCTCGATAACCACCAGCGACGCGCCGCTGGCCAGCAGACGGTCAAAGACCTGAAGCAGAACGGTGACATCGGCCATGTGCAGCCCCGTTGTTGGCTCATCGAAAACAAACAGCGTGCCGGGACCGGATTCTTCACTTAGATGGGCTGCCAGCTTGAGCCGCTGGGCTTCACCGCCGGACAGGGTCATTGTGGGCTGCCCTAGCCGCAGGTAGCCCAACCCCACTTCCACGAGCCACCGCAGCCGGTCAGTCACTTTCCGTAGTCCAGCAAAGTGCGCCAGCGCCTCTGAAACAGTTAGGTGCAGGACCTCGTCAATGTTTTTTCCACGAAAGCGGATGTCCAGGACCTCCGGCTTGAAACGCTTGCCCTGGCAGGTTTCACATGGCAGTTCGACGTCAGCCAAAAACTGCATCTCCACGGTTACCGTGCCAGCACCTTGGCAGGCTTCACAGCGCCCGCCGGGAATGTTGAATGAAAAATGTCCGGGTCCGAACCCGCTCTGCTGTGCTTCGCGGGTCTGGGCAAAGATTTCCCGAATGGCATCGTAAGCCTTGATGTACGTAGCCGGGTTTGACCGCGATGAGCGTCCGATCGGTGACTGGTCAACGACAATTGTCCGGGTAATCAGTTCCCGTCCTTTGATAGCAGTGCACACGGCTGTGGCAGCTTCCGGCGACGCCAAGGCTTGGCACAACACCTCGTGGACAAGCGTGGACTTCCCCGACCCCGAAACGCCAGTCACACATGTCAACACGCCCAGTGGAATGGTCACGTCAATGTGCTTGAGATTGTGAACGGCTGCTCCCTGCAAACAAATTGCCTGCTGCCATGGGCGACGTGTTTTTGGCACGGGAATGCGCCGGTCGCCGCGCAGATAGGCTGCCGTCAGGGAACGTTCATCGCGCAGCAGCGCCTCCTGCGGCCCCTGAAACACCACTTCGCCGCCGTGTTCTCCGGCGCCGGGGCCAATGTCGACGACATAATCTGCTGCGCGGATGGTGGCTTCGTCGTGCTCGACAACAACCACTGTGTTGCCGCCATCGCGCAGACGTTCCAGTGCTCCGATGAGCCGGGCGGTATCGCGTGGATGCAACCCGATGCTTGGTTCATCCAACACGTACAGCGCACCCGTCAAGGCGGCGCCCAAGTGGGCAGCTAACTGCATGCGCTGGGCCTCACCCCCCGACAACGTTGACGCCATCCGGTCAAGCGTCAGGTAATCCAGCCCGACTTCACACAGGAAATGCAGGCGGCTGGTGATTTCTTCTAGCAGGCGCTTGGCAATGGTACGGGCTTCTGGGCTGAGTTGGGCCGGTAGGGCGGAAAACCACTCTAAGGCTGCGCGAATGGAGAGGCGACCGACCGAAGGCAGGTTCCGTCCGCCGACTTGCACCGCACATGCTTCGCGGCGCAGCCGTCCGCCCTGACAGTCCGGGCAGACGGTGTATCCCCGATACTTAGCCAGCAAGACCCGGACGTGAAGTTTGTATTTCTTGGTTTCAAGCCAGGCAAAGATACCCTTCACACCGGGCCAGTCACCCCCAGGTTCTCCTTCAATCACCAACTGTCGCTGATCGTCTGTCAAGTGCCGAAAGGGCGCTTGCCACGGAATGCCATGGCGTTTACACATGGCGCGCAGCTCGCGTTTTGCCCAGTCAAGCTGGGGTTTTTCAAACGGATCAATTGCACCTTCAGCCAGCGACCGCCCCGGATCGGGAATAACTTTGGCCATATCCACGCCAATGGTGCTGCCGAAGCCCTGGCAGGTTGGGCACGCTCCATACGGGCTGTTGAAGCTAAACAGGCTGGGTTCAGGCGTCGGATAGTCCAACCGGCACGTCTTGCAAGCAAAGCGTTCGCCGAAGCGCAGCGTTGCCGGCTGCGGCGTCACGACGTGGACGGCCATTTCGCCGTTGCCCTCCCGAAAAGCCATTTCAACCGATTCTGTCAGCCGCGAAATGTCATCGGCGCGCGCAACTAGCCGATCCGCAATGACTTCCACACCGTCGAGCGTCGGGTGGGGAAAGTCATCCGGTGTGTTGAGTTCCAGCGGCTGCCCACTGACGAGCAGCCGTCGGAAGCCACGCTGTAGGCAGCGCATCAGGTGGGCGACCGTTTGCTCGCGGATGTGGGCAAGGTTTTTCCGGCCTCTGGCTCCGGGCTTCGCAGTTGTTGCGGCTGGGGGCGTTGTCAGCAAGGGGAAAGTCACATACAACCGGGCGCCTTCCGGCAGTTTCCGCATAACATCCTCAACGACGGACTGTGGTGTGTCCCGCCGTACTCGCGCGCCGCACTGCCAGCAAAACACCTCGCCAATCCGGGCGTAGAGCAATCGCAGGTAGTCGTAAATCTCCGTCTGGGTGGCGACGGTCGAGCGCGGCTGGCGCGTCTGGTTTTTCTGCTGGACGGCAATGGCTGGGCAAATACCCACAATTTCATCCACATCGGGCTTGGGCAGGCGCTCCAGGAACTGGCGGGCGTAGGCCGAAAGGGATTCAACATAGCGCCGGTAGCCCTCGGCATACAGCGTGTCAAACGCCAACGAGGACTTCCCAGAACCGCTCACGCCGGTTATGACGGTAAGTTTTTCGTAGGGAATCGTAACCGTGATGTTTTTGAGGTTGTGAACCCGCGCGCCGCGAATGATGATGGGATCGGCAGCCGTAGCCAGCGGTGCAGCCGCGGGTACAGCACCTGCAGCAGGCGAAATAGCAGCGTCTGGCATCGGAATGCAGGACTACGTCTTGACCTTGTCGTGAAACTGCTTACGGAACTTGGCCACTTTGGGGGCAACAACCGCCACACAATACGGCTGGTATGGGTGGCGGGCAAAGTAGTTCTGATGATAGTCCTCAGCAGGGTAGAAATTCCGCAGCGGCTCGATTTCAGTCACAATTGGCGCATCGAAAATCCGTTTGGCCGTCAACTCCGCCACTACTTGGCGCGCCGTCTCATGTTGCGCAGGCGTAAGGTAATAGATGCCTGAACGGTACTGCGGCCCTACATCTGCACCCTGCCGATTCAATGTCGTTGGGTCATGGATGACAAAGAAGACCTCGAGCAGGTCGCGGTACGATACCACATTTGGGTCGAAGGTAATTTCAACAGCTTCAGCATAACCTGTTGTCCCTGAACACACTTGCTGGTAGGTTGGGTTGGGTATGTGCCCGTTGGCATAGCCGGAAACGACCTTTTCCACACCGCGCATGCCGAGATAGACGGCTTCCAGGCACCAAAAACAGCCACCGGCGAGAACGGCGACTTCATACGATGCAGTCATGCAGATAGCTCCTCCGTACTGACCTCACTAAGCGTACGGGCTTCGGCCGGTTCAAGATGAATCGTGATAGGGGCCAGACCGTACATCTGCCGAATCTGGGTTTCCAAAAGGTCACTGGTGGTGTGGGCGCGGCGCAAGTCGTCATGCCGGAAAACCAGGGTGAGTTCCGCAAAACCATAAGCGCCGCGTCCGCGTGACCGGACGTGGCGGACATCCACGACATCTGGGTGCTGGCGTGCTAGGGCGATGAGCTGTTCATCATCCACAGCCGCCGTATCCATCAGTTCGTTGATGGCCGTAACGAGAACGTGATACGCCCCCCAGCCCACTGCGGCGACGACCGCTAGCGACACCACCGGGTCAAGCCATGTCCAACCCACCCACATTCCCACCAACCCTACGAGCACGCCCACGGTGACATACACGTCGCTCAGCGTGTGCTGGGCATCGGCCAGCAGAAAAGGACTGCTGAGTTGCTGCCCGGCCCGCCGTTCGTACCAGACGACCAGCAGGTTGACGCACAACGTACCGAGCATGACGGCAAAGGTTAGCGGCGTCAGCGCCAGCGATGTGGCTGCGCCTGCCCAGAGCTGCAGCACGGCTTCGCGTCCGATTTCGTAGGCCACAACACCCATCAGGGCCGACACGACGAAAGCGCCGATGGGTTCGAGCTTGGCGTGGCCGTAAGGGTGCTCGCGGTCCAGTGGCTTGGCGGCTGCCCGGATAAGCCAGATACCAACGAGGTTGTTGGCTGCATCGGTTAGGGAATGAACAGCATCGCTTAGCACAGCCAGTGATCCAGCCCACCAGCCAGCTATGGCTTTGGCAACGACGATTGCCAAATGGGCTACCAGCAACCGCCAGAGCACACGCCGGGTAGCTGCCGAGGTCATGGGTAGCGGAGTATCACAAGCGGCCATAGCAGGCTAAATCCGCCTAATAAGCACCGTCTGTTTTTCCGGCAGCTCCGATACCCGTTTCGGCCAAGGGTAGTCTTCAGCGTGCACCTTGAACCAAGCCAAGGCCCGTATGTTCTGCAGGCGCCCAGACTTTGGCAGTAGGACGCACCGGAAACATCACGACCCGCGTCATATCAGGAACAACCACCGCCTTTGCCGGCCCAAACTGCGCCAGGACCAAATCTGCCAACGTCCAGAGCTGGGGCTGGGTGTTCGGTGTCCCGGAAATCTTCCAGCGCACCACTCGCCTTACAGGGTCAAAGGCCGTCAGCACGGTTGGCAGCCCATCACGTCCGCCGGTGAGCGTGTAGCGCAGGCCCTCGTCATCTGCGACGAAGCGCACTACAGGGGCAGTTGTCACCACCCGCCAGCGCAGGCTCCCCTGTCGGGTGCGCGTTTCAAGTTGGGCAATGCCTTTAGCTATCTGCTGTGAAAGGGACGTGTGTTCACCGACCATGCTGTCTCCCCAAGAACAAACCGTAGTCTGTTCAACTGAATGTGGCATATAGTAGGGCTACGCCATGATTCCTTCTGCGAGAAAGCATCCACAATGCCAACTTCCGTTATTCTTTCCGCTGTCCGTCTCCCGATTGGGAAGTTTCAGGGTTCACTGGCCTCCTTTACGGCTCCGATGCTAGGCGCTCACGTTGTGCGGGCTGCCATTGAACGTGCTGGGATTGATGCCACCCAGGTGGACGAGGTCATTATGGGCTGTGTCCTCCAGGCCGGACTCGGTCAGAACCCAGCGCGGCAAGCAGCCTTGGGCGCCGGGCTTCCGCCTACGGTAGCCGCGCTCACAGTCAATCAGGTATGTGGCTCAGGTCTTCGCGCAGTTATGCTGGCCGCTCAGGCCATTCATGCTGGAGATGCCGAGTATGTTGTTGCCGGCGGCATGGAGTCTATGACCAATGCGCCCTATCTCCTACCTAAGGCGCGTGAGGGCTACCGGATGGGCCACGGTCAAGTTCTTGACGCCATGATTCACGACGGGCTGTGGTGCGCCTTTGAAAACTGGCACATGGGCTGCACGGCAGAAGTCGTTGCCGAACGCTATGGCATCTCGCGCGAAGCACAAGACGCCTTTGCGGCCAACTCTCAAGCCAAAGCGATTGCTGCACAACGCGCTGGCGCATTTCGGGCTGAAATCGAGCCGGTGACGATCCCACAGCGCAAAGGCGACCCGCTCGTTTTTGCCGAAGACGAAGGGCCACGTGCTGATACAACGGTTGAAACGTTGGCCAAGCTCAAGCCGGTCTTTCAACCCAACGGAACAGTGACAGCCGGCAATGCCTCCACCATCAACGATGGTGCAGCAGCCGTGGTTGTCACTTCAGAAACCCAGGCTAAACGCCTAGGACGCCAGCCGCTGGCACGCATTGTGGCCCAGGCCATGAGTGGTATTGAGCCAAAGCTCATTATGATGGCTCCGGTAGAAGCCACACGGCGCGTTCTTGCTAAAGCCGGGTGGCGGGTTGAGGATGTGGATTTGTTTGAATTCAACGAAGCCTTTGCCGCACAGGCCATCGCCGTCATCCAGGAAGTCGGCGCCGATCCAGCCCGAGTCAACGTCAATGGCGGAGCCATTGCGCTGGGACATCCTATCGGTGCCAGCGGAGCACGGGTGCTGGTGACACTCCTGCACGCACTCCAGGCACGTCAGGCAAAACGCGGCGTGGCTGCCCTTTGCCTTGGCGGTGGCAATGCTGTCGCTCTGGCTGTCGAGCGCGAATAAGCTCCGCTACCTTAGGCTGACCGGCTGGAAAACCCGCAAGGAGCTTGTCCGGCGCAGGCCGAGAAAAGACGTTTCGGGAGGTAGTATGCGAGTCAAGCTTTTTGATATTGCCTATGCCCGTTCAGGCGACAAAGGTGATACCTCTAACATTGGGCTCATTGCCCGTCGTTCGGAGTTTTATCCGGTGCTGTGCGAACAAGTCACAGCCGAGCGTGTCAAAGCGCACTTTGCCGAACTGTGCCACGGCCCGGTCGAGCGATACGAACTGCCCAATCTTGAAGCCCTCAACTTTCTGCTCCACAGGGCGCTAGGCGGCGGCGGCACCGTCTCGTTGCGTAGCGACGCGCAGGGAAAAACCTACAGCACGGCGCTGCTGCGGATGGAAGTTGAGCTACCGGATCACCTTGCACACCTTATCAACCCGACGTAAGTCTTGGCAAAAAACATGGCATTCGGCACAGCATAAAGACTTTGCTGGATGCGTTATGCGTCTGGTTGCGCCTCATGTGCTATGTTTTTGCATCCACATGTTGTAACCCCTACCGGCTATGGATGATCTCACCACGCTTGAAGCGTTCGTTGTCGGCGTCGAAGACCACACGACGTTGCTCAAGCTTTACTTGGAACGGTTGCGCCGCGCGCCGCATAACCCGACTTACCACCTGGCAGTCTGCGAGCACACCGACGAGCTGCTAACGGCCGTGCGCGGGTTGCACCGCGAGCAGAACAACTTGCCGCCCCACGTGCTTGGCGGCATTGAGGCTCTGCTCTCGCTGGCCGAGGCTAGCGCTGCACTGGCCTTGCGTCTGGCCGGCTTTGCTCCCGAACAGCAGTCGCTGGCCCTGGACGGATTGACGCAAGCCACAACATGCTTTGTGGATGTCGTGCGTGCGATGAGCACACCTGAGCGGGCGATTGACGCTTCGTTAGCCCGGCAGATTACCCAGCGGCTTCAGCGCTTTCTGACTGCACCGCCTACCGTAACTGCCCCCTCAACCAACCAGCAGACACGGCGGATCACAACTGAAATCACCTTTGATGGCAACGAAGACCCCTTCGATGACCTCGCCATGGACATTGATGACGAGCTTCTGGATGAGGTCATCAGCAGCCTTGAAGGGGCCTTTGATACGGCTTTGCACCCTGCCTCTGCCCTGCCACAAACAGTTGAAGGAGACGAATCGTCTTCCGACATCCCTCCTGAAGTCCACCAACTGTTTGCAGAGATTGCGGCGGGTTATGTTCAGCCCATCAAGGATTTCATTGCTGAGCTGCGCAAAGGGGCCTTTGCCCGCGACTGGTTGGAGGCCTGCCGTCCGGCAGTGGTCAATCTGCGTCGCGCCTCACAGTCCATTGCCTTCACCGACCTGAGCACTCGGCTGGAACGTCTGGAATCCGTGCTGCTCCAAGACCACAGCGAAGGCGACCGACGGCGCTACGGCCGACACTGGAAGCTGCGTGTTCTCAGCGCTTATGCGGATTTAGAAGACTATCTCCCGGCAACCTTTTTTGTTCCGCCAGCTCCAACCTCATCAGAGAGCATCCTGGTAACGACACTGCTCAAGCAGGTTGAAGGCGTTGGACAGAAAACGATTCAGAAGCTCTTTGCAGCCGGGATGTCACGCCTTGAAAACTATGCCTCGGTGCTCCCCGGCGACATTGCTCTTGCTGCCGGGATCAGGCGCACCTTAGCCGAGCGTATCTGTCAGCGCGTTCATGCTTACCTGCGTGCCCGGGAAGCCAACGATGCCAACGCAGCGAAGCGCCTGCTTGGGCTGGTCGAAGAACTCAAACAGCGTCAGTTTGAGTTCAAGCGGGCAATCCTTGAAGAATGGTATCGCCGGACGGACTCAACAGAGAAAAAACGTTGCCGCAAAGCGCGTCAGGAAGTGATGTGGCGTATCAACATTGCCTTGGTCGAGCTCGAGCAGCTTGAGGTTCTTTACGAAATCCGCAACGCTGTTTTCGACAAACGCATCCGGCGGCTGGAAGAGTTGGTCGCCACGTTGCTGAGGATGCCATGAGCCTTGTTCGTCACCAAACCATTCTGTTTGTGGGGAGTGATCCAGAAGTAGCCCAGCTCGTCCACCGAACTTTGACGGTCGCTGGCTACCACGTCCTCACAGCCAACGAACCGAACCTAGCATGCACGCTGTCTGATCAGGACCCAACGCTCATCATTGTTGACACCACAGCGGGCGTTGGAGAACTGGCTCCGGCACGCATTCTACGGGAACAATTTGTCACGACACCGATCATTGCCTTGACGCGCCTGCCGGACGAGATTCTCTCGCGCGCTATGGAGCGGCTGCGGCTCTCCTCACTCGTCAAGCCTGTGACGCCCGCATTGCTGCTGGCCACAGTGGCTGACGAAATTGAGTGGTCACAACATCAGGGCAGACACACCCGCGTCACCTCGCCACTTGAAACCCTTGACATCAGTGAAGACCTTGTCTCACTTCTGGGCCAACAGCAGTTTGCGCCACCACTTGAGCTTGCCTACCACCGCGCGCCAGCTATGGAATCGGCGCTGGCTACAGCCAACCTTTCTCCCTCAGATACGGCGCTGCTGGACCTGTTTGACGGCCAGAATTCCCTTGCCGACATCATTGCCAACCTGCCCCACCTCGAACCCAAGATACTGTTTTTGGCAACCTACCTTGTGCGGATAGGATGGCTGGTGCCCTGCTTGGCCGCGCCAGCAAGGTAGACTTCCGCAGACAACTTCCAAAGGGATAGAATGACCGAACGATGAAAGTCGTGGATGTCATTCTCTGGGCCAAGGAAGTGGAAGTACGTGGGTTGCCACCTGAGCTGACAACCGAGTATGAACAACGGGGTGCGTTCTGGGTGACACGCGGATTACGAATGCCGCGCGGCCTGTTTGAACTTCTCGAAATTGAACACCCAGAGCTGGTTTTCCGAAAGTACGAAGTGCCAACGCCGCCAGCGGCAGGGCAGCCAAGTTCACCAAGCCAGGGGGAAGCTTCGACATGACGACAGCGCGGATGGAAGCCTTGCAAAAGCTCTTGGCTACCAACCCAAACCACCCAATGGCACACTATGGCTTGGCCAACGAGTACTGGAAGCTGGGTGATTACCAGGCAGTCGTCAAGCACATGACAGCCTACCTGGAAACTAGCGATGACCAGGGCGCTGGCTATCGCCTGTTGGGGCAGGCATACCACTACCTTGGTGATATTGCCGCTGCTCGCGCCGCCTGGGAGCAGGGGCAACGTGCAGCCGAACGCCATGGACATCCCAGCCTAGCTGCCGAAATTGGCGAACTGTTAGCCGGCCTCGAGGCGTAAACTATGCCGGTCCGACTCCAATTGCACCAGCGCTGGACCATTCTGGGAAGCCTGGTCATTGGGCTTCTCGGCAGTGGCTGCTTTATCTCTTGGCGCAATCAGAACGTTAGCGCCCAAGCTGAAGCAATGCTCCGGCAGGTAGCCTCGAGTACCGGGTTGCCCCTCAACGGACGCCTTACTTACCTGCCGGCTGCCAAAACGGCAACTGTCCACCGGGGTAGTGAAAGCTATGATCAGGCACAGCTTCAGCTTAGGGCAACCCGGCAGGCGCTTGAACGGGAACTTATCCGCCGTCCGACCCCAGACGGCCACCGCACACTGGGACGCTGCTACCTTGCCGAAGGCAAATCGCTTGCTGCCTTCGCCCACCTGCAAATGGCGGTTCAGCAATTTCCCTATGACCCCTCCCTGCATAGCGACTTGGGGCTTGCTTTGCTAGAAGTTGCCCGCACTTCACCGGCAGCAGCCGAAGAGGCCTTGGATGCTATAAACACAGCGCTGCGTTTAGCCCCAAGCCTGCGCGAAGCCCAGTACAATCGCGCGCGGGCGCTCGAAATGCTCGGCCGGTGGGATGAAGCACGTCTGGCTTGGCAGGACTACATCCGGCACGACCCTGACTCGGCCTGGGGTGCTGCTGCCCGTGAACGGCTTGAATTTCTTAGCCGTTACAGTTCGCTCCCTACCGACAATCCCAGACAATAGCCCTCGGGTTTAGATAGACGGCTCGCGGATCAGAGCCGGTGATGGCAGCTTTGTTGCCTCCGTCCGTCTCATGACACGTACCCGGGCGACGCGCCGCCGCTCGACCTGCTCAACGCGGAATTCGTAGCCTTGATAGCGGATGACGTCGCCGGAAACCAACAGTCGTCCGGCCTGGGTCATCAGAAACCCGGCCAGCGTGGCGTAGTCATCCGATTCGGGAAGGTTGAGTCCGAATTTACGATTCACCTCACGCACCGCAATAGCACCGTCAAAGATGAGCGTGCCGTCCGGCTCGGTCCACACCATGGTTTCCTCGTCGGTGATGTCGTGCTCGTCACGAATCTCGCCGACAAGCTGTTCAAGGATGTCTTCCAATGTCACGATACCTTCAACCGTACCGTGTTCATCCACCACGATGCCCAACGGTGACTGGGCCAGGCGCAACTGGCGAAGGGCTTCGTCTAAGTGTGCCGTGTCAGGCACAAAAACGGGGCAGCGCAGCAGGGCAGCCACAGATACCGGCTCTTTGCGCACTATGCAGCGCAGAATGTCCTTGAAATGGACGAACCCTACAATGTTGTCTGGATGGGCATCGTAAACCGGCAAGCGCGAGTAACCCGACTCATACAGGGTCTGAAGCACCTCTTCCGGAGTGGCCGTCAGTGACACGCCAATCACTTCCGGGCGCGGCACCATAATCTCCCGGACAATCGTGTCACTAAAATGAAACACGTTATGGATGAGTTCGCGCTCTTCAGACGTGAGATACCCGCTCTGGTGGGCCAAAGCAACAAGCTGCTGGATTTCTTCCCGCGTGTAAGCGACGGCATGGTGTCCACCTGGCAGTGGCGTAATCCCAAACAGGCGCGCAGCGCGGGCGCCGGCCCAATCCAGAAGTTGGATAAACGGGCGAAAGAAGCGGCAGAAGATATCCAACGGGACGGCGACGGCCAGCGCAATCTGATCTGCCCGTGCTAAGGCTAACGACTTGGGGACCAACTCACCGAAAACGATATGCAGTGCCGTGATGAGCGAGAAGGCAATAGCGATAGCAGTAGCATGGGCAGAGACATAGAGCCACAGCCCATTGGGCAAAAAGGCCGACAACCAGTCCTCAAAAACGCGGGCCAAGGACACTTCCCCAATCCAACCCAAGCCAAGGCTAGATAATGTAATGCCAAATTGGGTGGCGGAGATGGTCCCATCGAGATCGTCCATTAGCCGCAAGGCAGTCACAGCCTGTCGTCGTCTGCTTGCTGCCAATGGAAGCAACCGTGGACGCCGGGCTGCCACTAGGGCAAACTCGGCTGCCACAAAAAAGGCATTCGCAGCTACGAGAAGCCCGACGACAATAACCTTTAGGACGACTAATGGAACGGGATCACCCATCCTGACAACCCTGGGATGACGGTGGTGCTGGTGATGACAGCACCACCAGGGTTGGACGTTGCCTACACGGCTGCAGAAGCAGCCGAGGCCTTCCCATTTTTCTTCTCAAATTTGACGAAGGCTTTTTGAAGGGCCTGCTCGACAGCTTCTTCAACTTTTTCCTGGGGCTTTCCTGATGCCGTAGTCAATTCACTGATCACCAGATACCGTGCGCGTTCAAGCAGGCGCTTTTCACGAAATGACAGCGGCTTGAGACTTCCCAAGTAGGTCAGATGCTTGAGAATCTCCGCCACGCTGAAGATGTCGCCACTGCGCATCTTTTCTGAAAATTCCTTGAAGCGGTCCTTCCAATCCGAAGGTGGTGCAACAAAGTTAGTTGCCAGAAGTTTCAGCAGTTTTTCTCCGTCCACGGTCTTGATTGGGGTACGAATACCGATGGACTCCACCTTGTCAACTGGCACGTTGATGGTGGTGTTACTGGCACAAAGACGTAACTGGTAAAACTCCATTTCGACGCCATCAAACTCCATGCGTTTGATGGTTTCGATGACGCCGATGCCGTGGTTAGGATAAATCACCTTGTCGCCTACTTTAAATCCCACAGTAATGACCTCCCTAAGTGATGAAAAGGGGCCTTGCAAGCATGTGACACAGTTTGGACACCTATGGCAGATCAGCCATTCTGAGGAAACTACCCAAAGGAAAAGGTGTGACCGCGGCACATTTTATGCCGACCAGGGTGGACGGTCAAACAGATTGCGATACCATGTCTTTTAGCCTGTGAAGAAAACCCTAACCAAACTCCCTATGACTTCCTTGCTAGAAGGACCCTGTTTGGATGTCTGCTTCAGATGACCCTACTCGTACACGTGCATTTCTGTATGACCTTACCGTTGCACCGGTATGGTGCGAGCGCTTCCACCAACTGCTGGTCGAAACCATAGCCCTACCGGAAAGTGGACGCATTCTGCTTGTTGAGTGTGGCACCGGTGGACTGGCGATTGAACTTGCCCACCGGCTGCGCGATACCGGCACCGTCACAGCCAGTGACAGTGACCCGGCGCGGCTGCAGATTGTTCGTGACAAGTGTCAAGTGGCTAAGCTTGACAACCTACGCATTCTCGACCGCCAGCAACTGAAAAACGACCCCGTCACAGACGGTTATGATTTGATCGTAGGGGATGCTTCCCTGCTTCCCACCGACGCCCTCCACCCAATGCTCACCTTACTACGTGAGCGGGTCGGAGAAGGAGGACAGGTTGCGCTTTACACCATCTTGCGCGGTAGCTTTGACGAGTTTTTCTCTATCCTCTGGGAAGCGCTCTACGAGTGTGACCTCGCCGAGGACCTGGTTGTGCCGCTTGAAGCCTTACTGCGGACATATCCTACTGCGGCCGACATTCGTGATCAGGCTACTCATCTCGGGCTCCATAACGTCACCGTCACCAGCAATAAGGAAATGTTCTCCTTTGACAGTGGACAGGCATTTCTTGAGTCCCCACTGATTGCTGGCTACTGGCTTGACCGCTGGCTGTCTATTGTGCCACCTGATTATCTCGATGCTGTCAAGACTTCCATCCGCGACATTATTGACCGCGACCGTGGGAGTTATCCCTTTGAGGTCAGTATCAAAGCAGCCCTGCTCACGGCTCGCGCTGAACCACTCGACATAGCCGACCAGCCTGAAGATTCTGAGGATGAAGATTCCGAAGCCTTTGAAGATTTTGAAAGCCTTGAACTCCCTGAAGACAATACCTAGCTTCTTCCATTCCCCGAAAAGACAACGCTGCCAGCTTCAGTTGCCCATCCCCTTCCATCAGCTAGCTCCCCCTTACTGGCAAGCTGGTTTGCGGCTACTTCTTTGCTTAGCTTGGCTTTGGGGTAGTAGCCTTGGTCTTTCTGTGTCAGCCCAGGAGCCAACCTCCCTGAACACTACTACTGCTGCCATTGCGCGCTTTGAAGCCGGACAGGATGCCCACCAGGCCGGCAAGCTCCACGAAGCGCTCCACCTCTACGAAGAAGCTCTAAGCCTAGACGACACCTTGGCACCTATCCACTTTCAGCGCGGCATGGTCTTACTGGCACTCCAGCGCCCAGTCGAAGCTGTCACGGCTTTTGAACGCTGTGTTGCGCTCCAACCCGATTTTCTGCGCGGCTGGTTGCAATTGGGCGCAGCAGCACTGGCTGCTAACAACATCGCACAGGCTGAACGTGCCTATACCACAGTGCTGCAACTTGCACCAGAACATCTGGAAGCACGACTTTACTTGGCCCGCCTGGCGCTTCGCCACCAAAAACCAGAAGCTGCGCTGGAATTCCTAGCGCCGCTTGGTGCAGCAACCGTCCATCCCGAAGTGGCGGTCGTGCGCGGACAGGCCTATCTACTGACAGGGCAGACTGAAGCTGCTGTCAAAGCCTTTTCTCAGGCCCTCGGGGAGCAAGCTAACCATCCCGAAGCGCGCCGTGGACGCGGTGATGCCTACGCCGCCCAGGGGCAGATGGAAGCAGCCATAGCGGACTGGCAAGCCGCTTATTCGTCCACGCCAAATGCCGAAATTGCCGCGCATATTGTCAGCGCCATGCACCAGCTTGGCCAACGGGAAGCCGCCCGTACCTTTCTTGAAGCTGCTCGGAAACAGTTTCCACAAGATGAGCAACTGGCAACGCTGGCATCCTCACTTGAGGGCGAAGCAGCTATTGTCGCTGCTGCGGCCCTGCTCCGGGCTGGGCGCTTTGCTGAAGCGGCGGCCGCCTACGCGCCGCTAGTAGCTCAGGCCCCCAAAGCCATTGCGCCACGCGCTGGGCTGGCGACCGCCCTGTTCAAGCTCGGTCGCTTTGCCGAAGCGGCCGAGCACTTCACCATTCTGCGCCAGCAACAACCTGAAGTCGCGGCAACCTACTTTTTTCTCGCTGTTTGTTATGACAAAATGGGTGACTACAAACAGGCGCTAGCTACGTACGAAGCGTTTCTTGCGCGTGCCGATAGCGTTCAAAACCGACTTGAAATCGAAAAAGTCCATCTTCGGTTGCCCAGTCTAAGACGGCAGGCCGAACAATTGAAACCCCGAAGGCCCTAAAACTGGGTCATTTCTTCAATGGTTTCCCAGTCGGGTCGTCTTTAACTAGAACTAGCCGGGCTACCCTGGCGCGCAGGAGGGCAGGACGATGTGGCATTCGACTTTGTCTCAGCGCAATCGCCGTCAGGTATGTCGAATCCTTGGTCTATGGCTCTGGATTACTGTGGTTGGCGGTGGGGTCTGGGCAGACGATCTTCCCAAAGCAGCCCCGGCATTGCCAGCAGGGCTGTCGGAGACCGAACGACAGACCCTTCTGAAAGAAACCAACCCCAAGGATCATCTAGACACATGTCTCAAAGTTGGATTCAGCCGGTTAGCCACAGCCGCCGAAGCTGTCAAACAAGAGCGCTATGAAGCAGCCGCGCAGGCTTTGCGTGTCTATACCAGCCTGCTTGATTACACCCACACCTACACACGGCAAACAAAGGAAAAGGTACGCCAGCAGATGCTACGTAAGCTGGAAACCACACTTCGCCAGCATGTACCGGTACTGGAGTGGATGCTCAGTAGTATTCCCGAATGGCACGAGGGCTGCGCCCGTCAAGCGCTCAACCGTGCCAAGAGCATTCGCCGAGAATCCCTCAATGCCTACTTTGGCAGCGAATTCCTCAAGGCCGGTGATCCAACGACCGAGTAGCCATAGCCTGCTATGACTGCGCGACGACCACGACTGTCCTGCTCCTCGTTGTTGGATCTGCTGCTTTTGATCATCCTTTTCACGGTTAGCCCTGGCCTGTCGCTGGCACAGCAGCGCGGCGATGTACTCAACGAGCAGGAAATCGAACGCGTCCGCGAAGCTCAAGAAATTGACCAGCGAACGGAGGTGTTCCTTAAGCTGGCCGGACGCCGCCTCAATGCTCTCGAAGGTCGCCCTGATCAGCTTACCAAGCGCGACCAGTGGGGCGAGCCGCCCAGTGGCTCCCCCCAACAACTCCTGACAGCCTACAGGCGCATTCTCGAAGAACTGGCTGACAAGCTCGATGCCGTTGCCGAAACCAAAGGCGAAAAAGACCCCAAGTTGCGCAAGGCCTTGGCGCGCCTGCGCCACGATATGGAATCTCACCTGACCCGTTTGGAACGCCTCTCCCCGGGTGATGATGAGCTGGCTGCACACCGGGCAGCCCTTCAGATGGTGCGCCTGCTGCTTGACGGAGCCAGCGACGCCCTGGCGAAATAGTGCCGTCTCTGGCAGCGTGCCGGTCTGCGAACAGCTTCGACTTGCTTTCTGTCATCCACCGATGTCCCTAACTGAAAAACTGTCGAGTTTGCCAACTTGCCCGGGCTGTTACATGCACAAAGATGCCCACGGCACGGTCCTTTACGTCGGCAAGGCCAAAAACCTGCGCCACCGTGTGCGCAGTTACTTTCAATCCAGTCGCTACCATGATCCCAAAACCCAGGCCCTGGTGGCGCAAATTGCCGACATTGAGTTCATCGTCACCGACACGGAAGTTGAGGCACTCGTGCTTGAAAGTAACCTGATCAAGCAGTACAAGCCGCGCTACAACATCCTGCTCAAAGACGACAAGCAGTATCCGCACCTGAAGCTAACGCTCAACGAACCCTTTCCACGGGTTATCAAGACGCGGCGTGTACTCAACGATGGCGCACTTTACCACGGCCCCTACCTGCCGGCTTCGCTAGCCCACCAGACGCTCAAGCTCATCAACCAGATGTTCCAGCTCCGTACATGTGACATCGAGATTGATGGCAAACGCGACCGGCCATGCCTGGAGTACCACATCAAACGCTGTCTTGGCCCATGCGTCCGGGAACTGTGCAGTCCAGCGGAATATGCTGAAGCCGTTCGGGATGTAAAGCTGTTTTTTGAGGGCAAAAACAAGCAGCTTGTCGCCGAGTTGCAGGCCCGGATGGAACGGGCTGCCGAAGCCCTGCGCTTTGAGCAGGCTGCCCGCTACCGCGACCAGCTTCGCTTGATCGAGCGGCTTGGTGAAACCCAGAAAATGATGCTCAAGGATGCAGCCGACGTGGATATTTTCGGCTACCACCGCGACGGTGCGCGGCTGGCCCTTCAGCTTTTCACCATGCGCGAAGGACGCATCATCGGACGGCGCGAGTTTTTTTGGGAAGACCTCCCGGCGGACGACAGCTTCGATCCGGCAGCTTTCCTGGGCGAGGCATTGACGCAGTACTATGCCTTGGGCAACTACGTACCTCATGAAGTCCATGCCCCACACGACTTTACTGACCGGGACGTACTGGAAGCCTTCCTATCCGAGCGGCGCGGCGCCAAAGTGCGTATTCTGACACCCCAGCGCGGACAAAAACGCGAACTCATTGAACTTGTCACGCGCAATGCACGTCTGGCCTTTGACCAGCGTTTTCGGATGCTCAAGCCCGATATGGCCGAGGTCCTTGACGAACTAACCGACATGCTGGCGCTGCCCCGCTTCCCAGCGCGCATCGAGTGTTTTGATATTTCTCACATCCAGGGTGCGGAAGCCGTTGCTTCTCTGGTCGTGTTTGAAAACGGGCAGCCGGCCAAGGACGAGTACCGGAAGTTTCGGATCAAGACAGCCACCGGCGGCGATGACTTTGCCGCCATGCGCGAGGTTGTCGGACGGCGCTATGCTCGGCTCCTGCGGGAAGAAAAACCCCTGCCCGATCTGGTCATTGTGGACGGCGGCAAGGGACAACTCAGTGCTGCCGCCCAGGCGCTGCGGGAACTCGACCTGGAAGCCCTGCCGCTGGCTTCAATTGCCAAGCGTGAAGAAATCATCTTTGTCAAAGGGCGGGAACAGGACCCAATCCGTTTGGATCCGCACTCGCCCTTGCTGCACCTTATCCAAGCCATTCGGGACGAAGCCCATCGCTTTGCTGTCACCTTTCACCGCCAGCGTCGCACGCTACGGGATTTTGATTCCGAACTGCTGGCCATTCCCGGCATCGGGCCAAAGCTCAAAAACCGCCTTTTGCGCAACCTCGGCAGCCTAGAAAACATCCGGCGCGCCAGTATTGCCGAACTAACTCCGTTTGTCGGTGCGTTGCGCGCTCGTGCTATCTGGCAGCACTTCCACCCGGAGACCCCGGCTGCCGACGCCTGAACAAAGCAGGTCAGAAACGCTTTGTCACACGCACGTCGAAGCCAAAGTTACCGCGCTGGTCGCGGACGCCGATGATGGACAGGTTGTTGCGCAGGCGGTACTCGATGAGAATGATCTGCTCTTCGGCCGTGGCCAGGTTTGTCGAAAAGGTCACGCTTAGGTCCTTTGTGATGCGTCGTCCAACGGTTAGCCGCGCCGTAGGGTCGCCACCACGCCCTACTAGCAACGGGTCAATTTGAAACCGGTTGATGCCAAACAGCCGTCCGGTTTGCTCTTCGATGCGTTCCGTCAGCAGTTCGGAAAGCAGGGTTGTTGCAGCACTTACATTGGCCTGCTGTGCTGCAGTGACCGTGTTGGCAATCTCTGGGGGCGGCAACCTTCCGGTTGCCAGTAGGGACAAGATACTTGACTGTGGCAGGTTTGGCTCTGAACGCAAAATTGGCGTGAAGTTGTCGGCTGTGCCCGTCAACCCGACAATGATGCGGTAGCCCTGAATGGTTGCTTCAGCCTGAATGTCATAGAACGTCGTGCCGGCTGGGCCTTCGGGAATAACCACCACGCCGCGTGTGACCTCAAAGCGATCGTTGCGAAACTCAAGCTGCCCGCGTGTAATCAGAACCCGCCCAGAGACCTCCGGGTCATCTATCGAGCCGCTCAACCGCAGTGACGCTGAGCCAACCACGTCAGCAATGTTGTTCCGAATAAACAGCGTGTCCGGCGCTTCCACCCGGACATCGAGCGTCGTGAACGTCGTGCGCTTGGTGCGGGTTTGAAGGGAGCTGCCTACGCCGCCCAAGCCGATGAACTGCGTCCGTACCAGCGTCGCCAAGTCAGTGTTCGTGGTGTACTCGGCGCGTTTGATGCGCACTACGCCGCTTAGCACCTGGAGCGACCGGTTGCCCTGAAGTACCAGATCGCCATCGGCCAGCGAACGAATGTCACGCGGATATTTGACTCGTATGTTTTCAGCGCGCAGCCCGAACCGCCACCGGACATCACTCAGGCGCTCAAAGACTGCCCCACCGGTTACTTCGATCTTTCCACCGCCGGCATCGGCCGTCAGGGTCTCGATCTGCGCCCGGTTAGCATTGAACAGAATACGTCCGCCGCCGTTTTCAAGCGCCAGCGGCACATCAGTCATCCGCAGGCCGAAGTCATCAAGGTCGGTGTAGCCGGTCAGGCGCGGATTGAGAAGGCTGCCGCCCACGGTGGCTTTGATGGTCAACTCACCCCGCGAGGTGATGCGTTTTGAGAAACCACGCAGTAGCCTTAGGTCTACCTTTCCTTCGGCCGTGACAACATCGCGGCCGCCAGTCAGTCCTAGTCTCCCAGCTAGCGTCAGCGAAGTTGTTTCGCCGCGCTCATCCCGGAGACGAAATTTCCGAAACTCCAGCGCTTGGTCGCTGATGGAAAACTGAATAGGACCATCGTTGACGATGACATAGCTATCCTGCACAGCGCCAAGTTCGCCCAGTGGCACGACAAGCCGCAGGGCCGAGAAATCTCCGGTCAAGGCCAGCTTACCGGTTGTGAAGCTGCCTTTGTCAGTAACTGGGTCTACGGCATAGAGTGGTCCTGCAAGGCGCAGGCGACCGGTGATTTCACCGTTCAGATTTTGCGGCCCGATATCGAAGATGGACAGAACCGGCGCCAGTGGCGTCTGGTTGAAATCAAACTGGCTTTCGACCAGCAGGGCCAGCTCACCGTCTGGGTCAAGGTAGGTCACGGTGGCGTCTGCGCGATAGGCAAAGTCACGGTACTGCGCTGTCAGCATCAGGCGGGCTTTTTCGCCGTCAGGGTCGCTGGCCGCACTAAACTGGACATTTCGGAACGTATCATTCCCAACTGTCAGGGCTTCACTCGTTGCCTTGAAGGTAAACTCCAAATGGTTGGATAGCACCTGGCTCACCGTTGAACGGGAAGCAAGAGCAAAATTGATGACGCCGGCAAGTGGCAGATCGGATCGCCCGAAGGTTCGCGCTATGGCTGTGGCATCAAGCCCGTCAGATTCCAGCACCACGTCGTAGGCCCCAGAGGATGGTTGGTAACGCCCATGGCCAGTGATGACGCCGGCTGGAAAGCGGGCGACGAGGCCGTCTAGCGCCCATTCGTCGTCTCGCAAAGCAATTCGCAGCTCTCCACGACGTAGTTCACCCAGCGGTGTTTTGGTTGAGGTCAGCGCCAGGGTTCCATCGCCGCGTATCTGCTCGGCCGCTTTGAGCCAGTCGCGTGGCGCGAGTCCGCCCTTGAGCGCTGCCAAGTTGGGCAGTCCTGTCATGTTGAATTCCCCATCTGCGCGTCCGCCCAGATCGGTTAGGCGGTCGCCGAGGGCGTTCGTTGCTGGAATGGTTTGCATGATGGCTCCAAGTGAGGCCAGTTTGAGTTCGTACGCCTTGAGGTTGACTTGGGTAGGTTGACCTTCCGTCCACCCGCCGTTGAAACCGGCAATGATACAGCCACCATCCGGTTGAACGAGCGAAGCCTCAGCTAGGGTTATGGTGGTTGGCGACACTTCAAACTGAACGGACGCCCGACCAATCCGTTGGTCGTTGACGTAAACCCCACTTACGCTGGCCGTACCGGTCAGCGTAGGGGCTTTCAGGGGTCCAACGATGGTCCCGGTGACATCTCCTGCCCCACGAAGCTCTAGCCGGGCATCTTCGGTTTGTGTGGTCAGCGCAGGAACGTTGAAGCCAAGCCACCTGGCCAGCGTTTGCGCCTGGGCCAGTTCCGGGGTGTGGTAGTCAAGTGTGGCGTTCACCTCCTGCGCCCGCCAGCCGTAGCGGCCGGAGACCGTCAGGACACCTTCCCCGGCACGGGCCACCAGCGATTTCACTTCGATGACGCCCGGCGCCAGGTCGGCGCGAAATTCGGCTGCCAGCGGCAAGGGCGTAGCCCCTGGGCTGCCTTCGGGCGGCACGGCTTCTCCGGCCAGTTTGGCCTGGACGCGCCCGCTAGCCTGCCGCACCTTGAAGTCGGGCCAGGTAGCCTCCAGTTGCACGTCGCCACGTCCGGTCAACGCGCGTACCGGCAGGGGAGTCAAACGGACAACCTGCCCAACATCAAAGCCCTTGAGGGTCAACCTGGCCTGCGATCGCTCGCGTGTTCCGGCCGGGTAGGCAAGGCGTATCTGTCCCTGTAACCGGCCGCCCATCACCTGCGCCGTGGCCCCGGTGATGTCCACCGCTGTCGGAAAGACGGCGACATGGGCTGCCAGGCTATCCAGTGCATAGCCAGCGAAAGTGATCCGCCCGGCTTTGACATCCCCTTCGGCACGGTTTGGAAAACGCCCAAAGGGGGTATCGAGAACATACTGTGCCGTCAGCCCGGAAACCATCACCCCAGCTAGACGTCCGGTCAGCGGTTCAAGGTTGCCCTCCAGAACGAGCTGTTCGGCATCGCCAGCCACGCGGGCAGGCATCTGAACCCGTCCTGTCAGAGGCAGTCCGTCAAGCCAGACCTGGCTGGCAGCCGCGAGATCGAGCGTTATGTAGGCATTGCCTTCGTAGCGCAGTATGCCATTTGGCCAGCGCACCAGGCCGGCTGCCGTTATCTCACCTAGCGGAGTTGTCAGTACGAGTGCATCCACTTCAGCGGCATCTTTTTTGACCGTTCCCGTCAGGCGCAGCCGCACTTCGTCGAGCGTCCGCTGGCGGCCATCGCCGGCTGTAACCGTAACTGTTGCTGCATCGAAACCGGTTTCAATGCGTAGGGTCCGTTTGTCAAGCGTACGCCCAAGCAGTGCAAAGTGATTGATCTGCCCCTCCACACCATAGGTGGCTGCACCAACCTGCACCGTGCCATTCCGAATGACGACGCGGCTGCTGCGTAGGGCTTCATCCACCAGCGGCTCATCCGGTTCGGCCGGCAATGTCCGTCGGCGTTCCGGCAGGCGGATTCGCGCCAGATTGACGCCTCGGTCATCGAAGGTCAGGTTGAGCACCGGACGGTCAATGGCCAGGTAACGTAAGGAAAAAGCCTGCCGCCAGAAGCTTTCGAGGTTGATTTCCGCCGCCAGGCGGTCGGCAGTGAAAAACGGTTGGGCGTCGCCTGGTAAGAAGCAGGCAATCCGCCTGGCTTCAGCCGAGGTGGAAAACAGATGTACATGCAGGTCGCCGATTTCCGCCCGCACGTCCGTCTGGCGTTCGAGTTCAGCAATGAGCCGGCGTCGTACGAAGTTGTCAAGCCCGCCATGAACCAGCCAAAGTACACCGGCGCCGAGCAGCCCCGTGACGATGAGCGCCAGCCCCAGAAAGGCCATCCGCCAGCGTTGTCCACGTGTCAAAGCCATTGTGGAGTGCCTACACAGAGAAGTTTTATGAACCGCTACAGGCAGCTTAGCACGCCGGTCCACTTGCCTGGTTTCTGAAAGATCACGGATTGCCGTAGCCTGTCGCCGTCAAACGTAGATGCCAAACGTCGTGGGAAAGCCGACATTTTCCTGGCTGCCTCCGGTCTACTTCCTGCCATCCATAGCCGGCACCTTTATGTGCCGATCATACGGATGAGGTAGCAGTGCAGCAGGGTTGGTTGAAGATAATTTCTCTTGCACTCAGTTGCTGCAAGAGACGGAATCGTTCTGAGGGACTTTTACCCCGCAGCTCGCACAATCGCACTTGGCAACCCAAGCTAGGCCAGTAATACCGTAGCCAGATTAGAGGAGAGAGGTTTGCTTACTGTAACTTTGAGGACCTACGCACACGGCCAGGTAAAAAGGCCCTATGAGGCAAGGCTTTTAGCCAAGCGTATCCGGCAAGGCCGTTGCCAACCGCACCCGCCAGTCGCCTATCAAGCATTCTGCCTAAGCAGATCAGTCTAAGCGGCGACAGACTTTTCCGGCTCAATAATTTCGTTGCCACGCCCAAACATAAAGCGTGTCGGATGCTCCCGCATAATCTTGTCCTGCAAGCGCATCAGCCCGTAGAGCAGGGCTTCCGGGCGCGGTGGGCAACCCGGCACGTAGACATCTACCGGGATGATCCGGTCCACCCCCTGCAAGGTCGAGTAGGTGTTGAATGGCCCGCCGACATTTGAGCACGACCCCATTGAAATGACCCACTTCGGATCGGGCATCTGCTCATAGACGCGGCGTACCACCGGAGCCATCTTAAGCGTGACCGTGCCGGCTACAATAATGAGATCAGACTGCCGTGGACTGGGACGAAAAACCCCTGCGCCAAAGCGATCAAGGTCAAAGCGCGAAGCTCCGGTGGCCATCATTTCAATGGCGCAGCAGGCCAAACCAAAGGTCATCGGCCAAAGCGCTGACTTGCGCGCCCAGTTGAAAATGTAATCCACGGATGACAGCAGCAGACCAGGAGCTTCTTCACTTACCATCATCTTTTTCCACCCTTTCGCGTATTAGTCCAAGGGAAAGCTACCAAAGAGTCAGTCGGCAAGTAGGGCGCTTTTGCATCAAGCCCAATCGAGCGCCCCCTTGCACCAGGCGTAGTAGTAACCAACGACCAGGATACCGATAAAAATGAAGGCTTCGATAAGTCCGAACAGCGCAAGCTGATCAAAAACGACTGCCCACGGAAATAGAAAAATGGTCTCTACGTCAAAGATCAGGAACAGCATCGCAATGACGTAGTACCGCACCGAGATGCGCTCCCGCGCGTCACTGACCGGGTCAACGCCGCATTCATAGGGCATCATCTTTTCAGGCGTCATGACCGTCCGCCGGAACAACCGTCCAACCGTCAAGGCGCCTGCTGGGATGGCCAGGGCAATGGCAAAAAGAAGCACAATCGGGATATAGCCCATAATAGGGCCCCGTACCGGTGCATCAGTAGCTGCTTGTTGTAAGAGAAAGAAAATCGGAACAGCCATAACAGACAGACCATGGGCAATGCGGAAGCAACTTTCCGTGACCCAGCATACGCTGAAGGTTGTCTTCCGGCAGGTTTCCGAAGAATTACACCGGGCTACGGCCGTAACCCTACGACTCAGTTGCAGGCGCCTGTGGGGCTTCGTTGGCCGGAGGTTTTGTAGCCGGCGTGTCAGCCGTTGCCACGGGAGCGCCCTTGGATTGCGCTGCTTCCTTGTTGAGTTGCCGTGCATCTAGTTCGCGAATGCGGGCGGCTTTGCCGCGCAGCTTCCGCAAGTAGTACAGCTTGGCCCGCCGGACGCGCCCACGGCGTACAATTTCAATTTTGTCAATGTTGGGTGAGTGTAGCGGAAAGATGCGTTCTACGCCGATGCCGAAGCTGATTTTGCGTACGGTGAAGGTCTCTCGGACGCCCCCGTGCTTGCGGGCAATCACGATGCCTTCAAAGACTTGAATCCGCTCCTTTTCTCCTTCCTTGATTTTGACGTGAACCCGCACTGTGTCACCGGGCCTAAAATCGGGGTGGTTTCGCAAATATGCTTGCTCGACAAGCTGTAGCTCTGGCTTGATCATTGCTTTGGTTCCTCTTGCATTAGGATGACGAATGACATGTCAGAGGGCGGGTCGTTGGCGGCAAAGTACCTAGTAACTCTGCTAACAAACGGCGATCCGTTTCGTCTAACCGGCTTTGATCCGTCAGCAAATCCGGGCGGTAGCGCAGGGTTTTGCGCAGTGCTGCCCGCCGTCGCCAGAGGTCAATCTCGGCGTGATTGCCGGTCAACAGCTCGGGCGGGACAGCATGCCCACGATAAACCGCCGGGCGCGTGTAGACCGGGTAATCAAGGCGTCCGGCCTGAAACGACTCTTTCTCAGCTGAGGTCGGGTTTCCTAAAACCTCCGGCAGAAGGCGGATGACGGCATCCATGATGACCATCGCTGCCGGTTCACCGCCGCTCAAAACATAATCCCCAATCGAAATCTCTTCGGTAGCCAGATGCTCGGCAACCCGCTCATCCACACCCTCGTAGCGTCCACAGATCAGAACTACCTGTGCCTGCTGGCTAAGACGCTGAGCTGTCCTCTGGTCAAAGAGTCGTCCCTGAGGTGTAAGCAATACGATAGCAGAGTTGGTCCGGCCGTGGGTTAGGGCTTCAACGGCCCGAAAAATCGGCTCTGGCTTGAGGACCATCCCACTCTCACCACCATACGGACGATCATCCACAATCTGGTGGCGGTCATAGGTCCAGTCACGCAGATTGTGAATGCCAATCTCGACTAGACGGCGCTCATAAGCCCGCCGAACAATGCCGTGGGTTAGGAAGCCCTCAAAGAACGCCGGAAATATCGTCAGGACATCAAACCGCATGTTGTGTTCCCTGTGCCTGCCAACGTTGCCGTGTTTGTGGGTCAGCCACGGTTGTTTGCCCTGCCGGAGCGCAGGCTGCGTGCGTGCCGGCCAGCGCTTGCTTGCTACCGAGCTTACTCGAGTAGTCCTTCCGGAGGTGAGATTCGGATCGACTTGGCAACGACATCCACGTGAGTACAGATGGCGCGCACAAACGGTACGAGGTATTCCTGACGCCGACCGCCGGGATGTACCCGCTCCACAACCAAGGTATCTCCACCGTACGAGGCAACATCCACAACGGTTCCAACGACTTCTCCACTTTCCAGCTCCACGCGACACCCGATGAGATCATCCCGGAAAAACTCGTCAGGCGGCGGAACGACCCGTGCCGAAAGTGGCACGCAGACTTTGTAGCCGGCCAGCGTTTCAACTTCGTTGATGTGGTCGAGACCAACAAACTTCAAGATGAGGTTTCCTTTTTGAAACCAAGCACGTTCAATCACAGCGGCGCGCACAGCCCCACGCGGCGGGCGCAACCAGACGGTGACTCCCGGAGCAAAACGTTCTGGATAGTCACTTAGGGACGTTGCAACTACTTCCCCGCGCAGGCCACGCGGACGACGGATGACTGCAATCGTTACGAGCTCTTGACCTGGCTCGGCAGGCCCATTCATCCGACCACCTCCAACACTACACGGCGGGCAGGTGTTTCCCCAACGGCCGTCAGGATAGTGCGGATCGCCGTAATGGTGCGCCCGTGGCGGCCAATGACCTTTCCAACGTCTGAGGGTGCCACAGTCAGTCTGACCACCAGCGTCTGGCCGTGCATTTCTGAGGATGCAGAAACCGCTTCTGGGGCATCTACCAGTCCGCGTGCCAGGTGTTCTACTAAACGAACCACATCTGCCACGACTGTCCCTCACCGAGACCGACCGTTTTTCCCCTGTGCTTGCCGGCCGTGATTAGGCTTTGGGGGTCTGGGCTGCAGCGGCTTCCGCTTCTCGCCGCGCCCGTGCAATCAGGGCCCGAACTGTGTCTGACGGCTGGGCACCACACTTGAGCCAGTAATCTACCCGTTCTAGGTTGATGACCAGCTTTTCCGGGTCTGTCAGGGGATCGCGATAACCGAGGTCTTCAATGAAAGCGCCATCTCGCTTCGAGCGCTTTTCGGCTACAACAATTCGGTAAAAGGGTCGCCGATGCGTACCACGGCGTGTCAAGCGGATGGAAAGCACAGCTTATTTCCTCCTCTTGCAAATTTCCTTCGACGCCGCACCTAAGTGCGGCGTTGGGCCAGATTATGTCACTTCCGCTTTTTTTTCTTTTTCGAGGGTGTGTGCTGTTTGCTACGCTTGCCGCCTCCAAAGCCGCTGAAGCCCGGGCCGCGGTTGCCCGGACCAGTCGGGAGCAATCCTCCCAGTCCCGTGCCCAACCCGCCGCCAAACAGACCACCCAATCCACCAAACAGTCCCCCGCGTGTCATCTGCTGCATCACGCGGCGCATGATGGCAAACTCCCTGAGCAGTTCCTCAACTTGACGCACTGACGTACCGCTGCCTTTCGCTACACGCCGCCGCCGAGAAGCACTGGCAGCCAGCAGAGTATGGTCTTCCCGCTCCTGCTTCGTCATTGAGTTGATAATGGCCTCGGTTTCCTTCAGTTTCTGCTGCATCATTTGGGCTTGCTGGGGCGTCAGCCGCAGGTTCAACCCCGGCAGAAGCCCGTCGGGCAGCAGGCTCAGCAGCTTGTCTAGTGAGCCAAGCTTTGCAATCTGGCGGAGTTGAGTCCGGTAATCTTCCAATGTGAAGCGGTTTTCTAACATCCGCTGCTGAAGCCGGAGCGCTTCTGCCGCATCCACTTCCTGCTGCACTTTCTCGATGAGCGACAAAACATCGCCCATGCCTAGGATGCGCTGGGCAATACGATCAGGATGGAAGGGTTCAAGAGCATCGTATTTTTCGCCCACCCCGACAAATTTGATAGGCTGGCCGGTAATGCTTCGGATTGAGAGCGCGGCTCCACCACGGGCATCACCGTCCATTTTCGACAGGATGACGCCGGTCAAACCAACGCGCTCGTGAAACTCAGCCGCGCTGCGCACAGCGTCCTGACCTATCATGGCATCGGCCACGAAAAGTGTTTCGACGGGATGCAGCTCAGCTTTGAGCTGAGCCAGCTCCGCCATCAACTCGTCATCAATGTGCAGGCGGCCGGCAGTATCTACCAGCAAGGTGTCAAAGCCGCGCAGTTGGGCTTCCCGGTAGGCATCTCGTGCCAGTTTGAGCGGATCATCGGTTGTGGCATCTTCGTAGACCGGAATGCCAATGGCCTTGCCAATGATGGATAACTGCTCCCGCGCGGCCGGACGATACACATCCACCGAAACCAGCAGTGGATGGCGGCGGCGTTGCTGCGCCAGAAAGCGTGCCAGCTTACCCGTGGTAGTCGTCTTGCCTGACCCCTGAAGCCCCACCAGCAGGATGACATTCGGCGTCTGGGAAGAAAAATTTAGCTCTGCGCTATCGCCACCCAGCAGCTCAACCATCTCGTCGTAAACAATCTTGACGACTTGCTGCGCTGGCGAAAGCGCCTGCCAGACCTCTTGCCCAAGAGCTTTCTCCTTGATGCGCTCAACGAACTGTTTGACGACGCTGTAGCTTACATCCGCTTCCAGCAGGGCAATGCGGATGTCTGTCATCGCAGCATTGATGTGCGCTTCCGTGAGCTTGCCCTCACCACGAAGCGTCTTGAGCGTTTTTTTCAGCTTTTCCGAAAGCGCATCAAACATTGGTCATCCTCCCGCGCCCCATCTTCCCGCGTTGTATGGAGCGGCATCCGGTAGACAGTCGGGGGCCATGCTCCCACAAAGGAAAGCGGTGAGCATACCGACTGGCAAAGTACACGTCAAGCGCAATGCCAACCGTCAGGTGGCGAGTGGTGAGTAGCGAGTGGCGAGCGGTGAGTAGCGAGTGGCGAGTGGGGGCGAGTAGCGAGTGGTGAGTGGCGAGTGGTGAATGGGGGGAGAATAGCGAATGGTTAGTGGCGAATAGCGCGCCCGGCGACGCATGGCGTGCCGGAGAGCTTTTGCTGCCCCTGGCTTCTCCTGCTTTCCCATTTACCACTCGCTACTCGCTACTCGCTACTCGCTACTCGCTACTCGCTACTCACCACCCCCACTCGCCATTCACCTCCCAACCGGACTAGGCCAGGTCGGCCCGGGCCGCTACACTTTCTCTCCCCCCTGGCAACGCAGACCTATCCTTCCCTTTAGCCACCGGTGCAGAACCCGGACGGTGGGTGTCCAACAACGCCACATGGCAAACATGCTTGCATCAGCCAAGCTCGGCTTGGCGCTTAGCGGCGGCGGCCCGCGTGGACTAGCGCATATTGGCGTCATCAAAGCCCTTGAATCCTACGGTCTCCAGCCTCACTTCATCGTTGGAACCAGTGCCGGCAGTATTGTCGGCGCCATGCTGGCCGCTGGAATGAAGTGGCGTGAAATGCGCGCCATTGCTGCTTCCATCTTCTGGCCGGAACTCTTTGATGGCCACAACCTGGAACGTTTCTGCAAACAGCACTTACCGGCTACCTTTGCCGAACTACAGTATCCCTTCGCAGCTATTGCCAGTGAGTGGCCATCACGGCAGTTGGTTGTTTTGCAGGAAGGCAACTTGCCAAGCGCCATCAGTGCTAGTTGTGCCTTGCCGGGTGTGCGACGACCGGTTTTACGGGACGGATTGTCTTTGCTCGATGGTGGTATTGCTTGCCCCCTTCCGACGCTGCCCACCCGTGCAATGGGTGCCACATGGGTCATTGCCTCAGATGTACTTGGTATTTCCTCCTTACTGCGCGCTGTTGGCGTTGAGCCGATGGCAGTGACCGTTCGCCGCTTTTTCCCATCTCACTACCGGCAGGCGCTTGAAGCTGCCGACATCCTGATTTCCCCGTCCATTCCTTTGGTTGGCTTACTGCCCACAGATAGCGGCCTAGACGCCATCATTGCTGCCGGTGAAGCAGCAACCCACGCTGTGCTGGCGCGCTGGTTTCACGCTCAACTGCAGCAGACGGCCTGAAAGGGCTTGGTTTTGGTGCATGTGACTTGCCAAAGCAGACCCTCGGTCAAGGGCCTTGGTTGTATTCCCTTCGCAGGCACCCTACAGATACCTCTCAATAAAGGCCAGCATGCGCCCGTAAAGGTGCTTGACCCGGTAAGGTGTGACCACGCCGTGGCGGGATTGCGGATAGGGCAGAAACTCAAAAGGGCGGTCGGCTTTGTGCAAAGCATCTATAAGCTGCACCGAGTTACGTGGATGGACGTTGTCATCCATCAGCCCGTGAATGAGCAGTAACGGCCCATGGAGCTGCTTGGCGGCAGCCACGACGGAACTCCGTTCATAGCCTTCCGGGTTTTCCTGCGGCAGCTTCATGTAGCGTTCGGTATAAATCGAATCGTAGTTGCGCCAGTCCGTGACTGGTGCGCCGGCAATACCACACTTGAACACTGTACTGTGGGTGAGAGCGTAGGCTGTCATATAGCCCCCATAGCTCCATCCCCACAGACCAATTCGGTTGCCGTCCACGTAGGGCAGCGTTTTTAGGTAGGCAATGCTGTCCTCTAGATCACGCAGCTCCAGTTCACCCAAGCGCCCGTAAATCGGCGCCATCGAACGAACTCCCTTACCACTTGCCGAGCGATTGTCACAAATCCAGACCAAGTAGCCCCGCTGCGCCAGCAGTTGGTGCCAGAGCATGCGCTGTCCACCCCAACGATCGACAACGGACTGCGCCCCTGGCCCGCCGTAGATGTAGCACCACACCGGATACTTTTTCTGCGGGCTGAAATCCGGTGGACGCAATAGCATGGCTTCCATTGTGAAACCATCACGGGTTCTTACCTGCTGGAACTCAGGGCGCACGATACCGTATTCGGCTGCTAGGGCCCGTGCTTCCGCATTGTCAGCAATCATGCGGATCAACTTACCGTCGGCTTGATGGAGCGTAACTTGTGGTGGTGTACTGGCTGTGCTCGACACATCGAAGTATGCCGTACATGCTGCGTTGAAGTTTGCAGCATGCGTCCCCTCAGTCTGGCTTAGACGGGTTAGTCCCGTACCGTTGAGTTTGATGCGATACAAGTGATTGGCAATTGGCGAGTGCTCAGCAGCAGCAAAATAGACCATACCGTTAGCCACACCGTACACCTCACGTACGTCCCATTCACCTTGGGTTACGGCACGGAGACGCCTCCCATCGGCTGCGTGGTGATACAGATGCCGAAAGCCAGTTTGATCGCTTTGCCAGAGAAACGAGCCATCCGGGAGAAACACCGGCAACTCGACAACTTCTACCCAAGCCGTCGTACTTTCTTCGCGCAGTAGCCGCTCTGGGGCAGAAGGACGTGGCAGTGGTGGGATGCTTTCCAGCATCTGCACTGTCGCCGTGTTCAAATCAAGTCGCGTTTGACGCCGGTTCTGCACTTCAAACACCAGCGTATTGGTCTTGTAGGGATGCCATCCGACGCGGGTGATGATGCGGTCGTCGGCCGGATAAGCCTGCAAGTTAACTTCAGCCCGCTCTCCCTCACACGTAACCACATGGAGAGAAACCAGTGGGTTGGGATCGCCTGCCTGGGGATAGTGAGTCCGCTCTACACGTTGCCGCAGGGGCAAGTCATCCGTCAGGACATGCACCGGAACGGCTGTATCATCTAATCGCAGGTAAGCCAGCAACGTTCCCGCAGGATTCCACCAATAGCCTCGTCGCTTCCCACGTCCGTAGACTTCTTCTTCGTAGACCCAATCGAGAATGCCGTTGAACACACTGGCTGAGCCATCCAGCGTCAAGCGCCGTTCGGCCGGTGGGTTTGTGGTTGTGTCAAGCAGGTATATGTCATTGTTCCGCACAAAACTGATGTACCGGCCATCGGGGCTAAAGTCATACTCTTCCTCGGTTTCACCGGGAGAATCCGTAAGCCGCTGGGCGCGGTTTGTTGCCAAATCGTAGAGATAGAGATCATTTCCTGCGCTGAGCAGCACGCGACGAAAAGCTGCATCGAAAACGGCGCCCTGCAGCGTAGCCGCTGTGCGGCTGTCACCCGCCGTCATACCGGCAGACTCCAGGGCTGACTGCATCTGATCTGGGTTGTAAAAAGCAGTACGGTGACCTGTTTGCACCTCCACCTGCACCACTTCATAACGGTGCGTTTGGGCATTCATTTCAAATGCTAAGTACTGTTTGCCGCTAGGCAGCCAGACGAGGCGCGGCAATTTACCTGAGAAATTCAGTCGCTGAACAGGATCAAAGAGTACCTCCAGGGTAAGTTGCTTTGTTGGCTTCGCACTGGCCGCCTGGCCTTTTGCCGTGGTGCACAGAACAGATGGCATCCAGGCCGTCAAGACCAGAAGGGCTGCGCCAAGCCGTGCCAGCCGGGCTGCCAACCGTTGAAAGCATGCCATGTCTTTGTTCTCCAGCAATTTGACGCTATTTTGCCGATCTGCCATGGTTTAGGTATGGCGTAACCGATGTCCAGCCGCAAGCGCGACTCTCCAGCCAAGGTTGCCGGGCAAGTGACAGCTTGGCTAATGCTATCAGCCTTTGTCCACAGCCATGATCGTCGCCGATCGACTCGTCAAAGTGTATCGTGACCGTAAGCGCGGCGAAGTACGTGCTGTGGACGGGCTGAGTTTCACTGTCCACCCTGGAGAAATCTTTGGCCTTCTGGGCGTCAACGGTGCAGGAAAGACCACTACCCTGCGCATGCTGGCTACACTGCTGCAGCCCACCAACGGCACGGCTTATGTAGCCGGCTTTGACGTGCGGTGCGAGCCCGAGAAGGTACGCGCCAACATTGGTTTCCTTTCGGCGACAACGGCACTGTATGGGCGCCTGACCGTCCGTGAAATGGTCGAATACTTCGGACGCCTCCACGGCCTTGACGAGGCGACCCTGCGCCGGCGCATTGACGAGATTTTCACCACGCTGGATATGCACGACTTTGCCAAAGCACGCTGCGACACCCTCTCGACCGGGCAAAAGCAGCGGACTTCGATTGCCCGCTCGATCATTCACGAACCGTCCGTCATGATTTTCGACGAGCCGACAACCGGTCTTGATGTCATCACTTCACGAACCATTGTCCGCTTTATTCGGCGCTGTCGGGATGAAGGGCGCACGGTTATTTTCTCAACGCACATCATGAGTGAGGCCGAACGGCTCTGCGACCGCATTGGAATCGTTCATGCCGGGCGGCTTGTAGCCACAGGTACGTTGGCCGAGCTGCGACAACAAACCGGGGCCACGTTTCTGGAAGAAGTGTTTTTACGGCTGGTTGCGCCCGACCAGTCGGACATGTGAACCGTCCACAGCCGCCCGGACAAAACCGGCTCGGCGGCACGAATCTGCAAGGACTATGCCAAACGACCTTGTTTCCCATCCCCATGACGTGGCTCCCCGGCCGCGGTTGCGTCTCGCATGGCGACGCATCTGGTTCATTTATGAAAAGGAAATGCGCGAAACCCTGCGCGACAAGCGGGTGCTGTTCGGCGTTTTTATCTCACCGCTGCTTATCACGCCGTTGCTACTGGTGGTCATTGGCTATTCTGCTAACCGGAAGGCGGCCGAAGAAAAGGCAGAAGTCCTGACCATCGCGATAGTGGGCGCGCCCGCAGCGCTCCAGGAAGCCATGGCGCGGACGCCTTCGATTTCACTGCTGCTAGTTGAAACTGCCCAGGAGGCCGACGCCCTAATTGCCAAACGCAAGGCGCGGGCAGCGCTCATTGCCCCACCGGAGGCCGAACAGGTGCTGGCAAACAACCAAACGCTAGCGCTCGAACTTGTCTTTGATCCCTCCAACGAGAAATCCATCGCGGCCATGCGGCGGGTGCAGGAAGTCCTGGAGAATTTCAACCGCGTGACAACCGGCGAACGCCTGAAGCGGCTCAACCTGGACACCTCGCTTGTGACGCCGACCACCCTGACCAAACGTAGCGTTGCTTCGGACAAAAATATCGGCGGCCTCATCCTTGGGGCGCTGCTGCCCTACCTGATTGTCTTGACGGCAGCTTTTGGTGGGATGACCAGCGCTTTTGACTTGGGTGCTGGTGAAAAAGAACGTGGGACGATGGAAACCCTGCTGGTGTCACCGGCGAGCCGTACCGAGATTATTCTGGGCAAGACCCTGACCATCATGACCGTCAGTTTTGCCTCGGCTCTGTTTACCATTGTCGGTCTGGTTGGCTCGTTTGCCATCGGACTGAGTTACTTTGCGCAGCTTACCCAAGGGAAAATTGCCATTTCCTACACGGCTGTTGCCGTTATGACGCTGGTGACGCTACCGCTCACCCTGTTGACCTCGTCGCTGCTGATGATCCTTTCGGCCTTTGCACGCAACCAGAAAGAGGCTCAGTCCTATTCGCTGCCCTTTGTTATGGTCGTCATTCTGCCAGCAGTGCTGTCGTTGTTCGTTGGGGACGAAAGCCCGCTCGGGATGAGTCTCATCCCGCTGCTCAACTGCGCTCTGGCCATCAAGCAAGCCCTGTCCGGCTCACTGACAGTCGGATTCTTCGCATTGACCTTTCTTTCGTCGGCGCTTTACGCCATTCTTGCCATGGCGGTGTGCACTGCGCTTTTTAACCGGGAAGAGATTTTGTTTCGCTCCTGATGGTTTCTGCCTATAGAAAAGATGCATAGGAAGCGCTAGTATTTGCGCATTGCTCCATGCAACATGGGTGCCCAACGCTACCCCTGTATCCGTTGTCAAAGGAAACAACCACCGTTGGGCTTACCACATTTTCGGCCGCTAAGGAAGCCCTCATGAAAGTTGACCATCTTGGCATTGCTGTCGAATCCATTGAAAAAGCGCTAGCCTTTTACCAAACGGCACTGGGTCTAGACCTGACCCACACGGAAGTCGTTGCCGAGCAAGGCGTTAAAGTCGCTATGCTTCCGGTTGGGGAAAGCCGTATTGAGCTTCTCGAACCAACAGGTCCCGATACCCCTGTGGGGAAGTTTCTGGCCAAGCGCGGCGGTGGCATTCACCACATCTGTCTCGGTGTGGATGACATAGAAGCTGTTCTCAACCGCCTCAAGGCGCAAGGCATACCCCTCATTGATGACAAGCCACGTGTTGGAGCAGAAGGTTGTCTAGTGGCGTTTGTCCACCCAAAAGGTACCGGTGGGGTTCTCATCGAGCTGTCCCAGAAGCAACCACAAAATGCGCCGCTGGCTGCCGAAAAAGCTCCCAAAGAAGCATCCCTAACTGCTGTCCACGAAGGATAGCGCGCAATGCGGATGTTGTTTGTATATCCCAATAAGCCGATCTAGCTGCGGAAGAACATGAAAAAATCACTCATCATTTTCGCCATTGTGTGCCTTCTTGCTTCCGGCGCACTGGTTGCCCAACATTACCTAACTAAACTCAAGCCGCCTCTGATCCTTACCACTGAAGACATCAACACCTTTCTGGCTCAACTTCCAGAAGCCAATCTAGAGAGTCTGCGTTATGATCCCAAAGGCAAAGAACTCTTTTGTCAGCAAATTGCCCGATCTTTGGCAATTGCAGCTGAAGCCGAGCAACGCGGGCTTTTCCAGAAGCCTGAAATCAAGAGCCAGCTCGATCTTGCCTATGCGCAAATTGTCGGCGAGCTGTGGAAGCGCCGTCCTGAAGCGCAGCAAAAACCCATCACCAAGGAAGACATAGCCGCTTTCTACCGCGAAAAACCCACGGCTTTTGAAGATTTTTTGGCACAGAACCCTCAGTTCCGCCAAGCCCCTAAAATGGACGAGCTCAAGGAAAAATACGGCGAGTTCCAGGTTGCTCGTCTTCGTGGGGAAGCGGCCGGTCTCAACAAGACAAAACTTTTCGAGCTTCAATGGCGGCTGGTGCAGGCCAATCTTGTCGGTAATGAAATCATCACCAAGCTCCAAGAGGCCGCCAATCCTACGGACGAAGAAATCACAGCTTACTACAAGGCCCACCCCGAGGAGTTTGAGGAATACAAAGCCAGCCACATTCTGGTTTCCACCCTACAACCGCCCACAGGTCCTGATGGTAAGCCGCTCTCAAAAAAGCCGCTCACCGAAGAAGAAGCCTTGGTAAAGGCCGAAAAGCTCATCAAAGAGCTTCAGGCAGGCGCCGATTTTGCTAAGCTCGCTGAACAGCACTCTGATGATCCCGGCTCGAAAAAACAGGGCGGCGATCTGGGCTACTTCCGCGAAGGCACAATGGTGCAACCCTTCTTTGAAGGGGTGAAGGCACTCCAGGTCGGTGCCTTCTCGACCACGCCTGTCAAAACCCAGTTTGGCTACCATATCATCAAACTTTTCGACAAACGTATCAAAGCCCTTGATGAGCCACTCCGACGCGAAATCACAGAAAAACTCCGGCAGCGCAAAGTCGAAGCTAAGCTAGATGAGCTGGTTTCTCGCTACGGCATTGTTGTCCCAAAAGACTTCACGATCCCTTCTGCGCCCGCGTCGTAGCTCTGCATTCGTCATCTGCGGCATTTCAAGCCGACTGAGTCTGCGTTCGGTGACAACCCCATCCACATGCTGTCCACTAAACCTAACCTAGGCAAGGAGGCAATCCTGATGCGATTCACTGAAGAACACGAGCTTTTCCGCAAGACGCTCCGCGAGTTTATCGAAAAGGAAATCAACCCTTACGTTGACCAATGGGAAAAAGATGGAATATGGCCAGCCCACAAAATACTCAAAAAAATGGGCGATCTTGACTTCCTGGGTGTGAACTACCCGCCTGAGTACGGTGGACTCGGTCTGGATTACTGGTACAACATCATCCGCGCTGAAGAGCTTGGTCGTATTCCCTGTGGCGGTGTGCCGATGGGGATCACGGTGCACACCGATATGTGTACCCCGGCATTGGCCGAGTTTGGTTCTCACGAACTCAAAAAGCGCTTTCTTGAGCCGGCCATTCGTGGTACGCAGGTAGGTGCGATTGCTGTCTCTGAACCCGACGCTGGCTCAGATGTTGCCCGCATTCGCACACGCGCGGAGTCAGACGGCGACTACTACGTGATTACCGGCAACAAGATGTGGATTACCAACGGCACCCAAGCAGACTGGGTTTGCTTGCTGGCGCGTACTTCGCCTGGCGAGTCCTATGAAGGTATGTCGCTCATCATCGTACCGACCGATCTGCCAGGCTTCACCGTCAGCCGCAAGATTGAAAAACTGGGCAACTGGTCTTCCGATACAGCCGAACTGGCTTTTGAAGGCGTCCGGGTTCCCAAGGCCTTCCGCATCGGCGAAGAAGGGCAAGGGTTCAAACTCCAGATGCAGCAGTTCCAGAAAGAGCGCCTCATTGCTGCCGTAACCTGCTACTCCGGCGCCGAACGCATCGTCAACCTGACGAAAAACTACCTCAAAACGCGCAAGGCCTTCGGCAAGCCGCTCATTGACAACCAGTACATCCAGTTCCGCCTAGCCGAAGTCGTCACGGAAATCGAATGTCTGCGTCAGCTCTGCTATCACTGTACGGAAAAGCTCATTGCCGGCGAGGATATGACCCGAGAAGCCTCCATGGCTAAGCTCAAGGGTGGGCAGCTCGTACGGCTTGTCGCTGATGTTTGCCTCCAGTTCCACGGCGGCATCGGATACACTGAAGAGTACCCGTTGGCACGTTACTACCGTGACTCGCGCCTGTTCCCCATTGGGGGCGGGGCAGACGAAATCATGATGGGCATCATTGCCAAGTACGAAGGCTTTTACAGCGAGCGCCCACGTCCTGCGACAAAAGCGGCGACGGCATCCTGAGCCGTGGCTGAAATCGGCACAACGCTATGACACCAGCGGGGTGGCTTCGATTGAAGCCACCCCGTGGCCTTTCTGCACTCAGGTATCTCGGATACCGGGACTAGCCGCGATAATCAGGCAGGATAACGTTGCGATCCACTGCAGCCGGATTCTGCATCCAATTCTGCATCTGGCGCGCCACTTCAGGGTTGCCGTGCGGGCCGAAATAGTTCACGTGCTGGGGAATCCCAAACCCATCCCGGACAAAGTTGAAGAAGTCAACCACATTTCCACGCCCAAACGCTTCACGGTTGGCACCAAAGTACTGGCTGACAATATCGCTCCGGTGGGCAATGGAAGTGACATTGACAGCTGCCGGAAAGTCATCGGCGTCAGCGGCACCGCCCAGCGTTAGCACCTGCACGCGAGCCAGCATTTGATTGGCTACGTCCCGGCCATGCTGCCGCACGAGTTCCCGCTCGACCAAGCGGAGCGCCTCGGCGCTGATGGCTGCCCCCTGGCTGTAGCCAATGACGCGCACGGGTTCGTTCGGATAGTTGGCAAGTTGCGACAAGATCATATTCGCCTGCGTCTGGGCAGCCGGTGGGTTCTGGAGCGCATTCCGTTTGACCCAGTCGGCCGTTGCCGGGTTGACCGTGGCTTCCGCCAGGTAACGCGCCGTCCGACCGAGGATGAAGGCTTCCCGGTTGGCAGGGCTGACGATGTTCATAGCAACCCGCACGGCTAACGGCAGGCTGTTATAGTCGGCCTCAGCACGTGCGCGCGCCTGGCGGGCATGGTGCGCAAGGGATACCCCGGCAGCCACAGCCGGGTCGGAGTTGTTGTAGACCATCTCAACCGGACGCCCTGTCATTCGGGACATTTCTTGGGCAAGGTACGTCGCGCCTGCAAACGGGGTACTAATGCCGTTGACGACGATGACCGGCGGCCCAGCATTAGGATTGACGCCCGGTGCCGTCACCCGAAAGGCTGCGCCGTTGAGGTGGCTATCCGCAGACAAAGGTGACACCCGTGGCGGTGCAGCCGGGTTGGGACGCGCGCCAGTGACGGGTCCGGTTGGAAAAATACGGGTAGGTGTTGCCGTTGCGGTGGCAAGGAGTTGTCCTTTGCGAAGCGCGCCGGCCGTCTGAAGTTCACCAAGGCGGGTTGTGTTGGCGGGGGTAACCGTCGTGGTAGCCGGCGTTACCGGCTGTTTGCGTGGTGTGGAAACCTTCGGTTGTACTGCTGGGGTGAGTGAAGCTGGTCGCTGAGACTGAATTCGGTTTGTCATGAAGGCAGGTCCCTCCGCAAAGCCGCCTGAAGCATTTACCAGGGGTGCGTTGTGTTTTGCTTTGCCCCTGTTATCGAGAAACAGCCGGCATTGTTGCGTGAGAAAAGACGGTTTGTTTCAGAGATATTACCTCAATAAAAGTTCTAACCCCGGTACCGGCGAAGTTCCCGTGCCAGCTTTTGATAATCTTCATCCTGCGGGTTGAGCTGCGCCGCACGCTCGGCAGCTTCAGCTGCTTCAGCATAGTTACGCTCAGAGAAAGCAACAACGGCCAGTTGGTAATAAGCCAGCGCTCTTTCCTGGTCTTTCCTAAAGGCATCATCCCGCAAAAGCTTTTCAAGCTGCTCACGCGCCAGGGCATACTGCTGCCGGTCAATCAGCAAAGTCGCCAACGTGAGCCGTGGATACACTTCCAAGCTCTTCCGGGTTGCTGTGGATAACGCCCACCGTGCCTCCATTTCGGCTTCGTTTGACCGCGAGGCAAACTTGCGTTTGTCGGAGAAATATTGTTCGGCGTAGATTTGCGCCAGACTAGCGTGGGCGTAGCTGGCATACTCCAGTTCGGGATTGAGTTCTAAACAGCGCTTCTGGCTGGCAATGGCTTCTGCAATCTTCTTCTGGCGATACTGCAACACGCCCAGGTTTTGGTAGGCCGGGGCATAATCCGGGTGGGAACGCAACACGGCGTAAACAAGGTCTTCTGACTCTACATAATGCTCTTGTTCAAACAAAATTTCCGCTTTTTCAATGCGCAGTTCGGGCGAGGTCGGATTGGCTGCCAGCGCCTCATCCACGATGTGCAACGCTGATTCGTAGTCGCCCTTTTCCCGCAACAAGCGGGATTGTTCCAGGATGGGCGCCACACTTTTGTCGGGCTGTCGACCAGCTTGGCGCGGCACTGGAGGATTGTCAGTCGCAACTGGCACCGTGCCCGGCTCTGAAGCTGTACCTGAATCCGACGCGCCTGTGCCGACATACACCAAGACCAGGACAACGCCTACAACCAGCGTGAGCAGCACAATTCCTGCCGCAGCTACCAGTCCGCCAATCAACCAGAAGTTGGTCTTTACCTTGCTAGACGCCGAAGGAGCCGGAGCTGAAGCTGGTAGGGCCGATGGCAGCGCAGACAGCACCGGAGAGGGAGAAACAGCCGCAGCAGGTGGCGGAGATGAACCCGGTTGCACAACTGTAGCCGGTGTAGGGGCTGAACCCATTGCCCCCCCAAGCATCGCCGGTGGGTACAAACCTGCGCTGGGATATTGCCCCGGCACCTGTGGCATGACTGGCGGCGAATGTTGTACGACAGTGGACGGTGGCACCGGCAAGGGCTCATGGGCTGCCGGCAAGTGGACGCCAAGCGATGGCATTGGCTGTGCAGTGACCGGTGAGGAGGCATTGGCTGTGGAGGAACCCGCCCGTTGGGGCTGGGTAGACACACTACCTGACGGCGGAGCAGCAACGGCCTGTGCGTTTTCCGCTGCCAGCCATGCTTTTTCAAGTTGGGCGGCAAAGGCTCCAGCCGAAGCCGGCCGATCGGCTGGTAATCGCGCCAATGCTTGGCGTACGACAGCCTCAACAGCAGCCGGAACAGTGACGTGTGGTGCCGCAACAGCCATCGGGCGAGGCGGCTCTGACAATCGAGCGACCATCTGGGACTGCATCGAATCGCCGGCAAAGGCCCGAACGCCGGTCAACATCTCGTAGGCAATCAGCGCGAGCGAGTACACATCTGAGCGGGCATCCAGCTCGCTGCCCATGACCTGTTCCGGTGACATGTAGTGCGGTGTCCCAATGACGAAGCCAACTTGCGTCATCGGCACAAGGCTTTCCTGCCCGCCAATCGCCTTGGCAATCCCAAAGTCCACGACCTTCACCCGGTCGCCTTCCATAACCATAATGTTGTCGGGCTTGAGGTCACGGTGAATAACCCCCAACTGGTGCGCCACATCCAGCGCTGAAGCCACTTGCCGGATGATGTTGACTACTCGCCGTGGTGGAAAAGGCCCTTCCTGCTGCAGCAGCTTCGTCAGCGACTGCCCCTGGATGTATTCCATCGCCAGGAACGTCACCCCAGATTCCGTCTGTCCAAAATCGTGGATGACGACGGCGTTCGGATGGTTGATGCTGGCCGCCAGCTTGGCTTCGCGCAGAAAGCGGCGTCTGGCATCGGCATCCGCTGTATCTGGACGCAAGATTTTCACGGCATCGATCCGTCCCAAGGTCAGGTGGCGCGCCGCATAGACGCTCCCCATCCCCCCTTCGCCAAGCTTGGACAGAATCTCATATCGTCCAGCTAGCACCTGTCCGACAAGGGGATCACCCTGGCGTTCTACAACCTGAACCAGCGCTGTTCCATCACGCGGGCAAAACCGGACATCAGAAGGGTATTCGGCTCCACAGGTCGGGCAGCGATTCATCCGTTTTCCCAAACCTTGTCTGAAGGGTGGTCGCTTTGTTCTAAACGCAAATCCTAGCCTTCCACAGCATGTCGCTCTGTACACTAACTGTCAAAGCCTACCCGAAGAAAACGCGCGCGGTTTCATAGAGCTCGTCATCTAGGCGCTTGATGGAAGCCACTGCCTCTGCAATTGGCACGGATGTCATTCGCATGCCTTGGAGAGCGGCCATATACCCAAATTCGCCAGCGCGTACCATATCCACTGCTTTGACCCCTAACCGGGTTGCCAATAGCCGGTCATAAGCCGTCGGAACGCCGCCACGCTGCGTGTAGCCCAACACCGTCACCCGCGTCTCAATACCGGTCAACTCTTCGATCTTCCGCGCCAGCAGGTGACCGATCCCCCCCAGACGGGTATGTTGAAAGACGCGCTCCCGTTCTTCCGGCGTAAGAAAGTCTTCGTCAGGATGCGGATGGGCATCTTCCGCAACGACAATGATGGAAAAGAAGCGTCCTAGCGACTTCCGGTGATTGAGAATCTGACATACCTCGCTTATCCGAAACGGATGCTCCGGGACAAGAACGATGTCGGCACCACCGGCAATTCCGGCCCCGGCGGCAATCCATCCAGCATGGCGTCCCATGACTTCAACCACCATGACACGGTCGTGAGATTCTGCTGTGGTGTGCAGCCGATCAATGGCCTCAGTCGCCACCGAAAGTGCCGTGTCGAAGCCAAAGGTCATGTCCGTCCCACACAGGTCGTTATCAATCGTCTTCGGCACGCCGACAATCGGATACCCATACCGGCGATGCATTTCCAAAGCTGCGCTGAGCGTGCCTTCACCGCCAATGACGATCAGGGCATCGAGCTCATACTTGCGCCAGTTATTCCGAATCCGCTCGGCTACTTCATCGGTTTGCAGCGGATTGACCCGCGATGTGCCGAGTATCGTGCCACCGCGCGGGAGAATACCTGAGACCGAATACCGAGTCAGGGGCTCGACCCGCCCGTGAATGAGACCGTTCCACCCCTGATGAATCCCCAACACTCGTATCCCATACTGCATTGCTCGCCGGACAACGGCACGCAGTGCAGCGTTGAGCCCAGGGGCATCACCCCCTCCGGTCAACACACCCAACGTACGAACTTCCATGGCGCAGCTTCCCCTGTTTACTCAAAGCTATCTGGTACAGAGACGCAAGGTATGCCCAGGTATGTACACCAAATATAGCAGAGCGCTAGGACTATTCTGTTTCATCAATGTGATATGTCGTAGGGTGGGTGCTTCACCAAGCTGGTGGCCAACAAGAGCTCATTCGGTCAGAAACACTTTCGGTGCAAGCCAGTATCCTTCAACTGCGACGTAGGGTACGTTCCCAACGGTGTAGGGTGCTAAGAAGCAACAACATAATGGGCGGGAACAGCAATCCGTCACAAACGGCATCAAAAGCCGGGAGCGGAACACTTGAACGCCAATTGAGAAACACTCCAAGCCAGTATCCGATCACCAGCGCCGAAGCATAGCCAGCGACAAGCAAGCCAACGACTGTGTTCCGGCTGAAGGGTTGCGTCGGTATAGATGGCGCCATGACAGAAAGCAAAGTCTGCCGATAGGTGTAGTACTCGAGCATGACCCACAGTCGCCGTCCCAGAACCCATACGCTGAACAGACACGTTCCCCACAGGACAACCCGGATGATGAGATCGTCCGGGCCCAATAGCAGAGATGGACAGACGGCCGTAGCTGCCAAGGTCGAAAACCAGCCCGCGACAACAAACATTACTGCTTCTGCCCGGAACTCAGCCTCCCGGCGCTCGGCTTCGAGCATATCATTGATGATGCTCTCGATGCGAAGCTTATAGGCTCGCGCCCGTGCTGCTTGCCGCCGCCGGCTCTCACGCCGAGGTGATGGGGTCGGTGTCACAGGCTCACCCCGGTCATACCGTGCCCGCAACCCTGGGTCGCTTAGCACGCGGTAGGCGGCCGCAATTTCGGCAAAGCGCTCGGCAGCATCCGGCAACCGGCTCACATCGGGGTGGTACAACCGTGCCAGACGGCGAAAAGCCGACCGGATTTCATTTGGTGACGCATTGCGTGACACGCCCAAGGTTGCGTAGAAGTCACCCATACGCTACCTGCGGGTTGGGGAAGAGAAAGCTCCGGGAGTGAATGGCAGCAGTACAACTACAATGCCGGGTGATTGTAACGCAACCCAGTGGCGTGAGCGAGACTCTGTCAATTTTCTCACCCTGGCTCTTCCGCCTTTTCCAAACCATCCAGTACACTGAATTTGTGTGCTGCCCGCCAGAGACTGCTAACCCAAGGAGAATTACCCTATGCCTTTACCCGATGCGCGAACGGCCATCCGTGAACACCTCGCCGGACGGCTTCCTTCTGCAACACTTTTCCGCAGCCTCATGGCACACGCTGACTGGCATGTCCCGGTACACCCCACCACGGAGGACGAAGCTACGGTGATGACCTTTGTGGATGCTGCCGGTGAGCCGTGGATCAAGATTTTCACCGACCTTAGCGCCGTTGAAGCTTGGGCTGAACAGGCTGGCGGGCTTTCCGATCAACACTGTGTGGTAACAGACGGCGCTCATCTCTTCAGATCACTCGATGACACCTTGGCCGGGCTCGAAGTCAATCCCGGCCTGCCTGAAGGCATCTACTACCAGCGGCAGCATCTACCCTTGCTGCGTCAATGGGCACGGATTGTCGAGCTCGAAAGTGCCCTTGAAACCATTGACAAAGGCGAAACCCCGCTTGGCCTGCTACGTAACTACGACGCTTACGTACTCGTGTTAAAGCGAACCGGCGCTGATACTGCTCATCTTGTGCTGGCTCCCGATGCCAACGGAAGGCTCCTTGCGGCTGTCTTTACAGCCGAAGACACTCTGGCTGCGTTTTTCGACCAAGTACTAGCAACAGCCGATTTCGAGCCGATTCCCGTGCGGGTTACTGGCGAACAGCTTTTCGGGCAACTCCGCGCCCTACCGCTGGACGGACTGGTCTTCAACTGTAGCGGCCCGATTCAGCCACGTGCCTTCGACAAACGGCTGGCCGAGTATGTTCTCGGCGCTCACTGAGACAGCCTTGCTAGTTGCCCCTTGCCTGACAGGCTACCTGTGCCGCACCAACAGCTACGCTGACCGTCGCTGGAACAAGGCGACAAACGGCTAGAGCCGAGGGAAATGTCCGGCGCTCAACTTCCTCACGCACCGGATCAAGCAACACGTTACCAGCAGCTATCAGGTCGCCGCCAACAATGAGCAGTTCGGGATTGAGCAAGTTGATGACACGTGCGGCTGTTATGCCAAGGTGTACGCCGGCGCGCGCAAGGATGACCTGTGCCAATGCATCTCCCAAACGTGCCATCGCCAGCAGGTCCTCAAGGCCAATTTCCCGATCCCGTGGGATGCCCCGCCGGGAAAGTGAAGAGGTACGGTCACGGTACATCTGCTCCTTAGCGCGCCGAAGTAGGCCTTCGGCACCGATCCGTTCCTGCAGGGTGAGATCACCGTCCACTTCTACCGGATCATAGCCAATGGCACCGGCGATACCTGTTGCACCACTCCAGAGCTGTCCATCTTGGAGCAAGGCGGCTGAAATTTCTTGCCCGACCTCGATGTAAGCGACCGTCCGGCAACCTCGAGCGACCCCGCACCGGTACTCACCGACCAAGGCTGCTGTCGCTCGCGAAACCAGATGGGCTGTACCTAGCGAGCCACACGGCCGCAGGTCATCTAAGGTTACGGCCGACCAAAGAGTGTTGGATTCACACCGGTCTGTTGCCCGGTTGAGGCTACCCGGCAACGCCACCCCGACGCCGCCAAACAATGCCGGGTCGGATTCAGTTGCCAGCAGCTCGGTTACAAGCGTACGCACAGCGGCAACTGCTTCTGCCGGAGCGTGTCCGGTTAGCCCCCGTTGACGTTGGGTGACGACTTCCCCGCTGGCTTCACAGACAACGCCCCGCAAGTAAGTTGCTGCACACTCTATCCCAATAAACAGTTGTCCATTTGGTGGGTTTGATGTCTGGGCCATGGTGCTAGTATTCGTCAAACAATGCTTGGGCTCTCCGACACGGTATCTACTGCCCTCGGATGCCAAGCATAGCAACGGTTGCGCGCTGTACCAATGCAGAATCTTGGCGAATGCTGAAAGCTTGACCTAGGAGACGCTACGACCTGCTCTCCTTTACCCGTCTTTTGTCTCTGATGTATCGCTGGCAAAGGAAACCATGATGCAGGAAGCGCGCTATGTTCTTTCCCGACGCACTTTTGTGCGGGCTAGCTTAGGTTTGCTCGGTGGAATTGGGATTGGCGGGCGGCAAGCCGTCTGGGGACAGTCAGGCCGTGCTGGAGAATTTCAAAGAGCGTCTGTTTACCTCACGGTCATTGCCCAAGTGCCTACGCCAGAAACACCTCCTACTCAGCTCACGGTGGCTGACTTCACCCTGTACGACGGTGGAGTTGAACAGGTTGTTGACAGTATTGAGCCGGACCCATCAGCAGCAACCATAGTCTTTTTGGCAGATAACTCGGCCACCGTTCATGTTGAAGTCAGGGACATGGAACAGAAAGCACGCGCTCTTATCCGGGAACTTTTCACGGGCGACCAGCTTATGCTTGTGGGCTATGCCAAAGCCCCCGAAATTCTGTGCGACCTGACAGATGACGCTGTACAGCTTGTAGCCGGTGCAAAGCTTTTTCGCAAGGGCGGCGCACCTTGTCTCTACGACGCGCTCTTGGCCGTGACGGAAGATGTCTTCCGTCCGGCAACAACTGTCAGTAAGCGCGTGCTGGTTTTGCTGTCAGACGGCTATGACGAAGGCTCGGAAACGTCCTTTGAAGCGGCGCTGGCAGCACTCCAATCGGCAGATGTAGTGGTGTATGCCCTTCAGGTACAAGACCGAACCTACGGCGCTCCCCGTCCCAAGCGGCTTGGTCCCAAGCCGGTTGAGGCCCTTCGGTTACTGACCGACGGCACCGGTGGACGCCGTTTCAAGCTTGAGGACACTCAGGCGGCAGCCGTGCTGACGGACGAGGTGCGGCGGCGTTGGTTTCGTCTGCGGTATACCCCCCAGATGGTGGATCACACCCAAGCACGGCGGTTGTTTTTAGTGGCCACCCAGGCGCATGTGGTGTTGCGTACCAAGAGCATCCAGCGTCCGGTATCCACAATCTTGAAGTAAGAAAAAGTTGACAACAACACACTCAAATCCTATAGTTCCCTCAGGACGCCTCCAACGCCGATCCGGGGCTTGGGACTGCACCCTCCAACGGCGTTTGGTGAGCCTGATTTTCAACACTGTGTGGAGTGCAACAGGATAGCCATGGGGAAAATCATAGGCATTGACTTGGGAACGACCAACTCGGTCGTCGCCGTCATGGAAGGCGGTGAACCTGTCGTCATCACAAACTCTGAAGGGTCGCGGACAACACCGTCGGTCGTCGCCTTTACCAAGGATGGAAGCCGACTCGTCGGACAGGTTGCAAAACGGCAGGCGGTTACTAACCCTGAAAACACGTTCTATTCGGTCAAGCGCTTTATTGGCCGGCGCTTCAACGAAGTTAGAGACGAAATCAAACAAGTGCCGTACAAGGTCATCGAAGGCCCAAATGGGGATGTGCGCCTGGTTGGGGGGGGCAAGGAGTGGGCGCCACCAGAGATTTCCGCCATGGTGTTGCAAAAGCTCAAGACGGCGGCAGAGGATTATCTTGGGCATCCTGTCACTGAGGCGGTAATTACCGTGCCGGCGTACTTCAACGATGCGCAGCGGCAAGCAACCAAAGACGCTGGTAAGATTGCAGGTCTTGAGGTCAAGCGCATCGTCAACGAGCCGACAGCCGCAGCGCTCGCCTACGGGTTGGACAAGAAAAAAGATGAAACCATTGCCGTCTTCGACTTCGGTGGCGGGACATTTGACATCTCTATTCTTGAAGTCGGCGAAGGGGTTGTCGAAGTCAAGTCCACAAATGGCGACACCCACCTCGGCGGGGACGACATAGATGAATGCCTCATTGACTGGATTGTCACCGAGTTCAAGAAGGACCAGGGCATTGATTTGAGGACCGACAAAATGGCTCTGCAACGGCTCAAGGAAGCCGCTGAAAAGGCCAAAATCGAACTGTCCTCAGCCATGGAAACTGAAATCAACCTGCCCTTCATCACCGCGGACGCTTCCGGGCCGAAACATTTGGTGATGAAACTGACCCGGGCAAGGTTCGAGCAGCTCGTAGACCACATTCTCCAGCGGACGCTTGAGCCGTGCCGCAAGGCACTTGAAGATGCTGGGTTGAAGCCTTCCCAGATTGATGAAGTGATCCTGGTCGGTGGTTCAACGCGCATCCCCAGGGTGCAGCAACTTGTCCGGGAGTTCTTTGGCAAAGAACCCAACCGTTCGGTTAACCCGGATGAAGTGGTGGCTATTGGAGCAGCGGTTCAGGCTGGGGTTCTAGCAGGGGATGTCAAGGACCTCCTCCTGCTCGATGTCACGCCGCTTAGCTTGGGGATTGAGACGCTTGGTGGGGTCAACACCATCATGATCCCACGCAATACAACCATCCCAACGCGCAAGAGCGAAATCTTCTCGACGGCCAGTGACAACCAAACCTCGGTCGAAATCCACGTTCTCCAAGGGGAACGGCCCATGGCGCGCGACAACCGGACGCTGGGTGTGTTCCGCTTGGTAGACATCCCACCGGCTCCGCGCGGCGTGCCGCAAATCGAGGTGACCTTTGACATTGATGCCAACGGCATTGTCAACGTCACAGCTAAGGACCTTGGGACAGGCCGTCAGCAGAAAATCACGGTGACCTCGGGATCAGGTCTAACCAAGGAAGAAATTGATCGGATGGTACGCGAGGCTGAGGCCAATGCAGCCAAGGACCGCGAGCTGCGCGAGCGAGTCGAGGCTAAAAACAAACTCGATTCCCTGATCTACTCGACTGAGAAGCTCATTGCCGAAAACCGCGAAAAAATCGCGGCAGCAACGCTTTCTGAAATTGAAGGCGTGCTTTCGGAAGCCAAGTCCAAGCTCGAGACAGCTTCGCTCTCGGAGCTCAACAACCTGTACGAGCGGCTGACCAAGGCCACTTACAAAGTCTCAGAGGCTATGTACAAGGACGTTACTGGCAGCCGTGCCGCTAGCGCCAGCAGCAGGCAGGAGTCAAGCAAAGGCGAAGACAATGTCATTGACGCAGAATACGTTGACGTAGATGACAAACGGTAAGGTATCACGTGTACCCGAGCCGGTGTACGTACCATGAACCGGCTCGGGTACACCGGCATTTCTTTGCCGTTCGTCCTGGAGGCGACCATGGCAAAGGACTACTACGCAATACTCGGTGTTCCTAGAACGGCTTCGGCCGAAGAGATCAAGAAGGCATACCGCCGGCTGGCACGGAAGTACCATCCCGATGTCAACCCGGGCGACAAGGCGGCCGAGGAAAAGTTCAAGAGCATTTCGGAAGCTTTTGATGTGCTCGGTGACGAAGAAAAGCGCAAGGTATATGACCGGTTTGGCGTATACACTGAAGCGCATGCAGAGGCAGCCAGACGGGGAGCAACAGGTGGGCCCGGCGGTATCCCGTTTGACTTCTCAGTGTTTGACTTCGGAGGTGTCGGTGGAACTTCGTTCCGGGACATCTTTGCCGAGATGTTTGGAGGCCGCACGGCTGGTCGGAGTCCTTTCCCCCAAGCCGGGCGTGACATCGAACAGCCGGTCTCGATTACCTTTGAAGAAGCCATGGAAGGCACAACGGTGCGAGTCACCTTGCCCCCAATGGGTGGGCGACCGCCTGAAACCATTACCGCACGCATTCCAGCCGGGGTGGACAATGGCTCAAAGGTACGCATTGCAGGCAAAGGGTATCCCGGCGTCAACGGCGGACCACCAGGCGATCTCTACCTGGTGACAAACGTCGGTTCGCATCCCTTCTTTACCCGCAAAGGGGATAACGTTTACTGCACAGTACCGATTACGGTGCCAGAAGCAGCCTTGGGTGCTAAAATCGAAGTTCCAACAGTTGGAGGCAAAGCTCAGTTGCGAATTCCACCCGGAACGCAATCCGGGCAAAAGTTCCGCCTCCGGGAAAAGGGCTTCCCAGTGCTGCGCAGTCCCGGACAACGGGGTGACCAGTATGTTGAAGTCAAAATTGTCTTGCCGTCAGTCATCAGCGAAGAAACTAAAGAGCTGTTGCGGCAATATGAGCGCCTGAACCCAGAAAACCCCCGAAAGTCACTCGGCGTCGAGTGATGTCATCTTTGTAGGACAAAGCCATGACGACACGCGACCGGAAACAGACCAAACCACGCCGATACTCGATTGGCATGGTCGCCGAAACTTTTGGCATCCATGAACAAACGCTCCGGATGTACGAGCGAGAAGGGTTGTTGGTTCCTTCCCGCTCGGCACGGAATACGCGCTATTACACAGATGCTGATTTGGAACGACTCAAGTGTATCCTCAACCTCACGCGCGAAATGGGGGTCAACTTGGCCGGCGTCCAAGTCATTCTCAGCATGCGCGACCGGATGCAAGAGATGCAGCAAAACATCATGGCCCTGCTTGACTACATTCGTGAACATCTGCCGCCCCAGTCAGGCAACGCCCTAATGCGGACGCCACCGATGGACCTGATTCAGATGGAAACATTGACGCCTAGTTTTCACACCCAAGTCCACATCGCAGATGCCACCTTCCATAAGCAACAGTAGCGGGCGGGAGCAGCGTGGGTGGCAGCATCCATGAAGAGCAAGCGGGTTATTGTCATAGGAGCCGGGCTTGGCGGACTTTCAGCAGCTTTACACCTAGTAGCAAAAGGGTTTCAGGTTACGCTCTTAGAGAAGAACCCGACCGTTGGCGGCAAGCTCAACCGCATCCGCGCCGGTGGTTACACCTTCGATACGGGCCCTTCGCTGGTTACTATGCCGGACATTCTCCGCGACACCTTTGCGGTTGCCGGCGCCCGTCTTGAGGACTACCTCACCCTTCAGCCCCTTGATCCCATCTGCCGTTATCGGTGGCCGGATGGCGCACAACTTGACCTTTCTGCCGATCTTTCCAAAACCGTTGCCGAGTTGCGCCGTCTTGCCCCAGAAGACGAAGCTGCCTTTTTTCGCTTCCTAAGCTACGGGGCTGACCTTTACACAGCGACAGCGCCGGTATTCCTCTTTTGTGACTTTCGGGACTGGCGCCAAGTTTGGCGGCATTTTGACCGGCGACTTTTACGGCAGTTGCCGCGCTTGTTTACGCTCAAAACGGTTGCTGACCGCACGACTGAGTTTTTCTCCAGTCCCTACCTGCGGCAGTTGTTCAACCGTTATGCAACCTACAACGGCTCTTCACCGTATCGGGCACAGGCAACCTTTTGTTTGATTCCTTATGTTGAGTTCGCCTTCGGTGCGTGGTATGTCGTTGGCGGGCTGTATCGCATTGCCGAAGCTCTGCTCCATGTGGCAGTAGCACAAGGCGTAACCGTCCAGACAAACACCGCCGTGGCTGAGATCGTGGTGAAAGACAGGCGTGTCCGGGGTGTACGGCTCGAAGATGGCAACTTTCTGACGGCCGAAGTTGTAGTATCGAACGCCGACTCACTGTACACCTACGCTAGATTGCTTCCTGGGCTGCGGCGGCGCACCTACAATGACCGGCGTCTTGCTCGCATCGAGCCATCATGTTCGGGCTTTATCCTGCTGCTCGGTACGCGCCGTCGTTTTGACACGTTGGCTCACCACAACATTTTCTTTTCGAGCGACTATCCTAGGGAGTTCAGCGAGATTTTCGACACTATGACGCCACCCCGGGACCCGACGATTTATGTCTGCGCCACGAGCCGTACCGACCCAACCCAGGCTCCGCCAGGGGGTGAAAACCTGTTTGTCATGGTCAATGCTCCGGCTCTCTGTGAAGCCTATGACTGGGACAACATTGCCTCCGAATACCGGTGCCATATCGTAGCGCGGCTGGAAGCCTTAGGGCTGACCGGGCTTTCGGAAAGCATTGTGGTCGAAGAAAGGCTCACACCCAAGCGGTTTGCCGGGTGGTTCAATGCCTATCGTGGAGCCATCTACGGGCTTTCCTCTAACAGCCTGCGGAATGCTTTTTGGCGTCCACCTATTCGAGCCCAAGAAGCCCAAGGACTTTACTTTGCCGGTGGAGGAACACATCCTGGCGGCGGCATTCCGCTTGTTTTGTTATCGGGTAAGTTAGCTGCTGCTGCTGTAGCTGAAGACCTCGGTCTGTCTCCGGCGCTCACCTGACCTGAATCGGAACAAGCTCAGGTACCTTCCTTTTTCTTACTTGCCACTTCGATCTTGGCTAAGCACCAGTTTATCCATCCAGGCAAAAATATCCGGCAGTGCATCAGGAACAACCAGTAAGTGCTCGGCTTCATAGAGCTTGAAGGTCGTGGGTGTTCCCTGGGCGCGGAGGCGTTCTGCAAGCTGCTCTGAACCTGGTCGGGAGAAGTCTTTTGTCCCGGCAGAAACAAAGGTCGGCAAGCCTTTGAGAGGTGCCAGGCTGCCGATCGCACGCCCAGAGATAGGTGCAATCCCGGTCAAGCGGTCGGCGTACTTGGTAGCGACAAACAGCGTCGTTGCAGCTCCCAAGGAGTGACCTACCAGGAACAAGTGCGTCGCCTTGGGAGCAATGAGCGCCGGCAACCGCTCGATGACATGGCCATAGTCATCTAACGGACTTGTCACTCGTGGGCAAATTAGCGCCCACCCCCGCGCGCGGCACAGACGGACAATTTCACCATCGCCGTAGCTGTCGAAAAACATGTTTTCGCTGCCGCCGGCTCCGTGAAAGGCCACGACGACTACTGGCGCTTCCGGTGCAGCCAGGACACGCACTGGCAGCACGCCCTTAGCTGTCGGGACCCCTAGGAACAGCTCTCCCTGTCGCCCGGCCAGGGTCGAAGTAGACGGTTTGGCGCGAAGCTGCTGTACCATAGCCTCGGTATCCTGCAAAAGGTGAACGCCGGGCACATCGGTCTCGGCTGGCGCGCTTTCGCGCAAGGCTTTGAGCATGGTCAGACGGACGGACAGCGTGGCCATATCCACGGCCAGTGCATCGGGAGGGGGCGTTTTCGTCAACTCGGCCGCGGCGGTCTGCAAAGCAGCCAGTCGCCGGTCGGGGTCGCGTGCCCGGCCCAGCCCAATGCGCCAGCTTCGGCGTGCTGGGACATCAGCAGTTCCAACGACGATGTCTAGGCTTGTATCTACTTCCTGCCGCAACGGTTCACAGCTCACCCGCACTCGGTGAGGCAGCGGCGTTTGGGCAGACAACCTGATGTTGGTCGCCTGCCGACCGACTTTGAGTGCCAGTACTAGGTCAGGACGTGGGGCATTGACCTCATAGAGCGTGTTGATGATGACTTCACATGCTGTTTCCCGCATGTCGAGCAATGCCCGTACCGGCGTAACAGACAGGGCCATTGCCCAGCGGTCGGCGGCCTCCAGGGATTGGTTACTCAACGTAGCAGAAGTTTCATCGAGCGCTTGGGCAACCGCGCCCGTGTTGCCTGAAAAGAAGGCCAGTACGGCCGTTTGCACCCGTGGAATGGCTGCTGCGCGACGCTCTTGGTCTTGGCATTGCATCCAAGCCCGTTCAAGCGCACGGGTACGCCGCCCCAGCTCATAACGCCCTTCGGCAAAACGGATAGGGCCGGAAGGCGCCTGACCCGACTGTGCGGCCGGCATCGTACCGACCAGCGCGAGACCTACCAACCCCAATATCAACGGTAGTCGTCGCTTCATTGCTAAACATCCCACCCATGTAGTCTTCCAGCCGTAAAGGCACAAGTTACCTTGCTGGCGCATGCTCTCCGGTGGCCACGGCCCGGCGCATGGCCCGGCCAGAATCGGCGGCGAAGCGCCACTGAAACAGTCGTGTTACCGGATACGCCAGTTGGGCCAGTGGATGTGCCGGACGCGAAAAAGCGAGAATGTCATAGAAAACAGCGTCGGTGGAAGTCTCCCACTCAACGAGAAACCGTTCTTCCCCAGACTCGACATGGGCCGGCAGTGTTCCATAGCCAAATCCGAACCGGCGTTCCTCAGCAATGACATAGACAATCCGGCAGGCATTGAGCGACCAGAACCCAAAGTGCCACGGCACAACCACGACCACCTGCCCAACCTCGATGGGCGCATTGGGCGGGTAGCAAGTCACCCAGTCTAGATTGAACATTTCCCATTGGCGCAAGGCTGTACATGCCTGCCGAAAGGTGGCTTCCCCACAACCCAAAGCCGTGCGTGTATGGTCAACTGTGTAGCCATCTGGGAGAACTGTTGCCGATTGTGTTGCGCCTTCAGCCGGGTAGGTCAACGGCTGCTGTACTTGGCTCTCTAGAAAGGCTTGCAATCTATCTGCGGTCGGCCGAGTCAACAGAAACATACACATCAAGCCTTCAGGCAAAACTGGGTCTTTGCCAGAATCACAACAAAAAAATCACCGGCGCCAAAGCTGCGCCGGTGCAGGAGAGCAAGGCTGCCTGTTGCCTCAGCTAATCTTCACCTTGTGCTTTGGTATAGCCAGGCTCGCCATTGAACTCTGGCAACTTTTCAATGTGCATCCAGCGATATTGACTTCCGATACGTTGCACCAGATCGAAGATTTGGGCGTCGGTCACATCGCTAGCAGCGTCCCGCGCCACAAAGCGGCAGCGATAGTGGTCAACGCAGTCTGTCATTGCCCCAACTGATGGATAGACTTTTGTCCCACGGTTAGAAATCATCTTGAGCTTGAGTGCAGTCCCTTCTGCAAGCGCTTCAAGCGCCGGGCCAAGCTGCTCTGGTAACTGCCCTGTCTCGATGAAAATGTCTGTGCCAATTGTCCGTCGTGCTTCTACCTTGACCACGTCCGGGGCTTTTGGAAAGTCAGGCAGTTTGATGGGCTTGTAATCACGCACGCGCCAGTTTTCAGACTGCTTGCCCAAGTTGCTAATGATGGCATCAGCGAAGGCGCGTGTGCCAACGGCCTTGGCATCGCCTACGACATCGCGGGTGAGAATGCCTTGCTCCAGCGTCACAAGCAGAGCATTTTCAATCTTAGCTGCTGCCTCAAACTCACCCAAGTGTCGCAGCATCATTACTCCAGACATCAACACGGCCGTCGGGTTGATGACATCTTTTCCGGCGTACTTGGGTGCCGATCCGTGAACGGCTTCAAAGATAGCAACTTCACTCCCAATGTTAGCCGAAGGCGCAAAGCCCAAGCCCCCAATCAAGCCGGAAGTCAGGTCACTGATGATGTCACCGTTCATGTTGGTTGTGACAATAACATCGAACTGCTCCGGACGCTTCACAAGCTGATGAGCACAGTTGTCAATGATAATGTGGTGGGCTTCGATGTCGGGATACTCCGGCGCAATGGCCTCGAAGGTCCGCTTGAGCATCCCTTCCGTCAGCTTCATAATATTGGACTTGGTGGCACAGTGAACCCTAGTCCGCCCTTCCGAACGGGCAAACTCAAACGCAAGGCGTACAATTTTTTCGCATCCCTTGCGCGAAATCAGTTTCAAGCACTGGGCAACGCCGGGGGTTTGCATGTGTTCGATCCCAGCATACAAGTCCTCTACATTTTCGCGTACAACCACAATGTCTAGCCGGCGCCCAGTAAAAGGAGTGGGTACGCCAGGCATTTCGCGCACGGGCCGAATGTTGGCGTAAGTCTCAAACAGTTTGCGCAGCGTCACGTTGGCGCTCTTTTCCCCAAAGCCAACTGGCGTCTCAAGCGGGCCCTTCAAAACGACGCGCGTTTTAGCAATAGATTCAATGGTTTCAGGTAAGACACCCGAAGGTACCCCCTGCCGGAACACACTGGCTCCGGCTGCCCGTTCTTCCCAAGCCACAGCCGCCCCAGACGCCTCAATGATACGGCGGGTTGCCTCAATACATTCTGGCCCAATGCCGTCACCTGGAATCAGCGTGACAAGCTTTTTTCCATCCGCGGTGATATGAAATCCCATGTAGCGAAGACCTCGAGAGAAAGTGTGCGAAAGCGCACATAGCACGGCAAGTCTATTCCCTCAACAACCTTTGGTCAAGAAACAACAATGGCGTCACCCTCTTGAGGGTGACGCCATCAACGTCCGCGCAGAGCACCCAAATCAGGAGGTTGCTAGGGCTTCCGTCGGTTCGGGTGCTGGCGCCCGAAACTGAATCTGCCCGTTTTCAACAAACACCTCAATGTGTGTCGCCTCTTTGAAGTCACCACGGATGACAGCATCCGACAACGGGTCTTCAATAAACCGCTGAATGGCGCGCCGTAGCGGACGTGCGCCATACTGGCGCTCATGCGCCGTTTGCTGCACGATCCAGGACAGAACCTCCGGCGTCGCTGACAGCGAGAGTCCCCGGAAACTCAAGGTCTCATTGAGATGCTCCAAGAGCAGGGCCACAATAGCTTCAAGGTCGGATTCAACCAGTGGCTCGAAGATGATGATGTCATCCAGCCGATTGATGAATTCTGGACTAAAGGTTTGTCGAACAGCCTGCATTACGGCTGTCTCATCGTCTGCCTCACCGCCGGGATGAAAGCCTAAGCGCCCACGTTTTTGAATCAGCCGGGCACCAATGTTTGAGGTCAGAATAATGATACAGTTTTTGAAGTTCACAGTTGTGCCCAGACTGTCTGTGAGTTGACCGTCCTCCAAAACTTGCAACAAGAGGTTGAACAGGTCAGGATGGGCTTTCTCAATCTCATCAAACAGAAGAACGCAGTACGGATGTCGCCGCACCTGTTCGGTCAACTGCCCCCCTTCCTCGTGGCCAACATAGCCAGGTGGTGAGCCGATCAGTTTGGCTACGGCGTGTTTTTCCATGTACTCCGACATGTCGAACCGAATGAGCGCCCGCTCACTACCAAAGAGCAGTTCGGCCAAGGTGCGTGCCGATTCGGTTTTTCCAACGCCGGTTGGACCAAGGAAGAGAAAGCTTCCAACAGGGCGCTTTGGACTCCGAACGCCGGCACGTGCGCGCCGAATAGCACGTGCCAGGGCTGAAATAGCACGGTCTTGGCTGATGACCCGCCGGTGCAGCTCATCTTCCAAACGCAACAGCTTCTGTGCTTCGTCCTCCTTCAAAGAGGCCACAGGGATGCCTGTCCAACGGGCAATGACTTCCTCAACGTCGGCGCGGGTCACCACTGGAATTGGTGCTATCGGCGGCACAGGTTCGGGCGGTGACAACATGTCACTGCCAAAGCTGGTGAAATAGCTTGTGCGACGTGGTACTGGTGGTGGGGTAGACAACCCTTGCTGTGCAGCGCGCAGTTTGACCTGCGTACCGGCCTCATCAATGATGTCAATGGCCTTGTCGGGCAGAAAGCGGTCTACAATGTAGCGATTCGACTGGTAGACCGCCGCGGAAAGAGCTTCGTCGGTGTAGATGACACCGTGAAAGTCCTCATATTTTTCCTTCAATCCCATCAGAATGGCCAGGGCTTCCTCCTCTGTAGGTGGCGCAACCGGGACAGACTGGAAGCGACGCTCCAAGGAGCGGTCTTTTTCGATGCTCCGGCGGAAGTCAGCCGGGGTTGTTGCGCCAATGCACTGGATTTCGCCCCGTGACAGAGCAGGCTTCATGATGTTGGCGGCGTCAAGGGAGCCTTCGGCCGAACCAGCGCCGACAAGGGTGTGGATTTCATCAATGAAGACAATGATGTTTTTGGCTTCCGCCAACTCGCGCATGATGTTTTTGAGGCGTTCCTCAAACTGTCCGCGATACTTGGTTCCAGCGACAACCAAACTGAGGTCAAGTGCAACAATCCGTTTGTCGGCCAGGAAACGTGGAACTTCGCCGTTGACAATCCGCTCGGCTAGTCCTTCAACAATAGCTGTTTTTCCAACGCCTGGCTCTCCAATCAGCAACGGGTTGTTTTTGTTACGGCGGCAGAGAATTTGAATAACCCGATCGATTTCGGTTTGCCGTCCGATGAGGGGGTCTAACATCCCCCGGGCTGCCAGATCGGTCAGATCACGACTGTATTCGGCCAAGCCAGAAGCTTCTTTCTTGCTGCTCCCGGCAGATGCTGTAGTTGGCGCAGGCGCCAACGTGCGTAGGATTTCTTCCCGAATGGCCTGGGGGCGTAAGCCATGCTCGTAGAGAATCCTCGCGGCTAAGGTGTTTTCTTCGCGCAGCAGCGCCAGCAGGAGGTGTTCAGTGCCAATAGCACGTAGGTTCATCCGCTCGGCTTCTTCTGCTGCGTGAATGAGAATCCGCTTGGCTTCTGGCGACAGCGGCAAATCCATTGCAGTTGTTGTCCGCTCCCGCCGCACCGTGCGGGCCTCGATTTCGCGCCGTACGCTATCTAGTGTTAGATGTGCTTTGAGAAAAAAGCGGTTGGCCAGCGCCTTATCTTCACGCATGAGTCCTAGCAAGAGGTGCTCAGCTTCGATAGCAGGCGCGCCAAACTGCCCGGCTTCGTACCGGGCGAAAAAGACAACCCGGCGGGCTTTTTCGGTGTATCGCTCGAACATACAGTGAGTCCTAGCCGTAGGTTAAGGTCGCGTTGGCTGTCCGCTGGAAGCTATCGGTCGAGGACGTACCTGACAGCCAGCGAGCATTTCGCTGCCAACAACTTTGGATTATGCGCTGATACGTGCATATCGTTCGTACCGAAAGCGACAGTAGTACATTTTCCACAGCAACATACCGGCGAAAAGGCCCTGTCTGTTCTTGTGGGTTGTAATCTCGTGGACTGGGTCTATGTATGGCTAGAACCCACAGCATCAGTCAAGCAAGCCAAGCAAGTACCTTTGGTTGCAGGAAAACCTACCCTTTGCTTGCTCGATGACAAGGTTACCTACCTAGCTATGGCAGAAGCCTTTTCTAGAGGCGCCGTAACGGTGGCAACCCGGCCCAACAAAGCGCTCCGCTGCGCAGGGGGCGGCCCCCTGCGCGTTACGGCGCGCTCGGTACGTGCTACGGCGATACTTCCTCAGGCAGACTTTGTAGTCTTTCCTGCCAAGCTAGCCTTTCTGGCTTAGCAAGCTACACGGTTGCTGGCAGGTCTAAAGTGATAACCAAGTTTTCCCACCACTTATGCTCCCTTTTGGGAGTCAAGCCCAGCACGCGCCGGTCATTCAGATTTCGATTCATTCTTTTGCTCGCGATTGAGATTACTGCTGAGTTGGCGCGCAAGATTTTCACGTAAATCTTCGGCTGCACGTGCCAGAAGTTTTCCGGCAACAGCACTTGCCGAAGTTGCCTGACCAAGCATGACGTAGGTTTCAAGAACAGCCATCGTCTGCCGGCTGACCGGCACCGTGATACTTTGCGCGACTCTTCCGCGACGCTTCTTCGTTTCACCTTGGGCTGAGTTTTGCTTTGTATTTGCCATAATTTTTGCGTTCCCCTTTTTTCGAGTGTCTAATGACTTCAAGTGGCAGAGGCAACTTGAAAGTGTTAGACCGTTTATAAACGAAAAGCCTCAAAAAAGGGAAATACTTTTCTCCGAATTTACCCTAGCCGGCTACCGGCAAAGTTGTTTCCGGCGTGATCGGCGAGACTTTTACAGCAGATTGAGCTGAGCGAATCTCGGCCTCGAGTTTTTCCGTTAGGTTTCGCTTACCTTGGAGTAATACTGTCTGTATGGTGTCATCTTGCCGATTTCGTATTATCATCCCAAGGTAATACCGCTTTTTCTGGACAAGATACGCAAGCGGGCCGAGAATTGCTGCCCGAATGCCAGTCAACTGCCGCTCGGCATAGCTGCGCACAGCTTCCAAATCTGCGTAGCGCGCCACCAATTCCGATTGCCAACCCTGGTGGTACAAGCTCACCAGAACCAGCCCCCGGGCATAGAGCTGCACGGCACTGTAGGCACGTTCAGATTCTTCAGTATCGCTGATATTCAGGCGGTCCAAAACCACCGGCTGACCTATAGCAGGGCCAAGATCATGGGCTTGGGCGAGGCGTTCTAACCGCTCCAAATCACGCGCCTCAATTCGGGTTGCCTGACGAACCAAATCCCGAAAGACAAATACCCAAACGGCGTACATCGTGCCGATAGCGACGATGGTGAACGTAATGCGCATTGGCAAAGGTAACTGATTGAAACTCGACGCATCCTGAAGCAATACAACCCAGCCGAGCATCCCTGTAAGCAGTAACATACGGCAGAAACCTCAGACAAAAGCAGTCGGGCAATCTGCTTTCAACATAATCGATTATCTTTAGCGGGACGAAAAGAAAAGATGTGAAAAAGGATGTCGGCCAAAAGGTCTGTCGTATCCTTTACCGACGCCTTCAAAAGGCAGCCATTTCTTCAACAAGGCGCTGGGCTGCGACTACGGGGTCAGCAGCAGCCGTAATTGGACGCCCTACCACAAGATAAGTGGCTCCAGCTGCCAAAGCAGCCTGGGGAGTCCATACCCGTCGCTGGTCATCTGGAGCCGACCCAGCCGGACGAATTCCCGGTGTAACGATGACAAATTTCTCTGGCACAACGCGCCGGACGGCTGCCACTTCCTGCGGTGAACACACAACTCCGCCCAGTCCACAGTCCACAGCCAAATGCGCCAGACGTAGAACCACTTGTTCTGGAGTTCCGGCCAATCCGACTTCCTCCAGCATGACCTGATCGGCACTTGTCAGAAGCGTTACGCCCAAAATGGTTGGCCGTGCTGAATTCTGCCCTAGAGTAGCCAGCGGCGTCAGAGCAGCCTGAAGCATTGCCCGTCCGCCAAGTGTATGTACGGTGAGTAGATGGACTCCAAGCTGCGCTGCCGCAGCAACAGCACCTGCCACCGTGTGGGGAATATCGTGAAACTTTAGGTCGAGAAAGACACGCGCTCCAGTTGCTAGCGCCTTTCCAACCACCGATGGCCCGGCCACCGTGAACAGCGTCGGCCCTATTTTGAAACCTCCAACATGCGGCGCCAGTTGGCCCATGAGCCGCTCTGCAACAGCCTGGTCTGAAGTATCCAGTGCAACCAAAAGCCGCGCAGCCGGTGTGAGCTCCATGACCAGCTACCTACGTTGGGAAATCTGCCACCGGTGAGGCCTATCTGGCCCAAAGAAACGCACGTGCGCCGTCTTGCACACGCAGGTTTCAGTAGCGGGTTCGGTAGCGGCGTCCGGTCGTACGAGCATTGCGCGTCGTATAGCGGGGTGTCACCTTTGGTCGGCTCTCAGCCAGTGTGGGGGTGGCTGCCACACCGAGGCGCTCTCGTGGCGTGAGGGCAGCATAGGCCACCGCAAAGCGCTCACGTGTGCCAACTGGTAGTTTGAGCTCGAATCCCGCCGGAGCCAATGGCCGGTGTAGTTCAGGATTGAGATTTGTCAGCTCGCCGAGCGGCACTTGGAGTATCTCGGCAGCTACTGCCAAGGAAGTTGGGGTTTCAAGCCGGAATGTGTCATATTGCAAAGGCTGTTCGGGCGTTACATTGAAGCCATACTGCTTTTGATTTTTGGCAATGGCAATGACGGCCAGAATGGCTGGGACGTAGTTTTGGGTCTCACGGGGGAGGAGACCGCGCTGGTGGAGTTCCCAAAAGTCAGCGTACCCACACTGCTCGATGGCACGTTCAACGTTTCGCTCACCACAGTTGTACGCTGCCATCGCCAGCAGCCAGTCACCGGCGAAATACTCGTACAGAAACTTTAGGTAACGTGCAGCCGCCCGGGTTGAGGCTTCCGGTGCAACCCGCTCATCGAGATAAGCGTCCTGGCGCAGCCCAAAACGTAACCCTGTCGCCGGAATGAACTGCCAAATCCCCCGCGCCTTGGCAAAGGAAAGCGCATGTGGTTGCCAAACCGATTCGACTTGGGCCAGCCAAATGAGGTCCTTCGGAACGCCTTCTTCGGCAAAGATACGTTCTGCCATCTCACGGTAACGTCCTGAGCGTATCAAGCCCCGCTCCATCGTGATGCGCCCGCGCCCGACTGTGTAATAGTTGATGAACTGGTATACCGGCGCTGTTACCGTAAACTTGAAGTCAAATTTCGATGTATCCAATGCCTTTGTCGGCTGCGCACTGATATGACTGATGTCCAATGCTGCCAGCGCATCTCGATAGGCGCTGCAACTCCCAGCCAGGGCCGCCTGCCGCAAGCCGGTTTGTAGCAGCTCAATGCGCCCATGTAGCTCAAAGGCATAAGCCTGAATCTCCTGTCTGGCACGGAGCTCAGCTGGCGCTTGTTCAAGAATCGCCCGCGCTTGCGCAAAACACTGTTTGGCTTCCTCAAACTGACCGTTGCGGAAGGCTTCCTCGCCACGTTTGTAGTGCTGCTCGGCAGCCGCAATGAGGCTGCGCGCAGAAGAGATCGGAACTACCGCCGAAGGTGTCAACGACTGTGCCACTACTGCTCCTGCGCCACACAGCGTCAACACACAGAGGGCGGAGGCACGCCAAAGACTTGGGCAAAATGTCATGGCATCTCCTGGACCTTCTTGGTTTGCACGGTGGCGAGCCTTCGAGCGCCTTGCTGTGAGACAGGGCTCAGAACGATGTGTGAGAAAACACCCGAAAAGCTCAACCGGAAGTAGCTGCCTTCTATCACTATGGCAACGGTGGTGTCAAACGTGTTCCAGCTTAGATGCGTTTGTTGTGAGCTAGTTTGTTGTCGGAGCTTCAGCTGAGGAAACTTCAGAAGCTGTTCCCTGAGAGGCCTGCAGCGCCGTTATGGCAATAGCATCCACGATGTCACTGGCTTCACAACCCCGGGAAAGGTCATTCGCTGGCTTGGCCAAACCCTGCAAAATTGGCCCAATAGCTGTTGCCTGCCCCAAGCGCTCAACGAGCTTGTAAGCAATGTTGGCCGCTTCCAAACTGGGAAAAATCAGGACGTTGGCGTATCCAGCCACCGGACTGCCAGGCGCTTTACGTGCCCCGACAACCGGTACGATTGCAGCGTCAGCCTGCATTTCTCCGTCCACGAGCAAATCCGGCTGCCGCATAGCGACCATCCGAACAGCGGTTGCCACCTTGTCCACCAAAGGATGCTCCGCACTGCGCCGCGTAGAGAACGACAACATCGCGACCTTTGGTTCAACACCCAGAAGGGTGCGGCAGTTTTCTGCAGTAGCTAGAGCAATATCGGCAAGCTCGGCCGCAGATGGCTCGATGACAATTGCGCAGTCTGCAAAGAGGAAGTTGCCGTTGGCACCAAAACGGCGATCTTGCACGGTGATAAGCATGAAGCTGGAGACAATGTTGAAGCCTGGTGCAAGCCCAATGACCTGTAGGGCAGCCCGGACGGTCTTTGCCGTTGAGTGCGTTGCGCCGGCCACAGAGCCATCAGCATATCCCATACGCACCATCATGTTGCCAAAGTAGAGTGGGTCGCGCAGGGCTTCCCGGGCCTGCTCAAGGGATAGCCCCTTGGCTTTTCGGTGTTCATAAAAGGCTTGGGCAAAAAACTCATACTCAGGGGCTGTGGCCGGCTCGATGATGGGAAAACGGTCAGGGTCAATGCCTAGGGCTTGGCACTGCTCACGAATACGTGCAGCCTCACCCAGTAACGTCACCCGCGCAATTCCCTGCTCCTGGCACATCACAGCTGCACGCAACGTGCGTGGGTCTTCCCCCTCCGGCAACACAATGTGCTTAGACAACCGTGCAGCCCGCTGACGCAAGCTTTCCAGTAGTGTCATTGGCGCTACTCCTTGAACAAGGCAGCTTGGCATGAGCTTATTCGAGCCCCAGCCGACGACTAAGGACTTTTTCGTCGGGGAACAGGCTCGACCGCGTTGCCGCATCAAACCCAAGGGTAGCCTCCAGCGTCGGTACGAGACCAACCAATTCAGGCCGCCTAACCCGAATCCCGTAGCGTTTCGCTGCTGCCACTACGGCGTAAAACACATCTGCCGGGCGCGTCCGGCGCACATCGGTCAAGTTGCAAGAAACCTGTACCGTGCCACGTGAAGCAAGGCGTAGCCCTAGCGCCTTAACCCCCGGCAAGCCGCCCTGCGCTGCCCGCAGTTCCCGGGCAATAGACTGGGCAATATCCAGCGCGTCCGTTTCAAGTTCGACGTTGAAAGCAATCAGGTAATCACGTGCTCCAATGGCTAGGGCTCCGGCCGTGGGGTGCAGGCGGGGCGGACCAAAGTCCGGTCTCGGAAAGGTTAGGGCAGTACGCACAGCCCGCCGGAGCGCAGCCAAGTCACGGTACTCCGCTTGGCATGCGGCTTCGCCGTAACAGAAGACTGGAAGGTGATGACGAGCGGATACCTGCCGGCCGACCCAGTGGGCCAGAGCTACACACTCTGCCATCGTTACGTTTCGCACCGGAACGAACGGCACAACATCCACGACACCAATACGCGGGTGAACACCCGAATGGTTCGACAGGTCAAGACAATCTACGGCTTGGGCAATACCGGCTAAGGCAGCAGCGCCCACAGCTTCAGGCGAACCAACAAAAGTAATGACAGATCGGTGATGATCGGGATCGAGATGCTGGTCAAGGACCGGCTGCCCCAAGGCGTTTTCTATAGCGGCTACAATGGATGCTACCACCTCCGGCCGCCGACCTTCGCTGAAGTTGGGAACGCACTCGATAAGAGACGTATCCATAGCCTTGCGCCCTACTTAGCGCAACTCGCAATTAGCGTGCTGCCTGCAAGTGAGCTTCAAGAAACCATAGCCGCTTGTCGATTGCCCGTGAAATTTCTGTGTAGAGATCGGCTGTGTCGGCATCACCCAACTGATTAGCTTCCGCAATTGCCGCCCGAACGTGGCGGGCAAAGGGCGCATATCGTTCAGCCAAGGCCTGAACGTGTTCAAGCCCTTCGTGAATGTCAGCAGGATACTCGGCCAGGATGGATTGTGCTGCAGCTACCCGTGCCGTTCCTAGGGCTGTGCCGCCCAGTGCGGTTATGCGCTCGGCAAGGTCATCTACGAAGCCATCCAGCTCGGTTGCCATCTCGTCAAACATCTCATGAAGAGCAATAAACTGTGGCCCCTTGACATTCCAGTGCGCCTGCTTGACCTGTGTTTTGAGGTCGAGCGTTGTGGCCAGTGATTGATTGAGGAGCCGAATAACCGAGGTCCGAATTTCTTCAGGCAGGTCAATGCGTGTTGCGTGCAGTTGCTCACCCATGACGGTGTCCTCCTGTGGAAAAAGTTGTGAAAATGTGGAAGCCCGTGGAAAATTCCCGGCAACCGAAAGCAATCCTAGGGCCAATATAGGGCGCCCTGTGGCTGGAAGGCCTCTGCTTTCACGTGGCATCGCCGCGTAGAAAGTTTCTGCTATCAACGCGGGTGGCGATTTCCGGTAAGACAACGTACCCCTTCCCGGAAGTCGGCTTTTGTAGCGTAGACTAAGCGCGGAATCATCGCAGCCTGCAAATGTGAGGCTGTTGCCGGTCAAAAATCGAAACTTCAGCCGTGGCTGCCCATACGCAGTGACAAAACGGGCTGTTCCATAGTGCGACTTTCTTGGGGCTAAGACACGCGCCAAGCGCCCCAGGGAGCCTGCCAGCATGCGCACAGGCGCGTGTCACCGGCTGAAAAGACAAGTCCTCAGCGTGCTGTCACCTTTTCAAGGGCTTCAGCATAACGTTTGGCGTGAGCAGCCTCGACCCGTCCAAAGGCTTTGAACTGCTTGGCGGCTCGCTGGAGCATAGCCTTGAACCGCTCGGCGTGCTCGCGGGATTCAGCGCCCTGCTCCAAAAATTCTGCCACAGCAGCCGCTTCCCCTTCCTGCCGGGCTTCTTCGGCAAAGGTTGGGTACATCTGCTCGGTCTCGTACATTTCACCTTCATAAGCGATTTGAAGCAGTTTTTCGACCGTCATTTCCGACTCTGGATACATCAGTTGCAGATGCGCAAAGGCATGGCCGGTTTCCTCTTCAGCCGTCCGCTCAAACAACTGGGCTACTTCTTCGTTGCCTAGCTTGCGCGCAAGTTGGCCAAAGTAGAGGTAACGGCGGTTTGCCATCGCTTCACCGGCAAAGGCTGCTTGCAGATTCTGCTGGGTTTTGCTCTGTGGTTGGTTTTTCATGGTAGTGCCTCCTTGTAGACAGAGTCATAACTTAGACTTTTTCTAAACTCATGGGCAAAAAAAAAAAAAAATCACGACCCAAGGGTTTCGGCTTGCTGTACACACGCGGCGCACAAGCCCCGCAAGGTCAGGTCGAAACCTTCGACAAGATACCGTTCTGGTAAGGTGCAGTGTGGCCACGGCCCGACCATTTCCCATGCCACGTCCTCAACTCGTCCACACTGACGGCAGACGAAATGGTGGTGTGGTTCAAGGTTAGGGTCAAACCGCATCACCCCGCCTTCGTGAATCTCTGCTAGGTAGCCGTTTTCCTTGAGCCAGTTGAGAGTGTTGTAAACCGTTGCCCGCGAAGCTAGAGGAAATTTGGCATTGACGGCAGCTAGCACTTCCTCGGCCGTTGGATGATGGGAGCATTGCTGTAAATACTCCACGATAGCTAAGCGTTGCGGTGTTAGCTTGAGGCCGCGCAGGCGAATCAGTTCTGTCACACCCTGGGTCGTAAGCCGTTTCATAGTGCTGTTTAGACTAAGTCTAAAAAAGATGTTTGTCAATACATGTTTGTCCCCTCTTGGCGCTTGGTGGTCTGTTGTTCACGCCGGCGTCGCTCCAGTTCACGCGGTGAGACATTGACGACCTCAGCCTGCGCCGGGGAAAGGTTTGCCACCATGTCGAGCGTCATCGCAACCGGCTGGGCCTGAACTTCAGCTTCAAAGTGCAACGGCAGCAGCCCAAGCCAGTTGCGCCGGTAACGGACTCGCAATGTGACCCGTTGATTGGGAGGATCAAGCCGCACTCGAATACCTTCCACAACCAGCTTCTGAGCAGCAAGATGGGCTGCTGTCCGCTCGCGCAGCGTTGTCAGAGGGGGCTGTCGCACCAACGCCTCCAGTTCTGTCGTCAGGCGAAGGTTGGCTTGGCGATAGAGGAGATACATCAACAGCGCATAAGCCACTACTACCAGACCGACCAATGTCCCCGCCGCTTTTAGCCACGGCCAGAACAGGGATTGCCCCCTTTCCTGCCTTGGCTGCTCAGAGAGCAACTGACCATGGGCTGCGCTTTCCCTAGAGAAGATGCCCGTGGGGGTCTTCGACAACTTACGGTGCGACACTACAGCTCTGCTAAATACTGGAGCGCGTGGCGTTTCAGCCGACTCGTCAACTGGTTCTGCCACAGGGGCAGCCGCATTGGGTTGGGACGGGTCAGTTTCTTGAAGCCCTAACAGAGCAGCAGGCGTTTCTTCTGTTGCAGGGAGCTTGGACACGGTCTGCGGTAAGGGAACAAGCTGCTCCGTGGACGAGTTCTGCTCAAGGGCGCAAACAGCGCTGGAGTCAGCAGAGTCATCGCTCTCAGCAGGTAGTGGCAGCTCTGCGGGCAACGCAGCCGGAGCTTCACTTGGAGGTTTCGGTTGCCAGAGAGATACTGCTGGTGCAACGGCCGCTGCTTGGCGAAGCTGGTGACGAAAATCCAAACTTGCCAAGGGTTTCTCCGAACAGGGCTGCGACGCAGGGGACAATGCATGACATGTCGAGGGTTCCAGTGCTGTCGGTGGAGCGAGCGCTGCCTCAAACTCAAGGGCAAAATCAAGGGCTGTAGCCTGCCGCGCCGCCGGGTTCTTGCTCAGGGCACGCATGACGCAAAGTTCGACTGCCTCTGGCAATTCTGGGCGCAAGTCGCGGAGCGGACGTGGCGCAGCCGTTACCTGCTGCATCATGACGGTCGTTGTAACCTTACCCGGAAAAGGTACATTGCCGGTTAGAAGTTCGTAGACCAAGACTCCCAGGCTGTAAATGTCTGAGCGGGCATCTAGTGGCTTCCCTTCGCACTGCTCTGGGGACATGTAATGGGGCGTCCCCATGACACTGCCGGTCTCAGTGGTAAAGTCATGACTCACCGCAACGGCATCCATAAGCTTAGCGATCCCAAAGTCGAGCACCCGTGGGATTTCTTCTCCGTCTACAACCTCAATCATCACATTGTCCGGTTTGAGGTCCCGGTGGATAATCCCTTTACGGTGTGCTGCGTGAATAGCTGAGCAAATTGGCTTTAGCCAGCCGAGGAGCTTTTCAGGGGCGATTGTCCCCTGGGCATCGAGGATACGGCGCAAGCTCTTACCCTCGATGAAATCCATCACAAGATAGGGCACACCGTCTGGCGTAATGCCGAAATCCGTTACGGAAACAATATTGAAATGCCTGAGGCGCCCTGCCATAGCCGCTTCGCGGCGGAAGCGGGCGAGAGCATCTTCATCGGAAATGAGCTCTGGCGACAGCACCTTGATAGCGACGGTGCGGTGAATAAGCATGTGGCGTGCCCGATAGACTGTACCAGACCCGCCGCGGCCGATCCGCTGCTCGATGCGGTATTTGCCATCCAACGTCCGCCCTAAGAAGGGATCGTTTTGGGAGGCTTCGCGTGGGGCAGATGCCGAAGCCACATCCAACGGCAGGCGCACTGTCAAACCGGCCAGCAAAGCGGGTGGTACGGCCGACGCGCCCGGAGAAACAGAAGCGTCGCGCATGGTGAATCCTCAGAAGAAGATGGTCGAGAAAAAGTCAACCTGGCTGAAAACAGATGCTCCTTCTGAGAAGGTGTTAAAGCTTCATCAGAAAAAGAGACCCCCAAACGTTGCAGGACAGTAAGTTACACGCCTACGATCACAAGTTCAACCCAGAATCCAGCCTTTCATTGAAGCGCTATACTGAAGCCACAGTTTGACAATCCAACTTATAAGCATAGCCGCTGCCACGGCCAGCACGGCCCACAGCGGGGGAATCCGGCTTTCAACCTGGCTCACCCAGCTCCCTTTCCCTAGTAAGTACAGCAGGGAACGCAGCCACCACCAGCCAAAGAGGGCAAACACTGCCGGTGAGAGCGGATGAAATTGCAGCGCGCGCTGCCACTCACCCTTGGCTAGCGCACAGAAGGCGCGGGTCAAACCACATGTCGGACAGTCAATTCCGGTGGTGGACTTCAGCGTGCAGAGGACAACCGTCGGCACATCTGGCGGGCGGTACCAAAAGCTGACCAGAAAGACGAGCGTCGTCAAGACGAATCCGGACAAATATGCCATGATGGCAATTTGGTCAGGATTTCTGGCTGCATCAGGTGTGGGACGCATGTCCGAAAGCCATCAGATACGGAACGCTGAGATGCCGCTTTCTTCGGGATTGAAAACCTCGTTAGCCACTTCGTCAACTACCTTGCCGGAGCTGACACGACGCACTGCCTACCTGGTCATTGCCCTGGTGGTCACGATTGGCTATGCCAACAGCCTCAACTGCGGGTTTGCGCAGGATGATGTGTATGTCACGTTCAACCGCACCATTCGTGATTTGCCGCGCATCTACCGTGTGTTTGCCCAGCCTTATTGGGGAATCGGCTACGAAGAACTGGCAACCTATCGCCCCATTGTCAACATTAGCTTGGCGCTCAACTATGCTGTTCACGGATTTCACCCTCTTGGTTATCACTTCGTCAACCTGGTGCTTCACACCATCAACTGCTGGCTACTGTATGGCCTAGTTTATGCCTACACCCGCTGGAGCCAGCTTGCCCTGTTTACGGCGCTGCTGTTTGCCGCCCATCCGGTGCACGTCGAAGCCGTCACACAGGTGGTGGGGCGCACCGAGTTGCTGGCGGCCGGATTTGGTTTTCTAAGCTGGCATGCCTACCTGCGCATCGGCGAAGGACGGCACTGGCGCTGGCTGGCCTGGGCCGCCTTTGCCGGTGGGATGTACGCCAAGGAAAGCGCCCTGACCCTCATCGGCGTCATCGGCTTGGCCGAACTGTGCGCCGGACGCCTGCGCACCCGGCAGGAGTGGCAACGCGCGGCACTCGATGCCACAGGGTATCTGGTTGTCGCGGCGAGCAACATCCTCATCCGCCGCCTCGTCAACGGGCAGTTCGGCGTCCACGGCGACCAGACCTTCTTTCACGGCGATCCGTGGCACACCCGCTTTCTGACCATGGCGCAGGGCATGGTGGAATACTTCCGCCTGCTGGTGTTTCCCTACAGGCTCTGTGCTTTCTACGACTTCAGCTTCTTCCCGAAAGTTTCGACGCTCACCCCCCGCGTGGCGGCGTCACTCCTGTTGGTGGCAGCGGTCATCGGGGTCGGTTTCTGGGCCTGGCGGCGGCAACCGCTCGTTGCATTTGCCATCCTGATGTTTTTTGTCTCGGTGTCGCTGGTCTCCAACATCGTTGTCCCAACGGGTCTCCTTATTGCCGAACGGGTGCTCTATGTGCCATCGGTTTCCATCTGTCTTCTCGGTGGGCTTGGACTGGCCACGCTCTACCGGCAGTCACGACATGGACGCTACGCGGCCGTCGGGCTTTGCGTCATCATTCTGGGACTGATGTCCTGGCGAACCATCACCCGCAACCCCGACTGGACAGACAATGAAGCCTACGGTCGGGCGCTGGTACGGGATGCCCCCGGCAACCCCAAAAGCTGGCTGGCTATGGCCAAAGTCCATGAAGAGGCTGGTGACCTGGCGGCGGCGGAAGCGGCGCTTCAGCACGCCATTGCGATTGTTGCTCACCGTGCGGCCCCGCGTACGGCCCTGGGACAGTTCTACCTGCGCCAGGGACGGCTGGCAGAAGCCGAGGCATTGTTCCGGGCGGCTATCGCCGGTAATCCCCTTGGCTGGCAAGCCTACTATGCCCTCGCCAACCTGCTGGCCCGACAGGGGCGCACGGCAGAAGCCCTCCACTGGTACGAAGCCGGGAAACAGCGGTACGTGCCTTCCGCCGAGATTCTGGCTGGAACAGCAGCGAGTTTCTACCGGAGCGGCCAGTATCTAGAAGCCCGCCGCATCTATGAAGACGCCCTGCGCCGCGATCCGCTTCTAGCGCAAGCTTGGGTTGGGTATGGCACTACTCTGCTGCGTCTCCATCAACTGGATGACGCACGGATGGCTTTAGAACAAGCTGTTATTCTTGACCCCAACTTGCCTGATGGCTGGATGAACTTGGGAAGTGTCTATGGGGCGCAAGGGGACTACCAGGCGGCCCGGCGAGCCTTTGCCGAAGCCCTTAAACTGGATTCGGCTTCGGCAGAAGCTTACGCCAATCTTCGGCTAGCAACAGCGTTGGCCTTTTCTCATTAGGCAGGAACGGTGCACAATCATGGGGCCCGGCAGGTTTGGCACATCCCGGGTCGGCTCTGTATCAATTCCACCTGCACGGAACTCTAGGTCAATCACTTGCGGCAGGCAATGGAGCAATGACCACCAAAAACAACTTGGCTCAGGGGACATCTCCAACTAGTCTTGACATAGCGCGTCAAGCTTTTCAGCGGGGTGACTATGAAGGCGCCCTAATGCAAATCTATGCTGCGTTATGGAGCGGTGTCCAGGACCCCAACATCCACTTGCTCCTGTGGGATGTCCTTGAAGCCCAGCGGCTAGAACGAAGCCGAGTCAAACTGCTGCGTAAAGCCGTTGAAGAAGTGGCCTTTTCACGCAGGCCCAAAGCCCCTGCGCCTCCCCTTGAACCTCACCCCGACCCAAATGGGAAACGTCGGGCACAGCGTTTTCTAGTCTCCCATCCGGTGATTCTGGTTGCCAACGATCCACGCCGCAAGCTCTGGGCCGAGTTAGCGGTGGTTGAGGTCACCAGCCTTTTGGGCGCACAGTTGCGCGTTGCCACCAAGTTTATGATTGGTGAACACATTCATCTGTTTGGTACCCGTGGTGAAGCCCAAGAAACAATTGAAGCTGTTGTGCGCAACATACGCCCTGACGAAGAAGAAGAAGGACGGTTTCTTGCTGGTGTCGAATTCCTGACGCCTGCCGGCCAGTGGTTGCTCCCCAATCCACAAAACCCATCCACTTGAACGCCACTCTAAAAGCTGGTCTTCTCTGAAATGACAGGCCGCATCGGGTAGCCCCTAACCCTTAGTCGCCCTTTGTCTGCCTTGGGTACGAGCTTGGAGTCGCAGTAACATGTGGCTGGTGTAACTTGTCGAAAAGTTGTTCCCTAACTGAAAATGGCGTTTGACAGTAGCGGCCGGATCGAAGTACCACTCACCAAGTGGGCGATGTCGCTCTCGGCGGTCAAACCATCCCCATGGGGGACGCGCCATGTTGCGGCCGCCGTTGACGCCTAAGAAGGCCGATCCCAGCACACCTAACCAGATCGCCCGGCGCTTTCCGGCCACAGTAATATGGCGTGTGCCGTAGTTGAACTGCTCGCCGTAGGTTTCGTTGCGTCCCGCCTGCGCGCGCGCCCACAGTGTGGTCTCCAGTGGCACGAGAGCATAGCCCAGCCGGCGCGGTGGTTCACCATCACCAGGAACGTCCGCCTGCCCCGTGTACTCATAACGCACAACACCTTTGACCGCCGCGCGAAGCTGGCGCTGGCTGCCCCGGTATGCCTCGATGCCATGCCCGCGTGGCTCGATAAACAGCAAGGGCCGCTGCCCTTCGAGCCGGATTGAGTTCGAGGACTGCCCGCTACCGGGGGTGTAACGGAGAAACTTGTTATGCGCTAGCGACTCTACGTAGACCACCCGCTCCCCAACTTGTCCGGCTCGGCCCTTGGCTACGACGACGAGACATCCTTCGAGGTCATTTTCGTGGGCTAGCACTAGGTCATCCGCTACACCAGTCGGGTCATAATTCCGTCCATAGCGCGCCCCCAAGCGCATGAGATCACTTATCACTAGGCCCCGGCGGTTGCCCCCCTTCCAGTCACGGGGATGGAAGACAGCATAGTGGATGAAGTAGTGAGTCGTAGTTTCGCAAACCGAAAAATAGACCCACGCCGCCAGTGGAAAGCGCGGGTCGTCAGCATTCTGCCAGTTGTTGTCGCCGCGCCAGTCGTTGTCGAAATCAAATTTGGTGATGTAGTCAAAGCGTGGCGTCTGACCGAGGCCCTGGTAGAAAATCGGCGCATAGCGGGCGGCCAACGCCAAGTCAGCGTCAAAGCCCGGCGCCTGGGCGCATACGTAGCTGGCAGATATGAGATAACACGCCAGCTGGCACGCCAACCTGACCGTTGTCCACCACCACTTCTGTATGCTGCAGGCTAACATCAAGCACCAGCCGGTGGAGGCGAAGAAGATACCTGATTGGCTCGGTACTGCTCCAGAACCGTCTTGATCCGGTGCCAGAGACGGGATTTGTACCGGGCTGCGGTGTTGCGGTGAATGATGCCTTTCTGCACCGACTTATCAATGACCGAAACAGCGTCCAAGTACACTTTCTGGATTCCGGTGGCTTTTTTCCGATTAACCCCCAAAAGGGACTTGGGCTCAATCAAAGCCAAATCTTCAGGGGTAGGCTCTTTTAGGGCAGCCCGAAGCTTTTTGATAAACGTCCGCAGACGGCTACGGTTGCGACGGTTGATGGCATTGCGTCGTTTTGTCTGACGGACTCGTTTGATCGCTGAAGGCTTGTTCGGCATGTGGCTCGCTTTATCTCCTCCATAAGTGCTGCTCAGGGCAAGTCAAGCAGAATAAGGGCCCGGAGGCGATTCCGTCAACGTACATGGCGAGCTTCTCCACACAAGTCGGCTTGGGAGGAAAGGCTCTTGCCAGTTGACCTTCACTTACGCTTGCCGAAAACCCGGCCGACTAGGTATCGTACGAGCAAGTAAGTAGTAATTTTCCTTACTTGGGTATTCCCATGAACAAGCCGCATCCCGTGACCACTGCCGTACCATCTTGGACGGGCTGGCTCAACTGGCTCGGAGCGCTCGCCTCACTGACCTGCGCCATTCACTGCCTCGCCATGCCTCTGCTTGTTGGTGTCCTCCCACTCTTGGGGCTAAGTCTGTTGACTTCCCCATGGCTGGAATGGTCCCTGATCAGCCTCACGGGGGTAGTTGGCCCACTAACCTTGCTCACCGGTTATCACCAGAAGCACCGTCGGTTGCAGCCACTAGCTTTGTTTCTCCTCGGCTTTGGGCTGATCTTGGCGGCGAAGCTTCTACTCGACGAAGGTTCATCGCTGGAAATTTCTGGCATGGTCGCCGGCGCACTATTTGTTGCCGGCGCCAATCTGAGCAACCACCGTCTGACCCACACCTGTTCGACATGTCGGCACTAACGGCCGCACAGCACTGGCTAGGAACTCACTTTTCCTGCTCCTGCGATGTCACTGTTTGTCCTTGATTGGGAAAGCGCACCAACTCAGCTCTGAATTCACCGAGCTCATTGCCACCGGTGATCCGTACCACATAGCGATTGGCATCATCAGTAATCCACATACGGAGCTTGCGCTCATCAGACGGCTTCCCATCACTATCAAGCGGACGTAGCGCAAGCTGGACAACCGGGGTGGGCTGCCCAGCGACCTCGATGGTCTCACGCGCGAGAAGCTCCACTTCAACGGTCACAATGGTGCCACTGCGCTCGCTCAAGGCCGATAGCTTGACTGTTGTCGGCTTCTCGAAATCAAGATTGCGCACGGTCCAAAGCAAGCCGGCTAGATCGTATGTATCGCCGGTCAGCTTGACCAAATGACGACTGTTGATCTCTGCCGTCCGCTTGGACTGATCGAAGACTATTACCGTCCGCTCGACCCGTTTTCCTTCTTTGAGATCGGCTTCGGCGCGGTACGGCAACCGGGTAATGGGGTCAAGATAAGTTACGAATCGGTCATCGAGATCAAATAGGGTGGCCTTGACAAAACCGATGGTTTCAGCACGTACAAGCAACCGCAGCCCTTCTCGCCCATAGAACGTTCCCCGTTCGGCAACTTCTGTGGAGAAACGTGCAACTGGGGCATCGCGCAGGCCCAGACTCGGCACGGTAACCCGTACGCCATACACAAGTTTTTCTCCGACAACAAACTGGTGTCGGGCTACCGGCGGAGCGCCCACATACCCGTTACCTGCCGTGGACGCGGTAGCTTCTGCACCACTACCCCGCGGTCGCTGCTGCGCTACACTTGGCAAAGCCATACCCAACAGCAACCAGCCGGCAACGAGCGCCGAAAGACATGTCCACACGCCACACTGGCGCCACAGCATGTGGCTGCCCTGTTGTTTACTATCAGGCTTTGTTCTCACCATGTTGGCAGATTACCTTTCCCGTAAACTCCATAACCCCCGAAGCCGTGTGTTGAAAGCTCCACGGCATGTCCATCAAATGCTAGATTGGATGCCGGCATTTTGGTCAGATGTTGGTTAGGGTACGGCATACAGAAGGCCGGATTTGTATCCTTGTGCCTACTTTTAGCACAATAACCAGGTATGCCCCCGCCTGCATTCTTCCAAGCGAGTTACCTTTATGCTTCAGCCTAAGCTTTGCCAACATTATCGGCTGTCTTGCCTGGTCTTGGTGATTGGCTTCTTCGTCCTCGCCACCGTTTCTTCCCAAGGGCAGTACGTTCCCATACGTGCTACAGATGGTGTGCCTTCTGTCTCTGATTTGGATCAATCTCAAGGAACCGTTGACTCGGTAGAGCAGGTTCTCCGAAATCGCTCCACAGCGGCTGAGAACAAAGACCGCACAGGCGTCAATTTTGCGTCTGGCAAGGGTACGGTCTCTGAAGACGACTACCATCCCCTTACGGGAAAGGAGCGGTGGGAGTACTACTTGCGGGCAACGTACTGGAGTGCAGCGGCTGTGTTCGGCGCAGCCGGGCCGGCACTCGGGGCGCAACTTAGCAAGGCCCCTCCAGAGTGGGGTGGCGGGGCTAAAGGCTACGGACGGCGACTGGCTTCGGAGTTTGGCAACAACGTCGTCACCAACAGCATTCAAGCCGGCTTGGCGGCGCTCCTCAAACACGAACCACGCTATGTCCGAAGTGCCAAGAAGGGCATCTTCAAACGAACCGGGCATGCGCTGGCCTTTGTTTTCGTCACCTATAACGACGAAGGCAAGGTTCGCCCTGCCATTGCCAATGTCGTCGCTGATTATGGCGGGGCGTTTGCCCAGGTGGCCTGGCACCCGCGTCGCTACACCATCCGCGGGGACGGCGTACGGTTTGGTAACCTGGCGCTTGGTTTCAACTTTATTGCGAATCTCATCAACGAGTTCACGCCCGACCTCAAACACGTCTTCAAGCGCAAGTAACGGCATCTACGTCAGGCCACGCCCAGACCAAGGTTGTACAGTTCCTGGTTTTCCGGCCGGATATGACCCATGGACAGTACTTTGAGGCTTCCTATGTCTCACCGCGCCAATTAGACATCCTGTGGGCTCATGGCTGGCGTCACTTTGGAACGTACTTTTACCGCTACTGGATCAACTTGACAGAAGAAGGGATACGGCATGTTCTTCCGCTGCGGATCAGGCTATCTGACTTCACCCTTTCTGAAAGCCAACGCCGCATTCGCCGTCGCAATCAGGACCTGCGGGTGGTGATTCAACCCACCGTCATTGATACGGCGACGCTTGTGCTTTTCGAGCGCCACAAGCAGCGTTTTACGCGCAACATCCCGGACTCTATCTATTCGTTTCTGTCCCACGAACCAGCCTCTGTCCCCTGCCGCAATGAAGAAATTGCGGTGTATGACGGAGAACGGCTTGTGGCCAAAAGCTTTCTAGACCTGGGCAACCAGGCGACTTCGAGCGTCTACGGGATTTTTGACCCGGAATACGCTAAGCGCAGCTTAGGTATTTTCACCATGCTGCTCGAAATTGCCTACTCGCAGTCACGGGGCGACACTTTTTACTATCCGGGCTACGCTTACCACGAACCTTCTCACTACGACTACAAAAAGCGGTTCACAGCACTCGAATGGTTTGACTGGCAGGGACATTGGCATCCACTGCCAAATGGGCATCGCGGGTAGTGTGGACAACTGGTCACACTTTGGCATCACTTTGCGGACAGCCGGCCACGCTAGTTCCCTTCGCCGCCTAGCTTGGAAGGTTCTTTTATGATGTACAAAGCCTTGTTGTTCCAAGACATAGGAAATGTCCCGCTAGTTTTTCAAAGCGTGGCACGAAAAATGCTCTACGCATCAGCAGCAATGTGTAGTCCTCGATAACGACTTGATCTTTCCATGAAGTACCAAACGACACTTCGCCGTGCTGTTTCTGTTCGCGGCGTTGGCCTTCATACCGGACAGAACGTTGAACTCACCTTGTGCCCGGCTCCGGCAGACACCGGTTATGTTTTCCGACGCACGGACCTCAATGGCTTTGAAATCGCGGCCATTCCCGAACACGTCACACATGTCAGCTATGCGACGACGTTGATGCGAGCTGGCGTAATGATTGCAACCGTTGAACATGTCCTTTCGGCGCTCTACGGCTGCGGCATAGATAACGCCATCCTCGATGTCACAAACTGTGAAGTGCCGATTCTCGACGGCAGTGCGCGCCCCTTTGTCGAAGCGATTGCCCAGGCTGGAATCCTTACGCTGGACCGTCAACGACAGATTCTGCGGATTACCCAACGGGTTGAGGTGGCAGAAGGCAACCGTCGCCTGGCTATTGAGCCGAGCGACCGTTTTCTCATTGAAAGTACGATTGACTTTGATCACCCCTGCATCGGGTGTCAAACGTTTGTCTGCGAAGTGACCCCGGCAACATACCGGCAGGAGATTGCCCCTGCCCGCACCTTTGGATTTCTGGCGGAGGCGGAGACTTTGCGTCGGCACGGCTTGGTGCGCGGAGCAACGTTAGACAATGCAATTGTCTTAGATGCTGAATCCATCCTCAGCCCAGAGCCATTGCGCTTTCCAGACGAATTTGCCCGCCACAAAGTCCTGGACATCATTGGCGACCTCGCCTTGCTGGGCATGGCGCTTAGGGGGCGCATCATTGCCGAGCGCTCTGGACATGGCCTGCATGCAGCCCTAATCAGGCGCTTGCTCTGGGAAGACAGCGCTTGGACTATCGAGGGCTTGCCGCCTACAGCTTCGGCGGAAGAAGTGGCAAGGGCAAAAGTAGCTGCTGCGCTTGCCGCTCCCGGACAATCTCGACGGTTATCGGGGCATCTCCTTTCTGAGCCAACACATGAAGGACCACGGCTGACAGATCGCTGCTTTGCCGGACAGGTTGGCCGTCTAGCTTGACAATAACATCACCAGAACGCAAGCCAGCGGCAGCAGCGGGACTGTCCGGGAAGACGTGTGTCACCAGCAGTCCTCCGGTCACACCGAAGAACTTGGCCAGTTGAGCAGTCAGCTCTGACGTCACCAAACCGATGGCCAGGTGCTCATCTGCCACTGGCGATCGAGAGACCGGCGTGTCTTCCGGTGACCCCAAGGTGACTTGGCACACGTGCTGCTGTCCACCGCGCTCGACCAAGAGCTTCAGGATTTCTCCTGCGGCATGACTGACGACAATGTCGTTGAGCTGTCGTCTGGATTCTAGCGGGTGGTCATTTGCTGCAAGGATAACATCGCCAGGGGCCAAACCGGCTTCCTCGGCAGGGCTTCCCGGCACCACTGCCGTTACAACCACCCCATGGGCAGACGAAACGCTCAGACGCGCACGGTCCTTGGCCGGGAATGTCGCCAGTGTTTTCCCTTCAATGCCCAACCAGCCGTGGGGAACGCTCTTGCCGGCCGTAAGGATGCGTTGCACCACCCGCTTGACATCGGCAATCGGTAGCACATGGAAATGCTTGCCTTTTGGCTGCACAATCGCAACCAGGCGGTTCTGCCCATCGAAGGCAATTCCACAGTTACCATCGGCTGGCTTTGGCAGGGAGGGAGTTGCCAGCCAGTCGGTCACAATTTCATCCCATACCAGTTGAGAAGGTATCTCCTCGGCGCGCCTGCCTGTTGCCGGGGAAGACATCGGCTGGAACATCGGCAAGATAATCCGCACGGTCGAAGAGTGCGTGGTCGGGGAGTTGGCGGCGAGGCGTGCATCTCGGAGCGTGATGCGGGGCTTGGGCATGGCCAGAGTGTGCATTGGAGGTGGCACTACTTGCAGACCCGGCACGTGCAGGACACACAGGCCGGTTGCTCCATCCCGGCCGATGAAACGCGCGCGAAATTCTTGGCGGTCCTGGGTCTGAACCACAATGGTCGGGTTGCTGTGGCTGGGCAGTAGGTTTGCCAGTTGGGTTAACACATGCCCTTTGTCATCTACGACAATGCCTGTTGTGACATTTGTCAGCACAATGTCGGAAGGGGCACAGGTACCATCCAGGGCAGCCGCAGCCGCATCTTCCGTTGTGGCCGTCAGCTCGCCCATTGTCACGTGGTGGTTGACGATGACCAGCCAGCGTCCCACCCCCGAGGGGTCTGTCTTTCGTATGTCTGACTTGCGCGAGAAGGTCTCACGCACTTGATCAAGCCCTCGCGCGTAGCCAATGACACCTAACAGCAGCGCACCCACCAAGATGAGCTTTACTGCGTGCACACGGTGCCACATCATCGTTGGTGTCATCTTAGAAAACGGAGTCGTCAGATGATTCTCCTTCCGTAACTGACCGCCGGTCAAAAATCGGCTGCATACCGTACACAACCGGAGGCAAGCGCAACATGCGCTCGCCAGATCGGCCGCGCCATAGTACGACAACCCCTTCGGACTGTGGGGCCGGCAAGGAATTTTGCCGCACGGTTACAGGCGCCATCCGTCCCCGACGAGAGACCACCGGAGTTGTCCGAACTAGCGCCGGGCGGGAAGGTCCACCAAGCTGAGGGTTCAAGGACATGGTTAGCGTTTGCTCCGGCCGGGTTGGCAGGGTAAGCGCTGCGGTCACACTTGGTGGAGCATGAAGTACCATCTGCATGGAAGAACGGATGGCCAGAGCACTGGCGACAACCACCACCATGGCAAAGGCAGCCAAGACCGGCGTTGGCACCCAGCCCAAGAAAGGCTCGCGAAAACGATGGGCGTCTTGTCTTAGGCGCTGGCAGAGTTCAGCATCAAAGCTCGCCGGGGGAAGAACACGCGGCTGCTCCGCCAGAAGCCTTCGCAGAGATTGCATTTGGGTTGCGTAGTCCCAGCAGGCAGCGCACTCAGCCACATGAGCCCTTGTCTCTGGCGGCAACCGATCGAGGTCATACTCAACAGCTTCTAGTTGACGACGAATTTTGGAGCAGCTCACCATAACTGTCACTCCCGTGACTACCCCAGCCACGTCACAGATAGGCCCGCAGCTTGTCGCGCAATAGTCCACGCGCACGGTTGATGCGTGATTTGACCGTTCCCTCCGAGATGTTCAGAACACTGGCAATCTCTTCATAGCTCAGACCTTCAACATCGCGAAGCACGAGCGCAGCACGGTATTTCTCCGGCAGGGTTTGAATCGCACGTCCTACAGCAGCTTGGCGCTCGCGTTCAATCAAGTCGGCATCCTGGAGGGGGCGCTCGTCGGGGATATCCAGCCTTGTCTCCTCTTCATCTTCGTGATGTGACCAGGGCGTGAACAGTGAAACCAGTTTGCGACGCCGGCGCTGCCGTAATTCACTGATCGCCAAGTTTGTCGCAATCCGGTAGATGTAGGTTGAAAAATGGAACGTCGCCCGATAGCGCGCAATGTTGGCGTACACGCGCAGAAAGGTCTCTTGGGTGAGTTCCACCGCACGGTCGTAATCATCAAGCATGCGAAAGATGAAGTTCGTAATGGGCGTGCGGTAGCGCCGGACAAGCTCATGAAAGGCCTGTTCATCACCGGCCTGGACAGCAGCAATCAGCTCATGGTCGCTGGCTGCTTCGATAGCTACGACAGGCTGTATCTCACTCGGTAGGGGACATGTCAGGGCGCTACCTATCAAATGTGACATCGAAACTCATTCCTCACTCAAGGATTTCTCGGTATGACCACAAGTAGTTCGTAGTTTCTACGCAGTTACACGCACGAGACTACCTAAAGTTCCAGTGTTTCTTCCTGACGCATTGACCTCGGGCGTGCCTTAGCAGCTCATTTCGGCAGATTACCGGGGGAACAGTGAGTTTACACCGCGAGCACAAATGTTACAGTACAGGGCTGTGATCACCCAATCTCTGCAAGCCAAAGCCTTTGACACCGTATGTCTTCCCATCTGATTGAGTTTCCGCGTCTCCGGCCGCTTCAGCTTTTTGCCGATGAAACAGCTCAGCTCATCATTGCCCATGATCCACAGGGTTTTACCGAAGCCGTAGCGCTTGACATTCGTCTGGCACCGTTGCTGCTTCTATGCAATGGACAGCACTCCTTGGTGGAGATGTCGGCGTTGCTTCTGCATCGCTTTGGGCAACGGTGGTCAGCTCTTGACCTAGCAGACATCATCCAACGGCTTGATGAGTGTTTGCTGCTGGACAGCCCGCGTTTTGCTGCAGTCGCTGCCCAACAGAAGGCGGCGTTTCAGGCTGCGACAGTTCGGCCGGCTGCGCATGCCGGCATCAGTTACCCGGACGAACCAGAAGCGTTGCGCCGGCGCCTTGATGCTATCTTGGCACACACGCCTTCGTGCCCACTTGGCAAAGCGCAGCTTCAGCAGCTTGTGGGCGTTGTAGCGCCGCACATTGATTTGCGGGTCGGGGAGCGAGCTTATGCTCCGGCCTACCGGCTTATCGAACAGCTTGCTGCCACCTTGCCTGATGGCGAACCGGTGACGTTTGTCGTGTTGGGCACGTCGCACTATGGCGGCGACGGGCTGTTTATTGCCTCGCGCAAGGACTACGCCACGCCGCTGGGTGCTCTGTCTTGCGACCGCGAATTTCTTGACCGGCTGGAAGCCCACCTTGGTACTTCTATCAGCGCTGACGACACCCCCCATCGCCGGGAACATGCCATTGAGTTCCAGGCTGTTTTCCTGCGGCATATTTTTGACCGGCATCTGGAAGCCGGGCGGCCGGTACGCATGGTGCCCATCCTGTGCACCTCACTGCACGAACTGTACGCCGCAGATGAAGGCTGCCGCGAGCGCGCGCAAGCGGACTACCGGGCATTCATCAGGGCGTTGCAGGCGACGCTGGCCGAACAGACCCACCGGACGCTGTTGCTGGTTGGCGGCGACCTGGCGCATGTCGGCCCCAAGTTTGGCGACAGCTTCGATGCCCAGACCAAGGCAGCAGAACTGGAGCGCGTCGATACCGAGTTGCTTGATTACGTTGCCGCCGGTGACAGTGCTGCTGTTCTTGACCACATTGCCCGCGACGAAGATGCGCGCCGGGTCTGCGGGTTTCCGCCGCTGATGGCTTATCTGGACGCGCTGGCGGCGTTTGGCCCCACGGAAGGGCAGGTTCTGCACTACGAACAGTGGCAGGAACGCCCAACCCGTTCGGCTGTCACCTACGGCGCGGCTGCCGCCTGGCGTAGCATTTGATGGCGTGAAACATTGACCAGCAGGATGGCTAGTGCGCCGGTCGGATGCTTTACCCGTGGCGCTTTGGCATTACTTTCACTAGGCGGACGCACAGGCTCTCTCTTGCCTCTGCCCAGCCTTCACTCGCATTGCTCTTCCATGATCTCGGCATTGATTTGCCGGAGTGTCTCCTTGACTTTGTTTTCCCAAGTGGCTGGCTTGATGCCGCCAGATTCTGCACGCGCCTGAACAAGTATTTCCACTTCCAACTCTGCTCCATCGTTGCGCAATGGTAGGATCACGCCCCGGACAACATCCGAGAGCTTGTCCCAGGGCACCTTGACGCGCAGCGTTACGCAGCGCTTGTCCAGCGCGCTTCGATCTAGCAGCGGCACACCTCCGCCCGGCTGGGTTGTATCGGCACCGTCCGGTTTTTGTGGCTCATCAACCCGCTTAACCTGCAGGCCAGCTTGTGGGATGAATTCCTTTCGGATCAGAACCCACCCGGCTTCCACCGAAACATGTAGATCATCTCCAAAGTACACTTCATCGCCGCTCTTTACGGCGAAGACACGCTCGCGTACCCCTTGGATGATGGCCTGCTCGATCACCGCCGGACTTTGAACCATCGGCAACTGTGGGTAGCACAAAAAGGCCTCTCGGATGGCAGAAACCGGTTTTTCCGGTTCATCTTCCCGAAGTGCCTTCCTGAGAAGATTGTGCGGCGAGATGCGCTCCAGCAGGAGTTCCTGGCTTTTCAGATACGCGAGCGTGCGTTTGGATAGTGAGCCTTTCTCGCCAACCGTGGGTAAACCCAAATCGCTCCACTCCAGACCGCCTTCGCCGAGCTTTGCCAGATGCCGGTACGCCGAGTGCAGACTGAAAGGTATGTCACTTTCCAAAGTTCTCAACTTGCTCTCCAGCGTCCTTCGGTTGTCCTCCGACAGTTGGCGCATGAACGCTTTGTCATCGTGGATGGCGCGCAAAGCGAGAAGCCGCTTGACCTTCTGCCGCAGAGAAGAAAGCTCGCCCTCGTCAGAAGCCAGCACAAGGAGTGTGTTCTGATAGGTGCGAAAGGTTACACCGCACTTCTTCAACAGCTCATCCACAAAGGCATTGGTTGCGCGGCTCTGCTTTGGGTGTTCAGGCGGGAGGATCGCCAATTTCAGGTCTTTTGTGTCAGGCACGTCCTGCGCCCCTTTGGGCCAGAGCGTCACGCGCAGCTCAGTACCGGCGAGCTTTTCAAGCCGAGCGCGAATCTCTTCAGCCATGTGCTCATCCCCAACCGCCTCCTCTTTCTCCACAATGACGCGGTTGAGGTTGGGCTGACTGGAGAAAGAACAAATGCCCCCCTCCACGTGCAGATACCAGAGTTCCTCCTCAAGCCGGCGGAGCGCATCGCCGACCAGCGCCGGCGGGATGCCTTCGCGCAACACTGCCAGGCGCAAACGCTGAACGCCGAGGCCCTTCCTCTCACTTCCGCTAAAGGAGCCAAAAAAGATGGCGGTCGCCAATCCGCTGGCAATCCCGAAGCGGGTGTATTCGGAGCCTACCTCACGATCGATCTTCTGGGCTTTGGCATTGCCGCCGGCGATGTCTGCTGCGATAACGCCCTCGTACTCATTCCCAATGTGCTTGACCAGCTCCCGCCGCACCGTGGCATTGGCAAGGTTGAGGTGCGCCGGCTGAATGAGCGGCGCCGGGTGCTGGCGTTGGTAGAGGTCGGCCACCACCTCCGCCAGCAGCCGCAGCACGCCGCGCGTGCGTTGGAACGTGGAATATGTACTCCACCGCTCAAACAGAAGGTCAATCAGCTCCGGGTGGAACGGGTACGCCTTGCGCAGTTTGTCGCGATAGGAAGGCTCGCGCACTTCGCGTGGCACTTCATCGCCAAGCCGCTGATACATCTCCCAGTAGCCATTGGCGACCTTGCGCGCTTCGTCGGAAGGTTCGTGGGCCCACTCAAACAACCTGCAGCGGATGATCTCATACATTTCTTCGCCTTCGACCGGCGTGTAGATGGCTTCCACCCGCCCGAAGACCTGCTGTAACTGATGCAGCACCCGCTCCCCATCTTCGCCGTAAGGCGCACTGGAAGGAAGCGTGACCACCAGCGCACACCGGGGCAGCACCTTCACCGCTTCGGTCAGCTCCTGAAAAAAGGCCACAATCTGCTCCCGGAAATCCTTGGCTTTCACGACATACTCGGCCACTTCGTCCATCAGGAGCAGTGTGGGCTTGTCGGCAAGGACCTTGTGGAGCAGGTCCTTGCCCGGCGCGCGCCGCTTCCGGTCATGCTCGGCAAGCAGGGTGTAGTGGCCCAACTGTTCGGCAATCTCCCCCCACGGCGTCCGGCCCAGCGGGTCGGCCGCCGTGCCGGTAAAGGTCACCACCCGGACGGCAGGGACACTATCCAGTTGCGCCTTCTCCAGTACCTGCGAGACCGGCCCGGCGGGGCGGCCTGCCTGGGAATTGGTAAAGAGGTGATACAACGCAATCAGGCTGTGGGTCTTGCCGCCACCAAAGGGCGTCTGGATTTGAATGACCGCATTGCCGGCTTTCTGACCGGACAGGCGTGAGGCAATCACGGCGAGCAGGTTCACCAGGCCCTGCGTCGGATAGGTTTTGCGGAAGAAGGTCTCCGCATCGCCGTATTCCAGCGGGCCGCGGCCGGCAACAACATCGGAGAGATCGGCCGCAAAAACGGATTCGTCAAACTTGCCCGCCCGGATGTCCGGGTGCGGGACGGCGATTTCATGCCACGGCTTCATAGAACCTCCGCCAGGAAACCTGCGACTTTAGTCGCGGGAGGAATGGCGCTTGCGCGGTGCGCACCCTGTGGTGTGTAATACAGCCTATGGTTGACATCGCCAGCAACAGGAACTGCGTCTATCAAACCGCATACCATGTGGTTTGGTGTCCGAAGGATCGGCGAGATGTACTGACAGGGCCGGCGGCAGAGGAAATGGCGGTGATGCTGGATGCGATTTGTGCGGAGCGTGGCTGGCCGGTGATCTCCAAAGAGATTCAGCCCGACCACATCCACCTGTTCGTCAGCATTCCGCCTGCCATGGCTGTGGCCGATGCCGTAAAAATCCTGAAAGGAACAACGGCGCGCAAGCTGTTTCAGCGGCATCCCTGGCTCAAGAGCCGACTGTGGGGCGGAAATCCCTGGTCGCCCTCTGTCGGCACAGCCGGCAACGTCAGCGCCGAGACGATCCGGCGCTATATCGAACGATCCGAACACGTCACCAAGCGGCGATAACCCATGCTGCGCACGGCCTCGATTCGCCTGAATGTTGGCCCCGACCAGGCAGCGGCCTTGGCGGCGCTGCAAGCGGCTTATGCCGATGCCTGCAACCGCCTGGTGCCGACGGTGGTGGAGCATCGCTGCTGGAACCGCGTGGCCCTGCACCACCTGGCCTACGCCCGGCTGCGCAAGGAAACGCCGCTGGGCGCCCAAATGGTCTGCAACGCCATCTTTTCGGTCTGCAAAGCCTACAAAGCACAAAAGGAGCTCGGCCGCATCAGGAAGGACGCCCCCGTACCCGCAGTGCACTTCAACCGCGCCAGCGTCCATTTCGACAAGCGAACCTACGCCATCCATGGGGAGCGCCTGAGCCTTTACACCCTTTCTGGCCGCATCGCCGTCCCGATGGTGCTGGGCGAGCACCAGCGTCGCATCCTGGCGTCGGGCAAGGCCAAAGAGGCCGAGTTGGTTTGTCGCAAGGGGCGCTGGTACTTCAATCTCGTCGTCGAATCTGAAGATTCGGATCCAATCGC
>Ga0308406_1000016_pt1 | contig 111256 bp, 76 predicted proteins | sample HotsprSampleMSe1_FD_203474 | JGI IMG/M metagenome (GOLD analysis project Ga0308406, IMG submission 203474) | Hot spring phototrophic mat microbial communities from Mushroom Spring, Yellowstone National Park, Wyoming, United States - 20060911_MSe1 ...
CCAACGATGCGAACGACCGGCTCATCGAAGCCGCGCGGCGCGCGGGCGCCTTCGGCGCGAAGCTGGCCGGTGCGGGCAAGGGCGGAACGATCATCGCCGTCGCCGAACGTCCGGAAGACATCGGGCAGGCGCTGCTGGATGCTGGAGCGGAGTCGGTCTACTATCCGTTCCCGTCGCCGGGGGTGGAGACGGCGGACGAAGTCTGCTCCTCTCAGTGATGGTGGGCGTCGTGGGGAGACCCGGCCCCGGTCACAGCCAGGGCGAGCGCCAGGAGTCCCATCGCCAGAACCAGCACCCCGGGCGCCAGCGCAAGAGCGCGTGACGAGCCAAGCCGGCGGGACAGGGCGCTGGCGCGGGAAGCAGCCATCGTGGTCAGGAGCCCGATGGCGATGAGGCAGGTTCCCAGCCCCAGCGCGAATGCCAGCATCAGCCAGATCGCCGACTGCAGCCTCCCCGATCCTACAGACAGACTCAGCAGGGCGATGGTCCCCTGGCAGGGAATGAGCCCTCCGCTGATCCCCAGCACGGTGGGATTTACCACGTGCGCCTTCAGCATATGGGCGGCGTGGCGCTCCACGTGGTCGGGGTCGTGCGATGCCTCTCCCTCTCCGTGGCGGTGGGAGCAGGTGGTATGCTGACCGAGCCCGCAGGTGGTCATCAGGATCCCGATGCCCACGGTCACCAGCGCTCCCGCCACCCGGAAAGCGGTCGCGAGCGTCTCCTGGCCCATCTCCGTGCCGACGATTGCTGCGGCCACCGCCAGCAGCCCGGCAAGGCCGATGTGCGACAGCACGACGGACAGGCCGAACTTCCAGACGTCGCTCCGTCGTCCGCTTGAGCCTACGAGCAGCGCGTGGATGATGGACCGGCCGTGGGCGGGCTCGAGGACGTGCAGCGATCCCAGAAGGAACGCCATGGCCAGCGTGGTCTGCAGAGAGATTTCCGACACTCCGTGGTCTCCAGTCAGCGCCCCGCCCGACTGTGAGCGAGCCCGGCGGGGAAACGAGGAATATTCTGAAGATGCATTTTGCGGGTTTCCGGCCGAACGCGCAACCCGCCCGGTCCGTGCCTGTCAAATGCCGCCCCCCTCTTCCAGGGGCTCCGGCAGATACTTCACGAGCTCGACAGTGGTGCCGCCGGAGAAATGGAAGTTCACCTCGTCCATCAGGCAGCGCATGAAGAAGATCCCCCTGCCACCTTCGGCCAGCTCGCCTTCCCTCACCTGCGGGATGCTCTCCGGATCGAAGCCCGGACCGGGGTCCGTCACCCGGACGCTGAACCGGTTCCCTTCCCGTGTGCAGGTGACGTGGATGGTCTCGCTGCCGGTGGGACAACCGTAGCGGAGGGCGTTGCAGGTGGCCTCTCCCACCGCGAGCTTTACGTCGTCCAGCTCCTGCTCGGTCAGCGGGAGTCCCTCGGCGAATTTCACCACGCTCCTTCTCAGCGCCGCGATGTTCTCCGGACGCCCTTCCGCCTCGAAGGTGGCCGTCCGGATACCGTCATCCGTCCCCCGCTGCTGGCCGGAAGCCGGGACCGCCGCGGTGTCCCCGTCCCGCATCTCAAAGAACGGGGCGAAGCCGGACACTCCCAGCACGCGGGTCAGCTGACGGCTCGGCCGGACCAGGGTGATGCGCCCCCCTCTGGCCCGGGCTGTCTTCACGGCGTCCAGCAGGACCGAGAGCCCGGATGAGTCGATGAACTCCACCCTGTCCAGGTGCAGCGTGATGGACCCCCCGTGCTCGTCGAGCGCCGCCGCGAGCCTGCGGCGCAGCTGCTCGGAACTGTGATAGTCGATATCTCCGCTGATCTCGAGTTCGCCGGGACGTCCGGCGACAGGCGCGATCTTCACAGACGCCTCACCTCATCAGGAGTTCCCGGTCATCCCCGCCGTCTGGCGACAAGCAGGGCGATATCGTCTGTCAGGCGCCCTCCCGCATGCTCCCGCGCCCGGGTCTCGATCAGCTCCGCCACCCTGGCCGCACTGTCTCCCGCTGCGGATCGCACCGCATCCCGCACTCCGGAGACGTCGAACAGCGTGCCTCCGTTGCGGGCCTCCGTGACCCCGTCGGTGTACATCACGAGGATGTCCCCGGGCTCGATGGCGGCCTCTTCGCACAGGAATTCCCCTCCTCCGACGAATCCCAGAGCCCGGCCTGTGCTGGCGAGACTGCGGATGCGTCCTGTCTTGCGGGACCAGAGAAGGGGCGGCTCGTGCCCGGCGTTGGCATAGTATAACAGCCCGGACGAAGTGTCCAGAAGCCCGAAGAAAAGCGTGATGAACATGTTCTCCGGCGCGTAGAAGCAGAGCGCATCGTTCACCTGGCGGAGCACAGCGCCGGGATCCGCCGAGCAGTGCGCGAATCCGCGCAGCAGGTATTTGGCCATAGCCGTGTGGACCGCAGCGTTCAGACCCTTTCCGCTGACGTCCCCGATGACCAGCGCCAGGCGTCCGTCCGGAGTGTGGAACACGTCGTAGAAGTCGCCGCCCACACGCGCCTCATCCAGTGCGGCGGCATATTGATGCGCCAGCTCGAACTCTCCCACCTGCTCCGGCACGTGGGGCAGGAACGTCCGCTGGAAAGTCTCCGCTATCCGCCGCTCCCGTTCGAAGATCTGGGCACGGGTCAGTGCCGCCGCGGCCACGCTCGCGATGGAGCCCGCGAGCCGCAGCTCGGCGGTCGTGAAATCGTGCCCGCCCGGCGCCAGCAGGGTCAGCACCCCGAACGTCTCCCCGCGCTGCCTGAGAGGAAGGGCCAGAAGCGCCGCCTGGTCCAGCCCGGCTTCCCGGAACCGGGCGAACTCGCTTCGCGCGGGAAGTGTCACCTCGCGCTCCAAGACGTGGCCCTCGGAGCACAGCGCCCGGGCGCTGATCCGGTCGCAGGGCTCGGTCAGGGCGCGTTCGCTTTTCAGGCGGAACCGGCGCCCGACGCCGTGCGAGACCAGCACAGAGCCGTCCCAGTGCCGGATGATGGCCGACGATGCCACCACGAAGGGCAGCCGCTCGATCTGCTCGTGAAGCTTGTCGAGCAGGTCCTCCATCTCCATCTCGGCCCCCAGCACCTGCGCCACTTCCCAGAGGACCCCCAGCTCCTCCGCGTGCTGGCGGGTCTGCTCGAACAGGCGGGCGTTCTGGATGGCCAGCGCGGCCTGCTCGCCGATGGCGGCCGCCACCTGGATCACCTTCTCGCCCAGGACCACTTTCTTGCCGGGCTCGTCGGCTGCGGCCAGACCCACCGTGCGGCCCTCGTAGATCAGCGGCACTGCCAGCATCCTCTGGATGCGCCATTTCTCCGCGACGTATCCATCCTTGCGCCCGGCCGGCTGCTCGATGATGGTGGGTCTGCCGGTCTTGATGGCCTGCATCATGGCGGTCTCGCGCTCAGACAGTCCCAGCCGCAGCTTCCGGAACTGCTCTTCCTCCTCCGGGGTGGCCCCCAGAAGCAGGTAGCCCCGCGCCTGGCCATCCTCGATCAGAAAGACCCCGCACCTGCTCATTCCCGTGACGGCCATGATGCTCTGCGCCACCACCTGCAGCCGGTCGTTCAGCGACGGCGACGCCGCCAGAGCCTGCGATACCGCATACAGCGCGGCAAACTCCGTGACGGCGCGGTTCTGCGCGTCGTAAAGGGACGCGTTCTCGATGGATACCGCCGCCTGCGCGGCAATGGCCATCAGGAGTTCCAGGTCGTCCGCGCGGAATTGCTGCGTGCCTTCCGGACAGGCCACCACTGCGATGGCCGTGAGGTAGCCTTTGCTCAGAAGGGGGACCGCCAGGCCCCGTCTCCCGCCGATGCTTTCGCTCAGTTCGCGGTTCATCCGCTCGCGTGAGTCGGGAGCCACCGGGGCGGGGCGCTGGGACTCGAGCGTGCGGACCAGAGGGGACCGTTCGTCGAACGGGATGGTGGCGTAACGGGCGGAAACCTCTTTCTCGACCCCGAAAGACGCCCGCCTTCGCAGTTGCTCCAGGTCCCGCTCGATGACGTAGAGCGCGGAGCGGTCGGATTTCACTCCGCGGGCCATCAGCTCCGCAACCAGGCGCTGCACCTGTAGAGGATCCAGCGCCGAAGAGATGGCCCGGGACACCTCGAACAGGGTGCGCTCGTGATGCGCTTCCTGCTTCCATCGGGATGCCGCCGCGGCCGCCTCCATCGCGAAGGCCGCCTGACTGGCGAAAAGCTTCAGACGGTCGACGTTCTCTTCCGCCTCGGAACCGCCCTCCTGGCTGCGAGCCGACAGGAGCCCGATGATCCGGTCGTTCACGGTCAGGGGGACCGCCGCCGTGCCTTTCCCTTCGCCCGTCTGGTCACCGGTCAAGGAGGGCACCTCGCCGGCCATCATTCCGGCAAGTCCGCTGTCGGCCTCGATCTGCCTCGAGGATCCCGCGATATCCACCTCCCGGCCGGTGCTGTCCACCGAGATGTGACCGCTCAGCACGTCGCGGGTGTCGTTCAGCAGGTAGATCGAGGCTCCCCCCAGCCTCAGGGTGTCCACGGCGCCCGCCAGGATGGCTCGCAGGCGCTCATAAAGCTCGCGGTCCGCCTCCAGTCCCCTGGGCTCAGCTTGCGCCTGCCCGACGTCAGTGTCCTTCAGTTCGCTCGTTTTCATCGAAGCCCTCCACCGCACCTGTCACCACCAGCACGCCCCGCTCGGGCGTCAGCAGGCGGCGCGCCGCCTGCGCCGCCTGTTCCCGGGTCACGCCGCCGTAAAGTGAGCGGAACTCTTCCAGATACGCCATTCCCAGCCCGTAGGTCTCCGCCGCTTCCAGGAACCCGGCGATCCCGTCGTTGCTGGCCAGCCGGAGGGACAGCACCCCGGTGATGAACCTTCGCGCATCCTCCACCTCTTCCGCCGACGGTCCTTCCGCCCGCATCCGTTCCACCTCCTGCCGCAGCTGCCGCACGGCGCGGCCGGCGTTGGAGGGGTTGACTCCCAGACTGGCGGTCCAGGGACCGGCTCCCAGAGTGGCCCGGAAGGAGCTGCGAACGTCGTAGACCAGCCCTTCCTCGCCCCTGATGGACCTTCCGAGCCTGCTCGAAAGAACGCTGCCGCCGAGGATATCGTTCATCACAGCGGCCGCATAATAGTCCCGGTCGCTCCTTCTGAGCCGTCCGTGCCACCCCCACAGGACGGTGGTCTCCGTCTTGCCGGGGAGCGGGATGACGATCGTGCGGGACGGCGCGTCGGGCGGGTCGGGAATCTGAACAGGACGGTAGCCGGGCTGGGGCGCCCATCCGGCAAACGCGGCGCGGACGGCGCTCAGGCACTGGTCCGGCCGGATGTCGCCCACCACCACGAGCACGGTTCCCTTCGGCCCCACGAACTGCCTGTGGAAGTCGCGCAGGTGCGGCTCGCGCACCGACAGCAGGCCGGCCCGCTCCTCCTCGAACGTACCCGGGTGGTAGGGGTGCCCCGCCGGGTACAGAGCGTTGGCGAGGGCCCGCTCCGCAACCGCGTCCGGTGACTCCTTCTGGCCGTCCAGGCTGGAGAGCGCGACCTTCCGGGTTTTCTCCAGCTCATCGGGCTGGAACGCGGGCTCGCGGAGCGCTTCGGCAAGCAGTCCCACCCACTGTTCGAAGTCGCCGGCCAGGCACTTCCCGGAGATGATGGTCCCTTCCACTCCGGGCGTGAAGGCGAGCGAGGCTCCCAGGTCCTCCACGGCCGCGGCAAACTCCAGACTGCTGCGACGGGCGCTTCCGCGCGTCAGCATCTCCATCGTCAGGCGCGCCGTCCCCCGCGGGTATCCTTCCTCCAGCCAGGAGCCCGCGTTCAGCCTGCCGGCGATGCTGATGGACGGATTCGCCGGGTTGTCCAGCACGATCAATGTCAGCCCGTTCTCCAGCTCGAACCGCGCCGGACGCATCTTCCGGACAGCCGGAGCATCGCCGCCCGCCGGCGGAGCGGCAGCCGCCACGGGGGACGGTGCACCGGGCCGGTAGTGCTGCTGCATCTGGGGCGGACTGGACGGCACATCGGGGAGCGCCGTTCCCGCCGGAACAAAGCGGCCGGCCGTCATGGCCTGCGGGCTGAGATAGGTTCTGGCCACCCGGGCGACATCCTGCGGAGTGACCGCCTCGATGGCCGGAAGGTAGGCGTTCAACTTCTCCAGCCCGGCGGTCAGCGCGAAGCTGCCGATGATCCGTGCCTGTGCCCTCAGGTCGTCGCCGGTGAAGATGAACGCCGCCCGGATCTGCCGGATGGCGCGCGCCGTCTCCCCCGTGGAGGGCTCCTCGTTCTGGATGCGCCGCACTTCCTTCAGGATGGCGTCCTCCAGCTCGCAGGCGCTGCGGCCCTGCTGTGCCGTGGCGCCGATGTAGAACAGGGAAGGATCCTTCCTGCCGGCCGAATAGGCCCAGACCGACGCCGCCAGCCCGGACTCCACCAGCGCCTGATGCAGCCTGCTGGAACGCCCCCCGGAGAGGATCTGCTCCAGCACGTCCAGCGCGGGGATATCGTCGTGGCTCCCTTCCGGGATGCGCCAGGCCAGCAGAGTCCGCTCCAGCGATCCTTCGCCCTCCAGGATGGCCCGGCGCTCTCCCCTCTGAGGCGGCTCGGCCGTGTGGACAGGAGGGGGTGGGGAGGACGCCGGGATGCCGCCGAAGTGCCTGCGCACCGCTTCCACCGCCGCGTCCGTATCGAAGTCGCCCACCAGCACCACGGTCGCGTTTCCCGGAGAATAGTGGGCCCGGTAATGGGCGTAGATCTGGTCTCTGCTCATCCCCTCCACGTCGCTTCGCCACCCGATGATGGGCCACTGGTACGGGTGAGCCATGAATGCGGTGGCATTGACCAGGTCGTACAGAAGCGTGTCCGGGCTGTTCTCGCGACCCTCCAGTTCGGAGCGGACCACCACCATCTCGGACTTCAGGTCCTCCGGGGCGATCAGCGCGCCGCGCATCCGGTCTGCCTCTATCTCCAGCATCAGGTCCAGATAGTCGCTCTGGATGAGATGCCAGTAGTAAGTGAAGTCCGTGGACGTCGCCGCGTTGCTGATGCCGCCCCGCTGCCGGACAAGGGTCTCGATGGAGCCCTTCGGGAACCTTTCCGTCCCCTTGAACAGCATATGCTCCAGCAGGTGCGAGGCGCCCGTAATCCCGGTATGCTCGTTGCGGGACCCCACGCCGTAAAAGATGCTGACACAGACCACCGGGGCGGCCCGGACTTCGCGGGTGAGGACGGTCAGTCCGTTCTCCAGGCGCGTCTCCCGGATGCCGGAGTACGGTCCTGCAGCCGTGGCGGCAGGCTGCAGCGGCAGCAAAAGCAGAATCAGGAGCGCGCGCAGCAGGGGCGTGGTCTTCGTCATCCGGGACGGCTCTCCTTTCCTGTGCAGGAGCGGTTCCTCGCGCCGGAATTGTGGACCATCGAAGCCGCGTTGGCAAACGGCCTTCGGGGATGGCGTTCCGGACGCTTTCGCGCGCGGGCCCCGGCGCTCTTGCTCAGGCGCCTGGAGTCCGGTATCATAGCCTTGCCGCGGTGCCGCGGCAACGGGAGGGAGTCCTGATGGAACAGCGAAGCGAGAACGACAGGCAGCCGTCCCCGGCCGGAGCGGCGTCCCACACGGCAGGTGCCGCCGGCGGGCAGCACTGGAGCGGGGCGGTCCCGCCGCCACCTCCGCCGTCCCCGCCGCCGCGGACGCAGCAGGGGGTCCCACCTTACGCGGCTCCACCGCCGCCCCGGCAGGGCGGGTCCGGATGGAAGTGGCTCCTGGGATGCGGATGCGCTGCGCTGCTCGGGTTCGTCGGGTTGCTTTCGATCGTGGGCGCCCTCGCCGGCCGGCAGACATCCTCCGTCCCGTTCGGACCAAAGGTGGCCCTCGTCTACGTGGAAGGGCCGATCACATCGGCCTCGTCGGAGGGTGGGCTGCTGGGTTCGGCGGGCGCCACCACCGAGCGGGTCATCTCGGACCTGCGTTCCGCGGAGGAGCAGGCCGGCGTGCGGGCCATCGTCCTGCGCATCAACAGTCCGGGCGGCAGCGCGGCGGCTTCTCAGGAGATCTACCGGGAGGTGCTGCGGATCCGGACTTCCGGGAAACCGGTGGTGGTGTCGATGGGGGATGTGGCCGCTTCCGGGGGCTACTACATCGCATCGGCCGCCACCGAGATCTTCGCGGGCAACGGCACGCTCACCGGCAGCATCGGGGTCATCATTCAGGCCACAGATATGAGCCAGCTCTTCGGGAAGATCGGCCTGCGCCCCGAGACAATCAAAAGCGGCAAGTTCAAAGACATGTTCTCGCCGAACCGTCCTCTCACCGATGAGGAGCGCCGGCTGGCGAAGAGCATGATCCTGGACATATACGACCAGTTCGTGGACGACGTGCTGGAGGGACGGAAGCACAGGGGATTGACGCGTCATCAGCTGATGGCCGTGGCGGACGGCCGCGTGATGACCGGCCGGCAGGCGATGAAGGCGAAACTCGTCGACCGTATCGGCGGGTTGGAGGACGCCATCAACGAAGCGGGCAGGCTGGGGGGCATCACCGGCCGGCCGAACGTCTGGCGGGTGAAGCGGAGCTTCTGGCAAGTTCTGGCCGAGGCGGCGTCGAACGTGCGTCCCGTGGTCAACATCAACCTGGGCGGGTCCGGAGAGAGCCAGGCGGCGGAGCAGCTGCTCGGGCCGGCGCGGTAGGTGGCGTCCTTGGCCGCCAAGAAGTGCATCCTGGTGGACGGCAACAGCCTTCTCTACCGGGCTTTCTTCGCCATCCGCTACCTGAGCACACGGGACGGACTCCCCACCAACGCGCTCTACGGTTTCGCCGCGATGCTGCTCAGGCTCCTGGCCGAGGAGCAGCCGGACTGCGTCATCGTGGCCTTCGACGCTCCGGAGAAAACGTTCCGGCACGAAGAGTATGCGGACTACAAGGCCACCCGGGCGCCCACCCCTGACGAGCTGAAGCAGCAGGCCCCGCTCGCCCGGGACCTGGCGCGGGCCCTCGGGTGCCAGGTGCTCGAGGCGCCCGGATACGAGGCGGACGATATCGTGGGCACCTGTGCGCGCCTGGCCGAGCGGCAGGGCTACGACGTGCTCGTGGTGACGGGCGACCTGGACGAGCTCCAGCTGGTCTCGGACGGGGTGAAGGTGGCCGTGACGGGACGGGGTGTGTCGGACATTACTGTCTACGACCGGCAGGCTGTGCAGGAGCGGTTCGGCCTGAGCCCGGAGCAATTCGTGGACTACAAGGCGCTGAAGGGCGATGCCACCGACAACATCCCGGGAGTGCCCGGGGTCGGGGACAAGACCGCATCGAGGCTCGTGGCCCGGTTCGGGGGGCTGGACGGCCTTCTGGAGAAGGTGGACGAGGTGGAGCCCGAGAAGCTGCGCGAAGCCCTGCGAGCCTCGCGGGAGCAGTTGAAGGCGTCGCGCGGCCTTTGCCGGATCGTGACCGATGTCCCGGTGCAGGTGGATTTTGAGGCGGCGGATCCGTCCCGGAGGCCTCCCGGGGAGGCCGAGGAGCTCTTCCGCAGGCTGGAGTTCGAGTCGCTCATCGGAAGACTGTCCCCGTCAGGCGACGGAGCAGGGTCTCCACGCGAGCAGGAGCGGGGCGGCCTGCCGGAGGTGCGCTGGATCGCCGGGGAGGAGGAGCTCCGGGAAGCCATCGAAAGCGTCAGGCGCTCTCCGGGGGCGGCCTTCGTTCTGGAAGAGGCGGGCGCGGCAGGAGCGTCCCTGAGCTTCGGTCTGGAGGGACAGGCTCTGGCCGTCAGGCTGAACGGACCGGGAGGGCAGGGCGGACTGGGCATCGGCCCGGGTGACGGGTTCCGGACATCCCCGGACTGTCTGCGGCCGATCGTGGAGGACCCCGCAGCTGCCCCGGCCACCTTCGACCTGAAGCGGGTCTGCACGGTGATGGCCGGGTGCGGCGTGGAGGTGCGGGCGAAGGCAGACGATGTGATGCTCGCGGGGTTTCTGCTTCAGCCCGGCCGGGGGTCGTACTCGCTGGAATGGCTGGCCGGGCGCTACCTCGGGTGGCCGGACACCATCGCCGGGGGAATGTCCGGTTTCGTGGCCCGGGAGCTTGCGCGGGAGCTCGGGGAGCGGCTGAAGGCGGAGGAACTGGAAAGCGTCTACCGGGACATCGAGCTGCCGCTGGCGCCGGTTCTCGCTGCGATGGAGCGCCGGGGGGTCCTGGTGGACCGGGAACGGCTCGAGGAGCTGTCGGAGCGGATGGCGGCAGAGCTTGCCGCGCTCGAGAATGCCGTCTATGAGATCGCGGGGCTGCGCTTCAACATCGGCTCCACGAAACAGCTTGCCGAGATTCTGTTCGAAAAGCTGGGACTGCCCTCGGGCCGCCGCACGAAGACAGGCTATTCCACGGATGCGGAGACGCTGGAAGCGCTCGCGGTGGACCACGAGATCGCGCGGCTGGTGCTTCAGTGGAGGGAGCTGTCGAAGCTGAAAGGCACGTATGCCGACGCTCTTCCGCGGCTGGTGCGGCCGGATACGGGCCGCATCCATACCTCTTACAATCAGACCGGCGCCGCGACAGGCCGGCTCTCCTCGAGCGATCCGAACCTGCAGAACATCCCCATCCGCACGGACATCGGCCGCGAGATCCGGGCTGCGTTCGTTGCCCCGCCGGGCAGGGCTCTCGTGTCGGCGGACTACTCCCAGATCGAACTGAGGCTGCTGGCCCACTTGAGCGGGGACGAGGAGTTGACGCGCTGCTTCGTGGAGGGGGAGGACATCCACACGCGGACGGCCTGCGCGCTGTTCGGGGTCAGCGAGCGGGACGTTGATCCCGAGATGCGCCGCCGCGGAAAGACGATCAACTTCAGCGTGCTCTACGGCAAGACCGATTTCGGGCTGGCGCGCGAGCTGGGCGTCTCGCAGGCCGAGGCCCGGCAGTATATCGATGCCTACTTCCGCCGCTACCCGCGCGTCCGGGAGTTGAACGAGCGCATCCTTGCCGAGGCAAGGGAGACGGGCCGGGTGCGCACGATGTTCGGGCGCAAGCGATGGATCCCGGAGCTCGGCGCGCGGGACCGCAACGTCCGGATGAACGCCGAGCGTGCCGCTTTCAATGCCCCGCTGCAGGGAAGCGCCGCGGACATCATCAAGCTGGCGATGATCCGTCTGGAGGCTCTTCTCGGGGGGAGCTCCTCGCAGATGATCCTGCAGGTGCATGACGAGCTGGTCTTCGAGGTCCCGGAAGGCGAGGTCGAGGCGGTTGCATCGCTCGCCCGCCGCGAGATGGAGGGAGTGTGCCGGCTGAGTGTGCCGCTGGTGGTGGATGTGAAGGCGGGCCCGAACTGGCGGGACATGTCTCCCTGCTCAGCCGGCTGACTCCTCCGGGGTCCCGCTTCGCGCTCCAGGCCCGGGCGCTTTCGTCCCTTTTCTGCCGTCAGGCAGGAAATCCGCAGGGGACGTCGAAGTGTCTGACGAACTGCTGAAACTCTGCTACAATATACCGCTGCCCGGCGCGTCCAGGATTGGGGCAAGGCGAGGCGCCCGGCCGGAAACGGCGGTTCGCACGGCAGGGCGGCAGCCGGCTTGCTTGCGGCCGGAGATCTCAGTTCAGCAATCGGGCAGGAGCTGCAAGTTCACAGTGCGGTCAGGCGATGCCGGCTGCATCCTGCCGGGAGGAGTGTATCTGTATGTTCCAGGACAAGGCCTACCCGTGGTTCGTGGCCGGGCAGAGGATGGCCTCCGACGACGAAGCGGGTGAAATGGCTGGCGGTGGAGGTGGACCGGAGGAGCTCGGACAGGCTTCTGCGGGACACGCGGCGGACCAGATGGCCGGCGGCCAGGAGGAACCCGCCCGGGAGCCGGGGGCGGCTGCTGAGGCAGCTCCGGCCGGGGCCGGGCAGGAGCCGGAGGGCGAGCCGGACGCCGCGGCCGGACGCGTTGCGGACGATCAGCGGGCTTTCGAAGAGGCCCTGAACGCCGCCATGCCGGAGACCAGTGTGGACTACGGCAGGTCGTTCCAGTCCCTGCGGGAGCACGACGTCGTGGAAGGCACGGTCGTCCACATTGACCGCGAGGGTGTGCTGGTGGACGTCGGGATGAAGTCGGAAGGCATCATCCGGATGAACGAGCTCACGCGCGACAGCTTCCAGAACCCGGAAGATGTCGTGTCCGTTGGCGATCGCATCAAGGTCTATGTCCTGCAGACGGAGAACAGCGAGGGCAACCTGCTTCTCTCCAAGAAGCGCGCGGACTTCGAAGTGGCCTGGGACCGGGTCACCGAAGCCTATCAGAACGGCTCCACCATCACGGCAATGGTCACGGACCGGGTCAGGGGCGGCCTCGTGGTGGACCTGGGCATCCGGGGCTTTGTGCCGGCTTCGCATGTCGGCACCGGGCGGGTGAAGAATCTGGACAAGTATGTGGGCCAGTCCATCCCGCTCAAGGTGATCGAGGTGGACCGCGAGCGCCGGAAAGTGGTGCTGTCCCACAAGCTGGCCGTGGACGAGGAGCGCGAGAAGAAGCGCACCGAGACCATCGAGACTCTGGCCGAGGGACAGGAGCGGACAGGGATCGTCCGGCGCATCACCGACTACGGGGCCTTTGTGGACCTGGGAGGGATTGACGGCCTCCTGCACATCAGCGAGATGTCCTGGACGCGCATCAATCATCCCAGCGAGGTGGTCAAGGTCGGCCAGAAGATCCAGGTCGTGGTGCAGAAGATGAACCTGGAGTCCGGCCGCGTCTCCCTCAGCATGCGCCAGATCCTGCCGGATCCCTGGAAGAACGTGGGGGCCCGCTACAAGGTGGGCGATGTCATCCGGTGCAAGATCTCGCGTCTGGTGCCGTTCGGAGCGTTCGTGCTTCTGGAAGAAGGGGTGGAGGCCATCATCCCCAATCAGGAGCTCACCTACCGCCGCATCAAGCGGCCGGAGCAGGTGGTGTCCATCGGAGATGAGGTCGAGGCGCGGGTGCTGGATGTCAGGCCCGAGGAGCGCCGGATGACACTTTCCATCCGGGCGGTGCAGCAGGAGCGCGAGGCCGAGGCGCAGACCCAGGCGGCTCCCTCTGAGCGGCGGCACAGCGCTCCCGCGCGCGAGGCTCCCAGGACGACCGTGGCGGACCTTCTGGGCGAGGACTTCGCCCAGCAGCGCGAGGAGTTCGAGCGCGAGATGAAGGTCAAATCCAAGTCTCGCAAGAAAGCGCGCGACCGGGCGATGGAGGAGGCTGAAGAGGAGGCGTTCGGCGATCTGACAGACGAGGAGCTGCTGGATCTGGCGGTGGAGCCGGGCGCAGGCGCCGAGGCCGGTCTGGACGAGGGTCCCGGGGCGGAAGAGGCTGCCGGAGACGAGCCGCCCGCCGGGGACGCCGAAGAGGAGGAGCAAGGCTCCTGAGCCCCCGGGCGCAGACGGCCGATGCCGTTTCTTGCGGGCCTCTGGCAGAACGTCTGCCGGGGCCCGCAGTCTTGATTCGGAGGGTCTCCGGATGCTGCGGGTGGGACTGACCGGCGGATTGGCATGCGGCAAGACCACGGTGCTGGAGATGCTGCGCGACCTTGGCGCCGCCACCATCTCCGCCGACGCCATCGTCCACGATCTGCTGGAAAGCGACCAGTGCGTGCGTGAGAGTATCCGGCGCGAGTTCGGAGAGGGAGTCTTCGACGAAGCCGGGCGGGTGGACCGGGCACTGGTGGCGGACATCGTGTTCCGCGACGACGGCGCCCGGCGAGCCCTGGAGGCGATCCTGCATCCGGAGGTGCGCCGCCGCATTCTGAAGTGGATGGACCGGTCGGAGGCCGAAGGGCGCGCCGTGGCGGTGGCGGAGGTGCCGCTGCTTTTCGAGGCGGGCCTGGAGGGGGACTTCGACTGCACCGTGGCGGTCACGGCGGAACACCCTGAGCAGTTGAATCGTCTTTCGAACAGAATGCCGTCGCGGGATGTCGAAAGGCGCATCGCCGCGCAGATGTCGGCGGAGGAGAAGGCGCGGCGGGCGGACTTTGTAGTGGCGAACTCAGGCTCGCTCGAGGAGTTAATGGAAAGAGTCGGCGAGCTGTGGTCGGCGCTGCAGGCGCGGGCGCACCGTTAGGCCTGTCGGCAGGTGATGTCCCGGTCCGGCGGCATCCTCCCCGTGCCGCCGTTCGGGCGCCTCTCCTTGGATGGTATTTCCGGGGCGGGTTATGCTAACATAGCCGGGTTCGGCCGTCCGGCCGCCGGCGCGCGGCTCCCGGGAAAACCGGCCGTTCGAGAAGGAGAGCGGCAGGCATCCGGCAAAAAAGCAGAGATGGCAGACACTTACGAGAGGTTCCCGGAGCGGGGGCGCTCCCGGTTCCGGAGGAAGGGACATCGTTGAGCAAGGCGAGCAGACGTTTGGCACTTCGGTTCATCGCGCGGGTCCTCACCGCGGTCTTTGTCTTCCCTCACCTGATGACGATTGCAGCCTGCACGGCGGTGCAGGCTCAGGCGCAGGCGGCCACCTACGTCGCGGTGATCGACTTCGCGAACGTCAGCAAGTTCGGGGACTCCATGATCTCCCGGCTGGCGACGGACGCCGTGGTCGTTGAGATGACCAACACCGCCAACAAGTTCACGGTGGCCACGCGCCAGCAGGTGGAGCAGGCCCGCTCGGAGCTCGATCTGCAGTATCCGTTGAACCTCACCGGGGTGCTGCGCATCGGAGAGAGGCTGGGAGTGGACGCCGTCGTCGTGGGGGAGGTGCGGGAGGTCAAGCTCACCGACCGGCCGCGGCAGGCGCGGGTCGAGATCGTCGTACGGATGCTCGACGCCTCAAGCGGAGAGCCGGTCAACGGGGCGATCGCACGCGGCGCCTCCACGCCGCAGCCCACGTTCACCGGCGATGATGACGTGCTTATCACCGAGGCCATCAACAATGCCGCCTACGTCGCCGTGCGCCGGATGGTGGACTACATCATCCCCGAGGCCACCGTACTGAATGCGATGGGAACGGGCCGGGTGCTGCTGAACAAGGGCGAGCAGGACGGCATCCAGCGCGGCATGGAGATGATCGTCTCGCGCAACGACGAGGTCATCGGCAAGCTGCGAGTGACCGAGGTTTCCAACAATGACGCTGTGGCGGTGGTCGTGTCCGCGGTGCGGGGCGTGAAGCCCCAGGACAGGGCGCGGGCCATCTTCAGGCTGCCTGCCGTGGCAAGCGGGTCTTACGGTGAGCCGGTGACGCGGATATCGGAAGGGGTCATCGGGACCGCGCGCAAGAAGAACAACGCCTCTCAGATCCTGGGGTTCGTGCTGGGAGTGGGCCTGCTGCTTGCGCTGGCGGGAAGCCACGGGTCCCACGGCGAGACCCCGGGCCCGGCGATGGAAGCGGCCGCGGGGGCCCCGCCGGCTCTGGCGACCCCCACCGGCCTGCCGGGAGTCCGCATCACGCTGGACCCGAAGCGCTTCGGCGTGACCAACTCGAACATTCTTCAGATCAAGGTTTACCGCAGCGACCAGTCCACCCCGATTTTCGGAGCGCCCCGAAACCTGCCGTTCTTCGTGGACTACCAGCTCGCGCCGGGAGCGGACCCGCTGGATGTCAGCTATCTGGTGGTGGGAACGGACAACACGGCCGAGCCCAAGGCAACCGACGGCACCAATCCGGGCGTGCAGGCGGGGCAGACCTATGCGTATCACGCCAGTGTGGTGTATCGCCGCCAGGGGGTTAGCACGGGCGGAGATGACAATACTGCCGGTCAGCTTACGTGGATCTACGAGGAGGGCCCGGTTCAGCTGATCGGGGTGGCCACTCCGCTCGAGCCGATCCTCCGCGCAGACCTGGTCCAGCCGCCCTACAATTCCGCGGCGGTGAATCCGGCGGATGTCACATTCGAGTGGCGCACAACGCTGGGAGCGGACAACTACATCGTGGAGGTCTCCCGGGATCCTTCCTTCCGGACGGTGCTGTACCGAAGCCCGGTGGTGACGGCGAGCCGTTTCTCGGACGGGGAGCCTCTGTCGCTCGAGAATGTGAACCTGGGATCGACTTCGGCCCTCGGCGATGCCACCCTTTACTGGCGCGTGGGCGCCCGGAACTCCGGCGACAGGCCTGGGCCGGTTCCCGACCCTGCCAACGGGCAGCGCTATATCTTCAGTGAGGTCAGCCAGTTCCGGGTGGCGGCCGGGCCGCCGCCTCCTCCGTAGAGCCGCGCGGTAAGCTTCCGCTGCCTACGGGCAGCGGATCCGGTCGCGATGGATGTCCGGGCCATCCAGGGGACGTGTCCGGGCGTCCGCGCCGAGCGCGGTCCGAAGGTTTGCTGTCTATGTCCGGGATGAGTGGCTGTTTGGGGATTGACGTTATGAGATCAGAGAGGATGGCGCGGGCCTGCCTTCGGGGGTTGGCGCTGGCGGTGTGCCTAGCACTGGCGCTTCTGGCCACAGGGGCGGCCTGGTCTGCCGGTGAGGGGGGCAGCGCGTTCGTGCCGGGACAGGTGATGGTCAAGCTGAAGGCCAGCGTGGACCCGGCCGGAATCCAGGACGTGGCGGCCTCGCTCGGCGCCCGCGTCGTCAGGGAGCTGCCCGTCCGGCAGTGGTATCTCCTGGAGTCCCTGTCCGCGTCCGCGGACGTGCCCGCAATGGTGAGCCGGGCGCTGCTCGACCCCCGCGTGGTGGCCGCCGAGCCAAACTTCTACCTCAGGAAGCTGGAGGCCGTCCCGAACGATCCTTACTGGGACTCTCTGTGGGGGATGCGGATGATCCGGATGCCCCGGGCGTGGGCCCTCCAGAAGGGGGCGGCAAACATCCGGGTGGCGGTCATCGATGATGGCGTGTACGCAGCCCATCCGGACCTGAGGGGCAGGGTGCTGCAGGGCTACGACTGCTCGGAGGACGATGCGGACGCGAACCCCGAGCCGGGGAACAGCCACGGCACCCACGTTGCCGGGACGATCGCCGCGCAGGGCGACAACGGGATCGGGGTGGTGGGAGTGTGCTGGAACGGCGTGCGGATCATCCCGCTTAAGATCTTCCCGCGGTCGTCCTACGACAACCTGATCGAGGCGCTGGACATCGCGCAGAACGGCCGGTTCAATCCGCCGGTCCAGAGGGCGCACGTCATCAACATGAGCATCGGCGGCCCCTTCTCGCAGGCCGCCGACGACAAAATGGCCCAGGTTGCCGCGGCCGGCATCCTGATGATCGCCGGCGCCGGGAACGATGCCGGACCGGTCCTGTTCCCCGCAAGTTCCGAATATACCGTGGCGGTCTCCGCCGTGAACCGGCTGGGCACGCTGGCCATCTACAGCAATTTCGGCCCTGAGATTGACATCGCCGCGCCCGGCGGGCAGACGCTGTCGAACGCCTCGAACGACCCCGGCGGCATTTTCAGCACGGTCCCCAACGCCTCCTATAAGAGTTTCCAGGGCACGTCGATGGCCTGTCCGCACGTCGCGGGGGCGGCGGCGCTGCTGATGTCAGCGGGGATGTCAGCTTCGCTGGCGCGCGAGGCTCTCCTGAACACCGCCACGCCGCTCGGCATTCCGAGACCCAACCAGCTTTACGGGTACGGTCTGCTGAACGTCGAGAAGGCGTTGCAGTATCCCGTTTCCGCCATTCACATCAACAACCCGCGCGAGGGTGATGTCATCTCCACGCTTCGGCCGCTGTTCGAGATCCGGATGCCGGGAGTCTCACTTGAGAGCGTCTCCGTCTACGTGGACGGGGAGACCGCCATTTTTCGCGGGTCGCCGGCCGACTCGCGCGTTTCCAACTTCAGCTTCAACGCCGACACCGGCGAGCTGGTGTTCTCGTGGCAGTTCACTTACAGCTCGGGCTGCCCCGCGAGCCGCTCGGATGTGCCGGTCAGGGAAGGGCACCGGCTGCTGGTGACGGCGGGTTCCACCGGAACCTCCATCGCGGCCAGCCGTCAGGTGACGTTCAGCATTCAGCCGAAGGTGCTGTATCCGGGTGAGCGGCTTCTGTTCTCGTTCCCGTTCGCGGCCGACTCGGCCGACCCCGCCGCCGTTCTGGGGACGACGCTGTACCGGCTGGCCCGGTCCGTGACAGGCATCATTCCCCCGGGGTCGCCGTTCCTTTCGTATGCGTTCTACAACTTCCCGGGTCTGGTCAACGATCCCGCGGCGTCGCTGAGGCCGGAATCGGTTTACGCGGAGGAGGTCTACGGTTCGACCGACACGCTTCCCCGCGGCCTTGGCTACTGGTTGGAATACCGGGACGCCTCGCCGAAGTGCCTGTTCGCCGGAAAGGTGGTGGATCACCGCTACCTGTACGAGCTCGATCTGAAGAGCGGTTGGAACCAGATCGGCAACCCCTATCCGTTCCCGGTTCCTGGCTCGGCGCTTCGGTTCCGGTATATGGGCACCTGGCTTTCTGCGGCGCAGGCGATCGACCGCGGCTGGGTCAGTCCGCTCATCTACCGCTACCGCAGCGGGGAGTATCGCAGCGCCGCCCTGCTGTCTGCGATGCTGGAGCCCTGGGAGGGATACTGGATCCGGGTGAGGCGTCCGGCGGCGGGGGTGGTGCTGACCGGGATAGACGATCCGCGCGCCACGATGACCATCATCTTCTCTCCGGTTCGACAGGACCCCGCGAACAACGTATCGGGAATGCTCGGCCTGACGCGGTCCCGGCAGGCGGAGGAAGAAGCGGTGCTGTCGCAGGCGGGCAGACGTTCGCGGTCGCCCCGGGACAGGCGCCGGGCCCAGAATGCCGCGAACGGGTGGGAGTGGAGCCTGTCCGTGTCGCAGGGAGACGCGCGGCGGGCCACGGTGACCCTCGGAATGAGCGCGGCGGCAAGTGACGGATACGATTCGCACGACGTGGAGCTTCCGCCTCCGGCGGACCAGTCCGTGGCGGCCGGCTTTGCGCATTCCGACTGGGGTGCGGACTCGGGGCTTTACTCCCGCGACATCCGGGGCGTGGGCAACTCGGCCGTCTGGATCCTGCGCATAGACACCTACCGGCCCGGAGAAGTGCGGCTGGAGTGGGGGAACACGGCTGCTCTTGCCAGAGTCTTTGAGATAACCCTCACGGACCTGGCGACGGGCGAGAAGATTCCGCTCACAGGGGGCGGCTGGAGTTTCAACCCGCCGCCGGGGCAGTCCAGCCGGCAAGTCGAGATCCGCATAACACGGAAGGGCGTCTAGAGTGTTGCAGGGCGCTCGTCAAACCCGTTTTTCCGAAGTCAGGGGAGGATACCCGTTGCCATTCTTTCGTCTCTGTGGGGTGATCGGCGCGGCAATCGCGGTCTCGCTCTTCGCGGCTGTCCCGGGGAGGGCGCAGAGCTTCACCGGTATTTCGAACGGCTACATCTCGGTCGTGGCCGGTATTTCGGGAGACGTCCGTGACGCCGGTCCCAACCGCGATACTTCCGTTCCGGTCTCCGGCCGATGGTCCGTCGGGACCGTCGGCGGCGATCCCGAGAAGGTCGGGGACGAATATTCCGCACTGGTGGCGGGGCACCCCCTTGCCTGGGGCGCATACACCATCATCCGCATCGACGACCGGGAGGATTCCGTTGTTTACGGGGACACGGAGAACGGCCGGTGGGTCGTTTCTCCGGTGAGGGAGGGCAAGAGTCTCTCCATTTACAGCGAGTTCGAGGTCGAAGAGGTGCCCATCCGGGTCAAACGCCGCATCCGCATCCTGCGCGATGTGGTGATGGTGCGCTACGAGATCGAGAACCGCGACACGAGGGCGCACCGGGTGGGGCTCGCGACGTACGTGGACAGCGAGTACGGGGTGGACGACACCGGCTTACTCAAGCGCGGCGGTCCGTATTACGCGCCGATGCTCGGGCGCATCACCCGCGAGACGATAGCGGAGAATCGTCAGGTGCCGGAAGTCGTCTACGGGTTCGACCGGCTGCCGAACTACGGCTACGTCACACAGTTCATCCTGGATGGTCAGGGGGCGACGAAGCCGGACCGGGTGGTCTTCGGGCATTCCCCGTCGGCGTGGGGGGATTTCTGGGCCTACAATCCCACGAGGGGAGGCGAGATCAGGGACGCCTGTCTGATGATGTTCTGGAACCAGAGGCTGGTTCCGGCCGCGCGCCAGCGCGATCCCATCACATTTTACTTTGGACTGGGACAGGCGTCACACAATCTGAGCGCGCCGGCGGTGGTGGCGCTGCACGGGCCGTTTGCGCTGGAGTACAACAGGCGCTCCGGAGAGGATACCGGACGGATCGAGCCTGACCCGTTCACGCTTTACGCTTTCGTGTACAACCAGAGCACGGACGTCCCGCTGCGGGATGTGCAGGTGCAGCTGGAGTTGCCGTTCGGGATCGGCTTCGACGACGGCGAGGCTCAGTTCAAGACCATCGGAGAGATCGCGCCGGGGGCCGAAGGGTGGGTGAGCTGGAGCCTGTATGCCGATGGCACGGAGTTCGGCGAGCTGCCGGTCACGCTCACCGTTTCGGGGTTCCCGATGGGGGTGCGTTCGGTCACCCGGTTCATCAACGTTCCGGCCGCCGAGACCATCTTTCTCTACGCCAACGAGAAGCGTATGCTGAGCGCGCCCTTCACGGACGGAGGAGGCGGGGCACTCGGGAACCTGTTCTCGGGAGCCTACCGCTGGTCGCCGCTGGACGGTGTCTACCGGTTGGTGCCCGGCGCCAGCCCGCTGGGGCCGGGCGACGGGTTCTGGTACCGCGTGTTTGCGGATCAGGAGTTCTCGCTCTCCGGCGTGACTCCCGTACCCGGTTCGACCACTGAGCCGTTCCTGCTCTCGCTGCAGAGAGGGTGGAACCAGATCGGCAACCCGTATCTGTACGGCATTCCTCTGGCGCGCTGCCGGGTGGTGCGGGATGCCGTCGAAGGAAGCCTCTCGCTGGATGAAGCCGTCAACAGGAATCTCATACGGGGAGTGCTGTACCGGTGGGATCCAACTCTCGGTACGGCTGGTGAGTACGTGTACGAGCCGGCCTCACAGGCGGTCCTCCGTCCCTGGGAGGGATACTGGATCCGGGCCCTGCAGCCGGTGACACTGGTCATCCCGCCGGTGGAGGCGATCGGTGCGCGCGTCACCTATACTGCCTCCTCCGGAGGCAGCGGCGGTGGAGGAGTGGGACCGCCAGCGCCCGGCTCGGTGCAGACCACCCGGGCCCGGCCGCGCCGCCCGCTTGCGGGCTTCGTTCCGGAGTGGTCTGCTCGGCTGTCAGCCTTCGGGCGTTATGACAGCGACACCCGGAATATTTTCGGCCAGTCGGCCGCCGCGTCCGATGGCTACGACAGGCTGGACGTGGACAAGGCTCCTCCTGGCGGGTCGCTGTCCTGCGCGTTCGTGGAAGCGGGCCTTGGAGAGAACAGCGGGTATTATGCCGCCAGCATCCGGAGCCTCCGGCCCGGGCAGGAGTGGAAGGTGCAGGTCGCTTCCCATCAGGTGGACCAGCCGGTTACCCTCAGGTGGAGCGGGCTCGAGACGCTGCCTGCAGGGATGCGCCTGCGGCTGGTGGACACAGCGACAGGGAGATCGATGGTTCTGAGACCTGGAAGCACGTATCGCTTCGATGCGAAGGCCGGTCAGCCCAGGCTGTTCCGGATCGTCTCTGAGGGCGCTCGGGGAGGCAGGGCACGATGAAGAAGTTCTCTCTGGCTGCGCTCCTCTTGTGCCTTGCGGCCTGTGCCGGGCGCGCCGGCGCTCAGACGCTGTTCGACGGAAGGGTCACGCCGCTGGTCGGGCTCTCCCAGACCAACTATACCTTTTCCGTAAAGTGGCAGGGCACAGCGCAAGACGACGGCCCTTCTCAGGTCCGGGTTGCTGTCTCCGATGGTGTGACGACACGGGAGTACGCGATGCAGCGCGTCACGCCGGGGACTCCTGACTACCGGTTTCCTCAGGAATACAGTGTCATCACGCGCCTCGACGACGCCTTCGACCAATCGAAGGCCAGGAACGGTCTCCAGCTCGGCTTCTACGCGCGCCGGGGGGACGCGGTCATCAGGCATCTGCCGGACCCGCCTGTGGGTCCGTTCATGAACGACCCTCCGGTCCTTCAGAATGCAGGATTCTCCCCTCGCGACACGATCCCGACCACTACGGAGGACGATATCCGCCAGGGGGACCCGGTCACTTACTCAGTGAGCTATCGCGATATCAACAACGAGGCCCCCGCGGACGGATACCCGATCGTCTGGGTGGGAAACAGGGACGGCTGGCAGTTCAACGGTGGAATCATCTCGAGCATCGAGTACGAGGTCACGCTGATCACGGCGACCCCCCCGCCGGGAGAGACCTGGCAGCCCTCTCAGTTCCGCGGACAGCCGGTCACGTGGTCGTCCGGGCTGCGTAACAGTGTCACGGATACCATCATTGATAACACCTCGACGATGCTGATCGTCCGCGGCAAACTGGACGAGAATCCCGCCCTGGCTCCGGTGGTGGGGGATCGCTTTGCCATCGGCAACTCCCAGGGGACGGTCACGGCCATCGACTTTACGGCCGCGGCCTTCATCGACACAACGAAGAACTTCCCGGCCGATTCCCTTCGGAGCGGGCGCTCCCGGCTGCAGATTGTCGCGGGCAGCGGCATGGGGCGGGCCTTCTCCATCGCGGCAAACACCGCGCAGACGATCGCGATCTCCGGCGCGCTGCTGCCGGACGTCTCTGAATCCCCCGAGCTGACCGGCAAGGCGCTCTTCGGCGACGTCCTGAGCGGCGATTCGTACAGCATTGACGATTACCTGGTCGGGGAGGTGACCGTCGTCCCCGAGACCAGCACTCAGGCTTACGGCCTGCGCTTCAACAACAATCCCGGCTGGACTCCGGATCAGTTCGCCGGTCTCGTGGTCCAGGCCCAGACCGGCCCCGCCGCCGAGCCAACCAGGACTTCGTTCACCATTCTGCGGAACACCTCGGACACGCTGTATTTCGCCCAGGCGGCACCCGTGTTAAAGTTAGCCGGCGTGGCTTCGGGCCAGGTTTTCCGGATTGCGGGTCTCCATCTCCAGGCGAACACGTCCCCTGAGACGGACTATGCTGCTTTCAACGGGGTCACCTATCGCCACACGGCTCCCGGCCTCGGAGCGGGGCGGCATACGCTGGTGTTCGCGGTGGCCAATAACCCCATGGTCAACTCAGTGCGCACCACGTTTCAAACCTGGCTTACGCCGCCGCAGGCCTCTCAGGGGCCGCTGGTGGTTCCCGGCCCGGCCGGGGGAGGGATCCCGGCGGCTATCCCTGCCGGCAACTCGGCGCCGATTCTGCGAAACTACTTCGTGACGCCCGCCATCGGGACCACTGCGGACACCTACACGTTCTCGGTGGACTATCTGGATCCCGACGGCGATCCGCCGGGTCCTCACGATGGTGTCGAAGGCTTCCTGAAGCTGTTCGTGGAGGGCCCGAACGGGACCCGGACATTCCAGATGTCCACGGACCCGCTGAACCCGGGGTCGTTCTGGCCCCGGCCGCTCAATGTCAACAACCCGGCCGATCCGGCGTGGCGGACGATCAACGTCGCGGTTTTCCCCGGCTTCCGCTTCGCGCCGGGTTCGCTTTCGCCCGGTTCCTACCGTTTCCACTTCGAGGCCTCGGACGGCTGGCGTGTGGTGCGCGTGCCTGCAAACCCGGAAAATGACCCGGTGCTGGTGGTCAACAGCCGGCCCGTGCTGACCATACCGGCGGAGGGGGGTGTGGTTCCCGCTCAGGGGAACACGGGCACGACCTTCCGGTTCCGGGTGATCTATACGGATCTGGACAACCAGGCGCCCGCAAGCATCAACCTGAGGCTGACAAAGGACGGAGTTCCCCGGCTGCTGGCCATGACGCAGGCGGATCCGTCCGACACGAACTACGCGGATGGCGCCGTGTTCGAGTATGCGACGGATACACCGGCGAAGAAGCTCGCGGCGGGTACGTATTCCTTCCGTTTTGAGGCAAGCGACGGCATCCAGAGCGCCGCCCCCACCTTCGAGCAGAGCGGGCCGGTGGTGCGGTCCGCCAACTCTGCTCCCGTGTTGCTGAGCGGCTCTGTCTCGCCCGGTTCCTCTGCGCTTCAGGGGAATTCCTTCATCTACAGCGTCCGCTACCGCGACCCGGACGGCGACGTGCCGGACTTTGTGCGCGTGACCATCTTCGAGCCGGACGGCACTTCCATCCGGACCACGCTCACTCTGACCCGGGCGAATCCGGGCGACACCGCGTTTGCCGGCAGTGAAGGGGTGCTCTATGTGTCGCAGCCGTACTCCTTCAACACGAGCGGACGGTATGTCTATCAGTTCTCGGCGTCGGACGGTCTGGCCGCCGCTTCGGGTGACGTCCAGAAGAAGACCGGCCCACAGGTCAACACCCCGCCGCAGCTTTCAGGCGGCCTTGTGACGCCCACGGAGGGGCTGTCTTCCAGCCTGTTCACGTTCTCGGTGGTCTACACGGACGCAGACGGCACCGCCCCGTCGGCTGCGGGCTATGTGCGGGTCGTTCTTACCCGGGGTGTGACCGTCACCCGCCTGGATCTCCAGCCTCAGGGAACGGATTACGTCAGCGGGGTGGAGTATCGCCTGCGCACCCAGCTTCCGGCCGGGATCTATACCTGCAGGTTCGAGGCGAGCGACGGTCTGGACGCGGCGGCGGATACGCCCGTCCTTTCCGGGCCTACGGTGACCGCGGCGCCCGAAGTGCGGGATGCCCGGGTAACGCCTGCGGTGGGACGGTCGACGGACCGGTTCACCTACAGCGCCATCGTCGCCAACCCGGATGGGACGCCTCCGGCGGAAGTGGTGGTCATCATCGACGGCCCGGCCAATGCTGCGGGCATCCCGATGCTGCGGTCGAACCCTGCGGACAACAACTTCACGGCGGGAGTCCGGTACGAGTACACGACCACGCTCTCTCCGGGGCCGCATACGTGGTATATCCGCGCGCGCGTCGGAGGCGAGACGGTCTTCCCGGCGGGCCAGACGCCGGACAGCCCCGGCCAGGGCCCGGTGGTCAATGAGCCGCCGATGCTCACGGGTGCCAGCGTGACTCCCACTTTCGGCCGTCCGCAGGGCAGCGCGGCGCCCACCACGTTCGTGTTCGAGGTCCGCTACAGCGACGCGGACAACGTCGCTCCCGGGCCGGGCGGGTTCGTTCGGGTGCGCGTCAGCGCGCTTTCCTCGGAGATCCCGATGGTGCGCGTGAGCGATCCGCCGGACTGGCGGGGGGGAGTGGTCTACCGCGCCTCGGCGCAGCTCCCCGGTGGACAGCACACGTTCTTCTTCGAGGCCTCGGATGGCATCGAGACCGTGCGCCTGCCCTCCACCGGAGCCTTCGACGGTCCGCGGGTGAGCTCGCCGCCTGTGCTGACGCCGCTGGCCCTTCAGCCCGGGTTGACGGGCACCAGCGTGACAACGTTCACCTACTCCGTGGTCTATCGCGATCCGGACAACGATCCTCCGGCGGAAGGTTCGGTCAGGGTTCTGATCGACGGTCAGCCGTACACGATGACGAAGCAGAACCCTGCGGCCACGGACTATCAGCAGGGCGTGACCTACGTCTACAGCACACGACTCTCCGGCGGCACGCACAACTATCTGTTCCAGGCGAGCGACGGGGTGGACCTTGTGTCGACCGCAGTCTTTGATGGCCCGACGGTGACCGCGAGCGGCGTGACGGTGAACGCCAGCCCGAATCCGGCCGCGCTGGGCGGTCAGGTGACCATCTCCGGACAGTTGATTCCCGCCGCACCGGGGACGGTGGTCATAACCCTGGTGCGGCCGGGAGGGGCGAGCCGGACGCTCACAGCCGCCGCGGGCTCCGACGGACGCTACTCTGCCACCGTGACGGTGGACGAGGTGGGCGAGTGGACGGTCACGGTGGCGCAGCAGGGCGTGCCGTCGAACACGGCCACGCTCTCCCCCCGGCTGGTGGTGCAGCCGGCGACCCTGCGCGTGCAGGGCGGGGTGGTGGATATGATCTCCGTTCCGATCACGACGCCCACGGGCGACCCGGCGGCGATCTTCGGCGCGGCGGCTGCCGCGGCGCTCAATATCGTGCGCTGGGACCCGGCCACCTCCACCTACAAGTATTACGGGAGCGCCATCGACTTTCCGGTGCTCACCGGCGGAAGCGGCTTCTGGATCCGGCCCTCCTCGACCCGCACTCTGACCCTGACCGGCATCCTGCCGGATCAAACTCAGGCCGTGGCCGTGCCGGTGCTTCCCGGCTGGAACCAGATCGGTTCCGGGTTCGTCGAAGCGGTGGACTGGCCCTCCACGCTGGTGCAGGTCGCCGGACAGGCGCCGGTGACGCTCGCGGAGGCCAGCTCCCGCGGATGGGTGCGGGATTACGCCTGGGGATACGACCCGGTGGCGCGTGGCTACTTCCTCGTGCGCGCCAGCGGCGGAGCGACGCGGCAGCTAATGCCCTTCCGGGGCTACTGGTTCAGGGCTTTCGTGCCGTGCACTCTCCTGGTGCAGCCTCCTGCGGCGCAGTGAAGATGGCCTTGATCTGTATGAGAACGAAGCGGTCTGAGAATAGAAGCGGATTGGACGGTATGACTGGAACTTTTCGGAAACTGGCGCGCCTTGGCGGCCTGACGCTCGCGGCCGCGGCGCTGTGGTGCGCGGTCTGCTCGAGGCCTGCGGCGGCGCAGTCGCTGGGTGACCATCTCATCCGTCCGCCGGAGGGCACGCAGAACTCCATCTTCCATTACTACGTCATCTGGCGCTACGGCCAGGACCGCTTTCCCTGGGCCGCTCAGCGGTATCGCCTGCGCGGGCCGGAAGAAGTACTTGTAGGCGAGTTCGCGGAAGTTACCGCAACTGCGGGGTCTAACACGGTGACGGTAACGCTTCCGGACCCCGATCCTCCGTGCCAGGCCGGTCAGGTGCCTCCTCTGCCGCCCCAGTTGATAGACGTGAAGGGCGTGTGGACGAATCCCGACCGCCGCGGCACGAACTACTACTTCGACGGCGAGAACACCGGCTCGTTCAATCCGGCAACCGGCGTGATCACGCTTCGGCAGCCGCTGCCCGACCCTCTGCCGGGCGGTAAGGTCTACGTACAGTTCCAGACCAACAAGTCGTACGATATACTGCGCTTCAAGCTGCCAACGACATGGGTGGCCGTCGACCCGCAGTATGAGATCTATGAGGCGGCCGGCTACCGGTTTGAGCCTTTGCGGAACGAGGATGGCTCGTTGAGGCCCATCGATCAACAGCCGGGCAGCCGTCTGCGCAATCAGGCAAGCGGTCCAAACGCCGAGGGGTGGCGCACCCTGCGCCTTCCGGATCCGCCGAACTCCAGCCCAAATGCTCTGAGGCGGGTGGCGAGTGTGCCGGCAGCGGCCGGGAACACCGAGATCAGCTTCCTGCCTACCAATCCGCAGACGGGAGATCCGGAGATCATCCGGCAGGTTCTGGCGGTCTCCACAGCAGCGGACGGGTCGGGAACGAACTATTTTGGATCTTTCGACCCGTGCACGCAGGATGGCTTGAACCCTGTGACGGTCCAGTTGTCCGGGCCTCTTCCTGACGGTTTCTCCGGCGACCTGTTCGTCATCTATACCGTGGCTTATTCCGTCCAGGATGGTATCTTCCGGCCGCTGTACCGTTTCGACCTGTTTCAGGAGAATGTGCTGATCCGTGTGGGGGCGTTCCGTGTGGTGGAGCCGTTCGTGCCGGTGGATCCCTACGGCGACGGCCGCACGTTCTACACCCGCGCCTCGCCGGTGGCCGGCGTGGTGGGGGTCTTCGATGAGTGGGGCAACGATTACTACAATGCCCGTGTGACATTCCCGCCTCTGCGCGGCAGCGGCACCTTCGATACGCTGGGCCTGAACCGGGGGCGTATCACGCTGGCTCAACCGTTGCCGCCAAACGTGCGGAGCGTCAAGCTCATCTATTATGTCGGTCCGGTCCTCCTGAACGGTCCCGGCGGGGCCTTCCAGTACGTGGAACCGCCCATTCCCGGCGTGGACAACGCGGCCCGGTCGTATACCGTGCCGATGTGTGCGGGCTGGTATGAGGGCACCAACAACACTCCGGCCAGTGGCGGGACCCGTTACTGCGTGTCGGGATCGGCCGGTCTGAATCTGGCCAACGACCCGAAGAGCGTGCCGGGGCTGCGCTACATCCCGAACCCGGGAGCGCATCCTATCTCCTGGGTGGCCAACCACATCGTCTATCAGGACTTCGTCCCGCAGATCAACTCGGACACGAACAATCCGGAGTTCTACGGACGCTTCCGGGTCGGGGAGGTCCGCTTGGATGACCGGCAGGGACTGGTGGGAAGGGTGCTCGCCTCGGGCTTTGCCAACCCTTCCAGGACAGAAGCTGTCGGCGCCATCGGCCGCGACCGGGTCATCCTGAATCCCGTTTACGACCCAACCCGTCCGCAACAGACGGCCACGAACATCACGGACGTGCTCGGCGTCTGGGACAACGAGTCCCTCCAGGGGGTCAACTACTACACGGGCGGCTCCTTCGACCCGGACTCGAACACCATCTTCCTTGGGACCCAGCTTCCGCAGCCGGACATGCGCGTCTGGGTGGTCTACACGATGAACGCTCCGGCGTCGCGGTTCGGCGGCGGAGAGCTGGGGGCGGACCGCATCTTCGCCTATCCCGAGATTCCGATCAACAAGACCAATGTCGAGACGGCCGCCAATATACCCCCCGGCGCCAACCCGAACGATGACCGGTACCGTCTGACCCCGGAAAAGTATTACGACCCGCTGATCGTGGAGTCGTATCTGAAAGATCTTGGACTCGGGTTCCTGCGAAGGACGGACTGGCGCCAGTTTGTGCCGTTCAACCAGAGCCGGCCGGATGAGGGGAACTCTTCGAATACGTTCGCTTTCCGGATGCGCTACTTCTGCAATGGAACCGAGCAGTATCCTGACGGTCAGCCGCCGAAGCCCTGGAATCCTGTGGCGGACGGGCGTCCCGGGCCCACGGGTGCGCACGTCTATGTGAAGTATGACGGGGAACCGGAATACAGGATCTTCGGGATGGCGAAGGAGCTGCCGAGCGACCGGATCTATTCCCGCTACGACAGAAATTCTGATTTCGGTGTGGGCTACCTGCTGAAGTTCGAACCGAACGCCGGCTTCATCGGGTGGGTGCAGAGGCCGGACAAACCGAACGCGGATCCTCAGTCGACGCTCCCGAACAACTACATCGCCATGCCCGTCGGGCAGCACAGGTATTTCTTTGCGGCTTCCGACGACTCGTTCCTGCACCGTCTGGACGACCGGGACTTCGCCTTCATCAACCCGGTCAGCCCGGTGCCGCTGATCGATATCAACCCGAACGACCCGTATGCCAATCCGTGGTGGACGGAGCAGAATCCGCCCGCATACCGGGAGGGGACTCCGCTTTTTGACGAGAATAGGGTGGATCCCGACCCCGAGCGGCAGGCGCCGAACAACCGGGGCCGATATACCAGCACCACTCGCTTCGACGCCTACAGCTTCGTGGACCGGCACAGCTATCTGCCCGGAGTGGAGCCCCGGACCTGGCTGCCGGGACAGCCGAAGCCCCCGCAGCTGTGGAACCAGCTGAACAGCATCACGGGACGGGCCTATCCGTATCCCTCGACGCGCTATCCGGTGGTCCACGCACTGCTGAGCGGCATCCCGTTCGGCCAGAGTGCCACCGGCCACGAAGGCGGCGGCTGGTTCCTCGGGACCATCTCGCCTTACAAACGCGCGGTGAACCCTTCCTTCCGCTATCCCCCGCACCGGCCGATTCCGGAGGTGGGCAGCGGGCCGCTCATTGAGCGCCATATCGAGACCTGCGGAGGGACAACGTCCACCGTTTTCACGTTCCGGGTCATCTTCCAGTCTTTCGATCCGGTCACGAAGGTGGGACGAGCGCCGAACTACATCAAGGTGTTCATCAACAACACTGCGGATGCCAGCGGCCCCTACACCGGATACGACATGATCCCGGCCAAGCCGGCCTCCAGCATCACTCCGGATGACTACAAGAACGGCCTTCTGTACACCCGGAGCATGACTTTGCCGGCAGGCCCGCACACCTACTATTTCGAGGCGGATGTGGAAATGGGGCCGGTGCGGTTCCCCGTCAGGCCTGACGGCCGCCTGCTGGAGCCTCCGGTGCTGACCCCCGCGGAGGATCAGAGCTGGAGCTGGTGGGTCGACCCGTATGTGCCGGGCGATCAGTACGCCTCCAACAACGACTATATGCCGGGCCCCTACGTGAACACGGCCCCGGTGCTCAGCAGTCACAGCGTGACTCCCACGATCGGGCCGCTCGGGACCGAGTTCATCTACCGCGTCACCTATCGCGACGCCGACAACCAGCGGCCCGCGCTGACGGACCTCATCATCGACCGGGGCGACGGCACGCAGCTGCGCGTCACCATGCGGAAGGTGGTGCAGACGGCGGAGAACTACGCCTCCGGCGTGCAGTATGAGTACCGGCTCTCGTCCATCGAAGCGGCGTCTCTGGGCCTGGGCCTCAAGCGCTACCGTTTCGAGTTTGCGGACGACTGGGGCCGGCCGACCGATGCGAGCGATGTGATCTTCGGGGAGCTCGTGCGGTATCCTTCGTCGTCGCAGCCGGACGTGCTCAACTGGTTCTCGGGCCCGACGGTCACCGCTCTGCAGCAGCCGTCGCTCGAGAACGGCCGGGTCCGCTCGCCTGACGGAACGGCCAACTCCGCAACGCGCTGGGTGTACGAGGTGACATACAGGCACCCGAACAACCGCGCCCCCAGCTATGTCAGGGTGTTCATCGGGGCCCGGTACCAGGCCGGCGACCCCCGCACCGTGCGCTTGCTGGAGAGGGTGAAGCCCGCCAGCGCCACTACGGTGCGCACCCGGGCCGTTCCGGTCCTGTCCGTGACGGGCGTCTGGACCAACTCGCAGGGACAGGGGACGAACCACTACACGGGTGGCTCGTTCGATCCAAGCACGGGCGAGATCACGCTGGGCACGCCGCTTGCGGATGCCAGCCGCGATGTCTGGGTCACCTATGCCGCCAATCCCATCATCTGGGATGCCGGCAACAATATGCGCCAGCGGGTGCCAACGGACACGGTGTACAGTGACGGGGCGGTTTTCGAGTATCAGACCACCCTGCCCGGGCCGGAGAACCCTGGCGACCTGCCCGTCGACTACTATTACAGCTTCCAGGCGAGCGACGGGACTTTCGTCGCGCAGTTCAATCCTGCAACGTCCCCGAGCGCTATGGCGATCACCCGCCAGCCTTCGGGAGAGGGGTCGGGCGAGGTCCTCAGCTTCGCGTCCAGTTCCGCCGGCAGGCTGTATGCCACCAGCCGAAGCCCCATCGTGGGGCCGCTGCCGACGACGGCCTTCGGGGATCCGGGCATCCTGCTGGAGCCGCGGGTTCTCAAGAACGGCTCCGTGCTCAGGCGGGAGTTCACGGGTCAGCTCTTGCCGGGCGACCCGGCCATCCGGACAGTCTCCCCGGACGGTCTGACCATCACGGTGGACCCCGCCGTGGTGCACCAGGTGAGGGGCGTCTACGACAACCCGAACCGGATCGGCACGGACTACTACAGCACCGGCAACAGCGGCAAGTACAACGCCGCCACGGGCGTGATCGCCCTGGGCGCAGCGCTGCCGCCGGGCGTCCGGCTGGTTTACATCGACTACTACAATGCGGGCGACTACCGCATCGACTTCGTGAACGGCCGGGTTCTGTTCACCATGGCGAACACGGCCTCGGACAATGTGGACATCGAGTACTGGTTCGCGGCGGCGGGTCCCACCGTGGGCCAGAACAACCCGCCCATCCTGAGTCAGGGACGCTTCTCGCCCGACCTGGCGGGTCCCGTGGATGGCGGAAGCTCGACGCCCTTCACGTTCACCGTCGTCTACACGGACATCGACGGACAGACCGGCGAGCCGCCCGCGTTCGTGCGGGTGATCATCGACGGCATCGCCTATCCGATGCAGCCCGTCGCGGGGAGCTCGCTCATCTACTCGAACGGGGTGACGTTCACCTACACCACCACGCTGTCGAGCGGGAGCCACCTGTTCTACTTCGAGGCGTCCGACGGCACCGGATATGCCGTCTTCGACGCCGGCGGCTCCCGGAACTCGGCCAGCGTCATCACGGATGTGGTGCCGATGCCGGGGCCGGTGGTCAATGACGATCCGCGGCTGCTGAATGGCACCGTGTCGCCCAACCCCGCTGCGGGGAACCTGCCGGGAACGCCGGTCACCTATACGGTGCAGTTCACGGACGCTGACGGCGACGCGCCGGGAGTGGGATACCCGAGGGTATGGATCGACAACCCGCAGGAGATCGACTACTCCGGGATCGTGGCGGCCATCAACGGGCAGACTCTGACCATCCAGGGCGCGAACTGGCAGCCGGGGGCGCTGGCCGGCAAGATCCTCCAGATCACGACGGGGCTGGTGCTTTCGCCGGAGACCGGCGCTCCGCAGACGGCGACGGCCGCGACCGGAAAGACCTTCCTGGTGCTGACGAACAGCGCCAACACGGTCACCATCGGCGTTGCGGATCCGGCTGCGGAGGGGATCACGGTGGGCGACACGGTGTCCATCGCGTCGCTGGTGATGACGCAGCCCAGCCCGCCGTCCACCAACTACCGCCAGCCGGTCACGTATCAGGTGGTCACCTCCGCGCTGCCGATCGGGCCGCACACGTATCACTTCAGCGTGGTGGCTCCGCCCACGAGCACCGTGGTGCGCTTCCCGGCCAGCGGCGAACTGAACGGACCCGGCGTGCGCAGCGCCGCTCCCGCAGGCAACGTTCCGCCCGTGCTGACGGCGGGCTCGGTCAATCCGGTCAGCGGCCTGGCCTCGGACACGTTCACGTTCCGGGTGAGCTACTCCGATGCGGACAATGATCCCGCCGCTCCGCACAGCGGAGTCGTGGGCTACGTGATGCTGGTCTTCACGGACGGGGCCCGCGAGCCGGTGCTGATGCGCCCGGTGGCGCCGACGTCGGACTGGACGTCGCCCGTTGTCCACCAGGCGGTCATCGGGAACCTGCCGGCGGGGACGCACCGGTTCCACTTCCTGGCCTCCGACGGTTACCGGAGCGGAGCCACGCTGACGCGCTTCCCCGCCGATGCGACTGGCGCCAGCGATCCCACGGTGACCATCAACTCGCGGCCGGTCCTGACCATCGGGCCGGGGCAGGGCGTCGCGCCCGCGAACGGGACGACGTCCACCGTGTTCACCTGGTCGGTGACCTATTCCGACGCCGACAACGATGCGCCGGCGTTCGTGAGGGTGATCATCGACGGCGGAGCGCCGATCAATATGACCAAGGTGACACCCGGCACCAACTACCGGGCGGGAGTGGTGTACACGTATTCGGCCACGCTCGGGCTGGGAAGCCACAACTACCGCTTTATCGCGAACGACGGCTTCCAGGATGCGGAGCAGATGCCTCTTCAGAGCGGCCCGCTGGTCCAGGATCTTGTCGAGCCGGAGTTGACCGAGGGGCGGGTGGATGCCGTTGCCGGGACTCCCAGCACGTTCATCTACAGCGTGAAATACCGCGACCCGAACGGCGCGCCCGCCACGTCCGTCATGGTGTTCATCGACAGCCAGCCTGGCCGGGCGATGACCAGGGACCCGTCGTATTCGGACGCGCAGGGACGCTCGCTCTACAAGTCGCCGCCCATCCAGCTGGCTGCTGGCACTCATACCTACTACTTCACTGCGAGCAACGGCCAGGCGCTCACCCGCCTGCCCGCCGGGACCGCGGTGTTCACCGGACCGGTCGTCAGCGGGGCCAGCCTTATCCTGAATATCACGCCGTCCGCCCCGAACCTGGGCGACGAGATCGTGGTATCGGGGAGTCTGACCCCCTCCAACCTGAACCCGGCGACGCTGACGGTCACGGCGACGCGGGAGGAGGACGGTTCGGTGGTCTCCCGCACAGTCACCACGTCGTCGACCGGAGATTATTCGGTCAGCCTCGGACCGGCGAACGTGAGCGGCCTGTGGACCATCAGCGTGGCGTGGGGCGGCGGAGGAGGCTATCCTGCCCAGTCCACCGTTCAGGGGGTGACCGTGGGCGGGTATGCCATCAGTCTGGTCCGGAACCGGATCGATATGATCGGGCTGAGCGTCATCCCCACCAGCGCCGACCCGGCGGATGTGTTCGGCGATGGCGGCACGCCCGGCGACACGGCTGACGATGCCGCCACGAGGATGCGTCTGGCTATGTGGAGTCCGACTCTGAACCGCTACCTGATATATCCTTCCGACCGCGCTACGATGCGGATGGAAGGCGGGTCCGGGTTCTGGGTGATGCCCACCACGACCGAGACCGTCTATGCGTCGGGCCGCCTGTGGCCGCAGGACACCCCGTACGCCGTGCAGCTGAGCACGGGATGGAATCAGGTCGCGTCGGTGTTCGCGATGCCGGTCGCGCTGGGGAACGCGCAGGTGCGGTATCAGGGGCAGGTGCGGACGCTGGCCTCCGCTGCGGCGGCCGGTTGGATCCGGGATTATGCCTGGGGCTGGAATCCGGCTGCCGGGACTCGCGGCGAATACTTCCTGGTCAGGCCCGGAACGCAGGTTACCCGGCTGGAGCCGGGACGGGGGTACTGGATCCGGGCGCTGGTGGACTGTGAGCTGATTCTGCGGCCCTGAAAGCGGGCGCATAGGCAAAGAGATACGGAAAGGGAATCTACGGATAAACCGATGCAAGTGACGATGAGAGAGTGTGCGCTCCGTGCGGGCACGGTGGCGATAGCGGCGCTGATGTCGCTGGTTGCGACGGGGATTGCCGCGCAGGATTCGGAGCCTGCGGCCACCCTGCCGCCGGTCATCTCCACCCCGGCTCCGGCTGCATCGCCCGCTCCGGCTGCGGAGGTCCCCGTCTCCGGTTCATCGCCGGGAGAGCCGGTCTACACCGGGCCCAGGCTCGGGCTTCTGATCATGCCGTTCGACAGTCAGGTGGAGCAGAACGCGAACACCCTCGGCCCAAGGGTGGCCCGCGCGATGAAGGATGCTTCACTGCTCAGCCGCCGCTACAGCGGCGTGGTTTACAACCCCAGGCATCCCGTCATCCGGAGGGCTCAGGAGGAGAACGTCCTGAAGGAGTCCGATATCCGGGGGCCGTTTGGCATCGAGGACGACCAGATCGAGCGCGCTGTGCGCATCGCTCAGGTCATGGGCATGCCGCGGGTGATGGTGGGAGCGATCACGGACTTCGAGTTCGATCCCGAGAAACGGGAAGGCCAGATCACCATCACGGCGGAGATCCTGAACGCGGAGACCGGGCGGGTGGAGGGTCAGACTCTGGTGGCAACCGGCCGGTCGCCCGCGAACATGGTGGCCGGGCTGCCTGAGCAGTTCGCGCTGGCTGCGACGGATGATGCGGTGCAGCAGATTGTGGCCCGCTTCCCCGGCATCGCCCGTCCGGCGGTAGCAGAGAACGGCACCGCAGAGCAGGCCCCGCCCGATGAGGCCGCGGCCCGCCCGAAAAAGAAGAACAACTCCGGCATCCTGGCCGCCCTCGCCATCCTCGCCGGCATCCTGATCGCCGGTGGCGGGGGCGGCGGAGGCGGGGCCAGTGTGGATGGACCGCCGCCTCCTCCGTTCTGATAGGGCACTATTGCCGGAGAGAATGTGTTGAATGTGAAGGCCGTCCTGCGGGGCGGCCTTCGGCCTTGCCGGCCTCGCGGCGCACTGGCAGACGGCAGGTCGTTCAGATATGCTGAATTCGGGAAGCCTACCGGCGCTCGCCGGGGGATGATCGCGCAAGATGACTCAGTTCCGGCTGACAACCGATCTCAGACCCACCGGAGACCAGCCGCAGGCGATCGAGAAGCTTGTGGCGGGCGTTCTGGACGGTATGAAGATGCAGACGCTGCTGGGGGTCACCGGTTCCGGCAAGACGTTCACGATGGCGAACGTCATCGAACGCCTGCAGCGTCCGACACTGGTCATCGCGCATAACAAGACCCTGGCGGCGCAGCTCTGCAGCGAGTTCCGCGAGTTCTTCGGCGATAACGCGGTCGAATACTTCGTCTCCTACTACGACTATTACCAGCCGGAGGCCTACGTTCCGCAGACGGACACCTACATCGAGAAGGACAGCTCCATCAACGACGAGATAGACCGGCTGAGGCACTCCGCGACGCAGGCGGTTCTGGAACGGCGGGACGTCGTGGTGGTGGCGAGTGTCTCCTGCATTTACGGGCTGGGCTCGCCCGAGGAGTACCTGAAGAGCCTGATGACCTTCCGCAGGGGAGAGTGCTACTCGCGGGACGAGGTGCTGCGCCAGCTCATCACGATGCAGTTCGTCCGCAACGACTTTGGCGGGGGGCGGGGAACGTTCCGCGTGCGGGGAGACATCCTGGAGATTCAGCCGGCCGATGAGGAGGTGCTCACCCGGCTGGAGTTCTTCGGGGATGAGCTGGAGAAGATCACCACGGTGGATCCGGTGACCGGTGAGGTCACCGGCGAGCTGGACCGGGTCACCATCTTCCCCGCCACTCACTACGTGACCCCTGCTGATCAGCTGGAAGACCTGCTGCGGGAGATCGAGCAGGAGATGCTGGAGCGGGTGGCGTTCTTCGAAAAACAGGGACGCTACATCGAGGCCCAGCGGATCGAACAGCGCACACGCTACGACATCGAAATGATCCGGGAGGTCGGTTACTGCAACGGTATCGAGAACTACTCCCGCATCTTCGACCGGAGGCCGCCCGGCTCGCCGCCCGCGACGCTGCTCTCGTATTTCCCGAAGGACTATCTGCTGTTCATTGACGAGTCGCATCAGACCATCCCGCAGATCCACGGGATGTACAACGGTGACCGCTCCCGGAAGGAGACGCTCGTCGAGTACGGTTTCCGCCTTCCCTCCGCGCTGGACAACCGTCCGCTGAAGTTCGAAGAGTTCGAGGCGCTGATGGGACAGACCATCTTTGTCAGCGCCACGCCCGGGCCTTACGAGCGCCGGCACTCGGAGCAGATCGTCGAACAGCTCATCCGCCCCACCGGGCTCGTGGATCCGGAAGTGGAGGTCCGGCCGACAAAGGGGCAGATCGACAGCCTCATCGCGGAGATCCGCCGCTGCGTGGAGAACGACGAGCGGGTGCTGGTCACCACGCTCACCAAGAAGATGGCCGAAGACCTTTCGGAGTATCTGCTGGAAAGCGGCTTCAAGGTGCACTACCTGCACTCCGAGATCGAGACCCTGGACCGCATCGCCATCCTCAGGGACCTGCGGCTGGGAGTGTACGATGTGGTGGTGGGAATCAACCTTCTCCGGGAGGGTCTTGACCTGCCGGAGGTGGCGCTGGTGGCGGTGCTGGACGCGGACAAGGAGGGCTTTCTGCGCTCGGACACCTCGCTCATCCAGATCATCGGGCGCGCGGCGCGCAACGCGTCCGGCAAGGTCTTGCTGTTCGCGGATACCGTCACGGATTCCATGCGCAGAGCCATCGACGAGACCAACCGGCGCCGGGAGATCCAGATGGCCTACAACAGGGAGCACGGTATCGAGCCGCGCACCATCCGCAAGGCGATCCGCGACGTTCTGGAAGCGCCCCGGCTCGGAGCGTCTGCAGGGAGGGAGGGCGAGTCCGGCGCGCTCGGCAAGTCCCGCTCCATCCGGGGAGATGCCGTGCCGCTGGATCAGCTCATGCTGACCATCAGCGATCTCGAAAAGGAGATGAAAGCGGCCGCCCGGGCTCTGGAGTTCGAACAGGCGGCCCTGCTCAGGGACGAGATAGCCCGGCTTAAGAAGCTGCTGCCGAAGGGCTCGATGCTGGATGAGGCGGTCACGCCCGCCCAAAGGCGGGCCGCGGCCCGCGCGGGCCGGCGCTGACGGCTATGTCTCGAGGTTTTTAATCGTGCCATGTCACAGGACCGCATCGTAGTTCTGGGCGCCCGCCAGCACAACCTGAAAAACATCAACGTGGAGATCCCGCGGGACCGGCTGGTGGTCATTACGGGCCTGTCCGGCTCGGGGAAGTCCTCTCTCGCGTTCGACACCATCTACGCGGAGGGGCAGCGCCGCTACGTCGAGTCGCTGTCCGCGTATGCGCGTCAGTTCCTGGGGCAGATGGACAAGCCGGATGTGGACGACATCCAGGGGCTGTCGCCGGCGGTGTCCATAGACCAGAAGTCCACCACCCGCAACCCTCGCTCCACCGTCGGGACTGTGACCGAGATCTACGACTACCTGCGGCTTCTGTTCGCCCGCATCGGGGTGCCCCACTGTCACCAGTGCGGAAAGCCTGTCAGCCGCCAGACCGCCGAACAGATCGTGGATGCGGTGATGGCTCTTCCGGAGGGCAGCCGCCTGATGATCCTGGCTCCGCTCGTGCGGGGGCGGAAGGGCATCTTTCGCCAGGTGATCGAAGACGCACGTCAGCAGGGGTTCGTCAGGGTGCGTGTGGACGGCACCGTCTACGAGGTCACCGACGACATTCCGATGGAGCGCTACCGCCAGCACACCATCGAGGTGGTCGTGGATCGCATTGTGTTGAGGCCGGACGCAGCCGGGCGGGTCTCCGACTCCGTGTCGACCGCGCTGGGACTGGCGGGCGGTCTGGTCACTGTGGCTGTCGTGGACGGGCAGGAGATGACCTTCAGCGAGGCGTTCGGATGTCCGGACTGCGGAGTCAGCCTGGAAGAGCTCGCTCCCCGGAACTTCTCCTTCAACAGCCCTTACGGGGCGTGCCCCGACTGCCACGGACTGGGTTCGTTCCTGCGGCTTGACGAAAACCTCGTCGTGCCCAACCCCCGCCTTTCCATCAGCCGCGGCGCCATCGCTCCCCTTGCCGGCACCACCAGCGAATACTGGAACTCCGTGCTGCAGGGGCTCGCGCAGAATCTGGGCTTCTCGCTGGACACTCCCTGGGAGCAGCTGACCCCCGCGCAGCGCCGCGCCGTGCTCTATGGCGACAGCCGCCCGGTTCAGGTGCGCTTCCGCAGCCGGTACGGGCGTCAGAGGGTCTGGGAGACCCGCTTCGACGGGGTGATGACCTGGCTCGAGCGGCGCTACCGGGACTCGGGCTCCCAGCAGATGAAGGACGAGACCGAGAAGTTCATGACGGAGTATCCCTGCGAATCCTGCGGGGGAAAACGTCTCAAGCCGGAGAGCCTGGCGGTGCGTGTGGCGGGCAAGAACATCGCGGAGGTGACGGCGCTGTCGGTCAGCGCGGCCCTGGAGTTCTTCGGCAGCCTGCAGCTCACGGAGCGCCAGGAGATGATTGCGCGCCAGGTGATCAAGGAGATCCGCACGCGGCTCGGATTCCTTCAGGATGTGGGGCTGGGGTATCTCACTCTGGACAGGGCGGCCGGGACTCTGGCCGGGGGAGAGGCGCAGCGCATCCGGCTGGCGACTCAGATCGGCTCGGGGCTGATGGGCGTGCTCTACATCCTGGACGAGCCGAGCATCGGACTGCACCAGCGCGACAACCACCGTCTCATCGAGACCCTGCAGCGCCTTCGCGATCTCGGGAACACCATCATCGTCGTTGAGCACGACGAGGATACCATCCGGGCTGCGGACTTTGTGGTGGACATCGGTCCCGGGGCGGGCGAACACGGCGGGCAGGTGGTGGCCGCGGGGCCGGTGGCGGAGATCGAGCGAAACCCGCAGTCCATCACGGGGCAGTATCTTTCCGGGAAAGAATGCATTCCCGTGCCGGAGAAAAGGCGTCAGCCGGACGGGCGGTTCCTGCGGATCGTCGGAGCGCGGCAGCACAATCTCAAGAACATCGATGTCGAAATACCGCTGGGGATGCTGGTCTGTGTGACGGGCGTCTCCGGGTCGGGCAAGAGCACGCTCATCCAGGAGACCCTGTATCCGCGTCTGATGCGGGAGGTCTACGGGACATACCGGGGGTGGGGCGAGCACGACGAGCTCATCGGGGCCTGTCACATCGACCGCGTCATCGACATAGACCAGTCTCCCATCGGCCGCACACCCCGCTCCAACCCGGCCACGTATACCGGCGTGTTCGACCTGATCCGCGCGCTGTTCGCACAGACACCGGACGCGAGGATGCGGGGATATCAGCCGGGGCGTTTCAGCTTCAATGTGAAGGGCGGGCGCTGCGAGGCGTGCCGGGGCGACGGCATCATCAAGATCGAGATGCACTTCCTTCCCGACGTTTATATCCCGTGCGAGGTGTGCAAGGGGAAGCGCTACAACCGCGAGACGCTGGAGGTGCGATACAAGGGGAAGAACATCGCTGACGTCCTGGATATGACGGTCTCCCAAGCGCTCGAGTTCTTCCGGAACATCCCGCCGATCGCCCGCAAGCTCGGGACCATCCACGACGTGGGGCTGGATTACATCCGTCTGGGGCAGCCCGCCACCACGCTGTCGGGAGGTGAGGCGCAGCGGGTCAAGCTGGCGACGGAGCTGTCCAAGCGCGGCACCGGCCGCACATTGTACATTCTGGATGAGCCCACCACGGGGCTTCACTTTCACGATATCCGCAAGCTTCTGGAAGTCCTTCGTCGGCTGACGGATCAGGGCAACAGCGTGATCGTCATCGAGCACAACCTGGACGTGGTCAAGACGGCCGACTGGGTCATCGACCTCGGCCCGGAGGGAGGCGAGGGAGGCGGACGGGTCGTTGCCGCCGGGCCGCCGGAGGCCGTCGCGGAGTGCCCCGAAAGCCACACGGGCCGTTTCCTGAAGCCGCTGCTCGAGCGGGCTGCCCGAAGGGCCGGCGCAGCGAGGGAGCTGTCGCTCGCCTCTGCGGCCGGCCGATGATCCTCTGACGCCCCGGATGTCCTCCCGTCCGCGCTTCGAAGCCGCCCGGAGTCCGCGTCGCGCGTGGGCGTGCAACTTTGTCGCAAATCGGGTAATCTATCCATGTCGTGCGACCGGTTCGCGCATCCCTCAGGGACGGACGCGGCCGCAAATCCCAGACTCGTAAGGACGGTAAGACAGATGGCTTTTTCTCTGCCCGAACTTCCATATCCGTATGATGCGCTCGAGCCGCACATCGACGCGCGGACGATGGAGATTCACCACACCAAGCATCACGGAACGTATGTCAACAACCTGAACGACGCCATCCGGGGGACGGAGCTGGAGGGTCTTTCCATCGAGGAGATCCTTTCGAAGGGGGTGGATGCCATTCCCACCGCGGTCCGCAACAATGGCGGCGGACACCACAACCACACGCTGTTCTGGAACATCATGGGGCCGGACGGCGGCGGCGAGCCCGAGGGGGATCTCCGGGCGGCCATTGAGGCGGATTTCGGCAGCTTCGAGGCGTTCAAGGAGAAGTTCGAGACGGCGGGGAAGACGCGTTTCGGCTCCGGGTGGGCCTGGCTGGTGCTGCTCGAGAACGGCCGGCTCGACGTCTACAGCACCGCGAACCAGGACAGCCCCCTGATGGAGGGGAAGAAGCCCATTCTGGGGCTGGATGTGTGGGAGCACGCCTACTATCTGAAGTATCAGAACCGCAGGCCGGAGTATATCTCAGCCTGGTGGAACGTCGTCGACTGGAAAAAGGTGGGCGAAATCTACGTGCGCGCGAAGTGATCCGGCGCGGCGGCGTCGAACCTTTTCCGGGGGCGGGCTTTCCTGGCCCGCCCCCGTTCCTGTTTGGATCGCTGCGGCGGAACGGCTGACAGGTTCGCCGGGACAGGAAGGTTCAACTGTGAAGGTTCTGCTTTTCCACGGAGGAGAGATTCACGACCACCGCGGCTGCGCCAGTGAGATAGAGCGGCATCTGCAAGCGGGCGGGGGCTTCGAGGTCACGCGTGTCGAAGAGGACCTGGACGTGTTAGCGCGGCCGGAGCTCGCGGATTTCGACTGCCTGGTGTTCTATTATACGGTGGGTGAGATCTCCGACGCGCAGCTGGTGGGGCTTTCCGACTTCGTCGCGTCCGGCCGGGGATTCGTTCCCGTTCACAGCGGGGCGGATTCGTTCCGCGACTGCGACGACTACCGGGCGATCGTGGGCGGGCATTTCGTAACCCATCCGCATTACCGCGCCTATCAGGTCAGCGTGCTCGACCGCGAGCACGAGATCACCCGTGGGCTGGAAGAGTTCACGGTGACGGACGAGCAGTACATCACCAGCTATGACACCCGCGTGAACGTCCTGGCGACTGCGCTGTGGCAGGGACAGGCCTGGCCGGTGGCCTGGACAAAGAGCTGGGGCAGGGGGCGGGTCTTCTACCTGGCCCTGGGGCACGACCCTGCCGCGTGCCGCGACCCCAACTTCGCGCTGCTTTTGACGCGGGGAGTGTGCTGGGCGGGCAGCGCTGAACGCGGCTGATCCGCCTGCGGCGGCTCGAACGGGGATCGGGGAGGACACCTGATGAAAGTGGTCAGACTGCACGCCCCGGGAGATCTGCGCCTGAGCGATGAGCCCGTTCCCGTCCCGGGCCCCGGCGAGGTCCTGCTCAGGGTCCGCGCGGTGGGAGTCTGCGCATCGGACGTGCACTACTACAGCGAAGGCTGCATCGGGGATCAGGTCGTCCGCGAACCTCTGGTGCTCGGCCACGAGGTCGGCGCGGAGGTGGCGGAGGCCGGCCCCGGAGTGGCTGATCTGGCGCCGGGAGACCGGGTCGCCGTGGAGCCCGGGCAGAGTTGCGGGGAGTGCGATCCGTGCAGACGCGGCTGGCCAAACCTTTGTCCGTCGGTCCGCTTTTTCGGCACTCCACCGGTGGACGGGGCGATGCGCGAGTTCGTGTCGTGGCCGGCGCGTCTCTGCACGAAACTGCCGCCGGGTATGTCGTTTGCGGAGGCCGCGATGATCGAGCCAGCGGCGGTCGGCATCTACTCGGTGGACCTTGCCGGGATCCAGGGCGGAGAGAAGACGGCCATCCTCGGGGCGGGAGGGATCGGGCTTTGTGTGCTGCAGGCGGCGCGGCTGGCCGGAGCCGGAAAGATCTGGATGACCGATCCCCTGCCAGAACGGTGCAGGCTCGCGCTGCGGCTGGGGGCGGACCGCGCCCTGGACGGAGACCCGGAAGAGGCCGCCCGGACCGTCCGGGAAGAAAGCGGCGGCCCGGATGTTGTCTTCGAATGCGCGGGGACCAACGAAGCCGTCGAGCAGGCGGTGGCTCTGGCGGGGTTCAATGCGCGGGTGATCATTGTGGGGATTCCCTATCCGGACGAGGTCCGCTTCACCGCCTCCACCGCCCGGCGAAAGAACCTGACCCTCGTTTTTGTCCGCCGCAGCCGGGATGCCGTGGAGCGCGCGGTCGAATGGGCGCGGGACGGCCGCATGGACCTGAAGTCTCTCGTGACCCATCGCCTCCCTCTGGAAGAGGCGGACCGGGCGCTGCGTCTGGCCCGCGACCGGGCCGGCGGGGTCATCCGGGCGGTCATTGAAGTCTGAGCGGAAAGGAGATGTCACCGGCGTGACCTCCTCCGAGCGAATGACCCGCACCCTGAACGGGTCGGCGGTGGATCATCTGTGCGCCCAGCCTATCGCCATGACCTTTGCCGCCCGCTATGCGGGCGTCCCGTACGGCCAGTATTGCCGGGACTGGAGGGTGCTGGTGCGCGCTCAGGTGATGGTGGCGTCGCGCTTCGGCTTTGACGTGCTCCACGTCTGTTCCGACCCGGTCCGCGAGGCCGCCGACTGCGGCGCTCCTATCGTCTGGTTCGAGGACCAGCCGCCCTCGCATCACCCGGATGCCGTCCTGCTATCGGATCGGTCGGACCTTGCGCGCCTGCGCTTGCCGGATCCCCTGGGCGGCGGGCGGATGCACGACAGGGTCCTGGCCACGCAGGCGCTCCGGGAGATCTCCGCGGGGGAGGTGCCGGTGCTGGGTTGGATCGAAGGGCCGATCGCGGCGGCGGCCCAGCTCAGGGGGCTGGAAAACATCCTGCTGGACCTCGTTGACGACCCCGTCTGGGCGGGCGAGCTTCTGGACTTTGCCTGCGAGATGGAGCTGGCTTTCGCCGCAGCGCAGGCACCGTATGTGGACATGATGGGCGTCGGTGATGCTGCCTGCTCTCTGCTGGGGCCGGAGGTCTACGAAGAGTTGGTGCTGCCGCGGCAGGAGCGGCTCGTTCGCGGGGTGCAGGCCCTCGGGCTGCCGGTGCGGCTGCACATCTGCGGCCGGACCGACCAGCTGTTTCCCGGCATCTCCCGGCTCGGCGTGGAGATGATGGACGTGGACGCCCTTGCCGACCTTTCCCTGGCGCGGCGCGTGCTGGGCCGGCGGGTGGTGCTCCTGGGCAACTGCGACCCGGTCACCGTCCTTCTGGAAGGGAGCCCGGATTCGGTACGTGCGGCGTTCGAGGGCTGCTGGCGGGAAGCGGGGTGGCCGTTTGTGGTGGGACCCGGCTGCGAGATTCCGCCGGAGACCCCCGCGGCGAACGTGGAGGCGATGATGGACTTCGCCCGCCAGACCGCGCCGGGGCTATGACCCCTCGACCGCCTCGACGTCCTCCGGCTGGCGCGTTCGGATGACCGGCAGGACGGCCTCACCGGAAACGGAAACCTCCACGATCCCGGTGACCCTCACGAATGTCCCCGCTTCCGGCGCCGTGCCGCCTGTCACGACGCGCACCCCCGCGAACCCGCCCGCGTCCCTCAGTCCGGAGCCGTCATCCACCGTGAACCACCCCTCCCCGGAGGCTGTGACGCGGCCGGACGTCCGGACCAGACGGCCCACCGTGTTCACCCCTGTGCCGCCCGTCACGCCCGGAGTCTCGCCGTTGAGGGGGCCTCCTCCCAGCGCATTCTGACGCATGTTCAGGGCCGGAGGCGCGGGGCCGAAGCCCGTGATGGTGATCTCCGCATCTGTCAGCGTCCGGATGCCGGCGATGGTCTCCAGCCGTCCCACCGCCGTGACCTGGTTTCCCACCGAGCAGGGAGCCGGCGGCTGCACGGCCAGAGCGGGACCGTAGGGGTAGTCGGTGATCCAGAGCCGCTCGGGAAACACGGCGCTCACCGTCCGGGTGTTCAGCGTGACGTGCCGTCCGTTCGGCAGCAAAAGCGCCGTCCCCGTGGCCGGCGCGGGAGGCGCATAGATGATGCCGTCCGTCACGGCGGCGTTGCTGTAGAGCCGGGCGCCGTTTCGCGCCCGCACCGACGCGAACACGGGGGTGTCCGGCGGCAGGTTGAGGCCGGTGACCGTGACGGCGGTCGTGTTCCCCACCCACGTCCATCCCCGCAGGGAGGTCGGATTGCCGGATGTCCCTACGGCGTACTCGTAGCCCTCGATGCCCGACTCCGGGTCGGATGAGGGTGTCCACTGGAGCGCCAGCTGATTCGGATTGCCGGTATACCGGCCGGAGTCCGTCACTGACGGAGCTGGGGGCGGGGTCGGGTCCAGCGCGGCCAGCAGGGTGACGTATGCATTTGCGCGCCCCGCGCCGGTGTAGATGTCATATCCGGGGTCGCCGATGTCGTCGGCGCCCCGGCGCAGGAACTGCCTCATCTCCGCCAGATTCGTTGCCGGGCGGACGGAAAGCACGAGGGCGCAGATTCCTGCCACGTGCGGAGCGGCGGCGGAGGTGCCCCCGAAGAACTGCCACGTCCCTCCACCCCGGGTGGTCGTCGTGATGGCGATGCCGGGCGCGACCAGATCCAGATGGTCGCCCCAGTTGGAGAAGGATGCCCGCTGGTCCCACTGGTCCGAGGCGCCCACCGCGATGACGTCGTCGTAGCCGGCCGGGTACATCTTTTTCTGCTCTCCTTGATTGCCGGAAGCAGCCACCACGATGGCGCCGGACTGGCGGGCGTAGCGGACCGCGCTCCGCAGCGGGAGGGTGTCGGAGCTGCTGACAAGGCTGATGCTCAGAACCTTCGCGCCGTTGTCCACCGCCCAGATGATGCCCTGTGACAGCCAGAGATCGGTGCCCGACGGGTTCCCGTTAGCGTCCAGGCCGATCACCTTCACCGGCATGATCCGGCTGTTCCAGCTGACGCCGGATATCTGCAGCGCATTGTTGCCGACGGCCCCAATGATACCCGCGCAGTTCGTGCCGTGGCCGTTGTTGTCGTCCGTGCCGGGCTCTCCGTCCACGAAGCTCCGCCCCGGCGCCATATTGGCCGCCAGGTCGGGATGGCTGGAATCCACCCCCGTGTCCAGAACAGCCACCGTGACCGAGGAGGAGCCTGTCGTGATGTCCCAGGCCTGAACCGCCTTGATGTCGGCGCCGGCCAGCCCCGATCCTCCGCCTGTGTTTCGGAGGGCCCACTGCTGGGAGAAGAGCGGGTCGTTCGGGACGAGCGCGGGCACCACGGGCACCGGCGAGCCGGCATACTCCACCGAAGGCGAAGACCTCAACCGGCGGCGCATCTCGGCAACGGACGTGCCCCGGGCGATGTAGAAGCGGTCCAGTCCGATCTCACGGGCCAGTTCCCGGTTCTTCGGCGAAAAGAGCGGGACCAGCGACCGGACGGGCCCGCCTTTCGCGGTCAATGCCGAAAGCCTGTGCAGCTCGCCGGCTCGAAGCTGGACGACGAGTTGCGCTTCCTGCGCGGCCCAGACGCGCGAAAGGGCCGTCAGCAAGAGCGCGGAGGCGAGCATTGCTGGGATCAGGTTATTGAGGAAGGCGCGGCAGAAGGACACTGTCTCTCGCAGGGCGGCAGGGATGCTGCTTTCTTCCATCCGTTCGGGAGCCAGCGGGTTGCGCCGTCGGCTACAATCCCATTATACCATCCGGAGAGCCTGCGCATTGCAACTGGTTTTCATGAGTATGCAGCGGGCTCCCGAGGGAGACGGGATGTGGTCGATCTCGCGTTGACAGCCGGTATTGTCGTCGGGTGCGCCGTCATCTTCTGGCTTGTCCTTCAGGTGCGGCGCAGCGCGCTCAGGCTGGATCGACGCATCGAGGAGTATCGCGAGGAAGGGCCGCCGCTGGATCCCTATGCCGAGCTGGCGGCTTTGCTGGCGGAAGCCGAAAAGACAAAGATCGGAGGCCGGCGGCCTCCGAAGGCTGAGAAGAAGGAGAAGTGAAGCTTCGCGCTCTGTTTCTCGGGACCGGGACGTCCCATGGCGTTCCGATGATCGGGTGCCGGTGCCCGGTCTGCACGTCGGACGATCCCCGTGACCATCGCAACCGTCCGGGGCTGCTGCTTCAGTCGGACGGCGTGAGCATTCTGGTGGATACTCCGCCCGAGTTGCGCCTCGCCTGCGTCCGCTTCGGGGTGGAGTGCGTCGATGCGGTGCTGTTCACGCATCACCACGCCGACCACATCTTCGGGCTCGACGATATCCGGCGCTTCAATGCCCGGCGCGACGGGCCGATCCGATGCTACGGGGCGGAAGAGACGCTGGTGGAGATCCGGAGCACGTTCCGCTACGCTTTCGGCACGCGGCACTACGGGGGAGGACTGCCGGTCATCCGGCTGGTTCCGGTGGACGGCAGGTTCCGGGTGGGAAACCTGGAATTCGTCACGCTGCCGGTGTGGCACGGCCCGACCCGGGTCATCGGTTTCCGGACGGGCGCCTTTGCGTATCTCACGGACGTGAAGGTCATCCCGCAAGAGACGTTTCCGCTGCTGCAGGGACTGGATACGCTGGTGCTGGGGGTCCTGCGCTGGCGGGAGCATCCCACCCATCTGTCGGTCCCGGAAGCGCTGGAGCTTCTGAAGGTCATTCATCCACGGCAGACCTATTTCACCCATATCGCGCACGATCTGGGGCACGAGGAGACGGAGCGCCAGTTGCCTGCCGGCGTCCATCTGGCCTACGACGGACTGGCGCTGGAGGTGGACATCTGAGACGATCACCCCGTCGCGCGCAAATCGGGAAGGCGGCCGGGAGCCGGATGTGGAAGTAGGCGGGTGGTGTGTGCCCGGAAGTCCGGGAGCGGAGGCGCAGCCGTCCGCCGGGGATGATCCGGGCCGCCGGGCGGAGCTGGCAAGATCATCTTTTTTACTGGAGGGTTCATGGCAGATGGCGAAGATCCTTGTGAGCGATCCACTCGCGGAGGAGGGGATCAGGATCCTGCAGCAGTGCGGGCAGGTGGATGTCAGGACGGGCCTGAGCAAGGAGGAGCTGATCTCGATCATCAGCGAGTATGACGCTCTGGCGGTCCGCAGCGAGACCAAGGTCACCGCGGATGTCATCGAGGCGGGCAAGAAGCTGAAGATCATCGGGCGGGCCGGCGTTGGGGTCGACAACATCGACGTCCCGACCGCGACGCGGCACGGCATCCTGGTCGTGAACTCTCCGGGAGGGAACACCATCGCGGCCGCGGAGTTGACCATGGCCCTGATGCTCGCGATGGCCCGGAACATCCCCGCCGCCGTCGCCTCGCTGAAGAGCGGGGAGTGGAAACGTAAGCAGTTTACCGGCGTGGAGATCTACAAGAAAGTGCTCGGCATCATCGGGCTGGGCAAGATCGGGCGCGAGGTCGCCCGCCGGGCTCTGGGCTTCGAGATGGAGGTTCTGGCCTACGATCCGTTCCAGTCTGCGGAGTCGGCCGCGCGGGCCGGCATCCGGCTCGTGGATCTGGACGAGCTGATCGGCAAGAGCGACTTCATCACACTGCACCTGCCCAAGAACCCCCAGACGGCGGGGATGATCTCGGACGATCAGTTCGCCCGGATGAAAGACGGCGTGCGGATCGTCAACTGCGCCCGGGGCGGCATCATAGACGAGATGGCCCTGGTCAGGGCCATCGAATCCGGGAAGGTGGCTGGCGCGGCTGTGGACGTTTTCGAGCAGGAGCCTCCTCCGGCGGACCACCCCCTGCTTTCGATGAAGCAGGTGGTGGCTACTCCGCATCTGGGAGCCTCCACCGAGGAGGCTCAGATCAACGTCGCCATCGACGTGGCGGAGCAGATCGTGGATGTGCTGGCCGGCAAGCCGGCCCGCAGCGCCGTGAACATGCCGGCGCTTAGCCTCGAGGATCTGGGCATCGTGGAGCCGTATATGAGGCTCGCCCAGGCGATGGGCACGCTCGCAAGCTGCATCACCGACGGGGCCGCGCGCTCCGTGGAGATCACTTACTACGGTTCCATCGCCGAGTCGGACGTGGGGCCCGTCACCCGGGCCGCCCTTGTCGGTTTCCTGCAGCCGTTCTGCCCGGAGAACGTCAATTACGTGAATGCTCCCATGCTGGCGGAGAGCCGGGGCATCAAGGTGACCGAGTCCCGCGCAGGAGCGCACGAAGAATACCAGGACCTGATGACCATCCGGTTCGTCACGGACACCGAGGAGCGCCGGTTGAGCGGGACGGTGTTCGGGAAGGGCGATATCCGGATCACCGGGATAGACGGTTTCGGCATCGACGTGGTCCCTCAGGGGATCGTCATCTTCTCCTCCCACGTTGACAAGCCGGGCATCATCGGGAAGTTCGGCGCCGTGCTCGGGAAGGCGGGCATCAACATTGCGGGGATGCATCTGGGCCGGGAGGCGCGCGGAAAACAGGCCGTCATGATCCTCTCGGTGGATGATCCCGTGCCGCCGGAGGTGGTGAAGGAGCTGGCATCCCTGGAAGGCATCGAACGCCTGCGCGTCGTGCAGTTCTGAACGGCGGAATCAGGCTGAGGCTTCTGCTGCAATGCGGACGGGGGCGGCGGGCGCCGTCCCCGTTTTCCTTGCGGGGGACGAAGCGCGGCGTGCTACACTGTGCGGATGGAGTGTGATGCGGTTCGATAACCTCGTGCCCTGGAGGGCGCGGCCCAACTTCAGACTGGATGCTTCCGCCGCTTTTCTGTCGGGTCTTTATGCCGGCGGCATCTTTCCGTTCACCGCCTTCATCGCCCGGGACCGGCTCCAGGCGGGCGGGTTCGAGCTGGGGCTCATGACGGCGGCGCCCTTCGTGGGCAACCTGATCGCCCTGCCGCTGTCGCATCTGCTGGACAGGGGACACCCGGTGCGCGGGGTGACCCTCGCCCATACCCTTGCAAGGCTGATCATGGTGACCGCCTCCTTCGTGCACGGAAGCGTTGCCTTCGCCTGGGTGGTGTTCGCGGTTCAGTGCGCCGGGGCTGTGCCGGCGCCGCTTGCAGCCACCGTGCTGCGGCTGATCTATCCGCTGGACTGGGTGGGGCGGCTCCTGAGCTACTCCCGGTTCCTGCTGCTCGGAGGGATGATCCTCTCCACCCTCGCCGCCGGGGTGCTGATCGAGCGCTACTCCTATCGCTGGGTGTTCCTTGCGTTCGCTCCGCTGGGGCTCGCGGCGATGGCCGTCTATTCGCGCATCAGGATTCCGGGCGGGGCGCCGCCTCCGGCGGAGGACGATGTCATCCGGCATACGCTGAGCGCCCTCCGGCTCCTGCGGGAGAACCCTTCCTTCCGGTGGTTCTCGCTGGCGGTCTTTGTCTACGGGTTCGGGAACCTGATGAGCGTGCCGGTCTGCACAATCTACCAGGTTGACGTTCTCAAGATCTCATCGGCCCAGCTCGCCACTCTGAACATCGTGACGCAGGTGGTCTGGATGCTGTCCTACGTGTTCTGGGGCAGAATTGTGGACCGGGCGAGCCCTCTGCGGGTGGTGCTGGTGAACACCCTGATGGGCGCGGTGATGCCGCTGAACCATATCATTGCGACCGAGGTCTGGATGCTCCTGCCGATGGCCATTGTCAACGGTGTCGTCTACGCGGGGATCGAGCTTTCCTATTTCAACAGCGTGACGCACTTTTCCACCCCGGAGGACACCGCCCGGTATCAGGGAGTCCACAACCTTCTGCTGGGGCTGCGCGGCTGCGTGGCGCCGTTCGTGGGCGCGGGCATGGCGCAGTGGCTGCTTCGCGGGGGGCGGGATGTGCGCTGGGTGTTCCTGATCGGGATGCTGCTGGTGCTGGCCGGGGCCTGGCTTCAGTGGCGGGGGCTGAAAGCCCCCAGTGGCCCGCAGACGCGGCAGTGAGCGGAGGATGACGGCGGTGAGCGATGAGTTGATCTGGCGGGAGTGGTCGGCCGATGTCTTCCGGGAGGCGGAGGAGACCGGTAAGCTGCTCTTCCTTCTGCTGGAGCAGCGGTGGTGCCCGCTTTCCCGGCTGATGGAGCGGGAGGTCTGGCGCGACGCGCGCGTTCTCCAGGCTCTCTCGGACGGGTTCCTGTGCGTTCGTGTGGACGCCGCCCGCCGCCCCGATATCGACCGGCGCTTCCGAATGGGCGCCTGGCCTTCTCTGGTCTTCCTGACGCCGGAGGCCGGGCCCATCGCCGGGTCCACCTTCATGCCGCCGGATGTCCTGGCGAACGCGGCAGCCAACGTGCGGCAGATGATGCGGGAGAAGAGCAAAGAGGTCCGCAGGCGCCTGATGGAGATGGAGCGAGCCCGGGAGGCGCAGCTGGCAGCCCGCTCGGATCCCGCGCGCCGGCCCAGCCCGTGGATGCTGACCCGGGTAATGGATCTGGTGCGCGAATCGGCCGACCGGGATCAGGGAGGGTTCGGAGGGGCGCCGAAATATCCGCGTTTTCCCGCCATCGAGCTGCTGCTCCACCTTTCGCTCCGGCTGCGGGACGCAGCGCTTCGCGCTCTGGCCTCGGACGCGGTGGACGTAATGACGCAGAACGGGCTTTACGACTGGGACTGCGGCGGATACTTCCGTTGCTCCCTCACAGTCGACTGGTCCGCCCCCTCGATGGAGAAGCTGCTTGCCGACCAGGCCTCGCACCTCCGGCTGAACGCCTGGCTGCACCGCCTGACCGGTGAGCTGGAATACCGGGAAGCGGCGGAGGGGACCTTCGACTATGTCCGCGACTGGCTCTTCGATCCTGCGGCGGGTCTTTTCCGAGCCGCTCAGGCGTCCGACGTCGAGAATCTGGACGCGCTGGAGGGCGGCCGCGGCTATCTGAGATCGGCCGACGTGGACCGGACCTTGTTCACCGACGCCAACGCCGAGATTGCGCGGGCACTGGTCTCGGCCGGCGGGATGCTGGGCGAGGACTCCTGGGTGGATATGGGGCTGCGGACGCTGCAGAACCTGCTCCGGAAGGCCTGTCCGGAAGACGGCTTCGCCTGCCATTACCTGGACGAGGACGGAGAAGGGCGTGTCAGGGGCCTTCTTCAGGATCAGGCTGCCGTCGGTCTCGCGTGTCTCGAGGCCTGGCAGGCCACCGGGGAGCCGGAATTCCTGAAGAGGGCGCGCTCTCTGTGCGCCCGGGTGCACACAGAGCTTCGCGAGCCGGGGCGTCCGGGCTATCTCGACTCCGCGGATCCCTGCGGACTGCGCAGGCTGAGTCTGCTGGATCGCTGCTATGAGGACAATATGAGCGTCGCGGCGCTGTTCGCGCGCCTGGCGCGGCTTACGGGAGAGGAGGAATGGCTTGAGAGGGCGACGGGCGCGCTTGCGGCGTTCACGGGCATGTTCGAGCGGATCGGCGTGGAAGCTGCCGGATTCGGCCTCGGACTCCTGGAGGTCTTCGCGGAGCCGGTGCTCGTGACGCTGGAGTGTGACGCCGGCCATCCCGGGCGGCAGGAGCTAGTCCGCGCCTGTCTCCGGGAGCGTCAGCCTCCGGTGCTTGTGCGCTTCGAGGAGGGTGCGTCCGGGGGGTGCCGGGCTCGGGTGCGTCCGCCGGAAGGGGAGGAAAGGGTGGTCGTGGAACCCGCGCAGCTGGCGTCCGCGGTGGCCGGCGCGCTCGAGCGGCTTTCTCTCGTTCCTCAGGAGGGTCAGGGCGCCTGAGCGGCCCGGGAGGCCATTGCGCGGGAAAGACACGGGGATCGTGCTTCCGTCCCTGAGTTGCACCCATGAGGACCGGCATCTATCTGGATAACCACGCCACCACCCCTCTGGATCCGCGGGTCCTGGAGGCGATGCTCCCATTCCTCACGGAACACTTCGGAAACCCCTCGAGCAACCACCCGTTCGGCTGGATCAGCAGGGAGGCCGTGGAGAAGGCTCGCGAGGAGGTGGCTGCGCTCATCAACGCAGCTCCTGAGGAGATCGTTTTCACCTCGGGAGCCACGGAGAGCAACAACCTGGCTCTCCTGGGGGCCGCCAGAGCTCTCCAAGGGCGCGGAAGGCACATCGTTTCGTTCGTCACGGAGCACAAAGCGGTGCTGGACCCGCTCAAGGTCCTCGCCTCGGAAGGCTTCGATGTGACTCTGCTGCCCGTGGGGCGGGACGGTGTCCCCGACCCGGGCCTGCTGGCGCATTCCCTGCGGCCGGACACGGTCCTCGTCAGTGTGATGGCCGCCAACAACGAGATCGGCGTGCTCGCCCCGCTCGAGGAGATCGGCGCGCTGTGCGAGGAGCGGGGAATCTTGCTGCACACCGATGCGGCTCAGGCTCTGGGAAAGGTTCCGCTGGATGTCCGCCGCGCAGGGGTGGCGCTGGCATCGTTCTCCGCTCACAAACTGTACGGCCCCCCGGGGGTGGGGGCGCTGTTTGTCCGCCGCCGCCCTCGTGTGCCTCTCAGGGCTCTGATCCACGGAGGGGGCCACGAACGCGGAGTGCGCTCCGGGACCCTGAACACGCCCGGCATCGTGGGGTTCGGCGCAGCCTGCCGCATCGCGGCCGAGGAGATGCCGCGCGAGATGGAGCGGACCCGGGCGCTGCGGGACAGGCTTCTACAGGCCATCCTGGCCCGTGTGCCGGACGCGGTGCTGAACGGCCACCTGGAACGCAGACTGCCGGGCAACCTGAACCTCAGCTTCCCCGGCGTGGAGGGTGAGAGTCTTCTGATGCATATGGGTGATGTGGCTGTCTCTTCCAGCTCTGCCTGCACGTCCAACCTCCGGGAGCCCTCGCACGTGCTGAAGGCTCTGGGGCTCTCCGACGAGATGGCCTTCGCGGCTCTGCGGTTCGGAATCGGGCGCTTCAACACGGAGGAGGACATCCGCCGGGCCGCGGAGCGGGTGGGGGAGGCGGTGAGCGCGCTCAGGGCGCTGGGCCGCGCCGCTGCCCGCCCGGACTAGCGCGGCCCGTCGAGCTCCGGGTGGGAAGACAACCCGGCCGCGTCGATTCCCGCCGCCGCAACGCCGGAAGGGAGCGGTTCAGGCGGGACGGGCTCTTCGAGGGAAGGGGTCGGAGACACCGTTGCGGGATCCCGCGATGCGTTCGGCAGCGCAATGACGCGCGGGCGCGGCCTGCGGACATCGCGGCAGATCTCTTCTTCTGCCACCACCCTGCCGTTCTTCAGGAACTGCCGGATCAGACGCCGGTCGCAGCCGGGGGCTCCTTCGTCGACGATCACCGGTGCCGGTTCGGTGCCGGGCTGCGTCTCGAGCGGCGGCGGGATGAAGGCCGGTCCCTCTTCCACGAGGCGAACCTGCAACGGCTGCCTCTGCGTGCTCAGGAGGCTGACCCGCGCCCGTCCCTCTTCCACAATGGCCCGTACCCAGATGGGATTTTGAGTATTGTTCCTGATGCGAAGGTCCCTGGCGCCGTAGACGACGGCCGCATCCCGGGTGGGAGGAGCATACCCGGTCATCCCGGAGTGCATCCAGCGTTCCACTATCGGAAGCCCGCCCAGAAGCGCGGCATTGTACAGGACTGTGGACGCCACGCACACCCCGCCTCCCACGCCGCGCACCACCTTCCCCTTCGCGAACATGAGGCCCGGCAGGTAGCCCCGCTCCTCCCGCCGCGGTCCAACGGCTTCGTTGAAGGAGAGCTCCGCTCCCGGCGGGATCACCAGCCTGTCCAGCGCCTCCATCGCCAGCGTCAGATTGACCAGCTCGGGGCCGTCCTGATGGTGCTCGATCTCGTAGGACGCGAGCACCACTGAGGGACGGACCATCGCGGCGGCTGCAAGTCCACGGGAAGGCAGGATGGAGCGGTAGACCGTCACGGGCTGCCGAAGCGCTTCTTCGAGGGGGGTCAGGCAGGCCAGCCAGACGGGAGGACGGGGCTGCCGCGATTCAGCCGGCGGCGCCTGCGGCGAAGGCGGGCGGGGCACGGCCGAGGGCGGCGCGAGCCAGACCGCCGCGGCAGCGGCCGCGCTGGCGGCAATCGCAAAAACAGGTCCTGCTGCCCTTTTGAGCCTCATTCAGGGGGACGGAAAAACCTCTCCCGGAGCCGTCACAAGGAAACGGACGCCCCGCATGTCAGTATCGGCCGCAGGCGTCCGCCACACGAGACGCAGCCGCCAGACCGGCCTTTCCCATTCTAGCACGTTCCGCCCCCTCTCCGGTAACATGCCGTCGTCGTCCGCAGCGCGGGCGTCAGTCGTGGACACAGGGGAGCAGACGGACAGTGCCTGGAAGCATTGCGGTCATCGGGGCCTCGAAAGACCGGAGGAAGTACGGCAACAGGGCCGTCAGGGCCTATCTCAGGCAGGGTTACACGGTGTATCCGGTGAACCCCGGCGCGGAGGAAGTGGAAGGGCTGAAGGCATACCCTTCCGTGCGCGACCTTCCGGAGATTCCGGAGCAGGCCACGTTCTATGTGCCCCCGGAGGTCGGCCTGCGGGTCATCGAAGATGTCGCGGCGGTGGGCATCCGGCGGGTGTGGTTCAATCCCGGCTCGGAGAGCCCGGAGCTTCTCCAGCGAGCCCAAGAGCTCGGCCTCGAGACCGTGGTCGCCTGCAGCATCCTCGGAGTGGGAGAGGACCCTTCGGAGCTGTAAGCCGCTGCGCCTTTCTCAGTCAGTGTCCGCCCGGCCGCTGCGTCTGACCTGCGGGCCCTCCCTCCGCGTGCGGCGGAGCCGGACGCCCTCCGGCGGCCAGCGCCGCCTGGATATCCTGCGGTGACACCTTTCCGCCTTTGGCCTGCGCCTGAGTGATCAGCACCCGCGCCTTCTCCTCCAGCTCGTCCGGCTTCTCGGCCACCCGGAGCATCTCTTCGTAAGAGATCTTCCGGTGCGCCCACAGTTCGAACAGGAACATGTCCAGGCTGATCATCCCCAGGTGCTGGCCGGTCTGGATGGCTGAAAAGATGCTGTGGGTCTTCTTCTCCCGGATCATGTGCTGGATGGCCGGAGTCGCAATCATCAGCTCGAAGGCCGCCACGCGGCCCTGGCCGTCCAGACGGGGCAGGAGCAGCTGGGAGATGACCGCCACCAGGTTGCCGGACAGCTGGGTGCGGATCTGCTCCTGCTGGTCGAACGGGAAGACGTCCACGATCCGGTCCACCGTGCGCGCGGCGCCGGTGGTATGCAGGGTGGAGAACACCAGGTGACCGGTCTCCGCTGCCGTGATGGCCGCCTGGATGGTGGCCAGGTCGCGCATCTCTCCCACCAGGATCACGTCCGGATCCTGGCGCAGGGCCTTGATGACGCCTGTTGCGAAGTCAGGAACGTCGCGCCCCACCTCCCTCTGCGTGATGACCGACGTCTTGTGAGTGTGATAGTACTCGATCGGGTCTTCGATGGTGATGATGTGGGCCTGGCGCTTCTCGTTGATGTAGTCGAGCATGGTGGCCAGGGTGGTTGTCTTACCGGACCCGGTGGGTCCCACGACCAAGATCAGCCCGCGGGGGCGCATCAGGAGGTCCTTGACGGCTTTCGGGATGCCGATCTCCTCGAAGCTGAGCATCTTGTAGGGAATCAGGCGGAGGTTGATGGCCACCGTCGCCTTCTGGATGAAGATGCTGACGCGGAAGCGGGCTTTGTCGCCGTAGCTGAACCCGAAGTCCGATCCCTGGACCTCTTTCAGCTCCTCTTTTGCGCGCTGCGGGGCGATCTGGCGCATCAGGGAGTCGGTCATCTCGGGCGTCAGCTCGCCGTACTCGTTCAGACGGTGAAGACCCCCGTGCAGGCGGACGGTGGGCGGCTCTCCCACCAGAATGTGGAGGTCCGAGCCCCCCAGGTCGATCATCTTGTCCAGAAGTTCCCTGATATCGATCTGCATGCCAGCTTCTCCTGCGCGCCCGGGGAGTGTCGTCCAGGGCTGTCTGCCCGCAGCTCCGGTGCCGGAGCCTCTCCTTCTGGTTCGACGTCCGCAGTTGCCCTCCCTCTCGCTGTGGAGGAATTTCGGCGCCGGGGCGGGAACGGCACTGCGTGTTGACGAGACTCGCCCCGGCGCTGATCGCTCTCCTTGCCGCGTTGCCCGGCCCGGGAACCGCCGCTCCGGGGCCGGCCCCGTCTTTCGAGCCGGTTCCGCGTCTTTCGGTCAGCGGGCGCGAGATCCTGGCCGACGGGAAGCCAGTCCGCGGGATGTTCGTCTACTGGCACATCCCGGAGGATGCGGCCTCTCGGGAGGAGGAGATTCGCGCGGAGCTTGCGCGGATCCGCGAGCTGGGCTTCGCGGGGATCAGCATCGAGGCCGCCTGGAAGGACTGCATTCCCTTGGAGGGACAGAGCCGCCTCGGCTCCACCGCCGCGGACAGCGTGCTGCGGTGGGCGGCGGAGGAGGGTCTCTGGGCACAGCTCACGCTCGCGCCGCACTGTGTGCCGCAATGGGTCTTCGAAAAGCACGGCGACATCAGGATGCGCCCCCGGGACGGACAGCCCGCGGACGGGCACTTCCTTCCGTTCAGCCCTCACAGCCCGGCGGTCCAGGACCTCATCGCCTTCCAGCAGGCGGCGGTCAGTCACTTTTCGGCCTATCCGAACGTGCTCTGCTTCTGGCTCACGAACGAGACGGGAGACGGTTGCAGCTGGCTGGACTGTTCGGAGTGGGGACTGACGGCCTGGCGGAAATGGTTGCGCGCAGTCAATCCCGATGTGGGGTTCTGGAACCGCCGGTGGGGGAGCGCTTACAGGGCGCTTTCGGAGGTGGAAGTGCCCGGCGAGAACGACGGGCAGCGCCGGGCGGACTGGGCGCGCTTCAACCGCCTCAGCCTCATCGACTTCTTCAACAGGCTCTACCGGGAAGCCGGCAGGTCGCGGACCCGTTTCGTCCCGGTCGGGCACAGGCTCTCTCTCTACAGTTCGCTGGATGCCTTCGCGTCGCCGTTCGGCGTTCATCCCTCGCCGCGTCTTTTGAAGATGGACGTGCTCGGGTTCGATCACTACGGGGTGGATGCGGGAGTCCTCGCCCTCCAGCAGGCATTCGGCGTCCCGGTCATCGTCGCCGGGACCAACCTCCCTCGCACGGCCGAGACCATGGTCGGGGGGGCGAGGACACTTCGGATGCTCCTGCGCCTGCAGTTCAGCGGGGCGGCGGTTCAGACGATGTACGCGTGGAACACGTTCCAGCCGGACAGCTTCCCCCGGGGGATGCGCTACGAGGACGGGAAACTTCTGGCCGGGGCGCTTGCGGCGGTGGAGATGGCCCGCCTGATGAGGGACTGGCCGGTGCCCGCGGCGCTCCCCGCGCCTCAGGCGGCCGTCGTTTTGCCGGCCAGCGCTCTCTCCGTTTCGTCCTCTGATTTTGAGCGTTATCAGCGGTTCGCCAGCGCCGTGTCGGATATCGTGCATCAGGCCGGCAGCGGTTGTTCGGTCCTCCTGTCCGACGACCTGTGCCCCGGCGCCTACCTGGAGCCTCCAACTGGACAGCTGCAGACGCCTCCGCCGCCGGGCGAGCCGTCCCCGGAGGTAAGGGTCCTGAGCGCCTGCCGGGTGCTCTTTGTGGCGGATGACCGGGGACTGGATCAGGGCTTCCTGGAGTGCGAGGTCCTGAAGCGGTGGGTGGAGCGGGGCGGCGTGCTGGTTCTGGCCTTCAGGGAGCAGGGGCCTCCGTTGTGGACCGGAATCAGGCACGCCCGCAGCGCGGGCCGGCAGTCCGTGAGGACCACGCCGGCGAGCGGCAGATGGGCGTTTCAGAGCCGAGAGTTTGGCGCGGTGTCGACTCTGGAGCTGGCTCCGGCGGAGGGTCAGCCTCCGGCTGTAACCGTGCTGGCCGCGCTGGAGAAGACGGAAGAGCCGGTCGCCCTCCGCGTGCGGGTCGGGGAGGGCTTCGTCGTCTACGCGGGAGTCGAGTTGACCGGATCCGGCCTGGGAGCGCTGGATGCCGGCTATCTCTGGGATGCGCTCGAGCTTGCTGGCCTGTCCTTTCGCGCCACTCCGGCCGGGCCGCGCGTGCATACGGCAGGCGGTTTCATGTTCGTGTGGACCGGATCGGACTGGACCGGAAAGATCACGGCTCCCGCGGAGGTTGCCGGGCTGCGCGTCTACGACCGCGACGGCCGCCCGCTCGAGAACCCTGCCCTGCAGGCCGCGGGCGCTGTTCTGACAGGGACCCTCTATGAAGGTCAGTTTGCTGTCGCCGACTGCCGGCCACGGACAGGGGGCGATTAGCGCCCTTCCGGTGCTTGCGGAATGCCTGCCGGGCGCATAAACTGCTCCCTGGCACGGAGCCGGGGGCGCGTCACTTCCGAATCACCCGGATGACCGCGCCCGCCGGTCAGTTGCCGGGCAGCCTGCGACAGCCGGCCACCCTGGACGCTTCAGGAGGAGCACTGCATCTCGACTGATGGAATATCGAAGGCTTGGAAACAGCGGCCTGGAAGTCCCGGCGGTGATATTCGGGGCCTGGGCCATCGGAGGGTGGGCGTGGGGCCCTTCAGATGACAACACGGCCGAGGATGCCATCAGGGCATCGCTGGACGCGGGGGTCAACTCCATCGATACCGCCCCCATCTACGGATGCGGGCACAGCGAGGAGCTCGTCGGCAGGGCCGTGAAGGGCCGGCGCGACCGGGTCATCATCGCAACCAAGTGCGGCCTGCGATGGGACAGCACGGAAGGCGAGTTCCATTTCCGCTCCACGGTGCAGGGCGTGGGGGATGTGGACGTCTACAGGAACCTGCGCCCGGATTCCATCCGGCTGGAGTGTGAACGGAGCCTCGTGCGGCTGCAGACGGACTGGATCGACCTGTATCAATGCCACTGGCCGGATCCCACCACCCCGCTGGAGGATACGATGGAAGCGCTTCTGGACCTCCGGCAGCAGGGCAAGATCCGGGAGATCGGGGTCAGCAACTTCACGCCGGAGATGATCCGGCGGTGTCTGGCCGTGGGGCCGGTCGCGAGCGATCAGCCGCGTTACAGTCTGCTGGATCGTTCCATCGAACAGGATGTCCTGCCGTTCTGCCGGGAGAACGGCGTCGGGGTCATCGTCTACAGCCCGATCGCGCAGGGGCTGCTGACCGGCAAGGTCACGCCGGACCGTGAATTTCCCTCTGGCGATCTGCGCGGCGCTCACCGCTGGTTCACTCGGGAGAACCGTCAGAAGGTGCTGGAGGCGCTGGAGGGTGTGCGGGACATCGCCGAGACCCACCGGTGCACGTTCGGGCAGCTGGCCATCGCCTGGGTCATTCATCAGCCGGGAATCACCTCGGCCATCGTCGGCGCCCGATCGCCCGGCCAGGCCCTGGAAAATGCAGCCGCAGCCGGTGTCCGGCTGTCGGCGGAGGAGCTCGCCCGGATCCGGAAGGTGTTCGAGGCGCTGACCCTGAGCTGAGCCCGGCAGGGCTGCGGGACTCTCGCGCAGCAGGAAAAGGAAAGGAGAAGGAAATGAGCGATTTCAGGCCGCAGTTTCTGCACTGCCGCATCCGGGTCCGCGACCTGGAGCGGTCCGTGCGCTTCTATACGGAGGTGTTCGGCTTCCGGGAGCTTCGCCGCAGCATCTCGCCGGCCGGCAATCAGCTCTGTTTTCTGGAGCTGCCGGACAATCCCACGAAGCTGGAGCTCTGCTACAGTCCGGATTTCGGCGAGTTCGAGTTTCCGGAGGACATCTTCCATTTCGCCTTCAGCGTGCCGGACCTGGATGAGTTCCGCAGGACGTGGGAGCCCCGGGGCATCGAGTTCTGGCCCTCGGAAGGGCCTGTGAACGGCGCGTTCTACTTCATAGACGACCCGGACGGCTACGAGATCGAGGTGATGAAGGTCTGAAAGGCGCCGCCCGTCCGCGAAAGCGCGCTTTATCGTTCCTTTTTTCATAGAGCCGGGAGTCCGCAGCTGTTACACTGACAGGCAGATCGAGCAGCTTGCGGAGGTTTGACGATGTCAGAGGATCGCGTCGCGGTCGCTCCCGGAGCGGACACGGAAGGCGGTATCACATCCAGCTACGCCGTTGACGACGGCGTTCAACTCAAGGTCCCCTATTCCTTCTTCGGATCCATCTACGGGGAGGAGGAAAGACAGGCCGCGTGGGAGGCCATGCAGCAGGACACGCTGACCATGGGCCCCCAGGTGGCGGCCTTCCAGAGGGAGTTCGCCGCCATGTGCGGCGTGAAGCACGCCTTCGCCGTCACCAACTGCACCACGGCGATGCACGTCGCCACCCAGGTTTTCGGAATCGGGCCGGGTGACGAGGTCATCGTAACGCCGAACACCTTCATTGCCACCTCCCTGGTGATCCTCAAGGAAGGGGGGCACCCCGTCTACGCGGACATCGATCCGGTCACCTTCAACATCGATCCGGAGGACGTGGCGCGGAAGGTGACCCCCCGCACGAAGGCGATCTACGTGGTGCACTACGGCGGCCAGATGTGCGATATGGAGCCGATCATGGAGATCGCACGGCACCACGGCCTGTTCGTGCTGGAGGACTGCGCTCACGCCCCGGGAGCCTTCATCTGCCCGCCGGAGTGTCCGGAACCGGCCCTCGACTGCCCGCTGGAACCGCAGCAGACCTGCAGGCGCCGGATGGCGGGTTCGGTCGGCGATATCGGCTGCTTCAGCTTTCATTCTCTGAAAAATATGACCACCTGCGGCGAAGGCGGCATGATCACCACGGACCGTGACGATTTCGTGGACGCCATCGAGAAGCTGCGCTGTATGAACCTGCAGCACTGGAAGGATCAGCAGGATTACTGGATCCCATCGCATTTCGACGTGGTGGATGTGAACGGCCGGTGGGGCAACAACTACCGGATGAACGAAGTGCAGGCTGCGGTGGGCCGGGTCCAGCTGCGGCGTTTGCACGAGCTGAACCGCAGACGGCGGGAGATCGGAAGGCGCATCACGGCCGGCATCGAAGGGATTCCCGGTATTACTCCGACACGGGAGGCGCCCTACGCCTACCATGTGTATCACCTCTACACGCTGTGCGTCGAAGAGGAGGAGCTCGGGGCCACCCGGGACGACTTCATGAGGGTCCTCTACCGCGAAGAGGGGGTGCAGGGCATCCTGCATTATCAGCCCACGTACCATTTCACGGGACTGAAAAGGCTCGGCTACGCCGACAATCTCTGTCCCGTTGCTGAGAAATTCTTCTACCGCCGCGAGCTCAACCTTCCGATGCACCCGCGTCTGACGGACCGGGAGATCGATGATATGATCGCCGGCATCCGCAACGCGGCGGAGAAAGTCCGGAAGCGCTGAGAGGCCGGGCGCTCCGGAGCCTGGGGGCGGGAGCGTCAGAGTACCTGGCGCACCCGCCTCATCGCTTCTTCGACGTTCTCCCGGCTGTTAAAGGCGCTGATGCGGACGTAGCCCTCCCCGGCCGCTCCGAACCCGCTGCCCGGTGTGCAGACCACGTGCGCTTGCTGCAGCAGCGTGTCGAAGAACTCCCAGGACGGGATGCGGCCGGGTGTCTCCACCCACACGTAGGGCGCGTTGACCCCGCCGAAGACCCTGAGGCCTGCCTCCTGCAGTGTCTCCCGGATGATGCGGGCGTTTTCCATGTAGAATGCGATGATCTCGCGAGTCTGACGCTGTCCTTCCGGGGTATAGACGGCCTCCGCGCCGCGCTGCGTGATGTAGGACACTCCGTTGAACTTGGTGGTGTGCCGCCGTGTCCAGAGCGCGTGAAGCTTTACAGCCCTTCCATCGCGGGTCCGGGCTTCCAGACTGGACGGGATGACCGTGAACGCGCAGCGCACGCCTGTGAACCCGGCCAGCTTGGAGAAGCTTCGGAACTCGATGGCCACCTCACGGGCTCCCGGAATCTCGTAGATGGAGTGGGGCAGGTCCGGGTCCTGGATGAACGCCTCGTAGGCGGCATCGAAAAGCAGGATGGAGCCGTTTTCGCGGGCGTAGCGCACCCACTCTTCCATCTGCCTGCGGGTCAGCGCCGTGCCGGTGGGGTTGTTCGGGGAGCAAAGGTAGACGATGTCCACCCTCCCCCCGGGCAGGGGAGGGTTGAAGCCGGTCTCGGCCGAGGCCTTAAGATACACCAGCCCTTCGAACTCCCCGGACTCGCTGGCCGGGCCGGTGTTGCCGGCCATGACGTTGGTGTCCACATAGACCGGGTAGACCGGGTCGGTCACCGCGATCCGGTTGCCGGGGCCGAAGATCTCCAGAATATTGCCGGTGTCGCACTTGCTCCCGTCCGAGACGAAGATCTCGCCGGGAGAGATGTCGCATCCCCGGGAATGGAAGTCGTGCCTGGCGATGGCCTCGCGGAGAAAATCGTAGCCCTGCTCCGGGCCGTACCCGCGGAAGGTCTCCCGGCGCCCCATTTCGTCCACGGCCCTGTGCATCGCCCCGGTGATGGCTGGAGGCAGAGGCTCCGTCACGTCGCCGATGCCCAGCCGGATGACCCTGGCATCCGGGTTTTTCTCGCAGAACGACGCCACGCGCCTCGCAATCTCCGGGAAGAGATAGCCGGCTTTCAGCTTGAGGTAGTTCTCGTTGACGTAAGGCATGGCTCTGTTCGAAATCTATTCCGGACGGTCAGCGCCCCCCGCTGACAGACAGTCCAGCGGCCTGTCCCACTCCTCGAAGACCGCCAGGACATTCTCCGCCGGAGTCTCGAGGCCCCACTCGCACTGGGCGATCACTCCGCCCTGACCCCGGTCGAGCGCCGCCCTCACGCGGCGCACCGCCGCCCGGACATCGTCCGGTGTCCCGAAAGAGAGCACCTGCTGGCGGTCGATCTCCCCCCAGAAGGTGATCTTGCCCCTGTAAAGCTCACCCAGCCTCTCGATGTCCATGCAGAAAAGCTGGGAGTTCAGCGCATCCACTCCGATCTCGATGAGGTCAGGATAGATCTCTTCGATGTTGCCGTCGGAGTGGAAAAAGACGAACTTCCCGCGCGATTTCAGAATGCTGCAGTAGTCACGGTAGAGCGGCTTGAAGATGTCTCTCCACATCTGCGGGGAGATGAGGAGCGCCGTCTGCGAGCCCCAGTCATCCATGAACTGGACACCGTCCACGTCTGTGGCGGCCCACATCTCCATCTCGCGGCAGAAGAATTCGTGGAGCATCCGGATGAGGCGCTCAATCTCGGGCTCGCCGTAAGCGAGGTCCATCAGCAGCTGCTCCGTTCCCCTGAGGAACTGCAGCCGCTCGAAGGGACGGGTCTCAGTGCCGACGCGCATGAACAGGCTGGATCCGGCGCAGCTTTCGTTGACCCGTGACAGATCCGCGCCGTCCAGCAGTTCGAACGGAGGCCGGTAGGTTGCGATGTCGGCCAGATCCCGGAGGGGCGGCTCCTTCACCTCTCCCACGATACCGTCCTCCGCCACGTGCCAGACACATCCCCAGGCGTCCACGTACTCACCGCGGCGGCAGGGCTGGCCCCGCGCACGCTCTGCGGCGCCGTAGCGGTAGGAGGGAACTCCGAAATCCGAAGGAAAGCGGCGCAGCACGGCTTCCAGTTCGCCGGCGCGGAACCAGTGCACTCCGGGAAGCGTCCAGAGGTCTCTTGGGACCCGTTCCACGGGACGATGCTGAAGTGTCAGCCTGACGAGTTCGCGTGAAGTCAAAGGATCTGCGGCCTCTCCAGGGGCGCTCCGGGTGTGCGGGAGCGCCGGAACTACGGTGCGCCTGTCTCGGTTGCGCACTCCGGGGGATTATATCTGCGGCTGACCGTCCGGGCAATCCGCCCCGGCCGTCTCGGTGAGGTCGCGGGGGAACGGTGAAGCGGGTATAATCCCCGGCAGGCGGACGGCCTGCCTGCGGCCGCTCCGTCATATCGCCTCCGGGAGGATTCTGAAATCTTGCGCTGGATCCGTGAACCGTTCAGCGGCCTGTCGCATCTGGCCGGTCTGGGCCTGTCGGTCGCGGCGCTCGCAGTGCTCGCAGTCCTTGCCGCGGGAAACGCGTGGAGCGTCACGGGAGTCGCCGTGTACGGCGCGAGCCTCATCCTTCTGTATCTCGCCAGCACGCTCTACCATTCCCTCAGGGTCCCGCCGCACTGGGAGCGGCGTCTCCAGCAGTTCGACCACGTCGGAATCTATCTTCTGATCGCCGGGACCTACGCCCCGGTGTGCCTGACCGCCCTGAGAGGCGGGTGGGCATGGAGCCTGCTCGGCGTCGAATACGCTCTGGCGGCCACCGGAATCGGCATCACTCTTCTCTGGAAGGATGCCCCGCACTGGGTGAGGATGGCTCTTTACATTCTGATGGGCTGGCTGGCCGTGATCGCTGTTGCGCCTCTGGCAGGCTCGCTGTCGGCTGACGCTTTCGCGTGGCTGGTGGCGGGCGGGGCCGTCTACAGCGCGGGGGCGGTCATCTTCGCGCTGGACCGGCCCCACCTCGTTCCGGGCCGCTTCAGCGCGCACGACCTCTGGCACCTGTTCGTGCTGGGCGGCAGCATCTGCCATTTCATCGTGGTGCTCCTCTCCGTCGGCGGCGCCTGAGGCTCCCGTCTTTTCGCGAAGGAGCCCTCTGTTGAAGCCTGCGTATCTGTTCTGCATCGGGTGGCTTTTCGTTGCCTGGCCGGGAGCCTGCGGGTCGGCCGGCGTGCCCGAAGGCTCGGAGGCGCAGTATTACCTGAACTCCGCGGCCGAGCATCAGACGGTGCCCGTCCGGCGGGTGCGGATCATGGCCGGCCCGGTCGAGCGGGTGGCCGGCAGGCGGTATCAGTGGTGGGAGATGATCCTGGAGAAGGCCGGGCCGGAGGCCGTCAACGTGGAGCCCGGGCCGCGGGTGTTCGGCATCAGGGTGCTGAGCGAGCGTGTCCCGATGACCGGCCCGGGAGGGGTGGGCGACGTTGTCCGCTACATCTACCGTCCCCCAGACGGCGGTCCCCTCGAGTATGTCAACGCGCTCACCGGCCGTGCGGCACTGTCCGAGCACTCCCGGTTCGCGCTGGATTTCTTCCCGCAGCCGGCGGAGTTCTCGCGCTACACGGACGGTTTTGCGGACACCGGCCGGCTGTTCGGCCACACCCTGGTGCGATATCCCGCACGGCCTTTCCCATCGCTTGACTTCCAGAACCCGCGCGTGCTGCGCCTGCGGGAAGACCTCCGCATCGGCTGGCACGTGGATGCGCGTGAGGACCGCGACCCTTCCATCCCGCCGCAGCAGCGCGAAGGGCGGCCGCTGACGCGCGAGGAGTATGCGGAGCTCATTCAGGCCGGCGCCAACTACTTTCACCCGCAGACGCCGGAAGCCGTGGGGTGGGTGCGGGACGAGCCGGTCTTCTGGAACGGTCCGGCGCGGTTTCCGGAGGACTTCTACCGGTCCAACTACACTCCTGCGGACTTCTACATCGACGAGCCGGCCATCCGGTTCGGCTGGGACGGCGGGATTCCCGGCCAGCTCCCGGGCCCGGAAGCGTTCGCCAACGCGATACAGATGCGCGTGGAAGGCCTGCAGCGGCCGGACCGCAGGATGATGGGGATGGAGGGCGTGCATCATTCCGGGGCGATGTTTCCCGTTCTAGACCCGTGCCCCTCGTGGGAGACGTTCCTCTGGACCGCGGCTTACCAGATGGCGGGCGGTGCGAGCGCGCTTGTCTTCGAGGGACGTTATGTCCGCAGGGGTTACGGCTGGGCGCCGGAGCTTCTGCTGGGCGAGGGGCTGGAGGGCCTGGACGACCGCCAGCAGTTCGACTATTTCAACTCCTTCCTGCGAGGGGCGGCCCGGCAGTGGGACAGGGAATGGGGAGTCAGCGTCTATCCGGAAGGCGATCCGGACCTGATGGTGCCGGCATTCATCCGTGCCTACGACCAGGGCGCGCGCAACTTCTGGTTCTGGGGCGGTCCCGGGCTGGAATACACGCAGAGGGTCCGGGTGCTCCGGGGACTGAAGGCTCATATCGAAGCTCACCCCAGGCCTTCTTCGCGCCGGGAGCGCAACGCTCTGGCTGAGGCGGCCATCGTGCTTCCGGCGGGTTTTATCCCGAACGAGAACGGAATCTTCGGCGTGCCGCGTGAAGCACGCACGTCCTCCGGCGGAAGTTATGCCGACATCGCCGCGGCCGCCACGTTCTACGGGATCCTTTTGAGCCGCCAGGGCGTTGAGTATGACACCGTCTTTGCCCGCCCGGACCCGGAGCGGCTCGCATACCGCCGTCTTGTCCGGATTCGCGAGGACGGTTCCGCCGACCTCTCGTGCTCCGGTCTGCCCGACGCCCTCCCCGGCTCGCTGAGCCTCGAAATCAATGGCTCTCCCGCCTTGGAGGCTGTGAGCGGGCTCGCGAGGCTGGCGGGCCCGCGGACTCTGGCGGAGGAGCGCCCGGGCCTCGGGGCGGACCCCGGAAAGGCGGCATCGCCACTGAAAGCGGACGCATCTCAGCATCCTGTCCGGCCCGTTCCGCGGGTGAGCAATATTACCGTGGACGGGGACCTGTCGGACTGGCGGGACGTGCCGTGGACGGACATCTCGGACGAGCGGCACATCCAGGCCGACAACTGGTTCCTGGACCTTCAGCTCGTCGTTCCGGAGGATGCGGCCGGGCTGCGTCCCGAGCGCGCTCTGGGCATGCAGTGGGACGGGATCACGCCGGAATACCGCGAGACTTATATGCTGGACGGCCACCATCCTGATGAGGTGGTCATCACGTCCGTGGAGCCCGGCTCGGCGGCTTCCCGCGCCGGCATACGGGAGGGCGATGTGCTGCTTCGGATCGGCGGCCGCAACATCCGGTGGGCCTTCGAACTGTGGGGCGAGATCGATCGCCTGAAAAAGAACGCCGGAGCTTCCGTGCCGGTCCGTGTCCGGCGCGGGGGGCGCGACCGCCACGGCGGACCGTCCGACCTTTCCGGGCGCTTTGCGGTGGGGTGGGACGAGCGGTTCCTTTATGTGGCTGCCGATATCACCGACGACCTCCACGCCCAGACGATGGCGCCGCTGGATTTCTGGATGAACGACAGCCTTCAGATCGGTCTGGACCCTGTCCTCGCCGCAACGGACGGCTACGGGGAGACCGGCCACGAGATCGGCCTGGCGCTGGATGGCCGGGGCCGGTCGGTCGCCGTCCGGTGGGCGGGCCGCCGCGGACAGGCCGTCGGGCCGATGCGGGACGTCCGGGCCGCCGTGCGCCGCCTGGACGGCCGCACAGTCTACGAGATGGCCGTCCCCCTGGAGGCTCTCACGCCCCTGTGCCCGGCCCTGTGGGAGACGGTGGGGCTGAGCGTGGTGGTCAATGACAGTGACGACGGCGAGACCCGCAAAGCCCGCCTGGAACTGGACCCGCTCGCGATGACCGCCGGAAAGAAGCTGCACCGTTTTTCGCTCTGGCGCTTCCAGCAGCCGGAAGGCGGACCGTCGGGCGGTGCGGCACTGTTCTGGGGACGCCGCTGCCTGAAGCCGGGCGGCGCAGCGGAGCTGACGCTCGCCGCTGCGGGCCGGGCCGGGGAGCGCTTCGCCGTGGAGGCGGAACTTTCTGCCATGGACAATCCCCGGGCCCCTTCACTGGCGGCCCGCCGCGTGGTGGAGGTCGCTCCTCAGCCGGCCGGGTTCAGCCTGAAAGCCCGCATCCTGGCGACTCCGGGCAGGTACCGTCTCGCCGTGACCGTGAAAGACGGAACGGGGAAGGCCCTCGCGTATGAGAGCCTCCCGGTGTATGTCTATCGCTGAGGCGTCCTTTTCGGGTCCCGGTATTTCCGCCTGATTCCCCCGCCCATCACCTGAGACGGGCGAAATCCTGATAGATCTGCTCCAGCCGCTCCGGGGACGGACGCCCGCGGTGAATCCACAGCCGGTACCTCAGGCGCAGAGGGCTTCCCGGCCGGATGGTGTAGTCGTCCGTCCGCGACGTGAATGCCGGATTCAGATACCCGTAGAAGCGCAGTGTCCATCCCGGCGGGCTGTTCGGGTTGGAGGGATGGTCGAAGACAGTGACGCCGTCCAGCCGGAGCGAATCCGTGAAGCGGGCGGTGAAATCGGCCCACCGGTACGGGTTGCGGTTCTCATCCGCCGCGATGCGCCCTTCGGACGTGAGGATGGTCTTGCTTTTGCACGGGGCAAATCGCACCCCGAAGCCGCTGTAGCCCGTGTCCGAAACGCCGAGTGTCACGGGCGCGTGCGGCGCTGAGAACAGCAGGTCCACGTCCAGGATCCGGCCCCCGCCATCCGCCCTGTGGGCCGTCAGCGTCACCCGTTCTTCCAGGATCCGCCTGCCGTCCGCCTCCCGGTACCACCCGTTGCGGAACCGGAGAATGGCCCGGTCCTGGTAGAGCGCCGGGGTGAGCATCCTCTCGAAGCGTTGCCGCAGTCCCTTCAGTGTCCACAGGTCGGCCGTCACGCCGTCGCAAACCACCCTGTACCACATCCAGCTGACGCCGCGGTGGTGGTAATGGTCGGCGGGGAAGTCGTCGGTCAGCGGCAGCCCGTCGAGGGAGTACAACGGATGGATGTAGGTGCTGCGCCGGCGGTCTTCCGGGACGCCGGGCGCAAGGATCTCTCCCCGGACATACCGCAATATGGGACGCCCCCCCTCGCACAGAGTCACGAAATCGGGCTCCACTGAGAGCCGGAACGGGGAGGCCGCGGCAGTCCTCCCGGCGCCGCCCGGGGCCGCCGCGGCGACAGATGCGAGAATCATCAGAGCGAGCGCCGGTGCGCCGGCAGCGCGGAAGCGGTTGGTCATCGGTCGTCACTCCTGTTTGCCTCTGGCTTCAGCGGCGGGTTCGTTCCTTCCTTCCCTTCCGGGGCTTCTGGAAGCGGAGCGAAAATATCTGTGAGAAATATCACAATACCCCTTGACATTGCCGCTGAAGCTGCCTAATATAAGATTGTGACGTTTTGCACAAATGGCCCGCCGGGACGCTGCGCGGATCCGCAGCGCTGGCGGAGCAAGCGCCCCTCGAGGCGGCGCGCATCGCCCTGATATGGAGGTCGCCCCGATGACACAGGCTTTGGCTGTTCGAGAACCGGCACAGGATGCCGCCGGACGGCACTTCGAGAGGATCCAGCAGCTCGTCGAAGAGTTTGGAGCCTCCCGGAGCGCCCTGATCCCGATCCTGCAGAAGGCGCAGGAGGAGTACCGGTATCTCCCCGAGGAGATCCTGACGTTCATCGCCACCGCTCTGGACCTGCCGCCTTCCACCGTCTTCGGAGTCGCCACGTTCTACGCTCAGTTCTCGCTGGAGCCGGTGGGCAAATACGTCATCAAGGTCTGCGACGGCACCGCCTGCCACGTGCGCAAGAACCAGGGGCTCATCTCCAGCCTGCGCAGCCGCCTCGGGCTGAAGGACGGTCAGAAGACCACGGCCGATATGCGCTACACCCTGGAGATCGTGAGCTGTATCGGCGCTTGCGCGCTCGCCCCGGCGGTGGTCATCAACGACCGCGTCTACGGTCAGATGACCGCCGACAAGATGAAAGCCGTCCTGGATGGGATCGAGCGCGCCGAGGCGGCCGCCGGCGCCGGGAAGGAGGAGCAGCAGTGAACACCGCCGCTCTGGCAACGGCTCTGAGCTCACCGGCCGACCTGATCGCCCTGAAAAGGAGGGCGCTTCAGGCCCTGGAGGCCGGCTGCACCCGGCTGGTGGTCTGCGGGGGGACGGGCTGTACCTCGAGCGGCTCGCGTCAGCTTCTGGACGCGCTGAATGCGGAGCTCGCCGCGCGCGGAGTCCCTCTGGTCGCGGACCTTCTCGACGAGCACCCGGACGGCGCGGTGCGCGCCGGCTTCGGAGGCTGTTCGGGGTTCTGCGAGGTCGGTCCCATCGTCCGGATCTTTCCCGCCAACTACTTCTACGTCCGCGTCCGGCCGGAGGATGCCGCCGAGATCGTGGACCGCACGGTGCTGAGGGGCGAGCCGGTCGAGCGCCTGCTCTTCTGCGATGAGGCGACCGGGCAGCGCTTCGAGAGGCGCGACGAGATCCCGTTCTACCGGGAGCAGGCCGGCGTGGTGCTTGCGGACTGCGGGGTCATCGAGCCGGAAGACATCCGTCAGTATATCGCGCACGACGGGTATCGCGCGCTGGCCGGTTGCCTGTCCGGCATGACCCCGGAGGACGTGGTGCGGGAGGTTCTGGACGCGGGACTCAGGGGCCGGGGAGGCGGAGGTTTCCCCACCGGCCGCAAATGGGATCTCACCCGGCGCGCCGCCGGGTCCAAAAAATACATCATCTGCAACGCGGACGAGGGCGACCCGGGCGCGTTCATGGACCGGAGCATCCTGGAGGGCAACCCGCACGCCGTGCTGGAAGGCATGGCCATTGCCGGATACGCGGTCGGCGCGGATGAAGGCTACATCTACTGCCGCGCCGAGTATCCGCTGGCCGTCCAGCGCCTCCGTGTGGCCATCCGGCAGGCGGAGGACGCACGTCTCCTGGGCGAGCGCATCCTGGGAAGCACGTTCGACTTCCGCATCCACATCAAGGAAGGCGCAGGGGCGTTCGTGTGCGGAGAGGAAACCGCCCTGATCAGCTCCATCGAGGGCCGTCGCGGAATGCCTTCGCCCAAGCCCCCCTTCCCGGCGCAAAGCGGCCTCTTCGGGATGCCGACCGTCGTCAACAACGTCGAGACCCTCGCCAACGTCCCCCGCATTTTCCTGAACGGCGCGGCCTGGTTCCGGAGCGTGGGTGTGCCCTCGTCGCCCGGAACGAAGGTCTTTGCGCTGACGGGCGACGTGGTCAACACAGGGTTGATCGAAGTCCCGATGGGAACCACGCTGAAAGATGTCGTCTTCAAGACCGGCGGGGGCATCCGGAACGGGCGGAAGTTCAAGACGGTCCAGATCGGCGGGCCGTCCGGTGGATGCCTCACGGAGGAGCACCTGGACCTCCCTCTGGACTACGACTCGCTGCGCGGCGTCGGGGCGATGGTAGGCAGCGGGGGGCTGGTGGTGATGGACGACTCCACCTGTATGGTGGAGGTGGCCCGCTTCTTCATGCAGTTCACCCAGAGCGAGTCCTGCGGCAAGTGCGTCCTGTGCCGGGAAGGCACCCGCAGGATGCTGGAGATCCTGGAGAAGATCACCTCCGGCCGGGGGACCGTGGAGGATGTCGGCCTGCTCGAAGAGGTCGCCATCGCGGTCCGCGACGGTTCCCTGTGCGGACTTGGCAAGACCGCTCCTAACCCGGTGCTTTCCACGCTGCGCTACTTCCGGGACGAATACCTGGCTCACGTGGTGGACGGTGTCTGCCCGGCGGGAGCGTGCCAGGCATTCCGGCAGTACAGCATCGATCCGGAGAAGTGCAAAGGCTGCACTCTGTGCGCGAAAAAGTGCCCCGTGGGAGCCATCAGCGGCGAGCTGAAGCAGCCGCATATCATTGACCCGCAGACCTGCGTCCGCTGCGGCGTCTGCCTGGACGTCTGCCGCCTCGGGGCGGTGGTTGCGTGAAGGAGGCAAGCGACATGACGCCCACAGTCATCATCGATGGGACCCCTGTGCCCGTCAACGGCCATCGCAACCTGCTGGAGCTGATCCGCTCCTCGGGAGTGGAGCTCCCGACATTCTGCTACTGCTCGGACCTGTCGGTCTACGGGGCCTGCAGAATGTGCGTGGTGGAAGTGGAGGGCAGAGGGCTTCAGACGGCCTGCTCCACGCCGCCCGAGGACGGGATGGTGGTGCGCACCACCACCGAGGCCACCCTGCGCATCCGGAAGATGGCCCTCGAACTGTTGCTGGCCAACCACCAGGGACAGTGTCAGACCTGCGACAGGAACCTGCGATGCAAACTGCAGGCGCTGGCGGACCGTCTGGGAGTGCAGCAGGTGCGCTTCGATCCGCCTGCGGAAGGTGAGTCGAAGGTGGACGAGGGCATCGCGCTGGTCCGGGATCCGGCCAAATGCATCCTCTGCGGAGATTGCGTGAGGATGTGCCGGGAGGTCCAGGGGATCGGCGTTCTGGACTTTGCGGGCCGGGGCAGCAGCGTGCGCGTGACGCCCGCGTTCGGACGGTCGATGGACGAGGTGGAGTGCGTCTACTGCGGGCAGTGCGCCGCCATCTGCCCCACCGGGGCGATCACCGTCCGCAGTGCCGTGGAAGAGGTGTGGCAGGCGATTCACGACTCCTCGAAGACGGTGGTCGCGCAGATCGCCCCGGCAGTGCGCGCCGCGCTCGCGCAGCACTACGGTATGGCGGGAGGCGAACACGCGCTGGGAAAGACGGTCACCGCGCTCCGGCGCATCGGTTTTGACCGGGTGTTCGATACCAGTTTCGCGGCCGACCTGACCACGGTGGAAGAAGGGGCGGAGTTCCTCCGCCGCCGCGCCGGTGGAGGGCCGTTGCCGATGTTCACGAGCTGCTGTCCGGCGTGGGTGAAATACGCCGAGCAGTTCCATCCGGACCTTCTGGGGCAGCTCTCGACCTGCCGCAGCCCGCAGCAGATGTTCGGGGCGCTGGCGCGCAGGCACCTGCCCGCGGAGCTCGGGATCCGGCCAGAGAACCTTTACGTGGTCAGCGTGATGCCCTGCAGCGCCAAGAAGTTCGAGGCGAAGCGTCCGGAGTTCGCGCGGGATGGCCGCCCGGACGTGGACGCTGTCCTGACCACGCACGAGCTCATCCGGATGATCGACCAGGCGGGCCTGAAGCCCGCCGAGCTCCCTGCGGGGTCGCTGGACCTGCCATTCGGCTTTAAGACGGGCGCCGGCGTCATCTTCGGCGCGAGCGGCGGGGTGGCCGAGGCGGTGCTCCGGTTGCTGGCCGGAGGCAGAGGCCGGGAGGAGTTCCGGGAGGCTCGCGGCCTGAACGGCCTCAGGGAGGCCGAAGTGGAGCTGGAGGGCCGCCTGGTGCGAGTGGGCGTGGTCAGCGGGCTTGCGAACGCGCGGACCGTGTTGGATGAGATCCGGGCCGGCCTGAAACACTTCGACCTGGTGGAAGTCATGGCCTGCCCCGGGGGATGTGTGGGCGGGGCCGGCCAGCCCCGGGACACAAACGCGGACAGGCGCCGCGAGCGCGCGGAGATCCTTTACGACTGTGACGCCGTCCAGCCGCTCCATAACGCGGCGGACAACCCCTTCGTCGCGGAGTGCCTGGCCCGGATGGGGGGCGCGGGCGGACGCGACGCTCACGAGATGCTCCACACCCGGCACCGCCCGAGAAGGCGCATTGACGGCCAGGTGATCGATCTGGATGCGAAACCGGAAGCCGGGCGGGTGCCGGTCTCGGTCTGCATCGGGACCAACTGCTACCTTAAGGGATCCTACGACACCCTGAAACGCCTGATGGAGGAGGCGCGCCGGGAAGGGCTGGAGGACGCGTTCGATTTCCAGGCCACGTTCTGCTTCGAGAACTGCAAGGCCAGTCCGAACGTCTCCGTGGGCGGGGAGATCCATGGCGGGGTGGTCCCGGACGAGGCCGTCGAGTTCTTCAGGACCCGGCTCCGCCCGCTTGCGGAGGCCCGGACGAGCCGGGCCGGAAGGGAGTGACGGCAGTGGTCGAGGTACGGGTCTGTGTCGGAAGCTCGTGTCATCTCCGCGGGGGAGCCAGGACGCTGAAGCTCCTGCATTCGCTGATCAATGACGCCGGGGTCCATAACGAGGTCGCGCTGCGAGCGGATCTGTGTCTGGCCTCCTGCCTGGGGGCTCCCAATGTCCTGGTCGACGGCGAACCGTTCGGGGGAGTCACCCCTGACCGGGCTGAGCAGTTCTTTCGAGAGCGTATTCTTCCGAAGGTGAGAAACAGTGTCTGCGCAGGGGATCGTCTCGACTAACGACGCCCGCTGCCGCGACTGCTACCGGTGCGTGCGGGTCTGTCCCGTGAAGGCCATCCGCATCCGCGATGGACAGGCGCAGGTGGACCCGGAGCGGTGCATCGTCTGCGGCAGCTGCGTCCGCGAGTGTCCACAGAACGCAAAGCGGGTGCGGAGCGATCTGGAGCGCGTGCGGCGGATGGTGGAGCTGCATCCCCGCGTGGCGGCCTCGGTGGCTCCTTCCTGGGTGGCGGCGTTCCCGGAATATGGCGGAAGCCTGTTTCCGGGTATGCTGAAGTCGCTGGGCTTCTCGCTGGTCGCCGAGACTGCGGCGGGCGCCGAGATGGTGGCCCGGAAGACGGCCGGCATTCTGCGGGAGGAAGAGGGGACGTTCATCACGTCGGCCTGCCCGGCCGTTGTAAGCTACATCGAGAAATACGAGCCCTGGGCTGCGGCCCGGGTGACGCCGGTGGCCTCGCCCATGGTGGCGCACGCCCGGCATCTCAAGCGGGTCTACGGCCCGGATCTAAAGGTGGTGTTCATCGGTCCGTGCCCCGCGAAGAAGGCCGAGGCGGAGCTTCCGGAGTGCGCCGGCTCCGTGGATGCCGTGCTCACGTTCGACGAGCTTCGACGCTGGCTGGCCGGCGAGGGGCCGGGCGTTGAGGCGAGGCCAGCGGATTTCGATGACCTTCCGGCGGGAGCGGCGCGGCTGTTTCCTCTGGAAGGCGGGCTCGCACGTGCGGCCGCGATGCCTGCGGACCTGCTTCGGCCCGACTTCGCGGCAGTGTCAGGATGGACGGAAGTGCGGGAGATGCTGCACAACATCCGGCACGGCGGCGGGGTCCGGCTGTTCGAGGCGCTGTTCTGCAGCGGAGGCTGCATCAACGGCGCCTGTTTCGGAGACGGCCGCGATCTGTTCCAGCGGAAGAGCCGCCTCCTGCACTACGAGAAGCGTGCCGTCCTGCGGCCTGCCGAGGACGATCTGCTGTCTGCCCTGCGGGAGACGGACCTCAGCCGCGACGTTCCCGAAAGGCCGGTTCCCGCCGGCGAAGCCCCGGAGGAGAAGCTCCGGCAGATCCTGGCCCGGATGGGGAAGGAGTCGCCGGAGGACGAGCTCAATTGCGGCGCCTGCGGCTACGAGACCTGCCGCGATAACGCGCGCGCCGTTCTCCTGGGGATGGCCGAGCGCTCCATGTGCATCCCGTGGATGCGTCACGTGGCCGAACGCCGGGCGGACAGGATCATCGACGAGAGCCCGAACGGGATCATCATCGTCGATTCCCAGCTCAGGATCGTGGAGTTCAACCGCGCGCTCGCATTGCTTTTCGCGTGCACTCCCGCCCTCGTCGGGCGTCCGCTGTCGTCCCTCATGGATCCCACGGATTTCGAGCAGGTGCTCACGGGCAGGCAGGAGCGCATCACGAACAAGCCGGTCTCCTATCCGTCCTATCACGTCACGGGACAGCTGAACGTTTACCGCCTGGAGGGTGAAGACCGGGTGGTCGGCATCCTGTCCAACGCGGTCAAGGGCCCCCGCGAGATCAGCCAGCTGGATCGCATCCGGGAGGAGACTCTGGCGAGCGCTGAAGAGGTCATCCGCAAGCAGATGCTGATGGCGCAGGAGATCGCCAGCATCCTCGGCGAGACCACCAGCGAGACCCGGGTGCTGCTTCGGAGGCTCACCCGCCTCATGAGCGAGGAGGCCCCGGAGGATGCCCCGGCGGCGGAGACGGTCCCGTGAAGCGCTACGCGCTGGACATCGCGACCCGGCAGTTCCAGAAGCAGGGTGAAGACATCGCCGGGGACGCCGTGCGGGTGGTCAGCACGCCGGATTCCACCATCATCAGCGTATCCGACGGGCTGGGCAGCGGTGTGAAGGCGAACGTCCTGGCCACCCTCACCGTGGAGGTGGCCTGCGGTCTGTCGCGGGGGGATCTTTCGCTTCAGGACATCGTCGAGACGCTGATCGCCACACTTCCCGTCTGCAAATGGCGCAACATCGCTTATTCCACCTTTTCGGTGGCCCGGGTCTACGACTCGGGGCGCGTGACGCTGGCGGAGTATGACTGCCCGCCGGCTCTCCTGCTTGCGGACGGCATCCGTCCCCGGTTCGTGGAAACCTTCGAGTGCTTCGTGAGGGACCGGCGTATCCGGGTGGCTTATTTCCGGATGCAGCCGGGGGATGTGCTGGTACAGTATACGGACGGCATCGTGTGGGCCGGGGTGGGGCAGAGACTGCCGATGGGCTGGCAGGAGGAGGGGATCTTCGAGTTCCTTTCCGCCACCGCTCCAGCCCTGCGCGGGGATTGCACCGCCCAGGCCACCCGGCTTGCGGAGCAGGCGCTGGAATACTGGGAGGGAAGCCCGGGCGATGATGGCACGGTGGCTTGCGCCCGTTACCGGAAAGCCCGCCACGCGGTCTTGCTGACCGGTCCGCCCGCGTCGCCGGAACGGCTGCCCGCGATGCTGCAGGACTTTCTGGGAAGGGAAGGGACCCGGCTGGTCTGCGGCGGCACGACGGCCCATCTGCTGGCCCGGCATCTGGACGTGCCGCTGGAAGTGGACGATCGTTTTCTGGATTCCGATCTTCCCCCCGGCGGTAAGATCCAGGGGGTGGATCTGGTCACGGAAGGCATCCTGACCCTCACCCGCGCGGCGGAATATCTGAGACGCGGCATTCCGGACGACAGGCGCGATGCGGCCACGTGTCTGCTGGATCACCTGCTGGAGGCGGATGGTATCACCTTCCTTGTCGGAACCGCGCGCAACCCGGCGCATCAGAACACGGGTCTTCCGGAATCCATTTTCCTTCGCCGCCTCGTGGCCGAGGAGCTTGCGTCCCGGCTTTGTGAGCGCGGCAGGGAAGTGGAGCTCGTGTTCTACTGAGGGCCTGCGGCGCTTTGTGCGGGCTGGACGGCCGGCGGACAGTCCGGCCGGCGGCGCAGTCGCGGCCGGCGGCGAGGGCCCGCCGTCTCAACCGATCAGGATCCGCTCTTCGGGATAGGTCACCAGGCGCTTTGGCCGCGGCCGGGCCAGCGCTACCACGATGGTCAGCGCGCCCAGGCGTCCCCAGAACATCACCACCATCAGCACCAGCTGACCGAACAGGTTCGTGTGAGATGTGGTCCCGACGGAGAGCCCGCAGGTGGCGAACGCCGAGATCACCTCGAAGATCGCCTCGTGCAGCTTCAGATGATGCGAAATCAGCAGCAGCCAGCTGCTCAGGAGCACGAGGGTCAGCGACACCGTAAGGACCGCGGCCGCCCGGCGGATCTGTTCTCCCGGCAGCGCGCGGCCGCCGATGCGTGGCGTGTCGAACCCTTTCAGATGGGCCCAGAGGGCCAGCATCAGGGTGGCGAACGTCCCTGTTGTGATACCGCCTCCCATGGAGGCTGGCGAAGAGCCGATGAACATCAGCATCATCAGCACCAGTTCGCTCGCGGGCGCGATCTGCGAAAGGTCTGGAACGGCCGAGAAGCCGGCCGTCCGCGCCGATACAGACTGAAACACGGAGATGACCACCCGCCTTGCCAGAGGCTCTGACGACGCCACCCCTCCCCCCGGTCCCTCGGAGATCAGCAGCGCGACTCCGCCTCCGAACACCAGGCAGAGCACCAGCGGGAGGGTGATCCGCGTGTGAAGCGTGAGACTGCGCCGCGCGGGCCAGTTTATCAGATCGTACAGGACCGGGAACCCCACGCTTCCCAGAAAGATCAGGCAGCCAAGCACCAGCAAACTGAATGAGTCGTTTGGTATCCCCGTGGGGAATCGTGGATGGCCGGTGAAAAGGTCGAAGCCGGCGTTGCAGAAGGCTGAAACGGCGTGGAACAGTCCGTAGAACGCCGCTTCGTGCGGTTGCAGAATGCTGCTCCAGTGCCACCAGAGGATGAGCGCCCCGACCATCTCGATGCAGCTGACCGTGAGAAGGATGTGCCAGAACAACCGCATGATGCCGCCCGTGCTCACCAGTCCCAGGGAATCGCACAGCGCGAGGCGGTCCGTATGGCTGACGTTGCGTCCCAGAATACGGAAGACGGTGATGGCCAGGGCCATGTATCCGACGCCGCCCAGCTGGATCAGCAACAGAAGCACGATCTTGCCCGGGGCGCTCAGATCCTGGCACGGGGTGATGATGGAGAGCCCGGTGACCGTGAGCGCGGAGACCGCGGTAAAAAGGGCCTCGTTCAGCTTCAGAGGCTCGCCCCGGCCCATCGGCGGCAGTATCAGCAGGAAGGTTCCCAGCAGCACCAGCATGGCCAGCCCGCTCACCAGCCGCGCCGGAACTCGGACGGCGGCCTGGGCTGCCTGCCGGCGGACCTTCTCCTGCAGCCTGATCTGAGCCTCGCTCAGCCCCGGGGGATCCGGCATCAGCGCGCCAGCCTGGCGATGTCGTTTCGGTGACCGAACACGACGATCATGTCGCCTTCCTGAAACAGGTGGTCAGGCGGGGGGTTGACATCGGCTTCTTCGTTGCGCACAACGGCGATAACTTTCACATTGAAGCGTTTCTCGAAGTCCGCTTCTTGGAGCGTGCGCCCGATGAAGCTCTCCGTCACTTTCACCAGCGAGCAGCGCTGGACCGGGCCGATGACGATCTGCTCGATGACGTTCGGCTTGGCGAGCTGCTGGCCCAGATGCTTTCCCGCATCGTATTCGGGCTGCACCACGCGGTCGGCTCCCACCCGCAGAAGGATGTCCTTCTGACGGCGGGAGGCTGCCTTGCACACCACCTGCCGGACCCCCAGATCCTTCAGCGTGGCGGTGGCCAGAACGTTGTCCTCGAGATGGTCGCCGATGGCCACCACGACCGTGTCGAAGGAGCCAATATCGATCTCCCGGAGGGCGTGCTCATCCGTGGCGTCCAGGGCGATGGTCTGGGTCAGCTCCTCGGCGTAATAGTCCACCAGATGCTGGTCTTTGTCGATGCCCAGAACGTGGAATCCGCGCTCCAGCAGCGTGCGGGCCAGGCTGACTCCGAACCGGCCCAGTCCGACTACGGCGAACTCCCGGCTCATCGGGACGGTGGCGGATCCGGAGAGCAAACCGGAAGGGGCGGGCTTCCTCTCGGAGCCGGAGATCCTGGAGACAAGGTTGCGCAGTTTCATGGATGAAGTCCTGCAAGCCGGTCTTCTGGCGGGTCCGGCGCGGCGCGCCTGTCGTCCCGCCAGATGGATTATAGCCGCATTTGCGGGCCCGTTTGCGGCGCCCGGGACATCGGCCCGTCTGGGCGCTGGACGAAGTGGGTGTCCTGAAGCAAAATGCTCTGCCTGCGGCCGGTCGGCCGGAAGGGAACGGCTCCAGACAGCCGCGCGGACAGGGGAGGAGAGCGCTTGGGCATTGTGACGGAGGCGCCCGCTTGCGCCTGTTACGAAGATCTGACGGGAAAGACCGCGGTGGTCACCGGCGGAGGCTCCGGCATCGGGCGGGCCATCTGCATACGTCTGGCCAGGGAGGGGATGCGCGTTCTGTTCTGCGGCCGCACCCGGGAGACGCTCGACGAGACGGCGCGCATCATCCGGCGCGAGGGTGGCCAGTGCAGTCCTGTGCGGGCAGACCTCTCCAGCCCGGCGGGGGTGGACGCGCTGTTCGATGCCCTGGCCCGGGAGTCGGGCGCGCTCGATGTCATGATCCACAACGCGGCCTGGGTCGGCAGCCGCCCCCTGCTGGACACCGGCCTGGAGCACTGGCGGCAGGTCTTCGCCGTCAATACGGAGGCGGCGTTCCTGCTGGTCCGGCGCTCCGCGGAACTCATGATCCCCCGCGGCTGCGGCAGCATGGTCCTGGTGTCCACCATCGGGGCGCTGCGAGCGCATTACGACATGATCGCCTACGATGCCAGCAAAGGGGCTCTGGAGTCCCTCACCCGGGCCGCCGCGCTGGAGCTGGCGCCGCACGGAGTGAGGGTCAACAGCCTGGCTCCCGGCTCCACGCGGCTGCGGCCGGTCGGCGAAGAGGTGCGGGACCCGGCCGACCGCGCGCTCCTGGAGCTTGGTTTCGATGCTCCCACGGAACAGTCAGCGTTCCGGCAGTCTCACGTTCCCCTGGGGCGGCACGGAACCTGCGCGGAGATGGCTGCCGCGGTGGCCTTTCTGGCAAGTGGCCAGTCGTCCTACATCACCGGGCATACCCTTGTGGTGGACGGCGGAGCGATCGCGCAGATCTCCCCGCCATCGGCTCCGATCTAGTTTCAGGGACGGGAGGGAGCGTCCCCTCCGCCGGGCGGCGCTCCGGGGATGCCGAGACGCTCCAGCATCTGCATCCAGTCTTTCCGGCGCTTTTCCTCCACGGCGGAGCGCTGCTGCGGTGTCAGAAGGGCCAGCGCTTCCTCCCAGTATTTGTCGCGTATCCGGTTCGCTTCGTCCGAGAGCTCGCGCATCCTTCCCGCTTCACTCTGTGACGACGGCCTCTGGCTGCCGGAGGAGCCTTCGGTCCTCCGGCTCAACTCGGCGTCCAGGGCATCGGCGGCCTTCTCGAGGCGCCGCAGCACGGGCCCCAGCTCCCGCTGCTGACGCTTCTCGAGGTCCCGCAGCTGCCGCTGCTGGCCGGACGACAGCTCCACCCCGGCGGTCCAGATGTAGGAGACCTCCGGGGCCGGTCCCGTGTCGCCTTCGATGGACAGGGCCGTTGCCGGTTCCGCTTCCGGGGCAGCCTGCTTCAGGGCGTAGAGCACCGCCAGCAGCGCGGCCGCGAGCACCACCGCCACGGCGATGCCGGCGGCCGCCAGGGCGGGACGCTTCGGGTGCTTCTCTGCAGGGATTTGCAAAGGTCCCCTCCCGGTGCCGTTCAGCTCACACGTGTGCCGCGTAGGCCTCTTTCATCCGGGCGAGAACCCTGTCCCCCGGAGTGTCCCAGATCTCCTGGTTGAAGATCTCCACTTCGATGGGGCCGCGGTATCCCGCCCGCTCCACCGCGGTGCGGATCTTGCGGATCTCGATGACGCCGTCGCCCATCATCCCGCGTCCCATCAGCATGTCCGGGGTGGGGACGAGCCAGTCCGAGACGTGGAAGCCCAGGATGCGGCCCGAAGCCTTCTCGATCTCCGGATACAGCTCCGGGTCCCACCACACGTGATAGACGTCTACGATGATTCCGACCTCGGGCGCGTCCAGCCTCTGTGCCAGACGGTTCGCCTCCCCCAGCGTGCAGATCACCGAGCGCTCGGCCGCGAACATTGGGTGGAGAGGCTCGATTCCCAGCCGGATACCCCGCTCCCGGGCGTGCGGGATGATGCTCGCGATCCCGTCCGCCACCATCGAACGCGCCCCGGCGATGTCCCGGTCGGGGGCGGGACCGTTCACCAGGACGAGCACGTCCGTTCCCAGGGCGGCGGCCTCATCGATCGCCCGCAGGTTATCCTCGATGCGCTTGCGCCGCTCTCCGGCCGTTGCCGCCGGGAACATGCCTCCGCGGCAAAGCCCGGAGACCTTCAGACCGCTCTCCCTGACGACCTGCACGCTCTCGTCCAGCCGTTCGATCTTGTGCCTCCAGATCCCGATCCACTCCAGACCGGCCCGCACGCAGCCATCGACGGCCTCTTTCAGGGACCAGTTGTTGGTGGTGATCTGGTTCAGGCTGAGACGCGAGATGTCCGGCGCGCCGTTCAAACTGAGAGCTCCTCCAGATCCACCCACCGCCGTTCCCGCCACGAGCGCATCCCGGCCTCGGCCATCTGCACCCCGCGGGCTCCTTCCATAAAGTCCCACGGAAACGGAGCGTCGCACGCCACGTGCTTCAGGAACAGCTCCCACTGGGCCTTGAAGGCATTGTCGAACTCCGCGTTCGCCGGCACGTCCGACCATCCTTCCCGGAAGTTGATGGGGTTCGGGATGTCCGGGTTCCAGACGGCCCGCGGGGTGTTTACGCGGGACTGGCTCTTGCACTCCCGCAGCCCCGCCACGGCGCTGCCGTGCGTTCCGTCCACCTGCAGGACGAACAGCTCATCCCGGTACACCCGCACGGACCAGAGCGAGTTGATCTGCGCGACGATCCCCCCGTCCAGCAGGAACGATGCATAGGCGGCATCCTCGGCGGTGCAGGTGTAGCGCAGCCCTTTCTCGTCCACCCGTTCCGGGATGTGCGTGGCTCCGAGGCAGCATACGGAGCGCACTGGCCCGAACAGATTGTCCAGAAGGTAGCGCCAGTGCGGCAGCATGTCCGAGATAATGCCTCCGCCGTCCTCCGCCCGGTAGTTCCACGACGGACGCTGCGCCGGCTGCCAGTCTCCCTCGAACACCCAGTACCCGAACTCCCCCCGCACTGAGAGGATCTTTCCGAAGAACCCGCTGTCGATCAGCCGCTTCAGCTTCAGGAAGCCGGGGAGGAACAGTTTGTCCTGAACCACTCCCGTCTTGACGCTGGCATCTTTCGCCCGCCGGACCAGGTCCAGGGCGTCTTCCAGATTCACGGCCAGCGGTTTCTCGCAGTACACGTGCTTACCGGCTTCCAGAGCCTTCCGCACCGCCGCCGCCCGCTGGGTGGTGGCCAGAGCATCGAAGTAAACGGTGTCTTCGGGATTTGCCAGACAGGCCTCGAGGTCCGTGCTCCAGCGCTCGATGCCGTACCTTTCGGCCAGCGCGCGTAGCTTGACCTCGTTGCGTCCCACCAGTACCGGGTCGGGCATGAGCGTGTCGTCGCCCGCGGATACGCCCCCCTGGTCCCGGATGGCGAGGATGGAGCGCACCAGATGCTGGTTCGTCCCCATCCGCCCGGTCACGCCGTTCATGATGATGCCGATTCTTTTCTCCATTGCTCCTCCGCCGCAACGCCCTGCGGCCAGTTCACGCGAGCGCCGCCCCCTCTGGCGGCCAGGATAATGGGCCTGCCCTCGGGCGCCTCGATCTCCAGATGTCCGTCGCGGATCCTCAGGTTTTGCTCCCTGTGCTGCCCGTCCTCCCGCAGAAGCAGAGCCCGCGCGTTGCCCGAATCCGGCCAGCCGGCCGGCAGCTTCAGGCGCAGGCTCGCGCCATACTTCGAATAGACGGCCATCCGCCTTCGTCCCAGCGGACAGGTGGTCACGCAGTCCCGCGCGATCGTGTATCCGCCCACCACCACACGGTAGGATTCCCGCTCGAGGTCAGCCTGAATATAGTCCGCCTCCCCGAAGATGATGGTCTGAGTCGTGTCGCTGCGGCGCCACGCCAGCATCGGCCTCGCAGCGAGCCGGGACCAGGGCAGCGAAATCAGATAGAACCTGTCGGTAATATGCCTGAGCGGAGTCGCGGCCGTCCACTCCTCGCTGCACGTGAAGCCGTAAAGAATGGACAGGCACTCCCCGTAGCGCCGGTCCACCGTGGAGGCGTAGGTCACCCTCCCGTGAAGAACGAAGGGGACCAGCGGGATGGGGGTGTAAGCGGAGTAAGGCCCCCCTTCCTGCCGGAAGTCCGCTGAGTGGAAATGCGACACCAGACCGGCAAAGGGGCCGGTCAGAAAGTCGCCGCTCACCTCCAGTCCCGCGCGGCGCAGCAGGGAGAGCAGCTCCCGGCGCGCGTCGTGGTTCTCGGCCGCTCCGGAAGGCCTCTCCGGGCTGTGGTCCACCCGGCAGACCTCGCCCGTCATACGGGTCAACATCACCGCCTTCTCGAGTCCTGTGCGCCGGATGACCTCATCGACGAGCTTTGCAGCGCGCCCGGTGCGGACCAGCGCCGCCGGACTCAGCCTGTATCGTTCGCCGCCAGAGGCGGGAGCGCCGTGTTCGTCCACGGCGGTGAGTCCGGGCTCGAGGGCGGAAGTCCCTTCCAGGTCCACCTGATAGCTGACCACGGCCCCTGCTCCGGCCGCCTTCTGGCGGAGCGCTTCCAGACACGCCCGGCCCTCGGAGTTGCCGAGCAGATTCTCCCATCCGGCCAGATAGACGATCTGCGGATGTCCGCCCGTCATGCCCGCCACCTGCTGGATCATCCCGGCGGCCTCTTCGCAGGCGGCCGCGGGACCCCCGTCGCCGCCGTTCAGGCGGAGGCGGTAGCAGAACGAGTTAACGTGCAGTGCTCCCGGCCGGCTCCGGAAGTTCCTGGAAAACAGCCGGGCCGCATCCGTCCAGTCCAACCTGGCTCCCGGCGCCGACGGTGTCACGGTCACCTCCGCAGCCCCCGAGGTGCCGGGCGCGAACTGAAGTTCGGGACGGTCCGCCCGGTGCCTGTGCCTGAACCGGATTCCAAGTGTCGCATACCGCACTCCGCCGGCCTCCAGTGTCTCAGTCACCACCTGGTCTTCCAGGGACCCGGCCCAGATGCCGGCCAGCGCCCGGTCGCAGAGCACGGCGGCGCAGGGCAGGGGGTCCGCCGACGAGAGCCTGTGCACCTCGCGGTGGCGGCCGGACTTCGCGATATCCACCAGCCGCCCTCCCATCGTGGGAATCACCAGGGCGGAGCCCGGTTCCTTTTCCGCCACACCCGCCAGAGCAGGCACGGTGACCGACAGCAGATGGAACCCTTCGGCCTCCCGCACCTGGCCAAGCCGCGCCTCCAGTCCCGTCCGGGTCGCCTTGAACCGCAGCTCGAACCGCGCCACTTCCCTCTGCCGGAAGCGCAGCCTGCACCGGTAGACGGCTGCGTCCGCGCCGATGCGGCAGTTGAACATCCACTCGGCGCCAAGCGCCAGGGAGGTGCGCACGCGGTTGGTGTCCAGCGCGGCGAACTCCACCTCGACGCCCTGGCCGGCCGGGTCCCCGCAAAGAGGGAGCTCCTCATCTCCCAGGCGCCAGCTCTGGATCACCGGGCGTTCGGGATCCACCCCGATGCCGAGGCGGCCGTGCCCGATGAACCGGGGGGGACGGTCGGAGCGGGCGGGAGCGGGTTCGCGGACTCTCCAGACCAGCCTGTACGCCAGCACGCGCCCCGGCTGCTGCGGCTCCGCCGTCACCCGCACCGTCCCGATGCGGTAGCGGTGACCGCCCACGTCACGGTTGCGGTTGCGCAGGGGAATGCGCTCTCCGCTGCCTTCCCGGTCGAACAGTCCCACCAGAACGGTGTAGCGTCCCGGTTCGACATCGGGGGGGATGCGGAAGAAGCAGCCCTCTTCCTTGACGACGAAGCCCGTCTGCCACCGGCTGGTGTCCCGGGCCGGAGAAAACTCCCACGAGAATCCCCTGCCGCCGGCGGGCTCTTCCGTCTGATCTTCAGGGCAGAACTGAACGAAGATCCAGTAATCTTTCTGCGCGGGCTCGTCCCCGACGTTCTGCCAGTGCAGATCCACCAGGAAGCCTTCGCCCGCCGCTGCGGCGGGATTATGGAAAATGACCCGGACGATCTGAGGGGCGAACCCCTCCAGAACTCCCGGGTCCTGCAGTTCAAGTCCCATCGCCGGCCTTCATTCCTCTGTCTCAGGCCGCCGCAGCGTCCGCAACGGCTTCCGGCGAGGCGGGCGGCGGCCCACTCAACCTTTGATGCCGCTCATCTTAATCCCTTCCTGGAAGTAGCGCTGGTTGAACACGAACAGCAGCAGCACCGGGATGAGCGCGATGACGGATGCCGCCATCCAGAGGGTGTATTCGGCGGAGTATCTTCCCACGAAGCTCGCCAGGCCGATCGGCAGCGTGCGAAGCTCCGGGCTCTGAACGATGATGAGGGGCCACATGTACGAGCCCCAGAAGCCCATGAACGTGAACGTCGTCAGGGTGGCGAGCGCCGGCCGGGACAGCGGAAGGGTCACGCGCGCCCAGATTCCGGCGTAGCTGGAGCCGTCGATCTTGGCTGCGTCCTCCAGCTCCGTCGGCAGCCCCATGAAGAACTGCCGGAGCAGGAACGTCCCGTAGGCGCTGAACATCCCCGGAATGATCAGAGCCTGATAGGTGTCGATCCAGCCCAGCCACCGCAGCAGCACGAAGTTGGGAATCATGGTGACGGAGCCCGGCACCATCATCGTCGCAAGGTAGGCGAAAAACAGGCGGTCCCTGCCCGGGAATTCCAGCCTCGCAAACGCGAACGCCGCCAGACTGCTCGTCAGCACCTGACCCAGGGTCCCCAGCACAGCCACCACGATACTGTTCCAGTACAGGCGGGGGATGTCGATCACCTTCCACGCGGCGGGATAGTTCTGCCAGACGATCCGTTCCGGGATCCACTGGATCTGTCCCATCGAGAAGGCCATCTCGGGAGGCTGAAGGCTGGTCAGAACCATCCAGTAGAACGGCACCAGCATCGTCACCGCTCCCAGCCCCAGCACCGCATACGTCAGCACGGCTTTCCACAGTGCGGTCCTGCGAACCGAGCGGGTCCGGTCAGACATAGGTCACCCTCCGTCCCCCGAACCGCCAGGTGAGCAGGGTGATGACGAGAATCACCAGAAACAGCACCCAGGCGATGGCCGAGGCATAGCCCATCAGGAACCGGGTGAACGCGACGTTGTAGATGTAGTACTCGATGGTGGTCGTTGAACCCGCCGGGCCTCCCTGTGTCATCACGTTCGCCGTCATGAATCCGCCCTGAAAGCCCCCGATCACGCTCATGATCAGGATAAAGAACGTCGTGGGGCTGATGCCCGGCCAGGTGACGGCCCAGAAGGTCTGCCATGCGCTGGCTCCGTCCATAGCCGCGGCCTCGTACTGCTCACGCGGGACCCCCTGCAGCGCGGCGAGATACAGGATCATGTTGAAGCCGCCCAGGCCGGTCCACAGCCCCATCAGCATCAGGGAGGGCTTTGCCCACTCCGTGCTTCCCAGCCAGTTCGGTCCCTGCATCGGTACCCCGATCCAGTCTCCGAGTTGACGGATCAGCGTGTTGAACAGCCCGATGTCGTTGTTGTAAAGCCACTTCCAGAGAATCAGAATGGCCACGCCGCTGCAGACCGTCGGGAGGAAGTAGATGGTCCTGAAGACGGTGATCCCCCTCAGCCGCTGGTTCATCAGCAGCGCGCAGATCAGGCTCCCGGCGATTCCCAGCGGGATCGCCATCATCAGGTACACCGTGTTGTAGACGTATTTCCAGAAGAACGGATCGTTCATCACCGTTCTCCCGGCGTATTCGTCGTAGTGCCAGCCGAGCAGGCTGACGAAGTTGAACAGTCCCACCCACCGGGGAGGACGGAACAGGTCCCAGTTGGTGAACGCCAGCAGGAACGCACCCACCACGGGAAGCAGCGTGAACACCAGAAACCCCGCGACGTTGGGAGCCAGGAAGGCAAGGGCCGCCAGGCTTTCGGCTTTCTGTCTTCGGGTCATCCGGGCCTCTCAGTCCCTCAGGTTCGGGTTAGCGATGTTGCGGCGGATGATGGCGTTGATCCTGGCGGCAATCCGCTCGTAGGCCTGCGAGGGTGTCTGCTTGCGCTGCCACATCAGGTCCATCTCCTCGTTGAAGATGGCGGTGGCGTCCAGCTCCGAGATATAGGGCGACACTTCCGGAGGCCGGGCCCACCGCATCTCCTCCAGAAACACCCGGTTGTTGCGCTCGTTCGGGTAATCAGGGTTGTACAGGAACTCCCGGCTCTCCCCGTAGGCGCGGATGCTGGGAATGCCGTCGCCGGTCGCGGCGACGATGAGCTGGTTCTCCTTGCTCATCAGATACTTCAGGAAGGTAAAAGCCGCCTCCTTGTTGCGGTTTCCCTTCGGGATGGCGTACACCTTGCTGGCCAGCAGCGTGGCCCGGACCTTTCCGGTCTGCGGGATCGGGGCGGCGTCCCACTCCAGCTTCCTGTTCTTCCGGTATTCCACGATCATCCACCGCCCGACGATGTGCATGGCGATCTTCTCTGCCTTGAACAGGTTCGCCGTGCCGCCCCATCCCCCCATCGCCGCCAACCCCTGCTCCTCGCTCGGCGAAGGGGTCACCCGCTCGGTCAGGCGGAACGATGCCCAGAACTCGGCGGCTTTCCTGGCTTCCGGAGAGTCCAGCAGGCAACGTTTCCCGTCGTCCGAATACATCCGGGCTCCGTACTGCCAGAAGATCATCCACGGCTCGATGTATCCGATGCCGAACTGAAGGGCTCTGCCCCGGGCGTCCCGTCTGGTCAGCCTGCGGGCGGCCTCGAGCAGGTCGTTCCAGTCCCAGCCCGCGCGAGGGTAGGGGACACCGGCTTCGCGGAACAGCCGCCGGTTGTAGAACAGCACGAACGTGCCGCAGTTGTCCGGCAACCCCACCACCTGATCGCCGTAGCGCATGTAAGGGGCGAGCTGCGGCCAGAAGTCCTCCAGGCGGATGCCGTGCTTTTTCATCATCGGCCGCAGGTCCGTCAGCACCCCCTTGCGGGCGAAGACCTGAACGCTGGCCGGGTCGTAGATGGCGAACAGCTCCGGATAGATGCCGCCCGCCAGCTGGGTCAGCACCTTCTGCCTGCCGGCGTCCGGGTCCAGGATGATCTCGATCTTGCGCCCGTGCGTGCGGTAAAACCCGGCGATCTGGTCCTGGCGAACCGGGTTGGGATCCACCACCCAGCGAACGGTGATCTTCCCCTCGCGGGACGAGCGGCCCGGCGCGCACCCCGGCGCGGTCAGGAGCGCCGCGCCCAGAAGGAGTGATGCAAGGATGGAACCCGCCGCGGCCGCCCGCGCCCGGAGATCAGGAGTCCGCGACACGCTGCGCGATCATATCGCCCACCTCCGAGGTGCTGTAGCCCATCTGGCCGGCGGACAGGCTCTTGAGCTTTTCGCTGGTGGCCCAGGCCACGGCGGACTCCACGAGCCCGGCGGCCTTCTCTTCGCCCAGGTGCTCCAGCATCATCTGCATGCTGCAGATGGCGGCGAGCGGGTTGATGACCCCCTTGCCGGTGTATTTCGGTGCGCTGCCTCCGATCGGCTCGAACATCGAGACGCCGTTCGGGTTGATGTTGCCGCCGGCGGCGATCCCCATTCCGCCCTGGATCATCGCCCCCAGGTCGGTGATGATGTCGCCAAACATGTTCGGCGTCACGATCACGTCGAACCACTCGGGGTTCTTCACCATCCACATGCACGTGGCGTCCACGTGCGCGTACTCCCGCTTGATGTCCGGATAGTCCGCCTGGCCCACCTCGTGGAACACCCGGTCCCAGAGGTCGTGCCCGTAGGTGAGGACGTTGGTCTTGGCGCACAGGGTCAGCTGTCTGGCTTTGTTGCGTTTGCGGGTGTACTCGAATGCGTAGCGGATGCAGCGCTCCACGCCCTTGCGCGTGTTGACGTCCTCCTGGATGGCGATCTCGTCAGGGGTGCCCTTCTTGAAGAAGCCGCCCATGCCCACGTAGGCCCCCTCGGTGTTCTCGCGCACCACCACGAAGTCGATGTCCTCGGGTCCTTTGTCCTTGATCGGGGTCCAGACTCCCGGGTACAGCTTCACGGGCCGCAGGTTGATGTACTGGTCCAGGCTGAAACGCAGCTTCAAAAGGATGCCCTGCTCCAGGATTCCCGGTTTGACGTCCGGATGGCCGATGGCGCCCAGAAGGATGGCATCAAAGGAGCGCAGCTCGTCCGGAGCGCTCTCCGGAAGCACCTCGCCGGTCCTCAGATAGCGGTCGCCTCCGAAATCGTACGTCTGAGTCTCATACTTGAACCCCACTTTGGCGGCGACGGCATTCAGCACCTTCAGCGCTTCGGCGGTGACTTCCGGTCCGGTCCCGTCCCCCGGAATGACTGCGATCTTGTACATCGAGACTGGTCTCCTCTGACTTGGTCCTTCAGGATGGCCTGCGGCTCGATCTGGCGCGGAGCCGCCCGGGAGGGCGGAAGGGATTCAAGCGCGCGGCCGATGAGCCGGCTGTTCGTCGAGCCAGGGGATTATACAGCCCCTGCGCGCGATTTGCACGGCCTGGCTGATGCCTGAAAGGCGCCAGAGCCCTGCTGGAGAAACCTGCTGAGGAGGGAAAGGGAAGAAGATGGTACCCCCGAAGGGACTCGAACCCTCGATCTCCTGGCTGAGAACCAGGCATGTTGACCGCTACACCACGGGGGCACGCACGGCAAACAGGTTAGCGAAGTCTGCCGGAATCCGCAACCTGCCTGCCGCCGATTCCTCAGCGCCCCGCCTGTACCGTGTGCCCCTCGGTTTTATGAACCCTCAAAATAAGAGGGGTGCCCCGGGTCCGGCCTCTGAGCTTTTCCCGCACGTCCGTGCGTCCGGGAATTCCTCGTCCTCCGGTCCACTCGGGCTCCTAGAGATCTAGGTGTCGGCTCAAAACCTTTGGAGCAATCCTCGAATACCGCAGGGCAAGAACCCGGCGGAACCGCACCGTCCCTTATGACGGATGCGGACGGGACGGCGCCTCTGCGCCTTCCTTCCGCCCGATTCAATGTTACCACCTGCCTGATGGACGCGCAATAAGGTCGGCGTTGTTCCCGGTATCTGTGCGGGAGCAGCGTGAGGCTGGGAAGGTCGTGAAGCGGATGGACCAGATTCCGAGGCCGGGAGACGCTCTCCCCCGGCTGAGACTGCGCAGCCTCGACGGGAAGAATCTGGACAGCTGGTCGCTCCGGCAGCGGCGGGCGCTTCTGATCCTGCAGGTGCGGTCCGGCGCGCCCGGTGCGAGCCTGCTGACGGCGCTGGCGGACTGCGCGCAGGAGCTGGACTGGCTCGAGGTCTCCGTATGGGTGCTGAGCCGGGAAGGGCTCGAGCCCGGCCTCCGGCTGCCGGCCGGCTGGCAGGCCTCTGTCGATTCCGTCAACTTCGCCGTCCCGGACCTGGCGGCGCTGCTCGCAGACCGCTACGGCGTCGTCTACGCCGCCTGGACGGGGCCGGACGCCTCTGCGGCGGACATTGTGCAGACTGTCCGGCTGATGAGCGCGGAATGTCCTGAATGCGGCGGCCGGCTCTGGCAGGACCTGCCCGCCCCCTGACTGGCCGCGCTCTCCTCGCGGACACCGGACGGGCAGGGTAGAATGTCAGATGCCGCACCGGCGGGACAGGGCGATGTCAGACACCACACCCTCCACAGCCGATAACAGTCTCTCCGCCAGGCTGGCGGCTCTGCCGGCCGCTCCAGGCTGCTATCTGTTCCGGAACTCGTCCGGAGAGGTGATCTACGTCGGCAAGGCCGTCAATCTGCGCAACCGCGTTCGCAGTTACTTTCAGAAAGGCGCCGCTCATCCTCCCCGGACCGCCCAGATGGTGCGCCTGGCCGCCGATGTGGAATGGATGGTGACGGACAACGAGGTCGAAGCCCTCATCCTGGAAAGCACGCTCATCAAGAAGCATCGGCCGTATTTCAATGTCCGGCTGAAGGATGACAAGAGCTACCCGTATGTCTGTGTCACCATCAACGATCCTTATCCACGCGTGTTCTTCACCCGCCGCCACCGGCTGACCCGGGACGGGAACCTCTACTTCGGCCCGTTCACCAACGCGAGGGCCGTTCGCGACACGCTCCGGACGGCCCGCCGGATCTTCGGCATCCAGAGCTGCCGGCCGCGCTTCACGGGGCAGGAGAGGCTGCGCCCCTGCCTGTATTACCACCTGAACCAGTGCCTGGGCCCCTGCACGGGCGAAGTGGACCGCCAGGAGTATCTGCGCGCCGTTCGTCAGGTGTGCAAGCTGTTCGAGGGGCGCCACGACGAGGTCATACGGCACCTTTCCTCGCAGATGGAGGAGGCTTCCGAGAGCCTGCAGTTCGAGCGCGCGGCGGCGCTGCGCGATCGCATCCGTGCCATCTCCCAGCTTGCGGAGCGGCAGAAGGTGTTCTCCGTGGACGGCGCCGACCAGGATGTCGTGGGGCTAGCGCGCGAGGGTAGCGACGCGGTGGCGCACGTTTTCTTCATCCGGGCCGGAAGGCTGATCGGGCAGGAGAACTTCGCGCTGGATGCCGATCCCGGCGAGCCGGACTCCTCCGTCGTGGAGCAGTTCCTGAAGCAGTATTACGAAGGGGCCGCCACCATCCCCGCGGAGATCCTGGTTCCGGTGGAGCCGGAGGATGCGGAGGCCATCCGGGGATATCTCTCCGGGCGGCGGGGGCGCGGCGTCCGCCTGACCGTACCCCGGCGCGGCGAGAAAAGGAAACTGGTCGAGATGGTCACGCGGAACGCCGCCCTGGAGCTGAAGCAGCGGGTGCTTCGCGGTGTTTCGGACCGGGCCCGCGCGGAGCAGGCGTGCATGGAGCTGGCTGAGGCGCTCGGGCTGGAGACTCCGCCGGTGCGCATCGAATGCTTCGATATCTCGAACCTGCAGGGCGGATATGTGGTCGGCTCGATGGCGGTGTTCGAGGACGGGTTGCCGGCGCGCAAGGAGTACCGGCATTTCCGGGTGCGCTCGGTGGAAGGTCAGGATGATTTCGCGAGCCTGAGAGAGGTCATTGGCCGGCGTCTGGCGAACGCCCGCGAAGGAACCGGCCGTTTCGGAGAGCTGCCGGACCTGATGCTGATCGACGGCGGCCGCGGCCAGCTGTCGGCGGCGCTCGAAGCCGTCCGGCTGTCCGGGATCGAGGGACTTGCGGTCGCCTCGGTGGCCAAGAAGGAAGAAGAGATCTTCCTTCCGGGCAACGTCCAGCCGGTGAGGCTCGACCGCCGGTCGGCGGCGCTCAGGCTGGTGCAGCAGGTGCGCGACGAGGCCCACCGATTTGCGGTCACGTATCACCGGAAGCTGAGGGGGAAGGGCAGTTTGGCGTCGCTGCTGGATTCGGTTCCGGGCATCGGCCCGGCGCGGCGGGCCCGCCTGATCCGACATTTCGGATCCGTGGAGGAGATGAGGAGGCTTTCCGTGGAGGAACTTGCCCGCGCCCCGGGTATGAACCGCGCCGTGGCGGCGGCCCTTTACGAGCGCCTGCACGAAGGAGAGGACGGCGAGGGGGTCCATGCGGCCTGAGGCCCGTCCGGAGATCTGCCGCTACGACACGCCGTGGGGGGCGGGCTTCGCGGCCTGCCGGCACGGCGGGGTGACGCGCGTCTGGCTTCCGGGCAGCGAGCCGCCAGAGGTCCGGGAGAGCGTCTGCCCGGGGAGCCGCGGGCTTTGTGGGCAGGTTTCCCGGCAGCTGGGCCAGTATTTCTATGGAGAGCGCCGGGGCGTCGATCTTCCGCTGGATCTCACCGGGCTCTCCGCCTTCGCGGCAGCCGTCCTGAGGATCGCGATGCGCATCCCCCCGGGAGAGGTGCGCACTTACGGCTGGCTTGCCGACGGGATCGGCCGGCCCGGCGCCGCGAGGGCATGCGGCCAGGTGATGGCGCGCAATCCGCTGCCGGTGCTCGTCCCGTGCCACAGGGTCGTTGCGGCCGGAGGGGGCGCCGGAGGATACTCCGCCGGACTGATCTGGAAAAAGCGGCTTCTGGCCCTGGAGGGCTTTGAGCTGTCGTTGCCGCCGGGCGTCTGCGCGGGCGGGGGAGATGTCGAATGAGCGACCGACTGAAGGAGATCCTGCTGAGATGGGCGGCGCACGCCCTCATTCTGTGGGGTGTCGTGGCCGCCGGCAAGGCTCTGGAGATGAAGATCAGCCTGCGGGGTTTCTGGGACGCCGTCCTGACCGTCTTCGTGCTCGCGTGCGCCAACACCGTCGTGCGCCCGGTGATGAAAACGCTCCTCCTCCCCCTGAACTGCCTCACCCTGGGCCTGCTGGGCTTCGCCGTCAACGTGCTCGTGCTCTGGGTGGTCAGCGAGCTTGTTCCCGGTTTCGAGATCGGCTCGGTGGGGGCGGCGGTGTTCTGCGCGGTGATGCTGAGCATACTGGGAGGCATCGTGAACCGGTTCCTGCGGCTGGTCAGGGAGGATTGAAGTGCCCCGCGAGCTTGTGGTGGTCACGGGCATGTCCGGGGCGGGCAAGACGCTCGCCATCCACGTGTTCGAGGACCTGAACTTCTACTGCATCGACAACCTGCCCCCGGAACTCATGCCCGAGGCCGCGCGGCTGCTCTCGGAGGACCGCGCCGATGTGAAGGGGCTGGCGCTGGTGGTGGACGCCCGCTCGGGCGCGATGTTCGACCGGCTGATCGAGACGTTCGACTCGATGCGCGAATCTCCGGTGGACGGTTTTCAGCGGCCAAAGGTGCTTTTTCTGGACGCTAGCGACGAAGTGCTGGTGCAGCGCTTCAAGGAAACCAGGCGGCGCCACCCCCTGGTCACGGACACCCGCGGGATCATGGAGAGCATCCGCTACGAGCGCGAGCTTCTGTCCGCCCTGAAGGAGAGGGCCGACAAGATCATCGACACGACCAAGCTCGAGCCGCTAGGGCTGCGAAAAGCCATCGAGCGTTACTTCTCCGGCCAGACACCGGCCGAATCGCTGGTCATCACGGTGGTGTCGTTCGGGTTCAAGCACGGCATCCCGCTGGAGGCGGATGTGGTGTTCGATGTCCGCTTCCTGGCCAATCCTCATTATGTGCCCCGGCTGCGCCCGTATGACGGCAACTGCGAGCCGGTGCGAGACTACGTGATGTCGGACCCGCTGACGGAGCCGCTCCTGCAGCGGCTGTTCGATCTGGTGGAGTTCAGCATCCCGCAGTATGCCCGGGAGGGGAAAGCGTACCTCACCATCGCCATCGGGTGCACGGGGGGGCGCCATCGGTCCGTCGTGGTGGCCAACGAGCTCGCCCGGTTCCTCTCGGAGAGGGACTACAACGTCATCGTGGAGCACAGGGACGTTGGCACAGGCCCGCTCTGAGAGATCGCGCCTCTCCGAGGCCGCGCTGTGGCTGCGCAGCTCTCTGAAGTGGCTCTATCCCGGGATGCGGGTGAAGCGGTGGCTCCTGCTCGTCCCGGTGGGGATCAGCCTGGTCATCATCGGGGTGGGGCTCATCACCAATCTCCGGACCTTCGACTACCTGCGCCTTCTGGACGACCTCGCGCGCACGGTGTTCCTCCGGTTCGGCGTGGAGCTCAACCTGCCGCGCGTGTATGTCCCGGTGAGCCTGGCGTTCATGGCGGCCGGGCTTCTCCTGATCTTCGTGTCCATCAAGCAGACCATCGGTTCCATCACGTCCGCTCTGGTCACAATGGACAAGCGCCGTCTGGCGGATGTGGTGTTCCAGAAGCGGTATCTGGCGCAGGGCCAGCGGGTGGTGACCATTGGAGGGGGCACCGGGCTGTCCACCCTTCTGCGCGGTCTCAAGCAGTACACCAGCAACATTGTCGCGATCGTGACGGTGACGGACGACGGAGGGTCCAGCGGGGCGCTGCAGCGCCAGTTCGGAATGCTGCCGCCCGGAGACATCCGCAACTGTCTTGTGGCGCTGGCGGATGCGGAGACCCTGATGACGGAGTTGCTGCAGTACCGCTTTAACGGCGGAGGGCAGAAGGGCGCAGACCCGGGCCGGCCGGCCTCGCCCGGCTCGCTGGAAGGCCATTCGTTCGGTAACCTGCTTCTTGCCGCCATGACGCACCTGACCGGCGACTTCGAGATGGCGGTCAAGGAGACGAGCCGCGTTCTCGCCATCCGCGGGCGTGTCCTTCCCTCCACCGTGCAGAACGTCTCGCTGATGGCGGAGATGGAGGACGGGTCGGTGGTGGAAGGCGAGACTTCCATCCTCAAGGCGCCGGGTGCCATCAGGAGCATCTACCTGAACCCTCCCGAGGTGCAGCCGCTCTCGGAGGCGCTCGATGCCCTCCACAAGGCCGAGGCGATCATCATCGGGCCGGGCAGTGTGTTCACCAGCATCATCCCGAATCTGCTCGTCCGCGGAATCCCGGAGGCCATCGCGCGGTCCCGGGCGCTGAAGGTGTACGTCTGCAATGTGATGACCCAGCCCGGGGAGACGGACGGTTTCGGTGTGGTGGACCACATCAGGGCCATCGAGCGCCACGCGCCGGACGTGCGGCTCTTCGACTACGTTTTGATGAACGACAGCGTGCCTTCCCGGGAGCTGCTGGAGCGCTACCGCCGGGAGGGGGCGGATCTGGTGCCTCCCGACGTGGAGGGTGTGAGGCAGATGGGCTACCATCCGGTGGTCGCCCCCCTCATCAGCGAAACGAACGTCGTCCGGCACGATCCCGACAAGCTGGCGTCTGCCGTGATGAGGCTGCTGTTCGAGAGGGCTCCCCGGCTGTGACCGAAGCCGCTCCGCGGGTCATTCTGGCATCCGCCTCTCCCCGCCGGCGCGAGCTGCTGGCGTGCATCGTGCCGCACTTCGAGGTCGTAGAGCCGGGTATAGATGAAGAGGCGCATTTCTCTCCGCCGCCGGAGCAGGGGATCCAGGACGTGGCGCGGGCGAAATGCCTGGCGGTGGCCCCGGCCTTTCCGGAATGCCTGGTCATCGCAGCCGACACCGTGGTGGCGGTGGATGGCGAGCTTCTGGGCAAGCCTGCGGACGCTGCCGATGCCGGGCGGATGCTCCGGCTGCTCTCGGGGCGGGCGCACCGGGTGCTGACCGGAGTGGTGGTCGCGTTCCGGGACCGCCTCGTGACGGGGTGCGAGACGACGCGGGTCGTCTTCGACCGGATGAACGAACAGCAGATCGCGGCCTATATCGCGAGCGGCGAGCCGTTCGACAAGGCGGGCGCCTACGGCATCCAGGGGCGGGCGAGCGTGTTCGTGAGGGGTATCGAGGGCTGCTATTTCAACGTCGTGGGGCTGCCTCTGCATCTGCTCTCCCGGCTCCTCGACCGCTGCGGGTGGCCGGCGTGGCGCTTCTGGTGAGCCGGGAGACACCGCCGGGCTGCGCTTCGCGGTGGGGGAGGGAGGATGTGAATGGGCTGCATCCTGGTTCACGATCTGGGGACGACGGGCGATAAGGCGGCGCTGTTCAGTCTGAAGGGCGAGCTCCTTGCGTCGCATACGGAGCCCTATCCGACGCGCCAGCTCCCGGGAGGCGGGTTCGAGCAGAACCCGGCGGACTGGCTGGCCGCCGTCGCGTGCGGCACGCGGGAGGTGCTCCGAGCGGCCCGCCTCCGCCCTGCCGACGTCGCGGGTATCTCCCTGTCCGGGCATATGATGGGCGTGGTCGCGCTGGACGGGGAGCATTGCCCGGTGCGGCCTGCCATCCTGCACAGCGACATCCGCGCCGGGACCCACGCGCGCCGGCTCAGGAAGGGCGATCTTCCGGACCGGGTCTGCCGGATCGCCGGGAACCCTCTGGATGCCCATTATCCGTGGCTGAAGATCGCCTGGCTGCGGGACAGCGAGCCGGAGAGCTACCGTGCGGCGCGGCTGTTCGTTCAGTGCAAGGACTACGTGACGTCGTGGCTGACGGGGCGCGAGCCGGTCACCGACTACTCGGACGCGTCGCTTTACGGATGCTGGGACTTCCGCCGGATGGACTGGAGCGATGAGCTCTGCGAGGCGGCGGGCATCGACAGGCTGCGCCTCCCGCAGGTGGTTGCGGCGGGCGAAAGGGCGGGAACGCTGCGGCCGGAGGCGGCCAGGACTCTGGGGCTTCCATCAGGCGTTCCCGTGTTTGTCGGTTTCGGCGACGGAGCCTCCGCCGCGGTCGGGGCTGGAGCCTGGGAACCGGGAGCCTGTTACGCTTATGTGGGAAGCACGGCCTGGGTGGCCCGCACTGCCTCCTCTCCGGCCATCGATCCTGAGGGCAGGCTTTTCACGCTGGCCATCGTGCCCGGCCTGTTCAGCTCCATCGGAACGGTGCAGAGCGCGGGAGCGTCGTGGGACTGGGCTGTGACGCGGCTGTGCGAAGCTCACTTCGAGACGGCCGAGTCCCTTGCCGCAGCAGCTCCGCCGGGGTCCAACGGGCTGCTGTTCCTTCCGTATCTTGCTGGCGAGCGCTCTCCAATCTGGAACGACCACGCCCGCGGCGTCTGGTTCGGCCTTTCGGCGTCTCACGGGGTGGGGGACCTGCTGCGTTCGGTGCTTGAGGGAGTGTCGCTGGCGCTCGGCGGAATCCTCTGCGACATCTGCCGGTGCTCGGAGGGCGCCCCCGGCGAGATCCGCCTGATCGGCGGCGGGGCACGGGTGCGGCTCTGGAGGCAGATCCTGGCGGACTGCTTCGCCCGTCCCTGCGGCGTGCCCGACGAGGTCGGCGAAGCCACGTCGAGGGGAGCCTATGCCGCAGCCGCTGTCGGGCTCGAGGCGATCGGCGGCTTCCACGAGAGCGCCCGCCTCGTGCCTCCCGCTCACACGGTCCGGCCCGTCGCGGCGCACTCGGCGCTGTATCAGGCGATGCGCCCCCTCTTCGAGGATCTCTATTCGAGGCTCAGGACCGCCTATGATGATCTTGCGCGCTTGCGCGTGCGCCTGCGCGCTCTGGAGGTGACGGATGCCGCTGTATGAGTATCGCTGCCAGGACTGCTCGCGACGCTTCACGGCGCTGGTGGGGGTGGTGGCGGACTCCCGCGATCCCTCCTGCCCGCGATGCGGTTCGGCGAACCTCAAACGGCTGATGAGCCGGTTCGGGTCTCCCCGGAGCGAGGACCAGATCCTGGACGATCTCGCCGATATCGACCGCTACGGCGACATCGAGGAGAATCCGCGGAAGCTCAAAAAGTGGGTCCGCGAGATGAGCAAGTCCCTGGATGAGGATCTCGGCGACGACCTGGAGGAGATGCTGGAGGAGATGGACCGTCCGGAGACCGAAGAGGACGGCGTCGAGTCAGATGCCGACCGCATCTACTGACGGGGAGCCGCCAGCCTTGTCAGGTCCACTGATCCCTCCAGCCTCAGCAACCCCGGCTCGGTTGCGATCCGCTCCAGGGTCAGCGGAAGCCGTTCCGCGGGGAGAACGTAGACCGGGTTGATGATGTCGGCGGCCCGTTCGCCGGCCCACTGCGGCACCTGCGCGCCCACGCCCAGCGCCGAGACGTGCCGCGGCACCAGCCAGATCTCCCGTCCGTTGCGCACGGCCGGAACGGCGCGGACGGAGCCGGACGCCCCGACCGGCCCGTAGGCGGCCCGGCCGGCCGCCTCGATGTGCCCGCCGGTGACGCGGACGCTGATATCCCGGAGATAGGGCACGCGGTCCCGCAGCAGCGCCGTGAGTTCCTCCTCATCGAGCCAGCCCTTCCAATGCGCCTGCCCGGCGGAGAGGATGCGGTAAGTCCGGGTGTCCACCTTCACCTGACTTGCGCTTGCTTCCAGCCGGGCCAGCCGGGGCAGGCCTTCGGGACGGACGTTGCTCCCCGTGATGCGCACGCCCTGCAGCTCGCCCTTCAGGAGGGAAGCGGCGCTACCATCCACCTTTACCTGATAGCTTTCCGCCGGACCGATGATCTCCGGAAGAACGCGAACGATCTCCTTCTCAGCTTTCCCGCGGGCGATGCCGTCTGCGCAGCCGCCGGCGAAAAGCGCCAGCGGGATGGTCACAGCCAGAAGAAGAAATACGGTGATGCGCATGAGCAGTCTCAATGATTGACCCGCAGACAGGCCCGGAGGTCGGTCTCCGCTTCTGTATACCACGAAAGGCCCCCTCCGGGAACCCGGGGTTGTGCGCCCGGGCGTATGGATATAATGATTGCGAGGGATGGCCGCCGGGGCCGCGGTCCCGGCCAAGGTTGGATACAGGAGGATTTCCCGATGAATCAGGTCAAAACGGTCCTGCTGCTCGGGTTGCTGACAGCGCTTCTGATGCTGGCCGGTCAGGCAGTCGGCGGCAAGCAGGGAATGCTGATGGGCCTCGTCTTCGCCGCCCTGATGAACCTCGGCGCCTACTGGTTCAGCGACAGGATCGTGCTGGCGATGTACCGCGCCAGACCGGCGGATGAGGCTAACTATCCGGAACTGGTGCGGCTGGTGCGGGATCTGACCGTGAACGCCGGGCTGCCGATGCCGAAAGTCTATGTCATCCCGACAATGACCCCCAACGCCTTCGCGACGGGACGCGACCCGCAGCACGCGGCCGTCGCCGCCACGGAGGGCATCATGCGGCTGCTCACGCGAGAGGAGCTGGCCGCCGTGATGGCCCACGAGCTGGCGCACGTGAAGCATCGCGACACGCTCATCTCCGCCATCGCCGCCACCATCGCCGGAGCCATCGGCTACCTTGCGCACATCGCGCGCTGGGGGATGATCTTTTCCGGGGGCAGCCGTGACCGGGACAACGGCGGAGCCAACGCCATCGCCATGCTCCTCACCATCATCATAATGCCAATCGCGGCCATGCTGGTGCAGATGGCCATCTCCCGCAGCCGGGAGTTTCTGGCGGATGAAGGCGGAGCGCGCATCTCGGGAAACCCGCGCGCTCTCGCGAGCGCTCTGGCCAAGCTGGAGCGGGGCGTCGAGGCGGTCCCGATGGAGGCCGAGCCCGCCACGGCACACATGTTCATCGTGAACCCGCTGCGGGGAGGAGGGCTGCTGTCTCTGTTCAGCACCCATCCGCCGACCGCCCAGCGCATCGCGCGGCTGGAGGAGATGGCCCGCCGCGGAGTGGGCCTTGCCGGAACGTATCGCTGAGCTGGCAGGTCTGGCGGAGCGGACGGGTTTGCGCTAAGTTACCAACGGGAAGATCTCGGGACGAACGGTCCCGGGAGGCCCCGCCGGAAGATTCGGCTTCCGGGGGGCCTCCTGTCATTTCGGGGGCGCACAGCAGGCTATGAAGATCGGCATCGTCGGCAGACCGGCGTCGGGAAAGACCACTCTGTTCCAGGCTCTGTGCCGGGGACAGGCGCAGGCCTCTCATTCCCGGGAGCCGGTGCACGGCGTCGTTGCGGTGCCGGATGAGCGGTTCGACTTTCTGGTCCGTCTTTACCGCCCCAGGAAGATCAGCCCGGCGACGATCGATTTTGTGGACGACATCGCGCGCCTTGGCGGCGAGAAAGGCAGGGCGTTCCCGGACGAGGCGATAGGCGAGCTGCGCACGGCCGACGCCATCACCTACGTGATCGGCGCCTTCGATTCGGCAGCGCCGGATCCCGGCGCCGTGCGGGCGGAGGCGCTGGAGTTCCTGGAAGAGCTTTCCCTGCGCGACCTGATGATCCTCGAGGGACGGCTCGAGCGCATCGCAAAGCAGACCCGGGGGGCGCAGGCTCCGGCGGCTCTGAAAGTGGAGCAGGATGCGCTGGAGAAAGTTCGGGAGGCGCTCGAGGCGGGAAGGAGGCCGGGCGATCTGGACCTGCCCGAAAACGAGGCGCGCGCAGTGGCGGGCTTTCAGCTGCTGGCCGCCAAGCCGGTCATCTTCGCCGTCAACGTCGGCGAGGACTGTGTCGCGGACGCTCCCGGACTGCTGGCTCCGGCTCTGAGCGCGGTCAGGGACGCCGGGTCGTCAGCGCTCTGCCTCTCTGCCGAGATCGAGAAAGAGGTGGCGCAGCTCCCGGAGGAGGAGCAGTCGGAATACCTGGCGGGTTACGGCATCCGCGAACCAGTGCGGGACCTGCTCATCCGTGAGGTCTACGAGCGGTGCCGCCTCATCACGTTTTTCACGGTCAGCGAAAAAGAGGTCCACGCCTGGCCGCTGCCGTCCGGCAGCACGGCGCTGGAGGCGGCCGGCAGCATCCATTCGGACCTTGCGCGCGGCTTCATCCGCGCGGAGATCATCTCCTGGCCGGACATTCGTGACACGGGCGGATGGGACCAGGCGAAGGCTGCGGGCAAGATGCGCCTGGTGGGCAAGGAGCACGTCATCGAGGACGGGGACTGCGTGTATATCCGCTTCAAGGTGTAGATCGCGGTGAGGCTCTTCCGGTCATTGCACCCTGCGGCAGTGGCCCGGGTCCGTCCAGACGATGAACGGTGTGCTCACCGTCGTGAAGCGCGGGCGTTCGATAAATCCCCACACCTCCCAGAACTGCCCCACCGCGGCCGTGTTGTTCATCCAGTAGACCCGGGTGGGCATCGAGAGGCCCGTTCCGTCGTCGATGCTGAAATACGGGTTCGCCCGTTCCACCACCCGGCCCGAGATCTTGAACCGGTGGTCCTGCTGAACGGCGGGCAGCTGGAAGATCGGATGTGGGAGCGATCTCTGCGAGGTGTACAGCAGATCCGGTCCGGGGTCGTTGTGGCCGGGCTCGAAGTTGTAAGTGACCTCGACGCCGTCTATCCCCAGGCTGAAGTGATCCACGTGCCCGCGGAAGCCCACGGACTCCGGCCACCAGGCCGTCGAGGTGGATTCGCCGGGCCAGCGGAAGGTGTAGAACCGGGCTCCCACCATGAGGTTCAGCGCCTTGCCCGTGCCGGTGCACCGCGGGTTCCCGGTCGGGATGGTGGATCCTTTCCAGCCCGGGCTCTTCCAGCCGCCCTGACTCCACGGCACATCCGACGTGGCCACCAGCCGGTAGCTTCCGTAGGCCGTCAACACCTGGTTCCAGTTCTCGAACGAGAGGGACGGGTTGCCGTCGTAGTCCGGCAGCAGCAGCCACCGCCCCTGGGTCAGGCAGTTGAAATACTGCCATTTGCCGATCGCCTTTTCGTTGAGGTCATCGCCCTTCACGGTGGCGCCCCACGGGCGGTACCAGAGCTGCCTGCGGTCCGAGCCGTCCGCCTTCTCGATGGTCAGAGTGACGGTGACGGGCTGTTTCGGGTACCGCCACCACGTCCAGCTGTCCCAGAGGCTGGGGTTTCCTCCGTGCCGGGTCGGGATCTTCGAGACGAAGGACCAGTATCGAAGCGAGGTGATCCGGTTCAGTGCGATGCCGGTCAGGGAACGCCCGTTGTGCCAGTCCAGCCCGAGCCAGACGGTGGAGGGGGTCTTGTCGTATTCGCTCCCGCTCTGTCCGGCATAGCGGCAGGAGGCGTAGAAAGCCCCTCTCCCGAGGTCGAGTCCCGTGGGTGTCCTGAAGCCGTCGGCGGATTCGTTCAACGCGGGGCCAAAGGCCGCAAGCGCCCCGTAGCCTCCGGCGTTCGCCTCGATGCTCCAGCCCTGCGGGTTCTCCGGCGTCACAGTAACGACGCTCTGGCCGAAGGCGGCCCCGCTCGCCGCGGCAAGAGCGGCAAACAGGGCGGCGATGCGTCCGGTCATCAGGGTTCCCCTTTCTTTCCGGGGGCGCAAAGGTAGGATGATTACCCCTCTGCTTCCAGTCTACGGCACCGCCCGCCGCCCTGTCAACCCTCCAGGTGCATGGACCCTATCGGGGAAGCGGCCTCAGCTCCACTGCTCGCATCCTCGAAACGGGAAGTGCTTGCCCGGGACGTATTTGGGCTTCGGGAGGTATTCGTTGATCCCGGGCCTGGGTTCTCCCCGCAGCAGGAAGGTGGGGTAGGGCTGCTCCGAGACGATCCGCGTGGTCGTCGGGATGTAACGGATGGTGAGCCCGCAGCGCCGTCTGGGCGAGGTGTTGGCGTTGGAGCCGTGGATCAGGTTGGGATGATGCACGGAGACGTCTCCCGGCTGCAGGATGACATCCACCGCCAGGGATTCGTCCACCAGCGACGGGTCGATCTGCGAGCCGAGCACGCTGGGCACCTCGGTGTTCGGCTGAAGCTGCTGCAGCGGCAGCCGGTGCGATCGGGGGATGACCCGCATGCATCCATTCTCCGGGGTGCTCTCGTCCACCGCCAGCCAGAGCGTCACCACCTCCATCGGGTCCAGAGGCCAGTAGCTGCCGTCCTGATGCCACAGGACCGGCCTGCCGTCGAACGGGGGCTTGGAAATATAGTGAGACGCGAACAGCGCGATGTCCGGCCCGATGAACTGCTCCGCGATGTCCAGCAGCCCCGGCTCCCCGACCAGCCTGACCCAGAACGGGTCATCGATGACGAGGTGGTAGTTCAGCTGCTCCGGACGGAGTTCGGGGTGCTTCTCCTGGAGCCATTCCACGTGGCGGCTGGCCTCCTCGATCAGGTCGCGCGGCACGGCCTGGCGGAAAATGGCGTAGCCGAGATCATCGTACTGCGCGCGCTGCTCTTTCAGATCGGGTATGGTTACGGTCACGGTTGTCTCTCCTGTCAGATGATATGTAGATTATGAGACTCTCCCTCGCTTCTGTCACGTCCCCGGTCTGTTCTGCTTCACCGGATGTTGACGCACAGGAAACCGGTTCGGAAACCTTTCCTGTGATAGAATGGATGCGTGACCGGTTACGCGTCCCTTCGAAGGAGGTCTGTCAGCGTGTCTCATCATTCACACCTGCGAACGGGAGCCGCGCGGGGATTCACCCTCATCGAGCTTCTCGTCGTCATCGCCATCATCGCCATTCTTGCCGCCATTCTGTTTCCCGTCTTCGCGAACGCCCGGGAGCGCGGCCGCCAGACGATGTGCATCAACAACCAGAAACAACTCTGGCTGGCCTTCCGCCAGTATATGGACGACAACAGGGGAAGGATGCCGTCCGTGAACTGGACCACGGACAAACGCGCGCCGGACTGGGCAGGCACGGTGGTGTTCCAGCCGGCGCAGCTGGAGCAGGGGAGCCTGTGGCCCTACGTGAAGAGCGAAAAGGTCTACCTCTGCCCGACCGACAAGAACAGGAAGGCCGTCAAGATCCGGGGCTCCGAGGAGGACCAGCGCAAATACCGGCTCTCCTACGCCGCCAATGAGAAGCTGCACTTTTTCAAGGTTGACGGCGCATCCAAGAACCTGTCGCAGGTGCTGTTGCTGATCCACGAGGCGCGCGACTCGATCAACGACGGATACTACGACTGGGACTACGCCGGCGTCCCGGACCTGGGCTCCCGGGTCCATTACGACGGGACGATCATATCCTACCTGGACGGGCACGCGAAGCGCCTCTCCTATGAGCAGATGGACAGGGAGCGCACCACCCGTGACCCGGAAAGGCCGAACATGTATCTCTGGGACATCTACTGAGCTCCGTTCGCAACGCGAAAACACCATTCTCTGATCGGGGGGCGCCCGGGCGCCCCGTTTTTCTCGTCCCCGGGCGCTCTGCAATGGAGGCTCGAGGCCGGCGAAGGGCCTGCTGCGACTACTCCGACTGTTCCACCCTTTCACGCACGGCCTGCACCAACCGCGCTCTTACGGCAAAGAAGCCCGATGTTTCGTCGGATTCCTTTTTCTCGTCGGGGAAGGTCCGGTTGGTCAACAGCACGACGTAGGCTTTCGTGCGCTTGTCCAGCCAGATGAAGGTGCCGGTGTAGCCGGTATGGCCGATGGCCCGGGACTCGTCCGAACCGTTCAGTTCGGAAGCATACGGTCCCGGGCTGTAGATCCCCCAGCCCAGACCTCTCTTCTCGCCGCTGGCGGCAGGAGCGAGGTTCGATGTCATTCGGTGAACGGTGCCGGGCTTCATCACCCTAGCCCCGTCCAGCTCACCGCCCCTGAGGATCATCCGGCAATAACGGGACAGGTCGCTGGCCGTGGAGAAAAGTCCGGCGTTGCCGGGAGAATGCTCCGCCGTGCCGTGGTAGCGCGCCAGAGGGTCGTGCACCGTTCCCTGCAGCAGGGAACCGTCGGAAAGCCGCAGGGTAGGGGACGTGCGAGCGGCCTGACGCCCGTCCAGAGTGTAGCGGGTGTCGTCCATCCCAAGGGGCAGGAAGACCCGGCGGACCAGCAGGTCCTCCATCCGCTCGCCGGCTGCGTTTTCCACCACGCGCGCGAGCACCTGCATGTTCAGGCAGCTGTACCGGACCTGCGTGCGCGGCGGGTAGGAGACCGGAAGCCCGGCGTAGTGGCGCATCAGAGCGTCCGGCGGGGATTCTTCCGGGCGGCGCTTCTCTTCGACCCGCTGCCAGCTCTCGTAGGCCTTGAGCCCCGAGGTATGTGTCAGCAGATCGAGGATCGTGACGTCCTGTTTGCCGCCCGTCTCGAAGCCCGGAATGTAGCGCGACACCCGGTCGTCCAGGCGGATGCGTCCGTCCTCCAGCAGGATCATCGCGGCGGTCGCCGTACCCACCACCTTGGAGACGGAGGCAAGGTCGAAGAGGGTCTCCACGGTGACGGGCGGAGAGCCTGCCTCGCCGGTCAACGTGCCGAAGCCTCCGGCGAACAGCGTCCTGTCGCCCTGTCCGGCCACGACCGCCGCCCCGGGAAAGGCGCCGTCGCGGATGGCGGCCTCCATGAGAGCTCCGATCGTCTCCGCGAGCGAAGAGTCTTCGAACTGACGGCCGGACTGTCCGGCCGCGCAGATGCCCGCTGCGGCGGCCGCGGCCGCCAGCGTGATGATCGCCGTCAGGGTCACGGCTCCCTCCGTCCGATTGATGGGGGGATGGTATCCGTGCGGGGAGCGCGATGCAAGGGCCCTGGGACGGGAAGGCGGGTCTCTTCACAGGCCCCTCGGGCACTCTTGATTGTGATACAATCCTTGCGCGGGCCCATAGCTCAGCGGTAGAGCGGACGGCTCATAACCGTTTGGTCCCTGGTTCGAATCCGGGTGGGCCCATTTTGCGTTTTGCTCCCGCTCCTGCCGACTCCGGCTCCCTGGTTCGCCCGGCCCTGAAGACCTGTCTCTTCCTTCCCGCCGCAAAAGCCCGGCGAGCAGCCCTTTGCCGCGATGCCCGGCGGGGCGGGGCGGATGGCCGCCCCCGCCCCGCCTCCATGCGGTCAGGCTGCGCGGGATATCCCCGGCTCCGATGGCAGCCGGTGGGAAAGTCCCGTTCGGTCCGTGTCCGGCCGATTATCAGTCCCGATGTGGTTGTGGAACACCACGCCTACGGCGGCGAGATACCACCGGACCTCGATGGGCAGCTCCCGCACAGCGACCGCCCGCACGGAGTCTGCCGGCGCGTTCTCCCTGGCCGCCGCCGCGCGGCGGCACTCCTCTCTATCTTCTTTGTTCTCTTTGTTGTCGATCCAGGGCATCGCGATGTTGGCGAACGCTTTGCCGCGGTCGCTCACGAACACCCACCGCTCCTCTCCGTCCGCCCGGTATCCGGAGTAGATGCATCCGAGACCGGGAATCGTCATCAGAGTGATCATTGCACCTCCCTTGACTGTTGCTGAAAGCGTTCCAGAGTTCCGGTACCCATCTGCAAGCAGCCTGTTGCGTTCTGTCACTCCAGTCAGCTCCTTTCCGTGATCTGCTCCATCGACGCGCCGCTCTTCCGCGCGACACGAAAACGGCAGGCCGTTCTTTCGACCTGCCTGGTCACTGTTGCCTTCCGTGGATCTCCTGCTATTCGCAAGCTTGCCCTCGCGCGTGCGGGCGGCCCGTCCTCGATTGTCGATGTCTCTTTGTTTCCTCCAGTCTTTTTTGCTCCTCTCCGGACCGGCGAGGTCGATCTTCGCCGGGTCAGCAATCGGTCTCAGGCTCCCTCAGGGCCTGGACAGCCATTCATCGAGCCTGTAGCGGATCCTGTCGATCTTCCTCCACGGCTCATCCATCAACCACCACACAAAACGGAATGCGGCGTACGCGACCCTGCCCCAGTAATAGACGATCGCGAACATAGCCACATACCCGAACACAGTCCACGCGAAGTCCGGGGCGGCCATCGGAATGCCCCACAGAAGTCCCACGACGACGCCGAACAGCATCGTCGAGACAATAAGGGCGATGTAAGGCCATACGGTCTTCTCTTCGCCCAGCATCAACGCGAAGAAGACCAGGACGGGCGCACCGACCATCCTGTACGGCCACGGCTCCCACGTTATGCACCGGTAAAGGAACCGGTCCACGGGTGAGCGGAAATCGAAGATGCTCATTTCCGGTACCTCCCTTTCTAGCTCCTTGTTCTGCGCCTCTTCAGGCAAAGGCCCATCGTCCTCACAGCGTCAACGCCGGTCAGCAGGAGTGCGTTCCGCTCGATGAAAGGCATCCAGTCAGCCGGCCCACCCGTCAGATCGAGCGTATCGCGCTCGAGCATGGACATCGGCCTGAGCGTTCGAGTGGGAATGACTGTGTCGGAATAGAACAGGGCATCCAGTCTTCTGGCCGGCATTCCGTGGTGCAAGATCTGCAGCGCGCCCCTGATCCTTTCTCCGCACACAGGGCACTGGTGGGTGACGTCCGTGAAAGCGCGCGCGTCGAGCGCGTCGTCGGCCTCCTTGCAGGGCTTGCCTGCGCGCCCGGACGTGACCCAGTTGAACTTCGCATACCTGTCGTGATTGAAGATATCGATCACCTCCTCTGGAATGGTCACAGGGTAGAGTTGCGGCTCGAATGCTTTCCGGAGCGTGGCCGGGACGCGAGGGTATTCCCGCGCATCGCGGCCCCGCAGGGAAGAAGGTAGAGCGAACAAAACAGAGAGCACACACCCGGTGCGCTCTCTGCTAAATCGTCTGACTGAGTTATGATCCGGTACCGTCTCGGATGATACCCTTTCTGCCGGCAGCGAACGGCAGTCTATCGTGACTTATTATAGCACGCCGCCGCCAAATGTGTCAAGTCCCCTTTCTGCCGGCAGCGAACAGCATACTCCCGTTGCTCGCCCTCATTATGAATTACAATCGAGCAAAGTGTCAAGAGTCTGAGGGCCTCTGCGAGAAAAAATTTGCACTGGAAGCCCGAACTCGTGCTGCCTGACGCCGTTCGTGACCCCGGAATGAGCCGTTGGAAGGTGGTCCTGCTCCTGAGCGGGGGGCCATCGCCGCCAGAAGCGCATAAGTCGACTGACCCGAGCCGCGCCCTTCGGGCAACCCGGAGGCACGGTACCGGTTAGTATACCCCTCCGGGGTACAACAGTTACGTATACGGTACGCTTGCCAGGGTACGAGTACTGCTTAATCCAACTACGGCTCACTGTAGGTACTAGTACTATGCTACCGCGCATTCTGTCAAGCCCCGGCAGCTTCCTCGCCCCGCTGCGTGCTGCCCGTCTATCCCCGGCCGCCCCGCGATGGCCGCGAATGAGAAAGGAACGTGACCGGGGTGAAGCCCCTGATCTCCTTGCTGAAAACCTTCTTTGAAGCCCTCCTCCTTGGCCGGGTTCTCCCACACAGCCCCGGCCCCCTGTCAGTGCGTCTGCGTGACGTTGCGGAGCCAGTCCAGTGCCCGGAACGGCATCCGGGGAATGCCGGTGCTCATCAGGATGAACGTCCTGATGGCATAGGTAACGAGCGCGAACAGGTAGCCGAAGATGTACACGATCGTCACGCTCAAGAGCGTGAACACGATGGCGGCACCGATCGACAGGCACATGAACCAGAAACCGGAGACAAAGAACGCCGATGCCGCTCTTTCCGTGAACCACACCCACGTCAGGAAGGCTAGAAACGAGACCAGCTCGTTTATGAGCTGCTGGCTGATGAACTCAGCCCTCATTCCCCAGGAATAAACGACGTCCGTGACCATCCCGGCCACGATGAGCCATGTCAGCCATACGGTTTTACGGTGGGACGGCCTCTCCCCCTGCTCGACCATGGCAAGGAAATTCGCCATCCTGACCATGACCCACCCGAGAAGCATGTGAATGAGCGTCCACGGGACGGAAGAGCGTATCTCCTCCCCGATATCGACACCCAGCTCCTCCGCCTCCCCGTAAGCGTGAAGCGTCAGGTAGCTTGCGCCCATGAGCCACCAGACGACCGCCATGAAAGCCGGATCCCAGAGATTGCCGGAATGCCCCGGAGGAGCATCCATCAGGATCCCGGCAAGAGCGCAGATCCCGCTCCAGATGTAAAACCGCTTCCAGAAGTTCCGTTTCACGGTCCCGGCCATCGGTCTACCCCCTTATGTGGCGTCCATACGGCACGGGCGTTCTGGTGGGCCCGGCAGATGTCAGATGGTCAACGGCCTGAAAAGAGGCATCGCTTGATCGGTGGCCGGCCCCGGCCGGGAACAGTCCCGGCCCGGGTTCCGGGCGGCAGGCTCCGCCGGGAATGATCCCCGGGGGAGCCTGACCCGCTACTCATCCTGCCGTCACCTCCAGCGCGCGGGTCTCGCCGGGCAAGTCAACACGGACTGCGAAACGTCCCGGGGGCTGACACAGCGCTCTGCGTGGATCGCGCGACTCCCGCCGGCCGGAAGTGGACTGGAAACAGCCAGTACCTCCCGTAACTGGATGAATTATATCACAAATTTCCTCAAATGTCACCAGGTATTATCCCCCCAGCCAGGCCATCCAGGGCACTGAGATATCAATCCTCACCGGCCTTGAAAGACCGGTGCAACACCTTTATTGTTCAGAGGAGGAAAAATGACCAAGTTTCAATCCTCACCGGCCTTGAAAGACCGGTGCAACGTCTACCGGGATTACCGGGTCCGGGGTGGCTACGAGTTTCAATCCTCACCGGCCTTGAAAGACCGGTGCAACTCTTCCGTCCAGCGAGGAGGCCGCCATTTCAGCGTTTCAATCCTCACCGGCCTTGAAAGACCGGTGCAACGAATGTGTGAGCGACTGCGTCACCAGACTATCCTTGGTTTCAATCCTCACCGGCCTTGAAAGACCGGTGCAACCAGCCCGGTAGAAGGGGGGAACCTATGGAATTCACGGTTTCAATCCTCACCGGCCTTGAAAGACCGGTGCAACGGGCTAAGGTGTTTAAGTGCTACCCTCTTGCGTGCGGTTTCAATCCTCACCGGCCTTGAAAGACCGGTGCAACGCCCGTTTCAGTATCTAGCAGCAAAGGCCTGCGTGAGTTTCAATCCTCACCGGCCTTGAAGGACCGGTGCAACAGATGCAGCACGCGCCCTGATGAATACGTGATTATCGTTTCAATCCTCACCGGCCTTGAAAGACCGGTGCAACATGCTGGTGACTTTGAAAAACGATTACCACAACACGTTTCAATCCTCACCGGCCTTGAAAGACCGGTGCAACGTTCGCGCGCGAGGTCCCGGGTGATGGCTTCACGCTGGTTTCAATCCTCACCGGCCTTGAAAGACCGGTGCAACGATTTTGGGCGGTGGGTAATCGCCCCGGCCCCGGCGGTTTCAATCCTCACCGGCCTTGAAAGACCGGTGCAACCTTCGGGGCGGAGGAGGTATTTTGTAATCTACCCGGTTTCAATCCTCACCGGCCTTGAAGGACCGGTGCAACGTGCTATCATTAGGGGCGTGCAGCCGCAGGGAAGCGTTTCAATCCTCACCGGCCTTGAAAGACCGGTGCAACTACGATGCGATGTGCCTCCTTGCGGCCTATGTCCACGGTTTCAATCCTCACCGGCCTTGAAAGACCGGTGCAACACCCCGGTGGGCCATATTTTGTGAAAGAAATGTGGTGTCAATCCTCACCGGCCTTGAAAGACCGGTGCAACGGGGGTGTGTTTTTTACGGGGGTCGGGGGGTCCCAGTTTCAATCCTCACCGGCCTTGAAAGACCGGTGCAACATAAACCAGTGACCTGCCGCCGAAGTATTGAGGGGTTTCAATCCTCACCGGCCTTGAAAGACCGGTGCAACAAATGCCCCCCGGGATCCCCCGCCCGGGGGGAATGCAGTTTCAATCCTCACCGGCCTTGAAAGACCGGTGCAACATGGTGGTGGGTTACAGGAGAATCTCGGGGCCCCCCGTTTCAATCCTCACCGGCCTTGAAAGACCGGTGCAACGCGTTCGCGGCAGGACTTGCCGCACAGTAAACTCTAGTTTCAATCCTCACCGGCCTTGAAAGACCGGTGCAACGAACATCCGGCGCGCGAGCGTTT